>ERZ781273.23-NODE-23-length-193933-cov-18.571432_pt1 | contig 193933 bp, 170 predicted proteins | sample MGYA00375851_ERZ781273 | MGnify/ENA primary metagenome ERZ781273 (study PRJEB29790, sample SAMN03653692) | human gut metagenome | host: Homo sapiens | place: USA: Dallas, Texas | collected 2013-07-09 | study: EMG produced TPA metagenomics assembly of the Gut... | reverse complement strand
AACTGTCCTTTTTGGAATTAACGTTGACTTAATTCGTTTAGTTTTCAATGTTCAAAATAATGGAGCGGGTGATGAGAATCGAACTCACAACATCAGTTTGGAAGACTGAGGTTTTACCACTAAACTACACCCGCATTTTTTTAATTTTATATTTTCGACTTTTTGTCGAACACTCAATTATTATATCAAGTCTTCAAGATTTTGTCAACACTTTTTAAAAACTTTTTTTAAAAATATTCGTTTTTAGAAATTGTTGTTTTAGTCTCTTTTTGAGAAGACTTTTAATATTCTAACATCACATTTATTCTTTGTCAAGAAGTTTTTTTAACTTTTTTAAAGTTTTTTCTTAACATTATAATAAAAGTTTTTTTATATTGTTCGAGTTCTATTCGAAAACATATTATCAATATAATATAGCACTTACCTTAATTTTACTTAAAGAAACTAGAATAAAAAATAAAAAGTATAGATTTTTCTTACGAAATTTCCATACTTTAAATTTTTTCTTCTATAAGATATCTTATTTTGTAGTTTGTCTATGTATTACTCGATATGGTAAGTACATTTCTTTTTTGTTTTCATCTAATTCGTCTTCGTTGATTTCTTCACCTTTACGTTTAGCTTTTTCTATATCGATTATTTTTGTTAGAACACGCATAGATACCGCACCTATATCAAAGATAGGTTGGAAAATAGATGAAATTTTCGGTCTTGTCATGTTTAATAGTTTAGTATTTTCTAAAGATATTAGTTCAAAATCATGTGGTACTTTTAGTCCTGTATCTAATGCTTGATGTAGTACTGCTAATGCTACTTCATCATACATAGCTATTACTACATCAACTTTTGCATCTATATTACTTAGAGTTTTATAAATTCTATTACTTTCTTTATAAGTTTGATATCCATCTATTATAAAGCTAGGATCGAACTCTATTTTTTTAGTAGCTAATGCATCTTTGTATCCTTTAATAATTCTTTGAGTTTTTTGACTTTCATATTTATCTATAATTAAAGAAATATTTTTTGCACCTTTTTCTAAAAATTCTTTAGTTACTTCGAATGATGCTTTTTCATAATCTATATTAACAGAATAAAACTCAGAATCTACTCCTAAATTACCAGCTAGTACTACTGGAATTTGAATATCTTGTAAATATTTTTTAGAACTATCTGATAGTGAACGCCCTAAATAAATAATACCATCTACTTGTTTACTTACAAATGAAGCAAAAATATTTTTCTCAATTTCTTTATCATCACTAGAATTTGCCAAAATTATATTATATTTATACATATTAGCAACAGACTCAATTCCACTTACTATTTCTGCAGAAGATAAATCAGCAATATCCGGTAAAACAATACCTATTGTAGTTGTTTTTTTACTAGCAAGTCCTCTCGCTACTGCGTTAGGTGTATATTTTAATTTTTTAATTACTTCTTGAACACGTAACCTTGTATCTTCTTTAACATTAGGGTTGTTATTTACAACACGCGAAACAGTAGCCATCGACACTTTTGCTTCTTTTGCAACATCGTATATTGTTATTGTCATTTTCTTCTCTCCTTTACATCTATCATTACTTTTTACTTTTTTTCAAGAATTAAAACCTTTTCATTACATTCATATTTTAACAAATTTACTATGAAAAGTCTAGTAATGAATATAAGATTTTTCATTTTCTTTTTATTTTCATTATACAAAATATATAAAAAATTAATATCTATTATTATATCTATACTAAAATAAAAAAGGAGAATTAGATTACTCCTTTTTTTATAAGAGTAACCTAACTCCCCAAATTTTATTTTATTAGTTTTCTAAAGAAGCATAAGCTTTTTCTAAAGTTTCTTTTAGAACTTTAGCTGAATGTTGCATTTTAGCTGTTTCTTCTTCAGTTAAGTCTAATTCTACTACTTCACGAACACCTTCGCGTCCAACGATAGCTGGAGTTCCGATGTATAATCCGTCAATTCCGTAGTGTCCATCACAGTATCCACTTACTGCTAATTCTACGTTTTCGTCACGTAAGATAGCTTTAACGATTGTGAATAATGCAATACCGATTGCGTAGTAAGTAGCACGTTTACGGTTGATAACTTCGTATGCAGCACGCATAACTTTTTCTTCAACATCTGCAAAATCTTCTTTAGTGTAGTCAGATGATTCTAAGAATTTATCGAATTGTTTACCGTATACGAAAACATTACTCCAAGCTGCAAGTTGAGTATCTCCGTGTTCTCCAATGATATATCCACGAACACTGCTTGGTGCTAAGTTTAATCTTTCTCCTAACATGTAACGGAATCTTGAAGTATCAAGAGTTGTACCTGATCCAACGATTCTGTGTCTTGGGAATCCAGTGAATTTTTGTAAAGCATTAGTTAATACGTCTACTGGGTTAGATGCGATAACGATAACTCCATCGAATCCAGATGCAACGATTTGTTCTGACATATCTTTAACAACTTTAATGTTTTTGTCAACTAGGTCTAAACGAGTTTCACCTGGTTTTTGTGGAAGTCCACCAGCAATTACGATTACGTCTGCATCAGCACATTGCTCATATCCACCAGAAGTTACTTTAATAGGTGGTACTAAAGCTCCCCCGTGGTTTAAGTCCATTGCTTCCCCTTCAGCTTTTTCTGCGAAGAAGTCGATTAATCCTAACTCTTCACAAACTCCACTTGAATATAGTTGATAAGCAAAGCTCATTCCTACCATTCCTGCTCCTATTAAGACAACTTTTCTATTTTTCGCTTTCATAAGAAAACCTCCATTAATTTGTATAAATTTAGATATTTTAATTTTTTACTGTTTTCTAAATAAAATATAGTTGAAAACTATTTCTATTCATAACACTCTGAATTATAGCACAGCTTTTGCAAAAAAGAAAGTGTTTTTACGACATTAATTTTCATATTAAATTAATTATTTTCTTTTAATTTATATATATTTTGAAAGTGCTATCTTTAAAAAATAAAACGCTTTATTTATATTTTTGTTACATCTACATCTTTAAAACCTTTTTATATCAACTTTAAAAGAGTTTCTGATTAATTAAAATCAATAAATTATTTTATTGATTGAATTCCAAATATTTTAATATTAATTTTTTATAGAATTTTTGATAGATTTTTCTTCATTTTCATTTTAATATTTTAGTTATCTCTTAGTATAACAGCATTGAGTTACTTAAAATAAAAAAATATCAAGTATTATTTTACTTGATATTTTTTATTTTTTAATCTTCTATGATATTTCCATCTGAACTACAGTGTACTAATGTAACTAACAATGCTACTGATGTTATTATTAGTATATATATTGCCACATCCCAGTTTGATATATCTCTTATATATCCTAATAATGGTGGGAATATCGCAGCAAGTAAATAACCACCTGACTGAGCTAATCCTGAAATATTAGCTGATTCTTTTTCATTTCTTGCTTTTGCTGAAAATAGATACATTACATAAGAGAATGATCCTCCTCCAGATAAAGCAAAAATAATTACTAAGATTGCCATTAATGTAAAGTTACCATGTACATATACCATTCCTAATAGCGATCCAATATATCCTGTTACTATACAAATAGGAATAATTAGTTTATTTTTTAACTTATCTGCAAATATAGGTACTAAGAATGTTGATGGAAACTGTGCAAATTGACTTATTGATAATAATAATCCAGCCGCTTCTGGAGAAAATCCTTTACTTATCATTATTTCAGAAAACCAAGAAACACTACAATAGAATAATGCTGATTGTAATCCCATACTTAAAGTTAAAGTCCACATTTTTAAACTACCTAAGTAATGTCTAATACCTTCAGATTTTTCTGTTACTACGTTTTCTACAGTAGACTTTCTAGAAATATATAAGTAAACTATTGCATTTAAGATAGCTATAACTATCCAAATATTAACAGCTAATCCTATAGAAAATTCAGTACCTCCTATATTAGAACTAGCTATTGGATAACTTATTCCCGCAGCAAAAGCAGCACTTACATTCATTACAACTGCATAAAAACCAGTCATAACTCCTAGATTTTCTGGGAAATATTTTTTAGCTATCCCTGGTAATAATACATTACCTACTGTTATTCCCACACCTACTATAAATGTAGCAATGAAAAATATATAAGTATTTAGATAAAATCTTAATCCTAATCCTATAGCAATAATTAATGCAGAATAAAATACTGTTTTTTCTAAACCTAACTTTCCAGAAAATTTACTAACAACCGGACTACATAAAGCGAATGCTATTAGTGGAATTGTTGTTATTAAACCAACCACTGTATTATTTATATTTAAGATACCTTTTAATGGTCCAGATATTGCCCCTACAGAAGTAATAGGCGATCTAAGTATCATACCTAATAAAACTATACCTAATATAATAATTACTTTATTTATATTTTTTGTCATTATATATCCTTTCTCAAATCTTTCTCACAAAAAAGAAGATAGAATAAACAATTAATAACTATTCATTCTACTTCTATTTTATTTTTTTATTAATAAGTTCTTACTGGTAGAATAAGTTCAATTATATCTCTATGATAATCACTTGGTTGAACTATAAACGCAGTTAATTCACCAGAGAACTTAATTACGATTTCCTCAGAAGCAATAGCTGAAACAGCATCTTTTAAATATTTTCCTGATACTGATATTTCAAAACTATCATCTTCTAATTTAGAATTAACTTGTAATTCTTCAACAGCACTACCTAAATCTTTAGCCTGTGAAGAAATTTCTAAGTTACCTTCAGTTACTACTAATTTAATAATATCATCTTTGTCTTCTCTGCTCATAAGTGAAATTCTATCAACAGCATTGTAAAACTCTCTACTATTAGCAGTAAATGAACATTCAAACATAGTTGGGATTAGTTTTTCTGTATTTGGATAATTACCACTTATTAATAAAACAGTGTAAACTACATTTTGATAATAAAGAACTATTCTATTATTTTCATAGAAAATTTCAACTTCATCTCCACCAGTTTCTATCATTCTTTGGAAGTATGTTAGAGCTTTACGTGGAATAATTAGATTAAATTCTTTTTCTGCATCTTCATCATTTAAAACTACTTGTCTTCTACTCAGACGATAAGAGTCTGTAGCAGTCGCAGTTAGAATTTTATTTTTTAATGAGAAATTAACACCTTCTAAAATAGGTCTTTGATCATTAGGAGCAGTACAGAACACTGTTTCTCTAATTATATCATTAAATACTGTAGCTTCTAATTTAAGACTATTTTCTCTAGATATTACAGGAAATTCTGGATATTCCATTGCATCATAACCTTTAATATTAAATTCACTCTTACCTGAATGAATTTTAATAAATGAATCTGTACTTTCAAATTCAATAAGATTAGTAGGTGCTTTTCTTATAATTTCTATAAAATTACGAGAAGGTAATACTACTTGTCCTTCTTCTTCTATAGTTATAATTTCTTTATCATCTTTATAAGCATCTATTATAAATTCAACAGATACTAAAGAATCGCTTGCTTTTAAAACTAAGTTGTTAGAAGATAGTTCTAATTTAATTCCTTTTAAAATTTCAAAAAGAGAATTAGGAGCTATAACTCTAGCAACATGATTTAGACCTTCTAAAAAATCAGATTTTTCTATAGTAAATTTCATTTTGTCTCCTTATATATAATATATATTAAATAAAATAATAATAATAAGGGCTGTTAACACTGTGGAAAACTCCACCCAAATTAAAAATAAATTGTAAAGTTTGCTGTGAATAACTTGTTAATAACTAACACAAAAGGTTAATACTTTTTAACAGCTATTATATTTGACCTAACTTTTCTTTAATCATAGAGATGTTTTCAAAAATATCAGGGAATTCATCTTCATTTAACTTAGCTATCTTATTAAATGAATAAAGAATAGAAGTATGGTCCTTATTAAAGTGTTGACCTATCGCAGGAAATGATAGATTAGTAAGTTCACGACATAAGTAAATAGCTATATTTCTAGCTTGAACAACTTCTTTTTTCCTAGTAGAAGAAAGAATATCATCTTTTCTAATAGAATAAAAATTAGAACAAGCATTAATAATATGATCAGGTGAAATATTTTTACGAGGAGCTTTTCTCACATCTTTTAATATTTCTTCTGCAATATGAAGAGAAGGTTTTTTATTCATTGTAGCTGACATAGATTTAATACTCTTTAAAACACCTTCTAATTCTCTTATATTAGATGAAACATTATTAGAAATATATATAAGAGTCTCTTCATCTAATTCAATATCAAATTGAGTACATTTATATTTTAATATAGCCATACGAGTTTCAAAGTCCGGTGGTGTAATATCTGTAGTAACACCTTGTTCAAATCGAGTAACAAGACGATCTTCTAGGTCATTAAGTTGAGAAGGTGACTTATCACTTATAAGAACTATTTGTTTTTGGTTCATTTGAAGCTCGTTAAAAGTGTGGAAAAATGCATTTTGCGTTTCAGTTTTTCCAGATAAAAATTGAATATCATCTATAAGTAAGGCATCTATCTCACGATACTTACGTCTGAAATCTTCATCAGCATTATCATTTTTATTTTTCATAGGTTTAATAGAGGCTAAAAACTCATTTAAGAATTTTTCCGAAGAAATGCACTCTATTTTAAACTCAGGAAAGTTTTTCTCCATTTCATTACCTATAGCATGTAAAAGGTGTGTTTTACCTAATCCAGCTCCACCATAGATAAATAAGGGGTTATAGATACCACCAGGAGAATCAGCAACGTTATAGGCAACGTTATGAGCATATATATTACCAGCACCAACGACAAAATTATCAAACGTATAGTTTTTATTAAGTGTTGGATTCTTTTTGCTGTTAAAAGCATTATTAGAAGAAACAGGCTTTTTATATTCATCTAAAGGTAAACTTTGTTTTTGATAAAAGTGTTGAGCTCCAGAAGGTTTATTACCTTGCAAGAAGTTCTGTCTAATAATATCTTCAGCAGCAGGTGTTGTTTTAGTTGGTTTTTCAGGTATTTCAAAATTATTATCAAGTGAATCATACTCAATATTAAAATCAAAACCAGTAGTATTTTTTAATATTTGCTTAAGACGCGCATCATAAGCTCCATGAATAAATTGAGATACAAGAGCTTCTTTACTAGTAATTACGATAATCTTATTAGCAAAATCAACTTTATCAATAGAGGCACCTAAAAACCAAGTTTCAAAAACTTGAGCAGGAAGTTCTGCTTTTAATTCTTTAAGAATAATCTCCCATAAAAAATTAGAATTACTCAAAAAAAATCCCTCCTTAAAAAAATGTACACTAAATTATATCATAAAAAAAGAGATAAACCAAATAAAAAATTAAAGTTATTCACAGTCTGTGGAAAAACTTTTAATAACTATGAAAAACGAAAAGAAATTATCTGTGAAAAACGTAAAAAAAGTATAAATTTTATAAAAAACAAAAAGAAAAACAACAAATTTTTAACAGTTAAGAATATTATAAGAAAAGCAATTTAATATTTTTTCACACATAATTCACAGTTGTGGAAAACTTTGTTAAGTGAAATTGTGAAAAAGTATAAATTTCTGTGGAAAAACAGTTAGTTTTGAAAATGAATTTTAAATATATTCATAACTTTTTAACAGTTATTCTATGAAAAACTAACTAAATCTGTGGAAAACTATTTAATATATATTTTTTTATTTGTTAAAAAATGGTTTAATAAATATTACTTTTTGTACTATATTTTTTAAAATTTTTAAAGGTTTATTCTTGATTAATTAAGCTAGATATGTTAAACTAAATCAGTTATTACATCTATCTATTAAGAATTAAAGAAAACTCGAGGAGGATAAAATGAAACGTACGTATCAACCAAATAAAAGAAAACATTCAAAAGTACACGGATTTAGAGCTAGAATGAGCACTAAAAACGGAAGAAATGTATTAGCTAGACGTAGAGCTAAAGGAAGAAAAGTTCTTTCTGCTTAATATATAAGTACTTAAAGCATCGCTTCGGCGATGCTTTTTTGCGTTATACGTTAGTATTTCGAGTGTTGAAAACATGAAGAAATACTTACGTATAACGTATGCAAAAGGAACTTGAATTTTGAAGACGCAAGGATGAAAAAATTCCTAGTTCCAACTGCAGCGTTACTAGATAGATGCGCAGAAATGCTTACGTACAACGTATGCAAAAAGAACTTGAATTTCGAAGACGTAAGGATGAAGAAATTCCTAGTTCCTACAGTAAATATCAACCAAGGATAGAGTCGTATTCCTCCCTATCCTTGGGATATTCTTGAGTACGTTACTCAATAAGATTTCTTTGCATCTTACAGATTTAAGAAATCTAATGATTAACGCAACTGCGGCGTTGTTAATAAATACTCGTAAAAATAATTACGTACAACGTATGCAAAAAGAACTTGAATTTAGAAGACATTGTACCTAAAAACATATTAGAAAAATTAAAAATGTAAAAAGAAAAATATTCTATAACTCAAACAAGATAGACAATTTAAAGAAAGATAGTTGTAAAAATTATAAGAAACTGTTAAAATATTAGTGTTAAGAAAGGTTTAAAGATGAAAAAAGAATATAGAGTAAAAAAAAGTCAAGATTTTGATAATATAATAAGAAAAAAACAATCTTTTGCTAATAGACAGTTTGTTATTTATTATCAAGAAAATAAACTAGATCATATGCGTTTAGGTATTTCTGTGAGTAAAAAATTAGGAAAAGCACATGAAAGAAATAGGCTAAAAAGATATGTAAGAGAGAGTTTTAAGACAAGGAAAGATTTCTTAAAAAATTACGATATTATAATTATAGTAAGACCTGCGGCAAAAGGATTATCATTTTTAGAGTTTGGTAGTTCGATTGACCACGTATTAAAAAGATCAAAATTATATAGAGGAAAGAGGGTTTAAAAATGGAAAAAGAGTTTATTTATGTAGCTGGAACAGTAGATGAGGCTATAAAAAATGGTTTAACAGACTTAGGATTAAAAGAAGAAGATGTTAAAATAGAAGTATTAGAAGGTGGAAGTGCTGGTATTTTCGGTTTATTTAAAAAAGAAGCTAGAGTAAAATTATCTCCACTGGATAGTGAGTTTAAAAAAGAAGATAAACCAAAAGTAGAAGAAAAAGAAGTTAAAGAAGTAAAAACTGAAGTAAAAGAAGAAGTTAAAGAACAAAAACAAGAAGAAAAAGTTGTTGTTAAAGAAGAAAAAGAAACACCAGTAGCTGAAAAAACTAAAGAAGTAAAAGAAGAAATAGTAGTTGAAAAAGAAGAAGTTAAAGAACAAAGACCAAAAAGAGAAGACTATATTGTAAAAAATCAAGATAAAATAGTTAGCTATTTACAAAATATAGTAATAGCAATGGGTTATCCAGATGCTACAGTAGACTTTAGTGAAGATGGAAACAGACACTTTACATTAAACATAAAAACAGAAGAAAACACAAGCTTAATTATTGGTAAAAGAGGTTCAACTCTTAATAGTTTACAATTTTTAGTAAATAATTACGCTAAAAAATTCAGTTCACACTTCTTTAGAATAGAAGTAGACTGTGACGATTACAGAGAAAGTCGTAAGAAAACTTTAGAAGAATTAGCACTTAACCTTGCTAAAAAATCTAAAAAAACAGGAAGACCAGTTGAATTAGAACCAATGACAAGTGTTGAAAGAAAAATTATTCACAATGCTTTAACTGGTATAAAAAATGTTGAAACAGAATCACGTGGTGATGAACCATATAGATATTTAGTTATAACAGCAAAATAGGAGAAACAATGAAATCAATACTAATTGTTGATGATAGTGCATATTATAGAAGTCGTGGTGCAGAGATAGCTGAACTAGCTGGTTTTAAGTGTCATTTTGCAGAAAATGGAGAACAAGCAGTAAGAATGTATCATAGAATACAACCGGACATAGTTACAATGGATATTTGTATGCCTCTTATGGATGGATTAGAGGCTACTAAACAAATCTGTTCTCGTTATCCTGATGCAAATGTACTTATTTGTAGTAGTGTGGGTCATGTACCAGTATATCGACGTCAAGCATATGATAACGGAGCTAAAGGTATTCTACCAAAAGAATATGATTTAGATGAGTTAGAATTTGCTATAAAAGAAATAGAACTAATGAAATAAAAAATGAGTAAGGCATATGCCCTACTCATTTTCTTTAACTTAAAAAAGACATTTATTAGTAATTAAGTAATATATAACATAAATTTATAACTTTATTAATTAATTACCTATAAAATGGAGAAAGACCCGCAAAGTAGCGAGCCTATATTAGGAAGGAAAATATAGGAGTTTTGTTGAAAATAGAAATATTATTGCTTGATTATTGCTTGAAACAGTTTTTTTATCAATGTTATAATATAAGAAAGAGGAGGGAAAAGAGGTTTTAGAAGGCGAAAAGGAGCAGTCTGTCTTCACTGTGCCAGGGTTTCATTAGTTATGGAACTGCAAGGTTATTAATAAAGAAATAAAGTTATTACATAAAATATTCCCGAAATTAAAAGATGTTTTAGATTTTATTTATGAGAATAAAGGGATTGTATATTCAAAAAAATTAGTTGAATATATTATAAAATCAAGTTTAGACGAGGTTTCATCTAATATTAAGGAAAATATTTTTAAAAAATGTAATGAAGAATTAGCATAAGTATGTAGCTACTTTCTCTTATTTATAATTTTAAGGAGGTAATAACTATGTCAAAATTACAAATTTTAATTTTTTCAGGGATTTCCATTTTATTGATAGTTATAGGAAGAACTATGGAAAATAATTATTCGTTAAAATCAGGAGTAGCTATATTAGCTATAATGTCATTTATCACAGGATATAATATGGTATTCCAAAATCGAATAGATTTATTTGCGGGTTCAGGTTTTAAAAAAGAAGATTTAGATAATTTATCGGAAGAAGTAAAAATTAAATATAGACCAGCAACCCTAAGCTGTGGATTATTCTCATTTGTTATTGGAATATATTTAATATATACTATTTTTAATAAATAATTAGGAATGAGGGTTGAGAGAAAACTATAAAATTAGGATATTTCGCTCCCCTATATCGAATATATCGCTTTATAAGGAGAATAAATATGATAAAAAAAAAACAATATTATTATCTTTGTTAACGGTAGGTGTAGGTTTAATAATAATATCGAATAATAAAGTAGCAATGAAAAGTGGAGGAATAATAGTAACAGTAGGTATGTTGTACGGATCGTTTGAATTACTATTTAGGAATAGTGTAGAATTACTTTCTGGATCTAAAATTACAAGCAAAGACTTAAAAAAGCTACCTTTAGAAATACAAAAAAAATACAGAAAAGCAACAATATTAGTAGGTATTCTGTGTTTATTAGGGAGTATATTAAATATGTATGGTGCGCTTTATAGGTTATAGAGACGTAGATATAAAAAATGAGTAAGGCATATGCCCTACTCATTTTCTTTAACTTAAAAAAGACATTTATTAGTAATTAAGTAATATATAACATAAATTTATAACTTTATTAATTAATTACCTATAAAATGGAGAAAGACCCGCAAAGTAGCGAGCCTATATTATGAAAAAAATATTATTAACTGATTACTATTATATATAACTTACTTAAAGGGAACTTAAAATGCTACTTAAAATTTCAAAAAAAGATAATAAGTTTCAAATATATAATATAATAGTGTATAATTAATAAAGTATTTAGAAAGATAAAAAATTATAAAGAAGGAGTACAGTAATGAGTGAAACGATTTGCGCTATATCTACTGCCTTAGGAGAAGGAGCTATTGGTATAGTAAGACTTAGTGGTGATGAAGCTTTTAGTATAGCTGATAAAATAGTAAGATTACCTAAAGGTAAAACTGTAGAAAGCTTACCTACCCACACTATTAACTATGGTAATGTTATTGATCCAGCAACAAATGAAAAAATAGAAGAAATAATGCTTGTTAAAATGGTAGGACCACGTACATATACTACAGAAGACGTTGTAGAAATAAATTGCCACGGTGGAATAATTACTATTCAAAAAGTATTAGCTTTATGTTTAGAACATGGAGCAAGAATGGCAGAGCCTGGTGAATTTACTAAGCGTGCCTTTTTAAATGGACGTATAGACTTAACACAAGCAGAAGCTGTTATCGACTTTATTAAGAGTAAAACAGATGAAGCTAGTCAAATAGCTAATAACCAAATGCAAGGGCGCCTATCTACCCTTATAAAACGACTAAGAGCGGAAATTTTGGATATATTGACAGTAGTAGAAGTTAATATAGATTATCCAGAATATGATGACCTAGAAATAGAAACAACAAAAACTATTTTAGAAAAATCAACAAGTATAAAACGTAGTTTAGAAGACTTATTAGAAACTTCTAAGCAAGGTAAAATAATAAAAGAAGGTATAAATACAGCTATTATAGGACGTCCTAATGTAGGTAAAAGTTCATTATTAAATAACTTATTACAAGAAAATAAAGCTATTGTAACTGATATAGCTGGAACTACGCGTGACGTATTAGAAGAGTATGTAAATATTAAAGGAGTACCTATAAAATTAATAGATACAGCGGGTATTCGTGAAACTGATGATATAGTAGAACAAATTGGAGTTCAACGTAGTAAAGATGCACTAGAAAAAGCTGATTTAGTATTATTCCTACTTAATAGTAGCGAAGAACTAACAGAAGATGACAAAGAATTATTAAAACTAACTAAAGGAAAAACTACTATAGTAATACTAAATAAATTAGACTTAGAAACAAAAATAGATTTAGAAGAAGTAGAAAAATTAGCACACAATCACCCTATTATTAAAACTTCTATGACGACGTACAAAGGAATAGATGAATTAGAAAAAAATATTAGAGATTTATTCTTTGGAGGAGCTGCTCGTCCTAAAGATGCGACTTACCTATCTAATACTCGTCAAATTAATTTAATTCAAAGGGCTTTAGCAAGTCTAAATGAAGCAATAGGAGCTGCAGAATTAGGATTAGAAGTAGATATGGTGCTTATAGACTACACAAATGCTTTTAATTTATTAGGCGAAGTAATTGGAGAAAATTCAGGAGATGAGTTAATTAATGAATTATTCAGTAGATTCTGTTTAGGAAAATAAAATGTTTCGCGTGAAACAAAAGTAAAATATATAGGAGAATCAAATAATGAAATGTATAAGTTTTAATGTAAATGGTCTACGTGCTATAGTAGGAAAAAACTTTGAAGAAGATTTTAAAAAATTAGATGCAGATTTTTTCTGCCTACAAGAAACTAAAATGCAAGCAGGTCAATTAGATTTACAGTTTGATGGTTATTACAGCTATTTTAACTATGCAGAACGTAAAGGTTATTCAGGTACTGCAATATACACTAAATATAAACCTTTAAATGTAACATATGGTATTGGAATAGAAGAACACGATACAGAAGGTCGAGTAATAACATTAGAATATGATAATTTCTTCTTTATCACAGTTTATACACCTAACTCAGGAAGTGAATTAAAGAGATTAGAATATAGAATGAGTTGGGAAGATGATTTTAAAGATTATTTATTAACACTAAATAAAGATAAAGGTGTTATTGTTTGTGGTGATTTAAATGTAGCACATACAGAAATAGATTTAAAAAATCCAAAAACTAATGTTAAAAATGCTGGATTCACACCAGAAGAAAGAGAAAAATTCACAAAATTACTAGATGCTGGATTTATCGATACATTTAGATACTTTAATCCAGAGTTAACGGGTGCTTATTCGTGGTGGAGCTATAGATTTAATGCTCGTAAAAACAACTCAGGATGGAGAATTGATTACTTTTTAGTAAGTAAGGACTTGAAAAAATACTTAGTTAGTGCTAAAATACATAATGATATTTTTGGTAGTGATCATTGCCCAGTAGAACTTGTATTAGATGAAACTTTGATGTAAAGTAGAATATAATTCGGAGAGAACAAATATAGGTCTCTCCGAATTATATTATGAAAGTAAGATGATTATTATTAAAAATAGTTTCAAAATTACCCAAAAAGGTAGGTAATATAATGTTAAAAAAAGCAAATAGTACAGAAATAGAAGAAATAATGTCAGTAATAAAGGATGGCAAAGAGTTTTTAAAACAACAAGGTATAAATCAATGGCAACACGGTTTACCAGGGTGTAGTGATGTAGAAAATGATATAAAACAAGAAACATCATATGTTTATGAGTTAGATGGAAAAATAGTCGCAACAGCTATGTTAAATACTTATGACGCTGATTATGAGAAATACCTTACTATTTGGACGAAATGCAATAACTATCTAGTAATACATCGTCTAGCTGTAAAAAAAGAATATCGTTCACAAGGTATAGGACATAAATTTATGAATGATATTATTTTATTTGCTAAAGAAAATAGTGTAGAATACATAAGAATAGATACTCATAAAGACAATGTAATAATGAGAAAATATTTAAGTAAAAACAACTTTAAAGAGCTAGATGAAATAAAATTATCAATAAAAAATAGTTTAGATGATAAAGAAAGAATAGCTTATGAGTTAAAAATAGAATAATATAAATGTTTCACGTAAAACAAAAGGAGTGATAGGTTTGAAATTTTACTCTTATGAATATTTATTAAATAAAATAGATCAGAGTAATACTATAACATATATAATAGGAGGCTGCTTACTATTAATAATAATAGGATCACTATTTAAGTATTATAAAAATAGACAAGATAGTAAGTATAGAGAATTAGCTATCATAATGGTAGTAGGTATCTTTTTATTAATTGGGATACAAATAAGTGATTATCAAAGTAATAGTATATCAGCTAATCAGTATAAGAGTTCTGTTAAATTTATTGAGGGAGTTTCAGAAAAATTAAATATTGACAAAACACATATTTATATAAATAGTGAAGCATCTATAGAAAATTCATTTTTAAAAATAGATGACAACTACTATAGAGTTATAAGTAGCGAGAATAAGGATGATTATTTACTAGAGAAAATAGAATTGGTAGAACCAATTGTTGAAAAAGTAGAGGTGAAAAAATAATGCAACTTTCATATATAGAAATAGCGGTAAAACTAGCTTTAGGTTTATTATCGCTTATAATAGTAATTAATATATCAGGAAAAGGAAACTTAGCCCCTACTTCAGCAAGTGATCAAGTTCAAAACTATGTACTCGGGGGAATAATAGGAGGAGTAATATATAGTCCATCAATATCTATTTTACAATATTTAAATATATTATTAATATGGATAATTTTGGTATTAGGTATGAAGTGGTTAAAAACAAATAACTCATACTTTAAAAAAATGATAGATGGACAACCTACAACAATAATAAAAAAAGGAAAAATAGATATAGAAGCAACAAGAAAAGCAGGTTTAACAGCGCAAGATGTTGCATTTAAATTAAGAACACAAGGTGTCTATAGTATTCAAAAAGTAAAAAGAGCAGTTTTAGAACAAAATGGACAACTAATTATAATACAACAAGGTGAGGAAAATCCTAAATATCCGGTAATTACTGATGGAACTATCCAACATAGTACGCTAGAATCAATAGATAAAACAGAAGAATGGTTGTTGGAAGAATTGAAAGATATGGGGTATAAAAATGCAAGTGATATCTTTATAGCCGAATATGATAAAGGTCAATTACATGTAGTAGAATATTAATTAAATAAAGATAAAATCAAATAAAAACATAAAATTTATCAATGCAATAAATTTTATGTTTTTTTGTTTTATAAAATACTATTTATCTGCGTTAATAAAATCGTAAGAAGAATCTTCTTCAAACTTTTTAACTACATATGAACAACTAGCTTTAATCTTTTTATTTTGTTGTTTCATATCTTCAACAAGAGCGTTTAAAAGCTTTCCAGCAACACCTTGCCCTCTTAATGAAGAATCAACAAATGTGTGGTCTGCAACAACTACATTAGGATCAGAAGTTGTAGCATAAGTAATTTCGGCTATTAATTTGCCATTTTCATCGTGTTTAACGAAACCATTATTAGTTTTTTCAAATTTCATAGTAAACCTCCCTAGCTAAATATAATATTAGCTATAATTATTTATTGTACGTCTTTATTATAGCATATTTAAAATAGTAATACGAATATTAAAAACAATAAAAATATAAAAATAAAAAGAGTAATAATTTTTTATTAATGATATTAAGTATCTTATTATTAAAATTTTAAAAATTATAATATATAAAATTTAAATATTTTTTTGAGAAACATTTTATAGAAGAAAAAAATTAAGAGAAAAAATTTATAAAAAAAGTGTTGACAAATAAAAAAAACAGGTGTACAATGAGTACAAACTTAATAATAAACGTTGAAAAGATAAGTAGATTAGTACGTAGCTAAAACAGAGAGTTGCTGGGTGGTGCGAAGTAACAAAGTGAAGATTAATTGAAAATGGTCTTAGAGTTTTGTTTATCTAATAGGTAAACACGTGGGTTGCACGATATAGCACGCAGTATAATTTTGTACTGGCTAAGGTACTAGCTGTAAAGTTAGTATAAAGTAGAGTGGTAACGCGAATATTAACATACTCGCCTCTATTGCAAACGCAATAGGGGTGAGTTTTTTTATTTATTACACTCCCCTAATCTACTATCAACGAAAAAACGAGAAAAGAGGAAACACAATATGACAAGAAAATTTAGTTTTGAAACATTACAATTACACGCAGGACAAACTGTAGGAGATACAAAATCTCGTGCGGTGCCGATTTACCAAACAACATCTTTTGTATTTGATGATACTGAAGAAGCTGCTGATTTATTCGCTTTAAGAAAAGCGGGGAATATTTATACTCGTATAACTAACCCTACTACTTCTGTATTTGAAGAACGTATTAATGCTTTAGAAGGCGGTGTTGGTGCGCTAGCTGTTGCATCAGGAATGGCAGCAATCACTTATGTATTTCTAACTTTAGCTCATGCTGGAGATCATATCGTATCATCTAAAACGGTATATGGAGGAACATATAACCTATTCAAATTAACATTACCACGTTATGGTATTAATACAACATTCGTTGATCCAGATAACTTTGAAGAAGTAGAAGCAGCAATCAATGAAAATACAAAAGCTCTATTCGTAGAAACTTTAGGAAATCCATTAGCTAACGTTGCTGATTTAGAAAAATGGGCAGAAATTGCACACAAACATAAAATTCCATTAGTAGTAGATAATACATTCGCTACACCATACTTAATTAATGCATTTAGCCACGGTGTTGATATTATCGTTCACTCTGCAACTAAATTTATCGGAGGACATGGTACTTCAATCGCTGGTGTGATTGTAGACAGTGGTAAATTTGATTGGGAAGGTAGTGGTAAATTCCCACAATTAGTAGAAGAAGATCCAAGTTACCACAACTTAAGTTATACACGTGATGTAGGACCAGCTGCATTTATTACTAATGTAAGAACACAGTTATTACGTGATACAGGTGCTGCTTTATCACCATTTAATGCATTCTTATTATTACAAGGTTTAGAAACACTATCTCTACGTGTTGAACGCCACATAGAAAATACTAAAAAAGTAATAGACTTCTTAGTAAATCATCCAAAAGTAGAAAGTGTGAACTACCCTGGTTTAGAAAATAGTAAATATTATGAACTAGCTAAAAAATACTTACCTAAAGGTGCAGGTTCTATATTCTCATTTGATGTAGTAGGTGGAGAAGAGGCTGCAAGAAAAGTAATTGATAGTTTAGAAATATTCTCAAATCTTGCAAATGTCGCTGATGCTAAGAGTTTAGTAGTGCACCCAGCATCAACAACTCATGGTCAATTAAGTCCAGAAGAGTTAGCTTACACTGGTATCACTCCATCACAAATCCGTTTATCAATCGGTTTAGAAAATGCTGATGACCTAATCGAAGACTTAAGATTAGCGTTAGAAAATATTTAAGATAGAAGAATCAAATAATGTTTTACGTGAAACATTTATAAAATTACTAAATACCAATTAACCTTAAAAAAATATATATTTATAGAATATGGGCGGGGTTAAGACCCGACTTCTGATAATTTAATAACCGTTTATTTTTGTATTATATATTTATAATAAACAAGTCTTAACCCTCGCGAGTTTTCTCTTTTTGGAAGGTGATTAACAAAAGATAAATAATGATAAAACAGTATCAACATTTATCGTTATAGTTAATCACCTTCTTTTATATTTAGTTATAAAAAAGAGGGTATAAAAAAAGTCTTTTTAGGGAATATCCCAAAAAGACCGTATAAACGATAATAATTAAGTTAATAGAGGTAAAAAACTAACCTTTAGCTATTAACATATCACCTGAAGCAACTTCTTTGCCATTTTCATCTTGAATTATAGCGTTAACTCTTATAAGACTGCGTAAGCTAGACTGTAGTTCGCATATAATCTTTAATTGATCTCCTGCTGTTACTAATCTTTTAAACTTAAAGTTTTTAACACTAGCTAAATAACCAACGCTATTTGTGACGTTTTCAAAATCAGTTTGTTCATTTATTTCTTCTACTCCTAAAGAGTCTAGAATACATAGTAAGCCTGCTGATTGTGCTGCCATTTCAATCATTAAAACACCAGGGACAACAGGTTTTTTAGGGAAGTGACCTTGGAAGTAGGGTTCATTTATCGTTATATTTTTACGACATTCAATTGAACCCGGTTTATAACTAATTACTTTATCCACCAATAGGAATGGATAGCCATGAGGTAATAACTTCATTATAGTTTCAATATTAATCATGATAATAAAACTCCTTTTTGTAAAAAATTATTTCAATACTTATTAAATATACCTTAAAACATTAAATATCTTTACTATATATAATAGAATTTTATTCTTCAATTGTCAAATTAAACAGAAAAAACGCTTAATTAAATAAAATTGTAATTTCTTAAGTTATTAAAACTAGTTAAAATATTCTTTTAGAGGATATAAGCTAAAAGCAGAGTAGGTTTAGAATGAAATACCTTATTTTCGTAGCCTCTCCTCCCTTTTTTTTCTTTGTTTTTTTGCTTACTCTCCTCTTTCCCCTTTTTTTTAGGTGCTTTCCCTCTTTTTTGCATTGATTAATTCATTTTCTTTAGTATATATATGTATATAAAAGTTATTTATTACTACCTATATTGCATACCTTACTACAAAATTGTGAATACTCCCCTCTCCCCTTTCTTATTACTATACTCTCTCTCCTCCCCTATTTGTATTTTATTATTTAAAATTTATTTATAAAAACAGTTAACTACAAGAAATATCGATTATAAAATATTAAGGTGAATTAATTTTATTTTTATTTAAAAAATTTAAAATAACTTTTGTATTTAAGGAAAAAACTCCTCTTTTATATAAATTTAAGAATTAATTTCTGTTTGTTTACATTTTATGGTATAATTTTATTAAAGTTTTACAATAAGGAGGAGATAACGTGTATAAAGTAATGATAGTAGAAGATGATGAAATAATTTCTAATTCAATAGCTGGCTATCTTAATAAATGGCAGTATACTACACATGAAGTAAGTAACTTTCAAAATGTAATTACTGAATTTGTAGAAGAAAAGCCTGATATTGTATTAATGGATATAAATCTCCCCTATTTTGATGGATATTATTTTTGTGAAGAAATAAGAAAAATATCTAAAGTACCTATTATCTTTATCTCATCAGCTAGCGATGATATGAATATAGTTATGGCTATGAATATCGGTGCAGATGATTTTATAGAAAAGCCGTTTAAACTTGTAGTATTAAAAGCAAAAATAGAAGCTTTATTAAGACGTGTTTATAATTTTAATAGCAGTAATTCTCTAATTGTTTATAAGGAAGTTATATTTGATATAAATAAAGATGAAATTAAATACAAGGATAATGTTGCGACATTAACAAAAAATGAAAGTAAAATTTTGACGATATTATTAGAAAATAGAGAAAAGATTGTTTCTAGAGAAGATATAATAGCAGCTTTGTGGCAAAGTGATAATTTTATAGATGAAAATACACTCTCTGTAAACGTTAATAGACTAAGATCAAAATTAAAAGATATAGGGATAGCTGATTTTATAATTACAAAAAAAGGTAAAGGGTATATGGTTTAATGGATATAATAAAGAGTTATATAAAGAAAAATTTAAAAATATACTTGTTGCTTATCGTCTTTATTTTTATCTTTGTTTTAATATTTTATTTATACAATCTACCTTTTGAAGCATTATTTTATAGTGGTTTGCTGTGTTTTGTAGCTGCATTAATAACAAGTATAATAGATTTTAATAATTATAGAAAAAGTTATATCGATTTAAAATATCTTGAAAGTAATATTTTAAATAGTATGGAAGACTTACCTAGGAGCTTAGATATAAGAGTTGAATACTACCAAAAGATTATTGAAAGATTACACAGTGAAGTAGAAAAATTAAAAATCGAAGATAATAAGAAAATGGAAGACTTAGCTGATTACTATAGCATGTGGATTCATCAAATTAAAACTCCGATAGCTGCGATAAATTTTCTATTAGATAATGAAGAAATTGATGTAAAAGCATTTAGACAAGAATTATTTAAAATAGAAAGATATGTAGAGATGGTTCTTACATATATCCGTCTAGGTAGTGAAACTTCGGACTATGTAATAACGAGTATTAATTTAGATGAAGTAGTAAGAGAAAACATAAAGAAATATGCGACGTTATTTATTAATAAGAAGATTAAATTGAATTATGTTTCACATGAAACATATGTAATAAGTGATAAAAAATGGCTTGGTTTCGCATTTGAACAACTTCTTAGCAACGCTATAAAATATACGAAAAGCGGCGGTGAGATAAGTATAAATATATCTGAGAGTAAATTAATAATAGAAGATAATGGAATTGGTATTTATGAAGAAGATTTACCAAGAATCTTCGAACAAAGTTTTACAGGATTAAATGGAAGATATGAGAAAAAATCAAGTGGTCTAGGTTTATATTTATGTAAAAAAACTTTAGATAAACTTCAACATAAGATAGAAATAACTTCTGAAGTAAACAAAGGAACAAAAGTAATAGTTAGTTTTCCTAAGAAAGATATGTTTAGAGATTAAAAACTCTAGTCTTACAAAATTGTAAGATTAGAGTCTTTTTTGTAAGGAAAATCGATAGAATGAGTAAGAAAAGTAAGGTAAAATATAAATATAAACAAGATAAAACTTGTAGATAAAAGTTCGAACTAGTTAAATTAGAATAAGATAAAATTAGGAGTGATAAAGATGTTATTAGAAGTAAATAATATAAGAAAAGTTTATACGACAAGATTAAGTACACAAAGTACAGAAGCATTAAAAAATGTAAATTTCTCGGTAGATAATGGTGAGTATGTAGCGATTATGGGAGAAAGTGGTAGTGGGAAAACGACTCTACTTAATATACTAGCTACATTTGATAAAGCCACTTCAGGTAGTGTATTGCTTAACAATTTAGATTTAAGTAAGTTAAAAGATAAAGAATTGGCAGATTTTCGTCGTGATAATTTAGGATTTGTTTTCCAAGATTTCAATTTATTAGATAATTTTTCAATAAAAGACAATATTCTTTTACCATTAGTTTTAGCAAATAAAAAATATAAAGATATGGAAGTAAGATTAGACAAAGTAACTAAACCTTTAGGAATTGATAAGTTAATCAATAAATATCCGTATGAAATCTCAGGTGGTCAAAGACAAAGAGTTGCAGTAGCTCGTGCAATTATAACAAATCCATCGTTAATTTTGGCAGATGAACCAACAGGGGCTCTTGATTCAAAATCAACGGATCAACTGTTGAATGTTTTTGATAAATTAAATGAAATTGGACAAACAATTATAATGGTTACGCACTCTGTGAAAACAGCGGCGAGAGCTAAACGAGTATTGTTTATTAAAGACGGAGTAGTTTTCCATGAATTAAGAAAAGGAAATGCAACAACAAATGAAATGTTCCAAAAAATAAATGATACACTATCATTAATGCAGGCAGGTGAGTAACATGAATCTATTTTATAGTAAATTTGCATTTAATAATCTTTTGAAAAATAAAAGATTTCTAGTACCTTATGTGCTGTCAGCTGTTTTCACGATTATTTGTTTTTACATACTTAGCTCATTAACATACGGTGGTAATTTAGATAAACTTCCGCAAGGTGGGACGGTAGTGACAAAAGTATTAGGATTTGGAGTTATTGTAATTGGTATATTTTCTGTGATATTTCTTTTTTACACATATAGTTTTTTAATAAAACGTAGGGTAAAAGAGTTTGGATTGTACTCAGTTTTGGGAATGACTAAAAAACAAATTGCACGTATTTTAGTATTAGAAACAGTTTATATCGCTGTAATAACACTAGGATTAGGATTAGTACTAGGTATAGTATTGGATAAATTAGCGTTATTAGCGTTGTTAAAATTATTCACTACTGGTGTTAGTTTTGGATTTGTTATTACACAAAAAGCGATAGTAGTAACATTATTACTATTTGGTGGAGTATACTTCTTATTATTAATATATACAATAATCAAAATTTCAAGATTAAAAATAGTAGCTTTACTAAAAGAAGGTAGCAAAGGTGAAAAAGAACCTAAAGCTAGATGGTTATTAGCGATAATAGGTTTAGGATTAATAGGTTATGGTTATTACACAGCGCAAACTGTAACTAACCCGATAAAAGCAGTGACAGTGTTCTTCTTTGCGGTAATAGCAGTAATTATAGGTACTTATTTTATTTTTATGGCGGTAAGTATCACAGTATTAAAAATAATGAAAAATAATAAAGGTTTCTACTATAAACCTAAAAACTTTATAAGCGTATCAGGTTTATTATATAGAATGAAAAGAAATGCAGTAGGATTAGCTAATATTTGTATCTTAGCAACAATGATCCTAGTTACTATGGGAACAACATCAGCTCTTTATGCAGGAGCGGAAAGTTCATTTGAAAAAAGATATCCAAGAGATATAGCTATAATGGCATATCGTCAAAGTGATAAAGAAGCTGCTGATCTAGAAACGAATATAGAAAAAATTGTAAAAGAAAATAATACTGAAATAAAAGATTTAATAACATATAATCAATTAAATATTGCTGGTACAGTCGAAGGTTCAAATTTTTCTTTAAAAAGAGAATTTGGATTAGGATCAATGGATAAAGTTAAGTTTATGACAGTGATAACACTAGATGATTATAATAAAGTAGCTAAAACTAATAAAACACTTAAATCAGATGAAATATTATTGTACGTTGATAAAAAGGGAACTTATGACTATGATCAACTAAATATAAATGGTGATAACCTAAAAGTAAAAGAAAAAATGAGTAGTTTCCCTGGTGAAGTTGGTTCGCAAACTGCAAATATAACAGATACTTATTATGTAGTGGTTAAAGATAAAAAAGAGCTTAATAGAGTCTCTAAAGAGACGATACAGGCTTTAGGAGCAGAAGGTGTAGATGAGTTTAAATCAAATTATATTACTTTTGATTTAAAAGACAAAAGTAAAGAAGAAATAGTAGTAAATAAATTAAAAAATTTAGAAAATAGCGGTAGAGTAATTATAGAAAGAAAATCAGAATCTAAAGTAGAATTTATAGGGTTCTTCGCATCATTCTTATTCATCGGAATATTTATTAGTATGGTGTTTGTAGTTTCACAAGTAGTTATAATGTACTACAAACAAATATCAGAAGGTTATGAGGACAAAGATAAATTTGAAATAATGAGAAAAGTAGGTTTAACTGATAAACAGATTAAACAATCTATAAGAGCACAAGTATTGTTAATATTCTTCGCTCCACTAGTAGTAGCGACAATACATACAATAGTAGCTTATCCATTTATAGAGAAAATTCTTAAACTATTCTTATTATCAGAAACGCGTTCATTCTTAATAGCTATGTTTGCTACAATAAGTATTTTCGCTCTATTCTACTTAGTAGTTTACACAATTACATCAAAAACATACTACAGAATAATAAAAGAATAATAAATAAAAGTCGGTCATTAATATGATCGACTTTTTTATTGGATTATCCTGATAAGATAGGGGTTTTTAGTAGGTATAGAAAACTCTTTTTATTTTTTTCACAAAAAACTATTGACAAGTGAGTAATTACTCACTAAAATGTAAATATAAGGTGAGTAGTTACTCACTAATAAAAATAAATAGTTGATTCTTATAAAAAAGAAGTAGAGTTGTGTAATGTAAAGAGGTGTTTTTACTATGGGAAGACTGATAGAAATAGAGAAATTATCAAAAAGTTTTGGAGAACAAAAAGTATTAGATAAAATAGATTTTAAATTAGAAAGTGGCGAAATCGTTGGTTTAATAGGCCCTTCTGGTTCGGGTAAATCGACATTAATTAAAACGATGTTAGGAATGGAAAAAGCGGATGAAGGCGAAGCGTTAGTATTAGATTATAAAATGCCAAAAAGAGAAATCTTATCTAATATAGGATATATGGCACAAAGTGATGCTTTATATGAAATGCTAACTGGGTATGAAAACTTAGAATTTTTTGGAAAAATGAAAGGTGTACCTTCTGATAAATTGAAAAAAGAAATAGAATATATAGCTGAGATTGTTGATTTAACAGTTGATTTGAAAAAGTTAGTATCTAAGTATTCAGGTGGAATGAAGCGTAGATTATCTTTAGCTATAGCCTTAATTGGAAGTCCTGAGTTATTAATATTAGATGAGCCTACAGTTGGTATAGATCCGAGTCTTAGAAAAAATATATGGAAAGAGTTATTTAAACAAAGAGATAATGGTGTAGGGATATTAGTAACGACTCACGTAATGGATGAAGCGGAACTTACTGATAAAGTAGGGTTACTTCTTAATGGTGATATTATTGATTTTGACACACCGCAACAGCTAAAAGTGAAAAATAATGTTAAGACAATAGAAGAAGTATTCTTAAAAGTGGAGGAAAACTAATATGAGAGTATTTACAATAGCAAAAAGAGTATCAAAAGAGTTTTTTAGAGATAAAAGAACGCTAGCAATGATGTTTGTAGCTCCAATATTTATTATGTGGTTGATGAGTGTTGTATTTTCAGCAAGTACAACAACAGATGTGAGTGTCGCTTCAGTAAATACACCTACAAATGTTGCAGAGATAATGAAGAATGTTGATAATGTTAGTTTAGAACAATATCAAACAAAAGAAGAAGCTGATAAAAAGTTAAAAGACGGAGAAGTAGATACGGTTATTTATTACGATAACGGCACATATAATGTAACTTATGCCAATATAGATTCTAGTAAAACTGTTAAAGCTCAACAAGTATTAAAAAGCTCAATACAAGGTGCAGAAGTAAAAAATATAGTGGAAGTAGTTAAAAAAATAAATCCAAAAATTGAGAATAATCAACAACAACCAGAGTTAAAAGAATATTACAATTATGGAAATGCTGGTACAACATTTTTTAATAAAGTAGCACCGGTATTAATTGGATATATACTTTTCTTCTTTGTTTTCTTAATCTCAGGTATGGCATTACTAAAAGAAAGAACAACAGGAACACTAGATCGCTTACTAGCAACTCCAGTAAAAAGAAGTGAAGTAGTATTTGGTTATATACTAGCTTATAGTACCCTAGCAATAGTACAAACTATTATAGTAACACTTTCATCAATATATTTATTAAATATTGAGGTTGTTGGAAGTCTATATTATGTTATAATAGTAAATGTATTATTAGCTATGGTTGCACTATCATTAGGGTTATTACTTTCAACTATAGCAAAAACAGAGTTTCAAATTATGCAATTTGTACCAATTGTAGTTATTCCACAAATGTTCTTCTCTGGAATAGTATCAGTAGAAAGCATGGGTAAAACAGCAGTATATATCAGTAAAATATTACCAGTTACATATGCAAGTGACGGACTAAGTAAAATTATTTTAGAAGGAAAAAACCTAGTTGCGGTAAAACATGATGTAATAGTATTAATAGTATTCTGCATAGTGTTAATAGCATTAAATATTATAGGTTTGAAACGTTATAGAAAAGTTTAATAATAGCGGAGAAAAGCAATGATAGAAAATATATTAAGTTCATATTTGGACATAACAAAAGAAGAAAAAATGCCGCCAGGCAAGAAGAAAACCTTAGAAGCAGCGATAAAGCTATTTGCAAAACAGGGTTATAATGGAACATCAACTTTGCAGATTGCTAAAGTTGCGGGAGTAAGTCAGGCGACGGTATTTAAATATTTTAAAACTAAGGAAGACTTATTATATTCGATAATTGTTCCGGTAATACCTAAGTTATTTTCAAGTTTTTTAGGTAGGGTTAAAAAAGCTAATTCAGTTCAAGAGTTAATAAGTTATGTAGTAAGAGATAGATTTGAATTTTTAGAAGAAAATAGAAATACTGTAAGAATAGTATTCTCAGAGTTATTGACAAATGAAGAGTTAAAAAAACAACTACTTTTTTCGATTTCAAAAATTTTTGAAGAATTCGATATTGCAGCTCTACTAAAGAAATATAAGGAAACTAATCCAGAACTCAATGAGAATTTAACAACAGCAGAAATAATACGTTCATTTGCTGGCCCAATTATGACGTATTCAGCACAAAGGTTCCTATTATTTGAAAATGTTCCTTGTGAAACACAAGAACATGATTTACAATTTATAGAAAATCAAATTTATAGAAATATTATAAAATAAAGTAAAAAGCAGTAGAAGAAAAAGTATTCTTCTACTGCTTTTTCGAACGTTACGAATGAAATGATCGGAAAATAACGCAAAATAATATGTCATTAGAGACATTAATGATAGATTTTTAGAAATAACGCACTTTTGCGATAAGGAAAATGTATCTTTACAAAACATAAAAGTCATGATACAATAAACTAAGTTAATTCGATTAACTTTATTTATTTATTTTGAAGTTAATTCGATTAACTTTATTCGTATATTTGCTTAAAATCAATTATTTTAAGAGATAGTTAATATATAAAAACCGAGAAAAAAAACACAGTTCTATTGTTAAAATTTATTCGACGTAAATAATAAATGTTAAAAGATAGACTAGATAAATAAAAATATGATATAAAATTCACATTATATCACACTGTATAAATTGGTTACTTTTATTTTTAAAGTTGTTTACTAATTTCAATGTTGATTTTATAGGGTTATTGAACTGAAAACGGGAATTATAAGGAGGTGGAAATGATGGTGTCTATTATATCGGTAAAAAATTTAAAGAAAATCTATAAGGAAAAATCAGTTGTTGATAACATCAGTTTTAATGTAGAAGAAGGTAGTCTATTTTCTTTTTTAGGACCTAATGGAGCAGGTAAATCAACAACTATCAATATTATTTGTACAGTATTAACTCCCTCTGATGGAGAGGTACTTATAGATGGACTAAATGTTAGAACAAATAGTCAAGATATTAGGAGAAAAATTGGTGTGGTATACCAACATAATGTATTAGATGATTTATTAACTATTGCAGAAAACTTGAGATTTAGAGCTAGTTTATTTGGGATTGTAGGAGAAAACTTTGAAAATCGTTTGGAAGAAGTAGCAAATCAATTGGATTTTAAAAACTATTTGAATCAGCCTTTTTATACTTTATCAGGAGGACAAAAAAGACGAGTGGAAATAGCTCGTGCAATATTTCATAAACCCAAGATTTTATTACTTGATGAGCCAACAACAGGTTTAGATCCTGAGTCTAGAAAAATTGTTTGGGGAATTATAGGAAAATTAAAAAATAGTTTTGGAATGACCATCTTTTTGACTACCCACTATCTTGAAGAGGCGAGAAATTCAGATTTAATTACAGTAATTAATCATGGGAAAATTGTTGCGACTGGCTCGGCTATTACTCTGCAAAAAAAATTTTCTTGTGACCGATTATTTTTATATCCATGTAATGGGAAGATGAATCAATTAATAACTAGTGTAGAAAATATACCACTACCCTATAAACAATCTTATGATTATTTAATTGTTGAGAATCCAAGTATTGCTAATGTGCGAGAAATATTGAAATATGATGAGTTGATAGATTCATTTGAGTATTTTAAAGGGGATTTAGATGATGCATTTATCAATATTTTAAAACAAACGGAGGGAGGTATATGATGATTAAAAGGCATTTGAAAATTTATATACGAGATAAGGGAACATTCGTTTCCTCTCTTGTTGCTATATTTGTTACAATAGGATTATACCTATTGTTCTTGGGAAATTACCTAGAAAATACTATAAATCAGTCAATTGGGACTAATTCTGGTACCTTTTTATTTGTTAATACATGGGTGCTATCAGGAATAATTATTGTTTGTTCGGTTACTATTTCTTTAGGTGTATTTGGTGTTAAAGTCAAAGATTATGAAACAGGGATATTTACTAGTTTTGCTGTAAGCCCGATTAGAAAAATAGAAATTGTATTCAGTTATATTATAGCAGCTTGGTTAATGAGTTTGGTAATTACGCTTGTTGTATTATTAGTTTGGACTATAGTTATGTATATATTGGATTACAAAATAATTACTGTTTCAACTATTCCTCTACTTCTTGTATATATTACTTTAAACAGTTTATCTGCAACTAGTTTTACATTTTTTATAGTGAACTTTGTAAAATCTATGACTGCTTTTAGTTCTATTTCAACTATTTTAGGCACGCTAACAGGATTTTTAGCAGGAATCTATCTTCCAATAGGTGCATTACCACACTATGTTCAAAATGTTATGAAACTTTTTCCACCGACTTATGGAGTAGCACAGATTCGTAGTCTTTTAACTAGAGAACCTTTGGAGCTTATTACAAAAGGTGATAGTTCATCTACTATTGAACAACTTAAACTGGATATGGGAATTAATGTGAAAGTTTTTAAACATACATTAGAAAATTATGAGATAATATATTTATTGTTGTTTGTTATAGTGATATTCACACTATTATCAGTTTATTATTTAAAGGAGAAAAAAAATGAAGGAGAAAAATAGATTTCATCATGGAGATTTAAAGAATGAAATTATTAAGCAAGGTTTAAAGATTGTATATGATAAAGGATTTCAATCTGTTGAACTAAAAGATATTTCACAAGCTTGTCATGTAAGTACACCATCTATTTATAAACACTTTGATGGGAAGAGTGATTTGATGGAAGCATTACTTATAGAAGTCGCAGGTATTTTTTATGTTTTTTTAGAGAAAGAGTGTCATTATTCCTATGAAGATGCTGAAGAAGATTTGATAAAAATGGGAGTTTGTTTCTTACAGTTTTCTCAGAACTATCCTCGTTACTTTGAATTTTTATTTTATAGCAAGTTTAAGCGCAATGTACAATTAGACACAGATATTCAAATAGATTATATTAATGACAACAATAGCTTCAATTTATTTAAAGAAGTTGTAATTCGCTATTTAACGTATAATGGAGTTAAGAAAGATCACAATAGGCATATTGTTAATCTTTGGTCTTATATTAGTGGTTTATCCATTGTTGCGAGTAGTATTAATAGTGAGAATAAAGATGTAGTTCTAAGAAATTATATTCAAAGTATGGTTAAGTTATATACTTTGGGAATCAAACGAGAGAATGGAAACTCCTAAGCAAGGAAAATATATTTATATTAAGAAAAATAGATTGAAAAATTCTAAAGGAATAGAATTTTCACAAGAGTTTCTTCGAACCACAATCGAACATATGTATTACAATTATAACAAAGGAGAAATTATATGAATATTTTAATTATTACGGCTCATCCTAACCCTCAAAGTTTTAACGCACATATCGTTAACCAAGTTCAAAAAAGTATTGATAAATCGCATGAAATCCAGTTATTAGACCTATATGCTGAAAGATTTGATCCTGTTTTACATTTTGATGAAAAGCATCGTAGACGAGATTTAATTGTCGATTCTGAAACTGCTAAATATCGAGATTTAGTAACTTGGGCAGATCAATTCATTTTTATTTTCCCAATTTGGTGGTCAGGTATGCCAGCAATACTCAAGGGATTTATTGATCGTGTTTTTGTTGCTGGTTTTGCTTATACCAACACAAAGAGAGGATTAAAAGGGAATCTAAAAGGGAAAGCTTGGATTATTACTACGCATAACATGCCAGGTTTAATTGTACCATTTGCACAAGATTACGGAAAAATCCTTAAAAATCAGGTGCTAAAAGCTTGCGGCATTTCTCCAGTTACTATAAGTCGAATAGCGAGTGTAGAAAAAATTTCTGATCAGGAACGCCGTAAGGTTTTGAATAGAATTATACAAAAAGCAAAAAAATTATAACATAAAATTAGAAGATAATAAATAATAGTTAAGCGGATGTTAGAGATGGATAATTACTTAATTTGATGGCCTTAGATATTAAGTTTTCTTTAAAGTAAACTCCGTTAAAATACTATGTAGATTTAAGAGAGTCGTTTTTTGAGCAAAGGTTCCTATTATTTGAAAATGTTCCTTGTGAAACACAAGAACATGATTTACAATTTATAGAAAATCAAATTTATAGAAATATTATAAAATAAAGTAAAAAGCAGTAGAAGAAAAAGTATTCTTCTACTGCTTTTTCGAACGTTACGAATGAAATGATCGGAAAATAACGCAAAATAATATGTCATTAGAGACATTAATGATAGATTTTTAGAAATAACGTTCATTTTTCATTATACCACAAAAAAATATAAATAAAAGTCTTTTTTTACAAAAAAATATAATATATAATGAAATGTAAGAAAATGAAAACAGAGTTTCATTTTCATAACATAGCTGTTTTATGTCTATAAGAGAAGATTAATTATTATTCTTTATAGGTATAAGGTAAGCTAGAGTATAAAATATAAGGAGAGAACGGTAATGAATAAAGTAAAAAATATCGCAATCGCTACTTTAGTTTTTTCTAGTTTAGTGGCAGTATCTGCTAATACATCAGCAGCTCAAGCAGGAGACACAGCATCTGAAAGATATGGGGTTCATTTAAACCTTACTCCATCTCATATGACGGCTGAAGAATATCAAAAATACTTTGGTTCAAAAACTGACAGTACAAATACAGTAACAACAAAACAAAGTGAAGTACCAACTTTTGAAAATACAGAAGTGAAAAAAATAACAATTCCTTATTATTATAATTCTTCTACACTTTCAGGTAGATATGGTATCTATACAGACGATGAGAAGAAAGATATTATAGTAACTCAATATAAAACTTCAACAGGTAGTTTTGTAGATAGAGGTTATGTAGGCTATGAAGGAAGTTATTCAACAAACAATGAAGGAAAGAAAGTTTATAACTTTAGAGAAAACGGAATGCAATTAAAAGAAGAAAGTACTAATTTTGCAGACAAAACTTTCCTAGGAGAAATTAAAAATAGTGATGGAGCAATTTATCGTTACTGGAGATAATAATTACAAAAGTCTTTTGTAAAACATAAGATGTTTTATTACTAAATAGGGCAAAAAGAAGATCGAACATAAATAGTTGATCTTCTTCTTTTTTTATTCTATTTCATATAATTATTCTTTTCCTGCCTTATAAACATCATCCAGCAGTTTATTTATTTCTTCTTTTACCTCTTTTTCATACTTAGGTTTTTCTTCTTCTGTTAACTCCCTTCTAGGTTTTTCTTTATCTTGGTCAATAACACTACTAACTATATTCATATTTTTATCGAAAATTATAAACTTACTACGGTCATCTAGATAGGTATACAATTTTCCGTCGTCATCAGGAGATAGAATAATAACTTTTACTTTCCCTTTAGTTTCTAACTTTGGTATTCTATCCATAATCTTTAAGTCATAATCATCTACTTCATATCCTGCTTTTCTTACTTGTTCTGCATATCTTGTTGTATTCATTAATCTATCAAGTTGTTCAATCTCATTTCCTTTGTTATTTTCTCTTGTTAAGACTTTTGGTGGTATTAATAAGTAACAAGTAACTATTATTGTTAAAACAGCGACTATACATAAAATTATTTTAATTTTCTTATTCAACATGCTTTAATTTAACCCTTTCTAAATAATCATAGAAATCTATTTCTGCCTACTTTCATCACACTATAAAAAGTACTAATTTGTAAGTTATTATACTATACTTTATACTATTTATCAAAATTATCTAATGCTTATAAAAAAGAATCTAAGTAATTATATTTTACTTAGATTCTTATATTTATCCTTCTAATTTAATGATTTTATCACAAATAGATAGGGTAGATTTATTATGAGATATAATAATTGTTATTTTATCTTCTTTATTAGCTTCTAGAGCTTTAAGAACTTCGATTTCACTGAAAATATCGATGTTGGCTGTTGCTTCATCTAAGATTAGAAGTTTACTATCGTTATAGAATGAACGAGCAACAGATAGACGTTGTTTTTGTCCAGAGCTAATATTTGAACTACGCTCCCCAACTATTTCTTGATCTTCGTGTTTTAAACTAGTTACGAAGTTTTTAAGATTTGTATTTCTTAATGCATCACTTAATCGATTTCTATCTAAATCTTTATCGAAAAAGTTTATATTATCTCTTATTGTCGCATTAAATAAATAGCTGTCTTGAAGGATAATAGAGCTGTTTTCTCTGAAATATCTATTATCTATATCTGCTAAGTCGACATTATCAATAGTGATACTTCCATCCATACCTTCATCTGAGATAAATTTCATAATCAGTTTAGCTATAGTAGATTTACCACAACCACTAGGTCCGCTAATACCGATGATTTCACCTTTTTTAGCTGTTAGATTAATATTACTTAATACTGGAGTACCGCTATAGCTGTAAGATAGATTATCAATTTTTAGTTCATTGAAATCTACTAATTTTCCGCTATTTTGATCTTCTTCTGGCATATTCATCAGCTCTAAAAATCTTTTTCCACTAGCCATAGTTTGACTAAGTGTAGAAGCTAAGTTACCCATATACAAAATAGGAATAAATGATACGATAAACATGGCCACTAAAGCAAGTACCATATTAGGTCTATCTAGTGAAGTAGTAGCGAAATAAATAAATGCCAACACTCCAAAGTTATATGTAACAACATTAAGTGCATTTAAATCAATTAAAAATTTATTTTTTACATAAGAGCTACGTGTTAACTCCTCTGTTTCATCAATAATTGCTTGTTTTGCTTCTCTAACTTTATTATATTGTAAAGTTTCAAAGATTCCATAGGCTTGTTCTGAAGAATTATTATTTACTTTTGTAAGTTTTCTTCTGTATTTTTCTCCGACTAATTGACCTCTATTTTTAAAGCTTAGCGGATAAACAAGTCCGATAATAATATAGACAGCTAATGCTATAAAAGCAAGCTTGAAGCTAAAGAACATTAGGAATATAGTTACGGCTAAACTTTGAACAATATAAATCATAAATGGAGTAATTGTATGAGCGTAGAAAACCTCTAATAATTCAATATCAGTAGTAATAATAGTCATATAATCTCCAGAAGTGTTTCGCGTGAAACTATCGATAGAAATCTTCTTAAATTTGTTTAGTACTTTAACTCTTAGGGTATGCAGCACCTTGAATGCTACGTAGTGATTTAACAATTGTTCAGTATAACTAAATAATCCTTTTAAAATAGCTAATGCAAAAATTATAAAAAATAATATTACTGCAATAGTAGTTATTTTTGTTAAAAAGAATAATGCTAGGAAGTAGGTAAATACTACAAGTGTTAGATGTCCTAAACTACCAAACAGCGTTGCGCGAAGTAGAGGACGTTTAAAGTCTTTAGCGATGGCTAAAAGTTGTTTTAATTCTTTTAAAGAAGTCATTATTCTACCTCCTTAGCTGAAAATTTTGATTTTAGTTCTTGTTGATCATTAAATAATCGTTTGTAAAGTGAAGGCGAGTCTAGTAGTTCATTATGAGTACCTTCTTCGATTATTTTTTTATCTTTAAGAACATAAATGTTATCAGAGTTTGTAATTGTTTCTAAGTCATGAGAGATTATAATAATAATTTTTCCTTCTTTAATTGAATCAAAAGCAGAAAGGACGATATTTTTACTATAGTCATCTATATTAGAAACAGCTTCATCTAGTATGTAAATATAGCTATCTTTTAGAATAGCTTTTGCGGCAAGCAGACGTTGTTTTTGACCACCAGAAAGATTACCAGCTCCAGCTGAAAGCTCATAGTCTAAGCCACCATTTTTAATTATAAAATCTTTTAGATTCACTTTTTCTAATGCATTAAACATATCTTCTTCTGTGGTATATTTACTTACAGTTAAGTGATCACGGATAGTACCTTTTACTAAGTAGCTATCATTTGTAATAAGTGTTGTAATTTTTAACATTTCGTCAGTAGGGATTGTATCAATATCATAAGTATCGTATTTAATATTCCCTGAATAATTAGAGTATAAACCAAGGATTAGTTTAACAAGTGTAGATTTTCCGCTGCCACTTTCTCCAACAAAGGCTGTTTTAGTACTTGGTTTAATTATCATATTTATATCTTCCAATGTAGTATTATCTCCATAAGAGAATGCGACATTGCTTAATACAATATTTTTTCCTGGTGTTAGTGTAATATCATTATTTTTTTCTTGTTCAGGATAGTCAAGAAGTTTATAGATATTATCTAATTCCACATTACCTTTCATAGAAATATGGAATAGTCCACCTAATGCACGAAGTGGTTTAAAACACTCTAATGACGCCACGATAACAAAGATAATAAGTTTATTATCTTTAACGATAAATATTGCAATAATTGATAAGACAAAAATTGAAATATAAGTAATAGCATCCATTACATTAATTGAATTTAACTGATGGCGTAAAAGAGCCATAGTTGATTTTCTATATTTAGAACTACGTGTATCCACATCTCCAGCTACGCTATCTTCTTTACCATAGATTTTAGCAGTTGTAAAACCTGATAGTCTATCGTAGAAAACTTCTGATAAGTTTAAGAAATCACTGAAATTTTGCTTATTTGCCTTTTTAGATTTTTTAATAATAATCATAATAGAAATAGGAATCAGTGGGTAAAGAAGTAACATTGCTACAAATAGTAGAATATGTATTTTTCCATAGATTATAAATGAGCTAAGCACTATTAATAGTGTTGCGAACATTTGTGGTACAAATTTATTAAAGTAAAACTCTATATTAACAATAGAAGATGAGTTCATCACAAGAAGGCTCCCAGTATTAACCGCCTCAGTATAGTTAAGAGACAGACGTTCTACTTTATTATAAATTTCTTGACGTAAAGTATTTCTCACCTGTTTAGAAATTTTATGGCTAAAGAAATTATCCCCAGTAGTTGCAAGGTAATAAAGAACAAAACTTAGCGCAGTTCGTAGTGTAAAAATTAGTATATAACTAATAGGATATTCACCGCTCAGCAGGGTAAATAGGAAGTCTACGAAGTTATATATGAAAAATAGCGAACACCAGAATGCGACTAGTTTGCAGAATGCAACGAGATAAACTTCTTTTTTTATATTAAAGAGAGCTAGAGCTCTACCGTCAATTTTCATATTGCCTCCTTAAATAAGTTAGTTTATGATTGAAAACAACAACTAGATGAGGTAATATAACATTAAAGAGTAAGTAGGGTTCATCTGTTGATATTTACTATCAATTATATCTTATTTATTATACTATATTGTGCAAATAAATGAAATAGTAAACGGAAATATTACGAAAATGTTCAAAAAAACCTATGTTTTGCAGATAAATAACAAAAGTCAAAAAAGGTAAAAAACATAAGCTATATTTTAAGTAGCTAAAATATAATATAGGAACATCAATAGATTAGGAGGAATTTATTAAGATGAAAGTTATAAACAAATTATGGAATAAATTTCTTGGTTATTTAGAGGATAAAAAAATTTATAGAACATATGACGGCGCATTATTCGCTGGTGTATGTAGTGGAATTAGTAAAAGATTTGGAATAAGTTTAAGTTTAGTAAGAGTATTATTCTTATTAACAGGAATAGCCTTTATCGGTAGTCCATTAATACTGTACTTCTTGCTAGTAATAGTAATGCCAGCAGAACCAAGAAAACAAAGCTATAGAAAACCAAGTTATATAGATGTAAGAGCTTGGGAGAAGTAAATAAAAGAGATGATTTAAAAAATAAATTCTAGAAAGGATGAATTTTTTGATATGTACCCCTTTTACTGGACAAACCAGTGAAAGGGGTATTATTATGCGTTATAGCTTTGAATTTAAATTAGAATGTGTAAAAATGTATGAGTGCGGAGAATGCCATTCTAAAAAATTGAGAGAACTCCGATTGAAGGAAGATAAAGAGCAAAAAGACAAACGTCAAAAAATGACGTTTGTCTTCAACCTAAGCACTCTTGTATGTACAGAGTGCCTATACCAAATTCAATTAAAATTTTAATTTTTCAAATTTAGACTTAATATTATTTTTGAATTCTTCGATTTTTTCTTTACGAGCCTCTTTACGTTCCGCTTTCATTTGAGCGCGAGCCTTATTGTAAAGATCAGCTTGAACTTTTGCAGCAGCTTCAATTTCTTCTGCTACTGATTCAACTTTCCAACGTAAAATTTGTGTGTCATATTTATTAAAATAAGCATTTAATACTTGCTCATCATCTTCTTGAACTAAAGCAACAATAGCAGTTTCACCACTGACTAATTTTTGAGAGACTTGGTCGATTAAACCTTCTTGGACTGCTTCAACAGCATCTCCTCCAGCTAATCCGTATAGACTACCAATTCCATAACCAAATAATACACCTAATGGTCCCGCTAATAGTCCGACAAAAGCTCCGATTAGCCCGCCTTTTAGAACACTATCATCTACAGAATTTTCAAAATCAAAACGATCTTTATCAGTAATATGACCGTCTTCATTTTTGATAACAGCAATTTGAGCGACTTTTGTTTTCTCAGTTTGCTTGAATTTTTTCAATTCAGTAAATACCTGATAAGCTTCACTTTCTGTTTTGAAAATAGATACTATTAAATTTTCCATATTGGTTCCTCACTTTCATTTATGTATATACTAACTATATATCATATTCCCTAGAATGTCAAATTAAATTAGACTTTTCATGTGACTTAGAAAAACTTGGTATGGTGTTTGATAATTCAAAGAACTCCTAGGAATTCTATTTCTTTTATCAGTTATAGCTGATAAATAATTTTGAGAAATATTAGTGAAATCCATTTGTTTCGGTAGTCCATTTTGTCTTAATAAGTCATTAGAATGTTCATTGAGACCTCCTTGACCAGAACATCCTGGATCCGCAAAGAAAATATCAATGTCGTGTGCATTCGAAATAGATTTCCAATTAGAGAATTCTTTCCCGCAATCAAAAGTGATCGACATAAAGAGGTGGCTGGGGACTTGAGACAACCATTGATTGATGGAAGCCTCAATATCACTAGCTTTCTGTCCATTGGTTTTCAGTGTGATGATGGCTTTTTCTGTTTAGATTAATTTTACAAATTGTGAAATCAGAAATGTTTTATGGTTACGAGAATACGTTTCAGTCAATTGAGCAATTGGAACAAGCTATTGTAGACTACATTGATTATTACAACAACAAATGCATTAAGGTAAAACTAAAAGGACTTAGTCCCGTTCAATACAGAACTAAATCCTTTGTGTAAATTAATTATCTAACTTTTTGGGGTCAGTACAGATTTACTTACAGAGTTATATGATGATAGTAAAGACAAATTAACATACAAAAGTGGAGAAAAAAGTATAACCTTAGTAGAAGATGGTCAAATAGTATTGGAAAAGTATATCCCAATATCGGAGGATGCAAGTATAGGAATATACTATTCATATGATATAAAGGTCTATAAATTAACCAATTATGTAATTGCAAAAGAAGGTTTTAAAGAAGTACCAGTAGAAGACTTTCTGGAAAAATATAACATCTCAAAAGGATACATAAAAGGAGTATCAGATAAATTGTTAGATAGTGTATTGACCGATTGGAAGAACTTTAGTGGTAGCCCATATTCAAAAGATAATATGGGAACAATAACAATTGAAAAAGATGAAATATTAAAATAACAAAAACAGGATTGACTAAAAATCAATCCTGTTTGTTCTATTTTATAGCGTTTATAAATCTTGATGCTATTTCTTTTGGACGAGTAATAGCTCCACCTACAACTACACTAAATGCTCCAGCATCATAGGCTGCTTTTGCGTTTTCAGGGTAGTGGATTCTACCTTCTGCAATAATAGGTATTGAGATATTTTTTGATAAATCTGAAATAAGTTTCAAGTCAACTTCATCAGGTCTATTCGCAGTATTTTCTGTGTAACCACTTAGAGTAGTACCAACGAAATCCACACCTATTTTTTCAGCGTTGATTCCTTCTTCTAATGTTGCGATATCAGCCATAAGAATAATATCAGGGTATTTTTCTTTAATTTCTTTTACGAAATCATTTATTGTTGATCCGTCAAAACGTGGACGAAGTGTACAATCTAGAGCGATAATTTCACAACCTGTTTCTACTAGTTCATCAACTTCTTTCATAGTAGCCGTTATAAATTGTGACATACCTTCGTAGCTGCGTTTAATAATACCGATAATAGGTAAGTCTACTTGTTGTTGAATTTCTTTGATGTCACGTACTCCTTGAGCACGGATTCCTACTGCACCAGCTACTTTAGCGGCTAAAGCCATAAGAGGCATAATACCACCTTTTTCTGTATATAGTGGTTCACCAGGAAGAGCTTGGCAAGAAACGATGATACCACCTTTAATTTGCTCTAAAATTTCATTTTTTTTGTTCATAACAAACTCCAATCTTAACACATTAATCTTTTATTGTTAATGTATAGTATTTATAATTTATATATATTTTTACATATTCAAAAATCTTACCGTCTGCAAAGTATGTGAATCTATCAAATTCGAAGCAAGGTTCATTATCTTTAGCTATATATTTAGCAACTTTTTTCGGTGCATCTAACGTTACTTTCATAGTTTTTTTAGATTTTTCTTTGTGTATATCTATGCGATATTTTTTTCTAATCATAGTTGCTAATTCTTTAAAGTTATCTAAGTCGTCTGTATTTATATCTGGTAAGTATTTTAATGGTATGTAGTTAGTTTGATGTGCCCAAACTACATTTCCAATATATTTTACACGAACTACTTTTAGTAGTTTTTGATTTTTGATTTTTAATTTGTCACAAAGTTCTTTATCTTGGATTATTTCCGCAGAGATAACTTTTGAGTGTTCATAAACTGACTCTTTAAAGTATTTATGGAAATTATTATTTTCTGTGACATAAACTTTTTTATTAACTAATGTTTTATTAACGAAGCTACCTTTCCCTTGAACTCTGAAAATATATCCAGTAGTTTCTAGTTCGTTTAAGACACGAACAGCAGTGGTGCTACTAACGTTATAAATTTCTTTTATTTCACGTTCTGTATAAAGTTGTTCTCCCTCTTTAAACATTCCCGATTGTATCTTTAAGATGATATCATCAATAATCTTTTCGTATTTTTTCAAAAATGGCACCTCCGTCTCAGTGTTATGAAGTAAAATATTATTTGATTATAAATTTAATGTGTTAACTTATTTTTATATTATCACTTAAAGTATTGTTTGTAAAGTTAAAACTGAAGAATTTAAATAAAAAGCAAAAAAGAACCGCAAAAGCGATTCTTTTAGGTTTTATATTATTTTTTTACAAATGGACTAATTGCTCCGTAAAGTGCAGCGTCATTACCTAATTCAGCCGCTAGGAACTTAGTTTTGTTAATTTTAATTGGGTGAAGTTCACGAACTTTTTCTTCTAATTTATTTAATAAATAGTCTCCTTGCGCAGATACAGCTCCACCAATAATTATGTATTTAGGATCTAAAATACATAATAGATTAACTATACCGCGAGCAACTTCATATAACCATTCATCAAGTACTTTAAGTGCAGTAGAGTCATCACGTTTACAAAGGTCAAAAAATTCAATAACGCTTAAACCTTCGTACATTTCAGCTTTAATTTTGCGGTCTAGAGCTATAGTAGATGCACGTTGTTCATATGTAGTGTCAGTATCCACATCATAAACAGATTGTCCGATTTCTCCTACACCAAAGTTTGAACCAAAAGGTAAGCTAGTTAAGTAATATGCGCCTCCAATACCTGTACCTAAAGCCATGCAGAATACTTCATTAAGACCTTTTGCTCCACCTAACCATTGTTCCCCAAGTAACGCACAGTTAACATCGTTATCAGCGTAAACATCAATACCTAGACGATCTCCGAAATCTTTTTTAAAGTTTGTCCCTAAATAGTTTTTAATAGTTGGAGCAGAGCGGATAACTTCCATGCTTACGTTATCGATTACTCCTGCCGCAGAAATACCTGCGGCAGAAAAGTTATAGCTTTCGCGAATTTTGCTAGCGATTCTAAATAGTTCATCCGTAATTTTTGTTGTTACATTGTCTGGTGTTTTACAAGTTTCATAGTGAATAATTTTATAGTTATCATCAATAACTGCAAACTTTATACTAGTACCACCGATATCTATTCCTAAAAACATATATATATACCTACCTTATTATTTATTAAATTCATAAATTGGATAAAATCATTAACTTATGAAGATGCTGTCAACGTTATGTTATCATAAAAGAGTACTTTTGAAAATAGTTTGTAAGAAATTTCTTATAAGATTTTTTGAATAAGGTTTTATAACTTTATTATTAATGTTATAAGTTATATGTTATAATGATTTGGTAAGAAATAGTTGAGCAATAAAAAATTATATAGGAGAGCGGAATGGATAAAATAGTATTTTTAGAGCCGGTATTTTGCGAAAGGATTTGGGGAGGAAGAAACTTAGAAAGTTTTAACTTTGATATACCTGAAGGAAATATAGGAGAAGCGTGGGTTGTTGCGGCTCATGATAATGGTAGTTCAAAAATAGTTAACGGAGAACTAGCAGGCTTAACATTAAAAGAAGCTTACGCTAAAAAACCACAACTATTTACAGAGAAAAAATATGATAAATATCCTTTATTAATTAAAATATTAGACGCAAGTGATAATTTATCGGTACAAGTTCACCCAGAAGATGATTATGCACGCGTTAATGAAAATGGAGAGTTAGGTAAGACAGAATGTTGGTACGTTCTAGACGCTAAAGAAGATTCAAAGCTCATATATGGTCATACCGCTAAAACAAAAGAAGAGTTCGATGCGGCTATTGATAATGAAGAGTGGGATAAGCTTTTTGTAGAAGAAGGTGTACAAAAAGGTGATTTCTTCTATATTCCAGCAGGAACTTTACATGCTATTGGAGAAGGTATATTAATATATGAAGTACAACAAAACTCTGATACAACATACAGAGTATACGACTATGACCGTGTAGACAAAGATGGTAATAAACGCGAACTTCATATTGAAAAAACTAAAGATGTAACAAAAGTTCCATTTAAAAAAGTAGCTACGACTAGAGAAGTAGAAAACAAAGAAGGGGCTACTATCACATACTTAGCTGACGAAAGATATTTCGCCGTGTATAAACTAGATGTTTCAGGAAAAGTAACATTAGAGAAAAACAAAACAGGAAACTTATTTACCGTACTAGAAGGTAGTGGAGTGATAAGAGTAGGTGGAGATAGTTTCGATGTAAAAAAAGGAGATAGTTTTATCTTAACAACAGCTTGCGGTACTTTTGAGCTAGAGGGTTCTATGTTCTTAATAGGTAGCTACGACAAATAATTACACAATAAATTAAAACACAAGAAATTCAAAAACTAGAATTAACTATAGTTTTTGAGTTTCTTTTTTTATTTTTAAAACATATAATGTGTTAAATAAATAATACTTATCTATACAAGTTGTTTTTAATTATTTTTTTGGGTTTCTACAACAAGATAAAGATAAACGTTGTTACATCAATGTTTATAGATGGTAAAATATTTTATATAATTTAAGCGTTTTCTATTGACAAAACAAAGAAAACGTTTTAAAATGAAAGTGTATTAAAATTTAATGTGTTAAATTATTTTTAAATAACGGAGGACAAAAAAATGAAAGATTTAAAAGGTATTTATTCAGCATTACTTATTCCTTTTGATGAAAAAGGTGAGGTAAAAGAAGATGGATTACGTCAAGTAATTGAACACAATCTTAATGTATGTGGAGTTGACGGTTTATACGTTAACGGAAGTAGTGGGGAAAACTTCCTACTAAATACAGCACAAAAAAAACAAATTTTCAAATTTGTTAAAGAAGTAGTTGGCGATAGAGCAAAACTTATTGCACAAGTAGGTTCTTTAGACTTAAATGAAGCGGTAGAATTAGCAAAATACGCAACCGAATTAGGATATGATTCGTTATCTGCAGTTACACCATTCTACTATCCTTTATCATTTAAAGAAATCAAAGATTACTACGAAACAATTATTAACGCAACTGATAATAGCATGATTCTTTACTACATTCCAACATTAACTGGGGTGAAAATCAGCTTAGAACAATTCTCTGAATTACTAGATAATGAAAAAGTTATTGGTGTTAAATACACTGCAGCAGACTTCTATCAATTAGAAAGATTCAGAAGAAGATTCCCAGATAAATTAATTTGGTCTGGATTTGATGAAATGTTAGTTCAAGCTGCTATATCTGGAGTAGATGGGGCTATCGGTTCTACATATAACGTTAATGGTAAAACAAGCAAAAAAATCTTTGAACTTGCTAAAGAAGGTAAAGTAGAAGAAGCTTACGAACTTCAACACAAAGCAAATGATGTAATTGAAAAAGTATTAGAACTTGGTTTATACCAAACATTAAAAGAAATCTTAAAAGTAAAAGGTATAGATGCAGGATATTGTAAAAAACCTATGAAAGTTTTTGATCCTGAAAAATTACCAGAAGTAGAAAAATTAGTTAAAGATTATAATCTTTAATACAAATAAGGAAAGTGAAGGAAAAATAGTCGATTCGACTAAAAGCCACATTATAAAAAATTAATAAGTAGGAGGGGAGTACCATGGACAAAATAGGATTTGGTACGTTAAATAGTATAGTTTTAGTAATTTATCTACTAGCTATGTTAGGAGTAGGGGTTTACTTTACTAAAAAAGCTGGAGAAAGCACGGACGAATTCTTCAAAGCCGGAGGGAACATTCCATCTTGGGCAGTAGGATTCTCGATTTATGCAACAACATTATCAGCCATTACATTTATGGCTACACCGGAAAAAGCATTCAATGGAGACTGGACATATGCAGCAGGGAACTTTTCAATTATCGCGATTATTCCGATATTAATTTATTACTATGTTCCATTCTTTAGAAAACTAAATGTAACGACAGCATATGAATATTTAGAAGAACGTTTTAATCCTAGTGTACGTGTAGTAGGAAGTGTGTTATTCTCACTATTCCATATTGGACGTGTAGCTATCGTTATTTACTTACCAACAGTTGCGATTACATCAGTATCGACACTTAACCCATTCTTAGTGTGTGCGGTTATCGGATTACTTTGTGTAGTTTACTCATTCTTAGGAGGGGTAGAAGGGGTTATCTGGACAGATGTTATCCAAGGTATTATTTTACTTGGAGGAGCTGTTTTAGTAATCATCTTAGGAGCTTACCACGTAGGTGGATTTGGACACATTACTCAAGATGCTTTAGCAAATGGTAAAATTGTAACTGCTGAGAAATTTAATTGGTCATTAACTGCATCTACTATTCCGATCATCTTCATTGGATCAGTATTTAACAGTTTACAACAATATACAGCGTCTCAAGACGTAGTTCAACGTTATAGTACTACTGAATCAGTTAAAGAAACTAATAAATCACTTTGGACAAATGGATTATTAGCATTCATCTCTATTCCAATTTTCTACGGAATGGGAACAGTTTTATACAGCTTCTACAAAGGTAGCCACGCTGTAACAAAATTACCAGACTTCATGAACGCTGAAGTAGTAGGGAAAGCGGCTAATACAACAGCTTTAGTACCTTACTTCATCTTAACAGCGCTACCTGCAGGGGTTGCTGGATTAGTTATCGCAGCCATCTTAGCAGCGGCTCAATCAACTATCGCATCAAGCTTAAACTCAATTTCAGCTTGTATCACAGTTGATATTAAACAACGTTTCTTTGGATTAAGTAAAGATGCTAAACAAGACGTTCTATTAGCTCGTGTTATCATCATTGTAGCAGGGGTATTAGGAACAATCGCAGCATTATACTTCGTAAATACTAACCAAAAAGAAACTTGGGATTTATTCCTTAAATATATCGGACTTCTAGGAGTGCCTTTAGCTGGTACATTCGCACTTGGTATCTTCACTAAACGTGCAAATGGAGCTGGAGCATTATTAGGATTATTAGTAGCAGGTGTTGTATGTTGGTATATCCAAGATTACACAACTTATGCTAAACAAAGTCCATTTATCTTCTCAGGATTCTCATTCTTAAGTGCATTAGTATTCGGTTATATCTGTAGTTTCTTCTTCAAATCTACAAAAAATATCACTGGTCTAACTATCTATACAAAAGATCAAGAATATGTAAAAGAAGCAAAATAAAGTTAAACAACAAAAGAAGAGTAGAGTTACTAATTTGTAACTTTACTCTTTTTTTTCGATTTTTAAATATATATATATATATATACATGTTCAAGGTAAGGTTAATTTAGGGTGATTTTAGAGTTGAAGAATTTATTGAATATATTAGAGACGTTAAATCTATTTTATTTATATTTTAAGTGAGTGATTTATGATGAAGGTGGATGATTTCGTTCATTATCAGGATTAATATAGTATAATAATTTAGGTATAAATATTGATAATGACTAGAGAGTTGGTGGTATAAATAAAAGAATAGCGAGAGCGTTCATTAGATTATATTGCTGTATTTATTACATTGTAATGAAACGCCATTTATGGCTAGGGTAGTAGATGAGGTTGAAAATAGTCTACATAAAAATGACATGTAGATGTATTTTCCAATAAAAGTAAGTATATTTGATTAAAAATAAAAAACCAAGAAAGGATGTAACTATGAAAGTTAATAAGAAAAAGTTATTTTTAGCAGTGTTAATGGCAAGTGGTTTATTTACTAGTCAACAAGCGTTAGCAAATGATACATCTCAAAAAAATATTGAAGCTAAGCTAAACAGCGCGCAGTGGAAAGGGCTAAAACCTTCTAGAACTGGTGGAGATAATATTGCGTTTGTAGATAAAGCATCGTTGAATAGTGATGAAGTAAAAGAAATTAAAACACTAGGTGAGAATGAAAAAGTAGATGGATGTACAGTTTATAAGTTAGTCTATGAAAAAAATTCGGTAGGAACTACTAATAGTACTAAAGAAAAAATTCAAAAAATCTTACCTAAAACAGGAGATGTTATTGGGTGGGGACACCTAGTGGGTGCTGGTATATTAGCTGGTTTAGCATTTTTCCTAATTAAAAATAAAAAAGGACGTAAATTCCTAGTTATCGCTTTAATCGGAGGGGGATCACTAGTTTATGCAATGCAAGATACAGGCGCATATTCAGGAACTGAAATAAAAGAAACTACTTTTATAGCGAGCGATCAAGAGTTAAAAACACCTGAGATAGATGGTTATCATTTTGTAGGTGTAATAAAATTAGAAGATGCATGTGTATTTAATACACCATCAGATGAGACGCCTGCTGATAATCAGAAAGAAGAAAAACCAAAAACAGAAAAACCTAATAATAAAAAAGAAGAGCAGCCAAAAACAGAAAAACCTGACAACAAAAAAGAAGAAAAACCAAAATCAGATAATCCTAAAACAAATAAAGAAGAACAGACAGTTAAACCCGCTGAAATACAGTTTAACTTCACAAAAGCTTACCATGGTGGAACACTAAAAGCAGGTCAATTCAAGTTTGAAATACGTGATAGTAGTGGCAAAGTAGTTCAAACTGCAACTAACGATGAAAAAGGAAATATCTTATTCCAATCAATTAAGTTTAAAGATAATGAAGTAGGGACACATACGTATACTATAAGTGAAGTAAAAGGGACTGAAGAAAATACAGAATACGATAAAATGGTATCAACAGTAACTGTTACAGTAACTAAATCTGATGATAAGCTGGTCGCAAAAATAACGAAGATTGTTTCAGCTAATGGAATAGACGGAAAACTTAAGTCTACGAATGGACAAGCAGATACAGAGTTTAATAACAGTTATATTGAACCTATCACAGTAGCGCCATCAGATCATTTAGATGATTAATTATAAGTATAAGTTCTCGGTAATATAAAAAAGAGTTACATTTTTTTGTAACTCTTTTTTGTTTGTATTATTTAATTTTACTAATCTCTTCTTCAAGAGCGCTCTCTGTCAAAGCACCAGAGATTTGGTTTGAGATAGTTCCATCAGAGTTGATAAAAATATGTGTTGGGAATGAACGGATAGTGTAGTTTACTAAGAATCTGTCGTTCACATCAAATAGAACAGGGTATGTAACTCCAAGTTCTTGTGCTTTAGCAAGAATAGTAGCTTTATCCTTATCTTGAGGACTTTGATTTTTGAATACGTCATCGCTAGGAGATGTTATTGATAAGAAAACAACATCCTCCTTATCTTTTAGTTTTTGATAAGCTTTTTCTAATTCAGGCATTTCTCTAACGCAAGGACCGCACCAAGATGCCCATACGTTGATATAAACTTTTTTACCTTTGTAGTCGCTAAGTTTAACTGTGTTACCATCTTTATCCATAGCGCTAAAGTCAAAGGCTTGTCTAGTTTTTTTCTCTTCGGTAGAATTTGAAGAGCTAGAACTTGAAGAACTAGAGTTATTTTGTTCGCTAGAATTCGATTGAGTCTTTGAACATGCTGTTAAGACTAATGCACCACTTAAAAGAGTGGCAGTAAGTATTGATAGTTTTTTCATTAATTATACCTCCAAGGTTAGTGTGAATAATTTTTATTAACTAAAGTATCTTGCAATCGTAGTGAATGAGCCACTTAAAATCAGAACACCGATAATTATAAGTATTATTCCAGAAATAATCTGTGTATATTTTAGAATATTAGTATTGCGTTTGAATACTGCAAGTAGTGTAGAAGCGAAGAAAGCTACTAAAATAAATGGCAGAATAAATCCAAAACAATATACTAATACTAAAAGAATACTCATAATACCTGTATGGCTAGAAGCGTATAAGAAAACACTAGCTAAAATAGGGCCGATACAAGGTGTCCAAGAGAAACTAAAAGTGAACCCCATAAGAAATGCAAGAAAAGGTGTAGTTTTATTACCTTTTCGTTTTACTTTATTTTTTGCAGAGAACTCTTGTTTTAAGAAACCAATTTTGAAAACTCCTAATTGAAGAAGTCCCATAAATACGATAAGTACACCACTTATAATCTGTAATGTCTTTATGTTTTCGTTTAAGAAGACACTGATAAAACTTGTTGCAAATGCTAAAATAAAGAATGTAGCACAAATACCTAGTACAAAAGATAGAGTATTTGTTATAGTGTTCTTTTTGTTAAATACTAATTCTCCGTTAGCATTTTCCTCTTTTCTCCCTGCAAGAATACCGATATAAATTGGTAATATTGGTATTACACAAGGAGAAAGGAATGATAACAAGCCTTCTAAAAATAAGAGTCCCATTTTTGTAAGAGAAGCGGCACTGTTTATGTCTGTCATATTACCTCCCGTTTTTATATAATTTTTATAATTTTAAACATTGTCAAATACTTGTATAATCAATTTTTTAAGAAAAGGACGCCACAAGTGATTTACAAAGATAATATATAACAAAATACACATTTTAGCAAAGAAAGTGTTTTGGAAATAATGTAATAAATTTAGAAAAGGTTAATGAAAGATTGGTAAATATTATAATTATAGTTTTCCCATAGTTATATATAGGACACTTAGCGCATCGAAGAAAAGATAAAAAGGTATTGTAATAAGTATGGCAAATGTTAATGAATCATTTTGTAACATAACGTCTTATGTAATAATTAAGTTAATACATTAAAAAGGGAGGGTGTTTTACGTGTTTATTACAATAAAAAACACCAAAAATTAGGTGATTTACTGTTGTTTAAGGTGGAATTTGTCATTTTATATAGAAAAATACATTAAGAAATACTACAGAAAAATGTCAATAAATCTGCAAAACAGCCCTTTTTAAATTACTGATAAATTACGAAAGTAGACTTATGTAACAGCAAGTTATCACTATTGTTACAAAACTGTTACAACTATTGAAAACCCATCTGTTACATCATATAATGATATTACGTCAAAATTAAAACGAAGTTTAAACACATTTAAACGAGGTTAAAGACGTCTTACAAGTATTAATAAAAATTAAGAAAATTAGAAAATGGAAAAATAGAAAATTATTGAGGGAGTCGCAAGACTCAAAAATTCAATTTAAAAAGGAGACTTATTTATATGAGTAAATTACATAAAATAGTAGCAACAACGGCATTCGTAGGAACGGTAGCAGTAGGTGGATCTCAAATCGCTGACGCTGATACTTATACAATCAAATCAGGTGATACTCTTTGGGATATCGCTGTAAACAACGGGACAACTGTTGATGCACTTATGCAAGATAACAACTTATCAAGTCATTTAATCTACCCTGGAGATAAATTAAATTACTCTTCTAGTTCATCTAGTTCAGTAGAAAAATTAGCTCAAGTTAAAAATGATGGTTATTACACAATCGCATTAGGTGATACTTTAGGAACAGTAGCAGATAAATTTGGTACTTCAGTAGATAACCTAGTTGAAATTAACAACCTTTCAAACCCACATTTAGTATATGTTGGGCAAGTAATTAAAGTTGATGGAAATGCAGCACCTAAAGCAACTCCAGCTGTAGCGCAAGCAGCTCCAGTACAAGCTGCACCTGTACAAGCAGCGCCAGTTGCTAGAGTACAAGCAGCACCAGTAGCTCAAACAAGAGTAGCGGCTCCAGCAGCTCAAACAAAAGCAGCAGCTCAAACAAAAGCAGCGGCTCCAGCAGCTCAAACAAAAGCAGCAGCTCCAGCAGCTCAAACACCAGCTCCAGCGGCTCAAACAAAAGCAGTAACAACAGCTGCTCCAAAAACTGAAACAAAAGCAGCGGCTCAAACGCCAGCTCCAGCAGCTCAAACAAAAGCGGCTACACCAGCTCCAAAAGCTGAAACAAAAGCAGCAGCTCAAACACCAGCTCCAGCAGCTCAAACAAAAGCTGCTACACCAGCTCCAGCGGCTCAAACAAAACCAGCAGCAACAACAACTCCTTCAGGAAGTAAAAATGCTGCAATCTACCAAGCAGCTTTAGCTCAAGTTGGTAGATACCAAGACTGTACAATGCTTGTAACAAATGCTCTTAAATCTGTAGGAATCAACTATCACGATTGGCCAGCAGGATACATGAAGTTAGGAACTCAAGTTTCAGCTTCTCAAGCACAAGCAGGAGACTTAGTTTACTATGCAAATGGTGGAACAGGATTAGCTCATATCGCAGTATACGCTGGTAACGGACAAGCAGTTCACGGTGGATGGTTAGGTAACCAAACAGTTGTTAACACTGCTAACGTAGGTAGCGGACCAGTTTACATCCGTGTTAAATAATTAATTATAGAAGATAATAAAAGCACCTTGAATTAAGTTTCAAGGTGTTTTTTTTATAGTATATAAATTAAGATATAAAAAACAATCCTTAAAATATATTTAAGGATTGCTTATTTTTTCTATTAGAGTTTTGAAACACTCTTGAGCATCTCTAAAATCTCTTTCATCAGGATGTTTTTTTGATTCTTTCACCATATCCATCAGATCTGGAGTCAGCTTATGAATAAAGTTAGGGTCTCTCCAAGTTAAAATTTTGAAGACGATTATTACTTTAGGGTCTATCTTACCTTGACAAACAAAAGTTTTCAGGATATTGTTGTTTCTTTCTTCCATAAATTGAATATAATTATTTATTGAATCTTCTGCATGATAATGTTCACGAGGAACTCCACAAGTAAGGAAGATAGCAACATCTTTATTGTGAATGTTTTGATCATCAATAAATTTCTGCATATTTTTATTAGCATTTGTTTTATCTGTCCAAGCCCCTAGTATATATAAATCAAATTCTTCCTCTAATGGTTTTCTTTGTTTTTTTATATCTATTAATTTAACATCGGCAAGGTTTTTTATTTCATCATAAATAGCTTCGGCTACTTTTTTAGTGTTTTTTGTTTTACTTGAGTAAGCTAGTAGAATTTTCATTATTTACCTCCAACTACATATAACCAAATTATATCAAAAAAAGTTCGATTTATACAGTGCTATTTACTAAAAATAATGTAAATTTTTTATTAAAACTTGTGTAGATTAAGTAAATATAGTATTATAAAGTTGATATAATAATAGGAGGATAGAACGTGGCTAAAGGAAAAAAGAACGTAGTGAAAAAAATAGATAAAAACTTAGAAGTGACAAGTCATTGTTCATATATTGTATATAGAATAGAGTCATTTACTAAGATAAAAACTCCTAAAAAAGCAATTTACAACTATATAGAGTTAGAAAAAACAATGGGAAACTTTCCTAAAGAATTAGAATATATTACATCATTTTATGATGATGAAACTGGAAGTAGCGGTAGTTTTTTTAAAAATAATGAACAAGATAACTACATTTTAGCGTACACAGGAACTAATTTTTACTTCGATAGGGAAAAAGATATGAAAACAGATGTGTTAGACGTATGTTTAGGCCAAGGCAGACACTATAGCTCTTGTTTTAAGTTTTATAAGAGAATGGTAAAAAAATACGGGGATAATATTATTCTAACAGGGCATTCTCTAGGTGGTAATATTGCTATGCGTGTTGCTTTAGAGTACAATGTTCAACATACTGTAGTTTATAATGGGACGCCGCTTTACCTAACAGGAGGCGTTGATATATTTATGGATGAAAGTGTAGAACCAGAGCTGTACAAGGAAAGAAAAGCAAGATATAAGAGAAATGTCAATAAAATCACCAAAAAACAAGCTGAGTTTACGGGTGTTATAAAAAGAATTATTTCTGATAGAGATATTTTCACGCGTATATCAGAACTACTTGATATCGGAAATTATGTAGGTGAAGAATATATCATAAGTGATGCTGGAATGCATGGTATGAAAGTTTTTCTAAATGTACATCAAGAAACGCTAAATGCAGTTTTAGTAGAGAAAGATGCCGAACATGATAATTTAACAAATGAGTATAAAGACTTTTCATTGGAAGAAATTAAACTATTAAAAGGTTTTTCAAAAGATACATTAAGTTCTTTAGAAGGCCAATTAGGGTCGACGTTGATGAGTGATACTATAATGGGCACACTAAATAAAAACCCTTATAAAATAGACTTTCAAAGATTTATTTCAGCAATATTAGAAAAAATAGAGCAACAAAGACAAGAAAAGCTAGAGTAAAACAACTCTAGTTTTTTATATTTTATGATAGTAGAAAGAAGCTTAGCAGTTAGTTGATTTCTAGATACTTATTTCTTAGGAGAAATAAAGATGTCTTACATTATGTAAACAAGAAATTGATTATAAAAAAATGATAATTACTGAAAAAAATGTAAAAAAGTGTTATAATATAAACAGTTCTTTGTAACAGGATACAATGTGATAAATACAGATGTTATCGGTTATAGATATGAAAACTATATATTGAAATAAATAATATAATTTATTTTATTATTTGTGAAAAAATCAATATAAGAGTAAGGAGGAGTTGTAATGGCAGAATATAAGATTTTAGTCGTAGATGATGAGGAGCCAATTGCAAAAATTTTAGACTTTAATTTAAGGAAAGAAGGCTATGATGTAATAGTAGCTAATGATGGAGAAAAAGCAGTAAAATTAGCGTTTAGTGAAGATCCAGACCTAATTTTATTAGACCTTATGTTACCGGAAAAAGATGGTATGGAGGTTTGTCGAGAAGTACGTGCTCAAAAAAATATTCCTATTATTATGTTAACAGCAAAAAATAGTGAAATAGATAAAGTTCTAGGTCTTGAATTTGGGGCAGATGACTATGTAACAAAACCATTTTCAACAAGAGAGCTTATGGCTCGTGTGAAAGTAAACTTACGTCGTGTAGCTAAACAAACTGAAGTAGTAGAGGAAAAAAATACTAGCGAAGTTGTAATCAAAGACATAGTAATTTATCCTGAAGCATATATTATTAAAAAGAATGGAGAAGAGGTTGATTTGACACGTAGAGAGTTTGATCTATTTTATTATTTAGCTCAACACCGTGGCCAAGTATTAACTCGAGAAAATCTTCTTCAAACAGTTTGGGGTTACGATTATTTTGGTGACGTAAGAACGGTCGATGTAACAGTTAGACGTCTTCGTGAGAAAGTTGAAACAGATTCATCACAACCAGAATACATAATGACAAGACGTGGAGTAGGATACTTTATAGGTGAAGAGTAATGAGCTTCTTTGGAAAAAAATTTAAAAAAAGATATTTTTCATCTATTAGGGTGAAGTTCGTAATAGTTTATGTATTGGTAAATATTATCTCATTACAGTTAATTGGTTTATTCTTTACAACACAACTTAGGACTACCAATATAAATACTTTCGAACAAAATATTATGGAACAAGAGAAGATATTAAATTATCATATTAGAGAGGAATTAGATAAAGATAAGTCTAACTCACTAACAGAAAGCGATAATAATGATACCAAGTCAACAGATACTAAGAGTAGTATAACTAAGTTAGTAAGTGAATTTAATATTCAAAAATTACTTTTAGTAAGTGTTATTGACAAAGATTCAAAAATAGTTGCGTCATCGTCTAAAAATGGTAATGATGATTATCTATCTAAAAGATCATTTGACCCACAAGTTAGCCAGGTCTTAAAAACTGGAGAGAGCGCGAAGAAAATTCAAACTAATCCAGATACAAAAAGAAGGGTTTGGCTTTATGTGAGTCCGATAAAAAAAGATAATGAAGTGGTCGGAGTTGTTTCTTTAATGGCGGATATAGAAAGTGTATATCAAGATTTAGTAGGTATTACGAAAATATTCACTGTTGGAACAATTTTGTCAATCTTAATAACGACAATAATTGGTTTTGTTGCTTCTAAAACAGTAACTAGTTCTATAGAAAAGATGAGTGCTCAGGTAAAAACCATGGCATCAGGGAACTACGGAACAGTTGTTGGAATAAATACGAATGACGAAATTGGGGATTTGGCCAAGGTCTTTAACCAAATTTCGAAGAGAATTAAGGAAGAACAAGACGTAACAGAAACAGAACGTAGGAGACTTGCGACTATTATCGAAAGTATGATGGATGGTATTATTACGACTGATACCAATGGTAAAGTCATCCTAATAAATACTAGTGCTGGAGATATGATAGATGCACCAGAAAATGAAATTCTTATCGGGAAAGATGCACTGAAATTACTAAATATTTCAGAATATGAAAGTATCGGTGAAATAATAGAAGCAGAAGATAGTTTATTAGTTAATGTTTCTGAAGATGACGAGGGTCTGCTACTTAGGGCGGAATTTTCTAAAATATTAAAAGAAGAAAATGAAGATTTATCACAAGTATCAACAGAATTAGAAGGATACATTATTGTATTATATGATGTAACTGATCAAGAAAGACAAGAGCGTGAGAGAAGAGAGTTCGTCTCTACTGTATCTCACGAATTAAGAACACCTCTAACAACTATGAATAGTTACATAGAAGCGTTAGAAGAAGGTGTTATTAATGATAAAGAATTAGCTCCACAATTTATTGATACAATTCATAAAGAAACTACGCGTATGATAAGAATGGTTAACGAACTTATGCAGTTAGGTAAGATGGATATTAAAGAGGAGCACTATGATAAGGAGTTTATTGATATAAACAAACTAATAGAACAAATTTCTGACAGATTTGAGCTTACTCATCCAGAGAAAAACTTTATTAAATATATACCAAAAACACCTATATTTGTAGAAGGAGACCAAGATAAATTAACGCAAGTGTTTGATAATATTATGAACAATGCGATAAAATACTCTCCAAACGGTAAAAACATAACAGTTAGGGTAAGACAAAATTATAATCATAATCGTGTAAGTATCTCTATAAAAGACGAAGGGGTGGGAATACCGCTTGTTCATATAGATAAAATATTCAATAGATTTTATCGTGTAGACAAAAGTCGTCAAAGAACTATGGGTGGTACAGGATTAGGATTAGCACTAGCTAAAAATATCGTAGAAGCACATAGAGGAAGAATATGGGCGCAAAGTAGAGAAGGTTATGGTAGTATTATTTTTGTAACTTTACCATGTGAAAACATGGATGATGAGTGGTTATAGGAGGGCTTGTATGAGACATAATAAGAAGGAAACTATGAAGACAATACTATTAGTTTTCCTTGTAATTAGCAGTATAGCTTTATCTTATTTAATAACAACATATCAACCTGATTATGAAATATTTACTAGAAAAAGTGGGCAGAAAGCTACGGAAGGTAAGAATAATTCAGCATTGCTTAACTTTCTAACACCAGATTCAATCGCAAAAACAGATGCTGGAGCTAGAGAAGAACCGCCTGTTAAAGGTTCTATTACAAAAGTAGCAACGGTAAATGCAGTAAAAGATAGAGGGAAATTAAAAGAAATTCTATCTGTTCTAGCTAAAAGTGAAAGTACAGAAGCCAGAGTAAAAAGTGTTGGAGCTGAAGAGTTATTCGGCAATAACAACAAAGAAAAATTAACAATAAATTACTCTGTTACTCTAGAGTCATCTTTAGTTAAATCATTACTTTTCTCAGAGGAGAACTCTAATGTTACTGTAGAGTTTGACACAATAGTATTATTGAAAGAAAAACCAGACACTATTTATTTATATAAAAAAGATGATAAAAACTACTTACAAATAACAGTAAAAGAAAAAGTATACGACACTGTTAATGCTATATTTAATGAAAATAAGCATGAATATGGAAAATATAGTTTAAATAATAAGTTCATCTATGTGAAAGAAAAGACAGATAATCTTACGATTGATGAATATAGTATAGAAGATGTTAATATGAATAAACTAGCTAGAGGTATCTTTGACAAGAAAGATAATATTCGAGTTAGTAGTAATAATGAAATGACTGATGGTTATGGAATACTAAAACCACAAGGCAACAGAATAATCTATACAAATCCATCAAGTGAAGATGGTAAAGAGGTTGATGCCACTACAGCGGTAACTAATGCGATTAACTTCTTAGAGTTAGGTTATAATGAGGATGTCAGTTACCAAGTAACAACAGCCTTAGAAGGTATAACAATACTTCAACAAACGTATAAAGACTCGATAGTATTTAGTAAAGATGGTTCTGCGGAAATTACCGTTGAGGACAATACAAATGGTATTTATCGTCTAACTTCGCCAAGAAGAATATCTAAGGCATATTTATCATCTAAAGCTTTAGGAACATATGATATAGAAAGAATAGAGTATATTATAAATTATTTATATAAACATGTAGAACTACAGTCTGTTGATGATATAGTTTTAGGATATGAAAAATCATATAATAAATCTAAAAATACTTGTAGGTATATTCCTGCGTGGTATATAAAATATAATGATCGCTATGTAAGTTTTAAAAGTTTAAAAGAAGCGGTAGATAAAGGAGAAAGACTATGAACTGGGGTAAAATAAAAACTATGTTTATATATGTGTTTATAGTTTTGAATATTATTCTACTTAGTTTCTTTATATATACAGTTGAGAAAAATAGTGCTGATATTGTTCAGGAAAAAGAAATTATTGAAAAATCTATGGCTAATGACAATATCACTGTAGAGGAAAACTATACTAAAAAAGATAATCTAGGTTACGTGAATGTGACGATTTCAGACTTGAAAGATATAAAACAAGATGTAGCAGGACTAAACTACGATTTAACTAAATCAGATAAGACTGCAATATTAAAAGTTACAAGTGAAGCTAGCTTGACAAATGTTAATAAAAATAATTATAAAGTAGATTTAGATACGTTTTTACTTGAAAGATTTAAACCAAGTGCAAATTATATCTTTTCTAGCTATGACAGTAATAAAAAAGAGATTATTTATGATCAGCAAGTAGATGGATTAAGAATCTTTAGTAATAACAATGCTAGAATAGTATTCCATGTTGATGATAATGGGGATGTAAAATCCTTTGAACAAACATTAGTAACGAATATTAGAAAAGATAAAAATGAAACACTAGTAACGCAGTCACAAGCTGTAAATAGGTTATATCATGAAGATTTAATTCCTAAAAACAGCAAGGTAAAAGCGAACCTAGGATATTATACATATATTTCGCAAACAGAAAATCAGGTACTTATTCCTACTTGGAATATAGTAATTAGTAACAACGATAGTGGTGAAATAAAAAACTACTATGTTGATGCGATAAACCTTGATATATTAAATAAGAAACAATAAATAAAAGGTCAACCAAATATTTGGTTGACCTTTATTTTAATATCTATTTATTATTCTACTGTTACTGATTTAGCTAAGTTACGTGGTTTATCAACATCTAATCCACGAGTGTAAGCTGCGTAGTATGCGAATAGTTGAGTAACTACGATACTTGCGATTGGAGCAAGATCTTCGTTTACATTTGGAATAGCATAGTCACCTTTACGAGCTAGTTTTTCAAGAGTGATAACTAGTGTGTTAGCTCCACGGCTTGCTACTTCACTTACATTACTACGAGTGTTTAAGTCTAGTTTTGTATTTGTGATAAGAGCAACTACTGGAGTTTTTTCTTCGATTAGGGCAATAGTTCCGTGTTTTAACTCTCCACCAGCAAATCCTTCAGTTTGGATATAAGAAACTTCTTTAAGTTTTAAAGCAGCTTCACATGCACTATAGTAGTCGATTCCACGACCGATATAGAATGCATTGCGCTCAGTGAATAAGTTTTTAGCTAAGTTTTTAATTGTCTTAGTATCGTCTAAGATTGATTCAATAGCAGAAGTAATTACTGATAATTCTTGCTCGATATCAAATTTAGGTTTTCTATTAAGTTTAAGAGCTACTTCATAAGCTAAAATACTTAAAATAGCAATTTGTGAAGTATAAGCTTTAGTAGAAGCAACGGCGATTTCTACACCTGCGTGTAATAGTAATGTGTAATCACATTCACGAGATAGTGTAGAAGCGTCTACATTAGTTAATACTAAGAATTTATAATCGCTGTTTACACTGCGTAATTTAGTTAAAACTGCACGTAAGTCAGCTGTTTCTCCAGATTGAGAAAGGAAGATAAACATTGGTTTTTTAGATAATAGAGGTACATTGTATGCAAATTCTGATGCAAGGTGTACTTCTGTTGGGATACCAGCCCATTTTTCAAAGTAGTTTCTACCTACTAAACCAGCGTTATAACTAGTTCCGCAACCGATAATGTATAATCTATCAGCATCTTTTACGTGGTTAACGATATCGCTATCGATGTTAATGTCATGTCCGTTGAAGTAGTGAGAAATGATGTTACGCATAGCTCCTACTTGTTCGTTAATTTCTTTAATCATATAGTGCTCGTGAATACCTTTATCGATTTCACCAGCGTTTAAGTTAGTTGAGAAGCTTTCACGTTCAACTACGTTTCCTTCTTTATCTTCGATAGTTACGCTATCTTTTTTAACGATTACGATTTCACCATCGTTGATTTCTAAGAAGTTATTAGTGTACTTAATCATAGCAAGAGCATCACTACCAACGTAGTTTTTATTTCCTTCTCCAAGACCAATTAATAATGGGCTTTTGTTTTTTGCTACATATAAAGTATCTTGATCTTCAGTGTCGATTAAACAAAGTGCATATGAACCTTGTAATTTAGAAACAGCTTTTTTGAATGCATCTTTAGTGCTCATTCCACGATCGCTGTACACTTGAACTAATTGAACGATAACTTCAGTATCAGTTTCAGAAACAAGTTCTACATCTTTGAAAAATCTATCTTTAAGTTCTTGAAAGTTTTCGATAACTCCGTTGTGAACTAAAACAAAACGTTTATTGAAACTTTGGTGAGGGTGAGAGTTAGTCACGTTAACCCCACCATGAGTAGCCCAACGAGTGTGCCCAATACCTAATTCAAGGTGTAAATCCTCAGGGATTAAAGCTTCTAAGTTTTTGATACGTCCAACAGCTTTAGTAACGCTAGCCTCTCCATCTACAACACCAGCAATACCAGCTGAGTCATATCCACGATACTCAAGGCTGCTAAGCCCATCGATTAAAAACTTCACTCCATTTGCTTCTCCAACAAATCCTACAATTCCACACATATTTAATTTCCTCGCTTTTTATATTTTATTTAATTAATAATTCAAATTTATAATACCAAAAATACTTAATAATAGCTTAAAACTACATTGTTTGCGCTATTCTTATTAAAAATAGGTATTATATAAAGAGATAATAATGATTTTGAAGAATAAACTTAAAAAATTAACACTAAATTTTACCTTGTAAATAGTTGTTTTATGAAAAGAAAATTTCATAAAGAAAATTAGAAAGTACTAATTTATTAAAGAAGTAAAATAGCTAATTTCTTGTATTCTGTTGTACATTATTTAACGAAACTCTTTAATTCCGAAAAAGCATCCGCCGAACTTTCGATAACTTTTTTCCTCGTCAACTAAGCTCAATTTAACCGTTAGAACTTAGTTCGGGCGCTGTAATTGTAAATAATAAAAACCTCCATATTTTGTGCATTCTACCATATTATACTAAATGAAAAGAATTATGTAAATTAATTTGATGTTCTTTTTAGTTGCAAAGAGGGTTAAAAAAAACATCTATACCTAGTTGTACTTAAGGTATAGATGTTATGGGATATATTAATATATATTAACCAGTTACTTCTACGGCGTTTTTAGTTTCATCTGGAAGACTTACTTCATTTACAGAATTGATTTTACTATAGTCAGTATTTATTGTTCCTATGAAAGTAAGATTATTAGCGCTGAAAGAGAATTTTGTTTCACTACGTACTGGAGTGAAGTCTTTTGTTACAACATATTTAATTTGTAACTCTTTTGGATCTATATCTTTATAAAGATCTTCTTGTTCATCAGCATTTCTTGTTGAATTTAATACTGCTGTAATAATTTCTTTAAATTTACTATTATCTGTTCCTGAATAAGTAAGAACATAGTTTCCATTTTCTTCAGTTACTTTAAAGTCTTTAGCATTTTTTTTGTACGCTTCTAATACTTTTTGAGGGAAAATATTATCTTTTATATAATCATATTGAGAAGTAACCGTTGGATTTGAACTTTTTGTCCAATCAGAAGATGTACTTTTTTTAACATAAGCAGTATCATCTTTTAAATAAATGTCTTCTTTATAATTGTTATCACCAACATTATCAGAAGATACAGTCCCTGAAATTTTGTAAACTGCAGGATCAGTAGTAAATGTAGTTACTATTTTAGTCTCTGATTTTGGAGTAGAGTTATCAGTAACCATTTCAGCTATAGAAGTCTTAGAACTCTCTCCACTTTTGATTTTTTTAGTGTTCTCAATAGTTTTATTAAGTATAGTTTCTGGATTTGAAGTGCTCTTTAAATTACAAGCTGTCAAAGTAACAGCAAGTACAAATGTAAAAGCAATTAAAAAATATTTTTTCGCAATTTTCATTATGTATATCTCCTTATTTATAGGCTTTAACATAGTTTATCACATTTTAATATTAAAAGCTAGAGAAGGAAAATGTAAATAAATAACAAAATTCCTCTTGACATATATCAATGATTGATATACAATTATATCAAAGATAGATATATCGATGATGGATATAGATAAAGTATATCTCTATAAATGAGGTGATAAAATGGCAAAATTAAGCCCGTATGAAACAGGCGAATTAACGGATAGTATATTTTTTACACTTCTTGTTCTAATAGAACCGATACATGGTTATATGATAATGCAGAAAGTTGCAGAGATTACAAATAATAGTGTTATTATAGGTCCAGCAACAATGTATACGACATTAGGAAAAATGGTCGGAGCAGGTTGGATAGAAGAAAAAGAAGTGGATAATTCAAAAAAAGAATATCATATTACTCCAAAAGGAGAAGAGATATTAAACAGGAATCTACAACAACGTCAATTCTTGGTTGATGTAGCTAAAAGATTTTTGGGAGGCGATTTGAATGGGTAGATATAAGATTATACATGGATTTGCTTTATCGAATGATAGATGTATGAAAAAATTAGAAAAATACAGTGAAGAGGGCTGGTATTTTAAAAAATATCTCGTATTTTTTATGTTACTGGAAAAAGGCGAAAAGAAAAAATGTAAGTATAGATTGTTATATGAGAAAAAATTTGATAAAGAACGTGAAGAGTTTTATGCAGCTAATGGCTGGCAGGTAGTAAGAAATAGCTACTTTTGGCAAATACTAAGAGGTAATGCTGATGCTGTAGAGCTATATACAGATGCTGTTAGTGAGAAAGAAATGTGGAAACAAAGAATAAAATTTAATTCAATATTAGCAGCAATATTTATAATAGTAGGTATATTATTTACTTTTGCAAGTACATATATTAGGAACAATGAGTTTGTTGATTTTATTGGAGGTATGGTGTTTGGTGCAGGGCTTACAATGGTAGTAATTATTATTTGTTTCTGTTTTAAATATCTATCTCTTGATAAAAAATCGTATAATAAAAAATAAGTAGAGGTGATAAAGATGTATAGATATATAAATATATGGATCAGTTATGATAAAGTAGCTGATAAAATGAATCGCCTTGCTGCTCAAGGATATGAATACGATAAAGAATATATAGTAGCAGTTAGGATGAAAAAAACATCTGAAACCAATGATAAGCAATATAAGTTTATCTATGACAAGAATTTCACTCCCGAGACAGCGGAGTATTATAAAGCGAGTGGTTGGAAACTTCACAAGTTTAAGTTTTATAATATATTCAGACTAGCAGAAGGAGATTCAAACTCGTATCCAATTTATACTGATACCGAGACAGAATTAGAAATTGCTAGATATAGATTGTTAAGATTTATAATTCAGTTTATTATAATAAGTATGATAGCCGTATTGTTTTTCACAAATAAGTTTGCGATTCTTAGTTTTGCAATCCAAAGTAAAATATTGAGTATGTTTTTTATACTATTATCTGGATTAATAGGTGGTATGTGTGGTTATTGTATAGGAGGTCTTGCAATATTTATACCGAAGTATTGTAAGTTAAAAAAAGAATTGAAATTAAATAGTGATTAAGTAGAATAAAGAGAAAGAGGTAAAAATATGATTCTAGAGTTTATAAATGTAGAGAAAAGTTTTGGTGCTAAAAAGGTACTAAAAGGTGTTAACTTCACTGCGAAAAGTGGAGTAGCAAATGGTTATTTAGGGCGAAACGGAAGTGGGAAAACAACGAGTTTCCGTATACTATTAGATATTTTCAAACCTGATAAAGGTCAAATCTTACTAGACGGTAAGAAGCTTGATCATAAAAAGGTGAAAATAGGGTACCTACCGGAAGAACGTGGAATGTATGATGGTGTAGGTTTAGTAGACCAACTAACATATTTCGGTATGTTAAAAGGAATGAAGAAAAAAGCTGCACAAACAGAAGCTAAAAAATGGTTAGAGTATTTTGATTTGAAAGATGATAAACAAGCCCTTAAAACATTATCTAAAGGTAATGCTCAAAAAATCCAAATCATTCAAAGTGTTATGAATGATCCTGATATTCTTGTTTTCGACGAACCTTTTAGTGGACTAGATCCGGTTAACGTATCAAAACTAAAAGAAATTATTAATAACTTTATTAAAAGAGATAAGCTAGTGCTGTTTTCTTCTCACCAAATGCCTGTAGTAGAAACATTTTGTGAAGATATACATATTCTTGAAAAAGGTGAAATAGTACTAAGCGGAAATCTTGATTATATGAAAAAACAACTAGGTCATGGAAAAATGATTTTAAGCGTGAGTAATATAACTAATCAAGAATTATATGCTAACTTAAGAAGTTTACCGATGGGAATAGACTTATCATTAAAACCAGAAGGAGTACTACTTGACTTTAAAGAACCAGGTGCTAAAAGAGAGTTACTTAACAAGTTAGCTGGAAGTAGTTTTGATATAGAAGAGTTTAAGTTATATAAACCAACATTAGAAGAAATATTTAAAGAACAGGTAGGTAAGTAATTATGAAAAACTTTATGACAGTATTTAATTTTGAATTTAAACAATTTTTTGCGAAGAAATCAACCAGAGTTATAATGGTGATATACTTTGTTCTAATGTTTGGATTGACTTTTATTCCAACTATTGCGAATAGTAGCTTATTTAAAAGTAATAATAACGATAACTTCAGCAAGAGTGCATATGTTGTAAAAGATGTTCCGGTTGAAGTGACAGATTTAAAAGAAGCTAAAAAATATGAAAGCAAAGAACAAATCGAAAAAGATATAAAAGACGGAAAGCTTGAAGATGGTATAGTTTTAACTAAGGATAGTTATGAATATCTATCAAAACAAAGTATTATGGGTAACAATGATAGTGCGTTTAGAGATGCCTTTGAAGCAAATGTTGAAAAATTAGTCTATAAACAAAATAGCTTAGATTATGCAAAAGTAAACCAAGTTAAAGCAAGTATACCAAAACCAACTCCGATAAATGTTGGAGGAGATTCTAATGTTAAGTCACAAATAGCTAACTTTGCGATGATTTACGTATTAACATTTATTATATATATGACTGTAGTTCAGTTTGGCGGTATTGTAGCAACAAATGTTGTTAAAGAGAAAAGTAACAGAGCTATGGAGCTTCTAATAGTTACGGTTAAACCAAAAACATTAATTTTAGGAAAAGTACTTGCATTATCTGTGGCTGTATTAATTCAAATGGGATTAATCGTTGGTGGATTTCTATTAGGTCTTAAAATCAATGGTGCTAAATATAGCGATAGTATAAGAGAAATAGTTAATAACTTAAACTATAAAGTGCTAGGAGTTGGATTAGTATTTACATTAACAGGGTTCGTAATGTTTATGTTTATGTTTGCGGCATTTGCATCGCTAGTAAGTAAAATAGAAGATGTTAACGGAGCTGTGATGTTACCAATGTTAGTATTTATGGCAGCCTTCTTTGTTAACTACTACCTAATGGGGCAAGGTGCTAATACTAAGATTGCAGCAATATTATCTTACTTCCCACTAACTTCATATTTTGTAATGTTTACTAGATACGCACTTGGTAATGCTAACCTACACAGTGTAGAGCTCTCTTACGGTATTTTAGCAATTACAACGCTAATAGTAGCTATTGCTTGTGTTAGAGTATACAGAGCGGCAACATTAAGATATGGACAAAAACTAAAATTCTTCAAATTATTATTTGGAAAATAAAATATTATAAAAAACTGAAGCGGCTATTTACTAGCTGCTTCTTTTTTGTTTGTAATAAGAGGAGGGAATTAATCTTTAGAATAGTTGGGATAAATTAATATCCATTAAGAAAGATTAGTTTTGTATAAAAATATGATATAATAAAAAAATAGACATTTAGTTTACTGTAGTAAGATAAATATCCTAGAGGTATTTATAATGAAGGATAATAATATAAGAAAAAGTTAAGTAAAAAATGGCAAATATTTATAATAACAATAGTAGTTCTAATAGGAAGCTTCTATGGATATTATAAAATAAACAATAGAAATTCATTTGAAGAAATGTATAATTCATACTATAATTTTATACCGGCAACAGCATTATATAATATGCCCCAAATAGAGCCGATGCCAAGAGATGAAATAGGATTAGATATAGCAGAACTATATTATAAAGATACTAAGAATGATATGAAAATTGAATTTTCTCTTATATCTTTTAATAATGAAAAAAAGTAATACTAACAGGCTCTCCTTTGTTATAATATTAACGAAAATTATAGCATATAAAAAGTGTCTGAAAATATATTTTCAGACACTTTTTCAGGCTGTTGACAAATAGGTCAACAGCCTTTTTTTAACTGAAATAAAACCTTTAAAATGGTATAATATAAGTATACAAAGGAGGTTTTAGTATGTTTAATAAAGTAGAAAATATAAAAGATGAAATAATACTAATGACACTATCAGAAATAGTACCTAAAGATCATTTTTTAAGAAAAGTAGATAAAGCTATTGATTTTAAATTTATTTACGATTTAACAGAAAAATACTATAGCCATACAACAGGGAGAAATAGTCTAGATCCTGTTGTATTATTTAAACTGGTATTTTTAAAAGACTTTTATGGAATAAAATCTATGAGAGAAACAATAAAAAGAATAGAAACTGACGCTGCATTTAGGTGGTTTTTAGGAATACCATTCACAAAACCAGTACCACATTACTCTACATTTTCACAAAATTATATTCGACGTTTCCAAGGAACTGATGTGTTCGAACAAATATTTATTAATATAGTAAATCAAGCAATAGAAAAGAAACTAGTAGGTGGTAATGAGTTTTTTACTGATTCAACACATATTAAAGCCAACGCAAATAAAAAGAAATTCAAAGTTGAAGTAACTACAAAAATAAAAAAAAGAAAATTAGATTTAGAAAAAGAAATAAATGAAGAGAGAAACAAAAAAGGAAAAAAGCCTTTTGAGTACAAAGAGGAACAAGTTGTAAAAAAGCAGAAAATTAACACTACCGATCCGGATAGTGGATATTATCACAGAGACCATAAAGAAGAAGGTTTTATGTATTTAGACCATAGAACTGTCGATGGGAAAAACAATATAATTATAGATTGCCATATAACTCCAGGTAATACTCATGATAGCGGTCCGTATATAGATAGACTAAATCAGATAGAAAAAACCTTTGGATTAATACCAGGTAAAGTTGCGTTAGATAGCGGATATTATTCTCTAGACATACTACAGTTAGATAAAAAAAATATATTTTCAGTAATAGGATATAGAAGATTCTCAAGATCAAAAGATAACAAATATTTTAAATACTTACAAGAAAAAGATATATATGTGGATAAACGAACAGGAGAAATATTTAGATACAGAAACATTGATAGAAATGGATATAAACAATATAAGAGTGATGATAAAAACGAAAAGAAAATAATAAGACGCCATATAAATGCGGATTATTATGATGAAGCTAGGTTAAGACGTATATCAAAAGAAGGAAAACTATTGTATAAGAGAAGAAAAGAAACAATAGAACGTAGCTTTGCGGATTCTAAACAAAATCACGGATACAGGTATGCACGATATAGAGGAAAAGCCAAAGTACAGTCGTACGCTTGGCTGTCTTGTTGCGTCCAAAATATGAAAACAATCGCATTAAGAGAGGTATAAACCCTCTTAATACTACTAAATACTACTGGATTTTTGCCTTAAGGCTTATTTTTTTTGAAAAAAAATACCATAACATCAATACTAGCTTGATATTTCGGTATTTTTGTCAACAATCTAAGTGTCTGAAAATATATTTTCAGACACTTTTTATGCTAATTTTTATTTAACGAAAAAATATATGATAAACCGTTTGTTATGACTCCAAATGCTAATATTTTAGCTATAGTTGCAAATCCTACAATAGGATTTAATAACATAATAAAAGAATAAATGATACCTAAAACTGCTAGAGCTATCTGTATCATATACCATTTTTGGTCCCTGTTTCTAAGTAGGCTTTGAAGGTGAAATATTGACATACTTAAAAAACTAAAAATAAATATCCATAAAATAACTGTTAATGAAACAAATGGTACTAAGAACATACTTAGTCCAATTGCAAGGGATACTAATATATTTCCCCAAGGAATAGGTTTTACCTTTTTATATAAGCTATAAATTAAGAGTGCACTGGCAGCTGATAATTGTGTTATCCCAAATGCAATTGAATATGTAGCAATTGTATCTAAAGGATGATTCCATAAGAATAATCCGAAGATTAAGTACAAAACACCAACGATAATATTTAGTATTTTCATTTTGACTCCTTCCTAAATTTAGTATATGCTCATTGTAGCATAAAAGTTAAATTATTGCAATATCAACTCTTTATATAAAATCATAGGTCTTGTCTAGCAGATAGACGATAGCATGATCGGAGCCATGCGGTCATCGCCGGTCATCTGCGGTCAGACAAGACCTGTTTTTAGTAGTCAAAATGGTTGTAAGATGCTACAATAGGGCTATTAACATATCAAAGAGAATGGTCACGGTTAAGAAAATTGACGTTGTATTTTTTAATTTTCGAGTCAAAAAATAACTATGCCCCCCCAATTTCTAATAGGGGGGATAACACTTGGAAAATCATAGAAGCTTTAGAGAATGTAGTTGAACAAAGAATGGCAATAGCAGAAAAAAGATGGAGTCCTTTTTCAAAAACGTTCTCAATACCAAGTAGAGAAGAGATGGAGTGGACGGATATAATAGAAGGTAAATGGCAAGAAAGAGATTATACCCAAGATGAGCTTGACTATAAGGAGACCTTAAAAGTTCAATATGGTTTTGACGATAAAGCAGCAAGAATAATTGTAAAGCTTAAAAGAAATATTTATAATAATCCTAAAATAAGAAAAGATAGAAAAGACTATGTGTTTACGAGATTACTTGGTGGGTTGAGTTATGGTCATGAGGATAACGGTTTATTGAAACGGTTTATGTGGAATAATACAGCTGGTCAAATGTATAAAGATCTAGATATAAAGGAACAAATGACAATAAATTTCAAACTAACCGAAAGCGAATACGTATATTTAAAATATAAAGTTAGAATACAGCATGAAAATTATGGCTACTATAATACTATACAAAAAGAACTACTTCCACAATATAAAAAAACTATGGAAACGGTATTAGGACGTGAAATAACAGAGGATGAGTTTGAAAAATTGTGGAATAAACAGATAGATGCGTTTAAAGGTAAAACAGACTTTTCTCATCAATATATTACAATGGCTACGCATCTGTATGGAAAATCACGTCTTGCAGATTTGCGTGGAGGACATGAAAATACAAATGACATGTCAGGGTGGTTAGGTGATACAACAGATGTAGCCGATACTAAGCCAAGTATAGGGAATGATGATTATAAGGCTGATTTAGATGCGGTCAATATAATAAATATAATGAAAAAAAGAAACCTTGATTTTATAAATGTAAGTAATGAATATTACAACAATCTTGAAAATGGTATCCTCAATCGAGCAGAAGAATTTAAAAAAATATAGATCTTGAAAAATGAAAAATAAAATTTACAATCAACTTAGTGAAAAATATGTAGATGTAGAGGGGAAAAGGATAGCAAGAGTACCAAGTAATATAAATTACATAAAAGAAAATCATCATCCAACCTATAACTTTATAAAAAGTTTAGAAGATAATAAAAATGACATACAAGATTACTATAATGAAAAGTAGGTGCTTTCATGAAACAGCTAAGTAAAAAATGGAAAATATTTATAATAACAATAGTAGTTTTAATAGGAAGCTTCTATGGATATTATAAAATAAACAATAGAAATGCATTTGAGGAGATGTACAATTCGTATTTTAACGTATTACCACTTAGTGCTATAGATAATATGGGACAGATAAAACCTATACGCAGAGATGATCAAGGTTTTGATGTTAAAAGATTATACTATAAAAGAAAAGTTAATGATAGTGATATAGGTATTTTTCTAATTAATTTTAACAATAAAAAGAAAATATACCTAATTAGCTCAACATTAATCGCCGAAGGGGTATATTTAGAAATAAACTACCTATATAATATGTATAATCATGAATTGCGAAATACTGTGACTTTCCGTGGGGAAAATGTTCCGCGCGCAGACGATGAAAATAAACAAAAAAGAGAACTCTTAGAAAAATATAATATATCAAAAGAATACTTACAAGAAAAGTCAGATGAATTATTGAATACTGTACTAACAGACTGGAAAAGATACAGTGGTAGCTCATATTCAAAAGATAATATGGGAAGATTAACAATTGAAAAAGATGAAATTTTAAGGTAACGAAAACAGGGTTGACTAAAAATCAGTCCTGTTTTTTCTGTGTTTTTTATTATATGCTTAAAATACAAAAAGTATTTAGGGGATATGTTGATGATATATAATTAGTAAAATTATGATATAATAGAGAAAATAAAAGGGAATGAAATATCCGGAAAGGAATTAAGATTATATGAAAAAACTTATAAATAGAATAGCAAATATTTTTAGAAAAAAATCAGAAGACTCAAATAATGGAAGTGAAATATATGAATATCATGCACTTATAAAAGAAGATGGTCAATATAAAATAATATGGAGCAGAGATGGTAAATCATTTGAATATGAAATTTCAGAGACTTTAGCGAATAAATCAAGAAAGTCAAGTAAAGATGCACTAGAAGTAATGTTCTATGTAGAACATAACAGATGGCCACAAAAAGGGGAATTAGACAATTATCACCAAGTAAAAGTAAAGACATATAGAGGATCGTTGTTTACAATTTATGTTGAGGATGACAAGTATGAAATAGGTTTTGAGAGTGAACATGGTCATATGAACTTAGGAGATGAAAAATTTCCTATAACAAAAGAACTAAAGGAAAAAGCTTTTAAATCATATGAGGATGCAGAAGCAGTAATGTGGTATGCGTTAACGGGGGCTTGGTTATCCGATGGTAAGGAAGAAGTTTTTAGAAGATTCTTTAGAAGGTTTCCAAAATTCATACTTGTAAACCCAGAAAAATATAAAGGATTATTTTCGGAAGAAGAGTATGAACATATATTGACAGTTGCTAAAGAAACAGAAGAAAAAGAGACTGAAGAAGCTAGGGAAAGCATTAGAAAAAAATTCGTGAAGAGCCTGAGTTAATACTAATAGATACCGAGAGAAGAAAACAGTTATTTTCAGAAGAGGAGTTTCAATATCTATTTTCACTTGCAGAAGACAAAGAAAGAGAAAATATTAGAGAAAATCCTGTAAATATATTAGTGTATCCAGGGAGAAATCAAAGATTATTTTCAAATGAAGAGGAGTATAATCACCTAGTTTCACTTGCAGAAGAGCAATGGGAAGAGAAAAAAGGGGATGTGAGATATAGCTTAAAAACCGCTGATGACGGAGAAACAAGATATTTAGAAAAGATAACACTAGAAGCTATAGTAAGGAATCAGAAAGCTCGTAAAGAATATATTAGAAATAATCCTGAAAGTATGTTAGAGAGTATACAGGAAGGGAAAGATTTATTTTTAGAGGAAGAGTTTGAATCTATCTTATCATTAATAGAAGAACGAGAGAAGGAAAGAAAAGCTATTCGTAAAAACCCAGAGCTCATATTAGAAAAAATAGAAGAGAATAGAAAACTATTTTTATCAGAAGAAGAATTTAACCACTTAGTAGAGTTAGGAAAGGAAAGAAAAAAACAAAAAGAACAAGAAAAAGAAGAAAATAAATAATGCTATATCTTTAAAAATTTTTCATATAAAAAGGAATGCTTGATATGGAGAATGACAGATATACAAAAGAAATTGTTTGCAATATCATTATATAAAGAAGTCTTAATAGAACATTAAAAATAAAGTCGTAGCTTTTAAATAAAGTTGCGACTTTTTTATGAAAAGTGTATTTTCTATATAAAATAACCATAAAATATTTAATGTGTTTATGAAAGGGTGTTTCATGAAAATCAAAGTAATCTTGATACAGCTAACTTTGTAGATAATAACAATTTAAAATCTGTTACATAAAAAATCCAACATCTATTTACTTTATTTTTGTTTTAAAAAAAGGTATAATATAGCTATAAAAACGATTACAAAAAAAAACACAAATAAAGGAGGATGTATCTATGGGTGAATTAAAAAGAACGATAGGTTTCTTACCGGCATTTATGACGGTAATAGGTTCTGTAATAGGAGCGGGGGTATTCTTTAAAGCCGCCGTAATATATAAAACAACAGGAACAATGAGTTTAGGACTTTTAGCTTGGGTATTGGCAGGTGTAATTACAATATGTGCAGGTCTTACAGTAGCTGAGCTTGCAGCTTCTATTCCAGAAGCTGGTGGAATGGTTGTTTGGATTGAAAAGGCTTATGGTAAAACAGCAGCGTTCTTATTAGGCTGGGCGCAATCAGTTATTTATTTCCCAGCTATGATAGCGGCTTTAGCAGTTATCTTTTCAACACAAGTGTTGAACTTATTAAACTTAGATAAAACATGGCATTTACCAATTGCTTTTGCGGCAGCGGCATCACTAATGTTTTTAAACTTTTTAGGAGGGAAAACAGGTGGAGTTATCCAAACAGTTGCTACAATCTGTAAATTAATTCCATTAATAGCTATTATACTTTTTGGTTTATTCCAATCAGATTCTCAACCTCTACAACTTTTCCCAATTGAAGCAGGAAAAGATATCTCATTTGCAGGTGGATTAGGTGGAGCATTACTGGCTGCTATGTTCGCGTATGAAGGGTGGACTAACGTAGGTAGTATGGCTGGAGAAATGAAAAATCCACAAAAAGACTTACCAAGAGCTATCTTCTTAGGTCTTGCAGTAGTTATGGCAGTATATGTACTTATAAATGTTGCGTATCTAATGAGTTTACCAATGGATCGTGTTGCTGGTAATCAAACGGTAGCTAGTGAGGTAGCTGCTAAGTTATTTGGTGGACTAGGTGGTAAAATCCTAACAATCGGTATCTTAATAAGTGTGTACGGTGCTATAAATGGATTTACAATGGCTGGAATTCGTGTACCTTACGCTATGGCGAAAAGTGATCAAATTCCAATGAAAGATGTTTGGACAAAACTAAACAAAGGTGCAATCCCAGTAAACGCTGGATTACTATTATTAGTATTAGCTGGTATCATGATGCTAACAGGAAGCTTTGATATGCTAACTGACTTACTAGTATTTGTAATGTGGTTCTTCTATACAGCTACATTCTTTGCGGTAATCATCTTGCGTAAAAAAGATCCTGAACTAGCTCGTCCTTACAAAGTGCCTCTATACCCAATTATTCCAATAATCGCAATTTTAGGTGGGGTATATACATTAGTAAGTACGCTTATCGCTCAAACAGGATTAGCTCTAGGTGGAATTGGTTTAACGGTTATTGGTTTATTATTCTACACAGAAACACACAAAAAATTCAAAAAATAGCATGATTCTATATACAAAAAGAGTACAAACAATTGGTTTGTACTCTTTTTCACGTTAAAAGTATATTTATACACGAGGGTTATTTTCTATTTTCTAAGTATTCAGCGATTGCTGCTACGTCTTTATCTCCACGACCAGATACGTTAACGATAATTACTTTATCTTTATCCATTTTTGGAGCACGTTTGATAACTTCTGCTAGTGCATGAGAACTTTCGATAGCTGGAATAATTCCTTCTGTTCTAGTTAATAAAAGTAGTGCATCAACTGCTTCGTCATCAGTTGCACTTACATATTCTGCACGTTTTGCATCTCTTAGGAATGAGTGTTCTGGTCCAATACCAGGGTAGTCTAAACCTGGTGAAATAGAATAAACAGGTTTAACAGAACCATCTTCGTTAAATAGTGCGTAAGTTTTCATTCCATCTAATACACCAACAGTTCCAAGAGTCAGTGTTGCAGCGTGACGGTCTGTGTTTAAACCACGTCCAGCAGCTTCTACACCTAAAAGAGCAACTTCTTCATGAGGTATAAACTCTGCAAAAGCACCGATAGCGTTAGATCCACCACCAACACAAGCCACAACTAAGTCAGGTAAACGACCTTCTTTTTCTAGAATTTGACGTTTTGCTTCTTTACTAATAATTTTTTGGAAGTCTTTAACGATAGTTGGGTAAGGGTGTGGACCAACTGCTGATCCAAGTACGTAGAAAGTATCATCAATATTTTCAATCCAAGCTTTAAATGCAGCGTCAACAGCTTCTTTTAAAGTTTTTTCTCCCTCTTGAGCCGGGTGTACTTTTGCTCCAAGCATTTCCATTCTAAATACATTTAAACGTTGGCGTTCAACATCTAATGCCCCCATGTAAATTTCACATTCCATACCGAATTTAGCGGCAGCAGCTGCAGTAGCAACACCGTGTTGTCCGGCACCAGTTTCAGCAATTACTTTCTTTTTACCCATACGTTTAGCTAGTAAAATTTGTCCAATAACGTTATTAAGTTTATGTGCACCAAGGTGGTTTAAATCTTCACGTTTTAAATAGATTTTAGCTCCACCAAGTTCTTTTGTTAATGTCTCAGCGTAGTAAAGTGGAGTTTCACGGCCTGAATAGTCTTTTAAGTAGTGTGCGTATTCAGCTAAAAATTCTTCGTCATCTTTGTATTTATTATATGCTTCTTCTAATTCATCTAATGCTTTTTGTACTGCTTCAGGAACAAAGCTTCCTCCGAATTCTCCAAAATATCCTTTTAATGTATCTAAGTTGTTTTCTAAGTTTGTCATTTATTTATCCTCCAAGTAATTCGTCTTTAAAATTTTTTTAATAATCTATCTTACTCCAAAAAGAAAAGACCGTATAGATCTCTACACGGCCTTTTTTCGAAATTTAAATGAATTTTTCTACAGCCGACATAGACACTTTTTAGAGTACACTAAAGTTGCGTCTACGTCTTTAAAACATACACACAACATTATCTACGCCAGTTTTGCCAAGAATTTAAAGTTGTTGTTTGTTTCATTTTGTAGTACCTCCATTCATTTTGTTGATTTAATTATACATAGTTTTAAAATAAAAAGCAATAGTATTTTAAAAATTTTTTAAATATTTTTCAGAAAATTTAAAAGAAAAGTTAGTGAATATAAAGAGAAGGGTGCTTTTGTAATTAAATACAACAGAAAATAAATTTTGAAATCTACCAACAAAGATTTTTATAATATAGCGATAAAAATATTTTATATAAAACAGAAATCTTCTAAACTATAATACACTTAATATTTTCAAAGGGGAATTTTAATAATAGTTTATAATACTGCTGAACTTTCAAAATAAATAGTTATTATAACAGAAATAATAGAATATATAATACAGGATAAAAAGTAAAATTTATTACTATTTTGATGAGCAGATGAATTGATTTTTATTTTGCATAAATATAAAATACTGGTAATGATAATTGATATCAGAAATTTTATGAAAAGAGGAACAAATTAATGAGTAAAATAGTAGTAGTAGGAGCAAACCACGCAGGAACAGCATGTGTTAACAAAATTTTAGCAACATATGGTGATAAAAATGAAGTGGTAGTTTTTGACCAAAACTCAAATATTTCATTTTTAGGATGTGGTATGGCTTTATGGATTGGGAAACAAATTTCAGGTCCAGAAGGATTATTCTATGCTAGTAAAGAATCTTTAGAAGAAGCAGGGGCAAAAGTATATATGAACTCTCCTGTTGAGTCTGTTGATTATGATAAAAAAGAAGTACACGTATTATTAGATGGGAAAACAAAACACGTTGAAAGTTATGATAAATTAATTTTTGCGACTGGATCAACACCTATCTTACCTCCAATTAAAGGAGCAGAAATCGTACCAGGTAATCGTGAATTTAAAGCTACATTAGAGAACTTACAATTCGTTAAGTTATACCAAAACTCTGAAGAAGTTATTAATAAACTAAATGCTAACCCAGACATCAAACGTGTAGCTGTAGTAGGTGCAGGTTATATCGGTGTAGAACTTGCAGAAGCATTTGAGCGTTTAGGAAAAGAAGTAACTGTAGTAGATATAGTAGATACATGTCTTGCTGGATACTATGATCCTGAATTTTCAGACTTAATGAAAAAAAATCTAGAAGATCACGGTATTAAATTAGCATTCGGACAAAAAGTAGAAGCTATTGAAGGTGACGGAAAAGTTGAAAGATTAATTACAGATAAAGAAACATTTGATGTAGATATGGTTGTATTAGCTGTAGGTTTCCGTCCAAATACTGCATTAGGTGATGGGAAAATTGAATTATTCCGTAATGGAGCATTTTTAGTTAATAAAAAACAAGAAACAAGCATAAAAGACGTTTACGCTATTGGTGACTGTGCAACTGTATATGATAATGCAGTTGGAGACACTAACTACATTGCTTTAGCATCTAACGCAGTTCGTACTGGATTAGTTGCAGCTCTAAATGCTGGAGGTAATGGAGATGTAGTTGAATCAGCAGGTGTTCAAGGTTCAAATGGTATTTGTATCTATGACCTAAAAATGGTATCTACTGGTTTAACATTAGAAAAAGCAAAACGCTTTGGTTATAATGCAGCTGTGACAGAATACACAGACTTACAAAAACCAGAATTTATTGAACATGATAACCATGAAGTAAAAATCAAAATAGTATACGATAAAGATAGTCGTGTAATTTTAGGAGCTCAAATCGCATCTAAAGAAGATATTTCAATGGGAATCCACTTATTCTCATTAGCTATCCAAGAGAAAGTAACTATCGAAAAACTTGCTCTTACAGATATTTTCTTCCTACCACACTTTAACAAGCCGTATAACTACATTACTATGGCAGCATTATCAGCAAAAGAATAGTAAGCAATATTATTAATAAATATCACCAAGGAAATAATCTTTGGTGATATTTTTTAATGATAAGGAAGGTATCTTCGAAAACCTAGAGTCTATAAAGTAAAATGGATAAACTAATATAGAAAGAAAACTTTTGATAAACTAAAGTTTTTTATCTTAAAATTTGCCTTGAAAAGTGATATAATGTAGCAGTAAAAGTTTTAGTGTGGAGGTGTAACTTGAAATTATCGGTATTAGCCAGTAGTAGTAGTGGAAATAGTATTTACTTAGAACATAATAATTTTAAATGTTTAGTAGATGCAGGACTAACTGGCAAAAAAATAACAGAAAACTTAGCGCAAATTGAACGAGATATAAAAGATATTAATGCTATATTTGTAACACATGAACATATAGATCACATAAAAGGTATTGGTGTACTTGCACGTAAATATAATATTCCAGTTTATGCGAACAAGTTAACTTGGGATAATATGCAGAAAGTTGGCGAGATAAAAACTGATCTTAAATTTCACTTTGAAAAAGAGGAAAGTAAAATTTTTGATGATGTAGTCGTCAATAGTTTTGGGGTAAGTCATGATGCTGCCAACCCGCAGTTTTATACTTTTGAGTGCGAAGGTAAGAGAGTGAGTATTCTTACAGATACAGGATATGTATCTGATAAGATGATAGATTATGTAAAAGATTCGCATACAATAGTATATGAAAGTAACCATGAAGAAAATGTCCTGTTAAGTGGACCATATCCATGGGTCACAAAACAACGTATTTTATCAGATAAGGGGCATTTATCAAATAACGATTCTGCCAATTATTTAACTAAGATAGTAGGGGATAATACTAAAAATGTCTTTTTAGCCCACCTAAGTGAGCAAAATAATACAAAAGAGCTTGCTAGAATGTCTGCGGATATGACGCTTAAAAATAAAGATATTGATTGTGTATTAGAAGAAAATACTACTATTGAATGTAATAATAAAATAGTAATAATGGATACAGATCCAGTAATCCCTACAAAATTACTTGAAATATAATAATTATAGAAGGAAATGATTATTAGTTGATTGTTAAAAGTATATCTAGTTTGATTTACGAATAAAATGATAGCTATTTTAAGAAATACTAAGTGTATTTTATAAAAATAGCTATTTTTTTGTCGTCTAGAATAAAAATAAAAATATTAGAAGTTGAGATGTATAGACAATATTTCAAAGATATCTAATAATTAGGTCATAATTTTCTCAAAAAGAAAACGTTTACTCTTAAATTTTCAGAAAATTCTAGTTTTTTTGACTGAAATTTTAATTTTTTTATTGCATTTTATCGAAAAATCTTATAAGATATTAATATGTTATTTTTATTTTTAGAGCAATATAAACAAAGAGATTATACATAATTATCGAATTGTTTAGTTTTATGGCAATATTAAAAATAAATGGATGTCTTAATGGAAAGTATTTATATAGTAAATACTGGTTATTTTTGGAAGGAGTTTAGCGAATGGAAAAGCTATTAGAGATTAAAAATCTAGAAACAGCATTTAGAATTAAAGATGATTACTTCAATGCTGTTGATAAAGTTAGCTTAGATCTTTATAGAAATGAAGTGCTTGCTATAGTAGGAGAGAGTGGTTGTGGTAAATCAACTTTAGCAACTACAATTATGAGACTTCACAATGAGAATTTAACGAAATCTACTGGTGAAGTTATCTTTAATGGAAAGAACTTATTAGATCTTAGCGAAGATGAAATGAATGAAATTAGAACAAAGGATATTGGAATGATATTCCAAGATCCACTTTCTTCATTAAACCCACTACACAGAATTGGAAAACAAATAGAAGAGGCACTAATTTATCATACAAAACTAAGTGCTGAAGAACGTAGTGCACGTGTTATCGAATTATTAACACAAGTTGGTATTCCTAACCCAGAGCGTTGCGCTAAACAATATCCACATGAACTTTCTGGTGGTATGCGTCAACGTGTTATGATAGCGATGGCTATGAGTTGTAAACCTAGCGTTCTTATCGCGGATGAACCTACAACTGCGCTAGATGTTACTATCCAAGCGCAAATTCTTGACCTTATTAAAGGATTACAAGATGAAATGCATGCTGGAATCATCCTAATCACTCACGACCTTGGTGTTGTAGCTGAGATGGCGGATAGAGTAGCGGTGTTATATGCTGGTGAAGTAGTGGAACTTGGTACTGCAGAGCAAATATTTAAAAATCCACAACACCCATATACACGTAGTTTATTAAGAAGTATTCCACAATTTGATGGAGAAGAGAATGACGATGATTTATATGTAATTCAAGGTATGGTACCATCTATCAAAAATCTTGATAGAAAAGGATGCCGTTTTGCGGACAGAATACCTTGGGTTGAAAAACACTCACATGAAGAAGAACCTACTTTACATGAAGTAGAGGAAGGGCATCATGTAAGATGTACATGTTATAAAGATTTTATTTTTGAAGGGGAGGAGAACTAATGCTTAAAGTTGAAAATCTAAAAGTCCACTATCCCATTCGTGGCGGATTTTTCAATACTATAAAAGATTACGTACATGCAGTAGATGGTGTAGATATTGAAATTGAAGCAGGTAAGACTTACGGACTTATTGGAGAGAGTGGTAGTGGTAAAACTACAGTAGGTAAAGTCGTTTTAGGTCTTGAAAAAGCAACTGATGGACACATTATCTATAAAAATGAAGATGTTACTCAAAAAGCATCTCGAAAAAAACTTAAATATAATCGTGATGTTCAAATGATTTTCCAAGATGCAATGTCTAGTTTGAATCCTAAAAAACGTATTATTGACATTATTTCTGAACCTATTATCAATTTTGAGAATCTTTCGGAAGAAGATACTAGAAAACGTGTTTTAGAACTTCTAAATATTGTAGGTATGGGTGAAGAATCATTGTATAAATACCCATTTGAATTCTCTGGAGGTCAACGTCAACGTATTGGTGTTGCACGTGCTATTGCATGTAATCCTCGATTAATCGTTGCGGATGAACCTGTATCAGCTCTTGATTTATCAGTTCAAGCGCAAGTACTTAACTTTATGAAAAAGATTCAAAGAGAATTTAATATAAGTTACCTATTTATTTCACACGATTTAGGTGTTGTTAAACATATGTGTGATTATATTTACATTATGTATCGAGGACGTATTGTAGAACGTGGAACACGTGAGGATATTTACAATAATCCACAACATATTTATACAAAACGTCTTATCGCAGCTATTCCAAGTACTAACTTAGATAAAGCAAAAGAAGTTATTAAAATAAGAAAAGCTGTTGAAAAAGAATATGAAGAAAACTATAATGATTATTTCGATAAAAAAGGAAGAGTTTATCCACTTAAAAAATTAACGGATACTCACTACGTTGCCATGAAAGGAGGAGAAGCATAATGTGGAAAGTAGTTTTAAAACGTGTTTTAGTAATGATACCACAATTATTCATCCTTAGTATTCTGGTATTCGGTCTTGCGAAATTAATGCCTGGGGATCCTTTCGGTGGTCTTGCAGAAAATCCAAAAATTTCTCAAGAACAAATTGAGTCGATTCGTCGTGCAAGTGGATTCTATGAACCATGGTATAAACAATATTTAACATGGCTTTCTAATTTCTTCCACGGAAACTTTGGACTAAGTTACACTACTGGTAAATCAGTTGGAACGCTTTTAGGAGAAAGAATTTTCAACACATTCAACTTATCATTATTCACTGCAGTATTAATGTACGCTGTTGCTATTCCTATGGGAATGTACGCTGGTCGTTATAATGGTTCTAAATTTGATAAGTTTGTTAACTTCTACAACTTCTTCTTCTTAGCTATTCCATCATTCGTGTTATACTTATTTATGATTGCGGTGTTTGGATTTGGATTAGGATGGTTCCCAACAAGTGGATCAGTTGATGTAAACTTAGATCCTGGAACATTTACATATTATATCAATAAACTCCAGCACTTGATTTTACCTGGTATTTGTTTAGCGTTATTATCAACGGTATCAACAGTTCAATACTTACGTAATGAAGTTATTGATGCAAAACAAAGTGACTATGTAAAAACAGCTCGTGCTAAAGGGGTTCCTGTTAAAAAAGTTTACTCAGGACATATCTTTAGAAACTCTATTTTACCGATTGCAGCATTCTTCGGATTCTCTATTACTGGACTTTTCAGTGGTGGTATCTTCGTAGAAACAATTTTCGGGTATCCAGGAATGGGACAACTATTCTACCAAAGTATTCAAGATAGAGACTATAGTGTTGTAACAACACTTATGTTATTCTCAGGTTTCTTAACATTATTAGGTAGTATGTTGAGTGATATTATTATGGCAATCGTTGATCCACGTATTAAATTAGATTAGGAGGAAGTTGAACAATGACAAAAGCAAAAGAAGAAAAAGTTACAACTAAAACTCCGTCTGGTTTTTCAGTTGTGGCTCGTGAATTTAAAAAAGACAAAGGTGCATTTGCAGCTTTAATAACACTAAGTGCTATCTTAGTATTCGTAATAATATTTAACATTTATATTCGTATAAGTGGTGATTATAAATCATATTTTGATGTAGATTTATTAAATATTTTCTTAAAACCAGGTGAAGATGGATTCTTACTTGGTACTGACGTAGGTGGTCACTCAGTATTTGGATGGCTAATGATGGGGATGCTTAACTCAATCCTTATCGCCGTTGCAGTAACATTTATAACTATTACTTTTGGTACTATGGTTGGATTAGTTATTGCTTACTATGGTGGTCGTGTTGATAACTTTGTTATGCGTTTTGTAGACTTTATGGTAATTATCCCAGTACTTATGGTTATAATCGTATTCGTAAGTATTAAACGTGATTATGGTATTGGATTATTTATCTTTATCTTATCAGCATTCGCTTGGATGAGTTCTACGCGTCTTGTACGTAGTAAAGCATTATCTGAATCTCGTCGTGACTATGTTCTTGCATCAAAAACAATGGGAACACCTGATTGGAAAATTATGTTAAAAGGTATCTTACCAAACATTAGTTCTATTATCGTTGTAGAAGCTACATTATCATTAGCGGCTAATATGGGTATTGAGGTAGGTTTAACATATCTTGGATTTGGGCTTCCTGCAGGAACACCAAGTATAGGTACTATGTTATCATATGCGAAAGATGCAGACGTACTTGTAAATAAAATGTACATTTGGCTACCAGCAGCCCTAGCTATTTTAGTTATTGTATTATGCATTAACTCTATAGGTGGAGCTTTAAGACGTAGTTTAGATGCTAGACAAAGATTATAATAAAAAAAGTCTCAAATATAGATTTTCTATATTTGAGGCTCTTTATTTTTCTTAAATTTAGTAGTTGAAACTATTTTTTGCTATATTCCATAGCTCGTGCTATTTTTGGTTTAGCTTTTCTTTCTTCGATATTGAACTCACTTAATAACGTCTTAAAATCTTCTAAACCAATGTTGTAGTCTTTTGCTTCAAACTCAAGTTCATAGTCGACTATATCATTTAAAAATGTTGTTTTATCAACAACTAACAATCCACTTTTATAAGGTAGTTCATATCTTATAGTTTCGATTTTTTGAGTAAGTATCGGAGTTTTTATTTGAATATTGATATTTTCTAATTCCGCTATTATTTCATTAGGTACTATTGGAAGTACGGTTGGTTCTTTAGGGAAAGACTCATCTAAAGGTATATTTATCTCTACATTTTGTTTAGAGCCCTTTATTTTTAAAGTCATTTCATCTTTATTATTAGTGTAGCGAATTCTAAGCGCTGAGTTAGCTTTTTTTAGGCTTTCATTAGCGTCATCATAATAAAAATTTTTATTTATTATTTGAGGTTTATCTTCTAATTTCAATGAAGTGTATAGATTATTATATTCATCTTCAGTTAATAAGTTTTTAAATTCTATTTCTATTTCTCGCATAAGATATCCTTTCTTTTTTCTAAGGCAATAATAAAAGGTGCATTATTTTTTTGATTGATAAACTGATATACTAATACTTCTATCTCTTTTTGATCTAGTTTGCTCAGTTCTTTTAGGAGAGCGTCTTTTTCGACTTTACCATTTTCGTGTCCCCAATAGACGACTATAACGATACGCCCGCCTACATTTAATCTAGTGATAAACTTATTTATTGTATTTAATGTAGTTTCCGCTTGTGTAGTAATAGTATGATCGGCATTTGGTAGATATCCTAAGTTAAAAACTACCGCTTGAATATTTTCTTCGATATATTTATCAAAATTTTCATGAGAATCAAGGATAATCTCGCACTTATCAGCGAAATTATTTTTTTCTAATAGGTCATTAGTATTGGTTATAGCTTGATTTTGGACATCGAATGCGAATACTCTTTTTGCCGAAGTTTTCGCTAAAAACAATGTATCATTACCATTTCCCGCTGTAGCATCAACAACTATAGAGTTTTTATCGATAACTTCTTTTAATAACTTTTTACTAAACGCAAGTACTTTATCCATTGTCGCGATCTTCTTTCATATTGATTATTATATCGTTTAATTCGTAAAAGTTATCGCAAGCAATAGTGAAATCAAGGGTTGTATTAATAATCTTAGCTAGTATTTTGGCGTTATCAAGAGTATAGTCTTCAGCTTTTTCTGAGTTATCTTTTAGCTCTTTAGTTAGTAGTTCTAATTTTTGAATTAAATCACCTTCTGTAATTTCTATATTTTCATCAAATTCCTTAGTATATGACTTAATATTGTAGCTTACATTATTTAATGGAGGGATATATAATGCACGTAGATTATTAACTTCTTCACCTACAGTAGCTGAAAGTTCATTAAGAGGAGAAGTATAGATCTTTTCATTATCATCCCCAGCTTGCTCGATTACTGTCACTTCATGGTCAAATGGATAGAAAGCAAATAGTTCATCAGAGACATTAGCCGCTGTTAAATCATCATAACATTGTGTAATTAAATTATGATTTAATGGATTGATTTGTTTTAAACTATCTAGGTTTGTTGCGTCAGACAGGGTGAAGCCTTCTACAGGGTCGAACTTAGCCGCATTAAAACAAGAATCTAAGAAGCTCTCTCCACCGATGATTTTAATATCTTTGCCACTTTTAATAAGTAGTTGAGTAGTCAGTTCAGCAACCATAGGATGACCAGGAACTAGATACATAACATCTTGTGAGTTAGCTTGTTCTAAAATATAATTAGTAATACTATTATAAGTATTTTCGAAATTCTCATTTTCTGTATAAAACCTATCGCAAGTTTCAAAAGGGATATTATTACTTTCTAAAAAAGAAATTGCGGGATGTTCTTTTGTGCGTGCGATAATTTTTGCCGAGGTATTGTTTAATAATAAGTTTTTAATGTTTTCTTTAATATTTGAACTATTGTTAGGTCCAAGACCGATAATGTAAATCATAAGTTGCTCCTTACTTGTTAATCTAATTGTTTAGTGGCTTAAAAATAACCGATATAATCATATTTGCGTTATAATTACTTTATTATTCTTTAACATAGTTATTATAACATAAATAATCTTTTAGGTTCATTAAATTATAGTATTAGAATGAGATTGTTAATTAATTTACATATAATATTCAAGGTGTTATAATTTAGCTATAGCAAAATATAAAAAAGGAGGATTTAAATATGTCAATCAAATTATTAAAAGTTGCTAAAGCAACATTAAAAACACCAGGAGTTTTTGCAGGAGGAGTAGCTTTTGGAACAGTAGGGCTTAAATTATTATCAAGCAAAGATGCTAAAAAAGGTTATTCAGTAGTTTTATCAAAATTATATAAAGCAAAAGATGAAGTAGAAGGAACTATTTCTAATATTAAGCAACATGCTGACGATGTAGTTGCAGATGCTAAAGATTTATATGATAAAGAGAAGAAAGAAAGTAATTTATTAGAATTAGAGGAAAAATAATATGGAATTTAAAATATTGCATCTATCGAGCGGGAGAGCGAGAATTAGAGCGAATTTTCGCCTAACACCAGATGTAAAAGCATATTTTAAAAAACAAGCGAAAAAGATTCAAAGCATAAACAAAGTAGAGTTTTATCAAGATGAATATACTTTTGCTGTTATTTTCAAAACTAATCAAAATGAGTGTCTAAAGAAATTTTTAGAACTTATAGATGTAAAGCAAATTAGAGATTGTTACGAAAATCCAGTTTTAAAAGCTGAGGAAACACCTTATACGATAATAGCGGATGCGGTATTTTGGCGAACAGTATCAAAATTATTTATTCCACTCCCATTAAGAACAGTTTATATATGGTGGAAGGCGTCTAAATATTTTAGAGATACGTTAAAATTATTAGCTAAAAAACAAGTTACAATGGAGACGCTTGATTCAACGGCGATTTTTGTTTCATTAGTAACAGGAGCGCGTGAAACAGCTAGTTCGATTATGTTTATTTTAGAATTAGGGGAGTCTTTAAATAATTGGTCGGAGAAGAAATCTGTAAAAGAACTAGAGAAAAGTTTGATTTCATTTGATAAAGAAGTTTGGCTTGTAGAAGATGAAGGTAATAGAAAAATACCTAGCTCAGAGGTGAAAAAAGACGATGTTATTTTAATTTCTGAGGGAAATGAAATTTTATTCGATGGTATTGTTACTGGAGGCGGAGCAAGTATTGATGAGAGTTCATTGACAGGAGAAAGTTTTCCGGTAACCAAAAAAATTGGTGATAAAGTTTATTCCAATACTATAGTTGTTCATGGGGAAATTAAACTTAAGGTAGAAAATCCGCAGGTTAATGGTCGAATCTATCATCTTATTCAATTGATGAAAGAGTCAGAAAATCGTGAAGATACATACCACTATAAGTATATAAAATTGGCTGATAGTATCGTAAAATACAACTTTATAGCGATGGGACTGACATATCTTTTTACAAGATCGTTTGCTAAAGCAATTTCGTTTCTATTAGTAGATTATTCTTGTGCTTTGAAGTTATCTACACCTGTTGCTTACCTCACTACTATAAAAAATTTAATAGATAAAAAAATAGTGGTAAAAAACTCAGTAACGCTTGATAAATATGGAGACATAGATACTTTTGTTTTTGATAAAACAGGAACAATAACTGTATCAAGACCATATATTCGAGAGGTACTACCATTTTATGAATATTCATATGAGGAAGTTGTAAAAATAGGAGCTTGTTTAGAAGAACATATTTACCACCCTATCGCTAGTGCAGTTGTTAGTAAAGCCGAAGAAGATGGTATTGAACACGAGGAAATGCACACAGAACTATACCATATTGCCTCTAGAGGTATTGTTTCACATATTGATGGAGAAAAGGTTGTTATAGGAAGTAGTCAGTTGATAAAAGATGAGAATATTCTAGTTACAGTTGACCAAGAGCGAATTATAGCTGAAAAACAAGAGCAATACAATTTGCTATTCTTAGGGTACAAAGGGAAATTGATTTCTATATTTTGTATAGATATTCCACTTAGGAATGAAGCAAACTCCGTGCTAGCTGAACTTAGAAATAAAGGGAAAAAGGTTGTCTTATTGACTGGAGATAACGACGTTAGAACCAATAAAATCTTAAAAGATATAACATTTGATGAAGTATATACTAATATGACACCTGTAACAAAGTTTGAATATATAAGAAAAGAAAAAGAACAAGGACGTCGTGTGTTAATGATAGGTGATGGACTGAATGATTCAGCAGCATTATCAGAAAGTGACATTAGTATTGTTATGAACGAAAGTGCTGATCTATCAAAACAGATAAGCGATGTAGTTTTACAATCAGATTCTCTTGATTCATTACTATTGTTGTCTGATGTTTCTAAAAAACTTCGTGCTCAAATGAGTAGTAATGTCAAAGGTACAGTTACTATAAATAGTTCATTGATATTTTTAGGGCTTGTAAATGTTCTATCACCTAATTTATTAGCATTATTACATAACTTAACCACGTTTGGAATAGTTTTGAAAAATTTTAAAATAAAATAGAATATGAATAAAAGAATGAGAGGATTAATGAAAAGTCCTTTCATTCTTTTAATTTTCCAGAAGATAATAAAATATAAGGAGTTTATCGCCTTAATATGCTATAATATTGTCATGAGTAAAAGCCGAAGAGTAAAGGGGTGATTAAATGGAAGAAGTAGTAGGAAAAGTAAGAGAAGTAGTAAGTAATGGACTTTATATAGTGTTAGATGGTGGAACAACAGCATTTCTACCGAAAGAAAATATGCACATCGGTAAGAAGAAAAAATTATCAGATATATTCTCTAAAGGATATGTAATTAAGGCGAAGGTTAAGAGTAAAAAAGAAGATAGTATTATTCTAACTCAAAAGGAAGAGAAAAAAGAGTCTCCTCAAGAAAATAAAGAAAAGAAAAAGACAACCCTTAAGAAAAAACCTAAAAAACAACAAACAAAGAAAGAAGCCAAAGCTAAAGAAGTAAAGGCACCTCCTAAAGAAGATAAAAAACAACAAGAAGAATTACCCCAAAAACAAGAAACAAAAACAATAAAAGACTTAAAAAAATTACAGTATATCGGTAATATGAAAATATCTGTAGGTCGTGGTAAAAAATCTAATATTACAGAAGTTTCAGAAGAAGTAGTTGAGAAAAAAGAAGTACCAAAAGTACCAGAAGGCTTCTTAGATAATATTATATCAACTACAAAGTCTGCTTATAAAAAATATGATAATGTGAAGAAAAGTCTTAGTGAGGAAGGGTATTTAGATGAAAATTAATACTTTGTGGAATAAAGAGGATAAAATAGCTATTGCTTTGTCAGGTGGAGTAGATTCTATAGTATTGTTTCATTTATTAGTAACTGAGTATAAAGATAGTTATAAAGAGCTAGTAGTTTTTCATATTAATCATGGTTTACGTGAGGAGTCGTATGAAGAAGCGGAATTCGTAGAGAAGTTTGTTAAAGATTTTGATGTTAAGTTTTATAAAGAAGAACTTAATATGTCAGATTTAGAGCGTGATAGTCACACTTCAGAGGAAATGCTTGCAAGAGAATTACGCTATCAAGCGTTTAATAAGATGGCAAAATTAGAAGGTGTAACTAAACTCTTAACCGCCCATCATAAAAATGACCAAGTAGAAAATATATTAATGAGGTTATTAACTGGTCGCAGTATTGATCATTCATTAGCTATTTGCGAAGAGATTGAAATGGCTGGTTTAACTATTTATCGCCCGCTGCTTAATAGTTTAAAAGCTGAGCTAGAGGAGTACGCAAAAGGAAAAAATCTGCATTATTATGTAGATGTGACTAACTTTGATACAGACTATACAAGAAATAATATTAGACATAATATTGTGCCACTGCTTAATGATATTAATAGTGGTAGTTTTGATAATTTAATTAACTTTGCTAATTATTATCAAAATATAAATAATAATCTAAAAAAAGCAATATTATCAAATAAAGATAATTATATTTTTTCTAGAGATGAAGATAAAATAAGTTTAGTTAAAGATAAATTTTTAGAGCTTAATGAAGAAGAAATGTATTTTTTATTAAAAGACTTAATTACTGATGAATTAGGTGTTTTTGATATTAAGCAAAAGGCGATTTTTGACGTTGTTTCGTCTTTAAAGAAAAATTCAGGTAATAAAAGTTATGATTTAAAAAATAATTTAAAAATTATTAGTCAATATGAAACTTTATATATTCATAAAATTGAAAAAAAGTGTTATAATGATAAGATAGAAATAATTATCGATAAAATTTGTGAAAATAGTGTTTATGAATTTTATCAAAATAAATTTATAATATCTACAGATGCTAAAGATTCAGAAATTGGCTTTAACAAATCTGAGTTACCTCTTCTTGTTACAATAAAAAAAGAAGGGGATAGAGTGCGTCGAGGAGAAATAAATAAAAAACTTTCCCGTATTTTCATTGATGAGAAAGTACCGAAAGAATTAAGAGATACTTTGCCTGTAATAAGAAATAATAAGGGCGAAGTTCTTGGTGTTTTAGGTATTGGAACAAAAGTCAATAAAAATAAAATTTATGATTATTATATAAAAATGAAAGGATAAGACAGTGGAAAATATATTACAAGACATTGAGAAAGTTTTATTTACTCATGAAGAAATAGTTGAAGCAAGTAAACGAGTTGCTAAACAAATAGAAGAGGACTATAAAGATAAAGAGCCTGTTTTAATTTGTACTTTAAAAGGTGCATTACCTTTTATGGCAGAACTTATGAAACATATTGATATTCATGTTGTTACAGATTTTATAGATGTATCTAGTTACCACGGTGGAACTGAATCTACAGGTACTATATTAATTAAAAAAGATGTAGGTATGGATATCGCTGGACGTGATGTAATTATAGTTGAGGATATTGTTGATACAGGTAGAACTTTAAAAGCACTTATCGAAAACTTATTAGAAAGAAAAGTAGCGTCTGTAACTTGTGCTTCATTACTAGATAAACCAGAAGCTCGTATCGTTGATATTGAACCGGATTATATCGGATTAATTTGTCCAAAAGCTTTCGTAGTTGGATTCGGATTAGACTATGAAGAAAGATATAGAAATACGCCATATGTAGGTGTTTTAAAAGAAGAAATCTATTCATAAATATAGATTTTAAATAATATAAAAAATAATTAAAATTTTAGTCAAATAAAGTCAAAAATTTTAATCATATTTAAGGTCAAATATGGTAAAATAAGATACTTTTAGAAAATAAATTAGGAGGTAGTTAGTCTATATGAATAATGGGAAAAGACAAAATTCTATTCTTAGCATGCTTGCCCTTATTGTTATAGCATTGGGAGTATTTGCTTATTGGCAGCAAGACTTACCTGGGACAACAGAAAAACTAGACTACTCAAAACTTGTTAAGAATATAAATGAAGACAAGATTAGAGAAATTAGTCTACAAAGAAAAGATGAAAACTATAATGTAAAAGGGGTTTTAACAGATGGTGAAAAGAATTTTGAATCATTAGTTCCAGCATCTGATAATGAAATCCAAAAGCAAATTAATGAAAAAGCAAAAGATGGAAAACTTAATGTAGTAGAATATAAGGCTGCAGAAAAAACTGGAGCAATTCTTTCGTTCTTAGGGAACATCGTACCGTTTATCTTAATGATGGGGTTACTGTTCTACTTTATGTCACAAATGCAAGGTGGCGGTGGAGGCAAAGTAATGAGCTTCCAAAAATCAAAAGCTAAGAAAATCGATGCAGGTGAAGGTACTGTTACATTTAACGATGTAGCGGGAGCTGATGAAGAAAAACAAGAACTTGCAGAGATGGTTGAATTCTTAAAAGATCACCGTAAATTCACTAAGATGGGTGCTAAAATACCTAAAGGTGTGTTATTAGAGGGTCCTCCGGGGACAGGGAAAACTTTATTAGCCCGTGCAGTTGCTGGAGAAGCAAAAGTTCCATTCTTCTCAATCTCAGGATCTGATTTCGTTGAGATGTTCGTAGGGGTTGGGGCTAGCCGTGTTCGTGATTTATTCAAAGAAGCTGAAAAAAATGCACCATGTATTATCTTTATCGATGAAATCGATGCTGTCGGGCGTAAACGTGGTAGCGGAGTAGGTGGAGGAAACGACGAACGTGAACAAACTCTTAACCAACTTCTTGTTGAAATGGACGGATTCGATGGTGAAAAAGGTATTATCGTAATTGCAGCAACTAACCGTGCTGATGTATTAGATAACGCACTTAGAAGACCTGGACGTTTTGATAGACAAATCAAAGTTTCTACTCCAGACGTAAAAGGTCGTGAAGCAATTCTTAAAGTACACGCTAAAAACAAACCGCTTGCTAAAGATGTTGAGCTTCGTTCATTAGCTGAAAAAACTCCAGGGTTCTCTGGGGCTGACCTTGCTAATATACTAAATGAAGCAGCACTTTTAGCGGCACGTGAAAACAAAAATGCTATTGAAAAATCTGATTTAGATGAAGCTATGGACAGAGTAATCGGTGGTCCAGCTAAACGTAGTAGAGTTTATACTCCAAGAGAAAAACGTTTAGTAGCTTACCACGAAGCTGGACATGCTATTGTAGGTATGGTTCTTGATAGCGCGGATAAAGTACAAAAAGTTACTATTATTCCTCGTGGGGATGCAGGTGGATATAACCTGATGATTCCTGAAGAAGAGAAATACTTCCAAACTCGCACAGATTTAATTGATAAAATTTGTGGTCTATTAGGTGGACGTGCAGCAGAACAAATCTTCTTTAATGAAGTTTCTACTGGAGCTCATAATGACTTTGAACGTGTAACTGCAATTGCACGTGCAATGGTTACAGAGTACGGTATGAGTGATGTTGTAGGGCCAATGCAAGCTCCATTTCACGACCCATATGGTGGACGTCAATTATCAAGTATCGGTAACTATTCAGAAGAAATGTTGAAAGAAATCGATAAAGAAGTACGTAAAATTATTAATGAATGTCACGCTAAAGTGTTACACATCATTGAAACTCACAGAGATCAGTTAGAACTTATCGCTCAAACTCTTATGAAAGTTGAAACAATTGATAGAAAAGAAATTGTTGCTCTTTACCAATTTGGTAAAATGCCAAAAGAGTTAGATGAAAGAGAAGCGGAACAACTTGACAAAATAGTTAATAAAAAATACTACGAAGAACAAGCTCGTTTAGCTAAAGAAAAAGAATCAGGACCAGAGATTTATGTAGAGTCTACTGATGATACTGATAACAAAGATATAGAAGAATAAAAAAAGGCCAGGTTTGAATTTAATTCAAATCTGGTTTTTTATGTTTTAAAATAACATATTTCCGGGGAAATTAACTTCAGTTAAGTTTAAAGCTATACAATATATTTTATGGTATAATTGTTATTAATCTACTATTTTGAAAATAAGAATATATAGAGATTATTGGAGGAAAAATGAAGTATTTGACAAGTGAAGAGGTTAAGAATGCTAAGAAAAATATTAGTGTTATAAAGCCTTATAAAACAACAAAAGAAATAATATTTTCTAATATCTTCACGTTCTTTAATGCGATGAACTTGGTATTAGCTGCTTTTATTGCTACAACGTTAAGATTTGAAAATATGTTATTTTTAGGTGTTATCGCAATAAATACAGCTATAGGTATTTATCAAGAAGTTAGATCTAAAAATGCTTTAGAAGAATTAAGTTTATTAGGGCGAAATAAATATCGTGTAAATCGTGATAATGAAATAATAGAAGTCGATTCGGAAGAAATAGTTTTAGGTGAGTATCTTCATTTAAATCTAGGTGACCAAGTGCCTGTAGACGCAGAGATAATCGAAGGTAGTGTTGAGGTTGATGAATCGTTACTAACTGGAGAAAGTGATAATATTTACAAAACTACAGGTAATGAACTTATGAGTGGTAGTAACGTAGTAAGTGGTAGTTGTCTAGTAAAAGTTACCGCTGTTGGTGGGGATAGCTATATTAATAAACTAGCTAAAAGCACAAAAGAATTTAAAAAATATCCATCAAAACTAAGAGACTATATGGATAGAATCCTGAAAGTAATATCAGTATTATTAGTTCCAGTTGCTATTATGCTTTATGTTAGAGGTGCTAGTCTAGGGCGTGGATATACAGATATAGTTTTACGTAGTGCAGGTGCATTAGTAGGTATGATACCAGAAGGGTTAATCCTACTTGTAAGTGTGTCTTTAGCGGTTGCTGCGATGAAACTAGCTAAGAAAAAAGTTCTAGTGCAAGAACTATACTGTGTAGAAACTCTTGCACGCGTAGATGTACTTTGTTTTGATAAAACAGGAACAATAACTACAGGTAACATGAATGTAGTTGAGATAGATGAAAAAGTAGCTAGCGAGTTATCTAGTTATTTAGCATATTTTGAAGATGAGAATGCCACATCAAGAGCTTTAAAAAATTATTTAACTTGTGAGAAAAAATGGGATGTTGACGAGATTGGCGCATTTTCTAGTAAAAATAAATATTCATACATTCAATTAAAAGAAGGTGGTACTTATTTCTTCGGGGCCTATGAATTTTTAGGATTTGAAGAAGGTATGACAGAATACTATGAGAGCCTAAAACAACAAGGTTATAGAATATTATCGCTAGCTTATACTGATGAAAAAGTAACTACTCCATCAAATATGAAGTTGATTGGTCATGTAGTACTTTCGGACGAAATCAAAGCTAATACAAAAGAAACATTTAAGTATTTCGAATCACAAGGAGTGGCTGTAAAAATAATAAGTGGAGACAATCACATTGCAGTTCTTGGGGTAGCTAAAAAAGCAGGGTTTAAAGAAGATGCTCGTGCTGTAGATATGACGAAAGTAACAGAAGAAAGCTTTGAGTCTGTAGTATTAGAAAATGATATTTTTGGTCGAGTAACACCAGATCAAAAACAACGCATGGTAGAGATTCTACAAAAAAATGGAAAAACTGTTGCTATGAGTGGAGACGGTGTTAATGACGTGCTAGCGCTGAAAAAAGCTGATATTAGTTTTGCGATGAATGGTGCAACTAGTGCCGCTAAGAGTGTTTCTAATATTGTATTTTTAACAAATGACTTTGCAGTATTTTATGATATTTTAATGGAAGGTCGTCGTGTTATTAACAATATTCAAAAAGTAGCCTCACTGTTTTTAACAAAAACATTCTTCTCGATAGTATTTGCGGTGATAAGTGTATTATTCGCCTTTGAATTTGCATTTATTCCTATTCAATTTACTATTATTTCAGCTATAACAATAGGAGTTCCATCGTTCTTCCTAACGTTTGAATTGAATAAAGAAAAAGTAAGTAATAACTTTATGAGAGATATTTTAACGAATGCCGCTATTGGTGGTGGTGTGTTGGTAGCGAGTGTTCTACTGACAAATATTGTAATAGATAACCAAGCGCAAATGAAGTTTATTTGCTTTGTACTAGCGCTTATTAATGGGCTATGTATGGTAGCAAAAGTTAGTTTACCTCTAAATAAATATAAAGTAGTATTATTAGGAGTGCTAAGTTTTGCGGCTATCGTTGGTGTGTTTGTTAATATATTTATTTTAAAAAACCACTTTGCTCCATTAGCTGCTCCACAGCTACTATATATAGTAGGGCTTGGATGTTTAATAGCGACTATTCATTTCTTTACAAAACGAAAAAGTTTAGTTTAATTAAGACGACAATTAGTCGTCTTTTTTTAATTCCTTTATAAAAATTGAAATATATAATATAATAAGTATTAACGAAATAGGAGCATTTAAATAATGAAAAAATTTTTAGTAGCGACCATAACAAGTATTTTGTTGTTAATTGGAATTGTAGCCGGAAGTATTTATTACGAAAAATATATAATAGAACATATTGTGAAAAGTGATAAAGCAAAAACAGCGATCGAAAATATGTTGAAGAAAATGGAAAATAAGGCTTTGACGCCAGAAGGAAAAATAAAAAGTTATAAGATAGATTTTGACCAAGTAGGTAAAAATCCGATGGGAGGGATTAATATCTCAGTGATAGTTAATGATAATGAAGAGATGATAGTAAATACAACGTTGGAAAAAAATTCGAAAGGTGAGTATACAATAGACTCAACAGCTATTTCTCCCGAACTATGGAAACTTACGGATAGAGGGCAAAAAGAGAGGGAATAAGTTAATAAAAACATTTATAGAGTAGGTATAGTTTATAAAGGAAGGTGTCTAGTTTTGACAACTAAAATACAATTGTGATAGAGACAGAGGTAATGATATGTTGAAGAAAGTATTAAAAGGAATCCTATTAGTTTTGTTTATAGTGCTTTCATCAATAGGGTTATTAAAGGGTAAAGGATATATAGAAAGTAAAAGAATAGAACATATTGTGAAAAGCGATGAAGCAAAAGAGGTAATAGAAAAAAGGTTGAAGAGCATGGATAGTAAAGCCTTAACCCCAGAAGGGAAAATTAAAAGTTATAAGATAGATTATAATAAAGTAAAGAAAAATCCAATGGGTGGTATATATATACTCTTAATAATTAATGATGACCCCGAGATGATATTTGATACGACATTAGAGAAAAACACTGTAGGTGGGAAGTATACTACCGGAGCGGGAGGGTTTAGTCCGAAACTATTTGACTTTATTTATGAAGGAAAGTATTAATATGGATATTTGGAGTCTTAATGTAGCTGGAAAATTATTTCCTTCCTTAAATAGTGCAAAAATATTTATATAGATATATAACATACAGATTTAAGTGAGGAATAAGTAATATAATATTATAGATTGAACTACAACATATGTTGTAGTTTTTTGTTATTTAAAAACAGATAAATAAAAAGACAAATTAATATAAGATGGATAATAAAAATCTTTTAAAGTACATTAATCTATATTTATATTTAATTATTTCATAAAATAATATACAAAGCGTTAAAAAAGTATTATAATTGTAATAAGTAAAATACGATAGAAGGTGATGATGTTGGTAAAAAAGCACTAATAGGAGTATCACTAGCGGTATTGGCCGTAGTAGGAGTAGTAGGAGGTAAAGTATACATGAACAATAATGATAATAAAGTAGAGAACATCGTAAACAGTGATGATGCTAAACAAACTATTGAAGAAATGCTGAAAAAGTTGGATAGTAAGGCGTTAACATCAGAGGGGAAAATAAAAAGTTATAAAATCGATGAGAGTTACAGCAAAGTAAATCCAATGGGAGGAATAGATATAAAAATTGTAATAAACAATAATGAAAAATTAGTTTTAGAAACTACACTAAATAAATATTCGGACGATAAGGGTTATAAACATGGTGCACTAGGTATGACTCAAGAATTAGACTCACTGTTAAATTAACGAAATAACTAGAGAGGTGAAAGTATTATGGCATATAGCGATGAAACAAATATGAATATAGCAAAAGAGGAGTACAAAAATAGAGGGCCGGGCTATATATTGAAAACAGAAAATAAAGAGTTAGTAGGGACTCTATCTGATACAAACGATAGTCGTAGTGATAATGGGGAACAAATTTATACTTATACTAAAACAAGTGGTAGTAATGAAGCTGTATCTCCAGATGCTCCACTTAGTGAAAGAGAAAAGGTTGAGGAAATAACAATATTATATAGGGGGTCAACTAATCCGTTAAAAGTATTTTCTGGTGAAGGGATGGATGTATTAAGAGATTGGGGAGCAAATGATATTCCGATGGCTGGGAAAATAATCTTAGGAGGGAAAGGTGCTACTGGTCAATTGGAAGCTTCATCAGATTATTTAAAAGAAATGATGGAAAAGTATCCCAATGCGAAAGTTAATATTTATGCTCATTCATTAGGCTCAATGGATGCTCAATATTCTTTAGCGAATGTAACGGATTACTCAAGAATAAAGTCAGCTCATCTATATAATGGTCCAAATGTTTATCCTATTTTGTCTCATGATCAAAAAGTAAATGTAAGTGCACTATATGATAAAATACACAATCATATAGATAGTTATGATCCAATAGGGTTAGGTTATAAGGAAGGTGAAGGAACGGTAGGTAAAACTTATAAATTTTATGGGGTGAATAAAACGGCCTTGCCTACTGCTATATTTGGATTGTCAGGATATATTATATCAGAGGGAATGGACCAACATATGTGGGGAGGATATCGCTTTGATAAGAATGGGAATCTCATTGATGGAAATGGAAATAGAGTAAAAGCGTGGAATAAGCCTGATGAAATAAAGAAACTTCAAGCAGAAGCAAAAAATAAAGTTAGAGATGCGGCGATTAATAAAGTTCAAGGTCTTTCAGTTGATGTAGATCGTGACGGTAAACTTGATGCACAATTTGGAAAAGATAAGCTACTTACAACTGAGTTGATGCCAGGTAGTGGAGCGGGTAAAGATATAGTTATTAATTTCTCTTCTTTACAAGGATTATCTAAAAACTTACAAGGGTTATTAGAAGATATAAAACAAATAAGAGAGCTATTAACTAAATCTACCACAACAAATAATACTGTAGAATCAAGAAAGGCAAGTAGAACGGAAACTTTAGAACAATCTATAGTAAGTTACTTGGAACAAATAAATCTTATAAAGAGTATTAAAAATTTAGATAATTTTTATACAAAATTAGAAGGTAAAGAAAAACTATTCTCAGAAATAGCTAATTATAGTACATATCAATTTTCTAGACAATTTGACTGGTTTGGATTTAGTGGTTTTAAAACATGGTGTTATAGAAGTGGAGCCTCATGGGATTATGGTATAGTGACTAAACTACTAGATTCACTAAGTAAAAAGGCTAGAGAAACTTGGGATACTATTAGTAAAACAATTAACGTAATACAGGGGTCAACTGATCCTGGTAAATTCTTTACTATTTACACAAGAACAGGTATAGCCCAAAAAGGTGAGGCTACAATAAATAGCTTTAAGAAAAGTATAGATGATACTTTAAAAGGTGAGGGAATAAGATCTGCATTTGATGATGGGATAGCTAATCCTCTTTCAGATGTTTTAAAAGTGGAACTAACTAATGTTGACAAAATGGAAGAATGTATAAATAGTATGATTGGTAGTGTTAATGCACTAGCTGAAAGTCATAGGAATAATGATGCTACGATTGAACAAAACTGGAGATCTAATCAAGATGTGATGGGTGGTTATGAAGTAGGGAGTATTCCAACAGATTTTGATACATTTGTTAAGCAATCAAACTTATTTGATGACTTAGAAGTGTTAAAAGCCTTTGATCAACAAGTCGATAATACTACAAAATCTTTAGGGGATAGTATGATAACTGCTTTTTCTGGGTATTTAACTGAGTCTAAAAGTAGTGTTGATGCTACTCATAGCGGTTTAAATGACACTGAGTCTGCAGCTAGTGATGTTATAGCTGAATTTGCGACAGAAATATGTTACAAGGTGAAGTTAAGTATCAACTTTTATAATACGGTAGAAGCGTGTATTAGTATAGCTAGTAGTATCAAAGAAATTAAGAGTTTTATAGATAATATTGAGCAGGAATATCAGAAAACAATACAAACAATCTTTAATACTGGTAATTCACTACCTTCATTAAAAACACAGCTTAGAAGTTATCTAGAAGATGCAATATATAATTATTCTACGTTGTCTGATGTAGTAAAAGGTCAAAGAGTTATAGCATCGATTATGAATAGAATATATACACAAGCTCTAGGATTTTTAAGATTAGTGGATGAAAATAAAGGTAAATCAATAGAAGCTCTAGCGGAGAGAATGGGAGAGATGGGAACTATGGCTTCTCATATCTCACAAGTAGTAGAGCAATGTTTTGGAAGCAAAGCATAGTAAATATATAAAGCGAAGAAGATTTTCTTCGCTTTTTTATATGGATTAAGTTGTTGCTGGTAAAAAATATTCAAATAACATGGGAATAAAGATGGTATTTAAATAAAAAATTATCTAGCATAGTATTTATATAAATGCAAATATTTGACAGTAATGTAGTTTTGCTAGTAGGCATATGTAGATATAGGAAAGATATTATTTGTTAAATTTTTGCTAAGAACCAAAATATAAACTTTAAAAATATACTAATTTAAATTTATATTTTATTATTTAAAATTGTATACAAAATATTAAAATAATATTATAATAATAGGTAAGAAAATAGATTAGAGGGTGGTAATATTGTTAAAAAAAATATTAATAGGAGTTCCACTAGTGGTATTAGCTGTAGTAGGTTTAATAGGAGGTAAGATGTATTTGGAAGAAAATAAAATAGTAAGTATTGTGAAAAGTGATGAAGCAAATAAAGCGGTTGAGAGTATGTTGAAGAAAATAGAAAAAAATGCTTTAACCCCAGAAGGAAAAATAAAGAGTTATAAGATTGATTATAATAAAGTAGAGAAAAACCCAATGGGAGGGATTAATATTTCAGTGATAGTTAATGATAATGAAGAGATGATAGTAAACACAACGTTGGAAAAAGACTGGAGAGGTGAATATACGACTGGAGCAAGAGCGATTTCTCCCGAACTATGGAATCTTACGGATAGAGGGCAAAAAGAGGTAAAGTAGCATTATGAAGTATAGTGACAACGTGAATTTAGAAATAGCAAGGCAAGAATATGAAAATAATAAAATTGGTTTTAAACTAGATATAGATGAAAATTATATAGGAACTTTATCTGATATTAATGACAATCGCACCAATAATGGAGAACAGATTTTCACTTATACAAAAATAAGCCACGGATCAGATGCTGTCACACCAAATGCCTCACTTAGTGAAAGACAAAAAGTAGAAGAGATAACAATATTATATCAAGGATCAACTAGCCCGCTTAATTTTAAAGCAAAGGAAGGCGAAGTGGGTAGGGATTGGGTAGATAACGATTTAGAAATGGCAAAGAGGATACTCTCGGGAGATAAAAATGCAACTGGCCAATTAGAGGCTTCGTCGGAATACTTAAAAGAGATGATGGAAAAGTATCCTAATGCTAAGGTTAATATATATACACATTCGTTAGGATCTATGGATGCTCAATTTGCCCTAGCAAATGTAACAGATTATTCTAGAATTAATTATGTATATCTATCTAATGGGCCAAATATATATCCTATATTATCTTATGACCAAAGGGTAAATGCTAGTATGTTATATGATAAAATACATAATTATATAGATAGTAGAGATCCAATAGGTTTTGGTTATGAAGAAGGTAAGGGAGCTGTTGGTAAAGTATATAAGTTTACTGGAGTTGATAAGATTTCTGAAGTGACAGGTATTAGCGCTATAACGGGTGCTCAAATAGGAGGAACGATTGCGGGTCCAATTGGTGCTTTAGTAGGAGGAGGAGCAGGGGCTATTGGCGGTTATATATATAGTGCTGGAACAGATCAGCATTTATGGGGAGGATATCGCTTTGATAGTGATGGGAATCTTATTGACGAATATGGAATGAGAGTGAAACCATGGGACAAACTCAAGGAAACAGAAAGACTGCAAGTAGAAGCGGGAAATATAATTAGAGCTGCAGCAATTAGTAAAATTCAAGGTTTTTCTGTCGATGTAGACCGTGATGGAAAACTTGATGCACAATTTGGAAAAGATAAGCTATTTACAACTGAGTTGATGCCAGGTAGTGGAGCTGGTAAAGATATAGTAATTAATTTCTCTTCTCTACAAGGATTATCAAAAAACTTACAAGGATTATTGGAAGATATAAAACAAATAAGAGATCTATTAAATAAATCTGCTTCGATAAATAGTACTGTAGAATCGAGAAAATCAAGTAGAACAGAAACTTTAGAACAATCTATAATAAGTTATTTAGAACAAATAAATCTTATAAAGAGTATTAGGAATTTAGATAACTTTTATACGAAGTTAGAAAGTAAGAAAAAGTTATTTTCTGTAGTAGGGAATTATAGCGCATCTCAATTTTCTAGGCAGTTTACTTGGACAAGTGGTTTGAAAAAATGGTGTTATAGAAGTGGTGCTTCATGGAATCATGATACAGTTACTAGGTTACTTGAGACATTAAGTGGTAAGGCTAAGGAAACTTCAGATAGTGTTAGTAGAACGGTTGATGCAACAGGTGGTACTTCATACCCTAAAAGAAATATGGTTACAATCAATACTAGATCACAAATTGCTCAAAAAGGTAAGGATACAATAAATAGTTTTAAGAGAAGTATCGATGATGCATTAAAAGGTGAGGGAATAAGATCTGCATTTGATGATGGAATAGCCAATCCTCTTTCAGATGTTTTAAAAGTTGAACAAACTAATATAGATAAAATGGAAGAATGTATAAATAGTATGATTGGTAGTGTTAATGCACTAGCTGAAAGTCATAGAAATAATGATACTACGATAGAACAAAACTGGAGATCCAATCAAGATGTAATGGGTGGCTATGAAGTGGGGAGTATTCCAACGGATTTTGATACATTTGTTAAGCAATCAGACTTATTTGATGACTTAGAAGTATTAAAAGCTTTTGACCAACAAGTCGATAATACTACAAAATCTTTAGGGGATAGTATGATAACTTCTTTTTCGGAATATTTATCAGAGGCTAAAAGTTCTGCTCGGGGTACTCATGTTTGCCTTAAGGATACTGAATATGCGGCTAATGATGTTATAAGTGAGTTTCCAACTGAGATATGTTATAAAGAAAAAGAAGATGATATACATTTTTATAACACGGTAGAAGCATGTATTAGTATAGCTAGTAGTATCAAAGAGATTAAGAATTTTATAAATGATATTGAAGGAGAATATCAAGAGACTATTAGAACTATTGATAATGCTGGTGGCACATTACCTACGCTGAAATCACAGCTTAGGAGTTATCTAGAAGATGCAATATATAATTATTCTACATTATCTGATGTGGTAAAAGCTCAAAGAGTTATAGCAGGAATTATGAAAAGGTTATGCGATCAAGTCCAAAGCTATTTATCATTAGTGAATGAAAATAAAGGTAAATCAATAGAAGCTCTAGCAGAGAGAATGGGAGAGATGGGAACTATGGCATCTCATATCTCACAAATAGTAGAGCAATGTTTTGGGAGTAAAGCATAATATATAAAAAAGCGGAGAAATTTTTCTTCGCTTTTTTTTTATAATAATCAGGTTTTGATTAAAACATTTTAAATATATACAAAATATTAAAATAATATTATAATTATTAGTAAAATAATAGAGTGGGAGGATGAGATTGTTGAAAAAAGTACTAAAAGGAATCCTCATAGTTTTACTTTTAATTATAGGGTCAGCAGGATTAATATGTGGTAAAGAATATATAGAAAGTAAAAGAATAGAACATATAGTAAAAAGTGACGAAGCAAAACAAGTTATTGAAAAAATGATAAGAGAAGAGGATGATAAAGCATTAACCTCGGAGGGGAAAATAAAAAATTATAAGATAGATTTTGATAAAGTTAAAAGAAACCCAATGGGTGGGATAAATATATATATAATAATTAATGATGATCCGGATATGGTATTAGATACTACTTTGCATAAGGGTACTAGAGGAGATAAGTATGAAACAGGAGCAAGAGGAATTAGTCCTAAATTAGCAAATTTTATCAATTAGGTAAAAAGGTAATCTAATGTATAAAGCCTGTAAATAAAGTATAGCAATAAAAATAGTTTAGGAGAGAAGCGATGAAAAAAGTATTAAAAGGAATTCTGATAGTTTTATTATTAGTTATAGGATCAGTAGGACTTATATTTTGTAAAGAATATATAGAAAGCAAAAGAATAGAACATATAGTAAAAAGCGATGATGGAAAAGAAGCGATAGAGAGTATGTTAAAGAGTATGGATGGTAAAGCCTTAACTCCAGAAGGTAAGATAAAAACTTATAAGATAGATTATAATAAAGTAGAGAAAAATCCAATGGGAGGGATAAACATTTATTTAACAATTAATGATGATCCAGAGATGAAGTTAGATACAACTTTAGTGAAATTCAATAAAGATGGGAAGTATGAAACAGGAGCCAGAGGTATTAGTCCAAAGTTATTTCGTTTAGTTTATGGAGAAAAGCGATAATTATATGTATATAAAAATGAACACCGCTGATAGTGGTTTAGAATAAAAGGAGGTCTTTAGAAAATGGCGAAGAAAAAGAAGAAAAGTAAAAATATGATGGAACGCTATCATGGACCATTAATCGAGAATGAAGTGGTGTTAGGGTATATAAAGCTTGTGCCTTGGTTTACTCTGGTGATTTCAGGTCTAATATTTTGGGGGATGACAATCGGAAATTGGACTGACGTCTATAGAACTTTGTTTGAGGTGTGTATATACTACAGTGCTTTCGCAATAGTCATTTCTTTTTTTGATAAGTTTATTTTAAAATTTAAAATTTTTGTTTATCTGCTTATTTCATTGATTTTTGTAGTGTTAACTATTGATATTAGTTGTATAAATTTGTTGCTTATTTCTCAAGGTGAGTTATCTTCAGAGATGATGGTAGTTTGTGTTTATATAGCAATAGGTCTGTTTCTAATTTTCAGCTTTGTTTATGCATGGCATTATTTGCCGAAAAATCAAGGGAAGATTTGGGCGATTAACCAATGGGAAACTTATGAAAAACTACTTAGAAATAAGAAATTAATGAAGTTTCTAAAACCTTTACCAGTTGTTGCATTTGTGCTTATAGTGATAGCTGTTTTATCAGGGCATGAGAACTATATTGAATGTGTCTTTGGTGTTTTAAATGGAATTTTAGATTTATTCGCTTTTCCAGCCCTTGTAGTAGATGCTATTTATGGAGCTATCTATATAAGTGGAAATCCTAGCTACGATGAGTTGGAGTAGAAGGTGTGATTATACGCAAATAAAACTTTAAAAAGAATAGTGTCGTATAAATTGATGTTTTAATAAATATAGAAATATATATGAAGTGAAGAATGTTTTCTTCGCTTTTTATTTTTTATAAAACACAGATGGTTAATATTATAATTATTTGGATAAATATAACTCGCTAATTGTGATAAGAGTAATAGTACAGAAAAAATATTGCCTAAATTTTATTAAACTATTTCTGAATATTGAATTGATTTTTCTGATTATTTAAGTTAAAATATAGATATTATTTTTAAAAAACCAGGAGGAGTTATTAACATGAAATTTCCGAAGAAGCCAGTAGTAAGTGTAGTAAGCTTATCTTTACTAGTGGGGAATGTTAATTTATTAACTAATAATATTAATTCAAAATTTATTTATGCACAAAATGGTGCAAAAGAACAAGCATTATCTAATGTTTCAAAAGAAGATGAGAAAAAATTTAATAATGATGATAAGGTAAAAATAATTGTTAAATTAAAAGAGGATAAAGTAAATCCTGATGATTTAAAAACAGCTGAAGGGTTGAAAAAACGTGAAGCTAGTACAAAAGAACCTCGTGAAAAAGCCTTAAAAGAAATAAAAGAAAAAGGTGTGAATTATGAAAAACTATTTGAATATGACACACTTTTAAATGGGTTTGCTTTAGAAACTACTTATGAAGATGCTAAGAAAATTCAAGCAATGAACTTCGTAGACAGTGTTGAAGTAAGTGTTGCTTACAAAAAACCAGAAACAACTACTAATGCAGTTGAAATAAAAAAAGAAGAGGTAAATGACTTCTCCAAAGCTTTAGATAGTTATAATCTAATTAACATCCAACCACTATGGGATAAAGGTTTCCGAGGACAAGGAAGAGTAATAGCGGTACTTGATTCTGGGCTTGATCCAAATCACCCAGTTTTAAGATTAACAGATAACTCTCAATCTAAATATAAAACAAAAGAAGATGCTGAAAAAGCGATGAAAGAAGCGGGAATAGACTATGGTAAGTGGTATAGTGATAAATTACCGTTTGCTTTCAACTATAATGATTGGAATGATGATATTAAACAAAGTGGATTCAAATCACATGGTATGCACGTTGCTGGTACTGCGGTAGGTAACCCTAAAGAAAAAAGTGGAACAGGTGACTATATTACAGGTGTAGCTCCAGAAGCACAATTAATATTTATGCGTGTATTCTCAGAATCTAAAAACTCAGGAACAGAGTCTTACATTTATACTAAAGCTATTGAGGATGCTATTAAGTTAGGTGCGGATACTATTAACTTAAGTTTAGGATCACCAGCTGGTTCAGTAATGGAAGTTGGTGATGGTTTAATTAGTGCATTAGAAGTAGCTAAAAAAGCTGGAGTAAATATCGTAGCCGCTGCTGGTAACAATGCCTACTTCTCTAAAGGTGGTTTTGATTACATCACACCACGTGCGGTTAATCCAGACTACGGGACAGTAGGGCGTCCATCAGTATCTGATGATGCTATTTCTGTTGCTAATATTAGTAATAGTGTACTTAATAGAGAGATTGCTACAGTTGCGAACTTATTAGGTAATGTAGCTTTCAACAATGGTAATGTGCCTATCTTCACATATTCAAAACTTTTTGAAAATAAAGACTATGACTATGTTTATGTAGGTGTTGGGAAAGAAGAAAATTATGAAGGTAAAGATTTAACAGGTAAAATTGCCTTAGTTCAACGTGGTGAAAACAGCTTTGAAGATAAGGTGAAAATAGCTAAAAAACATGGAGCTGCAGGGATAATAGCGTACTTTAATGATGGAGATACTATCTATAATGTTGTCTTAAATGGTCAAGATAAAGACTTCCCAGTAGTAACGACTTATTATAACTTTGGTAATGAGCTAGCTCAACATGAAGGTGAGTATAAAATTAACTTCAACGGGAAATGGGAGAAAAAACCAAATGAAAATGTTGGTAAATTCGACGATTCATCAAGTTGGGGATTAACAGTTGATGGATACTTAAAACCAGACGTTACAGCACCAGGTGGAGATATTATCTCTTCTTATAATGATGGAAGATATGGATTAGACAGTGGGACAAGTATGGCATCACCTCACGTAGCTGGAGCAACTGCATTAATAAAACAAGCTCTAGCGGAAAGATTCCCAAGTAAGACTGCAGAAGAACTTCAAAAATTAGTAAAACACTTATTAATGAGTACAGCTAGTATTAATGTTAATAAAGATAATGGTGTATACATTTCTCCAAGACAACAAGGTGCAGGATTAATAGATGCGTACAAAGCTGCTTATGGAGATGTTTATGTTACTGGAACAAATGACTATGGTAGTGTAAGTTTAGGTAATGTAGGTGATAAATTCGATGTTAAACTATTAGTTCATAATATTTCTGATAAACCTAAAACGTTAAAATATAAATCAACATTAATTACTGATGATGCATACGGTGAAGGTAATGGTGATTGGACAGGTTACTTAACTATGACTTCTCGTTTACTTAATGAAATAGAAGGTGAAAAAACAGTTACTGTAGGAGCAAATTCTACTTCAGAAATTACAGTATCTGTAGATGCAAGTAAATATAACGAAGAACTATTAAAATTATTTAAAAATGGTTATTATTTAGAAGGATTTGTAGAGTTTTACGGAGCTGATGGTAAATCAACAGACAAAGTAGCAAGTATACCTTTTGTAGGATTCAAAGGGGAGTTCCAAAACTTACCAGTATTAGAAAAACCAATTTATTCTATGAAAGATGGAGAAAAACCAACATATGAATATGGATTTGATTCAAATAATAATAACTGGGATTCTCTAACGGATATGAACTTCACAGGTATATTGACTACATATAAAGAAGATAAGAAAGATAAGAGAACTCTTGCGGGAGCATATATTAACCCACTAACTAATGTGAGATTCTTTACAGATAAAATATTCTTCTCTCCAAATGGGGATGAAAACTATGACGAAATAGGTATGCGTGGAGTATTCTTACGTAACTATGAAAACTTAAAATTAACAGTATATGCAAAAGATGATGTTGAACGTAAAAATCCACTTTATGAAAATGGAAATGCATCAGGGAATAAAAACTTCTTTAACAATACAGGTAAAAAATATACTGCATTATCATTAACAAACTGGAAAGGTGTAGATAAAAACGGTAACCCTCTTCCAGATGGAGAATACCAATATGTTCTTTCTTATAGTTCACAAGCGACTGGAGCTAAAATGCAAGAAACTTCATTTAATGTAGTAATCGATAGAAAAGCTCCTAAGATTACAGGTGCTAATGGTGGATATTACGATGAAGCTACACGTAAATTCACTCCTTATCCAATAATGGAAGACGGAAGCGGAGTATTCTACAAGAAATTAAGTTATGGAAAAAATGTAATCCAACCTAATGAAGATGGAAGTTACACTATTCCAGAAGGTGTAGACTTAAAAGATGTTACCTTCGAAGTAAAAGATTTCGCTGATAATAAAGATAGCATCGCTCTATCTAATATCGCAGGTAATGGTAAAGGTAGTCTTGAAGTAGAAATCAGAAAAGGTGACGGAACTGGAAATAACTCTCGTAGAGTTCGTTACAAAATTACTAATGAAAAAGGTGAAGTAGTAGGTGATGACTTCTCACGTAATAAACGAACTTACCAATCATTACCATTTGGTAAATATACTGTAGAAGTAGTGTTATTAGATGAAGATTATAGATTAAAAACACCTTCGAAAATAGAATTCGAAATAACTAAAGACACTCCAACTAAAGAAGTAGAATTCAGAGTAGATGAAATCATCAAAAATGCTGTAGAAATCAGTTTCGATAAACCAGTTCCTACAGGTACAAAAGTATATGCTGTTTCTGAATTAGGAACAAAAATAGAATTACCGACAAGTTTATATGGAAATAATGCATTCCAAAAACGTTTAGAAAATGGTAAATACACAATTCAAATCGTTACTCCAGAAGGCTATACGCTAGAAGAAAATAACTTTGAATTAGAAGTTAAAGATGGACATAATAGAAAACAAGTTGGTATAACTGAAAAAGCAGTAGAAACACCGAAAGAGGATAAAGAGAAAGAAACACCAAAAGAAGATAAGGTAACAGAAGTACCGAAAGAGGACAAAGAGAAAGAAACACCAAAAGAAGATAAGGTGACAGAGGCTCCGAAAGAAGACAAAGAGAAAGAGACTCCAAAAGAAGATAAGGTGACAGAATCTCCAAAAGAGGATAAAGAGAAAGAAACTCCGAAGGAAGATAAAGAGAAAGAAACTCCGAAAGAAGACAAGGTGACAGAAGCTCCGAAAGATGACAAAGAGAAAGAAACACCGAAAGACGACAAGGTGACAGAAGTTCCGAAGGAAGACAAAGAGAAAGAAACACCGAAAGAAGATAAAGTTGTTGAAACTCCAACTCCAAGTACACCAACGACACCAACGCCAGTGACACCAGCAACAAGTACAACGCCAACAACACCGGCAAAACAAACGCCAGTGACACCAGCGCCAAGTACAACGCCAACAACACCAGCGACACCAGCACCAAGTACATCGGTACCAAGTACAACACCAACAACACCGGCAAAACAAACACCAGTGACACCGGCACCAAGTACAACGCCAACAACACCAGCGACACCAGCGCCAAGTACACCAGCGCCAAGTACAACACCAACAACACCGAAAAAACAAACGCCAGTGACACCAGCACCAAGTACAACGCCAACAACACCGGCAAAACAAACACCAGTGACACCAGCACCAAGTACACCGGTTAAAGAGATGCCAAAAGAAGATAAAGTTACTGAAACACCGAAAGAGTACAAAGTAACAGAAACACCGAAGGAAGACGAAGTTACAGAGGTACCAAAAGAGGATAAAGTTACTGAAACACCGAAAGAGGACAAAGTAACAGAGGCTCCAAAAGAAGACAAGGTGAAAGAAACACCGAAGGAAGACAAAGTAACAGAAACACCAAAAGAAGACAAGGTGACAGAAGCTCCGAAAGAAGACAAAGAGAAAGAAACACCAAAAGAGGACAAAGTTACTGAAACACCAAAAGAAGACAAAGTAACAGAAACACCGAAGGAAGATAAAGTCACAGAGGTACCGAAAGAGGACAAAGTAACACCAAATCAAGGTGGAAACTCAAACGGTCAAGTTAGCAATGTAAGTAAAGACAATAAACCAAATACTAGTACTACTCCTCAAGTTGATAAAAAAGAATTAACAAATCAACTTAACAATAGTAGTAGAACAGTAGGAAGTTCAAGTTTTGCTAAGGTAAGTGAAGAAAATAGACAATCATATCTAAATTCTGTAAGCAGAGCCCAAGAAGTAGTTGCTAATGGTCAATCTACTCAAGAAGATGTAAACAATGTACTAAATGTATTAAAAGAATCTGAAGAGAAAGTTACTGATAAAGCTCCTGAAAAATCTTCAAACTCAGATGATAAAGCAAAAGACCAAGCTAAATCAGAAGAGAAAACAAATAATGATAACAAATCAGAGAAAAAAGAAGAAAAATCTTCTGATAAAGAATCAAATAATACCTTACTATATGTAGGTTCAGGACTACTAGTATTATTACTAGCGGGTGTGCTATTTAGACGTCGTGGTTAATAGATAATAAAAAAGAAGTATCTTAACTCATTATGAGTAAAGATGCTTCTTATATATAAAAAAAAAGAGGAGTAAGAATTATTATCTATTTTGTATATTTTAGTTTAGGAGATTTGTAATTTTTTAATTAATTTTTAGTAAATGGGAGTATGATTATAGTATCAATTTACATAAGGGTGTAATATAATAATTTAAAGATAATGGAGGATTTTCCAATGAAAAAACATAGCATTTTAAATGATCCGTTCCTTAATAAAGGAACTGCCTTTACACAAGAGGAGCGAAAGGAATTAGACCTTATTGGGTTATTACCCCCTTATATTCAAACTATTGAAGAACAAGCGGCACAAACCTATGCACAAATGCAAACAAAAGTAAACGATTTAGAAAAACGTCTATTTTTAATGGAGATTTTTAATACAAATCGCACGCTTTTCTATTATTTATTCTCTCAACACTTAGAAGAGTTCAATCCAATTGTGTATGACCCAACAATTGCAGATACTATCGAGGGTTATAGCGATCTTTTTGTTGAGCCACAATATGCAGGATATCTAGATATTAATCATCCTGAAAATATAGAAGAAACCCTTAAAAATGCAGCAGATAACCGTGATATACGTCTAATAGTAGTTACTGATGCAGAAGGTATATTGGGGATTGGAGATTGGGGTGTTAATGGAGTAGATATTTCTGTAGGTAAACTTATGGTCTACACAGGAGCGGCAGGAATTGATCCTTCTATGGTTCTTCCATTAGTTATTGATGCAGGAACAAATCGTGAGGAATTACGTAATAATCCGAATTATCTAGGTAATCGTCATGAACGTGTGCGAGGAGAGCGATATTATGAGTTTATTGACCAATTCGTCCAAACTGCTGAACGTTTATTCCCTAAACTTTATTTACATTGGGAAGACTTCGGGCGAATGAATGCGGCGAATATACTAGAAAAATATCGAAAAAACATCCCAACATTTAATGATGATATTCAAGGGACAGGTATCGTAACTCTAGGAGGTATTTTTGGAGCTATGGATATTACAGGTGAAAAATTAGTTGACCAAGTATATCTTTGTTATGGTGGGGGAACTGCAGGTGCAGGAATTGCATCACGTGTACTACGTGAGATGGTAAGTCAAGGGTTATCTGAAGAAGAAGCATATGAACGTTTCTTTATGGTAGATAAACAAGGGCTTCTCTTCGATGATATGGATGATTTAACTCCTGAACAAAAACCGTTTGCTAAAAACCGTGCTAATTTTCCAAATGCTGATAAATTAACAGATTTATTAGAAGTTGTTAAAACTGTTAAACCAACTATTCTAGTAGGAACTTCAACACAGCCGAATACTTTTACTAAGGAGGTAGTCGAAGCTATGTGTCAAAATACTGAGCGTCCATGTATATTCCCGTTATCAAATCCTACTAAATTAGCAGAAGCATCAGCAGAAGATTTGATTGTTTGGTCTGATGGTAAAGCATTTGTAGCAACAGGTATTCCTTCTGATAATGTTATATATAAAGGTGTGGAGTACATTATTGGTCAAGCTAACAATGCCCTTATATATCCTGGGTTAGGGCTTGGAGTTTTAGCATCAGAAGCTAGCCTTTTAACAGATGAAATGATTGGTGCAGCGGCACACTCATTAAGTGGAATTACAGATATTACTAAACCTGGAGCTCCAGTGTTACCTCCGTTCAAATATGTTGCAGATGTTTCTATTAAAGTAGCAGAAGCGGTCGCTAAAAAAGCACAAGAACAAGGATTGGCTCGAGCTCAAGAAAAAGATATGGCGAAAGCGGTTCGAGATTTTAAATGGATTCCAAAGTATAAATAATTAAAAAGAAGTATCTTAACTCATTATGAGTAAAGATGCTTCTTTTTGTTAAGTCTTAGTTATATATATAATATATATCTTTCTTATTTAGCTCGTTGTGGAAATAATACTGCTAACCCTTGATTATATACCGCTTGTATCAATGATGGCCAAGCATTTTTTGTGGCTTTTGGTTCCTTCCCTTTTGCGATATTTTGCATAAGAACTTGATAATATACAATACCAAGGAGAGAGCCAAATATTTTATCTAACTTCTTAACTCCTGTTGATACACGTGTAGTTTCTACAATAGTGTAAGTTCCTTGTTTTATTTTATTAGGTATATTTGGATCAATTGTCAGTGGACGAGCGATGCCTATAAAATCAGTAGTATTATCATTTAATAATGTGTTCATCGCATTAATAGAGCGGATACCGCCAGTAACGACAACAGGGATTTCAATTTTTTGTTTTAGTTTTTTGCTGTATTCTGCGAAAAATACTTGATTAGTAGATTTACTTGTAGCGCCCATCATCGCAGGTCTTTCATATGTTCCTCCTGAAATTTCAACAAAGTCTAGACCTAAGTTAGCTAATTCAATTATAGTTTTTAAAGAATCTTCTTCTGTAAGTCCATCTTCCTTAAAGTCGGTAGAGTTAATTTTTATTCCGATAGTAAAATCTTTTCCTAATTCTTCTCTCATCCCAAGGTAAATTTCTTTTAAAAATCTCATTCTATTTTCTAGTGAACCACCATATTTATCAGTTCTTCTATTATCGTGTGGAGATAAAAATTGACTAATTAAATAACCGTGTGCGGCGTGGATTTGAACGCCAGAGAAACCTGCTTCTTTTGCAACTTTTGCAGAAGTCACAAATTTTTGAACAAGTTCTTCTACTTCACTAGTAGTAAGTGCGCGTGGAGTACTAAATAATTTATTAAGTCCATTTCCTAAAGGTACAGCGCTAGGTGCAACTGTTTGCTTTGATACAGTTTTCGGTGCTTGTTTTCCAGGGTGGTTTAATTGTACCATAACCTTTGCTCCATGTTGCTGACCTTGTTTTGCCCAATTTTTAAGAATTTCCATATTAGAATTTTTATCAAAAACTATATTTCCAGGTTCTGCAGTTCCTTTAGGGTCTACCATGATATTTCCTGTAATAATTAATCCAGTTCCCCCTTCAGCCCAACGTTTGTATAATGTAGCAATATTCTTTTTAGGTTGAAAATCTCTTGTTCCCATTCCTTCACTCATAGCTGATTTAAAAAATCTATTTTTTATAGTAGTTCCATTTGGTAATGTGATAGGGGTGAATAGTAAGTTTTCTGTCATTTTTTAATCTCCTTACTTTTATATGTTTAAACTATTCTACTATAATAAAAAATATTTAGCAATATAAAAAGTGTGTTAAAGTTATTGAAATAATTTCTAAATCAACCGCTATTAGTAACATTAAAGAAGGAATACTGGCATATCTTACAAAAAAATGAGAAAGATATACATCGGTTTGTGAGTCATTCTTTATATCCAATTTAAGTGTAATTATTCATCTTGTGCGAAGAATTCTGTTGCGCGAACAGCTCGTTTCCAACCTTTATAAAGTTTTTCGCGTTCTTCTTTTGTCATTGTAGGAACGAATAGTTTTCCTGCTGAGTTAAGGTTTTTCACTTCATCTAGATTTTTCCAATATCCAACAGCTAGACCAGCTAAGAATGCTGCTCCTAAAGCAGTAGTTTCAAGATTTTCTGCACGAGCTATTTTAACTCCTGGTATATTAGCTTGGAAATCTAATAAATAGTCATTGTTAGCTGCACCACCGTCAACCTTTAATAATGGTATTTCAGTATTAGCGTCAATTTTCATAGTATCGATAATATCTCTAACTTGGTAAGCTATTGATTGTAAAGTAGCTTTAACCAAGTCTTCTTTTGTTGTTCCTCGTGTTAATCCAAAAATTGTTCCACGTGCATTAGGATTCCAATAAGGTGCTCCTAGTCCAGTAAATGCAGGAACAAGATATACTTCGTTGTTATTTTTTGAATCAAACGCTAACTGCTCAGTTTCTGATGATTTTTTAATTAGTCGTAAACCGTCTCTAAGCCATTGGATAGCACTTCCTGCGATAAAGATAGATCCTTCTAGTGCGTAATATACTTTTCCGTTTATTCCATAACCTATAGTTGTTAGTAGGTTATTTTTTGACAATTCCATATTTTCACCGGTATTCATTATAATAAATGAACCAGTTCCATATGTATTTTTAATCATTCCTTTATCAAAAGCAAGTTGTCCAAAAAGGGCTGCTTGTTGGTCTCCAGCTAAACCACTGATTGTAACTTCTCCTCCATAAAAATGGTAATCAATAGTTTTACCATAAATTTCTGAATTAGATTTTACTTCTGGTAAGATTGCTTTAGGAATATTCAAAATGTCTAATATTTCTTTATCCCATACTAAATCTTTAATATTAAATAACATAGTACGAGCGGCATTAGTGTAGTCTGTTACGTGAACTTTACCACCAGTTAATTTCCAAACTAACCAGGTATCTATGGTACCAAATAGAAGTTCTCCTTTTTCAGCTCTTTCTTGTGCGCCAGGTACATTATCTAATATCCAGCGAACTTTTGTCGCAGAAAAGTACGCATCAACTACTAAACCAGTTTTTTTATGAATCATATCTTTATATCCATCAGCTACTAGTTTATTAGCGATATCGGCACTTTGGCGACTTTGCCAAACTATAGCGTTATAGATAGGTAGATCTGTATTTTTATCCCAAATAACAGTAGTTTCACGTTGGTTTGTAATACCAATACTAGCTATTTGATTAGGTTTTATACCACTTTCGATAAATACTTCAGCTATAACTGATTGAATAGAATTCCATATTGCATTCGCATCATGTTCTACCCAACCAGATTTTGGAAAAATCTGTGGAAATTCTTTTTGACTACTAGCGATAATCTCAGCCTTTTTATTGAAGATTATAGCACGTGAACTAGTAGTTCCTTGATCAATTGCCATTATATATTTTTTCATATTTTACCTCAAAATTTAAAAGTGTCGTTAATATTATTATAACATTTTTCACAAAAAATATCTTAAATATAATATGAGAAACATAATGTTTATTTAATAATAGTTTTACATAAATATCTTTATATATAAAGGTATCTATAAAAGGTTGATTGTTAGTGTGTTTGTAGATAGGTACTGAAAGAAAGTAATAGAGATAAGAAATATCTAGATTAAACAATAATACTTAATTACTTATATTAAAAACAGCTATTTAGAATTATTTTAGTGAATAAAATATTATACAATTAAGAAGATGTATACTATAATTAGATGTAATAATTTTATATGAATATTAGATAAATAAGAGTCAATATTTATATTTGATGAAAAGTGAAGTTTGAAGTTTTTGATATTTATTATGTTTTGAGATAGAACGATTAAAAAATAACTAAATTATTTGTAAAAAAACAAATTTAGGAGGACTATATATGAGTAAAAATACAGAATTAATAAGTAGTACTGCACATGCTTCTCACTTAGCATATGGATTTGAATCAGTAAGGAAACCAGGTTTTAATAATTATAGGATTGTAGATGAGGCGCAGAAATTGAGAAAATATTCTATTCCTTCAAATATGGATTATTTAGAAGATATGTATGATCCTGAAACAGGAACTAGTGCTACAGCATTTAGAAATAAAGATACTGGGGAGATAATATTGGCGTATACTGGAACTAACTTCCAGAGTGAGTTTTTGAAAGATGGAGCTGTAGATGTTACCGAGGTAGTTACTGCAGGAGAGGAGCATTATAAACCAGCATTTGAATTTTATGAACGTGTACGAGCTAAATATGGAAATAATATAGTATTAACTGGGCATAGCTTAGGGGGCAATATAGCCCAACGAGTTGCCTTAGAATATAATGTTCAAAAAACTGTTGTCTATAATTCAGCTCCTTTATATGTATTTGAAGTATCAGAGCTACATAAATTTGGTACATTAGACCCAATGCAAGTTGAAAGGGCGGTTAAAGAACAAGAAAGAATAGAAGAATTAGAAAAAAATTATACTGGGGAAACAATTAGAATCCGCTCTGAGTCAGATCCTGTAAGTGGAGTGGGTGGAAAAAATCTTGGTATTGAATATACTCTTATAAATGGCGGCGGTCATCCTATGGTTACTATCGTAGAGTCTGAAGTAGCAATGGAGGAAATAGAAAAACTTACTAAACACATGGTTGGGAATAATGTCAATATTGATATTAATAATGATGGAGTTGTTGATATTGAATTAAAAAAAATAAATCTGGGAGTAAGAAATTTATTAGATTCTAATAGTAATGCAGTGGGGGCTCATGGTAGGAGAATTCAATTAAATCCTGTAATATTAAGAACTCTTTCTAACAATTTAAAGGGGAGAATATGGGAGCTATTGAGATATATAGGAGATATAAATAGTATATGTACTGAAAAAAATAAAATTAAGAGATTTAACTTTGATAGTAGAAAAGAGATGGTGGCAACCAGTGTATTTAATGAAATAAAAAATACAAAAATGCCGCTTATTTTAGATAATCTAAGTGATTCTATAGGTAAAGTAATTGAGGGAAGAAGTAGATTTGAAAAGTTAGGTGTTGCATATATTTTAATAACAAATGAAATTTCTTCACGTGAAGAATTATGGGTTGATGGAGTAAAATTAGATGAGAGTAAATATAATAAGCAAATGGATGAGTTTTTAACAGAAGTTCGTTCTATTGTTGGGTTGTGTAAAAGTGAGGGGTTAGAATATCCATCTATATATTTTCCAGGAAGATCAGTTGTAATAGATGCATGGAGATTAGTAGAAGAAAATACGAAAAAAATGTTGAAAGAAACTGAACGATTCTTTGAAGGTGAAGGTTTAAGATCGGGAAAAGAAGATGGTATAAGTCAAGCCTTAGAAACAGTATTAAATGTAGCTAATGCAAATATTGAGGAGTTAAAAAAAACAGTGTTAAATGTAGCGGAGTTATGCTCAGGTTTAGCTGATAATTTTGAGGGTATAGATCAATGGCTTGGAGGAAAACTAAAAAATGGAGACTATATTGGTGTTTATACAGAAAAAGAATTAGCTAATAATTATAAAGAATATTTACAAAGAGATGGAATATTTGATGATGTAAAGGGAGTTTTACAAGCCTTTGACAGACAAGTAGAAAGAAGAAGTTATGAATATACTAAAAGAATGGGAGAGATATATAATGAATCATTTAGTAATTTGACTAATGGTTTAGCGAATTGGTATAGAATAGGTAAATTCATAAAAAAAACAGCAAATGTAATTGGAGAAAATTTCGAAAAAAATATAGTAATTGTAAAACCTGAGAAACCAGAAGAAAGAGGATATTGGGGTAAAATGTATAAATTATACCATAATGACATAATAGAAAGTGTGGATTATGTAAACAGAGAGTTTTACCCTGCTGTAAATAGAATTGAGCAAACTATTGAAACTATAAATTCAACTAAAAAAAATATGGAGAAACTAGTTCCAGCAATAAAAAAAATAGTAGAAAATGGTATTTACAAAGCTTATGATTTAAACGGAATTATAGATAGTCAAAGAACAGTTGCTCTTATGCTTGATAAAATTAATCAAGAATTCAATTATGTTATTAATCATATTGATAGTGAAGGGATGAGCGGTCAAGCAATAACTGCTTTACAAAATAAAATGAGAAAAGTAATGAAAAGTATAGAGTATTATAATACGTTTATTTCTGATTGTTTCGGAGATCAAACTTGGTTTTCTGAAACTAAAGACTGGTTTTAAGAATGGTGAATAATAACTTATTAATTTAGAGAAATAATAATGAGATAAAATGAGTAAAGATTACCTATTTATCAAGGTTTATACTTAAAACGGTTAAGGTTTCTAACGATAATATGCCTAAAATAATAAAATATTCAGCTTGTTATTTATTTTTGATAACAAGCTGTTTTAGTGGTCTGAACAAGTGATTAAACTTGATTCAAATACTTATATATTAGCTTTTGTTAGTTATTGGAGATTTTAAAAATCTCTAAAAACTAATAAAGAGAGATAAAAAATAGGTCTAATGGCGAACCTTAAATGAACCTTATATATAATTAAAATTTACCGAAAAAGGTTGTAATGTTTTATATAATATGGTATACTAAAAAAAATCAAAAAAAGGAGTTGTTATATTATGACAGGACAAATCAGAGTATCTCCAGAGGTTCTACAAGGTAGAGCACGTGAATATGGAAAAGCTTCAAATGATATTAATGCAATTTTAAGTAATTTACAAAGATTACAAGACACTTTAAGAGGTGAATGGGAAGGTCAAGCATTCCAAGGTTTCGATGCGCAATTCAACGAATTAAAACCTAAAGTGCAAAACTTCGCAGAACTAATGCAACAAATTAATGTTCAATTAGATAAAACTGCTCAAGCAATGCAACAACACGACCAAGACTTATCACGTAACTTTGGGCTACAATAGTAATAAAATAATAAGAGATTGGGGGAGGACTTCAATCTCTTGTTTTCTTAAAGTCATAATAGAGACAATCGATATATTTTAATTAGTGTGTTAATAAAGTAGAAAAGGAAAAGATTAGCTAGTTATAAATTATTTTATAAATCAATAAAATAAAAAAGGAGAAAGAATGAGTAAACGTACATTTGCAATACTATCAAGTATAATAGCGCTGGTAGTAATGGTTGTAGTATTTTACGGTGTAATGAAGCCTAAAACTATAACCGTAGGAAATCAAGAAAAGAAAATAACAAATAGTGATGTTAAAATAGCATTGGTAAATGAAGATACTGGAGTTATGTATAACGGTGATGATTTAAGAATAGGTGATATACTAGTAAATTCATTAGGTCAAGAAACAAACTATAAGTTAGAAACTGTATCTCGTGCTATAGCTGAGAGCGGACTAGAAAAAGGTAATTATAACGTGATGATTGTCCTTCCTAGTAATTTTTCTAGAGAAACTCTTTCATTAGAAAGTGATTCTCCTACACAAGCTATTTTCCAATATAAGGTTAAGTCAGATTCTCAAGCTATTACGAAACAAGGAGAACAGGTTGTTTCTGAGATTAAAAATATATTTAATAAAAATATTATAGGTATTTATTTTTCAAGCATTATAGGAAATCTTCAAACAGCTCAAACTCAAGTTGCTACATCTGTAGGGCGTGAAAAAACTGTTATTAATAAGTATCAATCTAACTTAATAACTCCATTAACAGATCACTCTACACAGTTTAAAGGTTTAAGTGGGATTAGTGATAATTTAGTTAAAACATATGAAAGTTTTAATAAAGATCTTCAAAATATAGCTGAAGCAAATAAATCTATAATGGATGCAGATAAGTCATTTGATGAAAAAATGCAAGCTGCTAGTGCTTCACAAGAAGCTTGGAAAGCATCAGTGAAGTCAAGAGAAGAGACTCTTAAAAAATATGAAGAGTTTTTAAAAAATAGTACAGCTACAGAACAATTAGAAAATTTAAGAAAAACTCAAGCGGTTATTAAGGGAAATCAAACAGATCCAAAAGTATTGAAAGATACTGAAGATAAAATTGAAACACTAGAAAAAAGCCTAGATAGTACTTTAACTATGTTTAATGCTATAAATGATAGATCCGATAAAGTAATAAAGGATTACAAAGGAAAAATAGATAAAGCTGTAGAAGATTCATTGAAAAAAACTAAAAAAGATGAAAAACAACAACAAACTATTTTGACAATAAAAGAAGAACTTAAAAAAAGTATGTTGGAGAAAGTAACTGATGTGGTAAATGATTTACCTTATTATAGTAATGACGCTATAGATAAGCTAAAAATTGCTGATGAAGATAAAGAATATCTAAAAAAGGTTAATTCATTTGCAGAGCAATATGCCAATGCTAATAAAGATAAAGTAATTTTAAAAAGAAGAACAGTGACACGCAGTCAAGATCAACTAGATATACTTAAAAAGGCGGCTGAAGAAAATGTGAAAAAAACTCAAACTATGTCATTTTCTACAAAACAGGGGAAAATTAAAAAAATTGAACTTTCTGTAAACTCACAATATAGGTTTACTAGTGTTTCGGTTAAAGGGGCAAATGTTTCTAATAGTGGTGACAAGGTTGTGTTAAACCTGACAAATAAACCTTCTGAAGTAACAGTTTCATATCAACTTGGGTATGCAAATGGTGTGGAATTATTTACACCAGCAGCTGTTAAAGGAACAGCTACAACAACTCAAACTATAAAAGAAGCAAAAACAAAAGAAGAAGTAGTCGAAGAAAAAGATAAAAACGGAAAGAAAGTTAAAAAGAAAAAATCTTCTATTGCTTCAGAGAATAAAGAGGTTGAAGGAACAATAGGTGAAACGAATAGTTATTATCCTGTAACATTTGATGCTAAAAATATAGAAAATAGTAATACTGCTTTATATAATGATTTAGAAAATTATACACAGCTAGCTACAGTTGTAAAAACTATCTATGGATTAGATATGGCTAAGGAAAATAATATTTCTTTAGAACCCAAAGAAAATTCTTTATTAAAAAAAGCAGAGCTTAAGGATATTGATAAAATACTAACATCATCAGTTTCGGATGCTATTATAGATGAATTAAAGAATAAACTTCTTGTTGACAAAGATGAAATGAAAAAATTAACGGATTTACAAGCTGAATTAAAAGAATTGAAAAAAGCTGTTAATAACTTTAGAACTATAACAGAAAATTTATCTAAAAATATTGATGAAGTAATAGCTGAAACTGAAAAAATTAATACTGCCTTATCGAATAAACCGGAGTTACCAACTACTGAAACTAAAGATAACAATTCTGATCTAATAACGGTAACTACGGAGATAAGTAGTGATTATTCAAAACTAATGTCAGCAAGTAGAGAACTATTAGCGAAGACAAAAGCAAGTCAAGCTACATCAGAGTCTATAAATCATAGTTTCGAGAGCTTAGGTACAGCTGCTAAAAAATTAGAACAAGATGGTACAAACCTTACTAATAAGGTAAGTGAGCTAAAAGGTACTATGGATAAAGAGTATAAAGATAATCAAGACTTCTTAAAAGCTTTCTCAAAAGTACTAAGTAATACTAAAGATGGAAATAGTAAAAACCAAGCGGTTTATGACTATTTAGCAAATCCTGTAGATGCAGGTAATGTTGATAAAATAGTTGCTTCAAACAAAACAGCTAAAAGTTCAACTAAACTAGATACGCGTACAGGAATATTAATAGTGTTAATCATTTACTTAGTAAGTATCCTAATCGCTCATATGATGCAAAATATTGACTTTGAAAAAATTCAAAAAAATAAAATTGTTTCAAGGGTGCAGTGGAAAAACTCAACAATACCAATAAGTATAATTTTAGGTATAAGTTTTGTGTTATCTATGATTATTGGTATGGTTGTTGGTTATAACCTTGATTTAACTGGAGAGAGAGCATTAGTATTAGTAGCTCTGTTATTAGTAATAACGGTATTATTTATCGGATTAAATAACTGGCTGTTATCAAAAGGAAAATCATTAGGATTATTTGTAAGTATAAGTATTTTATTACTATACATTGTAACTACAGTTCAACTAATAGATGAGAGAACAATGGGGAACAAACTGCTATCATATATCTCACCATTAAATTATATTGATGAAAGTTTAACTCAATTCTTAAACTATCAAGGTGGTTGGTTACTTGTAATGATTATAACAACTATATTTGCAGTTATTAGTGTGATATTAAATGCAATAGAGTATAGAAAACTGAAAATATAATAGAGGTAAAGATGAAAAAAGTATTTGTAATAATTTTTATGTTAACAAGTGCTGTATCTTTTAATCAAGTTGCAAAAGCAGAAGATGGATCATTAAAAATTGATGCTGAAACTAAAAAAAATAATAAAACTGAGGATTATTATTTTGAACAGGAGACCGAGCTATCTAAATTATTTAATGATGCGGTAACAAAAAATATTTCACAAATAAAGGAGGAAGAGTCTGTATCTTATAATAAAGATAAGGCTCTTATCTTCGATACTGAGATGAAAAAAGAATCTGTAGCGGATAATTACACGAAACATTTGTTTTTACTTAATGAAAGCAAACTTGATAGGGAGAAATCAAAAATAGCACTGAAAAGTAAAGAAGAAGCGGTGAATTGGAATATGATATTATTGCTTATTGCTGGTTTTATAATAATGATGGTATCTGTTTATAGGGGAGTATTTGGGAAGAGAGGTCAATAATGAATACAGAATATATTGATATAAGTTTAGATTTTAGAAAATATATAGATAAGGTAGTTGATATAAGAGTACCTAATAATATGACTGTAAAAGAATTATTGAAAATTATTGTAGAGTCTTATGGACTACCACTTGAAATTAAAAATCCAAGTATAAGAGTAGAAAATTTTAATGTTATGCTAACGGGCTTTAGTTTTTTATATAGTTCACAGTATGTAAGAAATGGAAGTTTATTAGTAGTAGAGAAATTATAGAAAAATGGAGGGGACCATGGAGTATACTGTTGAACTTGAAAAAGAAGAAATAAAAGGTAATAAGGAAATTGCATATATTTTATTGAAGTCAAAAGTTCCTTATTTTGTGGATACTGATGTAAAAGTAGAAGAAAGTACTGTCAGTATAACGAGTATTATAAAAGAAAGTTATACAGATTTTGATTATGTTAAGACATTAATCTTAGAAGAAAAACTAAGATATCTTATCAATTTATCCGAAGTATATACAGGTGTAGAAAATACAAATTACACATATAATTTTGATACAAATTCTGTAGTTTTCACAAGAGATGGATTGCCGTTACTAGTACATAGAGGAATAGTGAATCAGGTCTATCCTTATGAGAAAATAACATACGATAAGTTTTTACAAATATATAAAGCTATGAGTGTTGCGTTATTAGATGATAAGGCGGATTACGAAAAATTAGTAAATGGTGGTTTAGAATTTTATAAAGGTAATTTATTAGGTGAGTATATCGCTAATTTAAACACTTTAGATGAAGTAGTTGAAAAGTTCTCAGAAGAATATAAAGAAGAAAAGGCTAAAAACTTAGAGAGCTATTCTAGAATTACAAAGAAAAGGATGAATTTCCTGAAATTTGGTTTTATCAGTACTGCTGCTCTTGCAGTAATATTAGGTGGAACGGTAGGATATATGTCTTTTGTGACAGTTGGTAATAAAAATAAGCTGTTAGATATTAGACTTTCATTTATTAACAAAGATTACTCTAATGTAATAAAAACTAGTGAAAAAGTAGATAGTAAATCATTAAGTCAAGATGATAAATATATAGTGGCGTACTCAGTTATTCAGTCAGAGCCGCTAAGTGCTAAACAAAAAGAACAATTATTAAAAATTAATAATCAATCTAATTCAGATTATTTACGCTACTGGGTTCTAATTGGGCAAGCTAAAATAGATGAAGCTATTGATGTAGCCAGCTTCTTAGATGATCCACAATTATTAATGTATGGATTAACTAAAAAAATAGATGAGGTCCAACGAGACCCTAACCTTTCTTCAGAGAAGAGAACAGAGCAATTAAATAATTATAAAACTAAATTAGAAGAGCTTAAGAAAAAATATGTTCCTACTGATGAAAATGCAGATAAGAAAAGTGATAAAAAATAAGTAAGGTGGTGAAACTATATGAATGTATATATTATGTATAAAGATAATAATTTCACACTGTATCCTGGCAGAAAATATATTGTTGGGGGAACAGATACATGTGATATTTATTTAGAAGAACTACCTGAAAAAGTCGTTGTAAAAGTAAAAAATGATGTAGTAGTAATTGATAATAAAGAGTATTCTTTTGGTTCGTATAATGTAAAAGTAAATCAAATAGTATTTAAATTAGTCATACTAAAACCTGAGAAATACTATTTAGTTGATAAAAATAATATTTTCATCGGTCAAAAAGATGGTGCAGATATCTGTATTGAAAATAGTAATTTAGATATGCTAATTAGCTATGATGAAGAAACTAAAATTATAACAAATGGCTCATTTTATTTAAATGGTGAAAGGCAAAAAGATTCAGCTTTGTTAAAGGAATATGATGTTTTAGTATTCGAAGAAGGATTAAGTATTGTTATCCAAAATAAATCATTAGCATTAGCAAGTAACTTTAATGTTAGTACTAATTTAATAGTTTTTGAACAATATGAACAAGAAGACAGAGCGAAGGAATTCCATCGTTCACCAAGGATTATTCTTCGAGAACCGACGGATAGAATAATTATAGGGACACCTCCGACTGAAGAAGATCCAACTCGTCAGTCGCTACTAAGACTATTATTAATGCCTGCTTCTATGGTTTTATTTACGGTGTTAATATACATATACTCATCTAGCGGAGCGATGATGATTATGATGTTTGGTATGTCTGTAGTTACTATTATCACATCATTACATGGATATGTATCAGACAAGAAAAATTACAAAGAGCGCCAAATTAAAAAGGTTCAAGATTATAAAGAATATCTTCAAGGAAAATATATTGAATTAGCAAAATATGCTGAAGAACAAAAACAATCTTTAACTTATCATTACCCAGATGTTTCTAATATATTAAGTATGACAAAAAATGTCGATAGAAGAATCTACGAAAAAACACCTTATTATTTCGACTTCTTAACTTATAAGTTAGGAAAAGGTGAAGTAGAACCTAGCTTCGACGTAGAATATAATAAGTCTGAAACGACAAAGGTTAAAGTTGAAGTAGATCAGGATATAAATAACTTATTAGATTATTATAAAGTTATTAAAGATGTTGCGGTAAAAAACGATATTCATGTCCCTATGGGATATATTGGAACGAGAAGAGTAGTTATTGAACAGGTTCAACAGTTAATAATGCAGATAGCTGCTTTCCAAAGTTATCATGATGTTCAATTTATAACTATTTTTAGAGAAGAAGAAAAACAACTGTGGGAGTGGAGTAAGTGGCTACCTCACAATAAAATAAAGGCTTTTAATAGTCGTGGGTTTGTATATGATCAAAGAACTCGTGACCAACTGCTTACATCTCTTTATCAAATAATTAAAGATAGAAAATTAGATGTGAGTCAAAAGTCAGAAGGAAATAAAGAAAAAGTTTATATTCCACATTATGTAGTAATTATTACTGATTTAACATTATTACTAGGACATAATATTATGGAACATATTTATGAAGATTTAACTGGTATAGGTATTAGTTTTGTCTTTGTAGATGAGGTGATTGAAAGTCTACCAGAACATGTAAAAACTGTAGTGGACTATCGTAGTGAGAAGAAAGCAACGTTAATACTTCAAAAAGGGGAATTTGTTGATAAAATCTTTGAACCACTACCCCCTATAAGCTTAGCGGAAAAAGAAAGCTTCGCAAGAAACTTAGCAGGTATTAATCATGAGGAAACATTAAGAAACTCTATCCCGAACTCTATAACATTTTTAGAAATGTATGGTGCTTCTAAGGTAGAAGATTTAAATATGTTAGATCGTTGGAGAATAAATGAGACATATCAAACTATGGCAGTACCTCTAGGTGTAAGAGGCCGAGATGATTTATTATATCTAAACCTTCATGAAAAAGCCCACGGACCTCACGGATTAATAGCGGGGACTACAGGGTCAGGGAAGTCAGAATTAGTCCAATCTTATATTTTATCGCTAGCGGTAAATTACCACCCTTATGAAGTAGCATTCTTACTAATTGACTATAAAGGTGGAGGTATGGCTAACTTATTTGCTGACTTACCTCACTTAGTTGGTACTATTACCAACTTAGATGCTAACCAAGCAAATCGTGCCTTAGTATCTATTAAGGCAGAGCTTAAAAAGCGTCAAAGAATCTTTGCGCAATATGATGTTAACCATATTAATCAATATACGAAACTATTTAAACAAGGTGAAGTATCAGAACCACTTCCACACTTATTTATAATAAGTGATGAGTTCGCAGAGTTGAAACAAGAACAACCTGATTTTATGCAAGAGTTAGTTTCAACAGCGCGTATCGGTCGTTCGTTAGGGATACACTTAATACTAGCTACGCAAAAACCTAGTGGGGTAGTAAATGACCAAATTTGGTCAAACTCTAAGTTCAAAATAGCCTTGAAAGTGCAAGATGTAGCGGATTCTCGTGAGATAATTAAAACTCCGGATGCTGCACAAATTACACAATCTGGTCGTGCTTATCTTCAAGTTGGGAATAATGAAATATATGAATTATTCCAAAGTGCATGGAGTGGAGCTGATTATATTAAAGATGGTGAAGAAGATAGCAATAGGGATTTAACGATCTATGAAATAATGGAAAATGGTCAGTATAATCCAATTAATAAAGATTTAAGTGGATTATCAAATACAAAAGAAGTTAAAACTGTACCAACTGAATTGGATATAGTTGTTGAAGAAGCTAAGTCAATATTTGAAAAAACGGGCTTAGATAAAGTAGCTAGTCCATGGTTGCCACCATTAGAAGAAAAAATATTTGCTAGTGACTTACAGAATACTGACTTTAAAGAATATTGGAATAATGAGAAAGAAAATGAGAATGTTCTAATAGGATACCAAGATATTCCGGAAAAACAAGAACAATCACCATTAATCTTCGATATGAAAAATATCGGTCATATACTACTAGTTTCTAGTCCAGGGTTTGGAAAATCAACATTCTTACAAAATATGGCTATCGATTTAATGAGGAAAAATACTCCAGAGCAAGTTCACTGTTACTTATATGACTTTGGTACTAGTGGGTTAGTATCGCTTAGTGATTTTCCACATGTGGCAGATTACTTTATTTTAGATGAAAACGAAAAAATAATGAAATCTGTTCGTAGATTAAATGAAGAAATTAAACGCCGTAAGAAAATTTTATCAGAGGCTAGAGTAGTTAACTTAAATCAATATAACCAAGTGGCTGAAGAAAAAATTCCATCTATATATCTATTTATAGATAGCTATGATGGTATGGCAGAAACTAAATATGTAGATGCATTTAACGATATGTTAAGCACGGTAGCAAGGGATGGGGTTTCTCTTGGAATGTATCTTGTAGTTACTTTATCTAGGGTAAATGCGATGAGATTACAATTACAAGCCAATTTCAAAACTAAGATATCATTATTCTTATTTGATAATAGTGATTTATCGGCAATTGTTGGACGTTCTAATATTCCTTTAGAAGAAATTAAGGGACGAGCAGTAGTTAAGTTCGATGAGATTATTCATTTCCAAATTGCACAGCCGTATAAATACGATAGCTATGTAGATTATATAGAACAAGTAAAACAAGAAGCTAAAGATATGGCAGAGTATTGGAATGGTGATTGTCCAAAATCAATCCCAATGTTACCTGAAAAAATCACTATTAAGACAATGGAAGAAAGAGAACCATTTATTAATAAAAATAATAACTTCGTGCTGGGATTATATAATGAGACTGGTGAACTAGCTCAGTTTACACTAGATAAGTCAATCTTATTAGCATCAGACAATCCATTATCAGTAGAGAAGTATTATGATTTATTCGATTATAATATTGATCGAATTCAGGATGATTACAATGTTATACTATTAGATCCAACGGAGAAAGTATTACATTCTCAATTAAATGGGGCAAGACGTTATGTAAGTAGCACGGATATTTCTGAGACGGTAAATAATATTATATATGATCTGAAAAAACGTATAGATAATCCAAAAGGAAATTATTCTAAGTGGATAATTGTTATTCCAGATATTGTTTCAGTATTTAGAAGTGCAGGAGTTTTAGAACAAGACTTCAAGTTATTCGTTAAAGAAGGTGGTAGATACGGTATAACACCAGTGTTTATCGGATATCACCAAGAATTAATTGCAAGTTATGATAGTATAACAAAACTGACAAAACAAGTAGTAGAGCAAGTGTACATTGGTATGCGTATTTCTGATCAAGACCATACACGATATACATTTATATCTAATGAACCTTATACAAAAATTCCGGAAGGATTTATTCTAGAAAGACAAAATTACTATTCTGTACAAATTATAGAAAAATAATGAACTATAGATGGTTTTAAAGTATAAGGAGAAGCGTGGAGACAGGAGGTAGACACATGCAAGCTGAAGATATTAAATTAACATTAAAACAAATTGTTGAGAGTAAGGAAGTAAAGGATCTTTCTGAACAATTATTTAAAAGGCTAGATGAAGCGGCACTAACACCTAATGGGAAGATTAAAACATATAAGATAGATGAGAGTGTTTTAAAGGTAAATCCTATGGGTGGAATTAGCTTAAGATTTATTATTAACGATGATGATGATATAGTCTTAGGAACAGTGCTTAATTTATTTTCTGAGGAGAAAGGCTTAGAGTTTGGTGCTCTTAGCCGCTCTCCGGAGTTTAATAAATTAATAGGTTAATTGTTTCAGAAAAGTTTGGAGGGGAAAGAATGGCTCAATATACAGATAAAGAAAATGTAGAAATAGCTCAACAGGAATATGAAAATCATAAAGTTGGGTATTCATTAGAAACATCAGGTAGTGGAAAATATGTAGGAACATTATCAGATGCTAATAACAATCGTACAAACAATGGAGAACAAATATTTACTTATACTAAAACTTCTACAGGAAGAGAGGCAGTACCGCCAACAGCTTCTGCAGAAGAACGTGCTCAAGTAAAAGAAATAACAATAATGTATCAAGGATCAGCAAGTCCATCTAATATTGCCACTAATCCTGTAGAATTTTGGAGGGATTGGGTAAATAATGATATACCAGCGGCTATTAATGTTAAAAGAGGAGAATATCTAGGCCTTACTAGTGGACCAACTGGTCAATGGGAAGCATCTGCGGCATATTTAAAAGAAATGATGGAGAAATATCCAAATGCCAAGATTAATATATATGGGCATTCACTTGGTTCTATGGATGCGCAATACGCAATAGCTAATGTTAAAGACTATGATAGAATTAAGTCGGTAAATGTTTATCAAGGACCTAATGTTTATCCTACTTTAACGCCAGAACAAAAGGCTAATGTTAGTGCTTTATATAGTAAAACTAATAACTACATAGACTCTAATGATATGATAGGGTTAGGATATAATAAGGATAAAGGGGCCGTAGGAAGGGTATACCAATTTAAAGGAGTTAAAAATTCTCTAGAGGATATTGATGATAGAAGATATAATGAAATTATGCCTAATGGAGCATATCTTAAACCGGATAAAGAAAATAATGTAACTTATCTTTTTGATTTATCTATGGATCCGAATGCTATAACGCTCTTTAATTTTTTAGTTAAGGCAAATGATACTCATATGTGGGGTGGCTACAGATTCGATAAAGATGGAAATTTAATAGATGCAAACTCTCAACAAGTACAAGCTTGGGAAAAACCAGAAGAAGTAGCTAAGTTAGAAGCTTTAACGAAAAATGAAGCGGATGCCGAATTGCTAAATAGAGATAATGGATTATCTATTGATGTCGATCGTGATGGTAAGTTAGATGCACAATTCGGTAAAGATAGGCTGATGGTTAGTTCTCTTGTTCCTCATGCAGATGGAGCAACTGAGATTGTTATAAATTATGAAAATATGTCTGGCTTAGCTGTTAATCTAAATGACCTATTAGTAGATATCGCTCAAATCCGTAATCTTCTAACAGTTTCTGAATCAACTAATAGTAATGTTGAATCTAGAAAAGCTCAACGTACTCAAACTTTAGAACAATCGATAGTTAGTTATCTAGAACAAATACAATTAATTCAAAGTATAAAGAATCTAGATAGTTTTTATACAAAACTAGAAAATAAAAAATCTACTTTTTCAAAAATATCAGGGTATGATACATATCAATTTTCTAGACAATTTGACTGGTTAGGAACTAGTGGAGCCAGAGAGTGGTGTCATAAGGACGGTAGTCATTGGGATTATCATGGAGTAACAAATAAATTACAAACATTAAAAACTTCAACATCGAATATGCAACAAAGTCAAGGGACAATAGCTTCACAAGGGAATAATTCAACAGGATTACCTGGAGGTCAATTAGTCGTAATGTCCACTAAGAGTGCTATTGCAAAACAAGGTGAGGCGACAATAAATAGCTTTAAGAGTAGTATAGGTGAAACTTTTAAAGGTGAAAATATTCGTTCTAAATTTGAAGACGGTATTGCGAATCCTATTCGTGATGTAATGGCGGTAGAACTAGATAATATTAATAAAATGGAACAATGTATTATTAGTATGCGAGATAGTGTATTAGCTGTGGCAAATAGTCATCAGCAAAATGATACAACAATTGAACAAAATTGGCGTTCGAATACTGATGTTATGGGGAACTATCAGGTAGGAACAGTCCCTACAGACTTTGATACTTTTGTTAAACAATCTGATCTTTTTGATGATTTAGAAGCTTTAAAAGCCTTTGATAGTCAAGTAGATAATGCGACAAAAACTTTAGGTGATAAAATGGTAACCGCATTTTCAGCCTATTTAGCAACAGCTAAAACAGCTATAACAAAAACATATAGTGAGTTAAGTAATATCAAAACTGCAGGTGATGCAGTTGAGGATGAATTTCCAACAAATATCTATTATAAACCTAAGGCTAATAAAAAAGTTGATCCAATTTTCTATCAAACCGTTGAAGCTAGTATATCAATATCTTCAACTATAAAAGACGTAGATAAGTTTATAGGAGATATTGAAGAGGATTATAGTAGTACTGTTCGTACTATAGTTAGTACAAGTGGAGATTTATCATCATTAAAAACTCAGTTACGAACATATTTAGAAGAAGCTATTTACAACTATGCAACTTTATCAGATGTAGTTAAAGGTCAAAAAGCAATTGGTTTAATTATGAAACGTATTGCGCTTCAAGCTAATGATTTTGCTGAGTTATTAAACAGCAATAGAGGGAAATCTATAGAAGCATTAGATGGAAGAATGCAGGAAATGGGTACTATGGCTTCGAACATCTCTACTCTTGTCGAAAAATGTTTTGGAAATAACGGTTAAAAATAAAAAATCTAGAGTTTATTATAACTCTAGATTTTTTTGTTATTTCCCGAATTGAGCATAGTATAGTTCTGCATAGTGACCATTTTTTTCTAATAGTTCTTTGTGTGTACCTTGTTCAACTATTCCATCAGGAGTAACTACAATAATGCGGTCAACATTTTTAATTGTTGCTAGACGGTGAGCGATAACTAATGTAGTTCTACCTTTAGACAGTTCATCGAATGAATTTTGGATAAACTGTTCAGTTTGAGTATCTAAGGCACTAGTTGCTTCATCTAGTATTAGTATAGATGGATTTTTTAAGAATATTCTAGCAATAGATAAACGTTGTTTTTGTCCACCTGATAGTTTAACCCCTCTTTCACCGATAGGAGTTTCAAGTCCTTCAGGGAATTCTTCAATAACTTCTTTTAATTTTGCAGCCTCTATTGCGCGTTCTACTTCTTCATCACTAGCATCTAATTTACCATAAAGAACATTTTCTCGAATAGTTCCGTTAAATAAGAATACATCTTGTTGAACAGTACCTATTTGGCTTCTAAGTGAGCTTAATGTGTAATCTTTTATATTGACTCCATCAATAGATATTGAACCTTTTGTAGTATCGTAAAATCTTGGCAAGAGGTTGATTAAAGTAGTTTTACCAGCTCCACTAGGTCCTACAAAAGCAACCATTTCTCCAGCTTTAATCTCAAGGTTGATGTTTTCTAATACTGGACGACCGTCATTATATTCAAAAGATACATTGTCATAATGAATATTTCCATTAAAGTGTGGTGCCGCTTTTGCGTTTGGACTATCTACAATAGCTGGTTTTCTAGCTAGTTCTTCGTTAAATCTTTTGAATCCAGCGAATCCTTTTGGATACATTTCTACCATTGTATTAATACGTTCAATAGGTTTAACAAAAGTATTTGCTAAAAGCACAAAACCTACTAATTCACCTGTTGTAAGTTCACCTTTAATAGTGAAATAAGCACCAAAAACAAGTGAAGTAAGAGTGATAAGTCGCATTAATACATAGTTGAATGAACTACTAGTGGCCATAGTTTTGTAAAATGCAAGTTTGTTTTTTCTATAGTTTTGAATCATGCCTTCAAATATTTTTTTCTCAAATTCTTCATTAGCAAATGCTTTTACAACACGGATTCCACTTAATGAATTTTCTAATCCAGCATTAAACTCACCAAGTTGCGAATAGATTTTTCTATTAACATTCTTCATTTTTTTATTAAAAATCGACAACCCAATAGCTAAAATTGGGATAAGGATAATAGTTCCTATTGCTAGTTGCTCATGAACATTCCACATAAGAACAAAAGCTCCACAAATACTCATAACAGTAATAAAAACATCTTCTGGACCGTGGTGGGCAACCTCACTAATATCGAATAGATCGGTAGTAAGTCTACTCATCAGTTCTCCTGTTTTCTTTTCATCGTAGTATTCAAAAGAATGTTTCTGAAGATGTGCGAAAAGTTTTCGTCGCATATCAGTTTCTATATTAATTCCTAAAGTGTGACCAAGATAGACGACAATATAGTTAAGAGTCATACTAAAAAGGTAAAGTGCGAATAATAGTGAACAAACTAATATTATTGTTTTAAAATTACCTGTTGGCAGGACTGTGTCTATGACTTTGTTTACCGCAACAGGAAATAGCAGCTCAAGAACCCCTGATAAAATCGCGCAGCCAAAGTCGATAGAAAATAATTTTTTATATGGTTTATAATAACTGAAAAATTCTTTTAACATAAATTCTCCTTTCAGATAACTTATAGTCTATTGTAATACTATGAAAGGATTATGTAAATACTATGAAAACAATATCATTAATTATTATAGGGGAAGAGGGGATAAGATTTTGAAAATCAAAAACCACCCTGTTTAAAGAGTGGTTTATTTTATGTAAAGATCTGCTTTCTTATTATATTAACAGGGAAGCTAAAAATCTTATTTGATAGAATAACTGTTACAGCTATAGTGGCTATTGAATATGCAATAAAACCAAATGAAAACGAACTAAAGATACTATCAAAGTTGATATATGGTTTAAAAATATAAAATAACAGGTAATGCCAGAAATAGACATTAATAGTATTTTTACCTAGATCACTAATCCATTTAATTTTTTTTGAAGTTACTAGTAATATCAAGGATGCACCCAATACCGTTGAGATAATATAGCAAGCTAGTCTAACTAAGGCTCCATAAGCAATTATACTGTCGGGGAAGGGATTTCTTCCTGTAAATATATATCTTAATCCGTATAATGTATCAATTTTAGCAATGCAAATCAGTCCCCATACTATAAAAATTAGTAGAGCAACTAGTTTAAGTAGAGGATATTTTCTTTTGAATTCTATTATATCAAATGATTTCATCATTGTACCAAACATATAAAAAGGGAAGAAAATAATAGCTCTAGATAAATATAGGAAATCGCCTATAGACTTATCGTAACCAACAAAACAAGCCAAGATTATTGAACCAATCAAGAAAAATTTCTTGTTTTGATCTCTTAATAAAAACAATGCAAATGTATATATCGCTAAAACAAACATAAACCAAGATAATCCGCCGTCAAATAGCAAGTTGAAAGTATATTGAGAGTATCCGTTTATGCGGTCTACTAGAAAAGATATTACCTTATATGAAAATCCAAGAGAGATATAAAATAATACTTTTTTCGTTGTATTCCTATCCGAATGGAAATAGCCAGAAATAAATATAAATAATGGCATATGAAATGCATAAATAAAAAGAAATATACTTGAATAAATCGAAGAATAATCAGTTAATTGATCGGAAAAATGTCCACCAACTACCAAAGTTATTAAAATAAACTTTAGATTATCCCAGAGTGCTATACGGTTACTCATGTCCGCCTCCTTTAGAGAACTACTTTTTATAGTATTAATGTACTTATTATAACAAAGTTTAATAGTTAATACATAAATTTAGTTTAAACAATATAAAATTTATGTTTTATAGATAAATATTGTAGAAAGATATTTTATAAAAGCGATACAGTTAGGCTCTTATTTAAACTAATAATTTTCTATATTAACAAAAAAATAATAACAAGATAAAAAATACAATGTAATTTTTAACTATCAGTGTTATAATATTAGTTATAAAGAAATTTAAGGAGAGGATTTGTGAGCTTAATTTTTTTTGAAAAACTAGATCAGTATAAAGATAGTTTAAAAGAAGTTTATATTAATAATATATACAAAAATGAAAATTTAACATATAGAGCTCTAATTGAGTACTCTGATAAACTAGCTGTTTATTTAGAAAAAAAATTAGGGAACAACAAAAATCCGATAGTGGTATATGGCCATAAACATCCATTTATGCTTGTTTTCTTTCTAGCTTGTGTTAAATCAGGAAGAGCTTTTTGTCCGGTTGATATAAATACTCCTCAAGAGAGAGTGGATGAGATAGTTCGTACAGTTGATTCAGAATTAGTATTAGTTACTGAAGATATAGAACTATCTAAAGAATTGATAAATGTAGAATTGGCGAAAGAAATAATAAATAACACTGAAAAAAGAATCTCTAAGGAATATTATGTAAAAGGAGAAGATATTTTTTATATAATATTTACATCTGGAAGTACAGGTAAACCAAAAGGTGTTTGTATCACATATAATAATTTGAACAACTTCTTACACTGGTATACAGGTTATTATAATGAAAATGATGAGTTAGTATTTCTTGGGCATCCACCATTTTCTTTTGATCTTTCGGTGATGTCTTTATGGCCAAGTTTATACTTAGGTGCTTCTTTGGTACAAATCGATAAAAAACACCAAGAAGATTTCAAAGTTATGTTTGAAGAATTAAATAAATCAAATGCGACAATATGGATCTCAACACCGTCATTTATCGAGATGTGTTTTATAGATAAAAGTTTTAATCAAGAGTTAATGCCTAGAGTAAAACAATTTGTTTTCTGCGGAGAAAAACTATTTGCTCAAACAGTAGAAAAGATTCACGAGAATTTCCCGGGTGCACAGGTAATTAATACATACGGTCCTACAGAATCAACAGTAATGGTTACTTGGTTAGAAGTTACTAAAGATATAGTCCAGAATTATTATGAAAATCTACCGATAGGTAAGGTTAAATGGGGCTCAAAAGTAGAATTAAAAAATGTAGATGGTGAAGGCAAAGGTGAAATAGCTATAATTGGAAATACTGTAGCAAAAGGATACTTTAAAAATGAGCAGCTTTCACAAGAAAAATTTGGTGTAGACGTACTAGATGGAAAAGAAGTAAGAAGCTATTTAACAGGAGATTTAGGTTATTTTAAAGATGATATGTTATTTTGTGATGGTAGAATAGACTTTCAGGTTAAACTACATGGGCATAGAATAGAGCTGGAGGACATAGACAATAATCTATTAAAAAATAAAAAGATTCGTCAGGCAGCAACTCTACCTAATTATGATAATGGCAAAGTAAAATCATTAACAACTTTTATTGTTTATAATGATAAAATTGAGAAACGTTTTGAAGTGACGAAAGAAATAAAAAAACAATTAAAAAAACTAGTTCCAGAATATATGGTACCTAAGAAAATTGTATTTTTAGAAGAAATGCCACTTAATAATAATGGTAAAATTGATAAGAAAAAGTTAAAGGAGTTAGTGTAATATGAGTTACTTTGAAGGTAATGAATTTTTCTTTTTCTTAATTCTAGCCTTAGTAGTTGGTTTTATAATAAACTATCTAGGTAAAAAAACTGAATATTATATACTAGCTCTGTCTCTTGTTTTTGCTATAGTAATTTATGGTAAAAATACGCTAATGTTGAGCTATTTAATAGGTTTTATAATCTATCAGTATATATTGGTTATAATAGCTCAGAGAACTCAAGACGCAAAACACTTGAAGATTTTGGTGTTCTTATCTGTAGTTCCATTAATAATAAATAAAGTATTTGCGTTAACTCATTGGCATTTACTTGCGTTTATTGGAATATCATATATGTCTTTCAAAACAATACAAATTATGATAGAAATATCTGATGGATTAATTAAAGAGAGAATCAGTATAATAGATTACATACAGTTTCTATTATTTTTTCCGACAGTTAGTTCTGGTCCAATAGATAGAAGCCGAAGATTTATGGTAGATATTAAAGAACGAATGCCGAGAGATGAGTATTTAGAACTTGCAGGAGTAGGAGTGTATAGGGTAGTATTAGGATTATTATATAAGGTTGTATTATCAACTTATAGTTATCACTACTTAGTAACTCTTTCTAATTTTGGTTCGTTAGATTATTCAATAAAATATATGTATTTATATACATTATATTTATTCTTTGATTTTGCTGGATACAGTTTAATGGCAGTAGGTAGTAGTAATATTCTTGGTATAAAAACACCGATGAACTTTAATAAACCATTTTTAAGTATAGATATAAAAGACTTTTGGAATAGATGGCATATCACACTTTCAACATGGTTGCGAGATTTTGTTTTCTCTAGGGTGTTTATGGAGGCCACGAAGAAGAAAAGGTTTAAAAAACGATTGAATACTGCAATGTATGCCTATATGGTGAATATGCTTTTAATGGGATTTTGGCATGGTTTAACAATTAGCTATATTGTCTATGGGGCTTACCATGGTATACTTATGGCGGGATTTGAATATTATCAGAAGAAGAGTAAATTTTATAAGAAAAATAAAAATAAAGCATGGTATAAAGTATGTAGCTGGTTTATAACGATAAACCTTGTGATATTTGGTTTATACATTTTTTCTGGAGAACCATATAAAATGTTGATGACTTTATTAAATAAATAATTTATTTAGAGGAGAATAAAAAGATGGTAAAAGAACAAGTATTAGATATGTTGGAAGAAATCTGTGAAGATGATGTAGTTAGAGAAGATTTAGACATAAATATGAAAGAAGAAGGTCTAATGGACTCACTAGCGTTTGTTGAGATGTTAGTAAGAATCGAGGAAATATTTGGTCTAAGTATAGCACCGACGGAAGTAACATATGAAGAAATAGATACACCAAATAAGGTAATTTCATATATAGAAAATAGGAAATAACAAAAAATGATAAAGTTAAGGGCATTTTTAATATCAATAATTTTGGTATTAATAACACTTTTTATTTTAGATAAAACATATATAAAGAAAATCGAAGATTACTATAAAGTTAATGACAATAGTATGCGTTATAATACATCTTATGAAAAGTATAAAAGTAAGGATATGATATTAGAAAATATGACGTCGAATACTGTGTTGTTATTAGGTTCATCTGAGTTAACAACAACCATCAATGAAGATTTCCATCCTAAGAAGATTTTCAATTATGGGGACTTTAATATTATGCAAGTAGGAGTTGGTAATTCTCAGAACATTATTCATGCTGCTACGCTAGGTTCTATAGGTGATGATGTTAGAAATAATGAAATAGTTATGATTCAGTCTATTCAATGGTTCGATAATAAAAATGGAATATTAAAAGATGCATTTTTATCTAGAATATCTGACGAACATGTCTATAATACTATGGCTAATGATAAGATTAGTAAGGAAACTAAAGAGAAGTTTATTAATAGGGTAATTGAACTTTCATCTACAAATAAAGAGCTAAATGATAAATATAAAAGCTATAAACGATACTTTGTTGAAGGTAAGGGTAATGTTATTACAGGAGAATTTCTAAAATTAAATAACTATATACATTCTTTTAAAAATAAATATAGTTTTTATAGAAATAAAGGTAAGGAAAATTATCCAATGAATGGTGAAAATACACCGAACTATAATTGGGATCAACTTGATGAGCAAGTCACGACTGAAGCTAAAGAAAAAGCTAATAACAATGACTATCAAATTGATAACACATATTACGATAAGTACATAAGAGAAAAATATGATCAATTAAAAAATAGTTCAAAAAATACAAAGTATGATGATTCTAAAGAATATGAGGACTTAGATATTTTGTTATCGATAGTGAAGGACTTAAATATTAAGATGAAGTTTGCTATTCTTCCGGCTAATGGGAAGTGGAGTGATTATACAGGAATAGATAGTGAAACACGTCAAGTCGCTTATAATAAAATAAAAGAAATTGCTCAAAATAATAATATAGAAGTAATGGACTATTCAAATAAAGAATATGAAGAATACTACATGTTTGATGCAATGCATTTAGGTTGGAGAGGATGGATTGATTTTGAAAGAGATCTTTATAAACTTAAAAAATAAAATTAATGATAAACATAGACTTATATTCTGGACGGCATTTTTCTATATTGTAATTATGGGAATAATAATTTATTGCTTTATGACGGATTTTTCTAATGTTCAAGAATATGTATATAGCGAATTTTAAAGTTTTAAAAAGGATAGTTTTTTAGGAACTATTCTTTTTATTTTTTATTTACTGATATTAACAGATAAAATATTGATTTTTTAAATTTTAAGTATTATAATTAATTGTAGATAATTTTAAAAATGTTCGTATTTTTAACTGGTAAAATATGGGAATATTTTTAATGAACAAAAAATTAGGAGAAAATATTTTATGGAGAAAAATATTAAATATTTATTAATGTGTGCTGCTATACCTACTAGTCTTGCGCTTGTTGGTGGAGATAAAGTTAATGCAGCTGATGTAGAGGCTGCTAATACTTCTGAAAATACTACAACGGTTAGTAATGAAGTAGCAACTGCTAACAATTCTGCAGCCAATACAACAACAAGTAACACTAATAGTGAGAATACGGTAAGTTCTACTGCTCAAAAACAAAATATTATTAACGAAGGTGGTCATGTTAATGTCGAGGGACAAAATGCAACACTAAGTAAAGATGGAAAAAGTGTAACTTATCCATATACAGTTGCTTTTCAAAGAATGCATACAAGTGATCATGGCCAAACAGTAAGTGATGTTCTAATTCGTGTTCCTAAAATTGAGGGTGCAATAGTTAACTTTACGCTTATAGGAACTAGAGATTCACAAGGTAATCCAGTGACTGTAAATGAGCCGATGAAAGAAGTTTCTTATGACGATACATTGGAAGGTGGAGAGAATACTTTTGATACACCAACTTCTGAGGAGCTTGCTGCAGGGAAAAAACCATATGTAGTTAATACAAGTAAGTATGATTACGCCTCTCTTGAAAATGGAAAAATAGCTACATACGCACTATATGCTAGCTTTGATAAGAGTCAGGCTGTTAAAGTAGAAATCACACTTCCTTTTGAAATCGCGAAAAATATTAAATATTTACCAATTGACGCTAGAATGGTTTGGAAAGCAAGCCAAGAAGGTGGAGTTCAAGGATATGAAACAGGTGCACAAAACTTAGAAGAGTATCCAAATCACTCTTTTGTTGCTGAAGAAGGAAGCAAAGGGCTTGCTCGTTTTGAAAATCCTTCATCGATAGATGATAGTTATGTAAAAGATGGACATCTAATAAAATCAGTGACTAATCCTAGCACTTATATTACGCCAAATAATGGTGATTGGACTAATATTCCAGAAGATACAAATCTTGATAAAAAAACATTTTTCCATTATGCTGAAATATTTAGCTTAAGAGCTAATCCAGCGGTAACGTATTATATATCTGAAAAAGAGGATATGGCTGACCAAGATGTTTCTGCATTATACCAAGGAGATGTAGTTGTTGATTATGTAATAAAAGGTACGAATAAACAACTTAAAAATACTTATACAAAGGTTGCATTAACACCTATCTATAATTCAAATGGAGAGCTAATTACTTATAATCTTGGAGAAGATAGTAATGAACGTCCTCAAAAAATAACTGTTGATGGTAAAAATTATGTTCTTGTTGGTACTTCATCAACATCTGATGCAGAGAGTGGTTCTTTAAAAGAAGGTTCAACTCATGTTGTTTATGAATATGTATTAGAAACTGAAGTAAAACCCGCGCCAACACCAACGCCTGAAGTAAAACCAACTCCAACTTCAACTAAGAAAGAAGTAACTAAAGTAAAAAAAGCTGAGAAGAAAAAACAATTACCAAATACCGGTATGACTACTTCATCAAGCCTGTTAGGCTTAGTAGGAGCTTTTGCGATTGCGGGATTACTTTTACGTTTTAGAAAAGAAAGATAAAAAATTAATAAGGTAGAGTTACAAAGGAATAATTTTCTTCGTAACTCTTTTTAAAAAGGTTGATAGGTAAAGGTTTTCTATATAAAATTATCTCTATATATTCTTTAGTTCTATAAAAAAATATGGTATAATAAAGGGATAAAAATTATATTTATTTTAGAGTGAAGTAGCCATTTATTAAGATATTCATCTTTAGGTGGCATTGTAGGGTGGACAATGAACGTTGATAAGCGATTTGAAACAGAAATAGTAAAGAAATATAGAGAAAATATACAAAAAAAGAAAGTGTCTTTATTCTTAAAATTGTTTTTTGATAAGGTCTTGGCATTACTTTTGCTTATTCCATTATCTCCAATTATTTTAGGAATCGCTATTTGGATAAAACTAGATAGTGAAGGGCCTGTTTTTTATAGGCAGGAGAGAATAACTACATACGGTAGAACTTTTAGGATTTTTAAATTTAGAACAATGGTAAAAGATGCTGATAAGATGGGGGCTGCAGTTACCCAGCAAAATGATCCGCGCATCAGTAAAGTAGGGTGTAAACTTCGTAAAGTACGCTTGGATGAGCTCCCGCAATTAATAAATGTTTTAATTGGGGACATGTGCTTTGTAGGTGTTCGCCCAGAAGTTGCTAAATATGTAAATCGTTATACAGATGAAATGAATGCAACACTACTTCTTCCTGCGGGAATAACATCTCCAGCTAGTATAGAATATAAAGATGAAGATGAAGTTATTGAGAAGTATAAAGGAAGCGGTAGAAGTATTGACGATATCTACGTAGAAGAAATTTTACCAGATAAGATGAAATATAATTTAAAATATATTAAAGAATTTAGTGTTATAAATGATATTAAAATAATGATAAGAACTGCTTTAGCGGTTATAAAATAGGAGTTAGAAATGAAAAAATATAATATACCATTTTCACCACCAGATATATCAGAAGATGAGATTAATGAAGTAATTGATACTTTAAAATCAGGTTGGATAACAACAGGACCGAAAACAAAAGAATTAGAAAGAAGATTATCAGAATTTACTACAACACCTAAAACAGTGTGTTTAAATTCAGCAACAGCTGCCTTAGAGTTAGTACTAAGAGTACTAGGTATTGGTGAAGGTGACGAGGTTATCGTACCTGCGATGACTTACACTGCATCATGTAGTGTTATTTATCATGTTGGGGCGAAAGCTGTAATCGTTGATATTCAAAAAGATGGTCATGAAATGGACTATGAAGCATTAGAAAATGCGATAACTGAAAAAACAAAAGCTGTAATTCCGGTTGATTTAGCAGGAATTCCATGTGACTATGACAAAATTTTTGAAGTAGTAAATGCGAAGAAATCATTGTTTAAAGCAAATAGTGAATATCAAGAAAAATTAGGACGTATTGCAGTAGTAGCCGACGGAGCACATGCATTAGGAAGTGTTTATAAAGATGTTAAAGTTGGAGCAGTAGCGGACTTTACAACATTCTCATTCCACGCAGTTAAAAACTTTACTACAGCTGAAGGTGGAAGTGTAACATGGAAAGAAAATCCTAATTTTGATAATGAAGAACTATACAAAGAGTTTCAAATATATTCTCTTCATGGTCAAACTAAAGATGCTTTAGCTAAAACAAAAGCTGGTTCATGGGAATATGACATAGTTATACCAGGTTATAAATGTAATATGACTGATATTATGGCATCTATCGGTTTAGTTCAGCTAGATCGCTATCCAAAACTACTAGAGCGTAGAGTAGAATTAGTAGAACAATATAATAAGGCCTTTGAAGGGACTAGAGTAATACCATTAGTACATTATACAGATACTTATAAATCTTCAGGACATTTATATATTACGCATATTAAAGGTGCTACTTACGAGCAACGTGGTGAAATTATTACAAAAATGGCAGAGCGTGGAATTAGTTGTAATGTACACTACAAACCATTACCACTATTAACTGCATATAGCAACTTAGGCTTTGATATCAAAGATTATCCAAATGCTTATGATTATTTTGTAAATGAAGTAACTTTACCCCTGCACACTCGTTTAAGTGATGAAGATGTTAAGGTTATTGTTGAAAACTTCAAAGAAATAGTAGCGGAGGTTGTAGGTGAGTAGTTTAAAAGAAATTCAAAATAAAAGTTTAGAAATGGCTGAATATTTTGTAGAATTTTGTCGTGAACATGACTTACTTTGTTACCTTTGTGGCGGTGGAGCAATAGGTGGTTTAAGAAATAAAGGATTTATCCCGTGGGATGATGATTTAGACTTTTTTATGCCAAGAAAAGATTATGAGAAACTACCTGAATTATGGAATAAATATGCTAAAAAAGAGTACTTTTTATCTAAAAGTGATTCGAAGTTTGTAGATAGAAACTTATTTATCACAATAAGAGATACTCAAACAACATGTATTAAACCATATCAACAAGATTTAGACATGCCTCATGGCTTAGCACTTGATGTTATACCTTTGGATTATTATCCAAAAGACGAATCTAGCAGAAAAAAACAAGTACGCTGGGCATTAATTTACTCACTGTTTTGTGCACAAACTATTCCAGAAAAACATGGTGCTATTATGAAGTGGGGAAGCACAATCTTACTAGGCCTTACTCCAAAAGCATTACGCTATAAAATTTGGAAAAAAGCTGAACGAGAAATGACTAAATATACACGTGAGGAAAGCGACGGTATAACAGAACTTTGTACAGGGCCTGGATATATGAAGAAAAAATATCCGATAGAAGCATTTGATGATAATATTTTTATTGACTTTGAAAATACAAAAATGCCAATTCCTGTAGGGTATGATATTTATTTGAAAACAGCTTTTGGTGATTATATGACACCACCACCAAAGGAAAAACAAGTACCACATCATGATGCGGTAATAACTGATATGGAAAATAGTTATATTAAATATAAAGGGGAATATTATGGCTAAGAAAAAAGTATTATTTTTTATGTGGTCTTACTCATTGGGAGGAGGAGCAGAAAAGATACTTTCTACTGTAATTAGAAATCTTCCAAAGGATAAGTATGATATAGATATTTTGGAGATAGAACATTTTGATAAAGGATATGAGCCTATATCAGATAACGTGACTATATTAAAGTCATTACAAAGTTATAAGCAATCTAGATTATTGCGTGCAATTTTATGGAGATTGCGTATATATTTTCCTGGTATAGTAAGACGATTATTGGTAAAAGATGAGTATGATATAGAAGTATCATTTACTATTATGAATCCACCTTTTAATTTTTCAAAAAGAAACAATGTAAAAAAAATAGCATGGATACATGGAAGTATAGAAGAATTTCTTAATGATGAAGAGAAAAGAAACTCTCATAAAAAACATTTGAAAGATGTTGATAATATTGTTGCTATATCGAAGAAAACTAGAGAATCTATTGAAGAAGTATTTCCAGAATATAGAAGCAAGTTATGTACAATTTATAACGGCTATAATTTTGAAGAGATAATAGAGAAATCAAAAGAAAGTGTAGATATTGAAGTTAATTCTAATAGTATTTGTTCAGTAGGAAGAATTGAAGAAAATAAAGGTTCAGATAGAGTATTAGAAGTTATTCGCTTATTGCATAAACAAGATAAAAAGTATCATTTGTATTTTATAGGCACTGGAACACTTGAAGAAGAACTAAAAAGAAGAGTAGACCAATATGGTTTACAACAATATGTTCACTTTTTAGGATATCAAAAAAATCCATATAAGTATTTAAAAGATATGGAGTTATTATTATCCATGTCTAAACAAGAAGGGTTTCCAGGAGTTTATGTGGAAGCTTTAAGCTTAGGTATTCCTTTTGTTTCAACAGATGTCGGGGGTGCTGAAGAGTTATCCCAAAAAGGTCGTTTTGGGAAAATAATAAATACAGATGAACAAGCAGTAGAAGAAATAATTAAATATATAGAAGGATCTGAAGTATTTAATAAGGAAGAAGCTAGAGAATTTCTATCTACGTTTACTATTAAAAAACAGATAGAAGAGATTGAAAAAATATTTAAATAATGAGGAAGTTATGAACAAAGAGTTAATTAGCGTAATAGTACCAGTTTTTAATGTAGAAAAGTACTTAGAACGTTGTGTAGAATCAATTGTAAATCAAACATATAAGAATTTAGAGATAATTCTTGTAAACGATGGTTCAACAGATAATAGTGGAGAACTATGTGATGAATTAGCAAAAAGAGATAATAGAATTAAGGTAGTCCACAAAGAAAATGGGGGATTATCAGATGCAAGAAATAATGGTGAAAGAGAATCAACAGGAGAATACGTGATATTTATTGATTCAGATGACTATATTCACCATGAAATGTTAAATACACTATATAATCAAATAGTGGAAAAAAATGCTGATGTTTCTATCTGTGGGGTAATGAATGTTTACTCAAATAGTGAAACACCACAGTGCAGTGATATAAATATGGATTTTGTTTGTGATAAAGAAGGTTTTCTAAAAGAATATTTGATAGGAGAAAAGATACCTGGAAGTATTTGTAATAAACTATTAAAAAAATCAATCGCAGATAAGCTAGAATTTCCGGTAGGAAAAATATATGAAGATGCATTTTATCATTATGATTTAATAAATCATGCTGATAAATATGCTGTCAGTACTAAACCTTATTATTATTATTTTCATAGAGGGGATAGTATTACAACAAAACCATATAGGGAAATAGATTTGGTATATATAGATATTTATAAAAAATATTATGACTTAATATCTAAAGAATATAGAGGATTACTAGATGAAGCATTCTTTAGACTTTCATATGCTCATTTCTTTATTTTAGATAAGATGCTTCTAGAAAAAGATTATAGAAAATTAGAGCACTATAGAGAAGTTTTGAGCTTTTTAAAAAGAAATGCAATCAAGATATCAAAAAATACTATTTTTAGAAGAAATAGAAGAATTGCTGCGTTAGTATTATTTGTTAACGTTAAATTGTATAGAAAATTATTATTTTCTAATATAGAAAATAGTAAGAGAATACATGAATAGAGGAGGAAAGTAGAGTGAGTATAGAAGGCAAAAAGTTATATTTTGTACTAACTATGCTTAGTTATTTTATAACTATTATTATTGGTATATCCTATATATATACTAACGAATTGAAGTTATTGCTGTTTACATTGTTAAGCCTATTAATTAGTAGTATCCTATATACATTTACTAACATAAAGTATTATATTATACACTTAATTTTTTATTTAACTATTTTTGTGTTTCTAGTATCGAGACCTACAATAGATTATTTTAAAGATGGAGTTTTAAATACTTATCAGGCGGAAGCATATAAATTTTCATTTCTAATTATAGCTATATCAGTAATAGGCTTATTTTTAGGGGGGATATTGGTTTCTAAGAAAGGTGAAAATAAAGAAAGAATAGAGAATCAAGTTTATATAAAGAATATTAGATTAGTTTCTTTAGTAGTTTTTCTAATATCTTATCCATTTTATACTTTAAGACTAATAGAAAGATTAATTTTCAGATTGCATACAACGTATTATGATTATTATGCCAACTTCAAAAGTGAATTGCCATATTTTACATATACGATATCTACGTTTATGTTATATTCATTATGTATATATTTAGCGACTAAACCTAAAAAATTACAGTCTACAATTGTTTTGCTGATGGTTATTGCAGCAAATACAATACACCTATTTATAGGTACAAGGAACCCGTTCATACTAAGTTTGATTTTTGCATTTCTATATTATTTTATGAGAAATCAATCGGAAAAAGGAAAATGGATAGGGTTTAAAGAAAAAATTATTTTATACGTAGGTACTCCATTAATAATGATTTTTATGGGGCTGTTAAATTATATTAGAGATGATGCCGAGGTTGAAAATGGAGGAATAGGTAATTTAATCTTAGATTTCATATATAAACAAGGTACTAGTTTTGGAGTATTAACTCGAGGATATTTATACAATAGTAATATACCGGTAAGGGACACTGTGAACTTTACTTTTGGGCCTATTCTAGAATATTACACCAAAGGAAGCCTAGGAATTTTATTTGGAGGGAAGCCATTTGTTAATTCTACTAACAGTGTAGAACTAGCATTGGAAAGTAACAGTTATTCGCATAATATATCGTATATTGTTTTAGATAAAGAATATTTAAATGGTCATGGGATAGGAAGTAGTTATATAATGGAATTATATACAGATTATGGCTTTTTTGGCGTATTTTTATTTAATATTTTGTTAGGAATATTATTTATATATATGATGAGAGTAGCTTATAGGATGGGAGTATTAGCTTATGGGATAACTCTTTTAATCTTAAACTATCTATTCTTTATGCCAAGAAGTAGCTTCTCAGAAAGTTTTTTAAGTCTGTTTACTATGCAATTTTGGGGAATAGTCTTACTTATATTTCTAGGAGCAGGATTACTTAATAAAAATATAAAACATATAGTTAATAGAAAAGGAGAACAATAATGTTTGAAAATTATTCAATAGCAGATTTATATGCTAATATATATAAAAAAAAGGTAATTAATTTTATAGTGTTAGTGTTGGTATTTTGTGTAATGGCAATACCTTACACATATAAAGTAATAAATAATAAAACAATAGTAAAAGATACAACAAATTATTATACATACATCACTTATAAAATTACATCTCCATTAGAAGAGCAACAAAGTTTCGATAAGAATAAAATTGGAGGATATAGTGACTTTTATGGTAAACTAGTTACAGCCAATATAAATGGAGCTTACTTATTTAATGATTTGTCAGAAAAAGATATGAAAGTATTAGAGAGAGAATTAGACACTAGTGCTAATACGTTAAAAAATTCTAATTATGATTATTGGGAAAAGAAAATAACTGTAAGTCCTTTAGTTAATAACGCAGGGGTAACTGTTAAAATACTTACACCTAGTAAAATGGCTAACGATATTATCGAGAAGAAATTAGATGGTGTGGTTAATAAATTTAAAGATACTTACGCAAATGTTAAAATAGAAAAATTAGAAACGATAAATTCTGTTGAATTAGCAGCGAAAGATGGACAGGAATCTGGAATTAGTAAAGTAAGTTTATTGATTAGATTAGCTGTTCTGGGAGTTGCGGCATTCATTATAACTGTTTTAGGTAACATAGTTCTATATATATTTAATCCAACAATCAATAGAGCGGGTGATTATAGTAAATATGATATTAATTTTGTTACTAAGCTAAGCTCGGCTTCTAACTTAAAGGAATTAATAGAGTATAAAGCAGGAAATAGTGCAGTAGTATTATTATCTTCAGATAAAAAAATTATAGAAAAGTTCTCAAAACAATATAGTGAGTTACTTAATAATGATAATATAACAGTAGGAAATATAGATGAAATAACAACAATAATAAAAGCTGATAACGTACTGTTTGTTGAAGAGTATGGGGTAACTAGATATAAGAATTTTGAAGAAGTATTACAAATAGTTCAAAATATTGGAAAAAAAGTGCTAGGAGTTGCTACTTATAAATTATAATATAAAAAATAAGAATACCTTAGAGTTAAATATGAGAAGATTTAACTCTAAGGTATTTTTTCGTAGCTATCAAATATATAATTCTATTGTTAAGCATAGGAAGATAGTTTCCTTTTTGAACAAAAAGATTATTTTTTATATGCTTGAATATTGTGGCTATACCATTGTTGTTCCTCTACTGAAGGAGGTGTCATATAGTCACCGTAAAATTGTGAAAGGAATTTATCATAGTTTTTAGGAATTGGTAGTTTTCTTCCTTCGAATTCAACATATATAAGGTCTTTGAGTGTTCCAGCGGGGAAGACCTCTTTTAGTCCATCCTTACTTATACCTATTGCGCCTTCATATTTTCCATTCTCTTTTGAATTACTACTAACTAATTTTTCTATTTTTTTATAGAAGAAACGGGGATTAACAAATCTTAGTGCATACCAGCAAATAACTCGAATAAAGTCTTTTATTTTACTATCTCCATAAGTTGAACGATCCTTTTTTACATAACATAATTGACGGAGTGCAACTAGTTTGTAACTTTTCTCAATGATGCTCAAATCATCAAAAGTGTCTATAGGAAATACATCAACAAAAATGCTAGTATCATGTGGTTTATACTTAACCGTATCTTTTATAATAGTACTAGTATCTATAATAGCTGCAAAATTATGGAAATACCAATCAGAATTATTGTAATCTAAAACTTTATATTTAGGATGATTGGATTTATTAATGCTATCGATTAATTTATTATAATCTTCTCTATATAAAGATATATCTATATCATCATCCCAAGGGATCATTCCTTTGTGCCTAACAGCACCTAGCATACTACCATAACTAAGAAAATATGGTATATTATTTTTTTTACAAATATCATCAATAAAATCTAATATCTCTAATTGATGTTCTTTTATTTCTTCTTTAGACATTAAATTCATAACTTACTCCTCTATTTTATATGCTTCAAATTCATGGATATTAATTTGCTTCTCTTTTGGAGGGAGCTCAAGATAATTTCCATAATATTGTGTTAAGATAACATCATAGTTTTTAGGGGCAGGGAGAGTTAAGTGTTCAAACTCCATATCAATAAACTCATTAAAAATTTGAGCGTTAAAGATTTCTTTCTCTTTTAATTTTGATGGTATAAATGCAGTATACTTCCCGTTCCTACCAGTATTTTGTGTTATTTTTCTTTCAATTATATTCGCAAATAATCTAGGAGATACTGGAAGAAACAAGCCCCAGAAAGTACTGCGAATTATATCTTTTACAATGCTATCTTTATAAATAATATTTTTTCTTTTACTAAAAGATAGTAGCTTCAAGCTTTCCAAAATATAACAGGTATTAATTATTTTTTTATCATTAAATTTATCCATAGGGAAAATATCAACAAATACTCCACTAGAAAAAGTTTTATAATTTCTATTGTCAACTATTTTAGTAGTGGTATCAACAACTTTTATAAAATTGTTGAAATAAGCTTTGTCGGTATCTAGGGACAAAATTTTATATTTAGAAGAATCTTCGTTAAATTTTTCTATGAACATATTGTAATGTTCTCTATCCATTGAAATATCTATGTCATCATCCCAAGGTATAAATCCTTTATGCCTTACAGCTCCAAGAAGTGTACCATAATTAATGAAATATAAAATATTGTTTTTTTTGCAAAATGAGTCTATATAAGCAAGTATTTCAAGTTGTATTTTTTTTACTTCATCTAAAGTAAGTTTCTTCATCTGCTTTAAGACCTCCTATTTGTAGTAAATTTATTTTTCAGTGATAACAAGTTGTTATATAGTTCTAAAAATACACTGTCTTTATTGATAACTAGTAGTATTATGTATGAGCAAATCGATAATAAAATAATACTAGTTGTATTTATTAAAAATCGTAGATTAATTACTAACTCAGCTGGATAAATATAGTTTACTATAAAATACACAAGTAAAAAAGTAGAGCTAAATAATGAATATTTCAGTGTATATTTAAATATGTTTTTAAGATTAAATAATTTTTTCTTATTAATAAAAGTAATGTATATAATAAGTAAAACTATTTCTGATATTATAGTGGTAATTAAATAAAATTCAGGTTTAAAAATATTATTATGAAATAATAAAAAGTTCATTATAAAATTTAGTATCCCCGTGCATAGGGTATATAATGTTATTCTTTTTTCAAAGCCATTAACAAATAGTATTTGAGAACCTAAAATGGTATCTAATGCTGATATTATTGTTCTGAATGCAAATAATGATGTAAGAGTTCCTGCAGCTACATATTTTTCACTACCATAAAGTAGGATAGCATGTGGTCCTAAAAGTGTTAGACCGAAACTTAGAGGTATAATAAAGAAATTGAATACTCGGCTACCTTTATTTACTAAGTATGTATATGATTCTCGATCATTATTACCTAAGTAATAACCCAGACGAGGTAAACTTACACCTATAGCCCCTGTTATTACACCAGCTAAGACAGTAACTAATCTTTGTGACATTGTATAGTAAGTAACGTATATCGATTCTCCAGCTTTAACAAGAAATATTCTGTCTAAAAATGTATAAAGCATATTTGCATTCGCAAATAATAGCATAGCTAGTAGTGGTAAAATTAAAGGCTTTAAGTCTCTGATTTTAATTCTAACAAACTTAACATCTTTTTTTATCCAAAAATAACTTATTACATAATTTAAAGCAGTGGATAGGCTCATTATAAGTGTATATATTATGATGTCATGTTCATCTCTTACAAATGCAAAAATAGATATTAGCATTAATACTCTAATGACAGCAGTTTTATAAAATAGAAAACTATAGTTTTCTAATGCTTCATTTACCCATTCTATAGAAAATATTTGAGCGACTAATTGTACACCCATTACTAAATATATTTTTTTTAGGGTAGGATTATTCTCAAAGAATAAATTATAAGTTGCAAAGTAAATAGCAGTAGTTACAATTGTACAAAACATACAAAGGTAAAATAGTTGTGAGAATACCTTATTAGTTTTATTTTTATTATCTCGAACATTACTTATAGCTCTTAAGCCATAGGTATAAACTCCAAAAGTAGCAAATGGTAAGAAAAATGATAGGATTGTATCTACAGAGTTAAAATACCCGTAGTAAGTCTTATCAAGCACCCGCGCGACATAAGTTCCAGTTAGGATGGGGAAAATTATATTAAGAATTCGTATACCCATGAAGGCTAAGGCGTTCATTTTTATGCTCTTCATATAAGAAAAAATCCTTTCTTAGAAATTCTATTAAACATTATATCATATTTTCAAGATAACGACTCAAAATATCTAAAAATTGTAAAGTTTTTTGTTGAATATCTTAATATATGATATAATAGGATAGATGAAATATAAACTAAAATAGAAAATAAATAATTAAGGAGAAAAACATGATTTACGCAGGGATATTAGCTGGTGGGACAGGAACTAGAATGGGAATTAGCAACATGCCAAAACAATTTCTAGATTTAGGTAATAAACCAATAATTATTCATACTATCGAGAAATTTCTATTAGAGCCTGAAATAGAAAGAATAGTAGTAGGAGTGCATGAAGACTGGGTTTCACATGCAGAAGATTTAGTTGAACAATATGTTCCTACTTTTAGTGATAGAATAATCATTACACCAGGTGGTGTAGATAGAAATACTACAATTGAAAATATTATTAAAAGAATAAATGAATATAAAGAGCTAACAGATGAAGATATCGTAGTTACACACGACTCTGTTCGTCCGTTTATTACACTTAGAATAATTAAAGATAATATTAGATTAGCTAAAGAAAGTGATGCAGTAGATACAGTAGTAGAAGCGGTAGATACAATAGTTGAAAGTACAAATGGGGAGTATATTACTAATATTCCAAATAGAGCGCACTATTATCAAGGACAAACTCCACAAAGTTTCCGTTGTAAAGACTTCTTAGACTTATATACATCACTAGATGCAGAAGAGAAAAAAATATTAACAGATGCGTGTAAAATATTTGTTATTAAAGGGAAAAAAGTAGCGCTAGCTCGTGGAGAATACTCAAATCTTAAAGTGACTACTGTAACGGATCTTAAAATTGCTAAGAGTATGTTAGAGGAAGAATAATATGATTAATCAAATATATCAATTGATAAAACCGAAATTTATTAATGTAAAATATAATGAAGAAAATTTAAATGATAAAGATAAAATAGTTATTAGACCTAACTATATGGCTCTTTGTCATGCGGATCAAAGATACTATCAAGGGAAAAGAGATCCGAAAATTTTAGCTAAAAAACTACCTATGGCTCTAATTCATGAATGTGTAGGGATTGTTATATCTGACCCTACAGGTACGTATAAAGTAGGACAGAAAGTAGTGATGATTCCTAACCAACCACCAAGAGCTAGTGATGAGGAATTCTATGAAAATTATATGAGTGGGACACATTTCTTATCTAGTGGATATGATGGTTTTATGAGAGAATTTGTAGCTTTACCAAAAGATAGAGTAGTTGCATATGATGGTGTAGAAGATAGTGTCGCAGCTATTACTGAGTTCATTAGTGTTGGTATGCATGCTATGGATAGATTTATGAAAAATTCTCATAGTAAAAAGGATAGAATCGCTATAATAGGTGACGGAAGTTTAGCATATGTTATGGCCAATATAATAAACTATATGTTGCCTAACTGTGAAATTATCGTCATAGGTCGTCACTGGGAAAAATTAGAATTATTTAGTTTTGCGAAAGAACGTTATATTACTGATGATATTCCAGCTGATTTAAGCTTTGATCATGGTGTAGAATGTTGTGGCGGAGATGGTAGTGGTTATGCTATCAATGATATTATTAAATATATAAAACCACAAGGTAGTTTGGTACTTATGGGTGTTAGTGAATATAATGTAAATATTAATACTCGTGATGTATTAGAAAAAGGATTAACGCTATTAGGTTCATCTCGTTCTGGTAGAGTTGACTTTGAAAAAGCAGTAGAAATGCTAAGTAATAAAAAATTCGAAAGAAGATTTAAAAATATCATTTATTTAGAAACTCCAGTGAAAAATATTAATGATATTCATAGAGTTTTTGCTACTGATTTAAATACGGCATTCAAGACTGTATTTAAGTGGGAAGTGTAGAATGGATATTTTTGTTTTATTGATAATTTCTGGATTTGCTTATTTGTTACCAAAAAATTCAAGAGATTATTTAAATCCAGCCTCAACTAACGGTTTAAAAGGGATTTTAGCTATAGGTATAATACTACATCATTTATCACAAGAGGTTACTACAGGGGATGTTTTCACTAATTTTGCTTATATGGGAAGTTATATAGTGTCTATTTTCTTCTTTTTATCAGGATATGGATTATATGTTCAAAATAGCAAAAGTAAAACATATTTAGATAATTTTTTTAGAAAAAGATTATTGAAAATTTTAGTTCCATTTATAAGCATATGGATGATTTATTTGATATATAGAATAGGTGTGAATAAAGAATCAATTAATTTCGATTATTTTATTAAGCTGTTTACAGTTGGAAAAACAGTTATATATAATGGTTGGTTTATAGATGTCATAATTCTTATATATATATTCTTTTATTTATCATTCAAATTTGTGGAAAATAAAAGAGTAGCTATTATTATTAATAGTATGTTTATTATTATTTATATTATTATAGCTATTAAATTACATTATTCATTTTGGTGGTATAATAGTATTTTAACATTTATCTTAGGATTAGTATGGGCAAAGAATAAAGATAAAATAGATGAAGTAATAGATAATAATTTATTCACAATTATGATTAGTACTACATTTTTTATGTTTGTATTTCATAATTATGATATTGTATTAATTAAGCTTGGTTTTACAAGTAGTTACATGTATGCTTTAGCAGCAAATATGGATAATCTTATTTTTACTCTTTACTTTACATTATTGGTAAAAAATATAAATTTTGAGAATAAATATTTACTAGCTCTAGGGGGAATCTCTTTTGAGTTATATATGATTCATGGGTTAGTAATACAGTATTTTGCAAGATATTATATTTCGTCAAAAGTAAATGATGTTATATTTACAGTAATAGTATTGGTTGTTAGTATAATACTTGCGAAACTTATTAATTTTGGAATAAAGAAAGTTATGGTGAAGTAAAAAGTTTAATTTATCAATTGTGAACTAAATTAAGATAATATTGGAAATCAGCTAATATAAATTAGACTTTTTTTTATAAGTATGTTAAAATGATTAAGGTTGAGATTTAATTATTAAATTAAATCTCAGTTTTTTGACATCGTGTTCAAAAAAATAATTATAAGCGAAAGAAATGAACAAAAAGAGAGGTGCTTTATGATTAAATTATCAGAATTCGAAGTTTTAATGAAATTATTACAAAATTCAAATAAAACACAAAGAGAAATAGCTGAGGATTTAAATATTTCATTAGGGAAAGTTAATTCAGTAATTGCAGAATTAAAAGATAAAGGATTAATAGATAAAAATAATAAAATTACAAAAAATGGAATAGATTCTCTAGAACCATATAAAGTTAATAATGCAGTAATATTAGCAGCGGGTATGAGTACTAGATTTGCTCCGTTATCGTATGAAAAACCTAAAGGATTACTTAATGTAAAGGGAGAAGTTTTAATAGAAAGACAAATTAAACAATTACATTCTGTAGGTATAAAAGATATAACATTAGTAGTTGGTTATATGAAAGAAAAGATGTTTTATCTAGAAGAGAAATATGGAGTGGAAATTGTTGTAAATGAAGACTATTATAGATACAACAATACATCTTCTATGATTCTAGTAGCAGATAAATTATCAAATACATACATTTGTTCATCTGATAATTACTTTGAAAAAAATCCATTTGAAAAGTATGTTTATAAAGGGTATTATTCATCTGTATATGAAGAAGGTGAAACTGATGAATATTGTATAACTGTTGATAAAAAAGATAGAATAATTGATGCAAAAATAGGCGGATCTGACACTTGGGTAATGTTAGGCCATGTATATTTTGACCGAGAATTTAGTAATAAGTTTTCTTCAATTCTTAGAGAAGAGTATAAAAAACAAGCAGTAAAAGAAGGATTGTGGGAGGACTTATATATTAAGTTTATATCAGAATTAGATTTACGTATAAGAAGATATAGTAAGGATGTTATAAGAGAGTTTGATTCTTTAGAAGAATTAAGAGAGTTTGATAAGGATTATCTAAAAAATACTAATTCTAGAATTTTAAATAACATTTCAAATATATTGGAATGCAAAGAAGAAGAAATCGAACAAATAAGTCCAATAAAAGCAGGGTTAACGAATACGTCGTTTAAATTTACTGTTTCGGGGAAACAATATGTTTATAGACATCCTGGTAAAGGTACAGAAGAGTATATTAATAGGAAAAGTGAAGCTGCTTCAATGGAGGTGGCTAAGAAATTAGGGATAGATAATACTCACATTTATATCGATGAGAAAGGTTGGAAGATTTCTCACTATATAGATAATGCTAGAAATTTAGATTATCATAACAAGGAAGATGTTTCTCAAGCATTAAAATATCTAAAGTTATTACATAATAGCGGTGAAAAAACAGAGTATAAATTTGATATTTGGAAACAGATTGATGGATTCCGCCACCTACTAGCAGAAAATAATAGAGATGATTTTGAAGATATGAGTGACTTAGTAGACTTGGTGGAGAAACTGAAGAATGAATTATCAGATGATCAAGAATATTGTTTGTGTCATTGTGATAGTTATGACCCTAACTTTTTAATAGATAAAGAAAATAATATGTATTTAATTGATTGGGAGTACTCAGGTATGGCGCATCCAGCAGTTGATTTAGGAACGTTTATTGCTTGTTCAGATTATAAGGTAGAAGAAGCTATTGAGGTTATTAAAGAATACCTAGGAGAGAGTTATACACCTGATAAATTAAAAACCTATTTAGGATATACTGCAATTATATCGTTTTACTGGTTTTTATGGGCTCTACATCAAGACAGCTTAGGAAAAAATGTAGGTAAATATTTATACATATGGTATAAGTATACGAAATTATATGCAAAAGAAGCATTAGAATAAAAAGGAGTCAATAGTAATGAGTAAAAATCTAGAAGAATTAATATATGAAGAAACAGAGAGAAGACTAGATATAATGGAAAGTAAGGAATATAAATTTCCTAAAAGAATCACTAAGGTAGATAGTTATATTATAATAAGCATAATAATAATAAGTTTGGTGTTAATAATATTATGTATGAGTGAGGTAATTAAGTAATGCAGAATAGTTATATCGAAAGAGAAACAATTACTGGAGTAGTGCCAGTTTTAAGTAATGAAAGAAAATATTCTTTTATGGATTTATTTTTATCAACAAGTGGATTTGCTATTGCAACATGGTGTTATACACAAGGAGCATATGTAGCGCAATTTTTAGGATTTAAGCAAATGTTAATTAATATTTTTGCTTTTAACTTAATCTGGGTATTAGTAAGTTGTTTACCAATCTTCTTTGCAGTAAGATATGGTATAGATTTATGGATATGGTTAAGGGCTGTATTAGGAAATAAAGGAGTTGCTATATTATCAATTGTTATTAGTTTGGCAAATTTTGGATGGTATGCAGTTGCTGCTAATTTATTTTCTTCTTCAATGATTAATCTAATGAAGAATTTTGGAATAGTATTAAATGAAGATTTATGGAATCCTATATTAGGTGTGTTATGTGTTGTTTTAGGGACGCTAATAGCTATAGGGGGACCAGAAGTAATAAAATGGACTAATAGATTCCTAGTAGGAGCATTATTGGTGGTAGGAGTAATAGTATTTTTCATCAGTATAACTTCTGTTCCGTTCTCAGAAATACTAGCTGTAAAACCTGTTAATCAAGAAGGAATTAGCGCGCTAGAACGTTTTATGATGTCAGCTGAGGGAAATGTTGCTTTTGCATTCTCTTGGTCAACGCAAGCGTTAGTTATGCCTAGATTAGCTAAAACAGAAAGAAGCGGTTATTGGGGGACAACTCTTTCTTATGGTGTTGTAGCACCATTCTTTGTTGCAACAGGTGGAGTTATGACTTTAGCAATGTTTGTAAAAACGGGTGCTTATGAAAGTGATCCTACAACAATGTTATCAGTATTAGCAACTCCAACATTAGGTCTTTTAAGTTTACTGCTAGTAGCATTTGCTAATATAGGCACTCAAGGGACTGGGTCGTATGTAAACTGTATGATTGTGAAGAGTGGATTACCTAAAGTTAGTTATAAGTTGCTTGTTATAATAGCTATGATATATGTAAGTGTTCTTACTGTATGGGGAGGCGTAGAGAAGTATTTTGGTGCTTTCATCTCACTTGCAGCATATGTACAAGGTCCGATTATAGGTATGATATTAGTAGACTATTTTATTATTAGAAAAAGAAAACTATCGTTAAAATCAGCTTATAATTTAAAAGGGCATGATGCGTATAAATACAGTAATGGATATAATATTATTGGATTATTATGTATACTTATCTCATGTGTAGTAACAATGTTATTTGTATATAACCCATATAATGGTTCAATAAAAAGTAATATATTTTTATTTACAACAGGAAGCGGATTTACTGCTATCCTTGGTGCAGCATTATACTATATAGCTAGTACATTATTCAAAAAATATATGGTTAGAGATAGGGAAGATCTTGAAATAGTTTAATTTAAGATTCAATAATATACGTATTATTATTGAATCGTAACATTAGTATGCTGAGAAAAGGTCTTGTATTGGAAAAAATACTATTATAACTTAAGGATAAAATTAAATATCAAAGAACAAAAATACAGAATTTTTTAATTAAAATTCTGTATTTTTTATTGATAAAGTAGATGACATAATATGTAATATATTTGTAATTAAGTGGTAACTGTGCAGTAATGGAAAAAATGTATAATGTATAATGATTTAAAAGATATATTGAAAGAAAAATTAGTATAGGAGATTGGAAATAACTATGAAAAAGAATTTGAAAATGGGATTAGGAATTTTAACAGTATTAGCGACACCATTTGCAGTAGATGCTGCTACTGGATCTAGTGAAGCTCATGCAGTACAAGTTAAAGAAACGACTAAAAAACAAGTTGTTACAACAACAAAACAAACAGAAAATACAAAGAAAACAGAAAATCCTAAAAAAGAAGATGCTGCTAAAAAAGATACATCAAAAGAAAAAACGACTAGCTCTGCAAAAACAGTATCAGGTAAGTCTCAAGCTCCTGTAACTAACGCTGCAGAAAAGAAAACAGGTTGGACATCAAATGGAACATACTATGTAAATGGTAAGTTAGCAAACTGGTGGTATGACGATGGAAAAGACTGGTATTTCTTCCAAAATGGTAAAAAACATACGGGAGAAGGAAAAGACAATGCTGGTAAACACTACTTTTCAAATGGTAAATATGCTAATGGGAATGTAAACGGAACATATTACGTAAAAGGAAAAGCAGCCAATGGATACCAAAACGGAACATACTATGATAATGGAAAAGCAGCAAACTGGTGGTATGACGATGGAAAAGATTGGTACTTCTTCCAAAATGGTAAAAAACACACAGGAGAAGGAAAAGATAACGCAGGTAAGCATTATTTTGCAAATGGTAAATATGCTAATGGATATCAAAACGGAATCTACTATGCAAAAGGGAAAGCCGCAAATTGGTGGTATGATGATGGAAAAGATTGGTTTTATTTCAAAGATGGTAAGAAGTTTACTGGTATAGCAAATGATAGTTCTGGAAAACATGAATTTGTGAATGGTAAATATGCTCAAAAAGGTGGTAAAGCACAAGGTGTAGAAGCTACTAGTAACCAATATTCTGGACACTATAAAGTTACAGGGCTATATATCCCAGTATACGATGGTAATGGTAAAATTTTATCACATATTTCTCAAGGAACTATAATCTTCAAAGATAATAGAGCTTCTGCTTCAGGAAGAATTCCTGTTCAAGTAGCTGGATTAGTAGGATATGTTAACCCATCGCAAGTACAAGCAGTTAACTCTAGTACAACATTTATTCCTGACTATGTAAGTGATGGTAAATATGTATATCACAGATATTCTAAATATAGTAGTATAAAAGTTGCATACCATAATTCAAGTATGCAAGTAGGTAAATCATATTACTCAGCTGATGGAATTAACTTTGGTTCATTCAAATTAGAACATCCGTTCCAATTTAGTAATTTAAAATCAAAAACAAACTATACTGCTGCAGATATAAATAAACTTTATACACTAATGGGAGCAAGCAATAGTATGTTGGCAGGTAAAGGTGCTGCATTCAAAGCTGCAGAACAAAAATATGGTGTAAATGCACTATACTTAGTAGCTCACAGTGCTTTAGAGAGTGCATGGGGTAGAAGTAATATAGCTAAAGCTAAAAATAACTTCTTCGGAATTGCTGCTTATGATTCAAGTCCATATACATCAGCAACTAAATTTGATAATGTAGATGCAGGTATTTTAGGAGCTGCTCGCTGGATTAATGAAAAATATCTAAGCAATTCAAGCTTCCCAGCAAGAGGAGCTTACTTAGGAAATAAAGTAGGTGGAATGAACGTTAACTATGCAACTGCGCCTTATTGGGGAGAATCTATTGCAAGTATAATGTTTGATGCTAACGATAGATTAGGTAATAAAGATAAATAATAAATTTTAGGCTAGATTACGCAGTTAATCTAGCCTGATTTGTGGAAGGAGAAAGTATGCTAGTATCAATTGTTATTAGTGCGTATAATGAAGAAAAATATTTACCAGGATTAATAGAAGATTTAAAAAATCAAAGTTATCCACACAATCTGATAGAAATAATTCTTATAAATGCAATGTCTACAGATAAAACTAAAGATATTATGGAGAATTTTCAAAAAAACAATAGTGATTTCCATAATATAAAAGTAATAGATAATCCTAAAAAAGTGCAGCCTAGTGGGTTCAATTTGGGAGTGAAAAATTCAGAGGGAGATGTAGTGTTAAAAATTGACGCTCATTCAAAAGTAACTAGTGATTTTGTAGAGAAAAATGTTAATGTAATAAATACAGGTGAATATGTATGTGGTGGGAAGAGACCTACAATTGTGGAGACTTCTGATAATTTCTCTAAGACACTTCATTTAGTAGAAGAAAATATGTTTGGTAGTAGTATAGCTAGTTATAGGAAATCTGATGAAGATAGATATGTAGATTCAATTTTTCATGGAATGTATAGAAAAGAAGTGTTCGAAAAAGCAGGTTTATTAAATGAAAAATTAATTCGCACAGAAGACAATGAGATACATTATCGAATAAGAAAAAATGGTTTTAAAATTAAATATAGTAAGGATATACTATCATATCAATACATCAGACCTACTTTAAAGAAAATGTTAAAGCAAAAATATTCCAACGGATATTGGATTGGTTTAACATCTCATGTTGAATTTAAGTGTTTATCAATATTTCACTTTGTTCCATTAGCATTTGTTTTAGCTATAATATTTAGTTTATGTATGATTCCAATTACATCTATATTTATTATATTGTTAAGTAGTGTTTACTTTTTATTTACAATACTTATTACAATTATGACAATAATAAATAATAAGTTTAATGTTACAATTTTACTAATGCCGATAATATTATTTTTAATCCATGTTTATTACGGGGTAGGAACATTAGTAGGTCTAATAAAAGGATTTAGTTGGAAAAAAGAATATTACTCTAATAAATAAAAAAATAATTTTTATAAAATAAAAATACAGAATTTATTTATAATTTAATTCTGTATTTTTTATTTTAAAGTTTACATAATTAATATGTAACAAATTTGTAATTAAGTGGTAACTGTGAAGTAATGGAAATAATGTTATAATGTATATTGATTTTTATTGAAAATATTATGATAACGTATTGAAACAAAAACAGTATAGGAGATTGAAAATAACTATGAAAAATAATATAAAACTAGGATTAGGAATATTAACTGTATTAGCAACACCGTTTGCTGTAGATGCAGCAACTGGATCTAGTGAAGCTCATGCTGCACAAGATACTGTAAAAAATACACAAGTAGCTAAAACTACTAATAAAGAAGAAGTAAAAACTACTACTCAAAAACAAGTGGAAAGTACAACTAAAGTAGGAAATACTAAGGTTGAAACTATTAAAAAAGAAAATATTAAAGTAGAAGATACTAAAAAAGAAAATACTGTAAAAAAAGAAGAAGCTACAAAGAAAGAAGAAACAACTAAAAAAGATGAGTCTACTGATAAACAAGCTAGCTCTGTAAAAACAGTATCAGGTAAACCTCAAGCGCCTGAAGCTGATTCTAAAGAGAAAAAAACTGGTTGGGCATCAAATGGAACATACTATGTAAATGGTAAGTTAGCAAACTGGTGGTATGATGATGGAAAAGACTGGTATTTCTTCCAAAATGGTAAAAAACACACAGGAGAAGGAAAAGATAATGCTGGTAACCACTACTTTGTTAATGGAAAATATGCCAACGGTTATCAAAAAGATACATATTATGTAAAAGGAGAAGCAGCAAACTGGTGGTATGATGATGGAAAAGACTGGTATTTCTTCCAAAAAGGTAAGAAACACACAGGAGAAGGAAAAGATAATGCTGGTAAGCGTCATTTTACAAATGGTAAATATACTAATGGTTATCAAAAAGATACATATTATGTAAATGGTAAGTTAGCCGATTGGTGGCTGGATGATGGCCAAGATTGGTATTTCTTCAAAGAAGGTAAGAAATTCACAGGAGAGGCAAGTGACAGTGCAGGTAAACACTTATTTACAAACGGAAAATATGCTAATGGTACTGAAAACGGGTTATTCTATGTAAGAGGGAAAAAAGCAAATGGTTACGAAAAAGGAACATACTATGTAGATGGTAAGTTAGGTGACTGGTGGATTAACGATGGCCAAGATTGGTATTTCTTCAAACATGGTTTAAAATTTACAGGAGAAGCAAGTGATAGTGCAGGTAAGCATTATTTTGTAAATGGAAAATATGCCAACGGTAAAGAAAAAGGAATTTACTATGTGAATGGTAAAGTAGCAAATGGATATGCCAATGGAATCTACTATGTTAATGGTAAATTAGGTGACTGGTGGCTAGATGATGGTCAAGATTGGTATTTCTTCAAAGAGGGTAAAAAATTCACAGGAGTTGCAAAAGATTCTTCAGGAGAACATAAGTTTGTAAACGGAAAATACGCTGCAGCAACAGGTAATGGTTCTGATGGACTAAGCAACGTATTAAGTATCGCACAAAGTTACTTAGGTGTTGAGATGGGATCAGCTGAACACAAAAAAATTGTTGATGCATATAACTCAGTTAATCCAAAACCTGTAGGATACACTGCTAAGTACTCAGATGACTGGTGTGATGTTTTCGTAACTACAGTCTTCCAACAAGCGGGATTAAGTAGCCTTATCGGTAGAGAATGTGGAGTTCAACGTCATATCGGAATTATGCAACAAAAAGGAATTTGGCAAGGTAAAGTTTTACCAAAAGCAGGAGATGTTATTACATTTGACTGGGATGGTGGAGGATTTGCCGACCACATCGGAATTGTTGAATCTGTAAAAGATGGAATTGTAACAACTATCGAAGGTAACTCTTCACCTTACACAAGCTCAGGGAAAACAAAAGTAAATAGAAAAACTTATAACTGGAATGCAAGCTACATTAAAGGTTATGCAAGACCAAATTACTAAGAAATAGTATAATAACTTTAATAAGTTTATTAATAGGAGAAGTCGTAAAGTGTGATTAAGAAATCATAATTTATAATTTCTCCTATTTGTTTTAAATTTTAAAAAATAGTATAATATAATGACTTAAATTTTTAGTTGTTAAGGAGAGTTGTTTTGTTAAGGAAAGTGATAATAACTTTGGGTTTTAGCTTAATGTTTACTAGCGTTACAACAGTTGCTAAAGCAGAGTGGATAAAAGATCAACAAAATAAATGGGTGTATTATGAAAATAATTCTAGTAAACTAAACTATAATGTGACAGAAAATTATATAGAGCCGATGAAGTTACCTCAGTATTATCAGGCTGATGATAGATGGGGAACAAAAAGATATGGTTTATCAAATATGAAGCTTACAGGATGTGTACCTACAGCTTTAGCGATGGCTATATCTGGTCTTAAGGAAGATGTTAATCCGGTTCAGGTGGCTGATTTTCTATATGTTATGACTATGGAGCTGAATACTACTTTTTTAGGAACATCTAGCTTAGGAGTTCAAGAAGTAGTAAGTCAATGGGGCTTAAATTATAAGGTAATAGATTCAAAAGAAGAATTAGAAGAAACTTTAAAAAGTGGTACATTAGTCTATGGTGCAGTAGGTCATGGTATATTTGTTAATGGATATAGTACGCATGCTGTTCTATTAACTGGATATGAAAATGGTAAAACAAAAGCTTTTGATCCGGATAATATGGCAAAAACAAATAAGTGGTATAACATAGATGATATTTGGAAAGAACGCAGCTTAGCACCTGAAGATAATATGACAGGTGGAGCATTTATAGCTATTTATAAATAAAAAACTAGTCTAAAAATTTTAGACTAGTTTTTCTTTTTAATTATTCTTCAAAACCGTTTGGATGTTTACTTTGCCATCTCCAAGAATCTTCACACATACGTTTTACATCGTATTGAGCTTCCCATCCAAGTTCTTCTTTTGCTTTTGTAGCATCAGCGTAACATGCAGCGATATCCCCTGCACGACGTGGTGCAATAACATAAGGAATGTCATGACCAACTGCAGCTGAAGCACTCTTAATAATATCTAGTACAGAGTATCCAACACCTGTTCCTAGGTTATATTTAGTAAGTCCGCTACCTTTTTCAAGTTTTTTAAGTGCGGCAACATGTCCGCGGGCTAAGTCAACTACGTGAATATAGTCACGTACTCCAGTTCCATCGTGTGTATCGAAATCATCACCGAAGACATTAACTTTTTCTAATTTACCAACTGCTACTTGCATTACATATGGAAGTAAGTTGTTAGGGATACCTGATGGATCTTCTCCAATATCTCCGCTTTCGTGTGCTCCAATTGGGTTGAAGTAACGAAGTAATACTACATTCCATTCGTTATCAGCAGTATAAACATCACCAAGAATTTCTTCAAGCATAAGTTTAGTACGTCCATAAGGGTTAGTTACTGATAATGGGAAGTCTTCTTTAATAGGAAGAGCATGTGGATCCCCGTATACAGTAGCTGATGAACTGAAGATAATATTTTTACAGTTATTTTTTTCCATAACACGACAAAGTGTTGTAGTACCAGCTACGTTATTATCGTAATATTTTAGAGGTAAAGCACAAGATTCTCCTACTGCTTTTAATCCTGCAAAGTGGATTACTCCAAAAATATCTTTTTCTGTTTCAAAAACTTCGTTTAGTTTTTCTTCATCACGAATATCAACTTCATAGAATGTCACTTTTTTACCAGTTACTTTTTCTACTACTTCTAAACTTTTTTTATTTGCATTGTATAAGTTGTCGACAACAACAACTTCATTTCCATTGTTTAATAATTCTATACAAGTGTGAGAACCAATAAATCCTGCTCCACCTGTTACTAATATTTTCTTACTCATAATGTTTTAATCTCGTTTAAAGAGTCCTTTCTAACATTTTATACATATAATTTTATAGTAAGGGCATTCTTATGTCAATAAATTATATTTTATAAAAAATAAAAAATTTATTATAATTAGTACTTTTTTTTGTAAAAATAGATAAAATGTAATAGAATATATAGAGTATAAAATTATATTTTTTAGGAGTAAACATATTATGGTAGACAATAAATTAAAAGTAGGATTAGGGTTGTTAACAGTGCTAGCTACTCCAATCGCAGTTAATGTGGCATCAGGTAGTGAAGTACACGCAGCAGAACAAAAATCAGCAGTAGTAGAAAAATCAGCAACGGAAAAATCAGTTGCAGAGAACAAACAAAATGTAACCGAAAAACCAGTGGTGGCAGAAAAATCAGATAATAAAGCGGTAGTTGCAGATAAAAAAGTTACAGAGAAATCAGAAGAAAACAAAACAGAATCAGTAAAACAAGTAGAAAACAAAGAAAATACACTGCCAAAAGAAGGTGGGAAACCTTCTGATGGAAAAGAAGAACAAGACAAAACTGGTTATGATAAGGGGATTTTTTATGATAATGGTAAATTAGCTAACTGGTGGTATGATGACGGTCAAGATTGGTACTTCTTTCAGAATGGTAAGAAACATACGGGAGAAGGAAAAGATAATGCAGGTAATCACTATTTTGTAAATGGAAAATATGCTAATGGTTATCAAAAGGAAACATACTATGTAAAAGGTTCGCTTGCTAACTGGTGGTATGATGACGGAACAGCGTGGTACTTCTTCCAAAATGGTAAAAAACATACAGGAGAAGGAAAAGATAATGCAGGTAATCACTATTTTGTAAATGGAAAATATGCAACTGGTGAGTATGATGGTAAGATTTACGTAGAAGGAAAAGAGACGACACCGGTAAAAGATGGTTATAAAAATGGAGTATTCTTTGCAGATGGAAAGTTGGCGAATTGGTGGTATGATGATGGTACAGCATGGTATTTCTTCCAAAATGGTAAGAAACATACAGGGGAAGGAAAAGATAACGCAGGATACCATTATTTTGTAAATGGTAAATACGGAACTGGTGAGTACAATGGTAAAGTATATATAGAAGGAAAAGAGATAACACCAATAAAAAATGGTTATAAAAATGGTTTCTTCTTTGTAGACAGTAAGTTAGCAAATTGGTGGCATGATGATGGAAAAGATTGGTATTTCTTTAAGAATGGTAAGAAATATACTGGAGTAGCTAATGATAGTGCAGGGACTCATCGTTTTGTAAATGGTAAATATGATAATAATGTACCAGCAATAAATATGCCACAATATTACCAAAGTGATGCTCGTTGGGGAAGAAAAGTCTATGGAATAGCTAATATGACCAATACTGGTTGTGTACCTACTGCGTTAGCAATGGCATTTTCGGGATTAGGTAAACCTGTAACACCGGTTAACGTCGCAGATGTAATTTATTATAATACTAAAGAGTTTAATGTAGGTATGATTGGTACTTCAGGAGCAGGTGCAGATTATGCAATTAAACATTATAACTTTAAAAATACGGTTATTAAATCTAAAGAACAACTAGTTCAAGCACTTCATACTGGTAACCCTGTATTTGCGCTTGTAGGTAATGGTGACTTTGTTAAAGGATATGCATATACACATGGAATTATGCTAAGTGGTTACCAAAACGGTAAAACAAAAGCTATGGATCCAGCTAGTGCTTACAACACAAATAAATGGTATAATGTAGATCGTATCTGGGATCAACGTAGTACAGATCCATATGACACAATGCTTGGTGGATCATTTATGCTAATTGAGAAAAAATAGATAGAAATAACTAGTCTAGAGTCTAGTAAATTAAATTCTTACCAAAAGTTGATACAAAAATCTGGCTTTTGGTAAGAATATTTTAAATTAGATTGTAAGACTAGTTTTTTATATTTGGAATGGTTAAATGCAATAGTCTTTTATAATTCGACTGTTGCTAAATATTAATAAAATTGGTATACTATAAGTTAAAGAACTTGAAAGCGAAGGAGTGTGCTTAATTCATGGTTTATAACCACAGAGTAATAGAAAAAAAATGGCAAAAATATTGGGAAGAGAATAAGACATTTAAAACATTAGATGATCACAGTAAAGAGAAATTTTATGCATTAGATATGTTCCCGTACCCATCAGGAGCAGGACTACACGTTGGTCACCCAGAAGGATATACTGCTACTGATATACTAAGTAGATATAAAAGAGCAAATGGATATAACGTACTTCATCCAATGGGATGGGATGCTTTTGGATTACCAGCTGAGCAATATGCTTTAGATACAGGTAATGACCCAAGAGACTTTACTAAACAAAACATTGATACATTCCGTCGTCAAATCAAAGAACTAGGATTTTCATATGATTGGGATCGTGAAGTGAATACTACAGATCCTAAATATTATAAATGGACACAATGGATTTTCAAAAAACTTTATGAAAAAGGTCTTGCATATGTAGATGAAGTACCTGTAAACTGGTGTCCAGCACTAGGAACAGTACTTTCAAATGAGGAAGTAATCGATGGTAAATCAGAACGTGGAGGGCACCCGGTAGAGCGTCGTCCAATGCGCCAATGGGTACTTAAAATTACTGATTATGCTGAGCAGCTGCTAGCTGATTTAGATATTCTTGATTGGCCCGAAAGTCTTAAAGCAATGCAACGTAACTGGATTGGAAAATCTGTAGGTGCGGAGATTGACTTTAAAATAAAAGGTACTGATAAAGCATTCACAGTATTTACAACACGTGCGGATACAGTTTTTGGTGTATCTTACTGTGTACTTGCACCAGAACATAAACTAGTAGAAGAAATCGTTACTGAAGATCAAAAAGAAGCTGTAGAAGCTTATTTAGATTTAGTTAAACGTAAATCTGACTTAGAAAGAACAGATTTAAACAAAGATAAAACAGGTGTGTTTACAGGGGCTTATGCGATAAACCCTGTAAATGGTGAAAAAGTAGAAATTTGGATTGCAGACTATGTACTTGCAAGTTATGGAACAGGAGCTGTTATGGCTGTTCCTGCACATGATGAGCGTGACTATGAATTCGCAACTAAGTTCAACCTACCAATTAAAGCTGTTATCGAAGATAATGGAGAAGTGGTTGTACCATTCTACGGTGATGGTAAACACATTAATTCAAACTTTATTAATGGTTTAAACAATGAAGATGCTATCGCTAAAGTTATTGAATTTTTAGAAGAAAATAATGCTGGACGTAGTAAAGTTACTTATAAACTACGTGACTGGTTATTCTCAAGACAACGTTACTGGGGAGAACCGATTCCAATTATTCACTGGGAAGATGGTACTATGACTACTGTACCTGATAGTGAATTACCATTATTACTACCAGAAACAGATAATATTAAACCATCAGGAACTGGAGAATCTCCACTTGCTAATATCGAAGAGTGGTTAAATGTTGTTGATCCAGAAACTGGTAAAAAAGGTAAGAGAGAAACAAACACAATGCCTCAATGGGCAGGGTCATGTTGGTACTACCTACGTTATATCGATCCGCACAATGATGAAATGTTTGCTGATCCAGAAAAATTAAAATACTGGTTACCAGTTGATGTATACATTGGTGGAGCAGAACATGCTGTTCTTCACTTACTATATGCTAGATTCTGGCATAAAGTACTTTATGATTTAGGTTTAGTTCCATCTCGTGAGCCATTCCAAAAACTATTCAACCAAGGTATGATTCTTGCTGAAGGTAAAGATGGTCGTCCAGAAAAAATGTCTAAATCTAAAGGTAACGTAGTAAACCCTGATGATATTATCGTATCACATGGTGCAGATACATTACGTGTTTACGAAATGTTTATGGGACCACTTGATGCTTCTATTGCATGGAGTGAAAATGGTCTAGATGGATCACGCCGATTCTTAGATAGAGTGTATCGTCTATTCGTAGATGAAGAAACTGGAAAAGTTAATGATAAAGTTCAAGATAAAGATAATGCAGAGTTAGAAGTAAGTTACAACTACACTGTTAAGAAAGTATCAGAAGATATCGAAATGCTTGGATTTAACACTGCTATTTCACAACTTATGGTGTTTGTAAATGATTGTTACAAAGCAGAATTTATACCTCGTAAATATGCACTAGGATTTATTCAACTTCTTGCTCCATTTGCACCACACCTTGCTGAAGAAATGTGGGAAATCTATGGTAATACTGAGTCTATCTCATATGCACCATGGCCAACATTTGACGAAAGTAAACTTGTAAGTGATACTGTAGAAATCGTAGTTCAACTTATGGGTAAAGTTAAAGCTAAACTAGATGTTAAAAAAGATTTAACTTCTAAAGAATTAGAGGAAATAGTTTTAGCTAATGATGAAGTAAAAGAATTAATAGCTGGAAAACAAGTTATGAAAGTAATTGTTGTTCCTGGAAGATTAGTAAATATTGTTGCTAAATAAGGAGAATAGAAATGGAAGAGTTAATTTATAACATTGTAAGTGAAATCGTTGAGCATAAAGATGAAATTAAAATCGAAAAATTCGTAAAAAATGCTCGTGAACACTATATCTTAACAGTACACCCTGATGATTGTGGGCGTATTATAGGGAAAAAAGGTACGGTAATTAATGCTATTCGTACAGTATTAAATTCAACAACATTTAGTAAAAAAGTGTACTTGGATTTAGTAGAGTAATAAAGTAGATTATTAAATGAATGCCTCAGTAATATTAGTATTATTGGGGTATTTTTTTATAAAAGTATTTCTGTTTTAATAAACACAACTTTCATACTAGAATTTTATAATTTTTAGAAGTATAATTAAAGGGACACAAAATGATATGTCATTGTAATCGGGAGGAAAAAAATAATGCGTGAAACAGTAGATGGAATTATTAGAGAAGATAAAAATATAAAAATAGCATTTACTCATAGAAATATAGATGCAAAAAATAAAGATGATATGAATACTTTTTCAGAGAAGTATGGATTTAACTACAGTAATGTAGCATTTAATAGTCAGGTTCATGGTGCATCTGTTCGAAGAATTAAGTCTAATGAGGATTTAGCTGAAAATGGTAAAGAGGCTGATGGGTTAGTAACATCGCTAAAACAAGTACCGTTATTAATATTTACTGCTGATTGTGTGCCTATAGTTTTTTATGACAAAAAACAAGGTGTTATTGCTTTGGCTCATGCAGGATGGCGCGGTACATATGGTAACATTGCCGGGGAAATAGTAGAAATTATGGTTAAAGAATATAATTGTCAATTAGGTGATATTAAAACTATAATTGGGCCATCGATTTCAAAAGAAAAGTATGAAGTATCTGAAGATTTAATAGAGAAATTTGCTAGCTTAAAAGTGGATAATTACTATGAAAAAATAGGAGATAGTTATTATTTAGATTTATGGACTATTAATAAAGGCTTATTAGAGCAAGCTGGTATTTTAGAAGAAAATATTGAAATTACTAGTATTTGTACAGTGAAAGAAAATGATAAGTTCTTCTCATACCGTTTAGATAATCAAACGGCTAAAAGAATAGGTACATTAATACAAATTGATTAATTAAGAGAGGTAAAGTAGGTTTAATGGAAAAAGATATAAAATTAGTTGAGCAAATATCTACATTTAAGAGATTACCAAAAGGTGATAGTAGATGGAGAGTTGCATTTTACTATATTGCGAAAGAATTTTGGGATTTAGAAGAAGTATTTGTAATTATTGATAAAAATTTATATACAGAACAAGGATTAAAAATCCCTGTATTTAGAGAATATCAAGAAGCGGAAGGATTTCAAATCTTTTCTAGTTATTTAAAAGCAAAGGAATTTGTTGAAAAACAAGGTGATTTATTCACTTTAGAAGATGGAACAAAATTAATTGGAAGAATTCGTCAAGGTGCTTTTAGAGAGGTGTTCGTACCTTTCTTTGCAGAACAAAAGTTTAATTATCTACTAAATGAAGATGAAGGTTTATTTGCGGATACATTTAAGAGATTATTAGGTGTAATGGAAGCAAGTGAAAACTATATAGTAGATGAAGAACAAGAAAAACTATTGTTAGATGGCGATGTTCAAGCCTTCTTCGCAGATATTTGTAAAAAATATATAGTTTTAGTTTAAAAGAAAATCGTTAGCGGCTGCTAACGATTTTTGTCTGTAATAAAATTAAATCCATATGCAATCGCAATAAATAATATTACGATGTAAAAAGTGTAATCTGTATAACTAGTGTTATTAAGAATATTTACTAGATAGCTTTGAACAGAAAATGGAATAAATACTGCGAATATTAAGGTAAGTAACTTATCTTTTCTAAAAATTATTATAAAGAAGATAAAAGTTAATAATGTTATTATAAAGTAAGTAATTCTAGGTAAATCGATATTAAAACTTTCTGGTTTTGGGAAAGGATTATAATAGAAGAATATAATTCCTAATAATACATAAACAAGTATTATACCATTATGTTCTTTTTCGGAACTTTTTAATATGTCTTTTAGTATTAATAGATAACCTGAGAATAACCATAAAACAAGGACAATTAGTATTATGATAAGGTTTATAATATTAAGTTTTTGATCTAAATTAAAGTTTATTTTAAAAGTATATATAAATGTAAAAACTAAAAGTAGAACAGATAGTAATATAGAATATTTTTTGTTCATAAGTAAATCCCTTCTTAAAAAATTATCAACTTTGAGAAAATATTGATTAAATTTCTTTTTTTCTATATAATGATATAGATGTAATTATATCATTATAAGTAATTTAAAACAAGGAGAGTTAAATTGTGAAAAATATAAAGTATAAAAGAACACATGGGTTAATAACTTTATTAGAAGTAATCTTAATAGTTATGATTTCTGGATGGTATTATTATTCTGAAAGAAAAATGGGGATGATCAGACATATAATGGCTAAAAATATTTATAAATTCCCTAAGTACTTCACAGATACAAATATAAAGTTAATAGTTCTAGCGTTTGCGATTATGATTTTAATACAGCTGTTTTTAGTAATAAAATCTAAAAAACATGTTGGAACTTTCATAGTGAATCTAGTATTGGTTGGTATAGGGGCATATACTATTTTAGCCTGTAATGCAGATAGTATATTTATTTATTATTACTGGGTAATCTTTTTTAGTTTATTTAATTTACTTAGATTTCTACAATTTTTTACTTTAAAAATGAAATAAGGTACTACGGTACTTTATTTTTTTGTAAAAATTTTTAGTAGAAAACTTTATAATTTCTTTAAACTTTGTTTTAACTCTCACTGATAATATATAGTTGTACCGAAAAATATCAAGAAAATTAATTGTACTAATGGTACTATAAGATGTATAATTAAAATATACTATGTTATAGATATTGGTATAAGGAGGAGTTTTATGGACAATAGAAATAATCAATATAATCAAAACTTAGAAAATAATAATCAACAATATAATGAGGAATTTGAAGATTTTGACAATGAGAAATACTTTGAAGAAAATCAAAATTTTGAAGATGAAGAGCAAGATGCTCAAGACCCAAAACAAAATAAAAATTATGGCAAATTATTTTTAACTGTATTCGCAGCATTTGCGCTAGGGGCTACTAGCGTTTTCGGTGCACAAGCTGTAACAGGTACAGGTAGCGCCTTTAGATCATCTGTTACTGCAACAAAAGATGATAAAGATAACCAACAATTAACGGTTAATGCTATATCAAAAGCTAAAGATGCGGTAGTATCAGTAGTTAACTATCAAACTAACAGCAATAACTTAGATTCAATTTTAGGTGGAAATTCAAAAAATAAATCTAATAACAATTCTAATAGCAATAACTCTAATTCGGGTGATTTAAAAACAGCTTCTACAGGTAGTGGTGTTATTTACAAAAAAACTGGTAACACTGCATATATAGTTACTAATAATCACGTAGTTAAAGGAGCTAAGAAGTTAGCTGTTATATTAAGTGACGGTACTAATGTAAATGCAGAACTAGTTGGAACAGATGTTTGGACTGACTTAGCTGTATTAAAAATAAATGGTGACAATGTAACAACAACTATGGATTTTGCGAATAGTGATGATATAGCGGTAGGTGAAACTGCCTTTGCGATTGGTTCACCGTTAGACCTTAGTTTTTCAAACACTGTAACAAAAGGTATTGTTTCAGCAGTAAATCGTCAAATTCCTATGGATGTTGATGGGGATGGAACTGTGGACTGGAACCAAACAGTTATTCAAACAGATGCAGCAATCAACCCAGGGAACAGTGGTGGAGCGTTAATTAATAATGAAGGTAAACTTATAGGAATCAATGAATCTAAAATTGCCAAAGCAACATCTAGTGTTAGTGCCGAAGGTATTGGATTTGGAATACCTTCTAATGAGGTTAAATTAATTACTGAACAACTTGAGAAATCAGGTAAAGTAGTTCGACCTGCCATGGGTGTTCAATTAGTTTCGGTAAATACAATAGCTAATGATACTGTAAAATCGGAATTAAAATATGAAGGTAAGCAAGGAGTAGTTGTTCGTTTGGTTGAAAGTGGTACTCCAGCAGCTAAAGCAGGATTAGAAAAGTATGACGTAATAACTAAACTAAATGATACAGAAGTTAAAGATGTAGCGGCAGTTAGAAAATTCTTATTCGAAAAAACTAAGATAGGCGATACTGTTAAAGTAACTTACTATCGTGGAGGTAAAGAAAAAACAGCTGAAATAGTTGTACAGGCAGTAAGTAATACATAATATATAGAAAATTATGAGGGAGATGTATTCTCGTAACGGACTTTAAATATCTTTATTGTTCATAAAATGTTTATTTTACATTACGATAAAGATAAGAAACGTTATAAAAACAGAATTTATAAATTTATTAATATTAAAAAGATTTAATAAAATGTTTGATTTATTGTAAAAAATAGTAAATATTATTTGCTAAAAAAGCCAAAACATGTTATCATAATTCTGTTGAAATTTAGAGAAACATAGGTGAATATATGAAAAAAGTAAGAAAAGCAATTATTCCGGCAGCAGGATATGGAACAAGATTCCTTCCAGCTACTAAAGCGTTACCGAAGGAAATGTTGCCAATCATTGACACTCCTACTATTCAATATATAGTAGAAGAAGCAGTAAAAGCTGGAATAGAAGATATAATAATCGTAACAGGAAAACAAAAAAGAGCGATAGAAGATCATTTCGATAGAAATGTTGAACTTGAAGTAGAATTAGAAAATAAAGGGAAATTAGAGCTTTTAGAAAAAGTTAAATACCCAACTACTTTAGCCAAAATTCATTACGTTCGTCAAAGAGAAATGGCAGGTCTAGGGGATGCAATCCTTACAGCTCGTAGTTTTATCGGAGATGAGCCATTTGCAGTATTATTAGGGGATGATGTTGTAATTAATGAAGAACGCCCTGCAATAAAACAACTTATGGACGAATCAGAAAAAACAGGATGCTCAGTTATTGGAGTACAAACTGTTCCTGAAAATCAAACACACAGATATGGTGTAATAGCTCCAAAAGGTCACGAAGGAAAATTATACGAAGTTGAAACTTTCGTAGAAAAACCTGCTCCGGGGACTGCACCATCTAACTTAGCTATTATGGGACGTTATGTTCTAAATCCAGGAATCTTCAAACATTTAGAGAAAAAACATATTGGTATCGGTGGAGAAGTACAATTAACAGATGCTATCCAAATGTTAAATGAAGAAGAAAAAGTTTATGCTTATGATTTTGATGGGGCACGTTATGATGTAGGGGAAACTATTGGTTTTGTTAAAACTACAATAGACTTTGCATTGAAGAGTGATCTTAAGGATGAACTAGTTCCATTCTTAAAAGAAAAATTAAGTGAATTAGAATAATACTAAAGCGATGTAATATTACATCGCTTTTTTAAAACTATAGAGGTATAACTATGATTGTTAATCACATTGGAATTTATGGAATTTGTATTAAAGATAATAGACTATTATGTATAAGAAAAGAAAAAGGTCCATACAGAAATAGATTCGATTTACCTGGAGGTAGTCAAAAAGAAAATGAGGGATTAACTGAAACGTTAGTTCGAGAATTTAAAGAAGAAACAGGTTATCAAATAAAAAACTACAGAAATTGTAGGGTTTATGATATATTTGTAGAAGAAACAAATCGTACGGTACATCATATTATGGTGTTTTATGATGTAGACGTTAATTTTGAACAACAAGATGAAGTTTTAGAAAAACTTGTTGATGAGCTAAATGATTCTAGTGGAATCTATTGGATTGACTTGGAAAAATTAGATATAAGTAATGCATCTCCTGTTATTTTGAAATTAGTACAGGAACTTAGTAATGATGAAGCTATCTTAGAAAAAGTAGTATATAATAATTGGAAGATTCTATAAAAGAACTTATCCATCGTAAAATATGGATAAGTTCTTTTATTGTTCTTATTTAAAATCATTTTTAGCGTCAGGTTTAGCACCTTTATCTTTATTCTCATCTACAGGTAGAGAACCATCTAGTTGCCAGTCATTCCATCCTCCATCGTAGAAGTATGTATTAGCACGACCAGTTAGTTGAGTCATAAACCAAGGAATAGAGTTTCTCCATCCAGTTCCGCAATAAACAGCAATCTTATCTGTTTCAGAAATACCTTGGCCTTTCCATAAGTTATAAATTTCTTGTGGATTACGTAGTGTACCATCTGGATCGTAATAGTCATCCATATTAGCAGCATCAGTTCCAGAGAATCCATAGACAGCTCCTTTAGGTTCACCTTTTTTATCGATATAATCATATCCACTTGTTTTACCTGTGTATTCATCCCAAGAACGAATACTTACTAGTTTAATTCCTTCTTTTTGGGCTTTTTCAGACATTTCTTTAGCACGAGCTATATCGTATTCAGGATGAGCTGGTACATTTACACCGAAGTCTTTAGCTTCTTGTGGAGTATTTACGTTTGATTCTGTTTCATATCCAGCATCTTTCCAAGCTTGTAATCCTCCGTTTAAAACTCGTACATCTTTAACTCCAGCCCATTTAAGCGCCCAGTTTACACGAAAGGCAGCCGATGCATCGCTAGAGTATAATATGATAGTTTTATCACTTGTAATACCTTGTTTTAATAAATTCTTTTTGATTTCATCTGCAGAACGAAGATTCCAAACTGGGCCTTCTTCTATCCAGTCAGTATTAAAGTGATAAGCTCCTTTAATATGTTCTTTGTAAGCTTTTGCCTTATCTAACTCTCCCCAAGAAACTTCAAATATTGCATAGTTATTATTTGTATAAGTTTCAGGTTTTTTACCATCTTGTACATCTTTTACCCATTTAGGAGAGACAAGGTTTTGATATTCAGGATATGCTACTATATTTGCTTTGTTTGCATCGTTATCAGCAAATGTTTTATAATCCTCGAACTTATAAACCTCGTAACCTAGAGAAGCAAATTTATCTGATACTTTTTCAATGTTATCTTTGTTAGTATCATAAACGACAATTTTTTTGTTTTTATCAAGTCCTTTATCACTAACAAACTTTGCTTCCTTATCTTTGTTAACTTTACCTACGAATGATGCACTATATTGGATAGAATTTTTAAGGTGTCCTCCGTTTTTCACGTTATCAACTTTAAATCCATTATAAGCTTCATCATCACGTGTATCTATAAATTGATACTCGCTGTTACTTAAATTCTTAGTGAAGTCTTCCAGTGAAATAGACTTTATCTCCTTCTTCTCAGTTGTTGTACTAGTTGTGTTACTATCTTTTGTAGTACAGCCGCTAAGAATAAAACCAGAAGCTAAGAAAATAATCCCCACTTTCTTAAAGTTAATCATATTAAATTGTATGTGGTAACCTACCACTTTCCTCCTTTTATTTGTACACTATGATTATATTATACAATTTAAAAATTGTAAATATGAGTAAAAACTTTAATTTCTGAGTAAGGTTTACATAAAATATTTCGTCTTACTTTATTATTGGAAAGTATGAATATACATGTGTGTAAAGGTTTTTCTTTTAAGTGATAATCTCTTTCAATTACAAAAAAAAATATTATGATAACATTTTCTTAAAAAAATGCACATATAACGATAACCATAAAGTTTATGTGTAAAACGTAGAGAATAATTTTTTTATTTCTCAAAAAATAAATAAAAAAAAGCTTTGCAAATTTTCTGAAACTGTTATACAATAAATGCAGTAGGAGTTTTGTGCTACTGCTTGTAAAGAAATTTGGGGAAAGGAGGAAAAGGTATGTTAGAGTTTAATGTTGATAAAATTACTATTCCGCTAAAACAACATGTTGGTGGCCCATGTCAACCTATCGTTAGTGTTGGGGACCATGTAAAACGTGGACAACTTGTTGCAACTCCTAATGGATTAGGTGCTAATATTCACACAAGTTTATCTGGTGTTGTTGAATCTGTTGATGAAATGAATATCGTTGTAAAATTAGATAAAGAACAATCAGATGACTATGTAAAATTAGAACCAACAGACGATCATCTACAACGTATTAAAGACGCTGGTATCGTTGGTGTAGGTGGAGCTGGATTCCCAACTGGAATCAAATTATCTGCACAAATACCTGGTGGATACGTAATAGCTAACGCTGCTGAATGTGAACCGGTATTAGGACATAATGTTCGTTACATGGAAGAACATCCAGAAGAATTGGTACGTGGATTAAAATACATTCTTAAATTAACAGGAGCAAAAGAAGGTTATATTGCGATTAAAACTAAATATCGTAAAGCTTTATTAGCTCTAGGGAAAGCATGTAAAAACGAACCAAATATCAGTATTAAAATTTTACCAAATATGTATCCTGCAGGGGACGAACGTGTTATCGTTAGGGAAACATTAGGTGTAGTTTTAAAACCTGGTCAATTACCATTAGAAGCAAATGCTATTATCTCAAACGTAGAAACTATTAAACGTATAGTAGAGGCTATTGAGTTAGATAAACCATTAATCGATAAAGATATTACTGTCGGTGGACGTGTTCATAATCCAGATATTTTCATGGATGTACCGATTGGATTACCAATTAGTGTATTTATTGAAAAAGCAGGAGGATACATTAATCCGCATGGTGAAATCGTACGTGGTGGACCATTCACAGGGCGTCCAGCTAAAGAAGAAGAACCAATTAATAAAACAACTGGGGGTCTATTAGTGGCAATGCCATATCCACAAGAACGCGAAAAAGTAGGGATACTTATTTGTGAATGTGGAGCCCAAGAAGAACGTCTTCGTCAAATAGCTGACGGAATGGGAGCAGAAGTTGTTTCTGTTCAAATGTGTAAACGTATGAAACCAGACAAAAATGGTAGATTACGTTGTGAGCTTCCTGGTATCTGTCCAGGACAAGCGGAAAAAGTATTAACAATGAAAAAAGATGGTGCGAAAGCTGTAATAGCTGGTACTTGTCAAGACTGAACTAACACCGTTACAGGTGTAGCTCCTAGGTTAGGAGTAAAAGTTTATCACAGTACCGACCACGTCCTTCGTGCCACTGACCATCATTTATACAGAAGCTATAAAAGCTTAGAATTACATAATAACAAATAATTTAGTTGGAGGTTAGAAGTAATGTCAATTACAGTAGAAACTGCAAAAGAACATTTAAATGACAAAGCGGTATTTTGTTGCAGAGCTGAGGAAGGTATCGTAATTAGCCCAGAAAACTTAGAAGATCCAGGGTTATTCGATGATTTAGTAGATTCAGGTTTACTATCATTCCCAGATGATGCATTAACAATCGGACAAGTATTAGGAGCTAAATTAACTAAAACAACAGACGCTCTAATACCTATTACGCCAGCTATCATTGATGCTGTTCAAGGCGGAGAAGAAAAAGCAGAAGAAAAACAAGAAGAAGTAGCAGAAGTAGCACCAGCTGCAGAAGTTGCTGAAGCAGCACCAGTTGCACCAGTTGCAGCGCCAGTTGCTCAAGCATCAGCACCAGCTGGAGTATTCAAATTACAAATTGGAAAAGGTGAAAACATTAACCTTGAAATTCCATTATCAGCATTCGCTCAACAAGCTGCTCAACCAGCACCAGCTGCAGCAGTAGTTGAAGGGAAACCAGCAGTAGTAGAAGCTGCTCCAGTAGCTGTAGAAGCTAAAGCTGAAGAAAAACATGAAGGTGAATCTAAATTCATCCGTTCATTAAAAACTAAACACTATAAAATTGACAAAGTAGTATTTGGAGAAAAAACTGAAATTCAAGGAACTACTTTAGTATTAAGAACACCAGAAGATTTATGTAAAGAAGCTGCTGAGTCAGAAGAATTAGTAGAAGATGTTAAATTAGAAATCATCACTCCTGATAAATATGACACTTACAGTGAAACAATCATGGACGTTCAACCAATCGCTGTTAAAGAAGAAGGAGAAATCGGACACGGAGTTACTCGTGAACTTAAAGGTGTAGTAATGGTTCTTACAGGAACTGATGCTAATGGAGTTCAAATCGGGGAATTCGGATCTTCTGAAGGTGAATTAGAACGTAACATTATGTGGGGACGTCCTGGTGCTCCAGATAAAGGAGAAATCTTCATTAAAGGTCAAGTAACAATCAAAGCAGGAGCTAACATGGAACGTCCAGGACCATTAGCTGCTCACAAAGCTTTCGACCACATTACTGAAGAAATTCGTAAAGCTCTTAAAGAAGTAGAAGATGAAAGCCTAGTAGTAGGTGACATCAACATCGAACAATACCGTCACCCAGGAAACAAAAAAGTATTAATCGTTAAAGAAATCATGGGACAAGGTGCAATGCACGATAACTTAATCTTACCAGTAGAACCAGTTGGTACACTTGGTGCTAAACCAAACGTTGACCTTGGTAACCTACCAGTAATGCTTGCTCCAACAGAAGTATTAGACGGTGGTATCCACGCATTAACATGTATTGGACCAGCTTCTAAAGAAACTTCTCGTCACTACTACCGTGAACCATTAGTACTTGAAGCTATGGCTGACGAAGAAATCGACTTAGTAGGGGTATTACTAGTTGGATCACCTCAAGCTAACTCAGAAAAATTCTATGTATCTAAACGTGTTGGTATGACTATCGAAGCTATGGATATCGATGGTGCTATCGTTACAACTGAAGGATTTGGTAACAACCACATCGACTTTGCTTCACACATCGAAGAAATCGGTAAACGTGGAGTATCAGTAGTTGGTATGACTTACTCTGCAGTACAAGGTGCTCTTGTTGTAGGTAACGAATACATGTCAGCTATGGTTGATAACAACAAATCTAAACAAGGTATCGAAAACGAAATTCTTTCAAACAACACATTATGTAAAGAAGATGCTATCCGTGCTTTAGCAATGCTTAAAACACAAATGGGTGGCGGAACAATCAAAAAAGCTGAAAGAAAATGGAATCCAAACGTTAAATTAAATAACGTTGAAGTTATCGAAAAAACTACTGGTGAAAAAGTAGAATTAGTTGATAACGAACAAGTATTACCAAAATCTAAAAAACGTCAAGAAATTTACGAAAAAGAAGACTAAAATTTAAAAGAATAGGAAGTAAGTTATGATTGAAAAATTAAAATATGCATCTACAGAAAGAGTGTTCGAAGGGGTTATAGTCGATCATAACGACGCCAGCGTTACGATAGATATCAAAGGACGCCTAGGGCAATTTAAAATTCCTATGAGAATGCTAATCTCGGAATATCCAGTAAAAATCGGACAAGAAGTTGCATTTTTACTAAGTTATCCAGAAGTATTAAATGAAGAACCTGACGAACATTATGTAAATGCAATACTTAATACTAAAAAGTTAGAACAAGAAGTACAAAATAGAAAACACAACGAAGAAAAATAGTAGGAAGGAGAAATTAGAATGTCATTAACGATATTTGAAGGTCTACAATCAGAGATTTTTGTACCTATTACACCTAAACCAGTTTGGGCTCCAGTAACTAAAGAATTAAAAGATATGAAAGTAGCATTAGCTACAGCAGCAGGAGTTCACTTAAAAACAGATAAAAGATTTAACTTAGCAGGGGATACTACATTCCGTGAAATCCCAGATACTGCTCACAGTTCAGATCTTATGGTATCTCACGGTGGATATGACAACGCTGACGCTAACAAAGACATCAACTGTATGTTCCCAATCGATAGATTACACGAACTTGCTAAAAAAGGTTTCATTAAAAGCGTAGCAGAATTCCACTACGGATTCATGGGTGGTGGTGGAGACCAAGAGGCTTTCACTAACGAAACAGGTCCAGCAATCGCTAAAAAATTAAAAGAAGAAAATGTTGATGCAGTTATCTTAACTGCTGGTTGAGGTACTTGCCACAGAACTGCCGTGATCGTGCAGAGAGCAATTGAGGAAGCAGGTATTCCAACAATCTTAATAGCAGCGCTACCTCCAGTAGTGCGTCAAAACGGTACTCCAAGAGCCGTTGCTCCACTTGTACCAATGGGAGCAAACGCAGGAGAACCTAACAACGTTGAGCAACAAACACAAATTCTAGAAGCAACATTAGAGCAACTAGTTAAAATACCAAGTTCAGGTAAAATAGTTCCTCTACCATTTGAGTATATCGCTCACGTGTAGGAGAATTCCGGAGAGGGGCGAAAGTCCCTCTCCATTTTTTACACAAACTGTACTATAAAACAGATTGGTTGCTGTTTCATTACAGAAAATTTATAGTAAGGGATGATGACTATGCCAAAAGAAAAATTACAAATAAAGGCATTTCATATGAAAGATGTTGCATTAGGTAAGAAGGTTAAAATTGAAAATAGTCAGTTAACTATTCCTACAGAAATAGAATATGATAAAAATGTCTTTGAAAAAGTAGAGGTTAAGATAATAAAACCTAGAGAACATAATTTTTATGTTAATACTATAATGGATGTAGTACCAATATCAACAAAAGTTATAGGTCGTCTTGGGGAAGGAATAACACATACCTTAACGGGAGTATATATGTTATTAACTGGTGCTAATACTGAAGGGAAACAGATGCATGAATTTGGTTCATCTGAAGGTATTTTGCAAGAACAGTTAGTATTAAATAAGGCTGGTTCTCCAGCGGATAGTGATTATTTAATACATATAGATGTTATTATTAAACCTGAGATTGATTTTGATCGTCATTTAGCATTCTCAATCTTTGAACTTTCTGATGTATATTTACAAAATATAAGAGAAGTTATGAAAGTTCTTAGTGGTCGAGATGCTGATGAGGTTCATGAATTTTATAATAAACAAAATCCAGGTAAACCAAAGGTTGCTTTAGTGAAAGAAGTAGCTGGTCAAGGTATGATGTATGATAATCAGTTATTTCCTTTAGAACCAAGCGGTATAGATAAAGGTATTTCAATTATAGATATGAATAATATGCCTGTTCTATTAACACCTAACGAATATCGTGACGGTGCTATAAGAGCAATGGTATAGGAAGGGGTGTTATTATGGGGATAGGACCATCTACAAAAGAAACAAGTTTGCATCACTTTAGAGATCCATTATTAGATACACTGGCAGATGATCCAGATATCGATTTCCAAGGAGTTGTTGTTGTAGGAACACCACAAGATAATAGATTAAAACACCTTGTAGGTTGGCGTACAGCTGTTTGGTTAGAGGCTATGCGTACAGAGGGGGCTATTATTTCAGCTGATGGTTGGGGTAATAGTGATGTCGATTATGCCAACACTATGTTTGAAATTGGGGAACGTGATATTTCCATAGTGGGATTAAAATTTATGGGTAAACATAAATTTGTTGTGGAAAATCAATATACAAAATACGTATTAGACTTTAATAAGTCTGAAGAAGGTAATGAAACTGAGGTAGTTTGTCAAAATAATATTGATTATTCTGATGCAAGAAAAGCTTTAGCACTATTAAAATTAAAAATGCGTCAAGACGCAAGTAATAAATAACAAATAACTTAAGGAGTGAATTATTATGAAACTAAATAAAATGATTTCAGTTATAGATACGCATACAGCTGGGGAAGCTGCACGTCTAGTAACAGCGGGAGTTCCAAAAATTCCAGGTAAAGATATAGTTGAGAAAAAACAATATCTTATTGACAATTTAGATGATCTACGTAAATCTGTAATGTTTGAGCCACGTGGACACCAAGATATGTTTGGAGCATTCTTATTACCTCCAACAAAAGAAGAAGCAGACTTTGCTTTAATCTTCATGGATACTGGTGGTTACTTAAACATGTGTGGACACAACACAATCGCAGCGGTAACAGCAGCTGTAGAAACTGGTATGGTTGATGTTGAAGAAGGTGCTACTGAAAAAGAAGTAGTAGTTGAAACACCAGCTGGACTTATCTATGCAACAGCTAAATTAAAAGACAACGGAGCAAAAGTAAAAGAAGTTTCATTCAAAAATGTTGAATCATTCTTATACAAACGCGATTTAGAATTAGATGTTGAAGGAGTTGGACACATCAAATTTGATATTTCATTCGGAGGAAGTTTCTTCTGTATTCTTTCTGCTGACCAATTAGGATTAGAAGTTAAACCTGAAAATGCTTCTAAATTAAAAGAAGCTGGTCTTAAAATCCGCGATGCAGTTAATGCAAATATCGAAATTCAACACCCAACATTATCACACATTAAATCTGTAGACTTAGTTGAAATTTATGACAAACCTTCTCACCCAGAAGCTACTTACAAAAATGTTGTAGTATTCGGAGATGGTAACATTGACCGTTCACCATGTGGAACTGGTACTTCAGCTAAATTAGCTACATTATACGCTAAAGGTGAGCTTAAACCAGGTGAACCATTCGTATATGAAAGTATCTTAGGTACTTTATTCAAAGGTAGAATAGTAGAAGAAAGAAAATTAGCCGACTTTGATGCAATCATCCCAGAAATTACAGGTTCTGGATACATCTTAGGATTCAGTAACTATGTATATGATCCAGATGATGCATTAACTTACGGATTCTTATTAGGATAGGAGTGTAGACAATATGAATTTATTAACGGTATTATTAGTAATATTAGGAGCAGGGGGAATATTCTTCTTAGCTTCATTCGTGATGGACGTAGTTAAACATAAAGATGATTTAGGAAAAGAAAATCCTGTTCTTGGGTTTTTCATTGGATTAGTAACTGACTTTTTCGATACATTAGGTATCGGAAGTTTTGCACCAACAACATTATTATTCAAAGTTACAAAATTTTTAGACACAGATAAAAAAATCCCTGGGACATTAAACGTTGCACACACAGTGCCGGTATTAATGGAAGCTTTCTTATTCTTAACAGGGGTAAAAGTTGAAGGTGTTACTTTATTCTCAATGATCGCAGCTGCAATCATAGGGGCATTAGTTGGAGCAAGAATAGTAAACAAACTTCCTGAGAAAAAAATCCAACTTGTTATGGGTGTGTGTTTAATCGTAACTGCATTCTTAATGATGTCAGGGCAACTAGGTTGGCTTAAAGCTCTAGGTGCAGGTAACGAAGCAGTAGGATTAACAGGTATTAAACTTGTTATCGGTGTTGTAGGTAACTTTATTCTTGGGGCTCTTATGATGGCTGGTGTTGGATTATACGCACCATGTATGGCTATGGTTTATATGTTAGGACTAAGCCCATTAGTAGCATTCCCAATTATGATGGGTTCTTGTGCTGGTTTAATGGCTATCGGTTCTCCAGAGTTCATTAAAGCTGGAAACTACGCTAGAAAAGGTTCTATAGCTATCGCTATTGGGGGAGTTATAGGGGTAACTGTAGCTTACACATTAGTTAAGAGTATGCCACTAGAAGTACTTACTTGGGTAATTATCGGGGTTGTTATTTTAACAGGTATCTCTATGATTAGACAAGGTGCTAAAAAAGAAGCTTAATAATTAAAAAAGAAAAAACGGAATTCTAAATTCCGTTTTTTTATGTTCGAAAAATAAAGGTCATCAAATTATTTTTGATGACTTTTATTTATTATGCTTTGTTTTTTCATTGAAGTAACTGCTGAATAGCAAAATACAATAACTGCAACCCAAATTATCGCAAATGAAATAAGTTTTTGAATACTAAGTTCTTCTCCATACACAAAAATGCCTATTAAAAATTGCATTGTAGGTGGTAGATATTGAAGTATTCCAAGTAGGTAAAGTGGAATATCAATAGCACCTTTTGCAAAAAGCATAAGAGGTACCGCAGTTACTACACCTGATAATAATGCATATATTAAAGTAGATGTCCCATATGTATGGAATGTAATGTTGCTGTTTGTTCCTAAGTACCACATATAAACAAGAGCTATAGGAGATACTATGGCAGTTTCCACTAGTAAACTAGCTTTAGGGCTAAGAACAATTTTCTTTTTACATAAACTATACAATCCAAAAGTTAAAGCTAGTAATATAGAAATCCATGGTAATGATCCTAAAGAGATAAATAAGTACAATAGAGATGCTCCTACACATAAACATGCGATTGTTTGTACTCTAGTTAACTTTTCTTTTAGGAATACAACTGCTAAAATTATCGTAACAATTGGATTTAAGTAATAACCAAAACTTGCTTCTAGAACGTGGTTACTATTTACTGCAATAATATATGTTAACCAGTTAGCAGTTATTAATAGAGAAGCTGCTATAAGTAGAATAAAACTTTTTTTATCCTTCCAAACTTCTTTAATTTCGTTAAAAATAAATTTCTTATTTGCGGCAACTAATACAACTAGAACCATAAAAATAAATGAACACAAAACACGTAGTGAAAGTACTTCATATGCATCAATACTTTTCAGTAGTTTAAAATAAATAGGGAAGAGCCCCCATGAAAAATAGCAAATAAGAATTGCAATCAAACTTTTTTTAGTATTACTCATAAATATCCCTCTCGTTATTAAAAGTTATTATTATATAAGTATATAGCAAATGTAAATAATAATCAATAAGCAATAAAATTTAAATAATAGTACTAAAACATTATAGAATTATATTGTACAACAATAAGAGAGGTTATAAACTTTTGTTTTGGAAATGAAAAAATATTATTTATATTTTAAGGCGTATATTTATTTACTAATAGAGATAGAGAGATAAAAATATACTTTTTATAAATGAGAATACAAATATATTTTAGAGATGGTAGAAAGCCTTTTCAGAAAATACTTTCCATTATTATGTAATTGTTATAGAATAGTTATATAAGATATAAATCTGATTGAAAAATACAGGAGAGAACATAAGTCACCGAAGGGACAAATTGATATTTGGCGATTATCGATGAAATTCTCAGGTAAAAGGGACTGTATTTCGACAGAACTCTGAAGTTTATAGTCAACAGAGAGAAAGCTAGCTTTCTTTCTGTTTTTATTTTTTTAAGGAGGGGTGCTATGAAATTAATAACAAATAATCCTAAATTTAAATCGGAAAAATATAGGGATATAGATATCGAATATTATGATGCTGATTATCTAGATATATTAATAAAAGTTAGAGATTTAGTGTATAGGAATTATGAATTGGTTACACATCCACTTTATGGAAGTGTCAAACCTAATGAGACAATCTATAGATCTGTCGTTATAAAAGAGGGAAATGTCTTAGATTTAAATTCAGTTAACTTAGCATCAGAGGCTATAGGGACTTTTGAAAAGTTTAGAAAAAATAGGGGAGTTCCAAACTGGACTGAAAGCGTGAGAGACGATTTTAGTGTTATTGATCATGATTTAATATCTAATGCTATAAAAAGAATACTATAAAAATATAAAGGAGAATAATTATGACAAGAGATTATGATGTAATAATTATAGGTTCAGGGCCTGCAGGATTATCAGCAGCGCTATATGCATCACGTGCAAAACTAAATACATTAGTATTAGAGAAATCAAAAAATGGTGGACAAGCAGCCATTACTCACTTGATTGAAAACTATCCTGGAGCTGTAGAAGATCCAACAGGACCTAGAGTAACTGCTCGTATGGTTGAGCAAGCTAAAAGTTTTGGTGCTGAAATCAAACAAGATGAAGTTCTAGATGTAGACTTCACTGGTGATGTTAAAGAAGTTAAATGTGTAAGTGGAGATTACACAGCCAAAACAGTTATTATAGCAACAGGAGCATCTCCTAGAAAATTAGATGCGCCAGGTATTAGAGAACTTGAAAGTAAAGGTATTTCATACTGTGCTACATGTGATGGGGACTTTTTCGAAGGATTGGATGTATATGTAGTAGGTGGAGCAAACAGTGCTGTAGAAGAAGCTTTATTCTTAACTAAATTTGCTCGTAAAGTAACAATTGTCTATCGTAGAGAAAATGTTCGCTGTGAAAAAGTAACTGCAGAGAAAGCTAAAAACAATCCAAAAATTGAAATTTTAGGAAATACTGTTGTAACTGAAGCAATTGGTGATGGAATACTAGAAGCTATTAAGCTTAAAAACTTAGTAACTGGAGAAGAATATGTTGTTGAAGCAGATGAAGAAGATGGAACAATGGGATTATTCTTCTTTATCGGATATATTCCTCAAACTAAATTATTTGAAGGAAAAGTTGAAATGACAGAAGACGGATATATTAAAGCAGGAGAAGATACACGCACAAGTGTTCCAGGTGTTTATGTAGCTGGAGATTGTCGTGTTAAAGATGTTCGTCAAGTAGTAACTGCAGTCTCTGACGGAGCTGTTGCAGCGATTCGTGCAGAAAAATATATTGCAGAAAAATTTGAATAACGGTAATAATCTATTAAAAAAAACATATTACAAGTATAAGTAAAGGAGAAGAAGATCATGTTAGAACTAACAAAAGAAACTTTTGAACAAGAAGTACTAGAAGCCGAAGGATACATTTTTGTAGACTTTTGGAGCCAAGGATGTGAACCTTGTAAAGCTTTAATGCCAGATGTGCATAAATTAGCTGAACAATATGGGGATAAAATTAAATTCACATCACTAGATACTACAAAAGCACGTCGCTTAGCGATTAAACAAAAAGTACTAGGGTTACCAACATTAGCTATATATAAAGATGGTAGTAAGCTTGAAGAAGTAACAAAAGATGATGCTACTATTCCAAATATAGAAGCTATGATCAAAAAATATTACTAAAAAAAAATAATATAATAGGGAGGTATTTAGTATGCGTCTTGAACTAGGTAAGATTCATATCAAAGACATACAATTTGCTAACGAATCAAAAATTGAGGCAAATGTATTATATGTTAATAAGGAAGAGTTAATAAAAGCTGTATGGGAAGATGAAGCAATTGCTTCTGTTGATCTTGAAATTGCTCGTCCGGGAGAGAGTGTTCGTATCACACCGGTAAAAGATGTAATTGAACCACGTGTTAAAGTTGAAGGACGTGGTGGTATCTTCCCTGGTATCCTATCTAAAGTGGATACTGTAGGGGAAGGTCGTACAATTGCTCTTAAAGGTATGGCGGTAGTAACAACAGGTAAAATCGTAGGATTCCAAGAAGGAATTATTGATATGACAGGATTAGGTGCTGAATATACACCATTTTCTAAAACAAATAACTTAGTAGTTATTGCAGAACCTGTTGAAGGTATTAAACAACATGAACATGAAAAAGCTGTTCGTTACATTGGATTCAAAGCTGCAAGATATATTGCAGAATTAGCTCGTGAACTAGAACCAGAAGAAGTTGATGTTTACGAAACAAAACCATTGTTAGAACAAATTGCAGAATATCCAGATTTACCAAAAGTAGGATATGTGTATATGTTACAAACACAAGGATTACTACATGATACATATGTATATGGAGTAGATGCTAAACAAATAGTACCAACAATTCTTTATCCAACAGAAATTATGGATGGAGCTATAGTAAGTGGTAACTGTGTATCTGCGTGTGATAAAAACCCAACATACGTTCACTTAAATAATGGATTAATTGAAGATTTATACAAAAAACATGGTAAAGAAATTAACTTCTTAGGAGTAATAATTACTAATGAAAATGTTTATTTAATGGATAAAGAGCGTTCTTCTAACTGGACTGCAAAACTATGCCGTTACCTAAACTTAGATGCAGTAGTTGTATCACAAGAAGGATTCGGAAACCCTGATACTGACTTAATCATGAACTGTAAAAAAATCGAAGCAGAAGAAATTAAAACTGTTATCGTAACTGATGAATATGCAGGACGTGATGGAGGAAGTCAAAGTTTAGCTGATGCTGATGTTGCTGCTAATGCGGTAGTAACTGGAGGAAATGCTAACCAATTGGTAGTATTACCAAAATTAGATAAAGTTATTGGACATCTTGAAGTAGTTGATGTAATCGCTGGTGGACACCAAGATTCTCTACGTGAAGATGGAACAATAGAAGTAGAAATCCAAGCAATCACAGGAGCAACTAATGAAACTGGATTTGGATATCTAAGTGCAAAAACTTACTAATCTAGAATTTAAAGTTAATAAAGTTTATCAAGGAGGAATAAGATAATGGTTAGTCTTGTTAATAAAAAAGTAATAATCATTGGGGACCGTGACGGTATTCCAGGATTAGCTATTGAAGAATGTGTTAAACCAATTGAAGGAGTAGAGGTAGTATTCTCATCTACTGAGTGCTTTGTCTGAACGGCTGCCGGCGCTATGGACCTAGAAAACCAAAAACGTATTAAAGAAGCTGCCGAAAAATTCGGTAACGAAAATCTTGTGGTTTTATTAGGTGCTGCAGAAGCCGAAGCTGCTGGTCTAGCAGCTGAAACAGTTACAGTAGGGGATCCAACATTTGCAGGCCCACTAGCAGGTGTGGAATTAAACTTAGCTGTATATCACATCGTAGAAGAAGAAATTAAATCTCAAATCGATGAAGAAATCTACGAAGATCAAGTAGGAATGATGGAAATGGTATTAGAAGTTGACGAAATCGCTAGCGAAATGCAAGATGTTCGTGGTGAATAACTTTTAAGTGCCAAATAAAAAAGTAGGGGGAAATAACAATGTCTAAAATAAGAGTAGTACATTATATAAACCAATTCTTTGCAGGTGTTGGTGGAGAGGAACAAGCTCATATAGCACCTGAATTAAGAAAAGAATTACCACCAATTAGTACTCAATTACAAGGGAAATTGGGAGAAGATTTTGAAGTAGTAGCTACAGTAGTATGTGGAGATAGCTATTTCAATGAAAACTTAGAAAGTGTTCAAAAAGAACTTCTTGAGATGATTAAAGGGTGTGAACCTCAATTATTCATCGCAGGACCAGCATTTAATGCAGGGCGTTACGGGGTAGCTGCAGGGACAATAACAAAAGCTGTTCAAGATGAATTACACATTCCAGCGGTTACAGCTATGTATGAAGAAAACCCTGGTACTGATATGTTCAAAAAAGATGTTTATATTCTTGAAACATCTGATAGTGCTGCAGGTATGAGAAAAGCATTACCAAAACTTGCAAAATTCGCTACAAAATTAGCTAAAGGAGAAGAAATCTTATCTCCAAAAGAAGAAGGATACCACCAACGTGGACTTCGTGTAAACTTCTTTAGTGAAACTCGTGGTTCTGAACGTGCAGTAGAAATGCTTGTGAAAAAAATTAAAGGTGAAGAATTCGAAACAGAATATCCAATGCCTAACTTCGACAGAGTAGAGCCAAATCCAGCAGTTAAAGACTTAAGTAAAGCAAAAATAGCTTTAGTTACATCTGGAGGAATTGTTCCTAAAGGGAACCCTGATCATATTGAATCATCATCTGCTTCAAAATATGGTGAATATAGTTTAGAAGGTTTTGATGATTTAACAGCTGAAACTCACGAAACAGCACATGGTGGATACGACCCAGTTTATGCTAATGAAGATGCTGACCGTGTATTACCAGTAGATGTAATGAGAGATTTAGTAAAAGAAGGAGTAATTGGATCGTTACACGAAAAATTCTATACTACAGTTGGTAACGGGACTGCCGTTGCTAATGCAGTAGCTTTTGCTAGTGAATTTGCTCAAAAATTAGTGGCAGATGGCGTAGATGCTGTTGTTCTAACTTCAACTTGAGGTACTTGTACACGTTGCGGTGCAACGTTAGTAAAAGAAATAGAGAGAGCTGGTATTCCTGTAGTGCATATTTGTACAGTAGTTCCGATTTCTCTAACTGTAGGAGCAAACAGAATCGTTCCTGCAATTGCAATACCTCACCCACTTGGGGATCCTAAACTAGATCACGATGAAGAGAAAAAATTACGTAGAAAACTAGTTGATAAAGCATTACATGCATTAACAGTTGAGGTTGATGGTCAAACAGTGTTTGAATAAAAATAAAAAAGAAGGGGGAGCTTGGGGTACATATTGTGTATCCCAAGCAACAAGTAACGATGAGTTATCCAGTATTTAAAGGAGCAGGATATATTCTTGTTCATACACCAGATATGATAGAACAAAATGGATCTACTTGCAGTATTGAGCGAGTAACACATCCAGAATCAGAATTTTTAGCAGAAGTAGGTAAACACATTCGTTCATATGAAGAAGTAGTAAACTATTTACCAAACCAAGTTTATATTGGGAATAAAACACCAGAAGAATTAAAATCATATCCATTGCCTTGGTATGATATAAAAGATGAACAAGGGAAACGCCATGGTAAATTTGGTCAAATAGTTCCACAAGATGAGTTCTTAGCTCTAATGAAAATATGTGATGCATTTGATTTAGTAAAACTTTCAGAAAGTTTTATCGCGTCAGTACGTCCAAAAATAGAGGATAATTTCAAAGAGCTAGCTCCTTATTTTGATAAGTTAGAAGGAAGCGACATTAGTGATAAAGAAGATGATTACGAGCCATTATTACATAATGGAGAAGTAGTAGGATATGTGAAAAAAGCACATGATGTCGATGTTAACTTAAATGCCCATGTTATCTTTGAAAACTTAGTAGTTAAAGCATCTGGAGTAATTTCAGCACTTGAAGCTCTTAAAGCAACAGGGGTAAAACCAGAAGAAATTGATTACGTAGTTGAATGTTCTGAAGAAGCATGTGGTGACATTAACCAACGTGGTGGAGGAAACTTTGCTAAAGCTATAGCAGAAGTAGTAGGATTAACTAATGCTACAGGTTCAGACCTTCGTGGTTTCTGTGCAGCTCCTACACACGCTTTAATCAATGCATCAGCATTAGTTAAAGCAGGAGTATACAAAAATGTTCTTGTGGTAGCAGGTGGTGCTAGTGCAAAACTTGGAATGAATGCAAAAGACCATGTTAAAAAAGGACTTCCTGTCTTAGAAGACGTAGTAGGTGGTTTTGCTGTTGTGATTTCAGAAAATGATGGTAAAAATCCAATTATACGTACAGACTTAGTAGGTAAACATGACGTAGGAACAGGATCTTCACCTCAAGCTGTTATGGGGGCGTTAGTTGCCAAACCATTAGAAAAAGCAAACTTAAAAATTACTGATGTAGATGTATTCTCAGTAGAGATGCAAAACCCTGATATTACAAAAGCAGCAGGTGCAGGAAACGTTCCAGAATCTAACTATAAAATGATTGGTGCCTTAGCTGCTATGAGAGGTGATATTGACAAAAAATCACTTAAATCATTTATTGAAGAAAAAGGACTACCAGGATGGGCTCCAACTCAAGGACACATTCCTTCAGGTGTTCCATATGTAGGTTTCTTAGTAGATGACTTAACAACTGGGGATAAAAATAGAGCAATGATCGTTGGTAAAGGAAGTCTATTCTTAGGAAGAATGACTAACTTATTTGACGGTGTATCAGTAGTAGTAGAACGTAATAGTGGAGTATTAGAAGAAAAAGATAGCACTTCTAGTGAAGAAATTAGAAAAATTATTGCCGAATCAATGAGAAATATCGCACAAGAAATGCTTAATGAATAGGGGTGGTACTATGAGTAAAAAAATTATATCAAAAGTATTACTAGAAGTAGCAGATGCGATTGAAACAGGAAATTTTGGTAAAAAAATTAAAGTAGGATTAACTACTTTGGGGAGCGAGCATGGAGTAGATAATTTACTTCAAGGAGCCACATTAGCGAAAAATTCTTTATTTGATATAGTTTTAATAGGTCAAGGTCAAGAAGGTTTTGAATCTTATGAAACAGAAAATGAAGAAGAAGCACATAAAATTATGGAAGACCTACTTGATAAAGGAGAAATTGCAGCTTGTGTAACTATGCATTATAATTTTCCTATAGGTGTATCGACAGTAGGAAGAGTAGTTACGCCATCTCGCGGAAAAGAGATGCTATTAGCAACTACAACAGGTACTTCTTCTACTAATAGAGTAGAAGGTATGATTAAAAATACTATTTATGGTATAGCAACAGCTAAATCATTAGGAATAGAAAAACCAACTGTAGGTATTGCTAATATCGAAGGTGCTAGACAAGTAGAGAAAATATTAATAGAATTAAAAGAAAGTGGATATGACTTTGAATTTGTAACATCTCAAAGAGCAGATGGTGGAGCGGTAATGAGAGGAAATGACTTACTAATGGCAACACCAGATGTAATGGTTGTTGATTCATTGACAGGAAACTTATTTATGAAAGTATTCTCAGCATTTAATACAGGTGGAGATTATGAAGCACAAGGTTATGGTTATGGACCAGGTGTAGGGGAAGATTATGATAGAAGAATCTTAATCTTATCACGTGCTTCTGGGGCGCCTGTAGTAGCTAACTCATTAAAATATGCTTATGAAATAGCAGTCGGGGAGGTTAATGAATTAGCAAGAAAAGAATACGGAAAAGCTAAAGAAGCAAACTTAGATGCTTTATTGAATAAACTAAAAGAAAAGAAAGAAACTTCTCAATCTGAAGAAGTTAAAGCTCCTGAAAAAGAAATAGTTACAGCACAAATTGCGGGAGTAGATATAATGGATTTAGAAGATGCAACAAAAGAGCTATGGAAACGTGGTATATATGCAGAAAGCGGAATGGGCTGCACAGGACCAATAGTCCTAGTTAATACCGATAAAAAATTACAAGCAGAAGAAGTATTAAAAGAAGTAGGGTTGCTTTCTTAGTCCATTATATGGTGAGTTATGTCTTTATGACTATAACTCACCTTTTCTTGATTTTCACAGAAAATAATAAACCCCTAAAAGTTTATAACTCTTAGGGGATTTTGTTGTCTTATAAGAATTCCGTATCGTCTTCAATTATCTCTTTTACTTTTTGCATCTGGTTATCTAGTTTAGCGCTTATCTCCGCACAAAGTAGAAGACGTCTCTCTATTTCTGCTTCTTTTTCAGCGCTTAGGTTCTTTTTGTAACGAAGTTTATGCTCTAAACTTGCCCAGAAGTCCATAGCTATAGTTCTAAATTGCACTTCTACAGCCATATGCTCAACTTTATCAGATAAAAAGATTGGAACTTTAACGATAAGGTGATAACTTCTATAACCATTTTCTTTAGTATTTTTAATATAGTCCTTTTCAGCTATTACTGTCAGGTCATCTTGTTGCTTAAGTGCATCTACAAGCTTATAGACATCATTTCTGAATGAGCAAATAACACGAACACCAGCAACGTCATAAATATTCTCTTTAATCGTTTCAAGATCAAAAGGTAGTGCAAGTCGCTGCAACTTGTTCATTAAGCTCATAGGTGTTTTTAAACGCGTTGAAATTGATTCAATTGGGTTACTTTCTCCATGAAGAGAGAATTCCTTATCAAAAACATTAAGTTTTGTTTCTATTTCAAGCATAGCACATTCATAATGCATAAATAACTCAACGAAAGGTTGAAGTTCATTGATAAGGTTTGGTTGATTATTTTCCATAGAAAATAATTGATCAGTTAATTTTTCAATTTGTGTTTTTTTCATATTCTTTCTCACTTTATATACTTTCTCAGTCTAATAATAGAGGAGTTTCTTAAAATATAGTTTAAGTTGGAAGAACAAAATTTTTATAAGGAAGGAAACATTTTGAATTTCATTTTTAATCTTTGAATTTAAAGGATTATTGAAGGCTGTTATACATAAAAAGTTATAAAAAATTTAAACAGCTTCAATAATTGGCTAATAAAAACATTGGTATAATAATGATTTAAGAATGTTATCTTAGAAACAGCAACACACAAAAAATTCACAATTGCTACAAAAGGCTAGGTTACAACCTTTTCAAATTTCCGGGAAATATTCACCCTAGACAATGGCTTTTATTTGGGATAATATAGTATATAGTTATGTTAAAAAAATATTATTAAAGGAAAAAGTTATAAATGAGGTGGGGGAAAATGCAAAAAGCTAGTTTTTATTCGTATTCACAAAAAAAAGCAGATATGCTTATTAAAAATCTATTAGTAATAAAAAGAGATGGTCGCGTTGTAAAGTTTGACCCTGACAAAATCTATAAGGCCATCGAAAAAGCTGTATTTAAAGTATTTGGTGAAAAACATAGTGTAAATATTGATAATACAGTAGACAAAGTAATTTTAGAAATTTCTAATAGATTTAAAGATAATATTAAAATATATGAAGTGCAAAATATTGTTGAGCATACTTTATTAACATCAGGCGAAGAAGCTATTTATGAAGAGTATGTTGGCTATAGAAGTAAAAGAGATATTGAACGCGAACATAGTTTAGATATCAATATAGCGATTGAAAAATTAGTTAATCGTGATGAAAATGTAGTTAATGAAAATGCGAATAAAGACAGTTTAGTATTTAATACGCATAGAGATTTAACAAGTGGAATAGTGGCAAAAGCGATAGGTTTAAAAATGTTGCCATCACACGTTGCTAACGCACACCAAAAAGGGGATATTCACTATCATGACCTTGATTATTCTCCGTATCAACCACTTACAAACTGCTGTCTAATCGATTTTAAAGAAATGTTAACTAAAGGATTTAAAATTGGTAATGCAGATGTAGATAGTCCGAAAAGTATTCAAACAGCAACAGCGCAAATGGCTCAAATTATAGCTAATGTAGCTTCTAGTCAATACGGTGGATGCAGTGCGGATAGAATAGATGAAGTTTTAGCTCCTTTTGCACAGTTAAACTATGAGAAAAACTTAAAAACTGCCAGAGAATGGATTGATGGTGAAGATAAACAAGAAAAATTCGCCTTAGAAAAAACTAAAAAAGATATTTATGATGCGATGCAATCTTTAGAATATGAGATTAATACTTTATATTCATCTCAAGGACAAACGCCATTTACATCATTAGGTTTTGGACTGGGTGAAGGGTTATTTGAAAAAGAAATTCAAAAAGCTATTTTAAAAGTGAGAATACAAGGTTTAGGAAAAGAGAAAAGAACAGCAATCTTCCCTAAATTGATTTTTGTAATAAAAGATGGTTTAAATTTAAAACCAACTGATCCAAACTACGATGTTAAAGAATTAGCTCTAAAATGTGCTACTCAAAGAATGTATCCTGATGTATTAATGTATGATACATTAGTAAAAATAACAGGTAGTTGTAAAACGCCTATGGGTTGTAGATCGTTCTTACCGGCGTGGAGAAATGAAGCTGGTGAATTAGTTGAAAGTGGACGTATGAACCTAGGAGTAGTAACTCTAAATCTACCAAGAATAGCGTTAGAGTCTGAAGGAAATAAAGAAGAATTTTGGAATATTTTTAAAGAGAGATTAGAAATTTGTAAAGATGCCCTAGATTATAGAGCGAAACGTTGTGGAGAAGCAAAACCACAAAATGCTCCTATACTTTATATGCATGGTGCTTTTGGTAAGAGATTGAAAAAAGATGATAGAGTTAAGCAATTATTTGATAAACAGCGTGCAACATTATCACTTGGATATATTGGACTATATGAAGTAGCTAGTGTCTTCTATGGGGGAGACTGGGAGAAAAATCCTGAAGCTAAACAATTTACATTAGATATTATGAAATATATGAAAGAAAATGTAGATAAATGGACTAAAGATGGGGATTATTGGTATAGTATTTACTCAACTCCAAGTGAATCGCTAACTGATAGATTCTGTCGTATGGATACAGAAAAATTTGGCACAGTAGAAAATGTTACAGATAAAGAGTACTATACAAACTCATATCACTATGATGTTAGAAAAAATCCAACTCCATTTGAAAAATTAGATTTTGAAAAAGATTATCCTTATTATGCTAGCGGTGGATTTATTCATTATTGTGAATATCCAGTGCTAAAACAAAATCCAAAAGCTTTAGAAGCGGTTTGGGATTATGCATATGATAAAGTTGGTTACTTAGGAACAAATACACCAATAGATCGTTGCTATAAATGTGGTTTTGAAGGAGAATTTGAACCTACAAAACGAGGATTTAAATGCCCAGAATGTGGAAACAATGATCCAAAAAGCTGCGATGTAGTAAAAAGAACTTGCGGTTATTTAGGAAACCCTCAAGCTAGACCTATGATAAAAGGACGTCATAAAGAAATAGTAGCAAGGGTTAAACATTTAAAATAAAAAATAAGGACTAACTTTTAATTTAAAAGTTAGTCTTTTTTATGTAAATAGTTATTCTTCAACGCTCTCAAATTCTTTACAAGTAAAATTATTTTTGATAAAATCATTATGATAATAAACATATTAGGAGGACAAAATCATGGGTAAATTTTTAAAAGGTATAGCGTTATTAGCTGCAAGTGCGGTAGGAACATATTATTATAAAAATCCTAAAGAATTAGAAAAACATAAAGATATTTTAAAAGAAAATATCGACTTAGGATTAGAAAAGGTTAATGATTTAATTAAACCAGAAGCTCAAGAAGTAAATCGTGAAGGTGAAGATATTGCTAAAGAAAAACTAGAACAAGTAACTGCAGGATATAATGAGGTAAAAGAAGAAACTTTTATCCCTCTAAAAGAAGATACTGAAGAGAAAGTAGAAGAAGCAAAAGAAGTAGCTCACGAAAAACTAGAAGATGCTAAAGAAGTAGCTGAAGAAAAAGCAGAAGACTTTGAAGAAAAAGTAGAAGAAGCAAAAGAAGCAGCTCAAGAAAAAGCAGAAGACTTCGAAGAGAAAGTAGAAGAAGCAAAAGAAGCAGCTCAAGAAAAAGTAGAAGATGCTAAAGAAGTAGCAGAAGAAAAAGCAGAAGACTTCGAAGAGAAAGTAGAAGAAGCAAAAGAAGCAGCTCA
>ERZ781273.14-NODE-14-length-276828-cov-94.643878_pt1 | contig 276828 bp, 189 predicted proteins | sample MGYA00375851_ERZ781273 | MGnify/ENA primary metagenome ERZ781273 (study PRJEB29790, sample SAMN03653692) | human gut metagenome | host: Homo sapiens | place: USA: Dallas, Texas | collected 2013-07-09 | study: EMG produced TPA metagenomics assembly of the Gut... | reverse complement strand
AAAGTCTGGGCTTTGCGCATAAAAAAAGGCTGTGTCAGCGTTTTGACACAACCTCCACATCCAAAAGAAATATCATCTAGTTGTTCACCAATACAACACCTCCCTGTGGAAGGATTTCCAGTTGCACTTTTCCGCTTTCTTTTACTTTCAACGTCACAAGTTGAGGTTCTCCTTTTTTATCATCCTTATACAGAGAAACGGTTTTTCCGGCAAACATATCTAAATCCAGTTTCAACTTTACGATTTCTTTCCCGGCATTCACAGCAGCCAGATACCAGGTGTCACCGTGGCGACGTGCCAAGACCACATATTTTCCCGGATATCCGTCAATGAAACGTGTTTCATCCCACGTGGTAGGAACCGTTTTCATATAGTCCACACAAACAGGGGAAACATCTTTCAGGTTGTTGGGAGCAAGCGCAAAATTCTGTACCGGATTCTGGAATAATACGGTAGTGGCTAATTGAAATATATCAGTAGTACGGCGGGTAGTTCCTCCGTCATTGTTGCGATTCAGCCGTTTGTTCAGGAAACAACCACCGAATTCCATGCAACCCACCGCGTTGCGGATAAACGGATGCAGACAGGCATTGAAAGCCTCTTCATCACAGAAGTGCTGGCCGAAAACCATATTTTCGGAGGCCAGTACAGCCTCGCTGCCTACATAGTTCGGGTACATACGTTCCCATCCGCGAGGGATGGTGCAACCGTGGAAGATTACCATCAGACCGTGGTCGTCAGCATCACTCAAAATATCTTCATACAGGCGCATCGTTTCCTGCTTGTCGCCACCAAAGAAATCAACTTTGATTCCTTTCACTCCAAGACTTTGCAACCATTTCATTTCACGTTTGCGGATAATAGCATTGTCCATGTGATTCACCGGCCCCTGCTCAATATCATTCCAATAGCCGGAAGAGCTATACCATAAGAAGAGTTCAACTCCTTTGCTTCGTGCGTATTCTATCAAAGATTTCATGCGGTCACGGCCGATGTTCGTATCCCACCAGTTATCGATCAAGGCATACTCATACCCCATTGCAGCTGCAAAATCAATATAGCGCACCTGATCGTCATAGTTAATACTACCATCCTGCCAGAGAATCCAGCTCCATGTGCCGCGTCCGAAACGGTAGTCATGCTTCGTTTCATAAAGAGGACGTACGACATCCCAGATAACGGTTGTTTCCACAATCGGTTTCAAGGTTTCGCCAACAGTTATGGTACGCCAGGGAGTAGCACCGGGAAGGGCAAACGCCGGAGCAGAAGTTCCGTTACCGTTATTTTCTGCTGCCATCGGGAAAGCAACCGTATACAGATTACCTTCGCTTACATCGCTCAAACGAGAACCGCAATAACGACTGTCTACACCTGTTTCGCTGACTAATACCCAACCATCGTCACCGATACGGAACAGACAAGGGAACGTGTAGCCATGCCCGTACTGCGAACGGTCACTCATGGGAGCATCTGCCTTATACTCTTCCTCATAACTGGGTTTGGTACGCTTCCAACCTATCATGGCATCGCTTTGCGGACATAAGAAAGTAGTTGTTTGTTGCGGAAAGCGAAAGCCGGTTTCTTCGGCAGTTACCGTTACACTTCCTTTTCCATCCTGACGCGGAAGAGTATAGCGAAAAGCTACATCGTGATTGCTGACACGAAAGACTACATCTATTTTCTGCCCTTTCGAATTCTCAAAATTACAAATCAGTTCGTTTGCCTGATAATGCACTTTGGAGGTTTTAATACGATCCTGATGATAGACAGTGTCAATCGGAGTAACAGCGTGTCCTGTCAGTTTCATTCCTTTTACAAAGTCACCGATATTCGTATTCATACCCAAAGGAGATTTCTCCAACATTGTCTTTCCATTGTAGGTAATCGAATAACTTGGCTTTTCGGCTGGAGAAGCAGATACAACCAATTGCAGTTTTTCATCCGGCCCTTTCACTACCACTTCCTGTGCTATCAGAGAAGTCAGACAGCAACTAGCCAGCAGGGTACTTATTATCTTCTTCATATTATTTATGTCGTTATTATCTTCACTTTTTTCTGTTATTTCTCATTTGCCTTCTTTATGCGGATCACCGTAAAAGAATAGGCAGGTAATTGATAGTCAAACTTTTCTGCTACTTCCATTGTGTCTTCAACAGGTAGCGGGGTATCGGCCGGTTTGCCGGTCAGTACGGTTCTTTTTGCAGAAGACTGTATAGCACCGATTCCGGAAAGGTCGACATTCGTATTCACCTCTACGGGAAGTAAATTGACCAGCTTCACAATCACGTCGCCACTTGCCGAGTCACGGACAATAGAAGCGGCAATGCGTTTCCGCACTTGATCGTCTCTATTATCAAGAGTGATCTTTGACGGCAAATATTCGTTTCCGGCATTCTGTCCGTAGAGTTTCTGAACATAGTAGCCGGTGGTAGGTTTCACTTCCCGGTTATTGAAGTAAATCAAATCCGGATTCCACTGAGTATGTCCTTCTTTAGCGAGAAGAGGGGCATAGGAAGTCATGTGTACAACATCTCCATTACGTTCCAAGGCAGCAAGATAAAGAGCTTCTGTCAGTGCTGTTTCGATATTCGCCTTTCGTCCCGGTATGTGAGTTGCATATTCGCCCAAGTATACTTTTGTCTTTTTCGAACGATCGTATTTGTCGTAGAAATCCTGGTTGTTCAGGAACCATCCCGGAGTCTGGTAATAATGTTCGTCGACCATCGGAATACCCAGTTTGTCCGCCAGCTTCCATCCTTCCACGTAGTCTGTACCCTCATTGAACGGTCCCACTGTACCGACAACAATCGTTTCAGGATATTTTTCTTTGATGGCATTGAAGATCATTGTGAAGCGTTCTTCGAAGATATCAGTGATAAGATCTTCATTTCCGATACCGATGTATTTCAGATTGAAAGGTTTCGGATGCCCGGCTTCGGCACGTACCTTTCCCCATTTGGTCTTCTTAGCGTCACCGTTTGCCCATTCTATCAGATCAAGAATATCCTGAATATAAGCTCCCATTTCGCTCATCGGGATACCACCTTGTTGTCCTCCTCTCAAGTCGCCGTGACAGGCAGAGTTCTGGCAAGGAACACCGGCCGCCAGCACTGGAAGCGGTTCCGCACCAATATCTTCGCAAAACTGGAAATATTCAAAATAACCCAATCCCATGCTTTGATGGTATCCCCAAAGGTTACGCTGTGCTTTTCTTGCTTCCAACGGACCTACTGTATTTTTCCATTGATAAATGTTTTTCAAGCCATCACCATGAGCCACACAGCCACCGGGGAAACGGATGAAACGGGGATGAATATCAGCCAACACTTGAGCCAGATCTTTGCGAAGCCCGTTCTTACGTCCTTTAAATGTATTCTGCGGGAATAGGGAAATCATGTCCAGATTCAATTCACCAACAGATTGAGGGATGATTTCGAGATGAGTGTCCGCAGTAGCTTTAGCAATTATCACCGCTTTATATGTTTTCCATTGACGGGAAGACACTGTTAGAGAAGTCTCTCCACACACATTTCCTTTTCCATCTACCAGACGAACCTGCAATTTATTTGATTTACCCTGCGGAACCCGGGCGAAGATGGAAAAATCATATTTCTCTCCGGTGTTCAGTGCGATTCCATCAAAACCTGTATTTTCTAATGCAGCTCCCGGTTGTTCTACATTCAGCACGGCATAATGTGGGTTATTGATATGAATAGGGTCGGTAGTATCAATAGTGAAAGTCGTTTTCTCTCCTTTCAGTGCCCAGGAATGAGTGCTGTTCCAGTTCTTATCTCCTTCCCTGTCCGAAGGGTCGTACTCGAAGTCGCGGTTTTGGATAAGTTCTGCATAGAGTCCTCCGTCTGCCGAATAATTGATGTCTTCAAAAAAAGCGCCCAGCAATACATCACTAATGGCTTTTGCACCTTCCGGTTGTACAGTGACCGTTGCTTTTACAGGCTTCAAACCGGCAAAACGTTCTCCATCCTGTACCGGACGTTCTCCGTGTAATGAGTTCCGATATTGATTCCAGCCATAATTTTTATCCAATCCATCCACCAAGGTCCAAGCTACCCGGTTGATATTTCCTTTCTGCTCTTCTCCGGCAACAATAGCTTTCACTCTCACTCCGTCAAAATCCGGCGTAGTACGGGGATATTTCTGACTGGTCCAGTTGATTAAATCCTTGGAAGTAGCTTGGCCGTATCCATCACGGTCATTCAGTTTCCAGGTACAAATCCATTCGCCATCGGGCGATTGTTTCAAATAAGGATCGAGCATTTTCTTCTGTGATCCCCAGCGGCTATAATCGCACCGGAGATATCCATAGTTCCGGCCAATTTCAAACCAGTTTTCTTTATCTGTACTCCAGGCAAAACGGAGTCCACTGCGTCCGTCGTCTCCGGAAGTTGCAAAAGAAAACAGATAAACCGAATCGGGTGTACTCGTCATTTCTTTGATTGCAGCTAAAGTGAGCTGCTGAAACGACAAAAACAAGACAACTAAAAAGAGGAATAATTTTCTCATGGTATATATTGCATTAAGATTATCAATCGCAAAGTTAAGATTTTCATCATTCTAACAAGCGTGTTTCATATAATAATTGGTAATTATACACTTAAAAATATATAAGAAACAAGTAAACAAGGGTAAAATATACACTTTTCCCCATATCGTATACTGTTTTCCTGGATTACAACTAGTTGAATCCATCTTATCAGAATAACTCAAAAGAAAACAAAAGGATGGGAATACTCACTGGGAAGCGAAGATTACCCGCCTGAAAAACAATTGGTTTAACAAATCAGGGACAGGTGTTTTTCTCCTGTCCCACGAGATATTTTAGTTCAGAAACCTTCGGGTTTGCCATAGGCCTTGAAGAGGCGTTTCAACTCTTTTGGGGTAATCGGTATGACAGTGCCATGGCGCGGATGGAAATCCATACTGATAGCATGGTCAATCACTTTGAAATGTTCCAGATCGGAACTTTCGGTAAACTGGTATTTACCTTTCGTATATACATCATACATCAAAATATACTTATCGGAACCAACCAGCGGGAAAATACCCGAACCTTCTACCGGATCCTTCGTCTGCTGTTTATAGTCATCCGATTCTGTCCATTGGCCGGAGGTTAGAGAGGAGGTAGTGGCCTTTTTAATTCCATTTCCATTCCCTTCCGTTTTGTAGAACAAATGATAGAGTCCATCTTTGTAAATAATGTCGCCGTCAATACATGATTTTTTGTTTTCCGGAAGAAACAGTGGCTTCGGTTCTCCTTCTATATCGGTAAAATCTTTGTTGGCATAAGCATAATAAATGATATCGGGACCATTGCCATGTTGCATGGACCAGTAAACCATGTACTTTCCTGCTTCCCTATCATAAATAGTTTGTGGAGCCCACACACGTTTCAGATCCTCCTGATTGGGATATTTTTTCTGGATATTCACGATATTGGAAGTCCAGTGTACAAGGTCTTTTGATTTCAATAATATCATGGCACGGTTAGAACTCCATCCATTGCCGGACACCATATCTGTCACCACCATATAAAATGTCTTCCCATCTTCACAGCGCAAGATATGGGGATCACGTACTCCACCTGTTGAACTAATCACACGGGAATCAAGTACCGGCTGATTTCCATTCAAGGCTTTATAATTATATCCATCGAGGCTAACAGCCATCCGGACGGCTTCTTCACTCATGCGATTGCCGGTGAAGTAAACAAACAGGTAAGCAGATTGCTGGCAATACCCAGTCAACACTCCCACAAATAGGAATGCGAAAAGAATTATATTTTTCTTCATATTCATCATCATTTCAATGCTTTTTCATCCATTGTTTTATTCTTGTTCATTCACTGTTTAGTAGTTGAAATCAGCAGGTTTCACATATACACGATATTCCTTAATCATACCCGGATACCCTTTTTCGGCACGAGGCAGATAGCGGAAACCGGTCACATTTTCCACTTTGCTCAAGTCAATTACCAATTGATGAGGATAAGGAACATTGTCCACTGTCATCCAGAAAGTGGATTCCTGCAAGTCGAATATCTTGTCGGCTGTACGGTTGCCACTACGCGTTTCTTCACTATCGGCATAACGAATCTTCCAATGTTCGCGGGATACCGGTTTACCATCAGCTCCCAGGACATCAAACTCTGCTATCGCTGCGATGTTATCATTTGCTTGTGGAGAAAGTGCTTCCAGACAGAAATAACGTCCTTTCACCGGAGTGGCAAATCGCACTTCCTGCCAGCCGTTACCCGGAGTGAAAGCTCCTTCATGGGCCACTTTCTCACCCGTCAGTTTCAGTTTTTCTCCATCCTTGCGGTGTGTTTCGGGAGCTTTTTCACGAAGCACATCGAGAATTGGTTTCTTCAAACCTTTGATGGAAGCCCGGGTAGGACCTTTCAAATCCAGAACGAGGATTTCATTCTCTCCTTCTTTCAGCCAGCACCCCGGCATAAAGAGAGTCTGCTGCGGACCGATTTCCCAGAAACGCCCCATTGCATGACCGTTCACCCAGACCATACCTTTTCCCCATGTACTCATATCCAGGAAAGTATCTCCTACTTTATCCAGTGTAAAGGTGCTCTTATAATAGGCAGGCATAGTCGGTAATATCTTTGTATCGCTATATTTCTTATCTTTTATAAAGGAATAATCTACCGGGAAGTTATATACAGTCCAGTTTTTCAATTCCTTAGTCTGGTTACCCGAAATAAGTTCCACCTTTTCAGTGATTCCTTTGCGGTCGTGGATGGATTTGTCAAAGTTAACACGTCCCATTGCTTCCACAAGAATATCCAGTTGTGTGCCTTTTTTCAGCGCGGGCAGGGTCGTTGTAAATTCTCCCTTACGACGGTCCAAGCGTGCCAGCAGTTTACCGTCGGCATATATCTGCGCCCAGTCGTGCACTTCCGTAATTTTCAAAGTGGTGCCTGCAAGAGTCGTTTCGGGCAATGTAGTACGATACAGAATCGTTCCCCATCCCTGGTTGAATTGTTCCATCGGTTGAATATCCACCGTTTGTTTTGCCTCCGGCAGATTTGAGAAGAGCGGAGCCACTTTATGGAAGTGAAACTCGGGGATTTCAATAACAGGCAGAGCTGCGGGCACTGCGGGCAACGTCTCACCTGCCGGAAGATAGTTTTTCAACAAGTCACGAAGCAAGAAAAACTTGTCGGTCGTCCATCCGGGTTCGCTAATCGGAGCATCATAATCGTATGAGCTGCACATGGCGGAATAAGCCGGGTTGTTCGCACCTCCCCAATGTCCGAAAGTCGTTCCTCCATGAGTCATATACAGACTGAAAGAGATGTTCCGGTCGAGCATATCCTTGATGCCCTGTACCATATCTTTTGCAGGACGTGTCTCATGTTTGCGTCCCCAGTGGTCAAACCATCCGCTCCAGAACTCGCTACACATCAACGGAGTTTCGGGGCGAAGTTCTTTAAGTTTTTTAAATTGCTGGTCGATATTGGCACCTGTTCCAAAGTTCACCGTCCAAATCAGGTCATCGAGCGCGTTATTGGTGAAGTTACTGCTCCAGTCACATTGAAACAGAGGTACATCGGTAAAACCGGATTCACGAACCAGGTCGCGCACGGCAGAGACATAAGGTTTGTCGATTCCATAAGAACCGTATTCATTCTCTACCTGTACCATGATGATATTTCCCCCTTTATTCACTTGCAGCGGAGCCAGTTGCTTACCGACCTCTTTCATAAAGATGCCTACCCGTTCCATATAATAGGGATCGAGCGTACGCAAGGCTATATCTTTTTTCTTCAACAGCCACCAGGGAAGTCCCCCCATCTCCCACTCCGCACATACATACGGACCAGGACGGACAATGACATACATACCGTGTTTCTGTGCCGCACGGCAGAAAGCTGCAATATCATTCTGACCGGAAAAATCGAACTTTCCTTCTTCCTGTTCATGGATATTCCAGAAAATATAAATACAAATAGTATTCATGCCTAATGCCTTGCACATCTCAATGCGATGCTCCCAATAAGCTTGCGGGATGCGGGTGTAATGCAACTCGGCAGCCTTCACCACAAACGGTTTTCCATCCAGCAAGAATGTGTTCTTGCCTGCCTCAAACTTCCGTGCAGTAGTTTGCGCCTGTGCAGTACTAAAGAAAATAACTGTAAAAAGTACCAGTAAAGCAATCAATCTGTTTTTCATGGTTTATTCAAAAATAGAATTTTAATAGTATACGGCAAAGGTAGGCGATTCACCTAAAAAGGAGGGCATAATTATCATTCAAAAAGGGTTGGAAATAAAGCAAAATAGCGCCAAATAGCAGATAAAACAACAATGGTCGGAAGATGAGAGGCATTTTACCATGCTCATCTTCCGACCATTTGTCCGGTATGTGATTACAATAAAATCAGTTTTCTTTTGTCAATAGACTTTCCAGTTCTTCCGCATTCAGGCGGAGGTAGAATTGTCCGCGATAGGCTACGGAGATAGCGCCCGTTTCCTCTGAAACAATAATGGCATGTGCGTCCGACTGTTGAGAGATTCCCATCGCTGCGCGATGCCGCAAGCCAAGTTCCTTCGGTATATTCAAATCATGGGAAACAGGAAGGATACATCCCGCCGCCTTGATACGTTTTTTGCTGATTACCATTGCGCCATCGTGCAACGGGCTATTCTTGAAAAAGATATTCTCGATTAAACGCTGATTGATTGCCGCATCAATCAATTCGCCCGTACGAACGACCTCATCTAAAGGAGTATTATGCTCAATGACAATCAATGCGCCAACTTTTTGTTTCCCCATGCTTAAACAAGCCATTACCACGGGCATGATATCATCGTGCTTCAACGATTCTTTCTTCGATCCGCTAAAGAGACGGGCCAATGCACTGACATGCCGATGAGATCCCAAAGTCAAAAGAAAACGGCGTATCTCATCCTGAAAAAGCACAATCAACGCTATTACACCCACATTCATCAATGTGTCGAAAATAGAACCCAACAGTTTCATCTCCAGCACTTGTGTCACCACCAGCCAAATCAGAATAAAAACCAAAATTCCGGTGAATACCTTGATGGAGCCGGAAGCTTTCATCAGTTTGTAGGTATAGTACAAAACAAAAGCTACCAGCAGGATATCGATAAAATCTTTTATACCAAACTCAAAAAACATGCACCCTCCTCTTATTTGTCATATCCACTCTCTATTTTTAATTTCTCTGTGATCCGGACAGCTTCCACCGCCTCACGCACATCATGTACACGCAGGATGTGCGCTCCTTTCATTAACGCAACAGTGTCCAATACGGTTGTCCCGTTTAATGAATCTTGCGGGGTTCCTCCCAATAATTTATAAATCATTGATTTCCGCGAAACTCCCACTAAAACGGGAAGTTCGAATATGTGGAATTCTTCCAGATGCGCCATCAGTTCATAATTATGCTCCAATGTTTTTCCGAATCCGAATCCCGGATCGAGAATGATATCTTTCACTCCCAAGTCGCGAAGTTGCTGCACTTTACGAGCGAAATACAGGAAAACGTCTTTAATCAGGTTATCATAAGACGGTTCTTTCTGCATACTTTGGGGGGTTCCCTTCATATGCATCATAATATAGGGTACTCCCAAGTCGGCTACTGTCTGAAACATCCGGTGATCCATTTCACCGGCAGCTATGTCATTAATAATAGCCACTCCATATTCTTTCACACATTCTTCCGCCACATCAGCCCGGAAAGTATCAACGGAAATAATGGCTTCGGGATGATTACGGTTCAGAATCTCCAAACCGGTGCGCAGTCTTCGCATCTCTTCTTCAGCAGAAATATGTTCGGCATTCGACCGTGAAGAATAGGCTCCTATATCAATTATTGAAGCACCTTCATCAAGTATCTGCCGGGCCCGGGCAGCAATGTCTTCTTCAGTCTGCATCCGGCTGCCGGAATAAAAAGAATCGGGAGTAACATTTAAAATTCCCATCACCTGCGGAGTAGCAAGATCGAGCAACCGCCCTTTTACATTTATATAAATAGGAGATATAGGTTTCATCATTGACAACATTCCTTTTAGATCGCCTACAAATGTAGATAAAAAAAGCAAGTATTCGTACTAAAAAGAAGAAATAAACGTATATTTGCAAACTATAGAAGAACCCGAAAAATTCATACCATGAGCCGATTAACCCTATTTCGCGTAGGATTTCTTTTCCTCATTTTGTTCTTTACCACTACTGCTAAAGCTCAAAAAGAGGCTGAAACCTTCAATGTTGACTCTACTCTCTATGAATATTATCAACATTGTCAAGAATACTTGTTAGAGCCTGTTGTACTTAATATGTCCGACACTTTATTCCGAATGGCTGGCGAACGGCAGGACGAACGAATGCAGGCAGTAGCCATAGCCACTCAACTGGATTATTATTATTTCCAGGGAACCAATGAAGACAGCGTAATCCACTATACCAACAAAGTAAAAGAATTCGCCAAGGCCACTCATCAGCCTAAATACTATTACTTCGCATGGGCGAACAGATTAATCACCTATTACCTAAAAACAAGCAGAACAAACATAGCACTTTATGAAGTGCAAAACATGTTAAAAGAAGCTCAAGAAGAGGATGATAAGACCGGCCTCTCCCGTTGCTATAACATCATGTCGCAAATCTACACCATCAAAAGATTCGATTCAATGGCGTTCGAGTGGCGATTGAAAGAAATCGAACTGACTGAAAAATACAAGATCGAAAACTACAACATCTCCCAGACCTATGCCCAGATAGCCAACTATTACATCAACCAGAAAAAGCAAAAAGAAGCATTAGCTGCTGTGGAAAAAGCCATTGCGACTGCCAATTCCTCTACGCAACAAATATCTGCCAAGTTGGAATTTGTAAACTACTACAGCAAGTTCGGCGACTTTCAAGCTGCCGAAAAATTACTGAAGGAGTGTCAGGCGGCATTTGAACAGGACAAAAGACTGGAGTCTATCAAAAAGAGACTGTATAATATAGAATGTTTATACTACCAGCAGACCAAACAATATCAGAAAGCGCTGGAAGCCGCAAAGATGCAGGAAAAAGAAGAACGTCGTTTAAGCGAAAGCATACTTAGCAGCATCCATTACCGCACACAGGGAGAAATCTACCAAAAGATGGGAAATATGAACCTGGCGGTCAAATATCTGCAAATGTACATCAACACGGATGACTCTTTGAAAATAGCCAATGAACAAGTGTCCAGCAGCGAATTCGCCACCTTATTAAATGTAGAAAAGCTCAATGCCGAAAAGAAAGAACTCATGCTTCAAGCACAAGAGAAGGAGTTGCATAATAAAACAACCTTGATTATTTCATTGATTATTTTATTAGGTATCTTATTCATATTCCTTTATAGAGAAAATTTCCTGAAACGCAAACTGAAAGTTTCAGAGGCCGAACTTAAAACAAGGAATGAAGAACTTATGGTATCGAGGGAAGAATTGCGTAAAGCCAAAGATATAGCGGAGGCAAGCAGCCGGATGAAAACGACGTTTATCCAAAGCATGACGCACGAAATCCGTACGCCGCTCAACTCTATCGTAGGCTTCTCGCAAGTATTAAGCGACCATTACAGCAATAGTCCGGAAACACAGGAGTTTGTCAATATCATCAAAAGCAACAGTAACGACTTGCTTCGACTGGTGACTGATGTGCTCACGCTGTCCGAACTGGATCAATATGAACAACTGCCCACTGACGCCGAAACAGACCTTCATGCGATCTGTCAACTTGCATCTGAAGTTGCCAAAGATAACACGCAGAAAGATGTGGAGGTTTTATTCGAACCTGAAAGAGAAAGCCTGCTCATACGCAGTAATTCGGAACGTATATCACAAGTATTGAACAACCTGGCACATAATGCCGCTAAATTTACGACTCATGGCAGTATTCGCATCGTTTATTCCGTATTGGAAGCTGAAAAGAAAATTGAAATCAGTGTGACCGATACAGGAACAGGCATCCCGAAAGACCAACAGGAAGCAGTATTTGAACGTTTCTACAAAATGAACTCTTTCACGCAGGGCACCGGGCTCGGACTTCCGATATGCCGGAGTATTGCCGAAAAGTTAGGAGGCAGCCTCCGAATCGACACTTCTTACACAGAAGGATGCCGGATGATCCTGACTCTTCCTTTGATATATGCCTAAACAAAAAACTGCCCGAACTCCCATCAAATCCGAAAGAATAGCCTATCTTTGCAACGTTTTAAATAAAAGATCAGGTTATGAAACTTTCTGCTCTTTACCAGATTTTTCTGGATTGCCAATCAGTAACTACTGATAGCCGGAACTGTCCGGACGGTTCTTTGTTTATCGCCTTGAAAGGTGAGTCGTTCAACGGTAATGCATTTGCCAAATTAGCACTGGACTCCGGATGCGCGTTTGCCATTATCGATGAAATACAGTATGCCGTAGAAGGCGATCAACGATATATACTTGTAGACGACTGCCTGCAAACCATGCAGCAGCTTGCCAACTATCATCGCCGCCAACTCGGAACGCGAGTGATCGGCATTACGGGCACTAATGGGAAGACAACCACCAAAGAGTTAATTTCCAGCGTTCTCTGCCAAGCCCACAATGTACTCTATACTTTAGGTAATCTCAACAACCACATCGGCGTACCGACTACCCTGCTACGGTTAAAACCGGAACATGACCTTGCCGTCATTGAGATGGGCGCCAACCATCCGGGGGAAATCAAGTTTCTTTGCGAAATAGCCGAACCGGATTATGGTATTATCACTAACGTAGGCAAAGCTCATCTGGAGGGATTCGGTTCTTTCGAAGGAGTTATCAAGACCAAAGGAGAGCTTTATGATTTCCTCCGCAAGAAAGATGCCACCACCTTTATCCATCACGATAACCCCTATTTGATGAATATCTCACAGGGATTGAACCTGATTTCTTATGGAACAGAAGATGATCTCTATGTCAACGGCCGGATTACCGGCAATTCGCCTTATCTTGCTTTCGAATGGAAAGCCGGTAAAGACGGTGAACTCCATCAAGTCTGTACACAATTGATCGGAGAATATAATTTCCCCAATGCCCTGGCTGCAATCACTATCGGACGTTTCTTCGGAGTGGAAGCAAAGAAGATCGATAAAGCTCTGGCAGAGTATACGCCACAGAACAACCGTTCCCAACTTAAAAAGACAGAAGATAACACGCTTATCATCGACGCATATAACGCAAACCCAACCAGCATGATGGCTGCCTTGCAAAACTTCCGGAATATGACAGTTCCCCACAAGATGCTCATATTAGGAGATATGCGCGAACTGGGTGCTGATAGCCCGGCCGAACACCAGAAAATCGTTGACTACATCAAAGAAAGTAATTTTGAGAAAGTATGGCTCGTGGGAGAACAGTTTGCCGCAAGTGAACATTCTTTTAAAACTTATGCAAATGTGCAGGAAGTTATAAAGGATTTGCAAGAAGATAAACCCAAAGGATATACTATTCTCATTAAAGGTTCCAATGGAATCAAACTTAGTTCAACGGTAGAATTTCTATAAAGCCGGAATGATAAACGGTGAACGGTAAACGGTGAATAATGGATATGATATAGTCAACCATTATTCACCGTTCACCGTTTATTATTCACCGTTCACCGTTTATCATTCACCGTTGTTGTTCATAGGTTGCCTTTTACTGCTTATTTATTTTCATCCTCGGTCGTACGACATAATAGGCCACTAAACTAGCCAGAACCGCCCCTGTTGTATTGGCCGCAAAATCCAACCAGTCTCCACCCCGGTAAGTAGTACAATATTCCTGCAACAATTCCACACAACCACTAAAAAGTATAGGGCAAAGGAATGCGCCTACCCATGCATGCCATATCGGAGCATTGTCCCTGCGATGTGCACGCAAAAATTCCAGCCACAACATTCCCGACATACCAAAATACATACAAACATGAACCAGTTTGTCGAGGTTGGGAATTTCATCTAAATCCGTCTTAGGCGGTTTAAAGAACGACAGATAAATCACTGTCAGAATGATAAAAAGCGAGATCGGATATTTCTTAATATAAGATAGCATATCTAAATAATATTACAATTTTCGTGCAAATATAAGTATCATTTTCTATATTTGTGCTCTAATACGTATATTTTATAACGATTTGTAAGATAAAACAAGATTTATGGCAAAAAATGATAGAGCAAACTTCGGCAGTAAATTAGGAGTCATACTCGCTTCTGCCGGCTCTGCAGTCGGATTGGGTAATATATGGAGGTTTCCCTATGAAACAGGAAACCATGGAGGCGCTGCTTTTATATTGATCTATTTAGGCTGCATTCTTCTTCTGGGATTGCCTATTATGATTGCCGAGTTCCTGATAGGACGCCGTTCGAGAGCTAACACAGCTAGAGCATATCAGAAATTAGCACCTGGAACACATTGGCGTTGGGTAGGACGCATAGGAGTATTGGCAGGCTTCCTGATACTTAGTTATTATGCTGTAGTAGCAGGATGGACACTCGAATATATTTTTGAAGCTGCTACTAATGGCTTTGCCGGAAAAACCTCCGGAGAGTTCATATCCTCTTTTCAACAATTCTCCAGCAGCCCATGGAGACCGGTTGTATGGTTGGTGGCATTCTTGTTGATTACTCATTTCATCATTGTGAAAGGGGTAGAAAAAGGAATCGAAAAGTCCTCCAAGATCATGATGCCTACCCTGTTTATCATTATCCTCATACTGGTTGTTTGCTCGGTCACTCTGCCGGGAGCCGGTGCAGGTATCGAATTCCTGCTCAAGCCCGACTTTAGCAAAGTGGACGGAAATGTATTTTTGAGTGCCATGGGACAGGCGTTCTTCTCATTGAGTTTGGGAATGGGATGCCTTTGTACGTACGCCTCCTATTTCAGCAAAGAAACCAACCTGACTAAAACAGCTTTCAGCGTAGGAATCATTGATACCTTTGTGGCGATACTAGCCGGATTTATCATCTTCCCGGCAGCTTTTTCCGTAGGCATACAACCTGATTCTGGTCCGAGTCTGATCTTTATCACCCTGCCTAATGTATTCCAACAGGCATTTAGCGGAGTTCCCATACTGGCATATATATTCTCTGTCATGTTCTACGCGTTGTTGGCAATGGCTGCTTTAACTTCTACTATTTCCTTGCACGAAGTAGTAACCGCTTATTTACATGAGGAGTTCAACCTCTCCCGTGGAAAAGCAGCAAGGTTAGTCACCGGCGGTTGTGTCTTCCTCGGAATATTCTGTTCATTATCACTGGGAGTCATGAAAGGATTTACCGTTTTCGGACTGGGCATGTTCGACCTCTTCGACTTTGTAACAGCTAAAATCATGTTACCACTGGGCGGATTGTGCATCTCCCTCTTTACCGGATGGTATCTGGACAAGAAGATTGTATGGTCAGAGATTACCAATGACGGTTCATTAAAGGTACCGGTATACAAACTCATTATCTTTATATTAAAATATATCGCACCAATCGCCATCTCACTGATATTTATCAATGAACTGGGATTAATCAAGCTATAATGTGGAAAGACTTCCTTTATTATACTAAAACAGAACGACAAGGCATTATCGTCCTTGTCGTTCTTATTTTAGGCGTATATGCCGCCCCTAAACTCTTCTCCTTTTTCACACACGCTGAAGATACCGACTGCAGAGAGAACGAGAAGTTCGATAAGGAATACAACGACTTTATTTCCTCCCTCCGGGAAACCCAACCTCACCAAAAGTCCGGTCATTCTTTTCAATCATCCCCTCAAAGGGAAATCAAACTTGCGGTGTTCGATCCGAACATCGCAGACTCTACTACTTTTCTTTCGCTTGGGTTACCATCCTGGATGATAAAGAATATCCTGCACTATCGCTATAAACAAGGTAAATTCCGCCACCCGGAAGATTTCCGAAAGATATATGGACTCACGGAAGAACAATACCAGACTCTTCGTCCTTATATACAAATTACAGAAGATTTCAGTTCGACAAATAAAGACACGGTACGATTGTTAACCACACCAAGCATACAACGGGACACCCTTGTGAAATATCTCCCGGGAACTATCATCAGCCTCAACTCCGCAGATACCACCGAACTGAAGAAGATTCCGGGAATCGGAAGCAGCATTGCCCGGATGATTGTGAATTACCGCGAACGGCTGGGAGGCTTTTTCCGAATAGAGCAGTTACAGGAGATTCATCTAAAGGCAGAGAAACTCCGTTCGTGGTTTTCCATTGACACCCATCAGACACGCCGCATCAATGTAAATAAAGCCGGTATGGAACGAATGATGCATCATCCATACATAAACTACTACCAAGCAAAGGTTATCATAGAATATCGGAAAAAGAAAGGATTCTTAAAAAGTCTGAAGCAATTATCTCTCTATGAGGAGTTCACTCCTATTGATCTTGAACGGCTAGAGCCCTACATTTGTTATAATTAATAAAAAAAAGATGCATTCCTATCACACCAGACAAGAATGCATCACACACAAACAAAACAAACACTCTACTATCATCTTCACAGACTTCCGTAGAGAAGCGACTATAAATATATAGCTAAAAGATAGAACACTTGCAAGGCTCTACCTTTTTGGTATACATTTTTAGAAATTAGGTTCTCTAATTAATCTTTTTTAATCATACCATCCACCATATGAACGGTCCGGTCCGTAATTTTGGCAAGCCCCTCGTCATGCGTCACAATGACAAAAGTCTGCCCCAGCCGGTCTCTCAAATCGAAGAACAGTTGATGTAAATCTTCTTTATTATGTGTATCCAGACTACCGGATGGTTCGTCTGCCAGAATAACTGCCGGATCGTTGATTAAAGCCCTCGCTACCGCTACCCGTTGTTTCTCGCCTCCCGACAATTCATTCGGTTTATGAGAAGCCCTGTCAACCAGTCCCATAAAATCCAGAATCTTCATTGCGCGTTCGTGCGCCTCCTTCGAAGATACCCCGGCGATTAGAGCGGGAATCATCACATTTTCCAAGGCCGTGAACTCCGGCAGTAGTTGGTGAAACTGGAAAACAAAACCAATATTCTTATTACGAAATGCAGATAGTTCTTTCTCTTTCATCCGACTCACCACTGTTCCGTCAATCTGTACCACACCTCCGTCCGGTTCATCTAAAGTGCCCATTATCTGCAATAACGTAGTTTTACCCGCACCGCTCGGGCCTACAATACTAACAATCTCTCCTTTGTTGATTTCCAGATCAATGCCTTTCAACACCTGTAATGAGCCGAAACTCTTCGTAATCCCTTCTAGTTTTATCATAATAGCCTTATAATCGTTTAATGACATATTCAGCCAGATAGCACCCAAACACGGCCGGCATATAACTAACTGTTCCACATGTCGATTTCTTATTCTGTTCATCCTCCGTCAGCAATACCGCTTTCGGATCGGCTTGCTCCGTACTGAATACCACCGGAAGTTTCCGTTTCATTCCCATCTTCTGCAAACGCTTTCGCACAGCCTTACTCAAACCGCAATGATACGTCTCCCAAAGATCGGCAAAACGAACCTGAGTAATGTCACTCTTCGCCCCTGCTCCCATACTGGAAACTATCTTTATACGACGTTTCATCGCTTCATAAATCAGAAAGCATTTCGGACTGATCGTATCAATAGCATCTACTATAAAATCATATTTATCGGCATCCAGCAGTTCCGGTATATTTTCATCCTTCAGGTAAACAGGAAGGACAGTCAGCTCAATCGCCGGATTTATATCTTTATAACGGGCTGCCAACACTTCCGCTTTCGTCCTACCCAGCGTGGAATGCATGGCCGGCAACTGACGATTCATATTAGTAGGCTGCACTGTATCGGCATCTACAATCGTCATCCGCCCGACACCTGCACGGCAAATCATCTCGGCGGCATAAGCACCTACTCCACCCAGTCCCACGACCAATACGTGCGCGTTCCGGATGCGTTCCATCTTTTCCTCCCCTAACAGGAGTTCCGTTCTCTGTTGCCAGTCGTATCTTTCCATTAGTTTTTCTTTAACCATTTATAGAACCATTTGCCGACCTTCTCATAATGTTGAGACTCATTATGTCCACGAGGATCGGAGAATGACACAATTTCCTGCGGTTCGCCAAACTGGTCGGGATACAGGATTATCAAACTATTATTAGAGAAATATTTTCCTAATTGTGCCGGGAGACGTTCAAAAGAGGGATCATAAGAGATAGATCCGCGACGGGCAGAAATAACTACCAATAAATGGTCATAATTCACCTGCCCTGTCAACAGCAAGAGATCCTCCCACTTCTCCAATATGGAGAATTCCGTCGGAGTACCTGCATGTCGCTTTTTCACAAGTTGCTGAACACGCATCAATGTACGCTCATTGGCAAAAAAATGCACCCGACAGCCCAGGATACTTCCCATACGGCAGAAGTGTTCCACCCATTTAGAGAATCCCGATTCATATTCAGCCTTTGGCGGAACGGCAATATTGATTCGACGCAGGGTATTAACAGGCATCAGGAATTTGGCAATCATCACTTCACGATGCGTACCTTTCAACAGACTTTCGGCCAGATGTCCGAAGAAAGAGTCGACAATATTTGCTTTCCGGTGCAGACCGATCACAATATCCGTAGCTTCATACTCCTTGATTGTATGGATAATCCCCGAAGCAATATTCAAGTCATAGCGACTCACCATCGTAACAGGCACATCAGCGGCAGCGGCAATCATAGCCGCCTTCTCCAGATTACGTTTACCCTGCTGCTCTTTCTTCTCCGAACTATTATTGTCATTGATAACGTTCAATGCCACCAATGCATTTTTCTGCTTAGCATCCTTTATTACTAAAGCCAGATTAATCAAATCTTCAATCGTCTCCGGGTTAGCCACCGGAATCAAGATTTGTTCCGTATTTACTTTCTTAGCTTCTTCTTCCGCCTGCACATTTTCATCCAGAGCAAAACGACGTGCCGAACGTTCGGTTACCAAAGAACTGATGACACAAGTGAAAAGTATCATCACTACCGTACCGTTCAATACATCATCATTCAGCAACCGTTCTCCATTCTCCATAATGATTTCATGACCGATCAACACTGCTGCCAGTGTAGCTGCGGCCTGCGCATTACTTAAACCGAATATCATGCTCCGTTCATTCGACTGCATCCGATAGATCTTTTGTGTGATCCAGGCAGCCAGCCATTTACTAAAGGTTGCCACCACTGTCATCACAATAGCCACTTTCAATGCTTCACCTCCGGTAAACAGGCTTCTTACATCAATAATCATTCCGACACCAATCAGAAAATAGGGAATAAACAGTGCATTTCCCACAAATTCCAACCGGTTCATCAAAGGAGATACATGAGGAATCAGGCGATTCAATACCAAGCCCGCCAGGAAAGCTCCTAAGATTCCTTCCATTCCTACAAATTCCATCAATCCTCCTCCGAGGAAAACCATCGCCAGCACAAATACAAACTGCATCACGCTGTCATCGTACTTCCGGAAGAACCAGCGTCCGATACGGGGGAAAAAGAACACAATCAGAAATCCGAGGAAAGCCACTTTTGCCACAAGAAATACCCAGAACCAGCCATCGACAGTTCCCTTAAACATGCCTCCTATGACAGCAAGAATAATCAAAGCAAGGGTGACGGTGACAGCAGTACCACCAATGGTGATATTGACACAGCGCAAACGAGACAGTCCGTAACGACTAATAATAGGATAAGCAATTAAGGTGTGAGAAGCATACATACTTGCCAACAATACCGCCGTGAGAAAACCATATCCCAGCATACTCATACTACTCCATATTCCCAACACCATAGGAATCAGAAAGGTAAGCCAGCCGAACACGAAACTTTTCGTCCGGTTCTTCTTAAAGTCCTCCATATCCATCTCAAGACCGGCAAGGAACATGATATAATAGAGCCCTACTTTGCCGAACAGTTCGAAACTACTGTCTCGGTCGAGTACATGAAAGCCGTGTTCGCCAATCAAGACACCCGCCAGAATCATGCCTATAATATGAGGTATATGGAGACGCCCCAAAATCATCGGAGCAAAAAGAATGATAATTAGTACCAAAAAGAACACCCAGGTCGGATCAGAAATCGGCAGCGTTAAATTGAGATCAAACAGGTTCATAGGCTGTGTTTTTTAGGAATTTTCTGCAAAGGAACAAAAAAGTTTGCAGAATCCAATGAATGTCTAATGGTCATTTCACTCCAATAACCACGTCCAACTATACGGAAGCATGAGTAATCCGCCGAAAAACTGAAATATTTCTCTCAAAATCGATGTTTATATGCTAAATTGTTATAATTTTGCAGCCAAATCTTTTCTATTCGACAGGATAAGAAGAGAAATTCAATATTCACAATTTAACAAAAGAAAAAGATGAAAGTAGCTATTGTTGGCGTAAGCGGAGCCGTAGGACAAGAGTTCCTGCGCGTGCTCGATGAGAGAAACTTCCCGATGGACGAGTTAGTTTTGTTCGGTTCTAAACGTAGTGCCGGAACAACATATACTTTCCGCGGTAAACAGATCGAGGTGAAACTCTTACAACACAACGATGACTTTAAAGGGGTAGACATTGCTTTCACTTCTGCCGGTGCAGGAACATCTAAGGAGTTCGAGAAAACAATTACCAAGTATGGTGCTGTGATGATCGACAACTCCAGCGCTTTCCGTATGGATGCCGATGTGCCTTTGGTGGTGCCTGAAGTAAATGCAGAGGATGCATTGGAACGTCCGCGCGGCGTTATCGCCAACCCGAATTGTACGACTATCCAGATGGTAGTTGCACTGAAAGCCATCGAAAAGCTTTCTCATATAAAAACCGTGCACGTGTCTACCTATCAGGCAGCAAGTGGTGCGGGTGCCGCTGCCATGGACGAATTGTACGAACAATATCGTCAAGTATTGGCAAACGAACCTGTGACTGTAGAGAAGTTTGCCTATCAGTTGGCTTTCAACCTGATTCCGCAGATTGACGTATTTACAGAGAACGGTTATACGAAAGAAGAGATGAAAATGTATAATGAAACACGCAAGATCATGCATTCTGACGTAAAAGTTAGCGCAACTTGCGTACGTGTTCCTGCATTACGTGCTCACTCTGAAAGTATTTGGGTAGAAACTGAACGTCCGATTTCCGTAGAAGAAGCTCGTGAAGCGTTCGCTAACGGTGAAGGTCTGGTGCTGCAGGACAATCCGGCTGAAAAAGAATATCCGATGCCGTTGTTCCTGGCAGGTAAAGATCCGGTATACGTAGGCCGTATCCGCAAAGACCTGACAAACGAAAACGGATTGACTTTCTGGATTGTAGGTGACCAGATTAAGAAAGGGGCTGCCCTGAATGCTGTTCAGATTGCCGAATATTTGATTAAAGTAAAAAATATCTAATATAACAGACTGGATATAATATCCGGACAACTATAGATAAGCCCAATAAATCAGCCGGTTTGCAATGTGATAGTGATCACAATGCAAGCCGGTTTTTTATTCTCCAAGCCGTAATTAGAGAGAAAATACCTATTCGTAGGTAAGAAGTCACTAGTTATAGGTATCAGCATTTACCAAAATAACTATTTATAGTGATTGATAGAAAGTCACTTTTTATCGAATTTTGCGCAAAACTTATCTATGAAATATTGTCTTTTTAATATAGCATTCTGGGGGCTACTATTTTTCAATTTATTTGAGGCCGCAGCTAATTTAAACATCTATACAATCTCGGGACGTGTGACCGAGGCAAAAACGAATTCCCCTTTGCCTGGTGCTTCTATTCTCATTAAAGGTACCTATTTGTGGGCCGTATCCAATCAGAAAGGAGAATTTACGATACAAGGAGTACAGGAGGGAAAATATAATCTGGAGGTTTCTTTTCTTGGTTATGTACCGGCAACAATTCCCGTAAATGTACGCAGCAATATCAATAACCTTCCTATCATACTCAAAGAAAATACACTTGCACTGGATGATGTAGTCGTCACTGCACAAGCACCCAAAAATGAATTAAACACGACGCTCACTATCGGAAATCATGCATTGGAACACCTACAGGTGTCCAACGTGAGCGATATCTCCGCTCTCCTTCCGGGAGGAAAAACTAAAGTGCCGGATCTTACCACCAATAATATCTTCTCATTACGCGACGGAGGGTCAACAGCTGGTAATGCCACATTTGGAACAGCCGTAGAAGTGGATGGGGTTCGTATTGGAAACAATGGTTCGTTTGGCAATATGAGCGGAGTGGATACCCGGAATATCACTGTTGCAGATATTGAATCGGTGGAAGTCATCACCGGAGTGCCTTCGGCAGAATATGGAGACTTGAATAGTGGTATGGTCAAGATTCACACCCGGAAAGGGAAAACACCCTGGAACATATTGCTGTCTATCAATCCTCGCACCGAACAGGTTTCATTTGCTAAAGGATTGGATTTAGGAAACGATAAAGGAGTCATCAACATAAACGGTGAGTGGACCAAGGCTACTCAAAAGTTGGTATCTCCCTATTCTTCTTATACAAGAAGGGGATTCTCTGCCGGATATAGCAACACGTTCCGCAACGTATTAAGATTCGACATCGGTGTTACAGGCAATATCGGAGGAATGAATACCAAAGATGATCCTGATGCCTATTCGGGAGAATACAACAAAGTGAGAGACAACGTATTCCGGGCAAACACTTCACTGGCCTGGCTGCTCAACAAATCGTGGATAACCAACCTCAAGTTCGACGCATCGATATATTACAATGATAATAACTCCCACGCGCATACGTTCTACTCGTATGCATCGGAGCAACCGGCTGTTCATGCCACGGAGGAAGGATATTTTATGGCAAACAAACTGCCATATACTTACTTTGCCGACCAAATCATCGACTCCAAAGAACTGGATTATGCCGCATCGTTAAAATATGAATGGAACAGACGGTTTAAGACTGTAAACAGCAACCTGAAAGCGGGTGTTCAATGGAAAGCAACAGGCAATGTGGGTGAAGGAGAATATTACAAAGACCCGTCATTGGCTCCGAACGGTTATCGTCCCCGTCCTTACACTACTTATCCATATATGCATAATGTTTCGCTTTATGCAGAAGAAAGTCTGTCATTTCCTGTGGGAAATACCATGCTTAGACTGATGGCAGGGGTACGTTGGGAACATTTGTTTATCAAGGGAACGAAATATAAGAACCTGAATACTCTTTCACCACGTTTCAATGCCAGATGGCAGTTGAACGAACATATCGCTATCCGTGGCGGTTGGGGAATTACCGAAAAACTTCCCTCTTTCTATATCTTGTATCCCAAACAGGAATATCGGGACATACAGACCTTCGGCTTTTCCTATAATAAGATTGAATCATCTTATATATATTATAGTCAGCCCTACACGTTATTGCACAATGAAAACCTACGCTGGCAACGGAATCAGAACGCAGAAATCGGTCTGGACGTCAACATTGCCCGTACCCGGATTTCATTAGTCGGTTATTTCAACCGTACCAAGCTGCCGTATAAATACGCAAGTACTTATACTCCGTTCTCCTATGATGTGCTCCAATTGCCGGATGGATTCACTATGCCGACTAACCCGCAAATCAATGTAGATAACCAGACAGGGATGGTTTACATACGCGACAATGCATCCAGTTACTGGACTCCTATGGATGTCAAAGTGACCGACCAGACTTTTGTAAAGTCAACTTCTCCCGACAATGGAATGGACGTGATTCGTCGCGGAGCGGAAATGATTGTTGATTTCCCGGAAATTACTCCGATTCGCACGCAATTCCGGGTAGATGCCGCTTATACTTATACGAAATACATCGACAACTCTTTATCGTATTATTATCAGAATGGATGGTCGCACACCAGTTTTGCCAATCGTTCTTACCAATATGTAGGTATCTACGCCAACGGCGACAACTTATCGACTACTGCCAACGGCAAGCGTACCCACTCGCTGGATGCCAATATCACAGCCATCACCCGTATTCCGAAAGCCAGACTGATTATCTCGTGCCGACTGGAAGCTTCGCTTGTGAAGCGTTCGCAGAACATCTCCGAGTATCAAGGAAAAGAATATGCTTTCAATGTGAGCGAAAGCAGTAATACCCAAACCGGGGGAAGTATCTATGACGGTAACTCTTATACCGCTATCTGGCCGGTAGCATACCTCGACCTGAATAATGAGATGCATCCTTTCACATCAGCGGAAGCCGCGAATCCGGAATTCTCCTACCTGATACGCAAATCGGGCAATGCCTATACATTTGCAGCAGACGGATATGATCCTTATTTTTCTGCCAATATCAATATCACCAAAGAGATTGGAGACTATGTATCTCTTTCTCTCAATGCGATTAATTTCACCAACTCACGGCCTTATGTAAAATCTCATGCAACGGGTGTAAGCGCTCTCTTCACCCCGGATTTCTATTATGGACTTACTTGCCGTATCAAATTCTAACTATATGAAACAATTCATCTACATATTATTACTAACAGTGACTGGCATCTTTGCGGGATGCACAGATATCGATAAAGAGAATCCGTATGACAACCAGTTGCACAGCCTGCAGGTTACTGCCGTATATCCGGACGGATACACGGATCATCTCCGGGAAGGAGTGACCGTAAAGATTGAAGATGTCGACCGTGGAAATTCTTACAAGGCTAAAACCGACAAGAATGGAGTGGCGCAATTCTCTTTGACCAAAGGTATATACCGCGTACAAGTCAGCGACAAAGGCGGAAAGGATATTTTCAACGGATTAGCTGATAATGTCAAACTAACCAGCGGAGACATATCTCTTAATCTCCCGCTCATTCATTCCAAGGCCGGGACGATCATTATTAAAGAGATTTACTGCGGAGGATGCACAAAGTTACCGCTGGAAGGAAATTATCAATCCGACAAGTACATTATCCTGCATAATAACGACTCGGAAGTGCAATATCTGGATAGTTTATGCTTCGGAGCACTCGACCCTTACAATTCACAAGCCACTAATGTATGGGTGACACAGGATGAAGCAACCGGAGCAACTATCTTCAAGGACTTTGCTCCCATCGTTCAGTGTATCTGGCAATTTGGCGGTACCGGTAAAACGTTCCCGCTTCAGCCGGGAGAAGATGCAGTGATTGCCATCAACGGAGCGGTTGACCATGCGGCACAATATCCGCAATCTGTCAACCTGAACAAACCCGGATATTTTGTATGCTATAATAATGTTTATTTTCCGAACACACAGTATCATCCGGCTCCGGGCGACCAGATCACACCGGATCATTACCTGAACGTAGTGTTGAAGACTGGCCAGGCGAACGCCTATTCATTCTCGATATTTTCTCCTGCCGCGGTTATTTTTAAAGCCAAGGATACCACGATACAGGACTTTGTTCTTAAAGAGGGAAGTATCATACAAAAACCGGGAAGCACTACGGATCAGGTGATAGCGGTACCACTCGATTGGGTGATTGATGGCACGGAAGTATATTATGGCGGTTCCTCCAACAATAAAAAGCGTATTTCTCCATCCATCGATGCGGGATATGTCACTCAAAGTGCCACATACAACGGACGCAGTTTATACCGTCATGTGGATGAAGAAGCGACACAGGAAGCGGGTTACGAAGTACTGGTAGATACAAACAACTCTTCTACCGATTTTTATGAACGGGAAAAACAATCTTTGCATGAGTGAGATGAAGAAAATATATATAACAGGTCTTTGGATTCTATGTCTGACATCCGGAGTTTCGGCACAGACTTATGACATCATCGAACGGCGTAACTCCTGGAATGCCGGGGCAAATGTCACAGGTATCATGATGGACAGTATTTCTGCTTCCTATGCCGAACTGTACGGAAAGAATAACCACGGTGATTTCCGCAACTATTACGAAGCAAAAGAAGCATGGAGTGCCGGAGCGGTAGCAAAGTCCATCACTCATCTGAAAGGTTATTCACTGACGGGTTCGTTCTCATTCGATCATACTTCAGGCAAGGATATGAGCGGTTCGATGTTTATCCACCCAGGATTTTATCCCGTAGACCTCCTGGAGTTCACACCCGGACGTAAAGACTTGCAAACTTACGCTTTCATGGGTGGTATTGCAACTGATATTTCACCCAACTGGCGATTAGGAGGAAAGATTGACTTTGCCGCCTCCAACTATTCCAAACGAAAGGACTTGCGGCATACCAATTACCGACTGGATTTGAAAATAGCCCCCAGCATCATGTATCATTCGGGAGATATGGCGATCGGCTTTTCCTATATTCTCGGCAAAAATAGCGAATCAGTAAAAGCAGAAGTCATCGGTACAGCCGAAAACTCTTACAATGCTTTTCTGGATAAAGGACTTATGTATGGAGCTTACGAGGCATGGGACGGGAGTGGAATCCATCTTAGTGAATCGGGTGTCAACGGTTTCCCCATCAAAGAATTGTCGAACGGGGGAGCCTTGCAACTTCAATGGAAAGGATTTTACGGAGATGCTGAATACACGTATTCTTCAGGTTCTGCCGGTGAAAGAGATGCTATCTGGTTTAAATTTCCAACCCACTGGATTACCTCCCATTTGAGTTATCATTTCAAACAGGGAAAGAAAGAGCATTTTCTGCGACTGAACTTGCAATGGTCACATCTGGTCAACAACGAAAATGTGATAACCAAAGAAACTGTGAACGGGATAACGAACACTCACGTACACGGTTCCAATCGTATTTTTGAGCAGGATGTTTTCTCCGTCCATCCCGAATATGAATTGATTAGTCCCCGCACGGAACTTCGCCTGGGAACGAATATATCAACATTCAGACGACTGACCACACAGATGTATCCTTATGTGGTTTCGGAAAAGATGATTTGTAGCCAGACTTATATCTCCAGCGTATTTCATCTAGGGAAACTCGACCTGAAAGCGGCTGCATCCTTTGCCATAGGAAACTTTACCGAGAAAAACAGGACTACGGCAACAGATACGGAACCGGGTGATCCGCCTTATCGGCTGACTGATTATTACAATCTGAAAAATGAATATGCAACCGCCCCACAAGCGACATTTCATCTCGGATTGCGCTATTATTTCAACCATGGAATTTATGCGGAAGTACAGGGTAGTTATACGCACGGTTTCAACCTGCAATATATAGATGGTTCGAACCGTTGGAACGAGACTATCAAATTAGGATATACTTTTTGAAAACAATGAATATATATAAACTAAATTATTAAGCAATGAAAAAGAGTTTGACATTTATCTTCGCAGCAGCGCTTTTGGTATCTTGCCAACAGGAAGAGAACGAAGCTACGACTCCTGCAAACAGTCGCATTACTATCTCTCCTATTATTACACGTGCTACGGAAGTTAACTTTGAGACCGGAGATAAAATCGGTGTTACAATCACCCAAAACGGTGACTTCGTATATGCAGAGAATAAACAGATGACATACAATGACGGAGTATTTGCAGGCGATTTACTCTGGTACCCGGAAGGAAATGACAAATCGCAAATAGTAGCCTATTATCCCTATAAAGAGGGTAATACTCCGGCTTCATTTACTGTTGAAACCGATCAGACTAGTGGATATGGAGCGTCAGATTTTATGGCAGCAAAGAAATCGGATGTACTTCCGACTACCAACGTTATAAGCATGAACTTCAAACACATGTTTACTAAATTAGTGATTAATGTAACAAAGGAAGTAGAAGCTAACATCTCGTCTATCGCATTGAAAGGTTCCATCCCGACTGCAACTCTTGATTTGAGTGCTCTCACAGTGACTGCTGATGCAAACGCCTCCGCAACAAGCATTGTTGCACAAGCCGTTAAAGCGAATGAGACATACCGCGCCATTATCGTTCCCCAAACAGTAGCCTTGACGCTTGAAGTAGCAACATCTGACGGCAAGACCTTGTCACAGAAGCTCACATCTACCACTTTGGCACAAGGAGGACAATACAGTGTGAACATTCGCGTGTTACCTGACGATATAGAAGTCAAACTTAGTGGTGACATTGAAAACTGGACAGATGAGGGTGAAATTGGAGCTGATAATGAGATTCCTTTCGAGGAACATCTCGATCAGAACTATTTCCTGTATGATAATGTAAAATATAAGACTGTAACTCTCTCAAACGGTACGACATGGATGGCTGAACCGCTTATTTATTTACCGAAAGGGTATACTCCTTCAAGTGATCCAACTGCTGATAGCCATGTTTGGTATCCGTATGAAATCACAGCCGACGGTGCAACCGTAGCTACAACAAAAGAAAGTGCCATAAAAGAATTAGGTTATCTATATGATTTCCAGGCTGCACTGGGTGGTAAAGAAATTACTGATAGTAATCTGACCTCCTTTGAAGGAGCACAAGGAATCTGCCCGAAAGGATGGCACATACCGACACGTCTGGAGTACTTTAATCTGGTAGGAAAAACAACGAATGATGCCGACGGCAAGGTACCGGCTGATGGTGATAAAGCTCTTTTTTATGATACAGCTTATGATGGAGCCAAAATATCATCACTGATGGATGCAGGATTCAATTACCAATTCTCCGGTGTTCGTATGGCAACAAGTCTTACAGGCGCCGGCAGCTACCAAAAAACTGCAATAGCAGATGACGCCAAGATTCAAGCTGCGTGGCATGGAAAACCGGCAATGAATTATCTCATGACTTCGACCGCCTACAAACCCATATACAATAGTACCAGCGGCCTACTAACCAATATACAGTTCTTTGGATTAATGAGTACAATCAATGCAACCAAGTATCCGGAAGGCAGATTATCATTATCTTATGTTAGCATTAAAGCCGGTATGCAAGTTCGTTGCATAAGGGATCAAGCCGGCAACTAAAAGACTAATATTTGTTTCATGCCTTGAAACCTTTAGTTTCTCGGTGAGAAACCAACAGTTTCAAGGTTTGAAACTACCAGTTTCACACTGGGAAACTAAAAGTTTCAAGTAAGGCTACTCCCCTCGCCCGTAAGGCGAACTACGATAAGCTATAAACAAACGAAAAACAGATTACAAACTATATAAAAACGAAGCAATAACAATGAAAACAAAAAAGCTAACAATCGCAATTGCCATCGTGGCAATGACTTTTATCGGAACTTCATGTGGTAACAAACAACAGAAAAGCGCATCAGAAGCGACTACAGAACAGTCTGCATCTTCCGCCTTGGAAATTGATTCTCTTCTTGCCAATGCCGAAAGCCTTGCAGGACAAGAAGTGACCATTGAAGGCGTCTGCACACATACCTGCAAACATGGCGCAAAGAAAATCTTCCTGATGGGTAGCGACGATACCCATGTGATCCGTGTAGAAGCGGGCACTTTGGGAGCATTCGATCCTAAATGCGTGAACTCCATCGTTCGTGTTACCGGAACACTGAAAGAACAACGCATTGACGAAGCCTACCTCCAGAACTGGGAAGCGCAACTCAAAGCACAGGCTGCCGAGAAACACGGAACCGGTGAAGCCGGATGCGACTCTGAAAAGAAAGCACGTGGTGAAACAGCCAACAGCCCTGAAGCCCGCATTGCAGATTTCCGTGCAAAAATAGCCGACCGCAAGGCAGAAACAGGAAAAGAGTATTTATCTTTCTATTTCATGGAAGCTGACTCGTATGAAGTGGAGTAGTAACATCCGTAAGTGGAGTCGGCTCATACACCGTGACTTATCATTTTTCTTTTCCGGAATGGTATTGATATATGCCATTTCCGGAATTGTAATGAATCACCGTGACACTATTAATCCGAACTTCTCCATCACACGGAAAGAGTATAAGATAGCAGAAAAGCTACCGGATAAAGCAGGAATGAATAAGGAGAAAGTGCTCACTCTCCTGGAACCATTGGGAGAAAGCGGCAACTATACCAAATATTACTTCCCGAAAACGGACGTAATGAAAGTATTCCTGAAAGGTGGCTCCAACCTTCTAGTAAACGTAAAGACAGGGGAAGCGATATATGAATCCGTCACCCGCCGCCCGCTTATCGGAGCAATGTCCCGTTTACATTACAACCCGGGACAATGGTGGACTTACTTCGCGGATATTTTCGCCATCGCTCTTATTATCATTACTCTCTCCGGCATCATCATGCTGAAAGGGAATAAGGGCATTATCGGCAGAGGAGGGATCGAAGTCATTGTCGGAATCTTGATTCCCATTCTTTTCCTTTTCTTCTTTTGAATAGAATAACAGATAAAATCAAATGGAACATATTATCGAATGTAACAATCTGACGCACTATTACGGCAAACGGTTGATTTACGAAAATCTTAGTTTCACAGTACCCAAAGGACGCATCTTGGGACTGTTGGGAAAGAACGGTACAGGCAAGACCACCACTATCAATATCTTGAGCGGTTATCTGAAACCCCGTTCAGGGGAATGTCGCATCTTCGGACAGGAGATTCAGACAATGGCACCGGCTCTGCGTCGCAATATCGGACTGCTCATCGAAGGTCATGTGCAATATCAATTCATGACCATCACCGAGATAGAGAAATTCTACGCAGCTTTCTACCCCGGTCAATGGAAAAAGGAAGCGTACTATGAACTGATGAATAAGTTGAAAGTCGCTCCCGGACAACGTATCTCGCGTATGTCCTGCGGACAACGTTCACAAGTAGCCCTCGGACTGATTCTCGCACAGAACCCGGAACTTCTCGTGCTGGATGATTTCTCCCTCGGACTCGATCCCGGCTATCGTCGCCTGTTTGTCGACTACCTCCGCGACTATGCCCGTTCAGAAGGAAAAACCGTCTTTCTGACCTCGCATATCATTCAGGACATGGAGCGGCTTGTTGACGACTGCATCATCATGGACTACGGAAAGATACTGATTCAGAAACCAATTGCCGAACTACTAGAAAAAGGACGTCGCTATACCTTCACTATTCCCGAAGGCTACGAACTTCCCGCATCTGATGATTTCTATCATCCTTCTGTCATGCGGAACCAGTTGGAGACTTTCTCTTTCCTTCAACCGGCAGAAACTGAAGCAAAACTGAAATCCATGTCAGTGCCCTACACTAATTTTCATAGTGAACAGGTGAATCTGGAAGATGCATTTATCGGCCTGACAGGCAAATACTAGAATCGTTGATAATTGATAAAAACAATGTACGCTATATTTTATAAAGAATGGATAAAGACACGGTGGTATTTTCTACTTGCCGTGCTCGCCACACTTGGTTTTACAGGCTACTGTATGCTCCGCATCAACCGGGTGGTAGAAATGAAAGGGGCTGCTCATGTGTGGGAAGTGATGCTGCAACGAGATGTCATCTTCATTGATATGTTGCAATATATCCCTCTGATTGCGGGAATTTTGATGGCTATTGTGCAGTTTGTTCCCGAAATGCAGCGCAAATGCCTGAAACTGACTCTCCATCTGCCTTATCCGGAGTTGAAGATGACAGGTAATATGCTACTTTCGGGATTAGTGTTGCTACTTGTCTGCTTCGCTTCCAATTTTCTGTTGATGGAAGTATACCTGAATGGAATACTTGCCCATGAACTGAAGAACCACATATTGCTCACCGCTTTAACGTGGTATCTTGCCGGGATTTCCGGCTATCTGCTTGTGGCCTGGATCTGCCTTGAACCGGCATGGAAACGTCGTATTCTGAATCTCATTATCGCAGTATTATTACTCCGAATCTTCTTTCTGTCGCCCACACCGGAAGCATATAACAAGTTCCTCCCTTATTTAGTGGTTTATACATTGTTGACAGCTTCTTTCTCGTGGCTTTCTATCGTACGATTCAAGGCCGGAAAGCAGGACTAGGAGCAATTAAAAATTAAAGACTAAAAATTAAAAGATTGAGTAATGAGACGTTTCAGTACTATATTATTATATGTAACCATCGCTTTTCTGCTTCTCTGGCAGTTGCCCTGGTGTTACAATTTCTTTGTCGTAAAGCCGGAGAAAACTCCCTTTACCCTGTACAGTTTCGTAATTGGCGATTTCGCACAGATGGGACAGGAAGAGGGAAAAGGAAGCGTGCGTCGCGACCTGGCAGGTAATATTTATTCGGAAGCAGCTTTCGACAGTATCCTGCCTATGTTTTATTTTCGTCAGTTGATGTCCGATGAGCGTTTTCCGGATACCATTAAAGGGATAGCAGTAACTCCTAAAATGGTACAGACGGAGAATTTCAACTTCCGCAGTGTACCTTCGGATATCAATGCGCCTTCCATCGGACTTTATCCTCTGATGGAATCCATGTCAGGACGTGTAGACCTGAAAATGCCGGATGACGTATTCCGCATCACCTCCAAAGGAATCGAGTTTATCGACATGGCCTCCAACAGCGTAAAGGAAGACAAGAGTCTTCAGTTTACCGAAGCTATGACTAAAAAGGAGTTTCGTTTCCCGGCAACAGAGATCGTAGGAAATCCAACGGTGAAAAAGGAGTATGACGAAGGTTATCTTCTATTGGATGCCGACCGCCGTCTGTTTCATCTGAAACAGGTGAAAGGGCGTCCGTATGTTCGTGCCATCACCTTGCCTGAAGGACTGACACTGGAACATCTGTATCTGACAGAGTTCAGAAATAAGAAAACACTTGCGTTCATGACCGATGTCAACAATGCTTTCTATGTACTGCAGAGCCGGACATACGAAGTAGTGAAAACAGGAATTCCTGTATTCAATCCCGAAACGGATGCATTAACCATCATCGGTAATATGTTCGATTGGACGGTACGTGTGACTACTCCGACCTCTGATAATTATTACGCATTGAATGCCGACGATTATTCATTGATTAAAAAATTAGAGAACGCATCGTCTACTCATTCCATGCCCGGTATTACTTTCACATCTTATACTGATAAATATGTAATACCACGTTTCGAATAGTATTCCCATATTGAATGTAACAGTTGTAAGGGACTATCAAAAGTCAATCTATTAAATATGACTTAGGGTAGTCCCTTACAGTTTTCTTCCCATGCGTGTATAGGAAACAAAAAGAATTACAATCTTTTCTTCTGTAAGTATGGGCTTTTTCCGGCAAGAAAGTTTATCTTTGCCGACTCATTCAAATATTCAGACCGCAATTGCTTCTGCATTATACACAAACAAATACGGTAAAACGAAAAAACTCAAATTAAAAACCGTATGAAAGTTTACAAAGCATTTGCTTTCCTAAGTATCTTCATCATATTGTTCTATAATTGTTCGCTCCCTGCTAATGACGAAGAAAAAGGAGATTCAGAGGGAGAGGATACAGTTACCTCCGAACTTCCCTGGGAAGGAGAGATGGACAAATTCACCATCAATTCTAAAGAAGGAATCCATCTGAATGATCCATACGAAGACGCCGGAACAGCTTATGTCACCATTCCTTCCACCTCTGTAAAAAATACCCGTTGGGAATTTGGAGTTCACCTCACCTTTAATCCTTCCGCTAACAATTATGCACGATTTTATCTGACTTCTTCCTCAAACATTCTTTCCGGTAATTTAAACGGTTATTATATTCAGATAGGAGGAGCCAAAGATAATGTAACTCTTTATCGTCAAAACGGAGACCAATCTAAACTACTGGCTTCGGGAAGAGAGTTGATGAAAGGAGACTCTTCACCGAAACTATATATAAAAGTAGAACGTGACAATAATGGTTACTGGACTTTTTGGACACGACGTGAATCCGAGAATGAATACGTAAAAGAAAAACAAATAAAAGATACCGATATACAAACTTCCCGCTACTGCGGTATATACTGCATTTACACCAAAACCCGCTGTAAAGGATTTACATTTCATCACATACAGCTATCTAATAACGTAGAAACGGACACTACACCTGATGAAACACCCGATCATCCCGGAACAGACATTCCAGATAATCCGAACACCCCCGAATTACCGAAAGATGTGAGAGGTATGCTTCTTTTCAATGAAATCATGTATAACAATGCTACTGATGGTGCAGAATATATAGAAATCTACAATCCGACTGAACAGGCTATCATTTTACCGGCACTTTATCTATATAAGATGTATAAAGACGGGGCAATATACAATACTACCATCCTTCAAAATGAAAGTCCTTCTACTCCCCTAACCATTCCTGCCAAAGCATATCTTTGCTTCACGAAATACTTCAACAGAGTTGTTCAGAAACATAAAGTCGGTGGAGAAAATATAATAATTATACCGAACTTCCCGGCACTGAACAATAATGGCGGGTATCTGGCACTTTCAAGTAGTAAAGAGACTGCACCAGGACATACTTTTGACACTTGTTGTTTTAGAGATGAAATGCACACCATTGATAAAATAACCGGCGTTTCGCTTGAAAAGAAATCTCCGGAGTTGTCCTCGCTCAACAAAAACTGGCGTTCCTCCAAACATGCCACCGGAGGCACACCCGGAATAAAAAATATGTAAGAGTATGTATATCTATGATAAATTCCCTACATTTGTAGGCAAAGTAAACAAGTTCCGGATATTCATCCTCAAACGAATTTAAACAGCAGATATGAGTCCAGCCGTTATATCTATTACTACTGTGGCATACTTTATCATCCTGTTCACTATCTCTTATATAGCAGGACGCAAAGCCGACAATGAAGGATTCTTTGTAGGAAACCGTAAATCAGCCTGGTATATCGTTGCCTTTGCCATGATCGGTTCCACCATTTCCGGAGTCACCTTCGTTTCCGTTCCGGGTATGGTACAGGCAAGTCGCTTTTCTTACCTGCAGATGGTGCTGGGATTCATAGTAGGACAAATTATCATTGCATTTGTACTTGTTCCCCTCTTTTATCGCATGAATCTGGTTTCCATTTATGAATATCTGGAGAACAGGTTCGGAAGCTCTTCCTACAAGACGGGAGCCTGGTTCTTTTTTATTTCAAAGATGCTAGGGGCAGCCGTCCGGCTCTTTCTCGTATGCCTGACATTGCAGTTTCTTATCTTCGATCCTTTCCATCTCCCATTCCTGTTGAACGTGATCCTTACGGTATTTATCGTATGGCTTTACACTTTCCGCGGTGGAGTGAAATCATTGATATGGACGGATGTTCTAAAAACATTCTGCCTGGTAGTGTCGGTTGTACTTTGCATCTATTATATTGCTTCCAGCCTGCATCTGAGTTTCAGCGGTCTGGTTAGTACGATTTCAGATAGTGACTTTTCCAAGACATTCTTTTTTGACGATGTCAACGACAAACGATATTTCTTCAAACAATTCCTGGCAGGTGTATTCACCGTTATTGCCATGAACGGGCTCGACCAGGATATGATGCAGCGCAATCTTAGCTGCAAGAACTTCCGGGACTCGCAGAAAAATATGATTACCAGTGGAATCTCACAGTTCTTTGTCATTCTGCTTTTTCTGATGCTAGGAGTACTGTTATATACGTTTACAGCACAGCAAGGCATTGGGAATCCGGAAAAAAGCGACGAGTTGTTTCCGATGATTGCTACCGGAAATTATTTTCCCGGCATAGTCGGAATATTATTCATTATCGGACTGATAGCCTCCGCCTATTCTGCAGCCGGTTCTGCCTTGACGGCACTGACCACTTCCTTTACCGTAGATATTTTACATGCACAGATAAAAGGAGAGGCGGCACTTAGCAAGATACGCAAACAGGTACATATCGGTATGGCAATTGTGATGGGGGCAGTCATTTTTGTATTCAATTTGCTGAACAACACCAGTGTGATTGATGCGATTTACACATTGGCCAGTTATACGTATGGTCCTATCTTAGGGTTGTTCGCTTTCGGCATCTTCACCAAGAAACAAGTTTATGATAAATATATTCCGTTGGTAGCTATCGCTTCTCCTATTCTTTGCTATATCCTGCAACGAAATTCGGAAGCATGGTTCAACGGTTACCAAATTAGTTACGAGCTGCTATTATTTAACGCTGCATTTACTTTCATCGGACTTTGCTTCCTCATTCGAAAGAAATCAACGATGGACAATACGACAGTTCTTTAATATTAAGATGAAGATGAAGAAGAAAATTAATTGCTTCATACCTTTCGGCACTCCGGAAGATACCATGCAGACAGTAAAGGAACTACAAGTGTCAGAGCTAGTAAATAAGATCTATTTATTAGGTTCGGAGCCCGGTAAGAAAGCTCTTCCGGGTTGTGAATATCTCTCTGTTAAAGGGTTCTATTCCACAGACACAATGAAAACAATTGCAGCCAATGCCAATACGGAATATACTCTGTTCTACTTGAAACAAACTCCATTAAAACTGGGACTGTATGCCTTGGAACGCATGGTGCAAATCATAGAGAACGATAAAAAGAATGGAATAGTTTATGCCGACCACTATCAGCTGATTAACGGAGAACTTAAACAAGCACCTGTCATTGACTACCAATTAGGAAGCGTCCGGGATGATTTCGATTTCGGTTCCATGCTTCTATTCAGTTCTTCTGCCTTCACTAAAATAGCAGATGCTTTGCGTGAAGAGTACAAATACGCAGGACTATATGCTATGCGTCTATTCATCTCTTACAAATATTCAATTGTGCACATCAATGAATATCTATACACCGAAATTGAAACAGATACCAGAAAAAGCGGAGAGAAACAATTCGACTATGTAAACCCCAAAAATCGGGAAGTACAAATTGAAATGGAAGCTGCCTGTACCGAATACCTGAAATGTATTGATGCTTATTTCATGCCTACTTCTTCACGGCCTGTAAATCTTCACAGCGAAAACTTTGAATTCGAGGCATCTGTCATCATCCCTGTACGCAATCGTGCTCATACAATCCGCGATGCTGTCAATTCGGCTTTAAACCAACGGACCACTTTCTCTTTTAACATTATTGTTATCGACAATCATTCCACCGATGGAACGACGGAAATTCTCCAAGAACTAAGTAGCGATAAAAGATTGATCCATATCATCCCCCAAGAACATGATTTAGGTATAGGAGGGTGCTGGAACAAGGGTATATGTCACGAAAAATGCGGAAAGTTCGCTATACAGTTAGATAGTGACGATTTATATAAAGATGAATCCACTTTACAAAAAATCGTAGACACCTTTTATAAGGAAAGCTGCGCAATGGTCATAGGTACCTATCTAATGACCGACTTCCAACTGAACGAAATACCCCCCGGTATCATTGACCACAAAGAGTGGACACCGGAAAATGGAAAGAACAACGCTCTACGTATCAATGGTTTGGGTGCTCCACGAGCTTTCTACACTCCTATTCTTCGTAATATCAAATTGCCGAATACCAGCTATGGTGAAGATTACGCCATAGGATTACGAATCTCACGGGAGTATAAGATCGGACGTATCTATGATGTAATATACCTCTGTCGCCGTTGGGAAGGTAACTCTGACGCCGCATTAAGCACAGAAAAAGTCAATCGGAACAACTTCTACAAAGACCGAATCCGCACATGGGAAATTAAGGGCAGAATCCAGATGCATACTATTGATGAAGAGTTTCAGGAACTTGTAGAGGAAATGATAGAAAACCAAAAAGAAAACTGGGAACTTGCGAAAAGGAACTATGAAGCGTTGGAAGAAAATCTGGAAAAGAAAAAAGTCTTGAAACTGAAGGAAGAAGATAGAGAGATGAAAGTTAGAATTTTCCCGAATCCTCAACGCATCCTCTCGACCATGGCAAAAACAGATAGTCGTTCTATCCAGGAAAGGCCTTGTTTCTTATGCGGGAAAAACCGCCCCGCAGAGCAAACATATCTACCATTCGGACATTATGAGGTATGCCTCAACCCCTACCCCATTTTTCAGCGTCACTTGACAATAATCGACAAGGAACACACTCCACAAAGCATGAAAGGACGTTTTGAAGATATGCTTCACTTAGCTGAAAACCTGGACGAGTTCTATATACTCTATAACGGACCGGAGTGCGGTGCTTCCGCCCCTGACCACATGCATTTCCAGGCAGCAGGAAAAGAAGAAGAACTGACTAACCCTTTTGCGCTGAATTTCTTGAAGAGTATATTAGAAAATGAAAACGGCGTAACAACTTATGTAGACAATGTATTCACAACTTGCATAGGTATGACATCAGGTCTGAAAGTTGACTTAATGCAACAATTTGAAAAGGTCTACCAAAATCTTTCCATCATTTATTCGGATAAGGAACCTTTAATCAACATGATAACCTGGTATGGTCTCGATAAAATAAGCCATTTCGGAGGTGACGAAATAGAAGTATGGAATTGCATCATTTTCCTACGCTCAAAACATCGTCCCGATTGCTATTATACCCCAAAAGAAAAAGGGCTATTAATAAGTCCGGCTGTTGCAGAAATGGGTGGCATATTCCCGATTGTCAGAGAAGAAGACATGGATAAATTAAACGCCAAAAAACTCACAGAGATTTACAAGGAGATAAGTTTATCTCCCCAACAATTAAATACTCTATGCGATCAATTATTCAAAAAGAAATAGTAATAAAGTAATATGCGAGTCCCCTTAATAAGTGTTGGTATTCTTTCCGGGAAAGAGATTGAATTTTCTTTCCCTATAAAATTTATCTCTTCCGACGAAACAGAAAGCTCCGGTATGCAAAAGGCTATTTACCGGGATGGGAAGATTCATTGGCAAGGGAAAGAATATAATGAATTATCTTTCACTCCCCAACAAGGTGCACCTGCTTTCTTTGAACTGAAAGATGTGACCATCGGAATCAATTTCCATTGGGAACGCAAAGAAGTCCAGAAATTCAAAGGGGAGTTAAAGATCATCGTCGAAGGGGAACAACTTACTGCTATCAATATTATTTCCATCGAAGAATATCTCATCAGTGTGATTTCATCAGAAATGAGTGCTACTGCTTCTTTAGAACTACTAAAGGCACATGCTGTTATTTCCCGAAGTTGGCTGTTGAATAAGTGGAAGACAGAGAGTAGAAAACAGGAAATGAAGAACGAGAAAACAGGAAAGTCTATACAGAAGGATAGCGCAACCTGTTCTCCATCTTTCGTTTCGGATTCTCAATTTATCAAATGGTATGACCACGAAGCGCACAAAAACTTTGACGTATGCGCAGACGATCACTGCCAACGGTATCAAGGAATCACACGTGCCTCAACACCACAAGCTATCGAAGCAGTCACTGCTACCCGGGGCGAAGTATTGATGTATGCAGGAACGATTTGTGATGCCCGTTTCTCTAAATGTTGCGGCGGGGCTTTTGAAGAGTTCCAGAATTGTTGGGAAAACGTAAAGCACCCCTATCTCATCGGTCAACGGGATTGTAAGATCGAAGACCAACTACCCGATTTGACAATAGAGACGGAGGCTGATAAATGGATTCGTACTTCTCCTGTCGCATTCTGCCACACGCAGGACAAAAAGATCCTAAGCCAGGTTTTAAACAACTATGACCAGGAAACGACAGACTTCTATCGTTGGAAAGTCTGCTACTCCCAACAAGAACTTTCAACCCTGATTCATCAACGTTCGGGGATTGATTTCGGGCAAATTCTGGACTTAATTCCTATAGAACGGGGAACGTCGGGACGCCTTGTCCGATTGAAGATTGTAGGAACCTTGCGGACACTTATTATCGGAAAAGAGCTGGAAATACGTCGTACCCTATCTACTTCCCATCTTTATAGTTCTGCCTTCGTAATAGACAAGGAATATAAAGAAAAGGGACATAAAAAAGATAAAAATCCTTCACGATTCATCCTTATCGGAGCCGGATGGGGACATGGAGTAGGACTTTGTCAGATTGGTGCTGCCGTAATGGGAGAGCAAGGTTATAAGTATGAAGAAATACTGTCTCACTATTACCCCGGCAGTACGCTCGAAAAACAATATCAATGAAAAAAAGAACAATGCCATGACAACACCCACTATAAAAAGAAATCCCTGGAGCTGGATACCAACCCTCTACTTCGCAGAAGGGCTGCCCTATGTAGCGGTAATGACGATTGCTGTTATCATGTACAAGCGTTTGGGATTATCCAATACGGAAATAGCTTTATACACTTCCTGGCTCTATCTTCCCTGGACTATCAAACCTCTATGGAGTCCATTCGTCGATCTGGTGGAAACAAAACGGGCTTGGATTATTGCCATGCAAGGTTTCATCGCCGCCGGATTTGCAGGGATAGCCTTCTTTATCCCAACTGCACATTATGTACAGTTGACTCTTGCTTTTTTCTGGTTGCTAGCCTTCAGCTCCGCTACACATGACATCGCTGCAGATGGTTTCTATATGCTCGGACTCAATAATAAGGAACAATCTTTCTTTGTCGGTATCCGGAATACCTTCTATCGGCTTGCCAACATTTTCGGGCAGGGAATTCTTGTCATGCTGGCAGGATGGTTGGAAACATCACAAAACAATATTCCCTTGGCATGGAGTATTACATTCTACCTTCTTGCAGGATTGTTTCTTGCTCTTACTATCTATCATCGTCTGATTCTCCCCCATCCTGATTCGGACATTAAACGTCCCGGACTCACACCGGGTAAATTGTTGGGAGATTTTCTTCTGACCTTTGTCACCTTCTTCAAGAAAAAGAACCTGGGTCTCATGTTCTTTTTCCTTCTCACTTACCGGTTGGGAGAATCACAGTTAGCCAAAATAGCTTCTCCTTTCCTGCTCGATGCTACCGATAAAGGTGGGCTAGCTTTATCTACCGCAACTGTCGGAATGATCTATGGAACTATAGGCGTCATAGCTTTATTAGTTGGCGGAATCATCAGTGGTTTCCTCGTTTCCCGCGACGGATTCAGAAAATGGATATTACCTATGGCGTTAGCTATCAACCTTCCTGATCTATTATATGTATGGATGGCTGCCGCCACTCCGGATAATCCTATATTTATAGCCATTTGCGTAGCTATCGAACAACTGGGCTATGGTTTCGGCTTTACCGCTTATATGCTATATCTGATTTATATTGCGGAAGGCGAACACAAAACGGCGCACTATGCTATCGGAACCGGGTTTATGGCACTTGGTATGATGCTTCCGGGGATGCCTGCAGGATGGATACAGGAGCATCTCGGATACACCAACTTCTTTATTTGGGTTTGTATTTGTACCCTACCCGGTATCGTCGCCTCATTAATGATCCGCAACCGACTGGAAGATTCTTTCGGAAAGAAACAATAAACTTACTTATTAACTTAACACATTAAAAAGTGACAGTCATGAATACAACAAGTAACAAACGCCTTTTGGCACTCGATGTAATGCGAGGCATTACTATCGCAGGAATGATTCTGGTTAATAATCCGGGCTCTTGGGGACATGCATACGCTCCCCTAAAACATGCCCAATGGAACGGTCTTACCCCCACAGACCTGGTTTTCCCTTTCTTCATGTTTATCATGGGAATCTCCACCTACATCTCACTTAAAAAGTATAACTTTACATTCAGTACTCCGGCTGCCCTGAAAATAATCAAAAGAACCATTGTTATTTTCCTTATCGGAATAGCCCTCAACTGGTTTGCCTTACTGTGTTACACCCACAATCCTCTCCCATTTGAGCAAATTCGCATCTTGGGAGTCATGCAGCGTCTTGCGCTCTGCTATGGTGCTTCAGCACTTATTGCCTTGCTATTGAAACACAAGTATATACCTTATCTGATTGTGGTATTATTAGTAGGTTATTTCATTATTCTCATTACCGGTAATGGTTTTGCCTACAACGAAACGAATATTCTTTCCATCGTCGACCGCAGCATCTTGGGAGACGCTCATATGTATCAAGACAACCACATCGACCCGGAAGGACTTCTTAGCACTATTCCTTCTATCGCACACGTATTGATCGGATTTTGCGTCGGCAAACTACTCATGGAAGTAAAAGATATACATGAAAAATTGGAACGGCTTTTCCTTATCGGTACTATCCTGACTTTTGCAGGTTTCCTATTTAGCTATAGTTGCCCATTCAACAAAAAGATATGGTCGCCCACCTTTGTGCTGGTCACTTGCGGATTAGGCTCCAGCCTATTAGCTTTACTCGTCTGGATTATCGATATCAAAGGATGTAAAAAATGGAGCCGTTTCTTTGAATCTTTCGGAGTGAATCCTCTCTTTATTTATGTAATGGCAGGTGTCATCGCCGTTTTGGTAGGTGCTATCACCGTCACTTATCAGGGAGAAAGTGTCTCCATCCAACAAGTCGTCTACAGATGTGCCCTCCAACCTGTTTTCGGGGATGAAGGAGGTTCTCTTGCCTATGCTATCCTCTTTGTCTTACTTAACTGGTCAATAGGCTATATATTATACAAAAAGAAAATATACATTAAGATATGATACTCATTGCAGATAGTGGTTCTACCAAAACCGACTGGTGCATCGTTTTCAACGACACCCCAATCAAACGAATTGGAACGAAAGGAATCAATCCCTTCTTCCAATCAGAAGAAGAGATTCAACAAGAGCTGACACATTCCCTTTTGCCACAACTACCGGAAGGAACGATCAACTCCGTCTTTTTTTATGGTGCAGGATGCACTCCCGAAAGAGCTCCCGTTCTCCGACGAGCCATTGCCGACAGCCTACCCGTGATCGGAAATATCAAAACCAACTCGGATATGCTTGCCGCTGCCCGCGGACTATGCGGACATGAAGCTGGGATTGCCTGCATCCTCGGCACAGGTTCCAACTCCTGTTTCTACAACGGTGAAGAGATTGTCAACAACATCTCCCCTCTCGGATTCATCCTGGGAGATGAAGGAAGCGGCGCTGTCCTTGGCAAATTACTGGTAGGAGACATCCTGAAGAACCAGCTTCCACCCGCCATCAAAGAAGCTTTCTTAAAACAGTTCGACCTGACGGCTCCCGAAATCATTGACCGGGTGTATCGCCAACCCTTCCCGAATCGTTTTCTGGCAAGTCTCTCCCCCTTTATAGCGCAACATCTGGAAGAGCCGGGGATACGACAATTAGTGCTTGATAGTTTTATTGCTTTCTTCCGAAGAAACGTAATGCAATATGATTACACGCAGTACCCTGTACATTTTATCGGATCAGTGGCTCACTGCTACAGGGAGATATTACAAGAAGCTGCACAAGAGACAGGAATCAGAATCGGAAAGATTCTGCAAAGTCCGATGGAGGGGCTAATTTTATATCATACCGCTTCATCTCAATCCTTGTAATTTGTATTTTTAGTCAATTGCCATTATCAATATGCAGATAACTGAACAACCGTCGCTCTACGACAATCTGGAAAAGAAGTCCGTACGAGAAATATTAGAAGACATTAACCGGGAAGACCAAAAGGTAGCGTTAGCCGTACAAAAAGCCATTCCACAAATCGAACAGCTCGTCAACCAAATTGTACCCCGCATGAAACAGGGTGGACGTATCTTTTACATGGGTGCAGGTACCAGTGGGCGCTTGGGAGTGCTGGACGCTTCCGAAATTCCTCCTACTTTCGGAATGCCCCCAACCTGGATTATCGGATTGATAGCCGGGGGGGATACAGCCCTGCGCAATCCGGTAGAAGGTGCCGAGGACGATATGAGCCGAGGATGGGAAGAACTTACGGAATATCATATCAATCAAAAAGATACAGTGATTGGCATTGCCGCTTCGGGCACTACTCCTTATGTAATCGGTGCCTTACGGGAGGCCCGCAAGCATGGCATCCTGACAGGTTGCATCACCAGCAATCCGAATTCTCCGATGGCGGCAGAAGCAGATGTCGCCATCGAAATGATTGTCGGTCCGGAATATGTCACAGGAAGTTCGAGAATGAAATCAGGCACCGGACAGAAAATGATTCTGAACATGATTAGCACGTCGGTGATGATTCAACTCGGACGGGTAAAAGGAAATAAGATGGTAAACATGCAACTTAGTAATCATAAACTGGTAGAAAGAGGAACCAGGATGATTATGGAGGAACTGGGATTAGATCATGACCATGCACAAAAATTATTGTTGTTACACGGTTCTGTAAAAAAAGCGATTGACGCTTACCGATATTCTCAAGATCATTAAAATCTCTACTTACTCTTGTTTAATCAAGAGTATATTATACGCATCACATACCAATCTTATTAATACGGAATATAACACATTAACCATTATTATTCATCCGACAGTCTCATAGATACAATACAAAAAGATTTTGAAACAAAATCAAAAACATTTATTGAACAAACCGGTTTGTTCACACTTCTTCATTTTATCCCCAAAGAAAAAAACTTCAAGAAATAGTAGATTAGTATCAACAGAATAAATAATTGAAACATACCCAAAGCCCGTTCTTATCAATACCAACTATCTTTGCATCGTGTCACAGTACAGACGAAAAATAAACCATTTCTGGAATTTAAGACACAAAGAAGATAATCTCGCTAAATATAATATTTATGAAGAAGAACATTTGCATCATTTTGAGCCTGTTGTTATATACAATAGGAATGCAGGCAGAAGTAAGACTTCCCGGAATCTTTTCCGACAAGATGGTTTTACAACGTGACACCCCTATCCCATTATGGGGTTTTGCAGATCCTAAAGAAACTGTTGTTATTGAATTCAACGGAAAGCAATACAAAACCCGGGCTTCCCAAACAGGAGAATGGGCGGTCAACCTGCAGAAGCACAAGGCCGGAGGTCCCTACGAATTGAGAGTCAACCAGAAAATAATACAAGATGTATACATCGGCGACGTGTATCTATGCAGCGGACAATCGAATATGGAACTTACCGTAAAGCGCGTCATGGATAAATACAGGGATGAAATCATGTCGTATGAAAACAATCTGATCCGTTATACCAAAACGTCGTACGCTTACAACTTTATCGAGCCTCAACAAGATAGCAATAATGAATGGAAAATCTGTACCCGGGAGAATACGTTGGACTTCGCAGCCCTATGTTATTTCTTTGCAAAAGAAATGCAGGCAGAAAAAGGAGTTGCAATTGGCATTATCAATAGTAGCTGGGGAGGGACAAACATAGCATCATGGTCTACCCGCCAGTCACTCGAGAAATATGCCAGATTCCGGGAAAAGCTCCAGTCCCCACAGTACTTCCATCCTGATTATCCGGATTCTGTGAAGAACGCCCAAAAAGAACAAGTGAATCAATGGCATCGACAGCAATCGGCAAATGACCTTGGGAACAAAGAAAAATGGACAAGTGACGGTTTCGACGCTTCAGATTGGAAAAAAGTGGATGTATTCAACTCCAATTGGGGAGGTAGCTGGAACACTCCTCTCAATGGAGTCCATTACTTCCGCCAGCGAATTAACATACCCGAATCATTAGCCGGACAACAAGCTGTTTTACGCGTGGGAACACTAAAAGACTCGGATGCTACCTATATAAACGGTATCTGTGTAGGAAGAACAAGTTATCAATATCCTCCGCGTATTTACCAAGTCCCGACAGACTTACTCCGTGCCGGTGAAAACGAGATTGTCATCCGCCTTGTCAGCAGTGCCGGACGTCCGGAATTTGTAAAAGGGAAGCCTTACCAATTGGAAATAGCCGGTCAGACAATTCCACTGACCGCTATGTGGCAGCATAAAATAGGCTGTACAATGAAGCGTATTCCTTCCACTATCGGATTCCAAAATGAACCCACCGGACTATATAATAGTATGATTCATCCGCTACGCAACTACGGAATACGAGGCATAATCTGGTATCAGGGAGAGTCGGATACGGGTCCTGAAGGTAGCAAACATTATGAAAGACATCTGATTGATCTTGTAAACGACTGGCGTACCCAATGGAACAATAAAAACCTGCCTTTCGTCATTGTGCAACTTGCGAATTACCAACAAAGAAGCAAAGTGCCTGTAGAAAGTGGCAACGCACAAGTACGTGAAGCACAACGCAAGGCAAGTCTCCAGTTAAAGAATGTCGGACTGGCCACTGCCATTGATTTAGGTGAAAGTAATGATATTCATCCACTCAACAAAAAAGACTTGGCACACCGTTGTGTGCTTCAAATGAACAAACTTTCTTTCGGTGAGAAGAATATCGTAGCGGAAGGGCCTATGGCTGAAGCTGCCGAATTAAAAGAAAACGGTCGGATCGTTATCTCTTTCAGGCAAGGAACAGGCTCTTTAAAGCAAGCTAAATCATTAGAAGGCATTGCCATTGCTGCCAATGATGGAAAATATAAATTTGTAGAGGCCTATACCGAAGGGGATAAAGTAATTGCTTTATGGAACGGAAAAGGAATACCGGCAAGCATCCGCTATGCATGGGAAAACAATCCACCCTCTTCCATCTATAATACAGAAGGACTTCCTGCATCCAGTTTCCAATTACCAATTATCAACAAATAGAATATCCGGTTACTGTGAAACATAAGATCAATGATTAACAACAAATTACTAAATATTGAAACCATGAAAAAGTTATTTCTATTCTTCTACCTCTCTGTTGTGAGTATAGCGGCATTTGCCGCTGAACAATTTGTAATATTCACACCGGCCGGTAATCATTTTCCGTTGGTTGCCAACGGAGTTCCTTGTCCGATATACATAGATTCTTCCGAAGACAAAGGGGTAATGATTGCTGCCGGCAATCTTCAACAAGACATACTGCAGGTATGCGGAAAAAAGCCCGAACTCTTAACAAGCACAAGTTCGAAACGGTGTATCATTGCAGGTACTTATGGCACTCCTTTTATAAAGAAGCTGATGTCAGCAGGCAAAATAGACAAAAAGGAATTGGATGGAAAAAATGAAAAATACATCCTGCAAGTCATCGCCAATCCTTGCGAGGGAATAGATGAAGCGGTAGTTATCATCGGCAGCGACAGACGCGGCACTATTTATGGTATCTACGAGCTTTCTGAACAGATGGGAGTATCTCCCTGGTATTGGTGGGCAGATGTTCCCGTCATGAAACAAGCAAATGTATATATTAAACCCGGACAATACTCGGACGGAGAGCCGGCCGTAACCTATCGCGGTATCTTTCTGAATGATGAAGCACCGTGTCTTACCCGATGGGTAAAACACACATACGGCACCAACTACGGCGACCATCGTTTTTATGCACGGGTGTGTGAACTGATACTACGCCTGAAAGGTAATTTCCTTTGGCCGGCCATGTGGAGCTGGGCTTTCTATGCTGACGACCCGCAGAATAGTAAAACAGCAAGTGAAATGGGAGTCATTATCGGCACGTCCCACCACGAACCGATGGCACGCAACCATCAGGAATGGTCACGCAAGCGCAAAGAATATGGTGCATGGGATTATACAACTAACCAAAAAGTGATCGATCAGTTTTTCCGTGAAGGCATCGAACGGATGCAGGGTACAGAAGATATCGTAACCATCGGTATGCGCGGAGACGGTGACGCAGCCATGAGTAAAAGCACCAATGTGAAACTTCTGGAGAATGTAGTCAAGAATCAGCGCAAGATTATTGAAGAAGTCACCAAACGTCCGGCCAAAGAGACTCCGCAAGTATGGGCGTTGTATAAAGAAGTATTGGATTATTACGATAAAGGTATGCGTGTGCCCGATGATGTTATCATGCTATTGTGTGATGATAATTGGGGCAATGTATGCCGCCTGCCAAATGCCAAAGAACGCAAGCATCCGGGCGGTTGGGGCATGTATTACCATGTAGACTACGTAGGTGCTCCGAGAAACTCTAAATGGCTGAACGTAACCCCTATACAAAATATGTGGGAGCAACTTCAACTCACATACGATTACGGAGTAGAAAAGCTGTGGATATTGAATGTAGGCGATTTAAAGCCAATGGAATATCCGATCACGCTCTTCATGGATATGGCATGGAATCCCAAGCAATTCAACGTCTCCAACTTGCTGGAGCATCCCCGTCGTTTCTGCGCACAGCAGTTTGGCGAAGACCAGGCGGATGAAGCCATGCGAATCTTAAACCTGTACAGCAAATACAACGGCCGCGTGACGGGAGAAATGCTCGACCGGAATACTTATAACCTGGAGACCGGCGAATGGAAACAAGTATCTGATGAATATCTGAAACTGGAAGCGGAAGCTTTGAGACAATACATATCACTGAAACCGGAATATAAAGATGCCTACAAGCAATTAATCCTCTTCCCCGTTCAAGCCATGGCAAACCTGTACGAAATGTATTATGCACAAGCCATGAACCATAAATTGTACAAAGAAAACAATCCGCAAGCTAACGAATGGGCAGATAAAGTGGAACAGGCTTTTGCACGGGATAAAGCGTTGAGTGACGATTATAACAACATTATGTCCGGCGGCAAATGGAAGAATATGATGATTCAGAAACATATCGGTTATACCTCATGGAATGATAACTTCCCCGCTGATACACTGCCTAAAATCTACCGAATCGAAAATCCGGAAAAGGCTGTCGGCGGATACGTATTCACCGGACAAGACGGATATATAGCCATAGAAGCCGAACATTACTACAGCGCTAAAGCAGCGCCTGATACGGAATGGACAGTGATTCCCTATATGGGGCGTACCCTTAGTGGCATGGCTCTGATGCCTTACACACAACCAACTGACGGAGCTTCTATCTCCTACAAGATAAAGTTGCCTAAAGGAATTGACAAGGTGACTGTCCATGTGATAGTCAAATCAACTCTTGCTTTCCACGATCGCAAAGGACATGAGTATAGTATCGGATTTGAAGGAGGAAAGGATCAGACGATCAATTTCAATCATAACTTAAACGAGCTTCCTGAAAATGTATACAGCATATACTATCCGACAGTCGCACGACGCATCGTTGAGAAAAAAGCAAAACTGAATGTACCGAATACATCAGACGGTATGCAAACAATCACTTTCAAACCTCTTGATCCGGGCATCGTGCTGGAAAAGTTAGTCGTAGACTACGGAGGCTATAAGAAATCTTATCTGTTTATGAACGAATCGAAAAGTAAGAGAGAAAGTAGATAAAAAAGCTCAATCCAATCAATGCAGAGATGAGTTAATAACTACATCACTGATTGTATTTACATATAAATTTTGCAGTTCTTATTGTCAGCCGTCATTCCTATTCATTAGATAAATGATTTTCAATCCTTTAGATGCTGACAATAAGCCCTGACAATAGGCTGACAATAACATTTTATAAGTTTTATTGTCAGCCTATTATTTTATGATTTTGCTCTCCCATATCTCCTATCCTTCCAGCTTTACTTACCTTTCAAGAAAAGCCGCCATTAAACATCCGTCATACAACCGGCATACTTATATCATTCAATAACTATTGTTCGATCAGGATACCGGTATACTTAATTCTTCACGGCCGTGGTAGCTTCTTCCCACAGCCGTGACGAGTTCCTACCACGGCCGTGGGAAGATCTTGTCACGGCCGTGGGAAATTAATGATACCGGTACTTTAATGGAACAATACCGGTATCCCAACGCAACTATACCTGCTTCCCTTCTTATACCTCCTTACTTAATCAGCTTGCAAACAAGCTACTTGACAAGAAAGCAAGGCTGATAATAAAAAAAACACCAATCACGATGTATTACCTGAACACAAGATAGATTATACACAGAAACAGCCCTCGCGCGGAGAATAACTCCGTAGCGAGGGCTGTTTTTTTCAACAAATAAATACTTAATCTATTTCATCTGTCAGCACAAACTTGACAATCTTGGTTATACCTACCTTTGATTTAGCTATGTAAATCGCCTGCACCTTATCTATATGTTCAAGTTCACAAACGGCTTTCGTTTTTCCGGCATCTATTCCCCCTATACAAGTACTCTTTTCAACCCCTTCATAAAGTACATAGATTTCCACACGAGAGTCTGTAGCCTCTATCTCTAAAACAATATGATTATAAACGGAAAGATCCACATTTTTTGTATTTTTCCAGCCGTACTGTCCGTAAGCATGGTCATAAGTAATCGTCTGTGTTTCGCTGTCTCCTCTGGAGAAATACCCATACGTCCGAGGGAAAAGTTGAATAGGCTCTTCTTTTGCGTTCGCCGCTATTGCGGCGAACAGACAAAACATAAGTAAGAAACTTTTCATTCGTATTCTCATATTATCCTTTTTATTATAATTCTATTGGCACTAGCGGAACCAAACGCATATTGGCAAGTCCCATTTCAAAGTCTGTAATATTCACACAATTCCATTGAGGATCTGCAGTCTGACCATTTTTATACATGAAATTACCATTAGAGAAAGTAAACAATGACGTATAAGTTATAGCATATTTGCTCAACCAGGCTCCCAGTGTCATTGTTTCCGATTCACCTGCCGTATCCAATATGAAGTCTGTGAATCTATAAGTAAAGGTATGCCATTCTCCATTAAAGTCAAATGGTTTGTCCACTCTCCACGGAGCAATATTAATATTACGGGTTCCATTCAATCCACCTCCGTCTTTATTCACACGCCAGGCCAACATTCCGCTTATCCATGGGGTAGGCATATACATATCGACCTGCATTGCAATATCTTTAATCAGAGTTTCTCTGGTTATCTCAATATCCGTTTTCTCCAATAGCTTTTCCAATTGACTCCTTGTCGAGAATCTCAAGTAAGCCCCATGGTTACTGGTACTTACCGGAACAGAACTACTCTTAAAGTAAATAAAGTAATCGGGATTCACCGGATGAGTATCATTTGCCGGACGGTTATCTGGGCTATACAATGCTGATTTATTATACGCCATAGGACTCCCTGACGGACTACCCAGTTTCAACTCTTCATCCGTGAACTCCTGCAAGAACACTCCCTGTTTGTAGAACATGACAATTCCTTTCACCTCAACATCAGCACCTTCGCTCTCTATACGAATATATCCTGCCTTATCTCCCACACCTTCCGGCACAAGTACATCCATGGAAGTCGCATCCGATGAGGCACTCTGAACGAGACTTTCCTTTTCACCTGTGGAAGAAGGGAAAAAGACTTTCGCCTTATCGTACAGATTGACACCTGTAAGCCGGATCACATTACCGGGTTTAGGCATCGTATATGAAATTTCCGTCACACTAGGGACAAAACCTAAAAGAGTAAATTCCCGGCTAACACCAATTTCATCATACGCATTGACAACAGTCAGTTCTCCGTCGCCCACTGTAAAATCTTCCGTATCTACCGGTACAGTGAAAGTGATACGATTGCTTTCTATCGTTGTCGGCTCTATTTCCTGGTTGTTAAAAGACAGTTTTTGAAAAGTGGCAAAGTATTTTCCTTCAATGACCACCACCGAGTTGCGCCCGGCTTCCGTAATGGCATTACCATTTGCGTCCGTAATTCGGTTGATTTCTACCTGCTTGCCCGCAATAACACAATCCAGCGTGCGATCATCATAAGCCGTCACAAGGCGCATTTTATTCCGGCTGTCCGGATTCTCGACAGCATTCCCGAAAGGCAAAGTTTCCGGAATAGTCACAACCAGGAAGGCATCGTTCTTTTCTTCGGCAGGAATACCGGCCAAATCAACAGAAGTACCATTAATATACAGTTCATTGGCTGTTTTCAGTCCGTTACCCTCAATACGTATCTTACCACCTATCGGCAGTTCTTGCACGGCTTCCCACGTTCTTCCGTCATTTTCTGTCAGCGAAAAACCGGTCACAGTAATTTGCCTGCCAAAGAATTGAAAATCGTTGGCCGTACAAGTAGCGGCTCCCGCTTTATTCACTACCCGGATCAAGTTGACGTTCACCTCTTTAATCTCTCCCTCATCTACAGGAATGTCCGGAATAACAAGCTCTATCGCATTGTCCTCTGCATGAAAAGCAGAAATGAGCCCACCATTGATATAGACGGCAATCGTCTGCGCCATGTTAGTACCCTCAATACGCAAAGGGGTACCAATCCGAATTTTACTTTCTGCTCCAGGAATAATCCATTCTTCAATGTCTTCATCCCAAACACATACTTTTACAATGGTAGGAGGCAGCAAATTATCTACCGTTTCATTGTCATCGCTGCAAGAAAATAATCCCATTATAAAGGTTATTATCAGGCAAGCAATTATTCCCGATTGTATAGATTTAAAAGTTTTCATATCTAATCTGTTTCATGTTTATATTTTATTCTTCCGGAGTCACATAGGGAACCAAACGCAAGTTAGTGATGAACATACGGAAATCCGCTCCCTCTTTCATGGTCAATCCGGCCGACAGGACATCGAAGTTGAGGATAGTGAACAGTGAGTGCACACCGCTCGCACTCCAAGCATCAATCGCCTCGCCCAAGTTGGCATACTTGGTATGTATCTCGAAAGTAAGCGTCTTCCAACTGCCGTTAAATGCGTATGGCTTATTGTTAGTCCACGAAGCCACATTCCATGCACTTTCACCATTACCCTTTCCTCCATTCTTGTTCATGCGCCAGCCTACCACGCCGGTGCTCCAATCATGATTCATATAGATGTCCGCCTGCAAAGCTGCCTTGCGGGCATCCGTTTCTCTGGCCCATTCTCCGTCGCTGTTGTCTATCAGATACTGTAATTGCATTCCTGTATTGAAACGGAAATAACCGAAAGGCGAATTATTATCGCTCACCACCGGAAGAGTGGCCGGAGCAGTTTCGGGTATACTGAAGATATAGGCTCTGGCACCTGCGGGTACTTGCGGCGCATCTGCCGCGTTGATTGAGTAATAGGCGCATTTCTGCGGAGAGATGACACTTCCGGACACACCATAGTTCAAAGCTGTGGTTCCTTCATGATCGTGCACAAACATTGCTTTGTCGTAGAACATATAATTGGGAGTGTAATAGTTCTCACCCAATTCTGCCATCTCCACCCGGAGGGAACCACTCCGTTCGCCCACTCCATCAGGCACCTTGACAGTTATCCGCGTTCCATCTTCGGACACTACCATATCTCCGGTGCCATCGATATAGGGAACCTGCACTTCATTGCCGTCATTGCCTGGAAAGTAAACGGCTGATGCACCATTGAGGTACTTCCCTATAAGGGTGATGTGATCGCCCGGATGGGGCAACGTGTATGACACGTCTGTAATGCCGGGCATCTTGTTCACATCTTTAAAGATGAAACGGTATACTCCTTCACCGTGGGAAGTCACCACCCTGAGGGTATTTTTGACTGATTCATCTTCTATCTCATGTGCCATCGGAACACTGGAGGGTACTTTAAACGTGAGATGGGAGTCACTCATGTAAGTAGAGTTGTATTCCGTCACCTGCAAACCGTTGCAATAAATAGCTTGCAAACCACTAAAGCCACTACCGTCCACCCGAATCCAGGTTCCGGTATAAACAGAGGTTATCTGTCTGGCTTCTTCACCAAGCATATTGCTCCACACACTGTATATGCGGACATCATCGTCGTCGTCAGAACAAGAAAATACGCTAAACAACGAGAACAGCAATAAAGTGCTCAAACACAAATTCGTTAATATCTTATCTGTTATCTTCATAGTAGTCATCTTATTTGTTAAAATCATAAGCAACAGGTGCTGTATTTAATAACGGGTCACGGGTACTTTCCACTTCCGGATAAGAAAATGCCCATACATTATCATCAGAGGTATTCGAATGTACGTAATCTCCTTCCGCCAACGGAGTATGAGTAGCTCGTACCGCCAGTTTGGCTCCGTCGGACTGGCGGGGACTGTCAGAACTGAATGCCGCCTGAAGAGTGTTCTTGTTTATCGTATAATAGTAAGCATACCATCTGTTGCTGTCCCATTCGTCACTGCGCACCTGTTCTCCTTCATCACCTTCGGTCATAATAACCAACTCGTTATTGATAAAGTCGGTCACCCACTTTGTGTCGTAAAGCGAACGGCGTACCAGCGTAGGCCACCAAAGGCCTTCCATAAAGAACTCTACACGAAACTCTCTCAACAAATCATTACGGGTGAGATAGTTGGTGTCATAGTAGGTCAGTTCGCCACTCTCTATCTCCATCTTGTAGCCGCGTTTCCGGACATCGTCGTAATATTTCAAGGCATCCCGGTCGGTCAGCTCATCACTGGTGCCCATGCAAGCCTCCACATACAACAAGTACACTTCTGCAAGGCGCAACATCGGTGTGCAGAAACCGGAGTTCCCGGCAATAGCGATATTATTCGTGTCTTCAGCACTACCCACTACCTGTTTCTTGAAGGCAACTTTTCTGTTCGTTTCTAATCCGGCAGCTTTCTGTCCGCCTTTATATCCGGCAGCCCAACCACCATCCACCAAATGTGTACCGATATAGTCATAGAACTCTCCCGGACAAAGCACATTACCACGCAGACGGGAACGTCCGCCGGAATTAATCAGCATACGCAGGCAGTCGTAAGATACATAAGAGGAGTTATAGGCACTCAAACCGTTCAGCAATTCTGTGTAAGAGCACAAACCGCTTCCGTTGCTGTTACCCATTCCGTAGGAGTCGACACCTTGCAGCGGTTGCAAAGCAAACAATACCTCTTTGCAATTATTGTTCTGTACCCGGAAGATTTCTTCATATTCTTCCATCAATCCATATCTGTTCTGAGCAAGAATCACTTCTCCGGCAGCCTCCTTGGCCAAATCATAAAGAATGTCAGCCAAGTCGTGAGAACCGCTGGCTTCATAATAATCCATAGTAGCCTGTGTACAGTGTCCGCCACGCGCATACGCTGCCAGCGTTACATAATAGCGTGCCAGTAGTCCCAAAGCCGAATAGCGAGTCACACGACCGTCCGCGTCGGCAAGCGGCAACCACTCCGCAGCGTACTCCAAGTCGCGGATACCGTAGCGAATCACATCCTCGAAGCGTGTGGGAGCCATATTGAAAGCTTCCGTATGAGCAATTGGATTCTCCATAATGGGCACATCGTGCCAGTAGGAAGCCAAATAGTAATAAGCCGCCGCCCGCATGAAACGTGCTTCTCCCTCGCAAGCATTCGCTTGTGCTTCACTGAAATGTTGGCGTCCCTGTGGTGCATAATCGTTAATGATGTAGTCTGCCTGCGTAACAACAATGTAAAGTAAATTCCACGCATCGGCAAGTCCGGGTGTATTGGGTTTGTCGGTAAAGAGGCAATAAGGAGCATAACCTGTCTCGTTGTTGTTGTCACCATAGATATTGTTTCCGCGTGCATCTCCCATCGCAAACAGACGGGTACTGTGAAAACCAAACCAAGGTTTCATATAAAGATAAGCTGTTGCCAAACGCAGCTCGTCATAAGTAGTAAAGGATTTGTCCATTTCTTTTTGGTTGGTGGCACTTACTTGCAAGAAGTCATTGCAGGAAGTGAGGCTTGCCATCGCAACCATTCCACAAACCACTGATAATATAATATTCTTTTTCATGGAAGTTTTCTATTTAAAAGGTTAAATCAATACCAAATGTATAAATACGGGGAGAAGGACAACGTCCCGTATCCACTCCGTACATCAGCATACTCTGACCGGAATAAGAATATTGCGCCTGTGTAGAGCCAATCTCCGGATCGTAACCGTCATAGCCTGTGAATGTATATACATTTTTAATATTCGCATAAATGCGCGCATTCTCTATCTTCAGTTTTTTCAACCAATTCTTCGGTAACGTATATCCCAAAGCGATATTCTGTATACGCAAGAAAGAAGCATCCTCCACATAACGGCTACTGATGCGGTCGTTATCATTGGCATCATTAACAGACATACGGCACAAACCGTTAGAGCCGGGCAATATATACATATTCCAGACATCGGTATTATCCGAATTTCCATCAAGGTATCCCAAACGGGCATGGTTGGCAACGGACGCGTGTACATTACCACTCGAATTGGGGTTAGTAATACGACGGGACAAATAGTTCATCGCTTTGTTTCCATACGAACCATATAAGAATATAGTCAAATCGAAATTCTTATAATTAAAGGTATTATTAATGCCATAGGTAAATTTAGGCAACGGACTTCCCAAGAATGTCTGATCTTTTTCGTCAATCACTCCGTCATTATTCAGATCCTCAAAAATATAATCGCCAATATAAATTTGTTTGATAAGGCTACCTTTATCCGTACCCAAGTTAACCACCTGTTCACCTACCCGCAATACTGGAGTAGCAATCTTTACCGTGCTAGTTCCATCACCATTATCTATCAAATAATCGGAAGCGCTATTGATGCGGCCGATTGCCTTATAGCCATAGAACTGGCTGACAGGCTTTCCGACTGCAGTGCGGGTAATCACTTCCGTCTGACCACTATTTTGATAAGTCTTGTCGATAAAGGCATTCTCTGTATTCATACTTGCTACCTTGTTACGGTTCAAACTGAATGTAACATTTGTACGCCACTGAAAATCCCTATTGGATATATTTACCGTGTTCAATGTAAATTCAAAACCTTTATTCTCCATGGAGCCTATATTCGCCCATTGAGCTGTTGCAGCACCATTGCCCGTAGTTCCCATATATCCCGGATAATCTTGTTGCAACAAGAGGTTTCTTGTCTTTTTGATATATGCATCCAGAATAAACTCGACGCGGTTATTAAAAAAGTTCAGGTCGATACCTGCATTCCAGGAACGGGTACTCTCCCATGTCAAATCGGAATTAGCAATATTGGCGGTCTGCAAACTCGTCCCCCAGATAGACTGCACATACGTTCCCATCCGTTGGTAAGCAAATGCACTGACATTGGAATTACCGACTTCACCATAACTCAAACGCAACTTGAAGTTATTAACCACATCTTTCAGCGGACGCCAGAATGACTCTTCGGAAAGACGCCATGCCACAGCTACTGATGGGAATGTCCCCCACTGATTTCCTTTGGCAAAACGGGATGTTCCGTCGCGCCGTACCGTAGCCGTTAACTGGTAACGGTTGTCGTAACTATAAAACAGACGACTGAAATAAGAGAGGTATGTTGTCTTGCTTGCCCTTCCACTATTGGTGGCATACGCAGCATCACCCGCATCCAAGTCTGTCAGCAGATTATCACCATGTGTACGTTTTCCCTGAAGATAATCTGAACTTCTGGAAGTCATCTCATGTCCTAACATCAAACTCGTCTTGTGCTTACGTTTGAACGTCTTCTCCATCGTCACTACATTCTTCCATCCCCAGTAAAGCCCGTAGTTTTTGGAGTGTTCATTAGTAGGATAAGGATTCTTTGAGTATCCCAATTCATATTGGGGAAGGAAATATTGATAATTATCGATATTGCCATCTGCCGTAAAATCAGTACGGTAAGTCAGCCATTTCCATGGATTGATTTTCATGAAAAGATTGGCACGAGCACCTCCCTTTTCATTATTACGCTGTGTTAATGCCGCCAACGCCACCGGATTACTGTAATTGCTTAAATTCTGCTGGTCGTCCTCTTCCGGTCCGGAAAAGTTACCATTCTTATCACGTACGGGAACATCCGGTGCCTGATAAAGTGCATTGGGAATGATAGACCAGCTAGCCATGCCTGTACCTTGCTTGGTATAAGAAACATTCACCGTACCTCCGAAACGAACCTTAGGAGTAACCTGTATCTCTGTTCCCATACGGAAGGTGTAACGCTCAAAATCCGAACCGATGCAAATACCGTCCTGCCCCAAATATCCGCCGGACAGATTATAGCTGACCGTTTTTGTACCGCCACGAATTGACAGGTTATAGTTCTGCAACAGAGCATTGCGGAATATCTCATCCTGCCAGTTAGTACCGTCACCTAAAGTTTCAGGATGACTAAACGCATCTTTCACCCTGCTGGCATTTATAAGAGCATATAGTTCATTATAGTGACGGGCATAGTCACGCAAATTCATCATGTCGATTGTTTTCGGTATTTCCTGATTTCCCACAGAGGCTTGGAAGTTAATTCGAGGCTTGCCTGTTACACCAGCTTTCATCGTAATCAATATGACCCCATTAGCCGCCTGTGCACCATAAATGGCAGTAGCCGAAGCATCTTTCAAGATCTCAATGCTTTCAATATCAGCTGGATTAATACCTGCCATAGCATTACTTGTATTCGAGCCTGTTTCACCGGAGATAATAACTCCGTCTACTACATAAATAGGTTCATTGGTACTGTTTAATGAATTCACACCACGAATCTGAATAGATGTACCTCCACCCGGAACACCGGAATTCTGCGTCATCTGCAATCCTGCCGCACGTCCTTGCAACGCCTGGTCAATGGTAGAAGCCATTGATTCTTCTATGGACTTGGCATTGATGGAAACGACCGATCCTGTCAAGTCCGAACGTTTCATAGAGCCGTATCCTACAGCTACCACCTCGTCCAACATATTCTCATCATTCTCCATCGTGATATCCAGCTTACCGCCTTTCGTCACTTTCCGTTGAATGGTCTTCATTCCGATATATGAGAATACAAGGGTAGAACCTGATGCTATATTTAGTGTATAAATACCATTCACATCAGTAGTAGCACCTTTACTAGTACCTTTCACTTGAATACTAACACCTATCAAAGGTTCTCCGGCATCATCAACCACTTTACCGGTAACAGTAATGTCTCCTTCAGAGACAGCATGTGGAAGAGGAGAAAATGCACCTCCGGTCGCATAAACAGGAGTGACTGCAAAAACCATAATAACCGAACATAATCCGGCTAGCAGCACACATCTTGAAAAATAATTGTTCTTCATATATATTACATTTATAAAATATTGCTTTATAATTTCACACCCATATTTAGCAAATGTCCGACACAAAAGTATGAACTTACATTCTACTACACTATTTGAAATGTAACATCAAGTTACACATACGTTTATTCGCTTTTTAAATACGTTTCAATTTGTTTTGAATTTGAAATAAACAGTGGTAACACTCATTTTTGGTAATACTAATTCGACAAATGGATCAGTGTTTTTCAGCTCCTGATACCAACTTTCTTTTTGAGTATCAGTCTGTATTACTTTCCTTATGGAGGATACCTCCTTACTGCCAATATTCTTCAACCTGACCGTTTTCTCCTCCTGTTCGGAGTAATTGACTAAAACGACAGCTATCTGATATTCATCAGGGTCTTGAAAAGCAACTACCTCCACCTCTTTTAGTTCATAATCCACTCCGATCCGCCGCCAACCCGGCTTGACGTACTTTGTAAAGTGCTTAAGCCCATAGAACTCACTCCTTACCACATAGCCTTTTTCCGTCGTCCAGCGAGAACTACTCCAAGGCCACTCGACAGCGATGCAACCGTCACCCCCCTTTTTTAATTCATCAGCATCTGCATATCCCCATAATAGTGCCCAGTGCAAATAAACAGTGGCATTTGCATAACGGAAGGAGTTTGATATAAAATGTGCAATATTCACAGCATCTTCGGGAACAGCAGGATGATAAGAACAGTTCTCCGTCATCATAATTGATTTGTTGCCAACTTGCCGGGCTATGTTTTGAAATTCAGTTTTAAAAGCATGGGCGGAAGAATAACGGTCGTTATCTTTATAATCGGAAGTCTTACCACCATGATAACAATGGAAAGCAGCAGCATCCAATAGGTCAGGATTCAAGTCTCTGTAATAGTTACTAAAAGTACCATAGCCAATTCCAAGCACTTCCGGGCCGATTAACTTGGGACGGTCAGACACCTCTTTGAATGCTTCATAAGTGGCGTCCAATGCTTTCCCGTAATTCGCTTTTTGGGAGTCGTCGATACCGTAGCCTAAGCGGATTTTGGTTCCTGCACTGTTATCCCCATCCGGCTCATTCATCATGCTCAAGTAATCCGGTGACATATCTGCTTCCTGATAAGCTTTTAATGTCATGCGACACCATTCACCAAATTCTTTATACATGTACTTCCCTTCATTATTTCTTTTAAGTGTCGCTCCCTTTTCTTTCGGCCTATCTATCAAATCGGGTGCTACCAGCCAATTAGACATCATTACAGAGAAATTGCTACGCCCCAGTCTTTGAGTTGCTGCATCCATTATCTCTTTTTGCTGTTTAAGAATATCGGGATTCTCACCCGATATCTTCTTTTCGTACCAGTTTCCTATACGAATCATGGAAATCTCCAAATCTTTGAAAATCAGATCAAACAATTCTTTTTTATTGGGGTGTTGACAATACCAATTCTCATAATTGGCTATCCCGCCGCCAATCCCTTCCACTGTTTGATATTGATCGGAAGAATTTAATTGAATAACCGTTGCATTATCAGCATGATCCCCATCTTGGATCGTACCAGATTCCGTATTTTCCTCTGACGATGAACTCTCTTCCGAGCATCCAGATAAACCGATTACCAATAAAGTAATCCATAAAAGCCTGTTCATACAACTTTGTGTTTTCATGCATTCATTATTAAAATATAGGAAAAGGAGTCAAGAGTAAAATACAAGATTGTACTTTTGCATCTGTCGATTCTTTAGATTGCCCTCAACCAGCACAAAATTACAATCTTGTATTTCAAAACGTTTGGTAAAATGTAACGTAAAGTTAGTTATATGTATAACGCAGTTTTAAATTTGTATCATTCGCCTTTATTTCTGATAGACGCAGCATATTCCGAAGGAGATACTCCATAGAACTTCTTAAAAACAGTCGCAAAATTAGCCTGACTATCAAAGCCTACCGCATCCGCTATTTCTGAAATATTCAGCTTCCCTTCCTGAAGTAGTGCTGCCGCTTTCTTCATCCGTAGATTCCGGATAAAGACAGATGTTGAAACTCCTGTAATATCTTTCATTTTACGATGAAGCTGTACACGACTCAATCCGACTTCCCTGGCAAGCATTTCTACATTGAATTCCGAATCATCCAGAAACTTATTCATCACATTCATAACCCGTTCCATCAATCGTTCATCTCCGGATTTATTTTCAGCAATTTCAATCTTTCCCACCTGATCCCTGACACCAGAGAACTTTCCTTTCAATAACAATCTTGTCTCAATCAGATTCTTGATATGTACTCTCAACTCTTCAACGACAAACGGTTTTCCTAAATATGCATCCGCACCTTTACTTAATCCTTCAATACGGTCTTTATATTCCGCTTTTGAAGTCAACAGGATAAACGGTATATGACTCACATTCGGATTGTTGCGAATCGTTTTCAAAAGTGAGATACCATCCATTTCAGGCATCACGACATCAGAAATTATAAGATCCGGTTGTTGTTTCAGAATGGTTTGCAAACCCTCTTTCCCGTTACGGCAAATGTATACCTTGTATTGCAAGCTCAATTCCGCCTCCAGGAAACGAAGAATCTCGTCGTCGTCATCTACGATCACAATCCTATAATTCGCTTTATGGTTTCTTGTCTTAGCCGTTTCTTCTTCACTTTCTTGAGAAAGCCCCAAGACAGAAGGGACTCTTGAGGTAGTTTTGTTTTCCGCATCCACCCATTCGGATTTCTTCAAATGATCTTTCCCATAAGGAATATGAATAATGAAACGACTTCCTTGTGCATCTTGCCGGTTACAAGCATTGATAGTGCCGTGATGCAATTTAACTATCATCCGGCACAGATTCAGTCCTATACCAAAACCGATACTTCCATTGAAACCATTGGAAGGTGCCTGATAAAAACGTTCGAATATCTTTTCCAGTTTATTGGCGTCAATGCCGGATCCGCTGTCAATCACTTCAATCTCAATAAAATGCTGCAAATCTCCAACAGTAAGTTCATTCACCTTCTCGCGCAGGCTGATTTTTATTTCACCTCCATCCGGCGTATATTTAAAAGCATTCGACAGCAGGTTTACCAATACTTTATCAAAATTATTAGGATCAATCCACGCCGGAAGCTCCTCCTGTTCATAATCAAAACACAAGTTTATGTTCCTTTTCTCCGCCTGATAAGTAAATAAAGAGATTAATTCTTTGATATAATCCACCATGTCCGTTTCAACGCAATGAATATTCAATTGCCCTTTTTCAATTTTACGCATATCAAGCAACTGATTCATCAGATTAATAATACGATTCGCATTCTTCTGCATCAGACGCAGCATCTTCATCGTATCGGCATCATAGTCTCTCTTTAACAAATTCTCCAACGGACTCACAATCAAAGTCATTGGAGAGCGAATCTCATGCGAGAGATTGATAAAAAGTTTGATTCTCTCTTCATTCATTTCTTTCTGGTGCCGGCGACGAACACTCAAATAAATCTGGAATGCAACAGCAAGCAATATCAACGCATAGCAGACATAAGCCAGAGACGAACGCCACCACGGTGCCGCAATATCAATCCGTATCACCTTCACAGGGGTATACTGCCCGTTCTCACAGGCACGTATTTCAAATGTATACTTACCGGAATTTAAATGATTGTATGTAATCTGATTGATTCCCAATTGAGTAGAGGTCCAGTTCTTTTCATACTCTCTGATACGATATTCATAGAAAATATTTCCAGAATTACGATAATCCAATGTGGAAAACTCAAGCGTAAACGTGTTGTCTTCATAAGCCAGGCTGATTTTGTCGGCACGTGTTACAAAAGTGTCCAAAATGGGTTTTCCACCGGATTTACTTTTAGCGGTCACTGCTTCTCCTCCCAAATAAAGATTGGATAATATCACAGTCGACTTCCCTTTTTGCGCAGTGACGCTATCCGGATGAAAAGTCGTTATTCCCTTCACACCTCCCAAATAGATAAGGCCATTCATTGACTGGTAGCTGGCACCAATAGTATACTCATTATCCACCAATCCACGTTCGGAATAATAGGAAGCAATCTTATTCTCTGCGACTTTTATCAGGTTAATGCCTTTCAGGGTACTACACCAGATATTCCCCCTCTCATCTTCTGCCAACCCATATACAAAATTATTAGAAAGTCCGTCTTCTTCATCATAGTAATGAAATTCTTTTGTTCCGGGATGATAGCACATAAGTCCCTTATTCGTTCCCGCCCAAATATTTCCACGTACGTCTTCCAATAATGAGTAAGTGATGAAATTACCCAACGATTGACTCAATACAGGGGTAAATTTTTCCGTTACAGGATCGAAATAATCCACTCCATTACAGTGGCCTATCCACAATCTTTCCCGGGAATCAAGAAGTAGAGTATAAATCCAATTGTTCCTTAACCCACCGGAGGAACTTTGATATTCCGTGACTGTTTGAGTGGGCAGGTGATATCGTATGAATCCGGAACCGAATAAAGAAAGATATAGGTTCCCTTTATCATCACCTGTGATCTTCTTTATATCCTTCAATTTAATTTCCGGTAACATAAAACGTACGTTCCCTTTGGCATCCTGCATATAAAGCCCGGAATAATAGCCTCCAAACCACAAATTACCACTATAATCCTTATAGATGGATGAAACCGTTTTACCTGAAAACAAATGATCGGTTATATTTCCTTCCGAAGTAATTTTAAACACTCCTTCGCCTTCCACACCGCTAACGATATGTCCATCATCATCTTTATACAAGGCAGTTATCACACCAGCCTGCGGATATTCACGGGTAGGAACACTCCAAAAATGGAAAGGTGTAGATTCTTTAGACACCATAACCATTCCTCTATGATAACATCCTATCCATAAGTTTTGGTTATGATCTTCATAAATAGCACGTATTTTAGCATTATTGACATCAATAAAAGGGAGAGTGATCACCTCGGAACGGAGTTCTTTCAAATCGGGTTGAATAACCTTCAGTCCTTTGCCAAAGGTTGCCAAATAACGTGTCCCTTTTTGACTTACGAGTATGGAACGTGCCGGCAGCCACGATTCATTATGTTCTATTTTGGTAAAGCGGTCATTCTCTCTATCATAATAATAAGCAGTAGTACCCGTGGAAAGGAGAAAATTTCCCGAATGGTCCTCGGCCATTCCGGAAATTGTAGAACCGCCATCTAAAACTGCCCGTGTGTATATCTTACTCGTTCGTGTAGAAGGATCATATCGAAGTAAACCGGTACCGTTTACTCCAATCCAGATGCTCCCATGACGGTCTTCATATATGACTCCATAATGAGCATGTTCGGATACATCAGGAATATCTGTCATTTGCTCACCTGTTCCTGTATCTTTCCGAATACGGAATATTCCTCTTCCGGAAGATCCAACCCATATTTCGCCCGAACGCAATTGAGTGATACACATGATATGGAAAGATGAGCTTTCTTCAAACTTAATTGTCCGAAATGCATTTTCTTCCGGAACATAATATTGTAATCCGCCAATACCTCCCACCCATAACGTGCCTTCATTATCGAGCATCAAGGCTTTTACAGAGTTATCGGATAACGAGGTGCTATCCTTGGGATTATTATAATAATGAGTAAATTGTATGCCATTGAATTTATTAAGGCCATAATCTGTCCCGATCCAGATAAACCCATCTTTATCCTGGCAAATGGAAGTAATCAGATCGCAAGTTAATTGTTTGGAATCATAGAACAATGTATTCTCGGCGACCACCTGTACAATTCCCCCAAAAAATACAATCATCAACAGTAATAGTCTTTTCATAGCAAACAGTCCTTTCTTTATGCAAAGAAAGTAATTCTTTTCAAAATCAGACTATTTAATTCGTTTCATTTGTTTTTAAATTTAGTCCCCTTTGCACCAAAAGAAGAATGAAACATATACAAAAACTATTGAAACACAGATTTTTTATCTCTCCGAAAAGATATCCTAACTTTGCCAATAGAAAATAAATCAGCTATTAACCTCTAAAAGAAAATAACATGAAAAAGTATTTAGTAGCAGCATTAGTTGCATGTCTGGGAATCTTAAGTGTCAATGCACAAGTAGACAAGACTATCGAAGTCAGTCAATGCGAAGCCAATAATAAACTGACAGTAGAAGGGCAGACCTTAATTTCCACCGGTTATGGAAACTTGGTATTTCCTGAAAATGATTACACTAATTACACCGGAATAAACTTTGAAGCGACCAACTTCGAAAAATTAGATGAAAATGCCACAAATGCCATCTGTTCATTAAAAATAGAATATACCCAAGATGGTGAAACGGTAAAAGTTTCTATGGGATTTTATACCCAAGGCAAGAAGAAGGTGCAATTCAGTGCTTTTAAAGATGAAAAAGCCGGTAAAATTGCAATTGATCCAAGTTCTATTACCAAAGTTTCCATTGGGATGGGAAAAAACAAAAAAGTAGATATCAATAATATAGTTTTAGTTGCTAAAAAGTAACATAGATCAGTATATCTGCTAGTTGCTTAAATAATAACTGCCGGTGCTTGTAAAAAGAAGCCGGCAGTTATTATTTTATCCTGTGGAACATACACCATATATATTAGTAACATTAATATGGAAAGAAGTTACTTCCAAGGTAGATTTCAGAAACAGTTTTTTGCCTTTTGTATTGGGAAATGAGCTACCTTTGCTACAAATCCATATAATATGAACAGAAACACTTTTTTTGTATTATTCCTATTAATAAGCAACCTTGTTTCAGGACAGGACCTGAAACTGTGGTATAGTCAACCTGCACAAAATTGGTCGGAAGCTCTCCCTATTGGTAACTCCCGTCTTGGAGCCATGGTATATGGCGGAATCGAACGCGAAGAATTACAACTCAACGAAGAAACATTTTGGGCAGGTTCTCCATACAATAATAATAACCCGAATGCCGTACATGTGCTACCGGTTGTACGCAAACTGATTTTTGAAGGGAGAAACAAGGAAGCGCAAAGACTCATTGACGCCAACTTCTTAACCCAGCAACACGGAATGAGCTATCTGACATTAGGTAGTCTTTACCTGGAATTTCCGGAACACCAAAACGGATCCGGCTTTTACCGCGATCTGAATCTGGAGAATGCAACGACAACTACCCGTTATCAAGTGGATGACGTCACTTATACCCGCACCACTTTTGCTTCATTTACTGATAATGTCATTATTATGCATATCAAAGCAAGTAAAGCAAACGCACTGAACTTTACTATTGCATATAACTGTCCTCTAGTACATAAGGTGAATGTTCAGAACGATCAGCTGACCGTCACCTGTCAAGGGAAAGAGCAGGAAGGTTTGAAAGCCGCACTACGGGCAGAATGTCAAATCCAGGTAAAAACGAATGGCACTCTCCGCCCGGCAGGAAATACGCTCCAAATAAATGAAGGAACAGAAGCCACCCTTTATATATCGGCAGCAACCAACTACGTAAACTACCAGGATGTCAGCGCCGATGAATCCCACCGAACCAGCGAATATCTGAAAAGAGCAATGCAAATACCTTACGAAAAAGCTCTCAAAAGCCATATCGCTTATTATAAAAAACAATTTGACCGTGTACGCCTTACATTACCGGCAGGCAAAGCTTCCCAACTGGAGACTCCCAAACGAATTGAAAACTTCGGAAATGGGGAAGACATGGCAATGGCAGCTCTACTTTTCCATTATGGACGTTATCTGCTGATTTCTTCTTCGCAACCGGGTGGGCAACCGGCTAATCTGCAAGGTATATGGAATAACAGTACTCATGCACCCTGGGATAGCAAATACACCATCAATATCAATACAGAAATGAACTATTGGCCGGCAGAAGTCACTAATTTAAGTGAAACACATAGTCCGTTATTCTCTATGTTGAAAGATTTATCCGTCACAGGAGCAGAAACAGCCCGAACCATGTATGATTGTCGGGGATGGGTGGCACATCATAACACTGACTTATGGAGAATCTGTGGTGTAGTCGATTTTGCAGCAGCCGGCATGTGGCCTAGCGGCGGCGCATGGTTAGCTCAACATATCTGGCAACATTACCTCTTTACAGGAAATAAAGAGTTCCTGAAAGAGTATTATCCCATCCTGAAAGGAACAGCGCAGTTCTACATGGATTTCTTGGTAGAACATCCAGTGTATAAATGGTTGGTAGTGTCGCCTTCTGTGTCGCCGGAACACGGTCCCATCACGGCCGGTTGCACAATGGACAATCAGATTGCCTTTGATGCACTGCATAATACCTTATTGGCTTCATACATCGCAGGTGAAGCCCCCTCTTTCCAAGACTCCCTCAAACAAACACTAGAGAAGTTGCCACCTATGCAAATAGGAAAACATAACCAACTACAAGAATGGCTTGAAGATGTTGACAATCCCAAAGACGAGCACCGTCATATTTCACATTTGTACGGGCTATATCCGAGTAATCAAATTTCTCCATACTCAAATCCCGAGTTATTCCAGGCAGCAAGAAACACATTGCTTCAACGCGGTGATAAAGCTACCGGTTGGAGTATCGGCTGGAAAGTCAATTTCTGGGCACGTATGCTGGATGGAAACCATGCCTTCCAAATCATTAAAAATATGATTCAACTATTGCCCAACGAAAACTTGGCTAAAGAATATCCGAACGGGCGTACCTATCCCAATATGCTGGATGCCCATCCGCCTTTCCAGATTGACGGTAATTTCGGTTATACAGCCGGAGTAGCGGAAATGTTGCTCCAAAGTCATGACGGTGCCGTACATTTATTGCCGGCATTGCCTGATGCATGGGAAGAAGGAAGTGTGAAGGGGCTGGTGGCACGTGGAAACTTTACTGTTGATATGGACTGGAAAAACAATGTGTTAAATAAAGCGATCATCCGGTCGAATATAGGCGGTACGCTCCGCATCCGGTCTTATGTTCCCCTGAAAGGGAAAGGCTTAAAACAAGTAAACGGGAAAGAGTGCTCAAATAGATTATTCGCCACCACTCCTATCAAGCAACCTCTTGTAGCCAAAGGAGTAAGTGCGCAGTCTCCCAAACTGCAGAAGGTTTACGAATATGACATCGAAACAAAAGCCGGTAAAAGCTATATTGTAAATACAATGAAAGGAAAACAATAATACATAAGGAGAGGTTAATCTTTTCTCATGTTACATTTTTCACAAACGATGTTACAACATCCGATTGTACTCCCGGAGCCTAATGAAAATATTCATTTTTTATTAGGTTATATTTAGGTTTTTAGTTTTCTTTGTACAACAAACAACGATCTATAACTATGAAAAATGTATTCACTTTTCTATTATTATTGTTTTCTTTGTTATGCAACGGGCAATCTCCTAAGTTATTCACTACTGACAAAGAACTCTCCAGTAGTCTGATTAATCAAATATATCAAGACCGGAACGGTTTCATTTGGATTGCAACAGAAGATGGTCTGAACCGTTATGACGGTGCTAAATTTACCATATACAAACATGAGCCCAATAATGAACATTCGTTAGCCCACAATTTTGTTCGTACTGTTTTTGAGGACAGCAAAGGTCATTTGTTTATCGGTACATATATGGGAATTCAAATGTATGATCCGGCTACAGACAATTTTACCCCACTTGCAATAAGGGAAGACAATGGAGAAATATTTGAAAGCAATATTGTTTCCTTTATCGAAAGGAGAAATGGAGAAATATGGGTATCCGGAAATATGTTGTGCAGGTTGAATATCAAAGATTACCTGTTGACTGTTCAAAAAATTGATATCCCCATGACATCAACAGGATTTATGATTGAAGACAAGAAACAGAATGTCTGGATAGCAAAAGACGAAGAAGGAGTATATCGTCTTGATTCTAATAACCAACTTACTTTATATTTATCTAAAGACAACGGATATGTCAAAAGTATATGTGAAGATTCACGTGGGAATATTTATGTAGGAAGTATGAGAAAAGGACTATTCGTCTATAACAAAAGACAAGACTCCTTTATACCTATTGATTTTAAAGAAAAGAGAGAACTTCCTATCTGTTTCCTCTATTCCGGACCGCAAAATGAATTATATATCGGAACTGATGGTAAAGGTATGAGTGTCTACAATAACCAAACTCATGAAATCTCCGAATACAATTTTGACAACAACTATTTTGATTCAAAAAATTCAAAAATACATTCTATCCTAAAAGACAATTCCGGTAACTTATGGTTGGCTGTTTATCAGAAAGGAGTCATGCAGATACCTGCCCGAACAAACAGTTTCAAGTATATAGGACATAAATCCATGGATAAAAACATGATCGGTTCCAGTTGTATAACCTCATTCTGCAAAGACAACAACGGTATGTTATGGGTTGGAACAGACAATGACGGAATTTATGCCCTGACAGAAAAGTTAGAACCGGCTAAACATTTCTCGCATACTAATCACCCTAATTCTGTGCCTTCAACAGTTATAAAACTATATGAAGATTCCGAGTACAACATTTGGGTCGGCTCCTTTATCAACGGTATGGGAAAATTGAACAAACAGACAGGATCATGCGATTACCAATACAAACTGGTAGATAAGAACAACAACTATATACAACGTGTATATGATTTCGTAGAAGATAAAAACAAGCGTCTTTGGATTGCGACAATGGGATTCGGTTTGTTCTACTATGACCTGAAAACGAAAGAATTTACATCCGTACAATCTCAGACATCTCTAATCAACGAATGGATAGGTTGCCTGCACTATTCCGATGATAATAAACTGTATGTCGGAACTTATGACGGCGTCAACTGTATAGACCTTGACAGTCCTGATTTTCAAAGTCATAAGATACTCTCACAAAATGTTATTTATTCAATCTTTGAAGATGCCGACGGAGTTGTCTGGTTGGGCAGTTCCGAAGGATTATCCGGTTGGAATAAAAAAACGAAAGAACTAACCACTTATACTACTGCAGACGGATTGCCCAGTAATACAATATATGCCATACAAGGAGATGGAAAAGATTTTCTTTGGATAAGCACCAATGCCGGAATTTCCCAATTCCAAAAGAAAAACAACAAATTTATCAATTATTATGTCAGCGACGGATTACAGGGAAATGAGTTCTACAAGAATGCCTCCTTCAAAGATAAACAAGGTATTATCTGGTTTGGCGGAATGAATGGCATCACCTATTTCAATCCGCAAGACATTATCAATCCGGCAAAAACATGGAATATCCGGATTACCGACTTTTTCCTGCATAACAATCCGGTTAGAAAAGGAATGAAATCCGGTATTCACAATATTATCAACTGCCCTGTATTCAACGCAAAAGAGTTTTATCTATCCCATAAAGACAATGTGTTCAGTATCGAGTTTGCCACTCTGGAATTAAATGCCCCCGAACACATCAACTACCTTTATTCTATCAACGATGAAAAATGGATTAGTTTGCCCAAAGGTGTAAACCGTATCTCATTCAGCAATCTGAAACCCGGTACCTATAACTTTAAAATCAGAGCAAAAGACAACACCGTGTATTCAAATATAAAAGAAATTACCATCTTTATATCTCCTGCATGGTATGCTTCATGGTGGGCCAAAGTTATCTACTCCTTATTATTACTGACCATTATATTTATCATTATTCTTCAGATCAGACATCGGTACAGAATGCATCAGGAAATGCTGCAACATATCCATGCCGAACAAATCAATGAAGCAAAATTGCAGTTCTTTATCAACATCTCTCATGAGATACGCACTCCGATGTCTCTAATCATCAGCCCTCTACAGAAACTGATTAAGAATGAGGAGAACAATGAACGCCTGAAAATATATCATATTATCTACAGAAATGCGGAACGTATTCTGAATCTTGTTAATCAACTAATGGATATTCGGAAAATTGATAAAGGGCAAATGTTCCTGATGTTCCGGGAGACCAATATTATTCCTTTTATAGAGGATTTATGTACAACGTTCGGTCAACAGGCAAATACAAAAAATATCCGGCTACAACTTCACAGTACGCTCCGGGAACTGAATGTATGGGTAGACACAGGTAATTTTGATAAGATTATCCTGAATATTCTGTCTAATGCCTTCAAGTTTACTCCTGAAAAAGGAAACATAGATATTACCATCCGTACGGGAGAAGACAATACACTGCCCGATCCCTTGAAACAATATGCCGAAATAATTATCGCGGATACCGGAACAGGCATCGATGAACAGGAAAAAGAACATATCTTCGAACGTTTCTATCAGATCCGTAACAGCCAACAGAATCCGAAAGGCGGAACAGGAATAGGATTACATCTTACTCGTTCATTAGTGGAATTACATCATGGAATTATCTATGTAGAAAATAATAAAGAACAACTGGGTTGCCGTTTTATTATCCGATTACCGTTGGGTAACAAGCATCTACGACCTGAAGAAGTTGACAACAATGAGCAAAAGGTAACAGTAGCCGTACCAACTGTTCCTGTCATCTCTCCCATTATAGAAAATGAGGAAGAAAAGAAAGTCAGGGTAAAAACTAAATATCGCGTATTAATTGTAGAAGACGACGAAGAAATCCGAAATTATATAGCGAAGGAGTTTGGGGACAAATTTCATATCATGGAAAGCCGTAATGGTAAAGAAGCATTAGAGCAAATATTTAAAAAGACTCCGGATTTAGTCATTAGTGACATCATGATGCCCGAAATGGACGGACTTACCTTATGCCGGAAGATCAAGCAGAATGTAAACCTCAACCATATCCCAGTCATTTTGCTTACTGCGAAAACGAGGGAAGAAGACAACCTTGAAGGTCTGAATACAGGAGCCGACGCCTATATCATGAAGCCATTCAATATCGAAATTCTACAAAAGACGGTAGAAAATCTGATTAATACACGGCAGCAGTTACGCAAAGTATTTACAGGCCAGCAAAATCTGGAGAACAAGGTTCAGAAACTGGAAGTGAAATCACCCGATGAGAAATTGATGGAACGTATTATGAAAGTGATCAATGAAAACATCGGTAACCCTAACTTGACAATAGAGACAATCACCACCGAAGTAGGTATCAGCCGCGTACATCTTCACAGGAAACTCAAGGAGCTCACCAACCAGACAACCCGTGACTTTATACGTAATATACGTTTAAAAGAAGCCGCTCGTTTATTGTCCGAAAAACAGCATACCATATCCGAGATAGCCATGTTAACAGGATTCACTGATCCTAATAATTTCTCGACAACATTCAAAGAATTGTATGGAATGCCGCCTTCAATGTATATGAAAGAGCAGTTGAGCAAAAAAGAAGAGTAACCCAACTGCTCTCTAGCATGTTTATCTGTTAAACTTGTACCAATCAAAGTTAAACAGTTTGCAGCCTTTACGTCCTTTGAATACAAAATAAATATCTTGTATTCCTGTGACCGGTTTTACAATATCAGCCTGCAATGTTTTCCAGCATTCCCAACCTCCCGTTGAAGGAATAGTCAGTTCCGCAATTAATGGTCCGCTTATACTGTCTGTACGTACTTCAAGTGTCCCGCCACGAAGGGCACTGGCAACGGTAGCAGTGAACCGTTTGGGGGATTTATTGCCGAAATCCACTTCACGTACCTTTATATAATCTCCATTATGAATTTCAGATATATATATACCGGTTTTCACATTTGGTTCGGACTTCACACCTTCAGAAAAAGCGATTGTTTCAGCTTCCACCCTTTCGTAAGGATTGAGCGTACCTACTGGTGACACCCCTTCCCGGGTAGCATTAATAATCGGGAAAGTGCTGTCAGCGTTATACTTAAATTGCTCCACCGCCGCACTTCGCCCGAAGCCTCCACCACCCGGCAACTTACCCGTATGATAGAAGAAATAAGAATTGCCTTTATAGTCTATCACTCCACAATGGTTAGTAAACGAGCCCGTATCTTGTAAAGGCATGATTTCTCCCATATACTTCCACGGGCCAAGAGGTCCGTCACTCATGGAATAGGCAATATGTTCGGGTACACCTCCGGCAGCATAAAGAAGATAGTATTTTCCTTCCCGTTTATGAAGCCATGGACCTTCTGTATAAGTATCTTTATACTTAACACCTTTGACACGCTTTTCCGGATTGGGTGCACCAAAGCTCTCAACAGTCTGTTCCAGTTTGCCCACTTCACCTTTCAAAGAAATCATATCTTCATTCAATTCTGCATAATAGATATTCGGATTTCCCCAATACAGATAAGCACGACCGTCATCATCTATATATACGGTAGGATCTATATAATCCCAGCTCCCGTCATGAAGGGGTTTACCGATGGCATCCTTAAAAGGACCGACAGGCGTATCACCGACTGCCACACCAATCGCCATGGTATTGGTCAGTTTAGAGTGCAAACAGACATACCAATAAAATTTGCCATTACGCTCGATGCACTGTGCCGCCCAGGCACGGTCGTCCGCCCAAGCAAATGATTCAATAGCAAGAGGAGAACCATGGTCAGTCCAGTTCACCATATCTTTGGTAGAATACACGCGCCATTCCTGCATCCAGAAAAAATCAGCCTTATCTTCATCATGTCCCGTATAGACATACAATGTGCCATCATGCACCATAGGGGCAGGATCTGAAGTATAGCAAGTTTGTACAATCGGATTTTGCGCAGATAAATGATATGGCAATATCCCTAAAAACAGCAATACTGCCGCAGCTTGTTTAAGTTTCATATTCATATTATTTAATGTTTAAACAGGTTTGGAAGAAACTCTTTCAGGCAACGTCTCCAAGTCAACCATTCATGTCCCGTACCTTTTGATTCATAATAATCGACTTTGATTCCCAATTCGCAGAGTGATTCTACCATTTTCTTTGTTCCCATTTGTTCTTCCGTACCACAACCAAGAAAGAAATAATTCACTCTTTTATTGAACCCGTCCGCATCGGAAAATACTCCGTTAAAACAAGTTTTCATATCCAATCCGAAAATTGCTCCGCTAAAACTCCCTATATAAGAGAACTTGTCAAGGTGGGGCAGTGTAGTATTGAAAGTCTGGTGTCCTCCCCACGACAATCCTGCCATTGCACGATGTTCGCGGTCGGTCTTGGTGCGGAACGTACGATCTATCATAGGTATCAAGTCTTTCAGGATAACATCATAAAAAGTTGCGCCATACAGAGCCCGCTCTTCATTTATATCCTTTCCGAGACGCGGCCGGAACGGAGCTTCCACATCTCCGCTATCCATCACTACCAACATCGGCACGCACTTGCCGGATGCAATCAAATTATCCATAATATGATTCATACGTCCTTGTGTACTCCAGCCGGTTTCATCTTCTCCCATACCATGCTGCAAATATAGTACCGGATAACGCTTCTTCGGATAAGTTTCATACTCTGCCGGCGTATATACCATACACCGACGAAACTCTTTTTGTGTTTCCGAATAATACGTACAGGAACGAACTTGCCCGTGAGGTACTTGTTGAGGACGATAATAATTCCCCTCTTCACCTTCAGGGATTTCAATACCACTTGCCACACGGCAACAACCGAAGAACGTGTAGCTGGAAGGATCTGTTACCGACACTCCGTCTGCTATCAGGAAATAATAATGGAATCCTACAGGTAAAGGGTCGGTCGTTGCCGTCCAGAGTCCTCCGGCATCTTTCCACATATCATACTTCTTTCCGCAACAATCCACTTGTAGCTTGCTAGCCTGCGGAGCATAAAAACGAAAATGAGCACGCCCCTCTTTATCCACCCGGGGATAGTCATATCCCGGAATATTAGTGGATGCCGGTTCGGTAGTAATTCCGGAGTTTGGTTCTTTCTCCAACAAAAAGAGTCGTTTCTCGGCATACCGCACTCCCAATTTTCTGTATCCTTCTGCCGTGAAATGCAAATTATCTTCTGCGGCAGGACAGCCCGAAGAAGGAATCACGTACGCAGTCGGAATCGCTTGCGGCAGCGTATTGATTATCTCATTCATGCTTGCACATCTGCCATTCTGGTCGGCATGCACCACTTCTCCCGCCAGTAAGGGAACATCCTTTGCCTGAAGATTCAAATCCCTCAACAGATTCTCATAGACTCTCTTTACTTTTTGAGGCCACTCTTTATCACCGGTATTAGACTCGCCTTGATGCAAGAGGATACCTTTAATCACACCGACTTTCTGTGCTTCTACAGCCAATTCTTTTAGTCTACGGTAAGGATTATTACTATACGCTTTCGCGGTATTTTTCAGCCATTCCGGTTGAGAGGCAATATGCTCTTCGCAATTCTCCTCATCAAACAGTTCAATCCTGCAACCACCTACAGCTACATTGATGACACCTACCTTAATATTATCAGGCAGCCTTTCCACTAACGTACGTCCGAAATAATCGGCCGGTGTTAACCCTGTATGGCAACGTACCAACGGAGGAACAGCCTTATACCACTGTCCTTTGACGCGTCCCAAAGACGGACAATCAACAGCTGCCATCATCAGAAAACGTTCATTGACATTGCACGTATCCTGGGCCTCGATCTTTGCATTCCCTTCCATATTGGATTGTCCCAGACAAAGATAAATATGGAAATTCGGGTCTTGTGCAAAGGCAAATATGCCTGCACATAATAAACAACATAAGACAATAATCTTCTTCATTTGCGTATCTATATCATAAATATTAATTAATGCGTAACCTTGCGATAAGGACTTTCCTGAAGATTCAATCGACTGACTTCATCACTACCACAATCAATTATAATTTTATGCAATACAATAGCAGGGCTTAACGGACGAATAATTAATGCATGTATTCCTTCTTTCAGATTAACATTGGAAAAATCCACCACCGACTCTATCAACCGCGCAGCACCGGCGGGATACATCTTCGTATAACAATTAGCCCAAGTCATCTCTGAATTGTAATTTACTATTTGTTCTTTACCACCATCCAAACTGATAGCATAACTATGCCCTCCTTTTATAAAAGGCAAAGTACTATCCAAGATTAATCTTACACGTATATTTTTCATCTCTGAATTAAGCTTCATGCGATATGTCAATGAAGCTCCTGTTACAGGTTGCGTATAGGGCATCAACGACAAACCAGAAAGAGTACGTCCCAAGTCAGGAATAACTGTCCACTCCGTCTTATTCCCTTGTGTACATTCTGCAAAACGTTCCGCTTCCATTACTACCACCCCGCCTTTCTCCTTATACTCATATCCTCCCGGCTTATATGCAGAGACATCCACTCTTATGATTTCGGGCATTATATTTCCTCCTTTAGGCTCATCCCAGCTTGTATAACCGATGTGCGTCTGATCCATTAAATGATTCCATTTACCATCAGCTATATTGTTATTATAGTCATAGCAAAGTTCCGCATCATACCTGAAACAATACTCCACTCTATCTGCCCATTCATTGGCACGTGGATCGCCCGCAGATGCTAACTTATGATTCATAGCAACCGCATAATACATCTCATAAAGGTTTGCCATGGCCTGAACAGGAAAAAGAATGAGTTCTTTATATGTATCCTTCAATTCTTCCGGTAAAGTCATAAACTGACGATAGGCATGCGCCTCCAAAGCAAGAAATTCATCTGTTACAGCCTTAAATTCTCCACTGGAAAGATTATAAGTTTGGCTATCCAACATTTCTGCAGTTACGCGAGCAGCATATTTACAATACAGATTTAAGATGCGAGCGGCTTCTACTGCATAGTTATCCCCAAACTGTTGTTTACAGAAACTACAAGTATATTCCTGTAAATTATCAGCCGTAAGGTGTCCAGGATTCCATGCCATATTCAAGAAAAAATCAACAGGAAATTCATTCGGTTTCAAGTCACCCACATTTAGAATCCACATTTTATCCACACCATAAGAATAAGTCAAATATAATTGTTCCCACATATGCTGGATCTGTGTCATATTCAGCCATTGATAGGCACGTGGTGCTCCATGTAAATCTACATGATAATACATACCATATCCACCAGGATGCCGTTTATCCTTTAAATCTGGTAAACGACGTACATTCCCCCAATTATCATCACAAAGCAAAATCATGACATCATCAGGTATTTTCATTCCCTTATCATAATATTCCAGCACTTCACTATAAAGTGCCCACAATTGTGGAGTCTTACAAGCAGGTTTACCTGTTACATCTGCTATTATTTTACGCTGTCCTTTTACGATTTCCTCCAATAGATGCGTATCTGTATCGGGTCCCATCGGAGCATCACCGTCACCACGCATAGCGATAGTAATTACTTCTTCCTTTCCATTCATTCGCTTGATACCCTCACGGAAAAAACGTTCTACTCCCTCTTTATTCCTCTGATAGTTCCACTCACCATACAACTTACGATTACGGGCATATTCCTGATGATTACGTGCCATCGGTTCGTGATGGGAAGTCCCGATTATAATCCCCATTTCATCAGCTAAAGGACTATTCATCGGATCATCTGCATAAAATGCTGCACTCCACATGGCCGGCCATAGAAAATTAGCTTTCAAACGGAGGAGAAGTTCGTAGACATGCACATACATCTTACTGTTAAATCCTCCGAACTTTTCAGTTGTCCAACCTCCCATACAAGGCCATTCATCATTAATGAAAATGCCACGGTATTTTACAGCCGGTTCACCATCAGTATAAACACCTTCTTTAATATAAACAGCCTGATGCCTTACCGGCGGAACATCAAGCCACCAGTACCAAGGAGAAATACCTATTTGTTTTGACAATTCATAAATACCATAAATCGTTCCACGCTTATCACTTCCAGCAATCAGCAACACATCTCCCTGTAAACCTTCCAAAGGAGCATGAAGAGTGGTGATTATATATTTTTCATTCTTACCTCTCAATTCTTTACCATCCAGTTTTCCTGTTTTTACTAATTGACGTATAAGTGGGCTTTTGTCAAACGAACCTATGATAATACGCACTTCTTTTCCCGCAATATTCGATAATTCGGGTTTTACAGTAGTCACTTTTTCAAAATCCGTTTGTAAATTACGCACCGCTAACAGCACCCCACGATGTTCTGCATCATCACACCAAATAGAGAACGATCTGTTTTGTGGTGTAACCAAAGGTAACTTGGCATCCGCTGATATAAAAGTGACAAATGGTTCCGCAGCATTCAAAACAGATACACATAAGAATAGAAATATAATTATTATCCGACTCAAAAACATGTTCTTCATTATTTTCTAGTTACATACTGTCCTAAAAACAATTATCCGCAAGATACTACTTGTAAAATGCGGATAATCGAATTTAAGAGAATTCTTATTTTCTTTCGATAACAATGTTGTCGAGATACAAGTCACCGGCACCTGATGAATTGGCTTTCAATTCAAACGTATTTGCCCCTTTTCGTAAGGAAACCGACATTAAGGCTGTATTCCATACAGTATTGTCATTATCAGTTTGTGCAAACTCCGGGGTACCTACTTTGGTATTGTTTATATACATATCTACGGTATTGACTGTAGCCGACGGAGCACGATAGCGAATACGGATTGTATATACACCATCTTCCAGTGCAGTAACAGCATCACGTACGGCAGCTGCAGAACTAGTACCGAAGTTTATATATCCCTGTGCTGTGTAGTTACGTATCGGCTCCGAATCTCCTTTTGTCACTCTCTTAGTCACATTCTTAAAATCAAAGCATTCAGCCTCATACTGATAAGCGCCCTGATAAATTTGTGGAGAAGCGGGAATCTGGATAGATGCTGCAGTAGATACAGTTAAACGATCGGTGGCTTTTCCTGAGCAATTGACCGTCAAATCCAATGGTCCGTTATGAGTGACAGTCAGCGTATATACATCTTCTTTCCAATTCTCGGAAACTTGTGCAGTACCATTGGCTCTGGAAGACACAGAATGAGTTGGTTTGGATGTACATCCATATATCTTGATTACCTCCGTCTTGCTCGAACCACTAGGGTCATAGTTATTCATGTAGAAGGTGAGCTTATTGGCATATTCTTTTATAACACTTACAGTATATTTGGAGTAAGCCAATTCCATCTTGTCACATGTATTGTATTTAAACGGAATTGCAGCATTCCGTATTCCGGCAAGTCCGTTATAAACCACCCAACCATTTTCTATACGTCCTGCATAAAGTTCTCCCGTATACTCTTGCGGGAACCAACGGTTGAATTTTCCAACTTTAGTATTTACATCGCTCCAAGATCCTTCGAAAGTTGATTGGTTGATTTTATACTGGAATGAATTAGCTACATCGTCACACAATTCGAACGCAACAGGAATCGTAGGATAACGGCCCGTTTTCTTAAAGTAACAATGATTATCCCAAAGATTACCATCATCATCGCGAAGGTAAAGCCCTTCATGCAAATTCTTCGGGCTGCTGTATTTAGCATTATCATCACCGGAATAGACATCTTGAAGAATCACCACTTTCGTGCGGTCAATAACTTCTTTCCGGGAAGGAATACGAATTGTTTTATCAATAATCTTACGGAACATATCTATATTGATATTGACAAATTGCGGAAAACATTCCCAATTACGGCTCTGATAACCATCACCTACACTGACTGCATTCGTCTCCTTAAAACATTGCTGCCATATAAGTTCAGGTCCGTCAATAACAGTCTGACCTGTCAGCATCACATGCTCTATAATAGGCAGCGCACCGGCAGCCGGCGGGAAATCCTTATCGCCATTCTGTCCTTTCTCCTCTGTCCAGCCGCATTGGTCGAAACGGATGCCGTACTGACCTGCAAAACCGGAGAGCCACGTGCCTAAACAAATTCCTTCGACATTGAAGAAGCCACTTTGCGTGGTGTATTTTTCACACATAATGAAATTTTCAGAGTACAACTTGGCAGTTTGGGCAAAATCAGAATTACGCTTCACAAGAGCAATAGGATTAATATTAGCCGACCAAGTATTACCACAGAAACTAACTACCAAATATCCTCCATATTTATGAGTAAGTTTCAAAAGTTGATTCCAGTGAGCCACTCGTTGTAACCACGATACAGAGAACTGGTCATCATACCCCCAAAACTGCTCGCAATAATTGAAACCAAGAAAGTTGGGATATTCTCTGAAAAACTCATCATATACCCGAACCTTATCGTCACTTTCAAATTGACTATATAAGCTGACATCCTTAAAATGACTAAAACCGCCGCTTGAAGGCTGCACCATCGCCCACACATTATTTTCAGCACACGTCCTCAACCACGACTTTGCTATCTCATAACCATACTCGCTTACATTATAGATCCCAGTAGCCTCATCATGACTTACAGACAACGAGATGTTAAAAATGGTAAACGGACGAATATCAGCAGGGATAAGATCTATGATTTTCTGAGGATCGGCATAATTCCATGAATCGATATGAACAAACCATGCCGGTTGTTCAGGAGAAATAGGACGGCGTAACGCCCCCGTTACCGGGGGAATTTCGGGATTGTCTCCTTTAAAAAGATTCAGTTCGATGACAGGTGTCCGGTCGGTAAAAGTGAAACTGACAGATTCGTCACCAATAGTACTCACTTGTTTAAACTGACTGGTAAGTTTGCCGCTCACCGCCTTGTCAAGGGTACGAGACTTAGCTCCGTATTTTACAATCCAATAGCCGTCAGTGTTGATATCCACTATCGGTGCAACTGTATTGTTTTCATCCAACACCTTGACTTTTTCATCATTCTCAAACGTTAGCCAGGCATCATCAAGAGTCCAATAATATTCATCATGTTCTACTTTGGCACCTACTTTTGGAGAATAAACTACATCCTCTCCTCCGCCTTCCAATGCTGCTATCTGAGCATACATACTGAAGCTTGTACCATCCGACAACTCAATCGTATAACTCGCACCATTATTCACCGGATTGTATGTCTTTACAGCCAGGTCCTGTTGTTTGGCCTCAATAAGCTTACGTAATGCCTTGACATTAGTATTAATATTCTCGACAGCCGTACCGGGTTTCGGTACGGAAGGAGCGTCAGGATCAATGACATCGTCATCTTTACAGGAACCAAGAATACATGCACAGCATACTATTCCGAGAAAAAGTAGGTATGATAGCTTACTTTTCGTATTTAACAAATTCATCATATTCCAACTAGTTATTATTATCATTAAAATGTCAATCTGACTGAAGTTATACTGTTAGCAGATAACAACACCGTTATACCTTCAGCAGATTCCATCAAACCAGTATCGATCACTTCCATATTTTTTGTTTCGTTCGTTTCAACGGCACTTGCTTTTTTTATTCCTGCTAATGGTATTTCCAGCCATTGAGAAGCACCATTCAGATTCAATAATACGATAGTCACTTCACCGGTCTTTTCATCCAAATAAGCAGTAGCACAGACTTCTTCATTATTTGTAACTACCTTAATACGAGTTGTTTCTGTTGCATATTGAGCATAATGGGCCATAATATAACCATTCTTTGTGATTTCTCCTTCACTCGTCGGACTCCGTTTGTCCGTATCGCCCATCAAACCATAAAAGCGCTTCAAATACCAATATATATAAGCACTGCAATACCCCTCCATACACATGTGAATCTCTTTACCAAGATGATTGAGACTGTATTGCCATTTCAGGAATTCCCATTTCGAAGAATCATCAGAATTCTCACCGTCATTAAAAAGATGTTCTGTCATCCACCATGTCTTTCCTTGAATACGTGAATACACACCACAGATGTAATCGTGGCGGTTCTTAACATATCCGCTACTCAAATCTGTAAACCCTTGATAGAGATGTCCGGCTAGAATATCCGTTTGAGCAAATGCTTCGGCGTTGTTGATAATAAGATCAGTATATTCAGGCTGCATACCACAGGCTTCCGGTGACATCAGTTTCACTCCTGTTTCCCGTATCCTTGCTCCGTATTGTTTTACAAAATCCACTACTTCAGAAGGAGTCCAGTACGTAAATTCCATATCCGGTTCGTTCTGGACAGAAATCGCATAGAGGTTCACCCCTTTTTCCTTCATAAATGTAACATAACGGATAAGATGGTTTGCATACGCTTCATAGTTCTCTTTTTTAAGGTGTTTCATTTCCTTTCCATTCACCGTGATTTTATCTGCAAGCGCATCTGTACAATCCCATGGACATGCAAAGATAATTGCTCCGTTAGCTTGTGCTGCCTTTGCAGCTTCTACATCTGCACTCCAATCTGATTCGTTGGGATAAATCATCAAGCGAAGGATAGAATATCCCAATCCGCCGGCACCATACATTTTGTCTAATTGTGGTGCAGAAATAAGATTGTCACCACACCAGATCTTCGGATTGTACATGCCGCCAAATCCTACAACCGGCTGATACTTCACCATAGGATCAACAGTTAGTGTAACCGACTTGAATGGCGGTTCTTGTTCTACCAACAAATCAACAGTTGTTTCATTAGTTTTATCGAACAAGTGAATGGTTTGCGTACGCTTTTTCATCGTACTGTTTGCCCCACAAGATACACGAACCTTCGTGTACTGTTTTTCCCCACTACTATTCCCACCTGATGTAGGAGTAACGCTTTTTACGATCTCTCCTTCACCGATAGTTATCTCCCAAGAAGTCTTCGCCCATTCCACCACAACATCCGTCTGACTTTCCCCAGTACTCACAGTAATGGATTTTTTAAGAAAGAACGCATACGCGCCCTTTCCTTCATCCATTTCTTTTTTTTCATCTTCCCCTCCCGAACAAGCCCCCAAGAGAATATTCGCAAGAAAGAGACAAAATAATAATGTAATATTCTTCATATATAAATAGTCCTTTTAATCCAGAGGAGAGGATTATTTCAATCCGTCCACTATACCTTCATACATTTCATTACGGTTATAGTCCGATGTCCAAGGACACAGTTTATAACCAGTATTGGTCTCTGTAATACCCGATATAGAGATTCCGTATTGCTTGTCCGCAGGAATAAGTCTTCGATACTCCTGCATGATAAAAGCCATATAAGAAGCAGCGGCAGCTCTATCTTCTTCTGTTAATTTATTAATCGCAATAAAGTTGCCATCCAGTTCTTCAACCATCATGCTAAGATCGGATACCCGTATCAGTTTACCAGTCTTACCTAATTTATCAAACAGATTGGTGATCATCGTTTTATTGCCTTCCTGGAAAACAACATCTTTGGAATAAATTGCATTAAGAAGAATATTGTACCCGTCAATTTTGGTAACGTTGTCTGCTTCCCAAGCATCAACTAAAGATATGAGTTCATCAGCCATATTCCCCATTTCATCATATTGACCAAATGTGTTGCTGACAAAAAGCTCAAGATCTACATTGGCATTCTTCACTGTATCACGGGCAATCTTCACGGCGGTACGTGCATAGTCTACTTCACCCAAATATTCACCCCAGTTAAATGTATTATCATTAACAGTCTTATCCAAAGGATTACCAATTATATTCCAAGCTTTTACACTCTTCGTTTCATTCACACCTGCATACACCATACCACCAATCCATTTTTCCATTTCTTTAGTGAAGATTTCCTTTTTCTCTTCTGGAGTCTTTTCGATATGTTGTGGCTTGGCTTCCCATGTAAAAATCAAATTATCGATGTATGCTGTCCAGTTGCCAGAACTGGAACCGATCGCAAATGTTATTTCATTGAGGTCTTTCATTACATTGGGTATCTCAATTGTAGTAGCTGGAACCGCTTCACCCAAAGCAGTGTAAGTACCTTCCTTCACAAAGGTCACAAATACACCATCACGTTTCCAAGTATCATTCTCTGCGTAACCGTAAGCAGCTGCATTTTGATGAAGATTTAATAACTGACCATTAATTTTCACGTACATTCCATAACCATACATCCCCTTTAAAAGGCGCATATCCATTGACATGCCGGTATAATCTCCAAGGGTCTTGCCTTCAGCTAACTTAACTGTAAATTCCGGGAAGTAATGCGAAGCCTGATCTATGTAAAGTACATGACCAGTCTCTCTTTCTGGATCTTCTACTACAGTAGCTGTACCGCTATTGGGAGCACCAGCTCCAGCAACCATAGGATACACTGTATTCAGATTATCCCCTTCAAAATTGATAACCGTAGTACCTTTTCCGGATACTTCATAGTCCATAGAAATATTATCCAGATAAAATTGTGCACTAGTGGATGCAGAACCTATCGCTAAATCAAATTCTGTCAGACTTCCAAAACTTTCAGGTACTACCAATCCGGGAGCAGTAGCATCTTTCAGATTAATTGTTCCTTCACGTTTCCATTTGTCACCTGCACCACAGAAAGTAGCTCCATTCGTTCCTAAATTAAATTCCTGTCCCTGAATGAAAACTCGCAAACCTGTTCCATAAATTCCGTGATCTTTTACAAAACGCAAATCTATATTCAATCTGACATAGTCACCAAGCTTTCTACCTCCAGGTAAAACTACGTGAAACTTAGGATAAGAATAAGCTGCTTTTACATCATCTGTTCCCACATGCAAAACATGTCCACTTTCACCAGTAGGATCCTCTTCGACTACAGCCGAACTATTGCCAGTCATAGGATAACTTGTACCAATTTCATCATTTTCGAAATTAAACAATTTAGTCGTTCCTTTTTGTACTTCCACCGGAATATCTATCGGCTCGATAAGCTTATTATAATATGCGGCACGCTGTCCTTGGTTTGAACAAAGTACCCCTCCATAAAGAGTCACGCCAGCCTCCGCTGCTACATCGGCAGCCGTTTGCATGCCACCAAAATTGTAAGTACCGTCCTCCTTTAGTGTATTTAGCGGATCATAAGAACCGTTCATATCCACTGCATCAAAATTGGTAAACACTGTACTGAATGCAATTTCTTTCTTTACAAATTCGCTTCCCGGTACATTTACAGCTAACTGAAAAGGTGTGCCACTACGGTCAATATACGACTTCAGCAGGTCAAATTGAGCTAAATATTCGTTGATAGCTGCATTCTGTGGTTTCTCTACTTGAAGCTGGCAATTATATTCGTCTGTACACGACATTATCGACGCAGCGATCAGTGTAAAAGCAATTATCTTGTTATTGATGTATTTCATATACTCTTGATTTTAACGTTCATATCAAAACATCATTTTCTCACTACTTCGAGTGACTTGCCACCATACACATTACGTGTACGTAACACCAAAGTGTCTTTTGTTGCAAGCTGAATGTTATTGTCTGTCAAATTGACTGTATAGTCAAGATAAATGGCATTCCTGTCTTTTCCGCCAAGACTATTTTTCTCACCTTTGCTGACAAACTTGCCACTACCGCTTACCACTACATTCTGCGAACCAGAGTGTACAGTGCACGAACCATCTTCTGCAAATGACAAACGAACAGTATAGCTAATATCCTTACCACTTTCATCCTTGGTTTTCAATGTCAAAAGATTGTCTTTCATACTTTTAGTAGAAATATTCACAACTTCATCATTTTCCACAAACTGTTCATGGCGAATAATATCTTTTGATGTACCTGCTACAGTAGCATGATCAATACCACGACGCAAGTACTCTCCGTGCCAAGGATTCACATACTTCACTGCATACAAGACAAAATTCTGCGGCAATATGCTCCAATCACCGGCATTAGTTAACACCGGATTTTCAACAACTGGCTTCCCTTGCAAAATAGAGTCCGCCCCCTGAACATTAGTCATCAACAAAGGAATGACATAATTCTCACTGATCGATTTTTCATCAGCAAAAAAATCATCCGTCAACTGCACTTCTACTCCCGCCATTATTTGCCCTTTAGGAATCGCAATTCGATCGGAAGCCAACGTGTAATAAGAAGCCGGCATAGGGACAAGAGGCTGATCTGTATCTTTAAAATAAAGATTGTCACACAAGGACTCATCCACTTTAAAGTTTATCACCACATTGTTTCTATTAGTATATCCTCCACCCCAAGCAGCTTTTATTATCATTTTATGCTGATTGTCAAGAGTATTATCCACAAATTCACTCTCACCAAGCTCTATGGTACGAAGTCCGTATTGGTTGGCAAAATATACTGTCTGGTAATCGAAATCAGGAAATTCATTGTCACTACTTTCGCATGACGTCCAAGTAAGGATCAATAAAACCAGTCCGATATATGCTAAGTTCTTTTTCATAACGTACTTTTAATTAAATATAATTCTATAATTATTTCCACCCTCTATTTTGTACAAGGTTGCTGAACTTGAGTATTTCAGAATTTGGAATCGGGCAATAATACATGTAATCTTCATAATTACGTTCTTCGACAACGAATTCATTAAAAGAATGTCCATCTCTGTCCCAGTCGATACCACGTACCGGCTCGTTCAAGTTTTCTTTCCAACGACGTATATCCCAGAAACGGAAACCTTCAAAACAGAGTTCCAGACGACGTTCATTACGGATAAGATTAGCCATTTTGTCTCTATCGCCCGCACATTGTTCCAGATAAGGATCAGAAGTACCGCCTATACCGGCACGCTTACGAATAGCCTTGATTACATCATAAGCCGAATAACCATTTCCATTATCTCCTTTAGGTCCCCACGCTTCATTAGCCGCTTCAGCATAAGCCAAATACATCTCTGTATAACGAATACGTGGAATATAATGCTGCTGATTCGTAACCGATCCGAGCGCACGATTTACATCCATACGCAGTCTTTTCTTCATATAATAACCGGTACGTGTAGATCTCTGCTCTTTCACATCTATACCGTCATCAGTGCCCGATTTGCGCCCTGTATATATAGGTACATCGCCTACTCCAGCTATACTTCCGTTATAGATAATATATTTTGCCAAACGAGGATCACGTCCATTATAAGGATTATTCTTATTATAGTTACTGTTAGCAATGTCCGAGATAGGATACCCATTAGCCATAGGGAACGCATCAACAAGGTTTTGTGACGGATTCATATTGCCACTACCATTCAAAGAAGGCGGAAAGTTATTTGCCTCCTGTGAATTGGCAGCCTCACTATTACTAACATTTTCACGCCAAATAATCTCTTTAGGATTAATGCCTTTTTGCAAGTTCTCTACTACCTCTTTTGAATAATATTCCACTCCTTTATCATCCAATCCGCCCAATCCTCCATTGTAGTTGAGTACAGCGGCAGCCGCATTAGCAGCATCGGCCCATGAAGCAGGATTAGAGGCATCCTGAAAAGCCGGACTAGCAGCCAAAAGAGCTGTACGAACACGATAAGCACGTGCAATCAGACCATTGAATAATTGACGGGACTTCTCTCCCATTACAGTATTATATTTACCTTTATCCTGAGTAATACTCTGAAAATCGGCAGGTACCTCATTCACATCATTATACTCCCAAGGAAGTAATTCTTCGGCTTTTTCCAAGTCACTATATATCTGCTGTACACAATCAGCAAACGAAGCACGAGGTAAATTAAGGTCCGAGTTTATAGTAAGATACTCTGTCAAACGAGGTACACCGAGCAATTCTCCGTTTTCTCCAAATCCAGCATGTGCACGAAGCAAATAGTATAAAAACATACCGCGAAGTCCATAAGCTTCCCCCTTGGTACGACGAGCAAACAATTGTGCTTTCTCTGCATCATCCGACCACCTTACCTTATCCACATTTTCTAGGAAAAGATTGATATACTGGATAGAACTGAACGAATTGGTCCATTGATTGATAGGCGTCCATAACCGGGAAGTCCAACCACCGGTAGCCATCGTGAGAAATGCATTGTTCTTCTGATTAATGACAGCATCATCTGTTGCATATTCACTATTATCATAGTATCCCGGAACGCAACGGTACACATTCACCAGGAAGCCTTGTGCATATTGAGCATCGTCGTACATCTGTTCCACATCCTTGAAGTTCTCAATGGCCGGCTCGAAAAGGTCATCGCAACTATTCAGCATCAAGGCAGCAGCTACCAAAAATATTATTTTCTTTTTCATATTATGTACTATCTTTTTTAGTTAGATTTAGAATGCGGCCTTAAAGCCTAGATAGAAATTCCGGTATTGGGGAGCCCCCAAACTCATCTCCATATACTCACGTTCTTTTGCTATTGTAAGTAAGTTGCTTCCACCACAATACAAGCTAAGTCCACGTATGAAAGTTCCGTTGAAAGTATCTGTAGGAAAATCATAAGTAAGCTGCACATTACTCAAACGGAAAACATTATTCTTGTACATCCAGAAAGTAGAATTACGGAAGTTATTATCACCATTGCTGGTAGAAAGACGAGGATAAGTAGCTGTTTCTTTCGTTTCTTCAGTCCAACGTCCCATAACGATTTCTGAGAACTTGCTCGTACCTCTGTTCCAGTAATAAGAATTATTTTTAAAAGCCACCGCACCGGTTTGTCCCGATCCCATTGCAAAAAGAGTAAAGTTCTTGTATTTCAATGTCAAATTCAAACCAAAAGTAAATGGTGATGTAGACCACCCGCCTGCACCCAGATCAATCTGGTCATCACTATTGATTACACCATCACCATTGATATCCTTATACTTCAGGTCACCGGGACGAACTGTGCCGAATGTCTGCTTGGCATGTTTCTCGATATCAGCCTGATCTTGAAAGAAACCTTCGCAAACATATCCATAAGTTGCATCAAGTGCACGCCCCTGGCGCAACAAATAAGACTCATTCGCCACTTCATCACGAATAGAAGCTTTTGAAGAAAATACCATTCCATTAAACCCGAGAGTCACGTCGAAATCACCTATCTTTTTATTTGCACTTAGTGAAAAATCAAAACCAGTACGTTTGTCTTCATTATAATTGATCCAAGGTAAAAATGAAAGATCTGTACCTAAATCGAAAAACGAAGGATAAATAGTAGAAGCACCTTGAGTTAGAAGTCCACTAGTCTTCTGAGTAAAATAGTTCGCATTAATTCTCAACAGTCTATTGAATAAAGTGGCGTCTATACCTGCACGAACTTCCTCACGAGTGATAAAGTCAAGATTCGGATTGTCACCTCGTTTTGAACCGGTCGTATTACCACCCACCGTTCCGTCATACCATTGAAACCAACCGCCTTTGTCAGAAAAATAGCCCTTATACATATAGTAATCAGAAATATCAAGATCCTGATGCAACTTGGCATAAGAAGCCGTAATCTTCAGATCGTCCACAAAGCCTACACTTTCCATAAACTTCTCTTTACTAAGTCTCCATCCCAAAGTGACCGATGGAGAAAAAGCGTTGCGATTTCCTTCCGGCAACTTGGCTGAATGTACCAAAGCACCACTAAAGTCTGCATAATATTTATGATCGTAATTATAAGAAGCACGCAATCCCAGATTTACGTTGCTGGTACGATGATAATCACTACTCTCATGACCTTCATCAGCCGAACTTTGTGTCTGATATCCCCATCCCAACAAGGTCGCAGATACATTATGGAATGTCTTAAATGTACGGTTATAATCAAACTGTGCACTGAAAGTCATGGTCTGGTCGTAAGTCGATTTACCTACATATTCGTTAGTTGATTTTGTATCATCATTGAATTTGGTAAGTCCGATAATCATATCCTTACCATTCACATTAGACCATTTAGGCTCATAAATAGCATACTTTTCAGCATAAGCTTCTGAATAATAAGAAGTGTAATCTACGCTATAAGCAGTTTTGAAAGATAAGCCCTTTAACAAGCCTCCAAGATCCGCCATCACAGCCACATCAAACATAAATCTACGTGCTTTTTCCTTCGTATATCCAGCAGCAAGCAATTCGGAAAACGGGTTTGTCGTGTCTGCCGAAGTACCTCCTAACAGATACTTACCGTCTATAAGATGATTGCTGTTAGTTATATATTCCTGTATATATGCAACATTAGGATCCATCATATCAATGGGTAATAATGGTGCAAACCAGTTGGGGCGCAATGTAGAAGCCGCTCCCCAAAAGTCACCACGGCCTTGATAACTATTGTCAAAGAGAATAGCAGCATTAGTAGTTGCTTTAAGCCATGAAGCCAGTGCCATATCCACATTACCACGTACATTAAAACTCATATCATAAGCTTTCTTTGACTCACCGTATTTCAACAGGCTATTAGCATAATTCATACCGAAGTTCAAGTAATAATGAGTCTTTTCATTACCTCCATACACTTCACCCGTAACATCAGAATTAGTATAGAACTTTCTTAAATAATCTGAACTATAAAAGTCTATGTCCGGATAACGATAAGGATTAGTACCCATTGCTGTGTTATAAATAGTACCGGCATCATACCTTTCTGCTATACCGTCATTACGACAAGCTTCATTGTACATGGTCATATAACAATCTGCATCCAAGTACTTAGGATAAGCCTTCGGGACATTCACCCCTACATTGGCACGAACATCGATATGCATGGGTGAATCTTTGCCTCGCTTGGTAGTGATAAGAATTACTCCTTTCGCGGCACGGCTACCATAGAGTACCACAGCTGCCGCATCTTTCAGCATAGATATACTTTCCACTTCCGAAGCCTTTACACTTGATGCACTACGAGGCACACCGTCTACCAGTACCAACGGTCCTTGTCCCCAAAGGGATGATCCATTGTAACCACCGACAAAACTTTCAAGGCCCACAAGGCTATTATTGTTAGCAGTCTTCTTTGTCAGCTCTGACGTGTTGACAGTAGAAATGGCATGAGTCAAATCTTCCTGAGCAACTTTGCCGAAAGCCACATTCACTAAGCTGTCCTTGCTTTCCTCCTGTGCCTGCACACCTGTCATGCTAAGCAATGACATGGCAAAAACAGTACAGCCGATATATATAAACTTTCTATTCATATTTCGCGTCATTATTAGTTAATACGTCATGATTACCATCCCGGATTCTGGCCAAAGCCTTCATACAAGTAAACATCTGCTTTGGGTAATGGCAGCCAATAGTGTCTGTCGGTATACTTTCTCTCCACCAGTACCACTTCTTTCAAGTTCATGATTTCATTCTCCTCCGGATGCTCTTTGTTATAGCTTGCGGTAGGGACACGGTCAAACTCAATCTTTGTCTTCAAGGTATAAGGACTCTTATCAAGAAGCATCCAACGACGGAGATCCATAAAGCGAAAGCCCTCAAAAGCAAGTTCTACGGCACGCTCGCGGCGAATCTCACCAAGAAAGTCTGTCGTATTTCCAGTAAATCGATCAAGTACGTGAGCCACACCGGCACGATCACGAATCTCATTGATAGCATCTTCAGCCGTCATATAGAAGCTAGAAGCTTTACTTTGCGGAGAGCCATAACCTACAGCCGTTGCCTCCGAGTACATCAGATAAACATCCGCTAAACGCATCAAACTTAAAACAGCGTAGTGAGCACCTCTGACGTTAGCATTATTCACTATTTTTAGACAGAGCTTACTATTCATATAACCTGTAAAACACCCTTTCTGTGGATCTTTCTCTTCACTGTCCGCTCCATTCGTATACAACTGGCAATATTGTCCGTTTCCAGTTTCTCCACACCATTCACCGTCAAATATGATGTCTTTATAAAAACGCGGATCACGATTTTTCCAAGGATACTTAGGATCATATCCTGATTCTGCATCGGCTTTTGTCATATCTTTGATCGGATAGCCATTAGCCATACCAAAATAATTTACATAATTAGCAGTCGGATAACATTTAATACCAGCATTGATATGAGAACGCGGACGAAAATCCGTATTCATGTTATAGTTCCAACGACCATCATACTGCACTAAATTTTCGCGGAAGATAGCTTCTTTCACCCCGTTAAGTTTACCGCCGGAATTGTATACGACAAACAGGTCGTTATAATTTTCCATATCTGCTAATTCATAGCGTTTAGTATCCTCAACAATCTTCAAAGCTTCGCCAAAAGCTTCAGCTGCACGCTTACAACGTCCCGCATCATACTCTTTGTCACCTCCGGAAGCCCAGTTCATTAGCGGACTACCCGCCCAAAGCAATGTCTTCCCTTTATAGGCCAAGGCCATAATTTTATTAATACGAGTATCATTCAAACCAAGAGTAGCTCTACCAGCAGTTGTTTGATCCCAGTCAACGGGAAGCAAAGGAATAGCATGGTCAAAATCAGCCACACATTTTTCAGCACACTCTTGCCAGGTAAGCCTGGATAATGCAGGAGCAACATCCGGCGGTAATACTTGGTCAACATAAGGCATTCCACCCCACCATTCCATCAACATAAAATGAAACCATCCACGGAAAAAATAAAGTTGTCCTTCAATAAGATTACGTTCTTCTTCTGTAGCACTTACCAAATTACCAAGATTAGCTATACCAATGTTAGCCTTACGGATACCATACCAGCAAAGTTTCCACAGATTACCCTTATCACTGCGTTCCTGTGAATTAGCCTTTCCACCACGTATAGAAGAAGGATAAGAATAATAACAGGTAGTCCATCCCCAGAAATCACCATAGTCAATATTACGGGCAAAGAGGCGAAGCTCCTGTGGCTCCCAATAATCTTCCTCACCAAAATTAAAACTAGTATGATACTCACTGTTTGATACAACAGGTATACAGTTATAGAGTTCCTCGGTAAATCCCTGGAAATTCTTGAAATTCTTATATGGATCATTCTCTTCAATGTCACTATATGGAGATTTGTCCAAATAGTCAGTACAAGAAGTAGCTCCCAACATACCGGCCAAAGTGATGACCGACGTAAGGAATATTTTATTAATATACTTATTCATAGTCTTTACTTAGTATTTATAAAGTAATGTCGATACCAAGATTGAAACGGCGCATTGTCGGATAAGCACCATCAGAAGAACTATATCCGGTATTAGATTCGCGATCATCCGGCATTTTAGTCCACATATAAAGATTATCACCGTTCAGATATATACGGCAGTTTTTGATCCCCATCTTCTTCAACCAGTTTGATTTTTGGAAAGTATAGGACAATTCAACGTTTTTCAAACGCAAATAAGAACCATCGTACCAATATCTAGTGCCTGATGCTGCTTGATCAATAGTGGTCCCCCAACGCGGTGCGGGCAGAGTAGCACTCCCATCGGGAGTCCAATAATCACCTTCAGCATAAGCTACATGAGCAGTGCTACGGAACGTCGGGAAATTGACTTCACGAGTCACATTGTTTACTCCATAGAACTGTGCAAAAATGCTAAATCCCTTCCATTCTGCTCCGATTGAAGCATTGTAAGTATTCTGAGGCATCGTAGAATACTGATAGGGAGCACGGTCATCAGCATCAATTACACCGTCGCCATTAAAATCGACAATGTTATAATCCCCAGGGAGTTTTGCATCATTACCCGTTGTCCAAACCGGACTTCCAATCACGTCATCCCATGTAGCAAGATTACCATGATCAATATAAGAATATACCTGATTAATGGCATGTCCCGCCCCTTTCTGGTAATCAGGTTTCAAAGGTGCATCATCACGGAATTTCACTTTGTTGACAGCATGAGTCATGCTAGTATTGAGCCAAGCACGAATACCATTATTAAAAGTATGGTTCAATCTCAACTCCAACTCATAACCATGACTGCTCACTTTACCGAGATTAGCATAAGGAGCATCAGTTCCAAAATAAGAAGCTATCGCTCTATCGCTTCCCTTCACTAAAATATCAGTACGAGTGTCATTGAATATATCCACCGAACCGGCAACCGCCCCTCCTAAAAAAGCATAATCAATACCTAAATTTCTCTTTTCTACAGTTTCCCATGAGATATTAGGATTCCCCAGTCGACTGATTGTATAGTAAGTATAAGGAGTATTGGCAGGCTTAATATTACCCATTAGTGTGTTACCTCCATAATCCAACTGATTTTTATATAAGAAACGACCATCTGTAAATCTTTGCCAAGGCTGAACCACCGCATCATCTCCCACTCTACCCCAAGAAGCTCGTAACTTCAACATATCGAGAAATTTCAGGTTGTTCTTAACAATTTTTTCCTCGCTAATCATCCATCCTAATGAAAAAGAAGGGAAAAAAGCAAAACGGTAATCAGGACCGAACTTCTCTGAACCATTATAGGCACCATTAGTTTCGAAGAAGTAGCGCATAGCATAATTATAAGTTAAACGAAACACCCAATCTTCACGATAAATAGGGAACACACTGCCCGACGCTTCTTTCAAACGACTGAAAAGAGCAAGAGCAGTCACTTCATGTTTACCGAAATTTCGTGCATAATCCATTTGCATGGAATAATAAAGCTTACGATAAGTAGCACCAGTATTCACGCTACCAGCCTGATGTTCCCAATAGATAGGATTGATAATAGCATCCAAACCGGTACCAAGCTCCGGTTGTTCCAAAATAATTTCTCCAGTATCAGGTCTAACCCACATACGCTGAGAATTATGATACATATCATTGACGCCACGCTTATTCTCAACGAATGTATAGTCCATTGAGAAATTAGCTTTGAATTTCAGCCCTTTGGTAAGCATATGCAAATCTTGCTCAAGGATAAAATCTGAAGTCATCTTTGTAGTCGTACGTTTCTCCGACCCTGCTACAGCCAGTTTGTATACGGAGTTAGGCACATCGGCATCACGAGGTTGATACCATCCCCACATACCGTTAGAATAAATCGGACGCATGGCATCAGGAGCACTTTTATAGGCTGCTGCCCAAAAAGTTGCATCTTGGTCATTATAGTCCCATGGTACGGTACGCTGAGCATTCGATCCAAATAGATTGGTAGAAAACTTTGTAGTTTTAGTCAATTGGAAATCCAAATTACTACGCACATTAATACGATTATAGCCAAAACCATAATCATAGCCACGACGGTTATCATATACTTTAAACAAGTCACCCTCACTTACAAAATCAGCCGCTGCAAAATAACTGACAATTTTTGTACCTCCGGAAACATTGACACTGGTATTGTAAGACATGGCTGTACTATTAAACAGTGCTTTTTCCCAATCAGTATTAGGATAACGATCCCATTCTTCCGCATTGGCAGGATGACGATACTTATCAATAATGGAAGTCGGAGTATAGTCATTCCAGCCATTAGGATTAAGACAAGCCTCGCGTTCAATAGAGTTATTCAACAGATAAAAAGTATCGTATGCATCATACTTCTCCGGTAGTTTGGATGCCACCTTTGCTGTTACATTAGCTTTGATTTGCACACTAGCTTTTCCTTCCTTACCACGTTTGGTAGTTATAAGAATTACACCATTGGCACCCTTCACACCATAAACAGCCGTAGCAGAGGCGTCTTTTAGCACTGAAATATTCTCTACAGACGAGATATCTACCGAACTCATCTCACGTTCAATACCATCCACCAATATTAAAGGTTCACTATTATTCCACGAGCTCTGTGTACGAATGATAATCTGAGGATCTTCTGCACCAGGCATACCAGAAGAAGCAGAAGTAATAACTCCCGGCAAAGACCCTGTCAATGCTGAACCAAGACTAGTTACACCACCGGCACGTTCCAGTGTCTTGCCACTTGTCTGCGTGATAGCACCTACCACTGACGCTTTCTTCTGTTGTCCGTAACCTACAACTACTACTTCTTCCAGTTGTTTGGTATCATCTTCCAACGTCACTTTTATCATCCCTTTGGAAGATACTTTCACTTCCTGTGGTTTCATTCCTACATACGAAACAATAAGGACGGACTTCTCACTGGGCACAGTCAACACAAAATTGCCATCTATATCTGAGATCGTACCTACTGAATTATTACCTTTTAAAGTTACCGAGGCTCCAATGATTGTCTCACCATTACTGTCAAGAACCGTTCCCCTCACCGTTATCCCTTTCTGTGCTGATGCTGTTACAAAACTAAACAACATAAGGAGAAACAGGTAAGGAATTTTTTGAATTTTCTTCGTTACATTTTTCATTACCATTAGTTTAAGATGTTAATTAACTACATTGTTTTCTAATCATCATTCTTTTTTTAATTGCATTAGCTATCATTATAAATATCACTCATAGTTACTAGTATTAGATTTATATAAAAAAAATAATTATTTGCAAGTAGCGTATAATCCAATTGTAGTACCGGTAAATCCACCAGCCGTTGTAGTAGAGAGATAACTGGGATCTACATCTTTACAAAGCAGTTTCCAGCTTTTTTCACCATCAATAGAATAATAGAAATCGTAACCAATTCCTTGAGATACTAATTTCAAATATACTTCATTTGTATCTGCGTCTATTTCATCTGAAGCCAATGTCTGTTCCTTTTCACCGATTTGTTTCAGAGAAATATTTTTATTCTCACCCACTTTATTCAAGCAGAAGAAATATTGATGTGTCTCATCTTTAAACAACAGCATTCCGGCTGTTTCCTTATCGTTAGAAGGATTGAACAACATACGTGTAGCACATTCAAATTTATGATGTTGTAACCGACGACAAACAAATGCCGGAGTTTTCTTTTCCGTAGCGCTAATATCTGCACACTTCAAGGTCAGGTATCCGGGTGTTTCCGACAAAGAATATAGATCGGATGCAGAAGTTCTTAAAGTCATCCATGGCATATCAAGTACAGGAGAATCAAAGTTCGCTACTAACTCGAAATTACCATAAGTAACTGTCGTATCGCGTTTCACACCTTCACGTTTTACAATCATAGGTACTAAATCATCGCCTTGTGTCATGTACGAGAATCCATCTTCACTCCATTTCACCGGCATCATAAATGTTTCACGTCCCAAATTCTCAAACTGATTATTAATAGGGCGACAAGCCAGAAAAACAGCCCACCAATCTCCCTCTTTTGTTTGAATCAAGTCTGCATGACCAGCACAGGTTACCGAATTAGGACGGTCAGAATTCAAATGTCTTTGCGTCAGAATCGGATTGTTTTTCCATGGAAGAAACTTACCCATCGGAGAATCACCACGGAAAATCACTTCCGAGTGCCAGTTTCCCGTTCCACCTTCGGCGGACATCAAGAAGTACTTTCCATTTATTTTATATAAATGAGGGCCTTCTATCCAAATTGGTTTGTCTGCCGGTTGAGCTCCTTTGTTTACAAGAATTTTACGGGGACCGACCGTCTTATCTGTTTTCACATCAAACTCTTGTATACGTATAGTACGGTGTCCGCTATATTCAGGCTTATTATCCGGAGCCTCATCATTATTAACAATATATGCCTTACCATCTTCATCAAAAAAGAAAGAAGGATCAATACCTCCGACCTCCGGCAACATGACGGGTTCCGACCATTCACCAAACGGGTCTTGCGTCTTAACAAAGAAATTTCCGGCTCCTACATTGGTTGTTACCATATAATATGTCTTGTTATACGGATTATAAGAAATAGCCGGAGCAAAAATACCGCCACTCACTTTCTGTCCTTCCATATTCACTAATTGCGAAGCACGGTTCAACACATGCCCTATCTGTTTCCAATTCACCAAGTCTTTGCTGTGAAAAATAGGAACACCGGGGAAATAAGTGAATGTAGATGTTACCAGGAAATAATCACCTTCTCCATTTGTGCAAACACTAGGATCAGAATACCATCCCGGCAAAATAGGATTATAGAAATAGTCTTCATCTGACAGAGGATTGGAAATATAAAAATCATCATTTCCTTTATAAGAAAAATAATCAAAGAGAGCCACAGATTTTCCAATAGCCGGTAATTGTTGTTCTTTCTTTGAGTTACATGACATCATTGTTATCCCCAACATAAATATGGAGAGCCGGACGATTGACATTAATTGTATTACCTGTGTATTCTTCATAATACCTCTTATTTTCTTTATAATCAAATATGAATTACTGATCTTTTTCTGCAAAGATATGCCAGCTTATAAAACTACAAACATAATTATGTTACGGGCTTCTTTTCCTAAATAACATCTTCATTTTCAATGTTACATCTATCTTTCCCCTTGTAGCACGCCCTAATAATTACACTGATTATAAGCACATTACAATCTTATTTTTTTTGAATAAAAGCTATTCAAATTCCCAATAATCCAGATTGAAAAGTTTGTTTCCTTTCTCTCCTTTAAAGCAGAAATAAAGATCATGTACACCCTTTGCATTCTTTATCCGGCATGACATCTGTTTATATATATCCAGTCCTCCTGTCGGTGATATACTGACACTGCCTATTACCGGACCTTCAGTGCTGTCCAGACGAATTTCTATCATTCCGCCTTTTTCAACACAAGCTGCGCTTACACTGAATTTCTTTGCTCCCTTCTTGCCAAAGTCGACACCACGCACACACAGATATTCATTATCATCAATATCGGTTATATACAAACCACCATTCTTATGATTTTCAGCTTTAAGACCATATCCCCAAGCCATCGTTTCAGCTTCCACTCTACGGTAAGGATTAAAGTTTTCAATCTGTTCCAGTTTCGTCTCCTGCCAATAAGGAACTTCCTTAATAGTTCCATCCGGATTATAATGCATTTTTGCAACAGAGACCGAACGGCGTTCCTTATGATCCAAAGTCTCCAAATGAAGCAAATCATAATTTAGGCCAAATACATAAGAGCTACCTTTATAATCGATAATTCCAGGATGATTTCCTCTACTCCGCTCTGTTGGACGCATAATATATCCTTTTGTACTCCATGGTCCGGTAGCTTTGTCGCTCATGGCATAGCCAATCCCTTCCGGGCAACAAGTTGAAGCGAAAGCCATGTAATAATGCCCGTTCCGTTTATACACCCACGGACCTTCCTGGTAATGTTCCGGTTTATTTTCCACTTGTACAATTTCCCCCGAATATGAAATCATATCCTCATTCAGTTTCACATAATAAACATTCGGATTGCCCCAATACATATACGCTTGTCCGTCATCATCAATAAATACGGTCGGGTCAATGTCATACCAATGCTCCTTTTGCCAAACCAACGGTTTGTTCAATGGGTCTTTAAAAGGGCCGTAAGGAGAGTCGGAGACCAATACGCCAATACCATTACCATGAATCGGGCAATACATATAAAATTTGCCATTACGTTCGATGACTTGTTCTGCCCAGGCACCGTTATCACGTTTCACCCAATCAAAACTCTTCAGAGAAGCGACAGCTCCATGATCGGTCCAATTGACCATATCGGTGGAAGTATAAAGTAACCAGTCCAACATTTTGAATCCTTCGGCATCATCCTCATCATGAGTTGTATAAAGGAAAACGGTATCATTATATACCATCGGAGCCGGATCAGCGGTATATTTTGTCTGGATAATAGGATTTTGTGCCACTCCTGAAGTAGCGACAGTCATTGCCAACAAAAACGACACGCCTAAAAATTTTAAGTTTCTCATATTCTTTTATTTTAAATGGTTTTAGATTCTACTACTTTACATTTTTATTTTCAGCTGTTTTCCTCTATACTCTATGGTCTTTCCATTGATACTTTCTGTCACATCTATTCCCGACTTTCTATCAACTTTTACCAACTTCAATTTGCGAGATACAGTCATACCGGAATATCCACCTTTCCGGTCAGAGATTGTCAATGTGTTATTTTTATCATTCCAAATTATTTCAAAACTTGAAGAGTCCCCCTTCTCATAATTGTAATTGTCGCCTTCATCTTCATAGACCGTAAATGAAGAATCGGCTCCCGGATAAACCCGTATCTCCCACTCTGCATCTGTTTTTTCCGAGGTATATTGCATAACCGGCCCCATTGGAATGATAGATCCTTGACGCACCAATAGAGGAATTTTATTTATCGTTGCTTCAGCGACAATCCATTGTCCGCCCTTATATTTTTTTCCGGTCCAAAAGTCAATCCAATCGGCTCCATCCGGTAAATACACACGACGCACCTTATCTACATTTTCCAAAGGATGGGAATCTACCGAATAATACATAGGATTGGTGACAGGAGCAACCAATAAAGCTGGTCCGAACATAAATTCATCTTTTAAGTCAGCAACCTGCATATCCTTGGCAAAGTCAAACGCAAGTGTTCTGGTCATTGTATAATTTTCACGGTGAACCTTGCCTGCTAAAGAATAGATATAAGGAAGTAAGCGATACCTTAAATGAATCACTTTAATCAAACTATCATAAAAAGGCTCATCCGGTTTACCAAAACGCCATACTTCACGAGGAGTATCGGAACCATGACTTCGAAACACCGGTAAGAACGCTCCATATTGAAACATACGAGTGTATAATTCCCGATAAGCCATATCAGCCACTCCTTTATCATAGTCGCCTTTCCAGAACCATTGAGGTCCATTTTTTGTAAAAAAGGCCCCAATATCTACTGTCCAATAAGGGCAGCCTGTAGCCATAAAATTTAACCCGGCAGGAATCATTTGAGCAAAAGATTGCCAAGTTGCATAAGTATCACCGTTCCACGTTATTGTAGAATAACGTTGCTGACCTGCGTAACTAGAACGGGTAAGATTTACAACACGCTTATCTTCATTTGTAGAACGTTGGTTCTCATAAATTCCCTTCGCATGATATAATGAATACAACTGGCTTCGCTCTGCCCCCAATACACTATTCAGCAAATTCGTGTTTAACTCCCAACGTTGCCGATGATTATCCGCTCCATAACCATCCTTCATAAAAGTCCAATCAGCATCTAATGGTTCTGAAGCGTCACACCACCATGCATCAAAACCATTACCAAAAAACTCATTATTCGCATAGTTCCAGTATAATTTTCTTGCCAACGGATTAAAAGCATCATAGACAGAGGTGCCGCTTAACAACCATCCCTTTCGTTTAAATTCCTCATGTTGAGGACAGTTCATGGCATTCGGCCATATTGATATCATTAATTTAGCATGTAGAGAATGAATTTCATCTGCCAGTTTTCTTTTGTCAGGATAGAATTTAGGATTCATACTCATATTCCCCCATTGGCCTTCCGGCCAATAGTTCCAGTCCTGTACAATCATATCGATCGGTATTTGCCTTTGGCGATACTCTTTTAAGGTATTAATTAAATCATCGGAACTGACATAGCGTTCTTTAGATTGAATATATCCAAAAAGATAGAGAGGCATCATTGGAGAATTGCCTGTCAATAAACGATAATTAGCAACCACAGCATCCATCGTCTTACCTTTCATAAAGTAATAATCAATCTGTTTAGCTGCTTCAAGTTCTACAAAACTCCCTTCCGAGTTATCCTTAAACATCATGGCACATCCCGCGTCAAACAGTAATCCATAACCGGCTGTTGAATTTAGCACCGGTACCATAGCTTTCAAATTATGCTGGCACAGATAAAGTTCCTTACCACGCAAATTCATATAGTCTTCCATGTGAGCTCCCCACCCATATAAAGCCTCCAACGGTTGCCATTTAAAATTAATCCTATATTTCCAGGTGTGCCCTATGATATCATAACGCAAAACATTTTTTATTTCTTTATCACCATCCGCAGTTTTCTCTATATGTTTTGAATGTTCATCATATATGACTTGCTTCGTCACTCTCTTTTCACTGATTCGAGGTATATTTTGATCTTCCTGCAATAATAATCTCCCCTCTTTATCCAAATAAGTGATAAAAGCAGTACTTAAATCAACTCTGACTATCAAGCTATCCGATTTTAATAAATAACAATCTGGATTTGGGGTATATACCCAACGAACAGGATTATCAACTGTACGTGACAAACAAACATCCGTTCCATTTCCCATAAACGTATTTTCCCCCGTATATTGAACTCTTACCACATCCGGAGTCACAAACTCGACTTTTAATATGCCTTGTTCCAAATCACAAGAAATACCATTTACAAGAACAGTAGCCTGCTTAACCTGTGCAAAAGCAGTGAAAGCATCTGTTAAGATCATAAACAGAATCATTAACCATGTCACAAAAAATCGTTCTAACTGATATTTTTTCTTCATAAATAATATTGTCATAAATCCATTTTTTGTGAAATATAAACGATAGCATCACACAGCGCTATACGCCAATAATCCCAATCGTGCCCTCCTTCCTTTACCCGGAATTCATAAGGGATATTCCGGTCGCGAAAAGCTTTAATCAGATCCACATTAGCTTCATACGTAAAGTCTTTATCTCCACAATCAATAAACCAATGTATCTTTTTCCACTTCAGAATCTCGTCTGCAGTTCCTGACTGTATTGTGTGAATCGGATTATTATCATCAATTAATTGCTGACGCCATGGAGCAGAAGGATCATCTTTCAGAAACTCTAAATACTGACTGCGAAGATAACTGCTCATACCATATACAACATTAAACATCTCCGGATGATATAGACCATACACAATAGATGCTCCGCCACCCATCGAGTATCCGGCAAGTGACCGGAATCTCTTTTCAGACTTTATCCTGTAATGAGTTTCAATATAAGGCACAAATTCGTAAAAGAAAAAGTCCTCATATTTCCAATGGGGAGCATTGAACCAAATCATATTATTCTTATTCGCCTCCGGACATACGATAATCATTTTAGATGACAGTCCTTTGGCAACCAGAGAGTCAGTAACCACCTGTAAATTGCCCCAATGAACCCAATCTGTATTCGAGCAATTTCCACCATGTAATAAGTATAATACCGGATAACTACAGGTATCCGATAAATAATAATCATCCGGCAAATATATCGTATATTCCCGCTCTGTAATACCTTGCAACATTGTGCATGGCATTTTTCTATATTCTACCCGGCTCTTTGCGTGGACTTCCTCCAATATGCAGAAAAAGAATATAAATACAACAATATACTTCATATTACATTTCATAATAAACTACTTAGTAATCAGTATTCCGCCATTGCAAGGAATAGATAGCTGCAGTTCCTGCTTTTTCCCTATTTCTATTTGTTTCACACCACCCTGTAATGCCTTATCATCACTAAACAGTCTCACCTTTTCTCCATTGGAGAACATCGGCAAATTAACTTTAAGTTTCAGTGTTTCCTTCTGCGCATTTACTCCGGCAATATACCATTTGTCTCCATGACGACGGGCAAGAATAACGTATTTGCCAGGATAACCGTCAATGAAACGTACCTCATCCCAAGTCGTTGGAACCTCTTTCATAAAATCAATAGCCCACGACGGAGAATCGGTCAGGTTATTCGGTGCCAGAGCAAAATGCTGTACCGGACTTTGAAATAGAACCGCCGTAGCCAGTGCGTAGACATCTGATGTCACCCGCCGGCTTCCCCGTGGAGCATTATCCGCATTATAATATTTGTTCAATGCACTACCTCCAAAATCCATGCTACCCACAGTATTACGAATAAACGGGTGCAAAGTAGCATTAAAGGCCTCATGATCACAGCTGCCTTGAGAGAAATGAAGATTTTCACTAGCCAATACAGCCTCACTCGATGCGAAGTTAGGATACATACGTTCCCAGCCACGAGGCAAAGTACATCCATGGAAAATAACTAAAAGACCGTACTCGTTTGCATCCGACAAGATATCCTCATACAACTGCATAGTCATTTGCTTGTCACCTCCGAAAAAGTCAACTTTTATTCCACGGATACCAATGCTTTGCATCCATTTCATCTCCTTACGTCTGGCTATCGCATTATCCATAATACCTCTCGGAGTTTGCGGAGCATCATTCCAATACCCATTCGAATTATACCACAAATAAAGAGCTACCCCTTTGTCCTTCCCATATTTAGCCAATTCTTCAATTTTATCACGTCCTATTTGTTTATCCCACAAGGCATCCACCAACACGGACTGGTATCCCATTGCTGCCGAAAAATCAATATACCGGAGTTGCTCTTTATAATTAGTACTTCCATCCATACCGATAATCCAGCTCCATGAACCCCGGCCATACGTATACTCTCCTTTTGCCGAATAAAGCGGTTTTACAACATCAAAAGGAACCGTTGTCTCCACTATTGGAGCCAAAGTCTTGCCCACAGTAATAGTACGCCAAGGCGTCTCGCCCGGTAATGCTATCCCCGGAGAAACCGTACCATTCCCATTTGCTTCACCTTCTTGCGGAAATCCAATGGTATACACTCCTCCTTTGTGTCCCAACAGACGGCTCGCACAATATCCACCATTTACTCCCGTTTCGGAAACAAGCACCCAACCATTATCTCCATTACGGAATAGGCAGGGAAATGTATATCCTTCTCCCCAGCCATTTTTGCCTGCGACATCATCTGCTGTATAAGACGTCTCATAACTTGGAGAAGTACGGGCAAATCCCCCCATCGGTTTACTTTGCGGACAAAGGAAAGTGGTGGTTCCGTCAGGAAACACAAATCCTGTGACTTCTTGCTTAACCACGCAACTTAGTGTCTCACCTTGCGGATACATCCTATATTTAAAAGCAACATCGTTATTACTTATGCGGAATATAACATCATAAATTGTTTTCCCTTGTTGTGTAAACGAAAATACAGCTTCATTTGCCACATAATGTACCTTACTCTTTTTAATAGAAGCCAACTCGTATGTTTCATCTATTTTATTGGTTGAAACATTCTTCTCCAGCGACATCCCCGATGAGAAATCTCCTATATTTGCAATCATCCCCAATGGAGATGGCTTCAAAAAGAGAATATTGTCATAACTAACAGAATAAGAAGGTCTTCCATCCATATCTGAGACTGTTACTACCAACTTTCCATCAGGACTTGTTATCTGTTTATTTTCTGCACTTGCAACACTACTACCCAATAGCATAGCCATTACTATAAAAAACTTCATCATATTTCTATTTTTCAGATTCTTCTCTACTGACATAATCACACATTCTATTACAATCAAAACTTTACAGAAATTGCCTTCCCATTATAATCGACGCTTTTTTGAGTTCCGTCCTGAAGGGTTACAGTAAACTTACGGTTCTCCAACATTCCCTCATACGCACCTTTTCTTGCCCCTATCGTCAATTTACGAGATGCATTATTCCAAGAGATTGGAATTTCCGTATAAACGCCTTTTTCGTAGTTGTAATTATCAAATTCATCTTCATATAAAATGAAGTTTCCATTCGCACCCGCATATACCTTCAATTCAAGATGATCCCACGGTTTTTCAGTTGCATACTGAACTTGTGGACCAACAGGAATAATACTACCCGCTTTTACATACAATGGAATAACATCCAGTGTAGTCTCTTTGGTAATTTCCTTTCCGCCTTCATGTTTCTCGTTTGTCCAGAAGTCATACCATAGCGTTCCTGCCGGTAAGTATATGTTAGTAGATTTCGTTTCCATGAAATCCACAGCAACGTCAGTTTCTGTTTTTTTCACTCCATCTCTGTTCCACCCTTCTTCTTCGGAGACTTTTACCACAGCTTCCGGTGTATATTGTGCATGAGCAATCGGAGCTACAAGGAGCGATTTTCCAAACATATATTCGTCATTGATATCCCACACCTTTCTGTCATCTACAAAATCCATCATCAAAGCGCGCATAAAACTCGATTGGCGATTGCTCACCTCCCAAGAAGTAGAATAAATATAAGGCAATAAAGAGTAGCGCAAACCTATCATCTTCTCAATGGCGTCATATACAGGTTCGCCTTTTTTCCCGAATTTATAAATTTCCCTGTAAACATCGGTTCCGTGCGAACGCATCATCGGATTGAACGTTCCAAACTGCAACCAACGCACATAAAGCTCCTGATACAATGGATTTTTTGAAGCACTATCATCATTCCAGCTTTTATTATAGTGTCCTGCAAAAAAGCCACCAATATCACTATTCCAGTGAGGCATACCACACAAAGAAAAGTTTAATCCGGCAGGAATCTGATTTCTAAAACTCTCCCATGTGGAAGCGACATCACCACTCCATACATTTGCACCATAACGTTGTTGCCCCAAAAATCCCGAACGGGTTAAAATAAACACACGTTTGTCCGAAGTCACTTCACGCTGATGGTCGTAAACCCCTCCGACAGTCATCAACGGATAAGCATTGCGCACCTTACGGAACGAGCCCAGATAGGTTTTGGTATCCATATCCTCCGGCTTCCAGTCCAAATGGTCGGGTTCGGTAGAGTCCATCCACCAGGCATCCATTCCCAACTTGAAAATTCCATCATTCAGATATTGCCAATAAATATCACGCGCTTCGGGATTGTAAGCATCATACACTCTTACACCGGAAGGATATTCCATGTTGGGGGGCCATGACTCCAATCCCGATTGCGGCCAAGTAGTGAAGTTAAACAACATCCCTTTTTTGTCCAATTCTCTATAAGGTTTGGTCATCGGTCCGAATGACGACCAGATAGATATAGCCATGTGTGCGTTCATCGCATGGACATCCTCAATCATCTTTTGAGGATTATTGAAAGTCGGATTCTGAAAATCCATCGCATTCCACAAATAGTTATGCCCCCAATATTGCCAATCCTGAATAATACCATCCAAGGGAACACCCAATTCACGATATTTACGAACAACGTCTACCACTTCCTCCTGGCTCTTATATCTTTCTTTACTTTGCCAGTAACCATAAGTCCATAAAGGAAACATCGGTGCTTGCCCGGTCAAGCTGCGTACCTGTGCTATTACACCATCGGCATTCTTCCCATACATGAAGTAATAATCCACACAGTCCCCCACTTCAGAACGGAAAGATGTTTCAACTTCGTTATCCGTAAAAAGAGTCGGCGAATAGTTATCCCAAAACACACCATATCCTTTAGTAGACTGGAAGAAAGGTGACACATCTTCAACATTTCCCTGTACCAGATTTTTAGTCATGTTCCGCTGAATCATCTTTCCATTTTGCAATTGTCCCAAACCATAAATGGCTTCCTCCTTATCTAATACAAAAGGTTGATAAACCTGATAAGTTTTTGTCCCGGCATCATCGAAATCGATAAACTGCATACCGGATTTCTCTGCCAATAACGACTTGCCATCCTTTGAGAAATAAGAAACAATTCCCGTACCGGTGTCCACACTGACACTTAGTTCACTGGTGTTCAATACAATCTTATTATCTTTTATATCAGCTTTGAAACTCACCTTTTCAGGTTTTGCAATTACAGAAAGACTCTGTTTTTCATAGGCAACACCTTCCGGTGACTTTATTACTCTCGCCACAGCAGGCGCAAAGAATTGTACTTCTATATCCACTGCATTTACAGTGGTTTTGATGCCGGACGATGTTTTCTGATAGTTCTGTGCGAATAAGATATTTGTGCTGAAGCATAAACATATACCCCAAAATAGATGATGTATTTTCATAATTATAGAATAATAAGGTTTCTAATTAATTACCAACAGATGTTGCATACAGTCCAATCATTGCTCCTGTAAAGCCACCAGCCACATTAGTAGAAAGAATATCGCCGGAAACGGTTCCTCCTAAATTCATAAATACCTTTCCATCAATCGAATAATTAAAACGATAATCATCTCCATTGGCTGCTACTTGCAGTGTCACAGGTTTCTCTGTTTCTATCTTCACCTCACCCAGGACACTCGCTTGTCCTTTTTCGGTTCTTTGCAGTATCAGGTAATAGTCTTTTCCCTTTTTAGTGATACCGAAAACATAGTGATATCTTTCATTCTGATAACATGTTATACCGGCAAAATCTTTCTCATTTTTCGGTTTGTACTCCATGGTTGCTGCCGCTGTAAATTGATTATGCTGCTGACGGTAGAACAAGGTAGAAGTAGGTTTCACTTCATTGATATTTGAGGTAAAAGGGACGATCCGCAACCCTTTATCGGTCATATCAACGAATTCTTCACGAGGGCCTCTAAGACCAATCCATCTAAAATCTAATGTCTTATTGGAGAAATCATCCTTAAAGACAAAGTTGCCACTAGGCAAATAACCGTTTTTCCCTGTTTGGTTCTCTACTCCCGAAGGCATCTTCAATGTAGGTTTCATAGGGATAAGCCCATTCTCGAAAACGGGAAATGTTCCGCTCCAGTCCACCGGAAGAATAAAAGTTTCGCGTCCGGTATTCACTCTGTTCTTCTCATTGGGGCGTATTCCTAAAAATACACCATAATATTTTCCGTCGGGTCCCTCCACTAAGTCTGCATGACCAGCCCAGTCTACTTTATTCGCCCGATTTGCAGGAAAATAACGTTGAGTTAAAATAGGATTATTATTTGACGGAAGATAAGGTCCTTTCGGATGATCACTTACAAAAATGACTTCGCTATGCCAGCCTCCGGTTCCTCCTTCCGCACACATTAAATAATAACGTCCATCTTTCTTATAGATATGAGGAGCTTCAATCCATATCGGCTTTTCTTCTATATTGACGCCACCATTTACGATGATCCGGTCCGTTCCCGGAACCACTTTATCATTCTCCACATCATAATCCCATATTTTTATAACACGGTGTCCCGAGTAACGCTCGTTTGCTTTAGCAGGAGCATCATTATGTACCACGTATGCCTTGCCATTATCATCAAAGAAAAGAGAAGGATCAATGCCTTCAAATTGAAGTTTGATCGGATCACTCCAGCCATTCTCCGGATTCTTTGTCTTTACCACCATATTTCCAAAGCCACCGGAAAATTGAGTGGTTATCATATAAAACGTATCATTATTGGGATTATATCTTATAGCAGGAGCATATACACCAGCACTAATACCGCAATCTTCAACCTTTAATTGTGACGTTCTGTCCAGCACATGACCGATTTGTTTCCAGTTGACCAAATCATTAGAATGGAAAATAGGTACCCCGGGAAACATAGCAAAAGATGAGCATACTAAATAATAATCATTACCTTTCCGCGTTATACTCGGATCGGGATAGCAACCCTGCAAAATAGGATTATAGAACTCACCCGGCTTTAAAGGATTGTTTTGATAAATAGCATCCTCCCCCTGATAAATAAATTGCGTAAAGACAGGAGTATTTTTTGTTATTTTACCCTTGCCACTCACCTCCATATTAAAAAACAGCATAAAAAATACGACAAGACCCACGGATTGCCAGCCCGACAAAATCAATTTTAATGTTCTCATATTATCACTTTTTATTTTCTATAATTTTCTGTTCCATAGTAGTGTTTGCAAATGTATCGATTCGGTTTTATCATATATGTACAATCATGATACAGGCATCTATATACAGGTTACATTTATCACAGACATGTAACATGATTCTTTTCTGATGTAACAAAAAGCCCCAAAACAGAAAAATGGTAAGATAAATGACTATATTACCTATTATTTCAACACTTTTATTCCCCATCATTTAAAAGACTGAATATCAAGCATTAGCAAATATTCATTTTCCTTTAAAAGAAAGCCCCCGTTGGTTTAAAAGAAACGGGGGCTTGGTTTAAAAGAAACGACCCGTTCCTTTTAAAGGAACAAGGTCGTTCTTTCTTTATTCATTCAATAAATAAATCCGGATTGTCTATCTGTAAAAATAAACAAAATTCCAAAGCGGTATTACTGTACGTTCATTACAATCGTTTTCAACTTATTTCTATCAGAAGTTCCTCCATACAGTAATTCATAAGTACCTTCCAACGGACGCATCGTATTCGACTCTACATCAAACCATTCAAAGTTCTCACCGGTAAGAGGAATAGCTACTGATTCAGTTTTCCCTGCCGGAATATGAACGCGTTTGAAAGCACGCAAGGTATAACGGGGACCTTCCTTATCACCCGGACGTCTCAAATAAACCTGAACCACCTCTTCTCCATCACGTTGCCCGACATTACTTACCGGAATAGTCAATACTACATTTTCACCTTTGGCGATTGTATTCTTGCTCAATTTGGCTTCTCCATAAGTAAAGTCAGTATAACTCAACCCGTGACCGAATGGGAAAAGTGGTTGCTGTTGCATATATCGATAGGTACGCCCTTTCATGGAATAGTCTTCAAAGTCCGGCAATTGATTCACATCCTTATAGAAAGTGACTGGCAGACGTCCACCGGGATTATACTCTCCCCAAAGAGCATCAACGATAGCTGTACCACCCGCCTGTCCCGGATACCATGCTTGCAGAATCGCTTCACAAGTAGTCGTTTCGGGCACTAGTCCGATAGCTGAACCGGAATAATTGATAAAGACAACCTTTTTACCAGCCTTCTTCAAAGCTTTCAACAAATCACGTTGAACGTCCGGAAGTTCAATATCTGTACGGTCACCACCCTTAAATCCGAGAACTTCTACCGGCATTTCCTCACCTTCCAGACTTGGAGAAATTCCACCTGCAAAAAGAATCACATCAGCATCCATTACTCTCTTCACTGCGAGGTTCAAGTCAATCCCTACCTCCTTGCCCAAATCAAAATCAAGTGTAGCCCTTTCATTCCGTTGTTTGAATAAAATCTCGATATGATACTCTTTTCCAGCTTTCGCCTGTAACGTATAGAGGTTCGTCGGATTCTTAACATATATTTTCCGAGCCACTTGCTCACTATCTATAATAAGAGTCACTTCACCATCCAGTTGGAAACGGAAAGCAACATCACCCGACTGCGAAGGACGAAAGACAGATTCATAACGAGCCGAGAAATCTGTTATCTCCACCCCAGGAGCAAAGGTAGTAGCCCCTGTCGTTGCAAAATGGAACGGAGTGGAAATCTGATCGGTAGCAACCACTTCCCCTTCACGATCACGATTATTCCAATATTCTGCCAAGAAACCGGGTTTACCATTTATGCTACATTCATCAAACAGGCTTTGGAGTGTCTTTCCGTCCACACGGTCACAACCCGGTTCGTATATGATTTGTCCTTCCGGTAGTTTGGCACGGACAGCTTCCAATAAGGTAACCGTATGTGCCGGAATACCGTTATAATTTCCCCACTGCATCACGGAGTCATTGGCATTAGGTCCCATAACAGCTACTTTCAGATGGGTATTCAGAGGCAGGATATTGTTTTTATTCTGCAAGAGCACCAATGATTCACGGGCCATACGCAAAGCCAATGCCTGATGTTCCTTACTATTCAACACAGAGGTTGGAATTTCCGACCAAGCCGGTTGTTCGTCCATTTCTCCCAGTTCAAAACGTGCCGTCAACAAACGTTTCAATGAAATATCTATTTCTTTTTCGTCAATCAAACCGGCTTTTACAGCATCCGCCAGTGAAGCATATTCACTTCCACATTCAAGGTCTGTGCCTGCCCGCACAGCACCAGCCGAAGCGTGTTCCTTGTCCGGGTGAGTCCCATGCGTTCCCGGTCTATAGAAATCAGAAATCGCTCCACAGTCAGAGACTACAATGCCTTTGTATCCCCATTCATCCCGCAATATTTGCATCAACAGGCGATTGCTGCCACAACAAGGCTCTCCCTCAAAACGATTGTAGGCACACATCACTTCCTTTACATGCGCTTTCTGTACCAAATCTTTAAAAGCAGGCAGATAGGTTTCCCATAAATCCCGGGGATCTATATTCTCCGCATCAAAACTATGCCGATTCCACTCTGGACCTGAATGAACAGCAAAGTGCTTGGCACATGCGTGCAGCTTATCATACCCGGCATCTTCCGGTCCTTGCAAGCCACGGACTACAGCCATTCCCATTTGTCCTGTCAGATAAGGGTCTTCACCGTATGTTTCCTGACCGCGTCCCCAACGAGGGTCACGGAATATATTGACATTCGGTGTCCAGAATGTTAATCCCTGATAGCGTTTCAGCACGCCGCTTTCACCGAAAATACGCGATTTTACGCGAGCTTCATCGGAAGTGGCATTGAACACTTCATATAATAATGAATCATTAAAAGAAGCTCCCATACCGATAGACTGGGGAAAAACAGTAGCCAATCCGGCACGTCCCACACCGTGCAACGCCTCATTCCACCACTCATATTCTTTAATTCCCAGTCGAGGGATAGCAGGTGATGCATTTTGCATTAATGATACTTTTTCTTCCAAAGTCAACCGGGGCAACAAATCCTCCGCCCGTTGTTCCGCCGTTAAAGAAGTGTCTTGGTAAGGCAGCAATTGCTTACATGCCGAAAATGATAACACCAAACAAACACCCATAATCGGTATCCAACCTCTTTTCATAATATTATACTTATTAGTTATGATTAATTTGGAAACAAAAATAGCCTATTTTCCAATAAAACAATGTTTCATTGGTTACAAATACATATTTGTGTGTTACATTGACGCATCACAGAACGAATAATCAAAAGAGTCCACATCTACATAACCGCCCACAGAACGTGTAGCATAGTTAAATATGGCAAACTTACTGCCCATAAACATACGGGTGTAGTCAAATTTCATTTTGACAGGCAGACCGACAGGTATCCATGTTTTCCCATCAAGACTATAAGAAAAACGAGCCTCATCCCGTCCATTGGTAAAGTCACCTTCCACACGCAAATAGACAAGCTCTTTGTTAAGAGGTATACGGGCTTGTTCGGTTATATCCACACGGCTAATGGCACGCTTCGTTTTCTCAAACACGCTTTTCTGTTCACTCATCACAAGAGACAGTTTATTTCCGTTCTTTTCAATCGTAAGCACACCGCTGTCACCATTAAAAGCCGACAATCCCGCACGGTCACCATCTTTCATTCCCCCCAGAGAGAGACTGACAGTGCCCATGCATTTCGGTCCTACCATACGCTGGGTCAGCGTATTGGGAGCAACAAACAGGTTATCTACCACACGAGAGGTTTTCAAACGCAGAAATCCGGGACGGTCGGTAAGACTCCATGCCTGATCGACGGGGTTATGATTCCACTGCCAATAGAGGGAAAGCCCGGAAGCGGAAAAATCATCCGAACCGCAGATACCATCCATTGACATATACGATAAAGTGGTATCATTCGGAATGTGCCCGTCCTTGTCTCCCAGCATAGGCCAACCATCTTCCGTCCATGTACAAGGCATGAGACACGGCACACGCCCTACGCCACCACGATCCTGAAAAATCAGTCCGTACCATTCACCGTTTTTCCCGTCTACGATACATCCTTGACCAACACCGCCATGCCCGTCAAACTCCGTTTCAAGAATGACACGCTTTTCGTAAGGTCCGGTAATCTTATCGGCACGATAGCATACTTCACGACGCAGACGGCCGGGAATACTCCAATCCATAGAAATCATCAGCAAGTAATATTTCCCATTATACTTGATGACGGAACTACCTTCCAACAGCCCTTGTTCGTCAGCATCCCGTTCAAATATTTGCTGATTGATGCCACCGGGAAGTACATCGGTCAAATCGGTTTTCAACTCCGTAAGCTGTCCCGTACTGTGAAAGAGATACACCCGCCCGTCATCATCAAACAGAAGCGAACCGTCATGGAAATGCGGGGGACGCGAAAGAAGTTTCCAGGGACCGACCGGATCTGTCGCAGTATAGACAAACCCACGTCCGGGCGCGCCATTGGCTGTAAACCAGACATAGAATTTACCGTCATGATAGCGGATAGATGATGCCCATTGTCCTTGCCCATAAGCAGTGCCTTCGAGCAGATCATAACGGGGACCATCGTCAATGCGGGGAAATACGTAGCTGATAGTTTCCCAATGTTTCATGTCCGGCGAACGCATGATAGGCGCTCCCGGCATCAGGTGCATAGTAGTGGAAACCATGTAAAAGTAATCACCTGCGCGACACACCGACATATCGGGCACGTCAGCATAAAGAATAGGATTACGGTATTGTGCTCCGGCTGATAGCGGGAAGAACAATGTAAAAAGAGTACACAGTAAAATAGTGTTGATTTTTGTTTTCAGCATAATCATCGTTTTTTTATTAACTGGCTACATTATCTATTATTTGAAAGCTAATTATTTAAAATGTTCCTTGTTATCTTCCACATCACAAAAATAGAAAATGCAAACAGATATATTGCCCAAAGTATGCTACATGATTTCTTTGTGATGCTACATATCGAATGAAGAATGTTACATCTATATTTACTCATGTTACATCACCCTATCTCCCAAAGAGAGGAGACTGTATTCAGCCTCCTCTCACTTATTACATACCCGAAACAACAGGCATCAACAACTATTCTTATTACAAGAACTTATCAGAACTCAACCAGTATACGGAACACCTTTCCCGGATTAGCCGTCCATTCCTGCATAGCTTCCAAAGCTCCTTCCGGTTTGGCAATCTTCGAAATCAGTTCTTCCACCGGACAGTTGCCTTCTTTCATATAATTAATAACCGCACGGAAATCGGCAGGTAACGCATTTCTGGAACCACGGATATCCAGTTCTTTCTGAACGAAATATTTCGTTTGGAAAGCTACTTCGCTTTTGGCATAGCCAATGCAAACGACCCGTCCTGTAAAACCGACTTCATCCACCGCCATCACATAAGTGACCGGACTGCCGACAGCTTCAATCACGACATCGGCACCGAAGCCCTCCGTTATCTGTTGCATCCGTTCGTGTACATTTTCTGTCTTGGAGTTAATCACATAAGAAGCACCTACCTTTTTCGCCAGTTCCAGTTTCTCGTCATCCAAGTCGACAGCAATGACCGTTGCCCCTCTCAAAGCAGCACGTACAATGGCACCGATACCAATCATACCGCAGCCAATAACCATCACATATTCATTATCGATCACCTGCGCACGAGATACCGCATGGAATCCGACACTCATCGGCTCAATCAACGCACAATCGCGAGGAGAGATATTACCAGCCGGAATAATCTTCGTCCAAGGTAAAACTGCATATTCGCACATCACTCCATTGCGTTGTACCCCTAACGTTTCATTATGCTCACAGGCATTGACACGACCATTACGACAGGAAGCACATTTACCACAATTGGTGTATGGATTCAATGTCACGTTCATCCCTTTTTCAAAGCCGGCCGGAACATCCGGACCGATCTCCTCAATCACCGCTCCTACCTCATGTCCCGGGATTACCGGTAACTTCACCATTGGGTTACGTCCTAAAAAGGTATTCAGGTCAGAGCCACAGAAACCCACATACTTGATTCTTACTAATACTTCACCGGCACCAACGGTCGGCTTTTCCAGTTCAACCACCTTCATTTCGGAGGGATTGACAATTTGAACTGCTTTCATTTGATATGTTTGATAATAAGTTTATTAATCGATTACTTTATAACCTTTCCAGCCGTAATATGCACAGAAGACAAAACAAATCATCGGCACACAATAGGCCATATAATAGATATGCTCATTGGCATGCATGAAATAAGCCGTCAACTGTGGCAGGCAGGCATTGCCGACAATAGCCATTACCAGAAATGCCGAACCGCTCTTTGTCTGACTCCCCAGTCCTTTTAGCGCCAATGAGAACTGCGTAGGGTACATTATAGACATAAAGAAAGAGATAGCCAACATTGCGTATAGCCCGATCATACCTCCCCATATCATCACTACCCCGCACAAAAGAATATTCATCAAGGCGTAAACCAGTAGCATATCCTGTGGACGGAATTTCACCATCAATCCGGTACCGATCCAACGCCCCAAAAGAAATGCGAGCATATACAATCCGAAGAAGGTAGTCGCTGTATCTTCCGGCAATCCGGCATAAGTGCAACAGTAAACCAGGAACAGACTGTTTATCGCCGTCTGTCCGCCGTTATAGAAGAATTGCGCAATCACTCCCCACCGCAAGTGTGAGTGCTTCAATACACCGAAGTCTATCAGTTTTTCTTTCTGGCTACCCTCTTTCGTTTTACTCGAAGAAGTCGTTTTATCGGAAGAAGCCGTTCCTCCTTCGTCCCCAATCTTCGGCAATTTTGAAAAGATGAAGACAACAGCTATGGCAATCAACAGTATAGCCAATATCAGATAAGGGAGTTTCATGGCATCCGTTTCCAATTGGATATAGGCCTGCCAGCCTCCCGGATAATCAACAGGTAGGGTATCGCGTGTGTAATGAGTTCCGCTAAGGATGAGCTTACTCAAAAACATGGCAGCGATAAAAGCTCCGAGTCCATTGAAAGACTGCGCCAGATTCAATCGGCGGGGAGCTGTTTCGGGTGCTCCTAAAACCGTCACATACGGATTGGCAGCTGTCTCCAGAAAGCACATTCCCGTAGCGATAATAAAGAAGATACAGAGGTAAGCCCAATATTCTTTTAAAATGGCGGCAGGAAAGAATAGCAGACCTCCGATTGCTGCTAATACCAGTCCGAAAATAATTCCCGCCTTATAGCTGTAACGTTTCATAAACATCGCTATGGGGATGGGGAAAATAAAATAAGCCAGCCAGTAGGCAGTCTCGGTAAAAGAGGCTTCAAAGGTATTCAGTTCACATGTCTTCATCAATTGCCGGATCATTGTGGGAAGCAGATTGCTGCTTATCGCCCACAGAAAGAAAAGGCAGAAAACTAACGCTAAAGGTATTGTATATGTATTCTTTTTCATGGTATAAATCTAGTTTTACGATAAGGATGTTTTCTCTATCATTCGGACATGTTCTTGATGTAAGGAAGTACGGGGAGATCCGTGAATCCATAGAAGTTCCGGGCATTTTCTCCCAAAAAGAGTCTTTTGTCCTCTTCCGTCAACTCGGAAGACTTCACCACAAAATCGTATGACATCTTGTAGGTGATTGCTGTAATGGTACGCGGATAGTCCGATCCCCACATCAGTTTCTCCATGCCAACTAAATCCGCCGCTTCCCGAATGGCTTTCACTGCTCCTTTGAAAGGATAAAATTCATCATTGAAAAGCCAGGTGATTCCTCCGGATTCAATCATCACATTGGGATGACGTGCCAGGCGGATTTGTTCTTTCCAGTCCGGACGTGTCACCATTCCGAAGTGCCCGACAGCTATTTTTAGGCGGGGACATTCCTGAATAATCTCTTCCACTTCGGGAACCTGTGTTGCTCCGTCAGCCAAATCGATGGAGAGCATGACATTCCGTTCTTCCATAGAATGAAACATCTGCATCATTTCCTCATTATTCAGCATTACCCGTCCCTCTTTTAACAACAAGCGTTGGGCAGGTATTTTTATAGCCTTAAAACCTTTGGCTATAAGCTCTTTCGCCTGCTCCAGAAATCCAGGTTTGCGGAACTCACACATTCCGCAAACAAAGAAACGGTTGGGATAATGAGAAACGACTTCCGACAAATAATCATTCTGAATACCGTCAATAAACTCTTGGGTAATGACAGCCGCAGCCACTTGCGCATAGTCCATATTCGAAAGAAAAACTTCCGCGCTATTCACTCCGTCTATCATAAAGGGCGGAACCATTTGCCGGATTTCTCCCATAAATTCCGAACGGCCATTTTCCAAAGTCCGGATAGGCAATCCGTCCACAACAGTATCCTGCCGTAACCACAGATGGGCGTGCGCATCAATAATTGTATAGTCCATACGAATGACGCTGTTTTATGAGTTTGCCCAACTTACACGTTTCTGCTCTCCGATAATCTCCTGTACTTCTCGAACGAGTTCCCAGTCAATAGGTTCTTCGATGAAAGCGATGTTCTTTTTCACATTCTCCGGATTAGTTGTACTAAATAAAGTCGTTGCTATACGGGGATTGCTGACGGAGAACTGCATAGCCAGCTTCTCAATCGGATAATTCTTAGCTTTGCAATGTTCCATTGCTTTACGGCAAGCCTCTACCAAGGGTTTGGGAGCCGGATGCCAGGCAGGAACACCACGTTCACTCAACAGTCCCATTGAAAGGGGAGAAGCATTAATCACGCCGATTTCTTTGGATTCGAAGTAGTCCAGGAAGTCTGCTAATTTATCATCACACAGGCAATAATGACAGAAGCTAAGCACAGATTCAATCGTACCGCTTGGTGAATGGTCAATTACCCATTTCAGGTTTTCAAGTTGCAAGTCGGTAATTCCAACGTGTCCTACCACTCCTTTTTCACGCAGTTCGACCAAAGCAGGCAGAGTTTCATTAACTACCTGATTCAAATCGGCAAATTCCACATCGTGCACATTTATCAGGTCGATAAAATCTATATTTAAACGCTCCATGCTCTCATATACACTTTCTGTCGCACGTTTTGCAGAGTAATCCCACAGGTTCACTCCATCTTTTCCATAACGTCCCACTTTGGTAGAAAGGTAATAACGGTCGCGAGGAAGATCTTTAAGCGCCTTCCCTAAAACAGTTTCCGCTTTATAATGTCCGTAATAAGGAGACACATCTATAAAGTTCATTCCTGCTTCAACAGCAGTAAACACTGCTTGAATTCCTTCTTTTTCTTTCAAATCATGGAAAACTCCTCCCAAAGAAGAAGCTCCAAAACTAAGAGATGATACTTTCATCCCTGTCTTTCCGATTTCATGGTATTGCATACTTTTAGGTTTTAAATCATTTTGTATGCGACAAAAATAGGTCAGTAATAGTTTCAGTGCAGCAGAGAGCGGTCGAAAAACCAACGTAACGGTTTACGTAAAAAATATTGCTTCAGATGCTCTTAATTTTCCGGGAATGTGCTTTCTTTGTAAAAAGAATCTAAGTTGCAGACTTTCAAATGGAAAACCGGAAACATACTTCACTCAAAGATCTCGCCCAAGCATTGGGGGTATCAATTCCTACTGTATCCAGGGCACTAAAAGATAGTCCGGAAATCAGCCGTGAACTTTGTACTAAAGCAAAGGCACTGGCTAAAGAGATGAACTACCGTCCCAATCCTTTTGCCATGAGCCTGCGGAAAAATGCGCCACGTATCATTGGAGTGGTAGTCCCGGATATTGTCACTCATTTCTTTGCATCAATTCTGAATGGAATAGAGAATATGGCTATTGCCAACGGATATTTCGTGATTATCACGACCTCACATGAGTCTTACGAGCACGAAAAAAGAAATATTGAGAATCTGGTCAATATGCGCGTGGAAGGTATCATCGCCTGTCTGTCTCAAGAAACAACCGATTTCTCCCACATCTCCGCCTTGAAAGACATTAATATGCCACTTATCCTGTTCGACCGTGTTTGCCTGACCGACCAATTTTCATCGGTGATAGCAGACGGGGCACAATCCGCACAGATGGCTACACAACATCTCCTGGATAATGGAAGTAAACGGGTAGCTTTTATCGGAGGAGCTAATCATCTGGATATTGTAAAGAGAAGAAAACATGGCTATCTGGAAGCCTTGCGTGAGAATCGTATTCCGATCGAAAAAGAGCTGGTAGTCTGCCGGAAGATTGATTATGAGGAAGGCAAGATTGCCACAGAAACTTTACTGTCACTTCCACAGCCTCCGGATGCTATTCTTGCCATGAATGACACATTGGCTTTCGCAGCAATGGAAGTCGTCAAAAACCATGGCCTCCGGATTCCGAATGATGTGGCAATCATCGGGTATACAGACGAGCAGCATGCTAATTATGTGGAACCGAAATTATCTGCTGTATCACATCAAACTTATAAAATGGGAGAAACTGCCTGCCAACTACTTATCGATCAGATAAAAGGAGATAAGACAATCAAGCAGGTAACGATTCCGACACATTTGCAGATTAGGGAGAGTAGTATAAAAAAAACAAAAATGTAATCTTCTGTAATTTAAGCAAGGAGGAACAAAACAAAAGGAATAATTCCTTATATACTTTTAGAAAAACGATATTGCATAATCTCTAAGAAGGCAACTCGGTTATTATTATGAAAAATATAGGTGTTGCATCGTTTAGACCCAACACCTATATTCATATTTATTATATTGTTATAAGATTATCTCTCTACAATCTTCTCTAACCTAACATTATATACTAATGCAGAATAAGCTTGCAGGTTACCATCATTAGTGCTTGAACCATATCCACTTTGATAAGGAATATACAAAGTCCAAAAATCACCAACTTTCATATACATCAGCGTATAAGACCAACCGGGAATAACACCATTCAATGTAAAATTTGTCGGAGAATCAAACTCTGTTGGCTCTGTTCCTGTATAAGTCTGTTGAACTACATCTCCATTGAAATAAGACATACGATAATGTGCACTTACTGTAGAAGTATATTTAGGAGATTCTGTACCTTCCCCTTTTTTTATCTTCTTTACATATATAGTCTGACTATTCGTCGGATCTGGAAAAGCATGAAGTTTCTCCGGATCATCATCATCCAAAGCTTGATTTTTAGGACTATCATACACACTAGCGATCGAGTCTATAAAAGCCACACTACGTGCCTGCCAATTATCATAACGACTCGTCTCTTCCGTTTCACTGCAAGCAGTGAACGCAAGAGCCAGCAATACTAAGGAGAATAAATAGATCTTTTTACTCATTCGTCAAAGGTTTATTGTAAAGTTTTCAATAGAGAAGTGATGCTTACTCTGTCTGCAATAATGTTATTCAGTTCAGAGATAGCTACACGCTCTTGTTGCATGGTATCGCGATTACGCAATGTCACGCAGTTATCTTCTAATGTCTGATGATCGACTGTTACACAGTACGGAGTACCAATAGCATCCTGACGGCGATAACGCTTACCGATACTATCTTTTTCGTCATATTGGCAGTGGAAGTGGAACTTCAGGCTGTCAATAACCTCACGGGCTTTTTCAGGCAGACCGTCTTTCTTTACCAACGGCATAACCGCCAGTTTCACCGGAGCCAGAGCAGCAGGCAATTTCAGAACTACACGGCTTTCACCATTCTCCAGTTGTTCTTCGCAATAAGATGCGCTCATGATGCTAAGGAACATACGGTCAACACCGATAGAAGTTTCGATTACGTACGGAGTATAAGACTCGTTCAGTTCCGGATCAAAGTATTTAATGCTCTTGCCGGAGAACTTCTCGTGTTGAGACAAGTCGAAGTTAGTACGAGAGTGGATACCTTCCACCTCTTTGAATCCGAACGGCATCAGGAATTCAATATCAGTAGCAGCGTTTGCGTAGTGAGCCAGTTTATCATGATCGTGATAACGATAGCTTGCATCACCGAAGCCAAGCGCCTTATGCCATTTCAAGCGGATTTCTTTCCATTTCTTGAACCAGTCAAGTTCAGTTCCCGGTTTTACAAAGAATTGCATTTCCATCTGTTCGAACTCACGCATACGGAAGATGAACTGACGGGCAACAATCTCGTTACGGAAAGCCTTACCAATCTGTGCAATACCAAAAGGAACTTTCATACGACCTGTCTTCTGTACATTCAGGTAGTTTACGAAAATACCCTGTGCAGTTTCCGGACGAAGGTAAATCTTCATCGCTCCTTCGGAAGTAGAACCCATTTCAGTAGAGAACATCAGATTGAACTGACGAACTTCTGTCCAGTTCTTAGTACCGGAGATCGGGCATACGATTTCTTCATCAATAATGATCTGGCGCAATTCTTCCAAATCACCATCATTCAATGCTTTAGCAAAACGAGTGTGAAGAGCGTCGCGTTTTGCCTGATGCTCCAACACACGTCCGTTAGTAGAACGGAATTGAGCCTCATCAAAAGATTCGCCGAATCTCTTGGCAGCTTTCGCTACTTCTTTATTAATTTTATCGTCATACTTTGCCAGCTGATCTTCGATCAACACGTCAGCACGATAACGTTTTTTAGAGTCTTTATTGTCAATCAAAGGGTCATTGAATGCGTCTACGTGTCCGGAAGCCTTCCAGATAGTAGGGTGCATAAAGATGGCAGAGTCGATACCGACAATGTTCTCGTGCAACAGCACCATGCTGTCCCACCAGTATTTCTTGATGTTATTTTTCAATTCAACGCCCATCTGACCGTAGTCATACACAGCGCCTAGTCCGTCGTAGATATCGCTCGAAGGGAATACGAAACCATACTCTTTGCAATGCGATACAAGCTTCTTAAAAACGTCTTCTTGTGCCATTTTCTTTTCTATATCTATTAATTTGAATTTGCTTTTTTCGTAAAAAGTGCCACAAAGATAGGGATTTATCTCATAAATAAGACAGGGAGGGTATTAATTTATCTTATTTACCCAACAACCACTTCCAAACCGGTATTACCTCAATCGCACATTTTTCCAACTCAATCCGTTCTTCATCGTCATACGTTATTATCAATAACTGCCGACATTCAAATACCTTATTCAATTTTACTAATGCCTGAACTTCCCGTTGGAAAGTCTCATCAGAGAGATTCATGGTATAACAGACCTGTATAGCCACTCCTGTATCAGGCAAATAAAAATCAACCTCTACATTTCTATTATAAAAGAATACAGCATCGTCCGTCCCATAACGCCGCAATAGTGTCACAGCAACCAAATTCTCAAGCAACGAGGTATCAGCATCCAAAAGAAGCAAATTGAGAATGCCATTATCCGCAAAATAATATTTCGGATTAGTTTCACGCTCCACCAATTTATCCGCAATATTTTGTATAGGAATCAGCAAGCAAGCATCTTTGGCATATTCCATGTAGTTAATGACAGTATTCTTCGATATTTTCACTCCGGTTGAAGCTACAATATTAGTTATACGAGTAAACGAAACCGGTTGCTTTATACTTTCGGCCAATTTGCGAAAAAGGATGCGTAAAGCAAAAGTATTTTCGATGGAATGTCTTGCAGCAATATCTCCTAAATATATCTTTTGGTAAACACTTGTCAGATAATCCCGTTTTGCGGCAAGCGATGCCCCTTCCGGAAAACCACCGGAACGAAAATAATCATTGAATATACGCTTTATTTCTGCCCGGCTCTCTGTTGCAAACAAAGAATTCTCTGTAACTTCAACCCCATTAGCATAAAGAAACTCTTTAAAATCATAAGGGTATACATGTACTGTAATGTATCGTCCCCCCAAAGTGGTAGCTACATCCTGACTAAGCATTTTAGCATTGCTTCCTGTCACATAAGCCCTATATTTATTATCAGCCAATCGCCGAACAAACTTGTCCCAACCATCAATATTCTGAATTTCATCCAAGAAAAGCATCGGCCTGTCTGTTGACATCTCGGCATGTACTTCCAGTATAAGATTTAAATCTGCCGCCGTCATTCCAATCAAACGTTCATCTTCAAAGTTCACATATAGCATTTCATTCCAAGTATGCCCATCATGCAAAAGTTCCTGTATCCGTTGATAAAGTAAAAATGATTTTCCTGCTCGCCGGATACCTACAAATACATAATTTCCAAACTCTTCAAACTGAAAGCTACGAGGTATAACTTGATGTTTGACCACCTCATTTCTATTATCTAATAGAACTTCTTTTAGTATTTCTCTTCTAATCATATTTCAAGATATTGTTCTAACCACTGAACAAATATAATCTAATTCTGTTCAATTAACAAGACAATATTGCTTTTTATTCAACTATTCGTCGATTTCCGGCTCTTCTATGTCGTATTCTGTTTGTTCCAGTTCCCGGTCTGCTTTCTTCATATTTTTCGTTAGCATACTTTCGGGCATATAATATTTAAAAGGTATGCGGGTACACTTTGTCTTCTTCAGTTCCCTGCTGAATTTTGAGTTTGCCACAAAATATACGCGTGAAATAGCAACTTTCCCCGGCGTTACCTGTTCGGGCAGCACACATCCCTGACTGGTCAGTGCCGTTTGAAAGGTTCCCAATCCCTCAATGGTCACCGAATGACCGGAGGAAAGCAGGTCTTGAATACTTTCAACCAACTCCGACAGGATTCCTTCTATCTGCCCACGATGAAAGCCTGTTGTCTTTGCCATCCGTACTGCAAGTTCTTTATTTTTCACTCCTCCTCTTCGCTGCATTTTACTAGGTACACCATACCATAACTCTTTCCGTTCTCCGGATGATAAATCCGCTTTCTTTCTCACTACATAAGGGATAGACATAATCTTACGCTCCTTTCTTTTTAAGTTAGTTATCATAATTTGTACGACACCCGGGTGTCATGCATACTGAGACCCGGGTGTCGAACACAACAACACCCGGGTGTCGTACAGCACGAGACCCGGGTGTCATACAAGTTTTTCTTGCTACAAAATTAAGTCTTTATTATAGGAAAACAAAGGAATTCTTCTATATTTGTGCATCCCTACATTATACTAAAGAAAAACATAGAACTATGATTAAGATTCTTCTATTGATAGACTATTCAAGCGAATTTGACAGGAAACTGCTACGGGGACTTGTCCAATACTCCAAAGAAAACGGACCCTGGCTCTTTTACCGACTGCCTTCTTATTATAGCACAATGCATGGCGAACAAGGCATTTTAAGATGGGCGAAAGAATGGAAAGCCGACGCCATTATCGGTCAGTGGAATAATGATACGATCGATTTGCAGAAGGAGCTGAATATTCCGGTAGTACTACAAAACTACCATCACCGGAGCGTCACTTACTCTAATTTAACAGGCGACTATAAAGGAACGGGAAGAATGGCAGCCCAGTTTTTTGCCAAGAGAATGTTTCGCAATTTTGCTTATTTCGGCGTTAAAGGGGTGGTTTGGTCTGACGAACGTTGCGAAGGGTATCGGCAGGAAGTAAAACGTATCGGAGGCGAATTCTTCAGTTTCGAATCGGATAAACAGGAAGACGAGATAAGAATGGAAGTAAGTCAATGGTTGCAGCAACTCCCCAAGCCAGTCGCTCTATTTTGTTGTGATGATGCGCACGCCCTATTCATTTCTGAAACTTGCAAAATGACGAATATTCCTATTCCGGAAGAAATTGCTTTATTAGGCGTGGACAATGACGAACTGATGTGTAATATTTCCGACCCTCCCATTTCATCCATAGAGCTCGAAGTAGAAAGAGGCGGATATTCTATCGGCAGACTTATTCATCAACAAATAAAAAAGGAACACGAAGGTACTTTCAATATTGTTATCAATCCTATCCGCATCGAATTACGGCAATCTACGGAGAAACACAATATCAAAGACCCTTATATTCTGGAAGTAGTGAAGTATATAGAGTCTCATTACGGTTCCGATTTGACCATAGAGTCTCTGCTTGCAAACATTCCGCTATCCCGCAGAAACTTCGAAGTGAAATTCAAAAACGCACTGAATACCTCTATATACCAATATATTCTGAATTGCCGGTGTAATCATCTTGCAGATCTACTGCTCACAACCGACCGTCCATTGGCCGATTTAGCAATGGAAGTAGGCTTTACAGACTATAATAACATTGCCCGGATTTTCAAAAAATTCAAAGGATGTTCACCTATTGAATACCGGCAGAAAAAGACTAGACAAAGATAAAATAAACGCTTTCTGAAGACAGTTTTTCGTTTTGACATTAAGATCATTCATGAGAATGACCTACCTTTGTTTTCATACCTTTCGAAATACATTTTAGATATTAATACTATGCAAAGACATACCATAAGAGGAAAAACGAGAACGATTATCTATCCTATTATTATTTATTGGGGGATCACCTCAATAATGGGGTGCAAAAGATTAGAGATTAACCAGACAAAAAGAAACTGGGAGAAGCTATCCGCCTACTTTACCCCACCACCATTGTATCAGGAGAAATTTGGAACTTACCGCAATCCTCTTTTATTTTACAATGGAGATACAGTCAAAAACGCAGACGACTGGCTAAAACGAAGAAAAGAAATAAAAGACAAATGGTTGAACCTGATCGGTCATTGGCCGGCTATCATCACCAATCAAAAGCTGGAGATTATAAAAACCACAGAACGCGAAGATTTCAAACAACATTTAGTGCGTTTTTATTGGACTCCTCTGGAACAGACTTACGGCTATTTACTGGAACCAAATAAAAAAGGGAAACATCCTGCCGTTATCACAGTATTCTACGAACCGGAAACAGCTATCGGATGGGGAGGAAAAGCTAATAGAGATTTCGCCTACCAATTAACCAAAAGAGGATTCGTTACTCTCTCAATAGGAACTAAACAGACCACCAAAGATAAGACTTACTCTCTCTATTACCCGACTATTAACAACTCCACTATGCAACCTCTTTCAGTACTTGCTTATGCGGGAGCCAATGCATGGGAAGTATTAGCCAGAGTCGAAAGTGTCGACTCTACCCGAATTGGTATCATGGGACACTCTTACGGTGCTAAATGGGCTATGTTTGCTTCTTGTTTATATGAAAAGTTTGCCTGCACCGCCTGGAGTGATCCGGGTATCGTCTTTGATGAAACCAAAGATAATTATATCAATTATTGGGAACCTTGGTACTTGGGGTATTATCCCCCACCCTGGAAAAAGATCTGGAGCAACAACGGCAATAACTCTTCAACAAGTGTCTATGCCAGGCTATGTAAAGAGGGGCATGATTTACATGAACTCCATTCTTTATTGGCTCCTCGCCCATTTCTCGTATCAGGAGGTTATTCTGATAATGTAGACAGATGGATTCCATTAAATCACTCTGTCGCAGTCAACCGGCTTTTGGGTTATCATCATCGAGTGGCAATGACGAACAGGCCCAAACATGATCCTACTCCCGAATCAAACGAAACTATATATAAGTTCTTCGAATGGTTCTTAAAAAGAAAAACGCCAAAAGAAGATTAACAATGCATTATTCTTCGTTTTTTGAAGATAGTTTTTCGTTTTTGCCACCGCGCATGTCTTTGAAACAGAATACTTTTGTATCATTAACTAGTTAACCGGTCTAAAGAGACTATTGTTAGAAATTAAAATTTCAAATCGACGATCTAATATTTAAAAACTTATCATGCAATGAAGAAAATCAGATGGAATCCAAGGTTAGTAACCTCGTTGTTTATTACTCTTTTAATGTGCACTCTCGATTGTCTTGCACAAGAAGTAATAAAAGGGTTTGTGAAAGATGGTAATGATGAACCATTACCTGGCGTATCTGTAGCTGTCAAAGGTGCAACGAATGTCGGTACCATTACAAATGTTGACGGAAAATATAGCATTAATGCCCATAAGAATGACGTATTGGTATTCTCCTATATCGGAATGGTCAGCCAGGAAGTCAAAGTAGGTAATAAGACGAATATCAATATCACTCTTAAAGAAGATGTTTCCTCGCTGGATGAAATCGTAGTGGTAGGCTATGGAACTCAAAAGCGCGGTAGTCTGACCGCCGCCATATCTACTGTCTCCGATAAAGAAATCCTTAAAGCCCCAACCATGGGAATCAGTAATATCATCGGTGCACGTGTTGCCGGTATTTCCGCCGTACAAGCCAGTGGACAACCCGGTGCGGATAATGCCTCCTTGTCCATACGCGGGCAAAGTGGTATTATCTATGTTATTGACGGCATCAGAAGAAGCGCAAGTGACTTCAACGGACTCGATCCGAATGAAATAGAATCTGTGTCTGTATTAAAGGATGCATCAGCCGTAGCCGTTTATGGTCTGGACGCAAATGGAGCATTCATTGTCACAACCAAAAAGGGACAAACAGATAAAGTCACCATTAGCTATACAGGTACTGTGGGTATCAGCCAGAATGCAGAAGAACAAGAATGGCTCGACGGACCGGGATATGCTTATTGGTACAATAAAGCCCGTCTTCTACAAGGTGATACGGAAGTGTTTACTGTCGACATGGTGCGCAAAATGCGCGAGGGTGTCGACGGATGGGGAAATACCAATTGGTACGATAAAGTATATGGAACCGGTGTTCGCCAACATCATAATATTTCAGCATCAGGAGGAAGTGAAAAGATTCGTTTCTTCACATCTATCGGTTATCTGGAGGAAAAAGGAAATATAGATAAGTTCAAATACCGTCGAATGAATCTTCGTTCTAATATCGATGCACAGTTGGCTAAAGGACTTAGTCTGTCATTAGGTGTTTCGGGACGTATAGAAAAACGGGATGCTCCCAAATTTTCTGCCGATCCGGATGATTGGATGAATATTCCCCAACAGGTATGCTACGCTTTGCCATATGTACAGGACACTTATGAATATAATGGGAAAATATACGATGTTTCAACCCCGACTTCCGGTTCTCCGGTAGCTCCTATCGCATCCATATACGATTCAGGATATAACAGGTCCAACCAATCATATATGCAGTCTAATTTCAGTCTGAAATACGACACACCTTGGCTTAAAGGATTAAGTTTAAAATTCCAGGGAGCGTACGACTTAGTTCATGGGATGACTAAACAGTTGACCAAGCCGAATGAAATCATGATTATGGATTTACCTAATGCAGCCACTACCACACTCACCTACCATAAGGACTACAGTGTTTTGAAAGATACACCTATATTATCCGAATCGGCATCACGCGCCCAAGAGTTCACTACGCAAACCAGTATCACGTATGATAACAAATTTGGAGATCACTCGATCGGAGTATTATTACTGGCCGAAACACGGGAACGTAATAGCAACAATCTCGGTGTAACGGGAACCGGATTAGATTTCATTCAGTTGGATGAGTTGAACCAAATCACAGGATTCACCAAAGAGGGGAAAGAGCAACCTGCTATACCTTCGGGTAGCAGCAGCCAGACACGTGTAGCCGGTTTTGTAGGTCGTTTGAACTACAATTACGCTGACAAATATTATTTGGAGGCTTCACTACGCCACGATGGTAGTTATCTGTTTGGTGGTATGAACAAACGTTGGGTCACCCTGCCCGGTCTCTCTCTTGCCTGGAGAATCAATAATGAAAAATGGTTTCATGCTACTTGGGTAGACAATCTGAAATTAAGAGCAGGTATTGGAAAAACTGCAACCAGCGGTATCCAGCCTTTCCAATGGAGAAATACGATGAGCACATCCCCCAATTCTGTAGTAATAGGCGGAGCCAGTCAAACAGCTATCTATCCGTCCGTATTGGGAAATCCCAATTTGACATGGGCGCAATGCCTCAACTATAATATCGGAGTAGATGTAACTTTATGGAATGGATTATTAGGAATGGAACTGGATGCTTTTTATAAATATGAATATGACAAATTATCTTCCGTAACCGGTTCGCACACTCCTTCCATGGGAGGCTATTATTTTTCAACTGCAAACGTTAATAAAGCAGATTATAAGGGTTTTGACGTCACCTTTACACATCAGAACAGAATCGGAAGTTTCAGCTATGGAGCCAAATTAATCTGGTCATACGCATACGGAAGGTGGCTCAAATATGCAGGTGACTCTGAAAACACACCGGAATACAGACGACTGACCGGAAAGCAAATCGGTTCGAAAATGGGATTCATTGCCCAGGGATTGTTCCAGAGTGAAGAAGAGATAGCCAACTCCGCTACCATGCCCGACCGACCGGCTTATCCCGGATATATCAAGTATATGGATAGAAATGGAGACGGTATTATAACCGTCAATCAAGATCAGGGGTATGTAGGTAAAAGTTCAAGACCGACCCACACAGGTTCTTTCAATTTATTTGGTAACTGGAAAGGATTCGATTTTGATATTTTGGCATCATGGGGGCTTGGCAGCGATGTTGCATTAACCGGAGTATATACGGCAACCGGTTCATCCGGAATCCAAAGCGCTACGGCCTTCACGCGTCCTTTCTATCAGAATGGCAATGCACCAGTCTATCTGGTGGCAAACTCTTGGACACCCGAAAATACAAATGCAGAGTTCCCTTGTCTGGAAATCAATCCGAGAAGTTTGAATAACGGGCTGGCCTCCACATTCTGGTATCGTAACGGAAACTATTTGAGAATAAAAACAGCGCAAATAGGATACAATTTCCCTAAAAAATGGTTGAGTCCATTGGGAGTGGAAGCTCTTCGCCTCTATATTGAGGGATACAACCTTCTGACTTTCAGCGCTGTGTCCAAGTACAACATCGACCCGGAATCTCCAGCTGTAAACAATGGATATTATCCGCAACAAAGGACTTATACACTTGGAGCTAAAATCACATTCTAAAATATACGCTATATGAAAAAGTTATCTATTAATATATCACTCTTCTTTGTGTTGCTGACTTTAAGTTCGTGCAACGACTGGCTGGATGAAGTAAAACAAACGACTACCGTTAGTGATGAAATCATCTGGCAAGATGAAACCCAGGTTGACAAATATGTGAATAGTTTCTATCCCCTCCTGCATGATTACGGTCAATTCGGGGAGGCCCAATTCTACGGAAGTTTTACAGAAAGTCTGACTGACGCATTTAAGTATGGTTCATATACGCTGGGACACAGAGCCGGGCATCCTAATCTTTATGTACTTACACCGGATGCTATCTCTCCGGATAACTGTCTATACAGTATCTGGCTACGTTCAACAGCATACAAACAGATCCGAGAAACAAACCAATTTCTATCTCTACAAAGAAAATATTCCGAATTTTCAGCAGACAGAAATAAGCTTTGGGAAGCTCAAGTACGCTTTTTCCGTGCATTTGTATATTTCCAGTTAGCCAAAAGACATGGAGGTGTCATCTTGTATGACGATCTGCCGGTATCAACTAATAAAGCCCGCAGCAGTGCTGAAGAAACCTGGCAATTCATAGCCGATGATCTTGATTTTGCAGCCAATAATTTACCCAAGGAGTGGGATGCGGCAAATAAAGGGCGTATCACCAAAGGAGCAGCCTATGCACTGAAATCGAGAGCAATGTTATATGCCAAACGTTGGCAGGATGCCTATGATGCTGCTAATAATGTAATTGCACTCAAACTATATGGTCTGACGGACAAATATGAAGATGCATGGAAAGGGAATAATAAAGAAGCGATTCTGGAGTTTGATTATGATGCTGCCAACGGGCCTAATCATCTTTTCGACCGGTATTATGTACCACAATGTGATGGTTATGACAATGGTTCAACAGGAACTCCTACCCAGGAAATGGTAGAATGTTATGAAAGCAAAAATGGAGAAAAGATAGACTGGACACCCTGGCATGGCATTACTGATGAGACTCCTCCATACGACCAACTGGAACCTCGCTTCGCCGCAACTGTAATCTATAGAGGATGTACCTGGAAAGGGAAAAAGATGGATTGCAGCCTTGACGGAAAGAATGGTGTGTTTATGCCTTACCGGGAACAGGGTACTTCATACGGCAAAACCACAACCGGTTATTTTTTAAGGAAATTGTTAGACGAAACGCTGACAGACGTCAAAAATGGGAAAAGTGCCCAACCGTGGGTTGAAATTCGCTATGCCGAAGTTTTATTGAACAAAGCGGAAGCAGCTTATCGACTCAATAAGATCGGGGAAGCCCAAAGTGCCATGAATGAGGTACGCGCCAGAGTAAAAGTGAATTTACCGGGTAAATCCTCTACAGGCGAGGCTTGGTTCAAAGATTACAGAAATGAAAGAAAGGTTGAACTAGCCTATGAAGGTCATTTATTCTGGGATATGCGTCGTTGGGAATTAGCCCATATTGAATACAACAACTATCGCACACATGGCTTTAAAATCATTGGTGCAACCAATACATACGAATATGTTGATTGCGACGGACAGGACCGCAAGTTTATAAAGAAATTATATGTCCTTCCTGTACCGTCTGAAGAATTGAAGAATAACTCATTGATTGAGCAATATGATGAATGGAAATAACAATAAAACTCTTAGAACAATGAAAAACAAAATTATATCAATCATCCAGGCATTAGTTCTTCTATGGGGAGTAACTAGTTGTCACAGTCCTGAAGAGTTGGGTTCTGACATTCAACGCGAAGGTATCAACAGCATCACTGCATCGTTTCCGAACGATGACAGCAGCGAAAACAGTTTCAAAGGTGAGATAGATTATACCAATCATTCAATCACATTTATTTTCCCATACAATTATCCCAAATTGTCGGATAATGTATTGCCGACCTCTGCACTAAAACGGGTAAGATTGAGTGCCAGCTTAGCGAATAATGTCAGCGTAACTCCACCATTACTTTATATGGATCTTACCCAAGACAACTATATCACAGTGAAAGATCAGACCTCCGGGACTAGTACCGAATTCAAAGTAATAGGTGAAATCCGTAAGAGCAACGAATGTAGCATCACCAAATTCGATATTCCTGCCATAGGGCTATTGGGAGTCATTAATGAAAACGAAAAAACAATTTCATTAGTAACCATAGATAATGTAGGGGAGCAGATAGCTAACATTGATATCTCACATGGAGCAACTTGCAGTCCCAATCCCGAAACAGAAGCACTAGACTATGAACAAGAACAGACCATAGTCGTCACAGCACAGAATGGTATAGATAAAGCAACATATACGGTAAAAAAAGATATTCCGCAAAAAACTGTTGCAGGTATTCGCCAAGGAAGCGGTAAGCTACTATGGTCTAAAAGACTATCTGAAATAAGCGGTATTCTGCTACCGGGTAAAGTGACCGGACTTGCAGTAGTCGACAAATATGTTGTCATCAACGAGCGTGCCAATGATCGTGCCATTTACTTGAATAGCCAAACCGGAGAAATAGCAGGTTCTATGGATATCAGTCAATTTGCCGGTGATAATTCAAACTTCCATGCAACAGCAGACCGGGGAAATAATATTTTATTCTGCAGCTATACTCCATCAGGAGGTACTTTCACTGTATGGAAAGCTAATGGAGTGAATGAGAAACCACAGAAATATATTGAATATAAAACTGGCACTAACGTACGATTCGGCTGGAAGATCTCCATCCAAGGAGATTTGGATGCCAATGCCCTTATCACAACTCCGGTATTCCAAAAAGATAGTAAAGTGCAATTCGCCCGCTGGCGTGTCATAAATGGTACTTTACAATCACAAAGTCCAGAATTTGTCATTATGAGTTCCTCTCTACTGACTTCAAACTGGATTAAATGGGCGGATGTGATTTATGCTGATGACACCGATACTCAAAGTGACTATTTCTTGGCCAGCCATGTCACAGATACTTCTGCCAAACGCTATTTCTACTGGTTTAAAGGAACAGACAACAGCATAAAAGCGGCAAATACGGGTGCTCCGGGTAACACAATTATCAATGCTGTAGACTATGCTGTGTTCAACAAAGTACCTTATGTCATTTACAATCATGTAAATAGTTTCAACTATGCCGTAACTGGTTCTGATGCTGTCCGTATGTATGATCTTAGTAGCGGCTCGTTCGACAACCAAATAGTAGTATGTCCGGACAAGATATATGGAGGTCTCGAGAATTCCGGTCAAAACACCGAAGGAACCGGAGATGTCGTATTTAAAGTTGCCCAAAATGGTTATTATCTATACGTTTATCTCGTATTCTCTAATGGAGGCATCGCCTGCTACCAATATGACTGTATTGATATGTAATACAAACAACCAGTAATCAACCTTATAATATACCACTAAATATGAAATTAAAAAATTTATGGTTAATAGCAGTTGCAATACTCATATACGCTTGCAATGCAGAAGAAACGAGATCGTGGGAAGTTACTTTTGATCCAAACAAGCCCAAAGATCCAAATGAACAAAGCATTATTAATGTGGCGGCAGGCAAATTCTATAAAATGAATGTTGTAGCCAACAGTGCCTATGCTGATAAAGCCCCTCTCGATCCCTGGACATCCGGCACCAAACTGACGGATGAGGAGACCGGTACCCTCTCGACTAAAAACAGAGGAGTCGGTTGGGATGCACAAACTGTAGAAGTAATAATTGATTTGGGATCATTACGCAATATCACAGAAGTATCAGTACATGCTATTTCCGATCCGACATCACAAATTGTGTTCCCTGCTCAAATAGAAGTATCAACCAGCAAGGACAAAAGCCAATGGGAAAAAGCAGCCTCACCAATTACCTATTCCGACAGCAACGGAAAGTCGGACGCTTGGGGAAAAACAGACTTTAGTAATGTAGCATGCAGATATGTGAAAGCGACTCTCAAATCTTCAGCTTCCACCAGTACGATGATGCTCATCGACGAAATCAAGGTAATGGGAGAATTTCATAATGACATGAAGTACGTCCCCGAAAAAGGGTGTTATCATGGAGCATTCCCACCATTATACGGATTCGATCCGGAAGACCGCGAAGGAAGTACTGACCAGTGTGCCGTTGCCTTATTTGAGAAATTGGTGGGAAAGCAACTATCTATGATCTTATGGTATCAAAATATGGAACCGGGACGAAATTTCAGCGAAATGCAAACAGTACGTGAGAAATACTGGGGAAAAGACTATCAGGGCAAATACCGATTCTTCCTTTACGGATGGCTGCCCGTCATTCCCACCCAACAAATGGCAAATGGCGAACTCGACGATTTTCACAAATCATACTTCGCCGAAGTGGCTGCCCAAAAAGTACGTGACATGGGACCTATCTGGTTCAGACCAGCCAACGAAATGAATGGAAGCTGGACTCCGTATTACGGAGATCCCACAAACTATGTCAAGGCTTGGAGACGTATGTATAACATTGCAGAACAGTTGGGTGTCACTGCCTACAATGTCTTCGTATGGTCACCCAACAGTGTAAGCATGCCAGGTACGGAAGCAAACGCAATGAAAAACTATTATCCAGGAGATATGTATGTAGATTGGCTGGGAGTAAGCTGTTATCCACCATCGCTTAGTGCTACTTATCCGGAAGAAAGAAGATATCCGCTCACGCTGATGCAAGGAATCAAGCAGGTATCGGCAGACAAGCCTATCATGATTAGTGAAGGAGGATACTCCAGTACATGCGACCACCAGAGATGGGTAAGAGAATGGTTTAAGCTGAAGGATGAAGAGCCACGTGTTAAGGCCGTCGTATGGGAGAATCACGAAAATGCAGAGAATGGTGACCGCCGTCTGCAAAGTGACCCTCTGGCACTTGAACTGTACAAGGAACTCGTCCAGGATCCGTACTGGCTTGATCTGATTCCGGATGCTGTGTACAGTGAAATTGAAACAAGAAAGAATAATTCAAAATAATCAAAGACAACAAGTATTCTAGTATGAAAAGACTGACTCCATATAGCTGGCTGATTCTGATTATATTCTCCTCCTGTCTGACTGGTAATAAAGTAGCAAGTACTGATAAACAGATAGAAAGTTTATTATCACAAATGACTTTGGAAGAGAAAATTGGAATGTTGCACAGTAACACGATGTTTTCAAGTACCGGTGTTCCAAGGCTTGGCATCCCCGACCTGCACTACTCCGACGGACCTCACGGAGTAAGATTTGAGGGAGTAGCCAATGGGTGGGAATCCGCCCGATGGGATAACGACGCATGTAGCTATCTACCTGCATTAAGCGCCTTAGCATCTACTTGGAACCGTGATCTGGCACAGCTATATGGAGAAGTTCTTGGAGCTGAATGTAAAGCACGCGGTAAGCATGTGAGCCTGGCTCCGGGAGTCAACATTCACCGTTCCTTACTCAATGGACGTAATTGGGAATATTTCAGCGAGGATCCTTTCTTCTCCGGTGAACTGGCTGTTCCATATATACAAGGAGTACAGTCACAGGGAGTAGCCTCTTGTGTGAAGCATTTTGCTCTGAATAGCCAGGCATACAACCAGTACAAAGTGAGTGTAGAAGTAGACGAACGCACCTTACACGAAATTTATCTTCCGGCTTTTGAAGCTGCCATACAACGAGGTGGAGCCATGGCAGCCATGGCGGCATATAACAAGGTTCGAGGGTTGTGGTGTACGGAAAGTCCTTATCTTCTTGATACTTTACTTCGTGATGAACTAGGATTTGACGGATTAGTCGTATCAGACTGGAATGCAGTCCATAACACAGAGCGAACAGCTCTGTGTGGTATGGATGTCGAAATGGGAACAAGCATCAAAGAAAATGGGAAATATGCTTTCAATAAATATTATTTAGCCGATCCTTTATTGAAGAAAGTACGTAATGGAGAGATTCCGGAAGAAGCTGTCAACAAAAAAGTACGTAATATTCTGAAATTGATGATTCGACTTGATTTAATAGGACAAGCTCCTTATGACACCACAGGCATGGCAGCCAAACTTGCAATACCTGCCCATACTAAGGCTGCCAGAGAAATAGCGGAGGAATCATTGGTATTATTGAAGAATTCCAAAGATATGCTACCACTAGACCCTGCACAATACAAGAATGTCGCAGTGATTGGCGCAAATGCGACCGAAGTATTTGCAGCAGGAGGTGGCAGTACAAAACTTAAAGCTAAATATGAAGTTACTCCTTTGGAAGGGCTACAAAATCTTTTAGATGGAAAGGCCCGGATCGAATATGCACCCGGTTATCAATTGAGTAAAAAGGCGTATAAGGTTGGCTATTGGTTCACGAACGAATTTGATAAATCCGATGAAGAGCTATATAAGAAAGCAATCAATACAGCTGCCCAAGCAGAATTGGTAATCTATATAGGTGGAACCTCCCACGAACATGGTTCTGACTGTGAAGGGTATGACAAGCCGAATTTAAAGCTTCCCTACCAACAGGACAGATTATTAAAAGGTATCCTGGAGGTTAATCCCAACACTGTAGTGGTACTAATCTCCGGTGGCCCCGTCGAGATAGGAGAATGGTATAATGATGCTACGGCATTACTGCACGGCAGTTTTCTAGGGATGGAAGGAGGAAATGCACTAGCACGTACATTGTTTGGAGAAGTCAATCCTTCGGGAAAACTGACTACTACCTGGTGTAAGCGTCTGGAAGATATGCCTGATCACGTATTTGGAGAATATCCGGGTATAAACGACACCGTCCGTTTCAAGGAAGGGCTTATGGTCGGCTACCGCTACTTCGATACTTACCGTGTAGTCCCCCTATTTGAATTCGGTTATGGATTATCCTATACCACTTTTACTTATTCAAACATAAAGATGAAACCTGTATGGAAAGACTCAGACACAGAGTTTGCCGTATCATTCACCGTTACTAACACAGGAAAACGATATGGCCAGGAAATTGCACAGTTATATTTGCATCAAAACAAATGTTCTGTAGAACGCCCGTTTAAAGAATTAAAAGGGTTCACTAAGGTTGGCTTAAAACCGGGTGAATCCAAACAAGTCACTATCAAGTTACCGCGCCGCGCCTTACAATACTACGATACCGAAAGCAAACGCTGGAAAGACGAACCGGGTATGTTTACTGTATTAATAGGCGCATCGTCACGGGACATCAAATTACAGAAAGATTTCGAACTGAAAAAATAAAAACACATGGGAAACAATAACCTTATAAGCAGCAAAAAGACATACTACATATCAATTGCAATTCTGGCAGGGATGTTCTTTATCTTCGGATTTGTGTCGTGGGTCAATGCCATACTGATTCCATACTTCCGCATATCCTGTGAACTGACACATTTCGAATCCTATTTTGTCGCCTTTGCATTTTATATCGCCTACTTTGTAATGGCTATCCCCTCGGGAGTACTTCTCAAGAAAGTGGGATTCAAGCGAGGTATTATGTATGGTTTTATGCTTACCGCCTTAGGAGCTTTCTTATTTGTTCCGGCAGCATTAGCCCGTCAGTTCGAGATATTCCTGGCCGGTCTGTTTTCCATCGGTACCGGATTAGCCATATTGCAAACTGCTGCTAATCCTTATGTCACTATTATCGGTCCTATTGATAGTGCCGCCAGACGAATCAGTATTATGGGAATATGCAATAAATTCGCAGGTATCGTCTCACCACTCATATTTGCTGCATTGATATTAAATGTTACCGACAAGGAGCTTTTTGCCACTATAGAATCGGGGACTTTAGACATAGTCACAAAGAACGCTATGCTTGACGAATTAATACAACGCGTCATTGTGCCTTATGCTGTTCTAGGCGTTATTTTACTGTTTACCGGTATCGGTATCCGTTACTCCATTCTGCCTGAAATCAACACAGACGAAGAAAACAGCACGGAAGATACAGGTAGCCACCATCACACCAGAAAAAGTATTTTCGACTTTCCTTACCTTATCTTGGGAGCAGTGGCTATATTTCTTCATGTAGGAACACAAGTTATCGCAATTGATACAATCATTAATTATGCCAATTCGATGGGTATGGACCTGCTCGAAGCTAAAACATTTCCCTCATATACATTGGCCTGTACTATGATTGGTTATCTGCTGGGGATCCTGTTAATACCCAAATATGTTTCACAAAAAAATGCACTTATAGGTTGTACCATCATCGGATTACTCCTTTCATTCGGAGTTGTATTTGCAGATTTTGAAGTAACTCTGTTCGGTCATCATGCCAATGCCTCCATTTTCTTTCTGAACGCATTGGGTTTCCCGAATGCTTTAATCTACGCAGGTATCTGGCCACTTTCCATTCATGGACTAGGGAAATTCACCAAAACCGGTTCCTCTCTTCTTATCATGGGATTATGTGGCAATGCCATTCTGCCTCTGATATATGGTCATCTGGCAGATATGTATAGTCTGCGTTTCGGTTATTGGGTATTGATTCCCTGTTTTTTATATTTGGTTTTCTTTGCAGTTAAAGGTCATAAAATAGACTCCTGGAAATAAATTAAAAACGAAATAATATGGAAAGACTCATCATAACAAATGGAAAACTCATCCTGCCAACAGGCATAGAAATGGGCCAAACATTGATATGCGAAAATGGAAAAATTGAGCAGATTATTCCCAATGGAAGCTATCAACCGCTCGTCGGTGACAAGGTAATAGACGCCCGTCAGAATTATGTTTCACCAGGATTCATCGACATGCATATCCACGGAGGAGGAGGACATGACTTCATGGATGGTACTGTTGAGGCTTTTCTCGGAGTGGCCGAGACACATGCCAAGTATGGTACTACCGCAATGGTTCCCACCACACTCACCAGCACTATTGAGGAGTTAATGACGACGTTTACCGTATATCGGAAAGCCAAAGAAATGAATATCAATGGTTCGCAGTTTATCGGTTTACATTTGGAAGGACCTTACTTTTCACCGAAACAATGTGGTGCGCAAGACCCGAACTTCCTGAAAAAGCCTCAAGCAGAAGAATATAATGCCATTCTGGAAGCCTCAAAAGATATTATCCGTTGGAGCGTAGCTCCTGAGTTGGAGGGTGCTCTAGCACTAGGGCAAACTCTGCAACAACATCATATTCTCCCCTCCATCGCTCATACCGACGCGATTTATGAAGAAGTTGAGAAAGCCTTTACAGCAGGTTATACACATGTGACCCACCTTTATTCGGCCATGTCATCAGTGACCCGCAAAAATGCTTTCCGCTATGCCGGAGTAGTAGAAGCCACCTACTTGATTGAAGATATGACAGTGGAGATTATTGCCGATGGCATACATCTTCCGAAACCCCTGCTCCAATTCGTATACAAGTTCAAAGGAGTTGATAAAACAGCCCTCTGCACTGATGCCATGAGAGGAGCGGGTATGCCGGACGGTGAATCGATATTAGGTAGCCTCAACAACGGTCAGAAAGTCATTATCGAAGACGGAGTGGCCAAAATGCCGGATCGGAAAGCTTTTGCCGGTAGTGTTGCAACAACCGACCGACTGGTTCGAACCATGATATATTTAGCCGGTGTTCCTCTCATTGACGCCGTCCGTATGATGAGCCTGACGCCCGCCCGTATTCTTCATATTGACAAAGAAAAAGGTTCTTTAGAAATCGGTAAGGATGCCGACATAGTCATTTTTGATAATCAAATAAATATAAATAATACAATATTAAAAGGCCATGTTATCTATACTAAATGAAACGAAGACCAAAGTTTTTCAGCAGGAACAATTAACAGTTCGAATTTTCCCGTCCATTCAAGAGATGGGCAGTGCAGCCGCAAAAGAAGTCGGCGACCAAATTTGTCGCTTATTGGAAAGCAAACCGGAAATAAATATGATTTTCGCCGCTGCCCCCTCACAAAATGAGTTTTTGAGTCATCTGATTCATGACAAACGCATCGACTGGACCAGAATAAACGCTTTTCATATGGATGAATACATCGGTATACATCCGGAAGCCCCACAAAGTTTTGGACATTTCCTTAGAATTCGTATCTTTGACAAAGTTCCTTTCAAGAAAGTCAACTATCTGAATGGCCTGGCGGAAAACCTTGAAGAGGAATGTCAGCGATATGCAGACTTGCTGACTAAGCACCCGGTTGACATCGTTTGTCTGGGAATTGGAGAAAATGGGCATATTGCTTTCAATGATCCGGATGTAGCAGACTTTAATGATCCCAAACTTGTGAAAGTAGTTGAGCTGGATCCAATATGTCGCCAACAGCAAGTCAATGAAAAATGCTTCATGACACTAGACTTAGTACCCAAAGAAGCTTTAACACTCACGATACCGGCTTTGCTAAAAGCTGAATGGATGTTTTGCATCGTCCCGTTCAAAAATAAAGCTCAAGCAGTCTATCAGACTGTTTATGGTGAAGTTTCAGAAAAATGTCCGGCCAGCATATTGCGAAGAAAAGAAAATTCTTCGTTATATTTGGATCCGGAAAGTGCAGAAAGAATTAATTTATAAAGGATTATGAAAAACAGAATCTCACTTCTTCTTATACTACTGGCTATCAGCTTCAGTATACACGCACAAAAAGTTATGCGGATCGGAATTATTGGTCTGGACACATCCCATTCCACCGCTTTCACCGAATTGATTAATAGTGGTTCGGATGAGACCTTTTCCAAAGGTTTTAGGGTAGTAGCAGCGTATCCGTACGGTTCAAAGACTATTCAATCCAGTTACGAACGAATCCCCGGATACATTGAAAAGGTCAAAGCAAATGGCGTGGAAATCACCTCATCAATAGCAGATTTACTGGAAAAAGTAGACTGTGTCCTTTTGGAAACCAATGATGGCAGACTACATTTGGAACAAGCCGTCGAGGTATTCAAATCAGGTAAGATATGCTATATTGACAAACCTATCGGAGCTACTTTAGGAGATGCAATCGCTATTTATGAAATGGCAGAAAAATACAATGCACCTGTTTTCTCCTCTTCTGCTCTTAGATTTACTCCTCAAAACCAGAAATTAAGAAATGGAGAATTTGGCAAAATCCTTGGAGCCGATTGTTATTCTCCTCACAAAGTGGAACCAACGCATCCGGATTTCGGTTTCTATGGTATTCATGGAGTAGAAACATTATACACAATTATGGGGACAGGATGCGAATCAGTCAACCGGATGTCTTCAGATAGAGGGGATGTAGTAGTAGGACGATGGAAAGATGGTAGAATCGGAACTTTCAGAGCGATTATAAAAGGACCGCAAATTTATGGTGGAACTGCCTATACTTCAAAAGGAGCAGTAGCCGCAGGAGGTTACCAAGGTTATAAAGCGCTTCTTGAGCAGATTCTTAAATACTTTCAAACAGGAATTTCACCTATATCCAAAGAAGAGACAATCGAAATATTCACTTTTATGAAAGCATCCAATATGAGTAAAGCAGAGAATGGAAGAATTGTCACATTGGAAGAAGCTTATCAAAAAGGTTTGAAAGATGCACGAAAACTAATCAAAACCTATAAAAAGTAAGAGAATGAAATCTATATATAAAGGGACTGCCATTATAGCAATTTTATTTATAGTCGTTTCTTGTTCTTTCTCGAAAAAGCAAGCTGCGAATAGGATGGAGACAAATGATCTACCCCAATTGGAAATAGTAGTACTCGATCCCGGACATTTCCATGCCAGCCTGCTTCAAAAAGAGACATTGACAGATGTCAGTGACACCATCCGGATATATGCCCCCGAAGGAACAGGCGTCAATCAATATCAGGAAAGCATTGATTCCTATAACCAGCGGGCGGAATCTCCTACGACATGGAAAAAACAAGTATATACCGGAGATGATTATCTCCAGAAAATGCTTGCCGATCATAAAGGTAATGTAGTAGTATTGGCTGGAAACAATCAAAAAAAGACGCGCTATATCATGGAGTCTATCAAAGCCGGATATCATGTCCTTGCCGATAAGCCACTGGCTATCAATCCACAGGATTTCAAGTTATTGACAGAAGCCTATCAACTCGCCAAAGAAAAGAATCTTCTTTTATACGATCTGATGACGGAACGATATGATATTCTCAATATCATAGAAAAAGAGCTTTTGCATCAGACGGAATTATTCGGAGATTTACAAAAAGGTTCACCGGACAATCCATCTGTCATAATGGAAAGCGTACATCATTTTTTCAAGACTGTTTCTGGCAAACCATTAACTCGCCCGGCATGGTATTATGATGTAGAGCAACAAGGAGAAGGCATTGCAGATGTTACAACACATCTGATCGACCTCATCAACTGGCAATGTTTTCCTGATGAAACGATTCATTATCAATCAGATGTCACTGTGAATACCGCCAAACACTGGCCAACTCCAATTACATTAACAGAGTTCAGTCAATCGACACAAATCGATTCTTTTCCCACTTATCTTAATCGATACATAAAAAACGATGTATTGGAAGTGATGGCAAACGGAAGCCTCAACTATACCGTTAAAGGGATTTGTATAGGAATGAAAGTCACATGGAATTATACTCCACCCACTAACGGAGGAGATACATTTACTTCCATAAAGAAAGGAAGTAAAGCCACTTTAAAAATCGTTCAGGATGAAAAAAATGGATTTGTAAAAGAGCTATATATACAGAAAGAACCGGACATTGACAATCGGACATTTGAAGCTCAATTACAAAAAACAGTGGAACAGCTTCAAATAACTTATCCGTTCTTATCTGTCAAAAACAAAAAGAATGGAACTTATCTGATTGACATACCACAGGAAAAACGGTTAGGACACGAAGAACATTTCAGCAAAGTGGCAAAGGCTTTCCTACATTATGTAGACAATAAGGATATGCCGGAATGGGAAAATGAAAATACACTAGCTAAATATTACATTACTACTACTGCTGTAGAAATGGCAAAGATAGGAAATAAATAAACAAAACAATAGGTGTTAGAAACAAGATGCAAATATTATAAAAATGAAGCCATGTTTCATGGCTTCATTCCTCATATCATGGGGACCCGATTCGATATCCTGCTCATTCATTCCGATATCGACCGATTGAATACACTTTGGGCAGATATCACCTATGAGCTGGAGCGATTGGATAAAATATTAAATCGTTTTGATCCTCATAGTGAAGTTTCCAAGATTAATAGTCATACTTCTCAAAGCAAGATTCAAATCAGCAAAGAGATGGAATCAATCTTACAGCTTTGCTCATACTATTACGAGAGCACTTCGCACTTATTCGACATTACATTAAAAGACTTCTCCAGAATACAACTTCATGAACATTCATGTATCTCCTTTACATCTCCTGATATTTCACTTGATTTTGGAGGTTTTGCCAAAGGATATGCTTTGAAGAAAATAAGAAGATTCATTGAACAGGAGAATATTAGTGATGCATTTGCTAATTTTGGAAACAGTTCGATCCTGGGTATAGGACATCATCCTTATGGAGATTGTTGGAAAGTCAGTTTTCTGAACCCGTACAATCAGTCTCTTCTAAAAGAATTCGATCTGCAGGATACAGCATTATCCACTTCCGGCAATACGTTACAATATACCGGACACATTATGAATCCGCTTACAGGCATATTTAATGAACAACGAAAAGCAAGTTCTATCCTGTCCCCCGACCCGTTGGAAGCCGAAGTTCTTAGTACGGTCTGGATGATTGCCAATGAACAGGAACAAAAAAAGATTTCAGAAAAGTTCAATAATATACAAGCAACCCTATACAATTTATGATATGAAAGAACATAAAGAAAAAGGAGTAGACTTAGGACTCAGACAATTCATCAAAAGCCTGGGATATGTTGCCGGAGGAACCGCATTATTGGCGACCACTCCTTGGCTGACTTCCTGTACTCCGGAGAAACTACAAGAGATCAAGCATGAGAAAGCACGAATCGCTTTGATTGGTACCGGGTCCAGAGGACAATACCACATCCATAACCTCAAAGAAATACCTCATGCACAAATTGTTGCCGTATGTGATAATTATGCCCCCAATCTTCAACAAGCATTGGAACTTTGTCCGGATGCTAAGTCATATACGGATTACCGCAAACTACTGGAATCGAAAGACATCGATGGAGTCATCATATCCACACCATTAAACTGGCATGCACCTATTGTATTGGATGCATTAGCTGCCGGCAAACATGTCTTTTGCGAGAAAGCAATGGCACGTACCCTTGACGAGTGCAAGGCTATCTATGACACTTACAACCAGTCAGACAAAGTCCTCTACTTTTGTATGCAGCGAATGTATGACGAGAAGTACATCAAGGGAATGCAGATGATCCATTCCGGTCTCATCGGAGATGTGGTAGGTCTTCGCTGTCACTGGTTCCGTAATGCAGACTGGCGTCGTCCGATTCCTTCACCAGAGCTGGAACGCAAGATTAATTGGAGATTATACAAAGAGAGCTCCGGAGGATTAATGACGGAATTAGCATGCCATCAGTTGGAAGTTTGTAACTGGGCAGCCCAAAAAATGCCGGAATCCATTATGGGAATGGGTGACATTGTATACTGGAAAGACGGACGGGAAGTTTATGATAGCGTCAATGTCACTTACAGATACTCGGATGGAGTTAAGATCGCATACGAATCATTGATTTCCAATAAATTCAACGGAATGGAAGACCAGATTCTGGGAAGTAAAGGAACCATGGAAATGGCAAAAGGTATTTATTACCTGGAAGAAGACCATTCTACTTCGGGCATCCGACAGCTGATTGACCAGGTAAAAGACAAGGTTTTTGCCGCCATCCCGACAGCAGGTCCCAGTTGGCGACCGGAAACAAAAATGGAGTACACACCACACTTTATCATTGATGGAGATATTCACGTAAACAGTGGATTGAGTATGATCGGAGCAGACAAAGACGGTTCGGACATTATCCTGTCTTCTTTCTGCCAGTCGTGTATCACCGGAGAGAAAGCACAGAATGTAGTGGAAGAAGCATATTGTTCAACGGTTCTTTGTTTACTTGGAAATCAGGCAATGGATGAACAACGCCATATCCTCTTCCCCGACGAATATAAAATACCCTATATGAAATTCTAAACTATGAAAGATATTATTATCACCTCAAAAAAGTTGAAACAAGAAAGGAATATCTTTCTTCTAAGTTTCCTGCTTGCATTTATCATCAATGTAATTGCAATCATTATCTATTCCCGCCCATGGATTGAAATAATATCCCAAATCGGGTATGTCATCGTGATTAGTTTTTTCATCTATCTCATATTATGGATTCCCCGAGGAATCCTGATATTCTTGAGTCACCTTTTCCGAAGAAAAAAATAAGAGATTTACGTTTTTTGAAGGAGAATTGACGGAAATACTCATTCACATATTCTAATAACAACCTAATTTTGGAGAAAAATAGATACTATGACAACAAGAAGAGATTTTATCAAAAAAACAGTAGCAGGTACAGCTGCACTCTCATTAGGAAGCATACTTCCAGGATTCGGTTCAAGCCGTTATCAAGATATTCTGGGAGCTAACGAAAAAATACGTATCGGAGTCATTGGAGTGAACTCGAGAGGTAAGGCCCTGGCGCAAGGATTTGCCAAACTTCCAGATTGTGAAGTTACTTACATTTGTGATGTAGACTCAAGAGCATTAGAAAAATGTCAGGCTGCTATCCACAAAATTACCGGACGTACTCCCAAAGGAGAAAAAGACATTCGTAAGATGTTAGAGTCGAACGATTTTGAAGCAGTGGTGATTGCTACCCCTGACCATTGGCATGCCAAAGCAGCCATTATGGCTATGCAGGCCGGAAAGCATGTTTATCTGGAAAAACCTACCAGTCATAATCCGGCAGAAAATGAAATGCTGATTCGAGCCGCTTTGAAATATAACCGGATTGTTCAAGTGGGTAACCAACGCCGCTCATTTCCCAATGTAATTAAAGCTATGGAGGAAATAAAATCCGGTTCTATCGGAAAAGTGAGATATGCCAAATCTTGGTATGTCAATAATCGCCCTTCCATTGGAACAGGGAAAGTTGTTCCTGTACCTGATTATCTGGATTGGGATTTATGGCAAGGTCCTGCCCCACGTGTTGCAGATTTCAAAGATAATTTCATCCATTATAACTGGCATTGGTTCTGGAATTGGGGAACAGGTGAAGCGCTCAACAATGGAACCCACTTTGTTGATATACTCCGCTGGGGACTGGGCGTAGATTATCCTACAAAGGTTGATTCTATCGGAGGTCGGTATCGTTTTCAGGACGACTGGCAAACTCCTGACACACAACTTATCACCTTCCAATTTGGTGACGAAGCATCTTTTTCATGGGAAGGACGTAGTTGTAATACGATGCCGGTAGACGGATATGGAGTAGGAACCGCATTTTATGGAGAAACCGGAACTCTCTTCATTGGCGGTGGCAATGAATATAAAATTACAGATATAAAAGGTAAAACGATTAAAGAGGTAAAAAGTGATTTAAAATTTGAGACCGGCAATCTGTTGAATCCATCCGAAAAGCTGGATGCCTTCCACTTCCGAAACTGGTTTGATGCCATTCGCAAAGGAACAAAGTTAAATTCCGGAATTGTAGATGCCTGTATCAGTACCCAGTTGGTACAATTAGGTAATATTGCCCAACGTGTCGGACATTCATTACAGATTGATCCGGGAAGCGGACGAATTCTTAACGATTTGGAAGCCAATAAACTTTGGAGAAGAGAGTACGAAAAAGGTTGGGAAATACGGGTTTAAATCATGTACCCATTTCTCGTTTTTTCATTAGGTTATAATTTTACAGAAAGGCATGTCTTTGATAGGATATGCCTTTCTGTTTTCCTTCCGTAAAGCTGATTTATACCCTTTTAACACACGGAATATTCACCGTTTTTCATCGAAATCTCTTTTATTTTTGTATTTTTGCGTGCGTATGCGTTAAAATTATAGTATATACGAATTTTATGAGTGACGAAATCAACGAGATAACGGAAGAACATTCAGACTACAAACCGGCGGACGCGCGGGACGAAAGCGTAAAACATCAGTTAACAGGCATGTACCAGAATTGGTTTCTGGACTATGCTTCATATGTTATTCTGGAACGTGCCGTACCCCACATCAATGACGGTTTAAAGCCTGTGCAACGTCGTATCCTGCATTCTATGAAACGTCTGGATGACGGGCGGTATAACAAAGTGGCAAATATTGTGGGACACACCATGCAGTTCCACCCGCATGGGGATGCTTCTATCGGGGATGCCTTGGTACAGTTGGGACAGAAAGACCTGTTGATTGACTGTCAGGGTAACTGGGGTAATATCCTCACCGGAGACGGTGCGGCTGCTCCCCGTTATATCGAGGCGCGTTTATCCAAGTTTGCGCTGGATGTTGTCTTCAATCCCAAAACTACCGAATGGAAATTGTCATACGACGGACGAAATAAGGAACCAGTCACTCTTCCTGTGAAATTCCCGTTATTACTGGCGCAGGGAGTGGAAGGTATCGCCGTTGGACTTTCTTCCAAGATATTGCCGCATAACTTCAACGAACTTTGTGATGCTTCCATCAGTTACCTGCGTGGAGAGGAATTCCAACTATATCCCGATTTCCAGACAGGCGGCTCGATTGACGTAGCCAAATACAACGACGGAGAACGTGGCGGAGCAGTGAAAGTACGTGCCAAGATCAACAAGATTGATAACAAAACACTTGCAATCACAGAGATCCCTTATGGGAAAACCACTTCAACAGTGATCGACTCTATCCTAAAAGCTGTTGATAAAGGAAAAATCAAAATTCGCAAGGTAGATGACAACACAGCTGCCAACGTAGAAATATTAGTGCATCTGGCACCAGGTACATCATCGGACAAAACAATCGATGCATTGTACGCATTCACCGATTGCGAAGTAAGTATCTCACCCAACTGCTGCGTGATTGATGACAGCAAACCTCATTTCCTCACTGTCAGCAAAGTCTTGAGAAAGTCGGCAGACAACACGCTGGATTTGCTAAAGCAGGAGCTGGAAATCAAGAAAAACGAAATACTGGAAGCGTTGCACTTTGCTTCGCTCGAAAAGATATTTATCGAAGAACGCATCTATAAGGACAAAGAGTTCGAACAATCCAAAGATATGGACGCTGCTTGTGCTCATATTGACGAACGCCTGACGCCTTATTATCCGAAATTTATCCGCGAAGTAACCAAAGAGGATATTCTCAAACTGATGGAAATCAAAATGGGGCGTATTCTGAAATTCAACTCGGACAAAGCGGATGAACTGATTGCCAAGATGAAAGAAGAAGTGGCCGAGATTGATAATCATCTGGCTCACATCGTAGATTATACCGTCAACTGGTATCAGATGTTGAAAAACAAATACGGCAAGAACTTCCCGCGCCGTACGGAACTGCGTAACTTCGACACCATCGAAGCTGCCAAAGTAGTAGAAGCAAACGAAAAACTTTATATCAACCGCGAAGAAGGATTTATCGGAACAGCCTTGAAAAAAGACGAGTTCGTAGCATGTTGTTCGGATATCGATGATGTCATTATCTTCTTCCGCGACGGTAAGTATATCGTTACTCCTGTTGCCGACAAGAAATTCGTCGGCAAAAACGTTCTTTATGTCAATGTATTCAAGAAGAACGATAAACGTACGATCTACAATGTAGCCTACCGCGACGGAAAAGAAGGAACGACATACGTAAAACGTTTCGCCGTGACCTCTGTAGTTCGCGACCGCGAATATGATGTCACACAGGGAACTCCCGAATCACGGATTACCTATTTCAGCGCCAATCCGAATGGAGAAGCCGAAATCATCAAGGTGACACTGAAACCGAATCCGCGTGTACGTCGTATCATTTTCGAGCATGACTTCAGTGAGGTCAGCATCAAGGGACGTCAGGCACGAGGCGTGATTCTTACCCGCTTGCCGGTACATAAGATATCCCTGAAACAAAAAGGAGGTTCTACGCTCGGTGGACGTAAAGTATGGTTTGACCGTGACATACTCCGCCTCAACTATGACGGACGAGGTGAATATCTGGGTGAATTCCAAAGCGACGACAGCATATTGATTGTTCTGAACAACGGTGATTTCTATACTACCAACTTCGACTTGAGCAACCACTATGAAGATAATGTAAGCATCGTGGAGAAGTTTGATCCTAACAAGATATGGACTGCCGCGCTTTACGATGCCGACCAACAGAATTATCCGTATCTGAAACGTTTCTGTTTTGAGGCCTCCAACCGTAAACAGAACTACTTGGGAGAAAATAAGAACAACCGTCTGATTCTGCTGACCGACGAGTACTATCCTCGTCTGGAAGTCATATTTGGCGGACACGACAATTTCCGTGATCCGTTGAATATCGATGCGGATGAATTCATTGCTGTCAAAGGTTTCAAAGCCAAGGGAAAACGTATTACTACCTATGCAGTGGAGACAATCAATGAGCTTGAACCAACTCGCTTCCCCGAACCCTCACAAGAACAACAGGAAGTTCCTGAAGAGGAGCCGGAAAATCTGGATCCGGACAGCGGCAAGAGCGAAGGCGATATTATTGATGAAATCACCGGGCAGATGAAATTATTCTGATGAAGAAAAAACTAATATACTTGGGGCTGACAGGTTGCATCCTGTTCGCCCTTTGCACAAGATTACAAGCGCAGATCGACAGTCTGCAAGCCCATCGGTATGTAACACGTGCCACCATGTATGGTGTCGGATTTACTAACGTTTTCGACACCTATCTTTCACCGCAGGAATACAAAGGAATCGACTTCCGTGTTTCCCGTGAATTGATTCGGATGACCAAGTTGTTTGATGGAAATGTATCTGTGCAGAACTTCTTTCAGGCAAACATCAGCTATACGCACAACCGGGCCGATAACAATAACACTTTCTCCGGATTAGTCAACTGGAACTATGGATTACATTACCAGTTCCGCCTGACAGATAATTTCAAATTATTAGCCGGAGGATTGATAGATGTCAACGGAGGCTTTGTCTATAATCTCCGGAACACCAACAATCCGGCATCCGCACGGGCATACGTCAATCTGGATGCCTCCGGAATGGCTATTTGGCACCTGAAAATCAAACGGTATCCGATGGTGCTTCGTTATCAGGTCAATCTGCCGGTTATGGGAGTGATGTTCTCTCCCCACTACGGACAATCTTATTACGAGATATTCTCTTTGGGAAATTCGAGTGGAGTAATAAAATTTACCTCCCTGCACAATCAACCTTCGTTGCGACAGATGCTCTCCGTCGACCTGCCGATAGGATATACCAAAATGCGCTTCAGCTACCTGGCTGATTTGCAGCAATCCAACGTTAACAATATCAAGACACATACCTACTCACACGTATTCATGGTAGGATTTGTGAAAGACCTATACCGTATCCGAAATAAGAAAGGAACCGCTCTTCCTTCATCGGTTAGAGCTTACTAAGAGAACAAAATTTAATGTTGAAACTTCAAGTGAGAGATCAATTAATGATGAGAAATAAGATTAGACAAATACTTTGGCTGCTCTGCTGCCTTCCGGTGCTGACTGGTTGCATTGGGGAAGATGACTACGCCAATGATCCCAGAGGTAATTTCGAACAACTATGGAAGATCATTGACGAACAGTATTGTTTCCTGGATACGAAAGGTATTGACTGGGATGCTGTTCATGACGAATACAGCAAACTGATTATTCCGTCAATGTCTAATGATGACCTGTTCGACATCCTAAGCCAAATGCTTTATATCTTGAAAGACGGGCATGTCAATCTATCTTCTGCCAGTCGTATTTCTTATTACGATGCATGGTATCAGGGCTACCCTTGGAATTATAGAGAAGATATTCTTTATAACTATTATCTGGGTAGTGCCAATTCAGGCTATCGCACATCCGCTGGTCTTAAATATAAAATATTCGACAATAACATAGGATACATACGTTATGAAAGTTTCAGTGCCGGAGTTGGAGATGGCAATTTGGATGAGGTCCTTTACTATTTACAAATCTGCAATGGACTAATTATCGATGTCCGTGATAACGGAGGAGGTAATCTAACCAATTCTTCACGCATAGCTGCCCGGTTCACTGATAAACTGGCATTAACAGGATATATCCAACATAAGACAGGTCCGGGACACAATGATTTCTCAGAGATGGAACCCATTTATTTAGAACCCTCCAACAGTATTCGTTGGCAAAAAAAGGTCGTGATACTAACCAATCGTCGATGTTATAGTGCCACAAATGATTTTGTTAACATAATGCGCAGTTTAAACAATGATAACGAGGATAAAAGAATCATCCAGCTGGGCGATCAGACTGGTGGTGGATCAGGGCTGCCATTTTCATCAGAATTACCCAATGGCTGGAGCGTCCGCTTCTCTGCCAGCCCCCACTTTGATAAGTATGGAAAGTCATTGGAAGATGGAATAAAACCTGATGTATACGTAAACATGGATAAGATTCTGGAAGAAGGGATAGAGCAGGGTGACATAGAATCACAAAAGAAAGATCCACTGATTGAAAAGGCATTCGAAATCTTAAGTGAATAACTTTATTGCCGAATTATTTGCCAAATCAGAAAATCTTCCTATCTTTGCACCGCTAAACAAAAAAGCTACACATGCGGATGTGGCGTAATTGGTAGCCGCGCCAGACTTAGGATCTGGTGCCGTGAGGCGTGTAGGTTCGAGTCCTATCATCCGCACTAAAAATAAACTAGAAGCCTTCAAGATACTATCTTGGAGGCTTTTTAATTGGTTAGACATGAATAAACATCAACTTTGCTGCATCGGTCACATCACATTAGACAAAGTAGTCACTCCCCAAAACACTGTCTATATGCCGGGAGGAACGGCTTTTTATTGTTCACATGCCATCCGCCATTTTAACGACATCGATTACGCTTTAGTAACAGCAGTTGGTGCCACTGAAATGAACGTCGTGGAGCAACTACGTGAAATGGGTATTCATGTAACCGCCCTGCCAAGCAAATATTCCGTATACTTCGAGAATATCTATGGCGCCAATCCGGACGACCGTACTCAACGTGTATTAGCGAAAGCCGATCCGTTCACTGCCGGTCAGCTGAAAGATATAGATGCGCAAATCTACCATCTCGGCTCTCTGCTGGCAGACGACTTCTCGTTGGAAGTAATCAAAGAACTATCTCAAAGAGGGTTGATTGCAGTAGACTCACAAGGCTATTTACGTGAAGTGCGTGACACTCACGTCTATCCGGTGGACTGGACAGATAAGCGGGAAGCTTTGCAATATATCCATTTCCTGAAAGTCAACGAGCACGAGATGGAAGTGCTGACAGGTCTTTCCGATCCGCATGAAGCTGCCCGTCAATTATATGAATGGGGCGTGAAAGAAGTGCTTGTCACCTTGGGAAGCATGGGATCACTCATTTTCAACGGAAAAGACTTCTATCGTATTCCGGCATATAAACCCAAAGAAGTGGTAGATGCAACAGGGTGTGGAGACACATATACCATCGGATATCTATACCAACGGGTATCAGGTGTCGGCATCGAAGAAGCAGGACGTTTTGCAGCAGCCATGTCAACTTTAAAAATAGAGAAATCAGGTCCTTTCAATGGCAGCAAAGAAGATGTCATTCAATGTATGACCACTGCGGAACAGATGTTTTAAAACAGGGAATCATAAAACGAACAGCGTATATATAGGATATACCTCCCCCGACGGGTAATCCTCATCCCATTATTCAGGCACGAACAACACCGGTTCGTGCCTGACTTTTTTCAACAGTCACCTCTCTTTTAGTGTTAAAATCAACCATTCCCTTTTTTTTCCAAAATCTTTTTTGAATTTCGTTTGTTTCCTTTGTTACTCTTGCCAAAAGACGGCAGAAAAAAGACTTCAACCTAAATAATAACAAATGGAAAAATTTAATGCAATGAGGACTAGACTTTTACAACATCTTCAGAAAAAAGCCATCAGGTCAAAGAGCATCATGACGCTTGTTTGCCTGCTACTGGCCTCTGCATCAGCCTTTGCACAGACAAAGACGGTGACAGGAACAGTGACGGACGCTGCCAATGAACCATTGATCGGCGCATCGGTACTCGTACAAGGAACTTCCACCGGAACCATCACGGACATGGACGGTAAATATTCAATCTCTGTCACTCCGGAGGACGTACTGGCATTTTCATACGTGGGGATGACTTCGCAAACCATTAAAGTGGGGACACAGAACGTCATCAATGTCACTTTAAAAGAAGATTCACAAGTACTAGCCGAAACAGTCGTTATCGGATACGGTAGTGCAAAGAAAAGAGACTTGACAGGTTCTATCACCAATATCAAAGGAGAAGAGTTAGCCAACAAACCGGCAATGAATCCGCTATCTTCCCTTCAGGGGAAAGTGGCAGGTGTGCAGATTGTAAACTCCGGACGAGCCGGATCGGACCCGGAAATCCGTATTCGCGGAACAAACTCCATCAACGGATATAAACCGCTGTACATTGTCGACGGATTATTCAATGACAACATCAATTTCCTGAATCCGGAGGACATCGAATCCATGGAAATCCTGAAAGACCCGTCATCTCTGGCTATCTTCGGTGTTCGCGGTGCGAATGGTGTTATCATCATTACCACAAAAAAAGCCAAAGAGGGACAGACACTGGTCAATATCAATACTTCTTTCGGTTTCAAGAAAGTGGTAGATAAAGTGAAATTGGTGAATGGTTCACAATTCAAGGAACTATATAACGAACAGCTCGCCAATCAGAAAGATGACCCTTTCGATTATACCGGCTGGGATGCCAATACCGACTGGCAAGACGAAATTTTCCAGACTGCTTTCATTACAAACAATAACATCAGTATTACAGGGGCTTCGCCCAAACATAGTTTCTATCTGGGTGTAGGCTACTCTTACGAACAAGGCAACATCGAGCATGAGAAATTCAGTAAGGTAACCATCAACGCAAGTAATGATTATAAGATTACGGACTTTTTGAAAGTCGGTTTCCAATTCAACGGTGCACGTATGCTTCCTGCTGATTCCAAACAGGTATTGAATGCCCTGCGTGCAACTCCTATCGCTCCGGTGTATAACAACGAATACGGATTATATACGGCTCTGCCCGAATTCCAGAAAGCGCAGATCAACAACCCGATGGTAGACGTCGAATTAAAAGCGAATACTACCAAAGCGGAAAACTACCGGGCATCCGGTAACATTTATGGTGAGGTAGACTTCCTGAAACATTTCACGTTCAAAGCGATGTTCTCCATGGATTATGCGTCGAACAACGGACGGACATATACACCGATCGTAAAAGTATACGATGCCGCTGTCAACGGAGGGATCTCTACTTTGGGAACAGGCAAGACCGAGGTCAGCCAGTTTAAAGAGAATGAAACAAAAGTTCAGAGTGACTACCTGTTGACATACACCAACAGCTTTGATAATGGAAATCATAACCTGACAGCTACCGCCGGTTTTACTACCTATTATAATTCGTTGAGCCGATTGGACGGAGCACGCAAGCAGGGGGTCGGACTGGTTATTCCGGATAATCCGGACAAATGGTTTGTCAGCATCGGCGATGCAGCTACCGCTACCAATGGAAGTACTCAATGGGAACGCAGTACATTATCCGTACTTGCACGCGTGATCTACAACTATAAAGGCAAATACTTGTTCAACGGTTCTTTCCGCCGGGATGGTTCTTCCGCTTTCTCCTATACAGGAAATGAATGGCAGAACTTCTTCTCGCTGGGTGGAGGTTGGTTGATGTCCGAAGAAGAATTTATGAAAGACATCAAATGGCTGGATATGTTGAAAATCAAAGCATCTTACGGTACGTTAGGAAACCAGAACCTGGATAAAGCCTATCCTGCCGAACCCTTATTGACCAATGCTTATTCGGCCGTATTCGGTAAACCGTCCATCATTTATCCCGGATACCAGCTTGCCTATCTTCCTAATCCTAACCTGCGTTGGGAAAAAGTAGAAGCCTGGGAAGCCGGATTTGAAACGAACCTGCTTCGCAACCGCTTGCATTTTGAGGGTGTTTACTATAAGAAGAATACCAAAGATTTGTTAGCCGAAGTTCCCGGAATTTCCGGAACTATCCCCGGTATCGGAAACTTGGGAGAGATTCAGAATAAAGGAGTGGAAATGGCTGTAACCTGGCGCGATCAGATTGGTGATTGGGGATATTCCGTCAGTGCCAACCTGACTACTATCAAGAATGAGGTAAAAAGTCTTGTTCAGGAAGGATATTCCATCATTGCCGGAGATAAGCAGCAAAGTTACACAATGGCAGGTTATCCTATCGGATATTTCTACGGTTACAAAGTGGCAGGCGTTTATCAGTCACAAGCGGATATTGACGCATCACCCAAAAATACACTGGCTACCGTTACCCCCGGTGACCTGAAATTCGCCGATGTGAACGGTGACGGAGAAATCACCCCGGAAGACCGTACCATGATAGGCAACCCGACTCCAAAGGTCACTTACGGTTTTTCTCTCGGAGTAGACTACAAGAATTGGTCGTTAGGCATCGACATGATGGGACAAGGCGGAAACAAGATTTTCCGTACATGGGATAACTACAATTTTGCCCAGTTCAACTACTTGGAACAACGTTTGGACCGCTGGCACGGAGAAGGTACGTCCAACACCCAACCGTTGCTGAACACCAAACATTCTATCAATAACTTGAATTCCGACTATTACATTGAGGACGGCAAATTCTTCCGTATCCGCAACGTACAGTTAGCGTATACGTTCGACAAGAGCTTAATTGCCAAAATACGTCTGCAAGCTCTGAAAGTCTATGTCAACATACAGAACCTGAAGACATGGAAACATAACACCGGATATACTCCCGAACTTGGAGGAACTGCCACCGCATTCGGAGTAGATAACGGTAGTTATCCTGTACCTGCAGTCTACACCTTCGGCATTAACCTAACATTCTAGTGACAAGGTGCCACTGCCAGTTTTCCATACGGAACACAACTTTAATCTTTAAAACTATCATTATATGAAACTGAATAAATATATATTTGCAACCCTTATTACTTCAACTACATTATTTCTAGGTAGCTGTAGTGACTTTCTGGATCGTAGTCCGCAAGGACAGTTCACGGAAGATGACAATCCGAACGCTCTGGTCAACGGTAAGATTTATAATGTCTATACGATGATGCGTAACTATAATGTGACAGCCGGCCCTCCTGCTTTTGCCATCCACTGTTTTCGTTCGGAAGATTCGGAAAAAGGAAGTATTGCCAGCGATGGCTCTGATGTAGCCGAAATGTATGATGATTTTGTGTATACACCGACCAACGGCCTACTGGGTGCTTATTGGGGACAGAATTATGCCATCATCTACCAATGTAATGAGATTCTTGATGCCATTGCAGAAAAAGAAACAGCCGGACAAACAGAAACTGAAGACATCATCAATAAGGGAGAGGCCTCTTTCTTCCGCGCTTATTGCTACTTCAATCTGGTAAGAGCTTTCGGCGAAGTTCCTCTGGTGACTTATAAAATCAACGACGCTTCGGAAGCCAATATCCCGAAGACAAGTGCTGATAAAATCTATGAGCAAATTGACAAAGACCTGAAAACAGCAGAAGAGTCATTGCCGGAAACATGGAGCAGCGAATACACCGGACGACTGACTTGGGGAGCTGCCCGTTCCTTACACGCGCGTACTTATATGATGCGCAACGACTGGAACAATATGTACACAGCCTCCACCGACGTCATCAGAAAGGGGCTCTACAACTTAAAGACTCCGTATAATGAGATTTTCACGGATGATGGTGAAAATAACGGAGGTTCTATATTCGAGTTGCAATGTACAGCTACTGCCGCTCTTCCTCAAAGTACCGTTATCGGTAGCCAGTTCTGTGAAGTACAAGGCGTACGCGGAGCAGGTCAATGGGACTTGGGCTGGGGATGGCACATGGCAACAGAGTATATGGCGCAAGCCTACGAACAGGGTGATCCACGCAAAAACTCCACCCTACTCTACTTCCGCCACTCGGACAGCGATCCTATCACTCCGGAAAATACCAACGAGCCATACGGTGAATCTCCGGTTTCTCCGGCAATAGGTGCTTACTTTAACAAGAAAGCCTATACCGACCCGGCTTTGCGTAAAGAATATACCAACAAAGGATTCTGGGTAAACATTCGTCTGATCCGCTACGCAGATGTACTGCTGATGGGAGCCGAATCAGCTAATGAAAAAGGTATTCCGGGTGAAGCAATCGACTATTTGGAACAAGTACGCGCACGCGCCAGAGGCACCAATACCAATATATTACCTAAAGTGACGACTACCGATCAGGGAGAATTGCGTGAAGCCATCCGCCACGAACGCCGTGTGGAATTAGGGTTGGAATTCGACCGTTTCTATGACCTCGTTCGTTGGGGCATTGCAAAAGAAGTGTTGCACGCAGCCGGTAAAACCAATTATCAGGACAAAAACGCACTGCTTCCACTGCCGCAGACAGAGATCGACAAGTCTAAAGGAGTGTTAGTACAGAACCCCGACTACCAATAAGAAAGTTCCTCGGTGCCGAACGGTTGTTTCCTCGGTGCCGAAACTACTGTTCCTCGGTGTCGAACAATGTCCTCCTCGGTGCCGAACATTCAACGCATCAGGAGGACTTTATATGAATAGAGATAAAATTAACTATAATAATATGATATACAAAAAGTTAAGTCTATCCGTCCTGTTGTTTGCTGCAGGTTTTCTAACCGCGTCGGCACAAAAGTCGCCACAGGATATGGATCGTTTCATCGACGTATTGATGAATAAAATGACGCTGGAAGAAAAAATCGGACAGTTAAACCTTCCCGTCACCGGAGAGATCACTACGGGACAAGCTAAAAGCAGCGACATTGCCGCAAAAATCAAGAAAGGCGAAGTGGGAGGATTGTTCAATCTGAAAGGAGTAGAGAAAATACGTGAAGTACAGAAACAAGCTGTGGAAGATTCACGGCTGGGCATTCCGTTATTGTTCGGGATGGACGTTATTCACGGATACGAAACGATGTTCCCTATCCCGCTCGGTTTGTCTTGCACCTGGGACATGACAGCCATTGAAGAGTCTGCCCGCATTGCAGCCGTAGAGGCAAGTGCTGATGGAATCTCATGGACTTTCAGCCCGATGGTGGATATTTCACGCGACCCTCGTTGGGGACGCGTATCCGAAGGTAGTGGCGAAGACCCGTTTCTCGGTGCCATGATTGCCGAAGCGATGGTACGCGGCTATCAGGGGAAAAACATGGAACGGAATGACGAAATCATGGCCTGCGTAAAACACTTTGCGTTATATGGGGCAGGCGAAGCCGGCCGCGACTATAACACCGTGGATATGAGCCGCCAACGAATGTTCAATGATTATATGCTGCCGTATGAAGCAGCCGTTGAAGCGGGTGTAGGTAGCGTGATGGCTTCTTTTAATGAAGTAGACGGTATTCCGGCCACTGCCAATAAATGGCTGATGACGGATATTCTCCGCGGACAGTGGGGATTCAACGGTTTTGTGGTAACTGATTATACCGGCATTTCAGAAATGATCGATCACGGTATCGGTGATCTTCAGACAGTATCCGCCCGTGCCATCAACGCCGGAGTGGATATGGATATGGTAAGCGAGGGTTTTGTAGGGACACTGAAGAAATCCGTTCAGGAAGGAAAAGTCTCTATGGAAACATTGAATACGGCTTGCCGTCGTATTCTGGAAGCCAAATATAAACTGGGATTGTTTGATAATCCTTATAAATATTGCGATCCGAAACGTCCGGCACGCGACATCTTTACCAAAGCGCATCGTGATGCAGCCCGCAGAATTGCAGCAGAAAGTTTCGTTCTTCTGAAGAATGACAGTCCCGACGGTAATCCGAACGGAAATCCGTTGTTGCCTTTCAACCCTAAAGGAAATATTGCAGTAATCGGTCCGTTGGCAAACAGCCGTAGCAATATGCCGGGTACATGGAGCGTAGCAGCTGTGCTCGACCGTTGCCCTTCTTTGGTAGAAGGATTGAAAGAGATGACAGCCGGAAAAGCGAATATCATGTACGCTAAAGGAAGCAACCTGATTAGTGATGCAAGTTACGAAGAACGGGCAACTATGTTCGGCCGTTCCCTGAACCGTGACAACCGCACCGACCAGCAGTTGTTGGACGAAGCATTGAACGTAGCCCGTCGGTCGGATATCATCATCGCAGCGCTAGGCGAATCTTCTGAAATGAGCGGTGAAAGCAGCAGTCGTACAGACTTGAATATTCCCGACGTACAACAGAATCTGTTGAAAGAACTTTTAAAGACAGGCAAACCGGTGGTACTGGTGTTATTCACCGGACGTCCGCTTACGCTGAACTGGGAACAGGAGCATGTGCCTGCCATTCTGAATGTATGGTTCGGAGGTAGTGAAGCCGCTTACGCCATTGGTGACGCCCTCTTCGGTTACGTCAATCCGGGTGGTAAACTGACTATGACTTTCCCGAAGAATGTCGGCCAGATACCTCTTTATTATGCGCACAAAAATACCGGACGCCCATTGAAAGATGGCAAATGGTTCGAGAAATTCCGCAGCAACTATCTCGATGTGGATAATGATCCGCTTTATCCGTTCGGTTACGGCCTTTCTTATACGACGTTCTCTTACAGCGACATCGACTTGAGTCATTCTTCCATGGACATGAACGGTTCGTTGACCGCGGCAGTGGAGGTTACCAATACCGGAACATGGCCCGGCTCGGAAGTGGTACAGCTTTATATCCGCGACGTTGTGGGTAGCAGTACCCGTCCCGTCAAAGAGCTGAAAGGTTTCCAAAAGATATTCCTGGAACCGGGAGAAATGAAGATTGTCCGTTTCAAGATTGCTCCGGAAATGCTTCGATACTATAATTATGACTTGCAACTGGTTGCCGAACCGGGCGACTTTGAAGTGATGATCGGTACGAACAGCCGTGATGTGAAAACCGCGAAGTTCACGTTAAACTAAACTTTTATCACCTTGATTATGAACGATAAATATAAAAGAATAATAGAAATGAGTGCACTTCCGCTCATGTTACTATTTCTATCCGCCGTTGCCCTGACTTTCCAGAGCTGTAAAGGGAAAAGCAAAAGCAACAACCTTTCCACAGCCACCGACTCGTTATCGGACGACGCCCTGATGGATACCGTCCAGCGACGGACTTTCCTCTATTTCTGGGAAGGTGCCGAGCCGAATAGCGGCTTAGCTCCCGAACGTTATCATGTGGACGGCGTTTATCCAGAAAACGATGCCAACGTAGTCACTTCCGGCGGCAGCGGTTTCGGCATCATGGCTATCCTTGCGGGAATCGACCGCGGTTACGTCACCCGCGAAGAGGGACTGGCACGAATGGAACGCATCGTTTCTTTCCTCGAAAAGGCAGACCGTTTCCACGGAGCCTACCCTCATTGGTGGTATGGTGATACGGGCAAAGTGAAACCATTCGGCCAGAAAGATAATGGGGGCGATCTGGTAGAGACCGCTTTCCTCATCCAAGGGCTGCTGGCCGTACACCAATATTACATCAACGGAAACGAGAAAGAGAAAGCCCTCGCCCAACGGATCGACCAGATTTGGCGGGATGTCGACTGGAACTGGTATCGGCAAGGCGGGCAAAACGTTCTTTACTGGCATTGGAGTCCGACGTATGGCTGGGAAATGAATTTCCCTGTACACGGCTACAACGAATGTATGATTATGTATATTCTTGCCGCCGCTTCTCCTACCCATGGGGTACCTGCGGCTGTCTATCATGACGGTTGGGCACAGAACGGAGCCATCGTTTCTCCGCATAAAGTGGAAGGAATCGAGTTGCACCTCCGCTATCAGGGCACCGAAGCCGGACCGCTTTTCTGGGCTCAATACTCTTTCCTCGGACTTGACCCGGTGGGACTGAAAGATGAATACTGCCCCAGCTACTTCCACGAAATGCGCAACCTGACACTAGTCAACCGTGCTTACTGCATCCGCAACCCTAAACATTACAAAGGTTTCGGACCGGATTGTTGGGGACTGACTGCCAGCTACTCCGTCGATGGATATGCGGCTCATTCGCCCAATGAGCAGGAGGACAAAGGAGTAATCTCCCCTACCGCCGCACTTTCATCCATTGTCTATACACCGGAATATTCAATGCAGGTAATGCGCCATTTGTATGGCATGGGAGATAAAGTGTTCGGTCCTTTCGGATTCTACGATGCTTTCAGCGAAACGGACAATTGGTATCCGCAACGTTATCTGGCTATCGACCAGGGTCCTATTGCTGTCATGATCGAAAACTACCGGACCGGATTATTATGGAACCTTTTCATGAGCCATCCCGACGTACAGGCCGGATTAACCAAACTTGGTTTTAACACCAACAAGCAAGACGTGAGACAGAAATAAGAGGGAATCCCGGTGTGCGGAAGTGGTCTACTGGCCACCTCCACCACCGGTGTTTCCACCTCCTCCGCCGCCACCTTTCACATCGTCATTGTCGATGCTTCGTGCGGCTTTCTTCACACTGGCTTTCAACTCACCAAGCCGATAGCTAATACTGAAACCGTAATACCGGCTCGGATATTTGCTCGAACTCTTCGAAATAAAGTTAGCTCCTTCTGTGTGGTTATTGTAAGTTCTGTATTTCTCCAGAACATTGCTGCAATAAATATTCAAAGAAAGACGTTCTTCTTTCAGGAAAGAACGGCTCAATCCCAAACTATAATAACTATATCCTGAACCTTTTCCCTGCAAACTGATTCGGGGTGTGCTACCTCCGCCGTTCAGGCTCAAACGTACTTTTCCCGGTAAGGTCTGCTGAATTCCTCCATAAGCAGAAGCATTCCATCCATAATTGTGCAACTCTTGGGCAGGACTCCGCAAATCGCTATAATTGCCACGTCCATTGACGTAAATTCTCGTTTTAGGAGAAGCGTTCCAGTTCAAATAAAAGTTCAATCCTGTTTCCCGGCTCTTTCCGATATTACCGTATGTGCTATACAGTGCACCGTAGGGAGCTTTATGCCCATCTTCAAAGATTTCTCCGTCTTTATCAGTAATCAAACGGCTGATTCTTTCAATTCCATTGTTATTGAAAGAATGACGCAAAGAAAGATTGATATTGAACTTGGACGTAAAACTGCTGTAAGACAAGTCGAACGAATGACTCTTCTCACTCTTCAGGTTCGGATTTCCCTGATTGATAAACATCGGATTCTGATTATCGAAATAAGGATTCAAATTCCAGATACCCGGACGCCAGATACGCATATTATATCCACCACGCAAATTCTGCGTCTTTCCTAGTTTTATTCCCAAGGAAACGGAAGGAACCAGATCACTAAAATTCGAATCAAAGTTCTCGCCCGGACCCACCAGATACTTCACCTCTTGTATGGTTTGCTCATAACGTAATCCCGGTTTGAAAGTAAATCCCTTGTATTTCAGCGTATATCCGGCATAAGCAGAGAGAATATGATTCAAATGACGGTACTCGCTACTACGATTCTCATTATATGCATAGTTTTCACTTGCTCCCTCGGCTTCATAAAACCGATTATCACTGGAGTTACGTCGGAAAATATATTTGGCACCGGTTTCAATTGTATGCAGCTTTCCAATCGGAGTAGTATAGTCCACCTGGAAAGTCTGCTCCATCGTATTTGTCTTTCCGTCCGAATGGAAATTCTTTAATGACAATTCTTTAATGATATCCAGTTTATTCTCATCAGGCTCGATGTCCAGATAAGTATTATATGAATCATTCGTTTGGGGTTGGGAATTGATTTTATAAGAAAACGTAATCATCCGTTCTTTATTTTTTCGGGAAGTACGTTGATAGTCTATATTTCCGTTGATAGAATACCATGACCCTTTTCCATGATTGTCGGTTCTATAACGGTACGCAAAATCCTGTCGATCAGCTCCGTGCATAATCGTATTTCCGCCACTGTTACTTTTGTCACTGCTACCGTACATTCCGAAAGCCACGGTCAGCAACCTCAACGTATCAATCTCGTAACTGGCTTCCAAATTGCCATACTGGAAATTCCCTTTCGACTTGGAGCTACTTTCCGATTCCAGATATTTTTCATTCTCTTTATCCGGTTCGTAGTTTTCGCGATAACTGTCGGAATAGCTGCGCGGGCTATTATTATAATTGTAGTTATAGTTGGCAGAAACAGTCAGTTTACCTTGTTTCACCATTGCGTAAGTGCCGGCACCTACTCCGTTATTATTAGCATTTCCTCTGAAAGTAGCCGTGTATCCTTCAAATCCGGAACCTACTGTGACGATATTCAGAATACCTCCGATACCTTCCGCATCATATTTAGCTCCCGGTGAAGTTATCACCTCAATATATTTGATCGTGTTTGCCGGCATACTTTTCAGTACTTCCTTCGGATTATTACTCATCATATTATTGGGCTTTCCATTTACATGTATCTTGAAACTGCTACTGCCGTTTACTTGTACATTGTCTTCTCCATCCACCGTTACCAAAGGCACTTTCCGAAGCATCTCCAATATACTGTTCGATTTTGAGTCCGGGTCATCTTCAATATTATATTCAATCTTATCCACATCTACCTTTACCAAAGGTTTTTGTGCAACTACCTCCACTCCTTTCAATACGTTATTGGCCTCTGAAGAAATCATTGTGCCCAAGTCAACCTCCTTCACGGACGGTTTTAGAGTAAATTCCTTTACTATCGGCGCTTTACCAATCGAAGAAATAGTGATGATGTAATTACCCGCAGCGACATTCAGTTTCTCCTGAAATTTACCATTCGCCCCAGTCACCGCCATCTTGACTGCTTTATCCGGAGCATTTTTCTTTGCTATTTTGATGGTAGCATACGGTTCTCCCTCTTGTGTTAAAGAATCAATAAGTACTCCTTTGACTGTATAAGAAGGAGCTGTGGATTTTTGTGCCCACCCCGCCACGGAGGTAGTGAATACGAATAGAATTAGTAGTAACAGTCTGTGTTTCATGACTAGAAATATATTAGTTTATATTTATTAGACGCAAGACATTCAAAAATGCTGCAAATTCGAGAACCAAAAGTAGTTGGTTTATCTACACTTACGAATTTTTCGGAGTTAAGAATATAAAACGAATGGATAAAAAATCTTACTACAGTATATTTCTAGTATTTTTAAACATTTCTGTTTAGGGATATCTTTAAATATATCTATTCAGGGTTTAAAAGGAGATAGAATGGTATTTACCATCGTATCAACCGTATCAGTCGCCTTAAGTGAGCGCAGATTCTTCCAATCCAGCAAGTACTAAAGTTCTCTTCATATTTCGTGAACACTTTCTCACAATCCCGAAGCCGGCTGTTTTGCCTTTTCATAGCTGTTTGTATCTCTTTCATTCGAGCTATTTGCTCCCTTTGATACAAGAGTTCTTTGTCTTGACAGCCAATAATTTCAGCATATAAGTTACAGATATTTGCTTTTTCAATACATAGGTCTTCCAATGTGTCGATATACTCGGCTGTAACTCGATCCTTATTCTGATGCAGGAATCCGATAAGGCTTTCTTCATCAACAGTGGTGATGCCTTTCTCATACGACATCGGGAATCTTTTCATATCCGCCCAAAGCCAGATTACTTCTTTGTTGATTCCATACTTGGCCGCCGCTTCTTCTACGCTAATCCATTTTGGCATAATGCTTTTGTTTTAATGTGTTCCACAATAAAAATGGAGTATTATTTTGTTTATGTGGCACAACGTGCATCCACGTTTTCTGTATTTCGGGCGGACGGGGAATTGTTTAGGTTAGACTTTTAGGGGTAATCATAACCGACCGGACACAAAAAAGACGTGAATGCTGTTGCACCATTATCTCCACTCGAGGTCTTAGCATACCCTATAGAAAGACAATGATAACAACAGACATCCACGCCAATCGTTTATATATAACACATCTCCAACGGATATGTTGATATAAAGCCGTTCGCGTGGAATATCTGTTGAATCATCTCTCCTCTATATGAAATTGCTAAGTTTCGAGTGGGAGAGACAATACATTACATATTCCATTTAGTAATATATATCGCCTTCTACTAGTTTCATCACGCTGATGAGCAGAAAGCGTATGACAAAGATATACATATTTTTTGAAATGTGGTGGAAATATGGAAATAAATGCTGGAAGTTATGTATATTCAACAAGCCGACTCAATTGTAATTCTTGGAGGATTTGGTTTAGGACAGCCATATCCCTAAAATTTGATTCATTCCTGCACTGTTTTGAATAAAATAATGGAGTATTCTGGAAACGTTGTGGTAAATCTGAAAAAGATGATTGAGTTTTTAAGATTCCCCGTTATCTTTTTATTATAAGATATGGGTCAAGGGTGAGGGGTGGTGAGGGTAGATTTATAACCTTTTATTTTATTATTTTCTATACTATCTCCTTTTTTATCTATAAAAAAAATACGAAAGTTATAAATCTACCCTCACCATCCCTCACCCTTGACCCATTCATTAGCGCAACGTTTAACTCGTTTCTATGCAGTTTTGATTCTTTTCACCACAGAGGACACGGAGGACACAGAGGTGAATTGGGTTTATGACTTACGGTGGTGACCCTAATTTTGATGCGTAATCCTTCCTCTATAAAGTTGAAAAAACATAAAAACATCTGCCACCTGCAACCAAACGCGTGTAATGTGCTAATTGATAAATAGTTGGAACGTGGCAGATACCTGCGGCAGATAGGTTGCAGATAAAGTATCTGCAACACGTTATATAATCAAAGAAAAAGCCTTGATTCCTTGACGCAAAGCTATGGGATAATTGGGGTTACTCTATGGAGAATTTGTGGTATCTCTACGGGGAAACGACAGTATCCTTACGTAGAAACTGTAGTGTCCCGCCTTAGAAACTCTCGTTTCCTACCGTGGAAACTGTAATTTCTAATGCCAGAAACGACAGTTCCCCGCCTGGAAACGGGAAGTTAATGTATACAGTATGTACTGTTTTCTACACTTCATTCAGTTAAAAGCAACTATACTTATACTTTCCTCTTTTTAAAAGCAATGAAGTACCCGGAAATTTATTACCTTTGTGTAATTGATTTATAAAACCGGAGTATATGAGCACTAAAATTTATCCCATTGGCATACAGAATTTCGAAAAGATTCGTAATGACGGCTATTTATATATTGATAAAACGGCATTGATGTATCAAATGGTAAAAACCGGTAGTTACTATTTCTTAAGCCGTCCACGCCGCTTCGGGAAGAGCCTGCTCATCTCTACGATGGAAGCCTATTTTCAAGGAAAAAAGGAACTGTTTGCAGGACTGGCTGTAGAAAGGTTGGAAAAGGATTGGATTAAATATCCGATACTACATCTGGACCTTAATATCGAAAAATATGATACGCCGGAAAGTCTGGATAATATACTCGAAAAATCGTTGACTGCATGGGAAAAGCTCTATGGTGCCGAGCCATCCGAACGCTCATTTTCCCTGCGTTTTGCCGGTATCATAGAACGCGCCTGCAAGCAGGCAGGACAGCGTGTAGTTATTTTGGTAGATGAATATGATAAGCCCATGTTGCAAGCCATCGGCAACGAAAAATTGCAAAAACAATTCCGGGACACTTTAAAACCTTTCTATGGGGCACTCAAAACAATGGATGGCTATATAAAGTTTGCGTTCTTGACCGGCGTTACAAAGTTTGGCAAAGTCAGTGTGTTTAGCGACTTGAATAATTTGGATGACATCTCAATGCGAAAAGATTATGTTGAAATCTGCGGTGTCAGCGATCAGGAGCTTCATGAAAACTTAGATATCGAACTTCATGAGTTTGCAGAGACGCAAGGTTTGTCGTATGACAAGCTCTGTACAAAACTAAAAGAATATTATGATGGCTATCATTTTACACATAATTCTATCGGTATATATAATCCGTTTAGTCTGCTCAACGCTTTCAAATATAAAGAATTCGGCAGTTATTGGTTTGAGACGGGGACACCTACCTATCTGGTTAAGTTACTAAAAAAGCATCATTATGATCTGGAACGGATGGCACACGAAGAAACTGATGCACAAGTACTGAATAGCATCGACTCCGAATCAACCAACCCGATTCCAGTGATTTACCAAAGCGGATACCTCACCATTAAAGGATATGACGAACGTTTTGGCATATACCGTTTAGGTTTCCCCAACCGTGAAGTAGAAGAAGGATTCATTCGCTTTCTGCTTCCTTTTTACGCGAATGTGAATAAGGTGGAATCCCCATTTGAAGTTCAAAAATTCGTCCGTGAAGTAGAAACGGGAGATTATGATTCTTTCTTCCACCGCCTGCAGAGTTTCTTTGCCGATACGACTTACGAAGTAATCCGGGAGCAGGAACTACATTATGAGAACGTACTTTTCATTGTTTTCAAATTGGTTGGTTTCTATACCAAAGTGGAATACCACACCAATAACGGACGTGTAGATCTCATTCTGCAAACAGACAAATTCATTTATATTATGGAATTCAAGCTAAACGGAACAGCAGAAGAGGCTTTGCAGCAGATTAACAACAAACGCTATGCGCTGCCTTTCGAAGCGGATGGACGCAAACTATTCAAGATAGGAATTAACTTCAGTGAGAAAACCCGTAATATCGAGAAATGGGTGGTAGCATCCTGAAGTATACCCTGCCTTGACAAAGAGACTGTTATTATTAACGTGGTGATCTTATTCCAATCCCGGCCACGCTTTTGTTGAATACGTAGCCTCAAGCGCATTTTCTAAATTATCATTCAGACTCGGGAAGAAATCGATTCCTGTCTTTTCTTCCAGTTCGTCTATTGATAATGCATAGTCAACAAGTTTTATTGTTTTTGACGGTTTGCTGTCTGTATGTTCCATCCAAAAGGCAATTGCTTTGAAAGAATCTCCCTTTTTAAACAACAAAGCCATATAATAATATTTAGGAACAGGCTTGCTACGGTCGCCACCTATATATTCTTTGACTTGTTCTTCCTTATCAATCGTTCCGCCTTTTACTACATACAAGGTATCTGAAGCTGTACAGCTACGCCCCCATGACTGTACTTGTCCTTCCAATGCCAACCAAACACCTGTATTAAAATTGTTCCGTTGCGGACTCATATTCGTATAATAAAAGGTTTGGTCATTAGCTTCTTGTTGATAAAGTCTGTCGGCAGAAGCACAGAGGTGCCCTCTATCATAACCTTTTTTCCCAAAATCTACTTGAGTACGTTGATATTCCATATCAAGAGAAGGGTCCGGAATAAATTCATCACTACGAGTTGCCTCTTGCAATCTAGTTTGATTGTCAAATCGAAAAGCAATCCAACGGGAATGTTTCTTACTCTTATCGTATTCCATACTGAAAGAGGTTACTTTCTGCCCTTTGAAAGTAGTAGAGTGGGTTATGAATACATCGTTTGCTCCATTGCGGAGAGCAGGAAGTTCTACGATGCCGGTGGCAAAATTATTGGAGTTGTTATTCTCGTCTTTACTGCAAGAATAAAAGCACACCCAAAATACCCCTAACCAAAAATATCTCAAAATATATTTCATTTCCAAATCTTTTTTTATAAATTATAATTTCAGAGAAACAAGTATAGAACTATTCATAATGTTCAATAAGAGTTCGTTCTTCCTTTTCATTATCGTAAAACTATATATTAAATTCCTTATAATTCAAAAACTTTATGAAAGAAAAGGGTGCCTTACAAGACACCCCTTTCATTATGTATATAAAGAATTTCGTCTTTACTTTATACCTTCCAATTTTATATTATCCAAACGGAATCCCATTGTATTTTCACTGTCAGAAACAAATGTTATTTTTTTAGTTCCGGTTGGAATATTTGTAATTGATACAGGATAGAAAACATTTGCTTTCTCAAGAGTTACAGCAGGCACTGCAACTTCTGTTCCATCGCATTTCACCTTAATAACAGTTTGCGATGTATTTCCTTTTCCACATGCCAAATCGTAACTTAAAGTAAGACTTGTATATCCAGTAGAATTAAAGCCGGAAATCTCTATTTCTGTAGATTTGTCCGTACCCGAAAAACTTGAAGGCAACCATAAACATGCATCGGTTGAAGTTTTGGCAGGAACACGGATATCCGCTGTCGCTTTTGTATCCACAATAGTTAATTGGGTATCAAAATGTGTCCAATTTGCTATAGCCGTTTTATTCTCTTTAGCATAATCAGCCATTACCCCAAATCCTTCAGCAAAAAGAACTTCTGTCCCTTCTCCCGGTTCTGGATCAGTTTCTCCACTTTCAGCTGCATATAACCTTATATTATAAAGACGGAGCCCAAACTTATTATCTGTTCCATTAGTAGAAAACTTCAACGTAGAATTATCTGTACCTGCTACTGATATTTCAACTTGCATTTCATGGAATATTCCGCTAGCCTTACCATTTCCTACGACTTCCTTACTGGTAGGAGTAACTTCTTTTTCATTCAATGTAAGTTTTAAATTATTAAGATTATCTGTTTCAGTTGTCGCATAAACATTAGAAGCAACTTCATAAGCAACAATAAACTTGGTATGTCCAGCAATATTAATGCCACTAATTACAAATTCTGCAGATTTACTAGCTGGGAACCAAATATTATTCACCTTTTTCGTCTCTGTCGTATTATCAGGAGTTCTATGAGCAATGGCGCGAATATCAGCTGTAGTAGCCGAGTATGAATAGCTATTATCCCAATGAGTAAAACTAGAGATAGCCGTCGTAGCTGTCAATATATTGGCATCTACATCAGAACCATATTTTTCAGTAAAGATCAACTTCCCTTCGGTTGGGTCCGGATCAACAGGTCCACCACCTTCACCTTCTCCAACAATCTTCACATTCTTCACTTCCCATGTACCTACATTAGAAGTAGTACTTATATATTTGAAAGCAAATTGAATATTTTTACCAATATAGCTAGCAAGATCAATATTACCAGAAGAAACAAATTTCCAATCCTGATTAGTTCCATAAGTTGGTATAGTAGCTTGAGTCCAATCAGAAGCAGTACTTTCCTTCACCCATATAGTCAACTCTTTTGCAGGATCACCACAGAATTTATGAGCATGTTCAAATGTCAATGAAGCTTTGGTCGCTTTTGTCAGATTTACAACAGGAGATATCAACCAGCTTTCTGATGCTTCTTTTTCTGTTGCAGAGATATAAGCACTAGCTTTCATATATTTGCTGGCAGTTCCGCCAGTCTCCGGTGTATAAGACTCCCATTTCCAGATTTCGCTTACTTTAGTAGGACGTGTCTTATCTTCAATAGTAAATGTACCTTTATCTGAAGCAAATGATTCTTCAAAGAATGTAACTCCGCCAACCGGAGGCGTAGGCTCATCTCCCCCTTCACCAATAATAGTGCCATCTTCCAATATCGCAGTTGTAACTTCTTTCAATCCCGGTAATCCCCATGTATTTTTCACTAAGGTTCCTTTCAAAGTCACTAAACGAGGAAGAGGAGTTGTTGCATTATCAACCAAATTTAAAGCTGCCTTAACTTCAGAGCAGCCAGCAGTTTTACCACTTAAATTAACCGCTGAACAATTCTTATAATCGCTTTCTCCACGGTCATCTGCAATCAGAAATGCAGTAGCTTTCACACCTGTGGGTTGTGTTCCAAAAACAACATCATTTTCAGAACTTATGGACATATCGGTAGAAGACTTAATACCTGCTACAATATATGCTTGTACCCAAGCTACAGTAGTACCATCGGCCTTAGCCTTTAAATCTGATACAGTATATGGATTATCTTTAGAACCATCACCCGTCAGCCCCGGAACATCACCCTCTCCCAATATATCATAAGGAGCCGGTACATCACTACATGAACTAAATGTGAACACTGCAAGCAGTGTCAAGAATAAAGCATTTAGAATCTTTTTCATAATTGTATATTGTTATTTGAATTATTTATTGCGTTTTACATCACTGCCAGTACGAATAATCAATTGCCAAGCATTGTTATATCGGGTCAGTATACCTGTCACATTTAAAGTACCTTGCGGAAGAATATCTTTTGAGAAGTTAGCATAGATACTGGTATGTGCCACAGCCGCAGACTTAGTACCATCAGCATAGTTGATATTGCGTTCTACAAAAGAAAGATTTGGATTAGCTACATCTTCCTCTGCTGCATAAGTTGTAGTACCATTTGCATCCGGAAAACTTACATTTTTTAATGTAACAAGCAATGGCGCCTGCTTCATATCCACAGCGGTCAATTCTGCAGCCGTAGAGATTTCTAAAGGTCTTAATTCATCATAAAACAACTTCGGTTCATTAATCAAACGTACATGCTGTTTCCATACATATTCGGGCATACGTCCCACTTTGCCTTCATAAATTGAACCGATTTGTGCAAGCTTACGGTAACTACCGATTTGCAATCCCTTACAGTCAATTACGACTTTTTGACCTACCGGACAGAAGGCATATAATCCGGAATTATTAACTCCTACAATAATAGCACCTGTTTCATCACCAACGACAAGCTGTTTGTAGATGTTTCCACTTTCATCATCTCCAATTATTACACCTTCAATACGTGTCTCATCCTCAATAGTAGTATACGTATCAGTACTCGTATCAATGAAATCATTGTATTTCTCTTTCAGCGCAGCTATTGAAATGGTGCGTCCTTCCGGGATTGAATTATTGCCATAAGCATTTCCCGTCACCGGATCATCATAGTTCTCACAGGAAGTGAGACCTGCGCCACATAGCAGCAATCCGGTACATAATATAGATAGTAATTTCTTCATAATTGTTTCTTCCTTTCTTATTGTTTTGGATTGATAACTACACATTCTTAAAATCTATAACCAATGTTCAAGAAAGCGTTGAACGGGAATGCGTAGAAATACTTAGAGTTCTTAGAAAACTTGTAAACACGTGCGTCACCGTCTTTGTAATTATCATCACGGTTTTGTTCGAAACCACCTGTACGCAAATCTGTATTGTTCAAGATATTAGTCAAACTCAAATTAAGGCTAATGCTCTTTCCGTTGCGTAAACGAATGTATTTTCCGATGGAAGCATCCAACATAAATCCACCATCCAGTTTCTCCTGACCTGGTACATGGAGAACCGGATTTCCATTAGCATCTACGCCGGCACCATTTTTATCCAATACGCTGCCAAGACGACGATAGCTTGAGAAATCGATATATACACGATCATAATAGTTTCCGGTCAAATTGAAGAACCAACCTTTTACGTTATAATCCAAAGCAAGGCTATAAGCAGAAAGCGGAGTACCATTAGCACGCATACCTTTAGCATAAACACGATCGAGGTTTGACTCATTCTCACTTTCATATGTCAATACAGCATCCGGATTATTGGTGTATTTAGCTTCACTCCAAGTACCGATAGCCGTCAATGAAAGTTCACTTGTCAACTTAAAGGTAGCCGCTGCTTCTATTCCCCAATGTTCCTTTTCAATGCCATTCATAGAAAGATAAGTGAAACGTGCTTCGCTATCATTATAAAAAGCATCCATTTCTACCTGATTCTGGAAGCGAGTGTAATAACCAGTCAAACGTCCCATCACCCATGGAGTGTTGAAGTTATAAGTCAAATCACCACCAATGATACGCTCTGTTTTCAAGTCTCTCACAAAGTCATTCTTAATACGTGGAGCAATAAAAGAGTTATAGGCCAACGGTGCACGTTCTTCATATCCGGCATTCAACGTGAAAGAATGGTTACCATTGATAGCCCAATTCAAACCGGCTTTTATACCTCCTTCAAGGAATTTAGCCGTACCGCTGCTACCAAGTGATTTCAACGGAGCACGTCCGTTTCTCATCAATCCATCGCGGAACATCTGTGTAGATCCTATCTTACCGGAAGCAAAATAGTTTAATGACCCGCCATTGTTACCCTGATAACGCACCCATGCACTCTGCTTATTCACATAGATGTTATAATCATAACCAAATTTATCACCTTCACCAATACGGCGGTTAGGATTATCAAGATCATTTTGCACCATACTGGAACTAGCTCCATGATCGCGCACTGCAAATTTGTCGACGTCAGTATAAAGCTGTCCGCCCAGCAAATCCTTCATTTTTTTATAATGCATACCTTTGGTTGTATTCACGGCAACTCCCGCAATGTAGCTGTTGTGTTCATTCCATTGATGATTGAATACCGAACTAAGGTTGAAAGCCAACTGATCATCATGACGTTCTTCTACATAATAAAGTGTCTCTTTACCTAATGCATTCGCCTGTTTATTGGCAAAATAAAGAGCATCCCAATCTAACTGACGATAAGCTTTATTATTTTTCCAATTATCTGTAACTTCATTAAACTGCTGCAATTCATCGGCAGTAGGAACAGATTCCCATACATCAAAGATTGAGCTAGGCAACTTTTTATAATAATCCGGGCGTGGATCGGCCGCATTACCATTCCAGCCTAGAGCACTTTTCCCATAGTTGGAATATTTGAATCCGGCACTTGTCACTAACTTCTTATTATCATCAATGGTGAAATTCCATGAAGCAATAGCCGATGGTTCGAACTGACGTACAATACGTGCATTTCGTTTTTCTCCATTCTGATATCCCCAGTTCGGATTATAATAATGACTGTTCGCTAAATAATAAGCTTCTTCGGTTGCCGCCATTTGCTGTCCTCTCTCTGTCGGTGTTCCCCAAGTTGCCAAAGAGAGACTATGGCGTTCGTTGAATACTTTCTCCGCACCGAGAAAGTAAGAAAAAGAATTATATTTGATTCCTTCAATATTTCCCTCATTACCCCAGCGATAACCCAATGATCCGGTAAATGCCCAACCATTGTTCATCAGACCTGTAGAATAAGTATACATTCCACGCAAAATGTAGTTGCGGTTACTACCTGACAGTGTTAGTTTTGAGCCGGCCGCATATTGGCTGGCACGTAAATTGATATTGGTGGCACCTCCTATCGCGCCAAAAGTAAAGTTGTTAAATTCAAAAGGACCGATCCCTTCCTTATTACGGGTAGCATCGTTCAATCCTCCTATTAATCCGTAGCTGAAACGTCCTGTTTCTGCATCATTAAACTGTACCCCATTGATATACATGTCACTGTACTGGGAATCATATCCCCTTACACGAAATCTCATTGGGCTAAACAGATAACCTACATTTGACAGATAAACATCATTGTTAGAAGTGACCAATGCAGATGTGCTCTGTGCTGCATCATCATCCTCATTCAATTGTGATTCTGTAAACATGAAAGAAGCATTGTCCTCACGGGCGTTTTGCTTTGCCTTTTGCTGCGCAAAAAGTGCTGGCATTAAGCAAAATAGCACGATCGCTAACCCTAGTCGTTGTTTCATAATTTAATTTATATTAATGTTAATTGGTCTTTCATTTTGCAACATAAAAGAAATATGTTGTTACGCAAAATAACAAAGAATTTTATATATAACAATGTTTTTTGCAAAAAAAGTAACTAGCAAGGGTGGTTTTTCCGTTTTCTTTTTAGATATTTGTCATGCAAATGACAAATTACCCACTTTTAAAATCAATTTTAAAGATGAAAAAAAGCTTAATAACTTTAGGTGTACTCGCTCTTTTCGTCCTCATGGCCTACGGACAAGAAAAGAAATTTGCCCTCTACAGTGTAGCGTTCTACAATATGGAGAATTTGTTTGACACCATTCATGATGAAGGTAAGAATGACTATGAGTATCTTCCTAACGGTACTAATCAGTGGAATACGATGAAGTATAAGGCTAAGCTGAAAAACATGTCGGAAATATTAAGTATGTTAAGTACCGACAAGTTACCAATGGGTCCCGCCATTATCGGCGTTTCTGAAATCGAAAATTACAGAGTATTGGAAGACATACTGAAACAACCTGCCTTAGCGGACAAAGGGTACCAGTATGTTCACTACGAAGGAGAAGACAGACGTGGTGTAGACTGTGCTTTTTTCTATAATCCCAAATTGTTTGAACTGACAAATAGTAAACTCGTACCTTATGTATATATCAATGATACGGTGCATAAAACACGTGGTTTCTTGATTGCCAGCGGTAATATCGCAGGTGAGAAAATGCACTTTATCGTCAATCACTGGCCTTCGAGAGCTGCCGCTTCTCCAGCGCGTGAACGCGCAGGGGAGCAGGTTAGAGCGATCAAAGACTCACTGTTAAGGGAAGACTCCGCAGCCAAAATTGTTATCATGGGGGATATGAACGATGACCCGATGGATAAAAGTATGGCTGTAGCACTTGGAGCTAAGCGGAAACCTGCTGATGTAGGACCTACAGACTTGTACAATCCTTGGTGGGATACTTTGAAAAAAGGATACGGAACTCTGATGTACAAAGGCAAATGGAATTTGTTCGATCAAATCGTATTCACCGGGAATTTGTTGGGCACTGACCGCAGTACACTGAAATTCTATAAACATGAAATCTTCCGCCGTGATTTTATGTTCCAAAAAGAGGGGAAATACAAAGGTTATCCTAAACGGACGCAAGCAGGTGGTGTATGGCTAAACGGATATAGCGATCACTTGCCTACTATTATTTATCTAATCAAAGAAGTGAAATGACAAAAGCATTATTTAGACTATTCATCCTGTTCATAGCCTGTAGCACTGCAATCTCATGTAGTGAACAGGATTCTCCTGAACTTCCGGACAATCCGGGCAATACCAATCAAGGAATTGCCTCTATTGACCAAACGCAAATCAATGCAAATGGAGGCGGATTTATCATCCGTGTAAAAGCTGATGGCACATGGCAGGCTTCAAGCAGTGAGACTTGGTGTACATTGAGTAGAGCATCCGGCAATGGAAATGGCTCTATCAGTGGATATATGAAAGCAAATACCGGAGCTGAACGAAGTGTCATTATTACAATCACTTCCGGAAAAGAAGAAGCCCAATTTACACTCAAACAATTAGCAGGCGATAGTTCGAATCCGGATCCAGACCCGGATCCGGAAAAGCCTTCTGGATATGCAGGGAGGATTGAAATTCCGAAGTTGAAAGGTGGAAGCATGAATCAATTCATAACACATACTACAAACATAGAAGGGAAAGAAATTATAACATATAGTATGGAATATGATTATTCAAAAAAGCATGCACGCTGGGTCGCATTTACTTTTGATAGTAAAACTAAAATATCCAATGTATCTCGTACTGAAGCCTGGATGTACGATAAAAAAATACCCGAAGAATATAGGACTTATGAAAAAGACTATAAAGAATATAGTAGAGGACATTTATGTGCATCATACGATCGTACATACTCACTAGAAGCAAACAAACAAACTTTCTATTATTCAAATATGAGCCCCCAATCAACAGCTTTCAATACTGGATTCTGGACCAAATTCGAACAATCAATAAAAGCTCCAAATGGAAAGAATGATTTTGTACATAAATTAGGAGATAATGATACGTTATACGTTGTTAAAGGAGGGTATATAGATGACGAAGAAATAAAATATACGGGAAATCATGTTGCTGTTCCACGTTTCTATTTTATAGCTCTTCTTTTATACCAAAATGGGCAATACACACAGGGAATGGCGTATTACGTGAATCAATTTGATTATGACTCAAGTTCCACTATCAAGAGTTATGCTATGTCTATAGATAAGCTGGAAGAGAAAACCCACATTGATTTCTTTCATAATCTTCCGCCCGATATTGAGTCAGAAGTGGAAGCTAAATACGATGAAAAAGCATGGTTCCAATAGGAAATATCAAGTTATTACAATCTATAGTATAATATTCATGAATCATCGGGAAGAAGCTTAGGATACACTGTAAATCTTTTCACCTTATCTGCCATCTGCAACAAAAAAATGCCAAAGGCACCAATAGCCAATGTAGCATAGTGTTGCAGATAGCAGATATTTTGCACGTTTTCAACTTTATATCAAACATACTTTAATATGACAAGTAACATTAATAAAGAAAACAAAGTCACTAAAAACATCGTAACTGATTCATGAGGCACACAGCTATACAATTGTTCCATATCCACGTAGTATTCTCTTTTTATAATCAGAGGAACTTAGCAAATAAAAAAACAAACTTTCATTCTTCATCATCCAACAACCACCTCCACACCGGCACAACCCGAATCGTCTTCTCTCCTTCTACGATCATTTCCTCTTCGTCTCTGGTAATAATACACAGATCATCCACTGCCACATTTTCTGCAAGTTTCAGTAAGGCATTCACTTCTCGTTTTCGAGTCTCCGGATCTTTTAAACTATATGATACTTGTATGGCCTTATGCCCTTCATCCAGATAAAAGTCTACTTCTATATTCCGATGATAGAAATATAAATCATCACCATACCGTTTCTTTAATGTAACTGCCACGAGATTTTCCAATAAAGAAGTTTCCGGATCCATTAAAAACAGACTAAGTATTCCATTATCCATAAAATAATATTTTTTATTGGACACTTTATCGGCTAACTTACTAGCGTAGTTTTCTAAAGAAAACATGATCCAGGTATCTTCCAGATAATTCAAATAGTCTATAATAGTATCAGTGGTAATCTTCTTGCCTGTGGAAGATACTAAATTAGCCAGACGAGTGAAAGAAGAAGGCTGCTTCACGCTTTCAGCCAGTTTTCGAATGAGTACCTTTAACGCCATATCATTTCGAATAGAATAACGAGCCACTAAATCACCGAAGAATATCTTATTAAAAAGACTACTCAGCCATTGTCGTTTCTCTTGTCCCTCGGCCACTAACAGTTCAGGTAAACCACCAAAACGAAAGTAAGTATCGAAATGTCGGACTACCTCCGAACGGTTCTTATAAATCCAAAGCTTATCTAATTGAACACCGTTAGATGACAAATACTCACGAAACGAGAAAGGATAGACGTATTGAATCATAAAACGTCCCCCTAGAGTAGTAGCTATATCCTTACTCAACATCTTAGCATTGCTCCCTGTTACATAAACCCTGTACTTCTGATCGGCAAGCCGTCGGACAAATTGTTCCCAATGCGGTACAATCTGTATTTCATCTAAAAAAAATATAGGACGATGAGAATACATCTCTTCATAACATCTCTTTATCATATCAAGATGTTCTGTATCCATACCAGCTATTCGCTCATCCTCAAAATTAAAGAAAAGAATCTCTTCCGGTGAAATACCTGTCTCTATTAAATGATGTATCTGCTGATACATCAAATAAGACTTCCCAACCCGACGTAAACCTACAAAGACATAATTGAAGTTATCAGATAGAGTCACCGCACGTTTCACGAATGACACGCTCTTTACAAACTGCTGATATTCAGCTATCAATCCTTTTATCAGTTCCTTATCCATTTTACATTATCGATTATATTCGACAAATATAGGCTATTTTTATCGAATATAATCGATAAAATCACCTCTATTTTATCGATTATATTCGACAAAACAATAAATTACTAGAATTTGAGCCTATGAAAAAGAACCTATTACTCTATTTTTTAAATATAAAAGAACAGTAACAAAACGAGATTACAAACAATTACCACACCGAATCCTCCCAAAATCCAAGGACGAAGTTTACTTCCCTTCCCTGCAAAGAATAGAGCATAGAACATATTCACCATTATATTGCTAATGATAGCCTGCATACTACAAGCAGTAATTATCAATGCAGCCACACTACCTGTATTTTGCAACAAGTTTAAGATGAAAGGAGTTATATCACTAAAACCGGAAACAAAAGACAAGAGATTTAATCCGCCTGTGCCCGCATACACTAACGTATAGTGAGTTAAGAAAGTGAATATCACAAAGAGTACGGCAAAAATCAAAGCAACTTTAAATTCCAACGGGTTGCTACTATCATCCTCTTCTGTTTCAGCAGACTGGTCTTCCGGTCGTTTTTGCCGGGAATGGATAAACCAGGCAACAATAGCCGCGACTACAGCCATAGTCAACAGATATGGATAAATAGACAGGAAGATTTCTCTACTGAAAATAAGTATCAGTATCATAAATCGCAGAAACATCATGCTGACAGCCAGCAGCATGGCAGCAACATAATCAGTCGCTTCCTGTTCAGAGGCTTTCCGGCTTTTACGGGCAAGTACCGAGATCGTAGCCGTACTGCTGTATAATCCACCAATAATACCGGAAACTAACGTTCCGGATTCATGGAATACATACCTTTTTAATAGATAAGAGAGATAGGAAATGCCGGATACTACTACCGTTGCCAACCAGATAGAATAAGGAGTAAGATTAATATCCGGAATCAGATTCTTATGCGGAAGCATCGGTAATATGATACCGCTGATAGCCAAGAACTTGGCTAACGTAATCATTTCATCATTCTTCATCCGTTGAGCAAACTCTGTAAAAGTATGTTTGAGTTCTGTCAGCAGGAGCACAGTCACAACTACCATAACATAAAACCAGGAAGGTTGGGTAGCTACGATAGGAGCCATACAATAAGTAATCAGGGCAATAATGATGGTAGTTACACCAAAAACATGAAATTGTGATTGCTTTACATAATAGTTTAATCCCAACAGCAATCCCAATACCGCTCCACCTCCCATAAACAGACGCATATCCGTAGGGTCTAAGATATAAAGCAAGTAACCCAGTATACCAATAAAGGTAAAGGTGCGGTCGGTTCCGAAAAGAGTAGTTTCCCCCTCACGCTTCAGACTGATTCGACGTTGCGAAAGTCCGATTAATAAAGAAAACAAGGTTACTAAAACAAAAGTAACCAATTCACGCGGCACATAACTGTACAACTGTTCCATATCCATACACTGCTCTCTTTTTTATATAAGAACAAATATACGGTTTATTTGTTAACGCTCACCACGTTTTATACGGTTTTTTCATTAGCTGTGAGTTATAGTAGCGTATGTCGCCCGTTACCTCCTCACCGATAAAGTCGGGTTTTACAAAAGCCTCATCTTCCGATTCCAACTCTACTTCTGCCACAATAAGTCCTTCATTCTCACCATAAAACTCGTCGACTTCAAATACATGTTTGCCACTACGTACCAAATAACGGGTCTTGTCAATAATCCCCGGTTCGCAAAGCCTCATCAATTCTTCTGCTTCTGATAAGGCCAGCTCCTTTTCCCATTCATAACGACTGGTACCGGAAGCATTAGAAGCTCCCTTTATTGTCAGATAACCTTTTTCATCCCGAATACGAACCCGGACAGTACGCCCGCGAGCACTACTGATATACCCCTGCACAATATGACTCTGCGCAAAAGCCGAAGACTTGAATTCACCGATAACTAAAAATTTACGTTCTATTTCCTGTGCCATGGCACAAAGATAAATTAAAAATTGAAAATTGAGAATTAAAAAATGATAGTTTGATACCTCACATCATGTATCAGAAAACTACAATTCTTAATTCTCAATTTTCAAGTCTCAATTTATTTCAGAATCTCGTCATAAACTCAATCACGATTTTGTCCCGTTCCGATTCTTTTGGAACACCGGAGTTCTTATAGAAATATTTCTCGAAGTTCAGTCGGAGATCGGCAATGAAAGCTTTGGAAAGACTTAATGTGATTCCGCCTGTCACACGATGTCGGGCATAATCATTTATAATCAGAGCTTTTGTCGTTTCATCCATCTTGCCATCACTATGATCGGTCATCATATCATAGCGAGCCAGAAAGGAGATTTTATTGAATACTTTCTTTAATGGTAAATCGTAATTAATAAAACTATTCACTGCATGAACATCTTTAAATGCTTCGTGACCGTACATTTTATATAAATATTCCGCCTCAATATGAAAACGGTCATTCTGATAATAGATACCGGCATCGTACATATTAATCCGCACATTTTCCGGTTTTATCATTTGGGTGCTGAGTGTCAGATTCCAGTTCTTATTAGGTAATAGCTGTGCTTTTATGGAATAATTCAGCGTTTTGTGCCATTCCTTTTGATTGGTCAAACCGGAGCCGTTGAATAATCCTCCTTCAAGGATAAAAGGGAAGCCACCTTTATTCGTATAACCAGCCGTCAAACCGACATCACGCACATTTCCTACTTGTTTAGCTATGAATGAGCGATTTGCAAAATACTGTTGATGTGGTGAACGGTGAGCGTCTATTGTGAAAGGAACGCGCATCTGACCAATCGTAAAATTCAGGTCTTTCACCGGAAAAACACGTGCATACGCATCGAGCATCTTGATAGAGCCTTCATCGGAAAGGTCGATTTCCGCTTTATAAGCAACTATCGGATGCACATTTCCCGAAACACTGAAGCGTGCATTACGTACTTCAAAACGGCTTTCACTTGTTTCTGTCTGGTATTCGTACTTTCCCCGGATTGTTCCGTGAATCTCCGGCAGATAATCCTTAAACTCCATGGTCTGTTTATCCAGCATCTTACCATCCCCTGCATCTTCTTTTGCCTGTCCAAAGGCCATTGTCGCCAGCAAAAGCATGACGACGGTTGTTCTGATTCTACTCATTTCAGTTGTCTGCTACTAAATTCACGGCAAAAGTACAACTGTGAGGATACACGGAGATGACAAATTAACTACGGGAAAATGACAGAAAAGTTACATTTATATTACAGAGAACACAAATGCATTACAAAACAAAGAGTTCGCCACAAATTACGCAGATTAACACAGATCGGATTTGATATTTATCCTATCAATAACCAAACAATCTGGGTTAACCGTATAATTTGTGGCGAACTTATCAGCCGAAAAAGGAAAATGCGATCAGCATAATCAATGCCAAAATAATTAATGAGACGAACACTATTTTGACAACCTTCTGGGCTTGTTCTTCTTCTTTCTTACTAATTGCTACTTTTTTCTTCACCTTACCCATAATAGTTAGCTTTAAAGTTCAACGCTAACAAAGTAAGTACAAATCTATTAACTTTCCAAAAATAATTCTTGCTAATTTTATTTTTTATGATTCTTGTGAAGAAAACTCCATCAAATAAGCTTTGATAAAACCATCTATTTTGCCATCCATCACGCCGTTCACATCCGAGGTTTGATAGTTGGTACGGTGGTCTTTCACACGACGGTCATCAAATACGTAGCTTCGGATTTGAGAACCCCATTCGATTTTCTTCTTACCGGCTTCCACCTTCGCCTGTTCTGCCATACGGTGCTGCAATTCCTTATCATATAAGATAGAACGTAACTGACGCATTGCATTCTCACGATTCTTCGGTTGGTCACGGGTTTCGGTATTCTCGATCAGGATTTCTTCTTCCTCACCGGTATAAGGGTCTTTATACTGATAACGCAAACGGACACCGGACTCCACCTTATTCACATTCTGTCCACCGGCACCACCGCTTCGGAACGTATCCCAAGAGATATTGGCAGGCAAAATATTAACTTCAATACTGTCATCTACCAACGGAGTAACAAACACAGAAGCAAAAGAGGTCATACGTTTACCTTGCGCATTGTACGGAGAAACACGAACCAGGCGGTGCACACCGTTCTCTCCTTTCAAATAACCATAAGCAAAGTCACCTTCGATATTGATAGTACAGGTCTTGATTCCGGCTTCATCCCCTTCCTGAAGGTTGGCAATGGTAGCTTTATAACCATTCGTCTCGGCATAACGCAGATACATACGCATCAACATGGAAGCCCAGTCCTGACTTTCCGTACCACCGGCACCTGAATTGATTTTCAGCACACAATCCATCTGGTCGGCTTCATCACGAAGCATATTTTTGAGTTCGAGTGCCTCTACCGCCTCACTGGCTTTTGCATAAGCAGCATCTACATCTTCCTCAGTCACCAGTTCTTCTTTATAGAAATCAAATGCCAGTTCGAGTTCGTCTGCCAGCGTTTTGAGTTCGTTGTAACCCTCAATCCACTTTTGCAGGTCTTTCACCAGTTTCATTTGAGCTTCGGCTCTCTTCTGGTCATCCCAGAATCCCGGAGCTTGTGTTCTTAATTGCTCTTCTTCGACTTGAATTTTCTTCCCGTCGATGTCAAAGATACCTCCTCAGCGCATCAGTGCGCTCTTTCACGTCTTTAAGTTGTTCAATAGTAATCATTTGATTTACAATTTTATTATTTACAAATTTCAGATATCGGGGACAAAGATAAGCAAAATTCTGCTACCTTTGTTTTTGTTATTAAAATGTTGTCATATTATGAACAAACGATTGAAACTTTCTTGCTTGTCACTCTTCCTGGCATTAGTGATTTGCAGCTGTAGCTCACAAAAGAAGTATAGCTACGAAACAGTGCCCAATGACCCGCTAAAAGCCCGCATTTACACACTGGACAACGGACTAAAGGTTTACCTCACCGTAAACAAGGAAACTCCGCGCATACAAACATTTATCGCAGTAAGAGTGGGCGGGAAGAATGACCCGGCAGAAACGACGGGACTTGCCCATTATTTCGAACATCTCATGTTTAAAGGCACCGACAAGTTTGGCACAAAAGACTACGCGACCGAAAAGCCTCTGCTGGATGCAATCGAACAACAGTTCGAAATTTATCGTAAGACTACGGATGAAGCGGAACGTAAGGCGATCTACCACACCATCGACAGCCTTTCTTACGAAGCTTCCAAGTATGCTATCCCTAATGAATATGACAAATTAATGGCAGCCATCGGATCTACCGGCAGCAATGCTTATACCTGGTATGACCAGACGGTCTATCAGGAAGACATTCCTTCCAACCAGATAGAAAACTGGGCGAAGATTCAGGCAGATCGTTTTGAAAACAATGTAATTCGTGGTTTCCATACTGAATTGGAAGCTGTATATGAAGAGAAAAACATGTCACTCACCCGTGACAACAGCAAAGTACAGGAAGCTATTTTTTCTTCTCTTTTTCCCAAGCATCCTTATGGAACGCAGACTGTGTTAGGTACACAGGAGAACCTAAAGAATCCTTCTATCACGAATATCAAGAACTACTATAAACAATGGTATGTGCCCAACAATATGGCAATCTGTATGTCTGGCGATTTAGACCCGGATGCAACAATTGCATTAATCGATAAATATTTTGGTGGATTGAAACCCAATCCGGAACTCCCGAAACTGGACCTTCCGAAAGAGGCGCCAATCACGCAACCTGTTGTAAAAGAGGTGTTAGGTCCGGATGCCGAAAGCGTTGCATTGGCTTGGAGATTCCCCGGTGTATCCGACAAGGATTTTGAAATCCTGCAAGTCGTTTCGCAAGTATTATACAATGGAAAGGCAGGACTTATCGACCTTGACCTGAACCAGCAACAGAAGGTCTTGAATAGTTACGGTTACCCGATGGGACTGGCAGATTACTCTGCATTGCTGCTAGGAGGACTTCCTAAACAAGGACAAACACTGGAAGAAGTGAAAGACTTGCTACTCAGCGAAATCAAAAAGCTCCGTGCCGGAGAGTTCGACGAGAAAATGCTGGAAGCCAATATCAACAACTTCAAGCTCGGTGAACTACAAAACATGGAAAGCAACGAAGGACGTGCCGATATGTTTGTCAACTCATTTATTAACGGCACAGACTGGAAAAATGAAGTTACTGCCATCGACCGCATGGCCAAACTGACCAAAGAAGACATCGTAGCGTTCGCCAACAAATACCTGAAAGAAGATAATTATGCCGTTATCTACAAAAAGCAAGGAAAAGACCCGAACGAAAAGAAGATGACGAAACCGGAGATTACTCCTATCATAACCAATCGTGATGTAGCCAGCCCGTTCCTTGTGGAGGTACAGGAAAGCGCAGTTAAACCGATTGAACCAGTGTTTCTCGATTATCAAAAGGATATGAGCCAATTAAAGGCAAAATCGGATATTCCGATTCTTTACAAACAGAATGTAGCCAATGACCTGTTCCAATTGATTTATGTCTTTGATATGGGAAACAACCATGACAAAGCTTTGGGAACAGCATTCGATTATCTCGAATATCTCGGTACTTCGGACATGACACCGGAAGAACTGAAAAGTGAATTCTATCGCCTGGCTTGTACTTTCTATGTTTCTCCGGGTAACGAACGCACGTATGTCGTACTTTCCGGACTGAATGAGAATATGCCTGCTGCCGTACAATTATTCGAAAAGCTACTGGCAGATGCGCAGGTTAATAAGGAAGCCTATACTAATATGACCAGCGATATACTGAAAGCCCGTTCGGACGCCAAACTGAATCAGGGACAGAACTTCTCCCGTTTGATGAGCTTTGCCATGTACGGTCCCAAATCCCCTGCCACCAATCTACTGACGGAGGCGGAACTGACAAATATGAATCCACAGGAACTGGTAGACCGGATTCACAATCAGAACAGCTACAAGCACCGTATTTTATACTACGGCCCAAGCAGCAGCAAAGATTTACTGGCTACCATCAACCAATATCATCAGGTTCCGGCAATCCTGAAGGATATTCCTGCCGGAAACGAGTATGCTTATCTCGAAACTCCCGTTACTAAAGTTCTAGTAGCTCCTTATGACGCCAAGCAAATATACATGGCACAGATATCCAATCTCGATAAGAAGTATGATCCTGCCATTGAACCTATCCGCGCATTATATGATGAATACTTCGGAGGGGGCATGAACTCTATCGTCTTCCAGGAAATGCGTGAAACACGTGGATTGGCTTATTCCGCCTGGGCTAGCATAATGCCGCCGAGCTACTTGAAGTATCCCTATGTACTACGTACACAGATTGCCACGCAAAACGACAAAATGATTGATGCCGTCACTACATTTAATGACATCATCAATAATATGCCGGAATCCGAAGCTGCTTTCAAACTGGCTAAAGACGGATTAACCAACCGTCTGCGCACCGAACGTATCATCAAAGGTGACATTATCTGGAGTTATATCAATGCACAAGATTTAGGGCAAAACGTAGACCCGCGCATCAAGCTCTACAACGACATACAGAATATGTCGCTAAAAGATATTGTCGATTTCCAAAAGCAATGGGTAAAAGGACGTACGTATGTTTATTGCATCCTGGGAGATAAGAAAGATTTGGAGCTGGATAAATTGAAAGCTGTAGGTCCTATTGAAGAATTGACCCAAGAACAGATTTTCGGATACTAAAAAGAAACGAGCCGGCCATAAATAATTAGCAGGTGTCAAAGCCCCCCCTAAACACAAAGTTTACCCCTGTTACAAATTGAACTGTAACAGGGGTAATACTTTTAAAGAGAGCTCCAATACACTCTTTATTGTTTCCGATTTATTATTTACGGTTTATCGTTTCATTTTTAACGATAAACCGCTTATCGCCTATTTCTCACTTTCTTCGTACATCTTCTCTATCTGCTCACTATAATTCTTGGCAACCACCGCCCGTTTCAGTTTCAGTGTATTAGTCAATTCTCCACGTTCCATGCTGAATGGCTCAGGCAGTAAAGTGAAACGTTTGATTTGTTCATAGTGCGCAAATTGTTGCTGAAGTGTATCGATCCGGGCACGGAACAATCCTACAATCCTCGGATGCTGCAACAGTTCCGTCATATCCTTATATTCAATACCCTTTTCTTTGGCATACTCTTTCACAAATCCATATACAGGAACAATCAGAGCCGAGACAAACTTACGTTGATCGGCGATAATGGCAATCTGGTCGATATAACGGTCAATGACCAACTTCGTTTCCAAAGCTTGCGGAGCGACGTATTTGCCGTTTGATGTTTTGAATAAATCTTTAATACGTTCCGTCAGGAAAAGCTGTCCATTTTTAAAGTAACCGGCATCACCTGTATGGAACCAGCCATCCGGCTCAATAGCGGCAGCTGTGGCTTCCGCTTTTTTGTAATAGCCTTTTGTGATCGTCTTACCCCGAAGCAGGATTTCATTGTCTTCACCGATTTTCACTTCAATCCCCGGCAGTACAACACCTACCGAACCGATATCATAGCCAACCGGCAGTGTACAAGATACAGTAGCCGTAGATTCCGTCAGTCCATATCCTACCACCATATTGATTCCTACCGAATGAACGAATTCATTAATCTCATCGGGAACGGCAGCACCGGCAGTCGGGAAAAAGTTACCATTCTCAATACCGATTGTTTTTTTCAGCAAAGAATAGATAGTCTTTTCGTAAAACTTATATTTCAGTTGATTCATCACCGGAGGAGTCTTTCCCAGACGCAGATAATCCAGATTATGGATTCTACCTACCCGGATAGCATCCAGCATCAGTGCCTTCTTCAACCCTGTAGTTTCGTTTATTTTTTCCTGTACCCCTGCATACACCTTCTCCCAAAAACGGGGAACACTGCACATCAGTGTCGGGCGAATTTCCTTAATGGTTGTTTGTATATCTGCCGGACGGAGATTGATACAAATCTGCACTCCTTTATGAATACAGAGATAACACCATGCTTTCTCAAACACGTGTGTTAATGGAAGGAAGTTCATCGATACATCCTTATCCGACATCGTCGTCAAACGGTCATCATGTGTATGAAACTGTTCCAGATAACAAGAATGATGAAGCATAACCCCTTTCGGTTCCCCCGTTGTGCCGGAAGTATAGAGAATATTTGCCAAGTCATCATAAGAAGCCCGCTCCGTACGTTCTTCTACCGTATCATTATGAGGCAATCCCTCTCCCGTCGCCATAAATTCATCAAAATAGATAGATGATACGTCACGAGGGTCTTTTACCACCGAACGGTCAAAGATTATCAGTTGTTGCAAAGAAGAACAGAAACCAAAGATACTGAAAGCGGCATCATACTGGTATTGCTCACCGACAAAAAGAAAACGAATCTGCGCATCATTAATGATATATTGCGCCTGCGCAGGTGAACTCGTTGCATAAAACGGAATGGTAACCGCCCGGTTGGCAAATGCACCAAAGTCTACATAGAACCATTCGGGTTTATTCTGTGAAAATATACCGATATTCTCTTGTTCTTCCACTCCCAATGCCACGAAAGCATTAGCTGCTTGCCGTACTGTTCCGGAGAACTGCTTCCATGAAATAGGAATCCATTGAGCTGTCTCATAGTCACGGTATTTTAAGGCTACCTTGTCGCCATATTTTTCGGCCTGACGATGGACCAGGACAGATAAATGATGATAAGTCATACTCTTTGTATTAGTAAATATGGTACAAAGGTATTAGTTTTATCTCATTTAGACAAAATTAGTCAGAAGTTTTATAAAGGGCACTGGATATCAGTATGCTATTTGAGAAAAGGACAGTTTTAACCCTAAAAACTAACCATAATAATTAATCATAAAAACTAATCATTATGGTGAATCAGAAGCAAATATTTTTTGATTTCAGGTTGAATTTTAACTTGCTCAATTCGAACACCAAGAAAGCAACTACAATCTATGCTGTAGTCTACTATAAACGAAAACAGTATCGAATTAATACTGGGGTTAAGGTCTACCCCAGTCAGTGGAACAAGAAAAGACAGCTAGCCGTTATTAGTGCTAAACAGACCAAGCTGGATAATTATAACAACACGATTGTAAATGATAAATTAAAACAGATTCTCCTTTCTTTTGAGCAAAGTAAGATTTATCTTTGCGAACATATAGAATCCATATTCAATTTGTATGAAGTGCTAAAACAATACATCAATCCCAATATGGCAGCAAAGAAGAATACAAAAGACAGCGTACCAGCTACCACTCAAATGACTCTGCTACTCTCCACAGTGGATAAAGACAGTACCAGAAATATCTATCGTGGCAATATCAGTGTATTCAAACGATTTCTGGATGATGAAAAAATTCCTGATACTTGGAGCAGCATCACCTATGAAAACCTGGAAAAATACAAGGAATATCTTATCGCTAAAGGGAAAGTTGTGGCAACAATCAATAATTGTTTAGGAGGAATCAAAACTGTACTCAGAAAAGCCGATAAGGAGAAGGATATCAAATTTGACTTTCATACCTCCGGTTGTGATAAAGTAGAAAAGGTTAAAGATCGCCGCAGTAAGGAGGAAAAGAAATCCAAACAAATTCCACTAACGGAGAAGCAGATTTATGAACTATATAACCTGAAACTTTCCGGGCGTGACGAGGAGGTACGAGATGTATTTGTAGCCCAATGCCTGCTTGGTCAAAGAATCTCCGACATGCCTAAACTTTTCGCAGGGAATTATAAAATCATTACCGAGAACACTGTTGAAATAACAGTGCAGAAGACCGGTGAGCAGGCTATCATTTATCTGTTCCCCATCGCCAAAGAAATCCTAAACAAATACAGTGGCGGATTCAAATACCTTAAAATTTCCACCGATTCTGTTGAAGGTGAACCAGAGAGCCGTGATTATGTGAGAAAGATAGATGAACGTATAAAGGCTATATGTAAAAGTGCCCATTTCAATGAAGAAATTACCTATACGGAACAACGCGGAACGAAGAAAAAAGTTATAAAGAAGGAATTACACCAACTCATACACACTCACCTTGCCCGCCATACTTTTATAACCCTGATGTGTAAAATGGGAATTCCCAAAGAAGTTGTCATCATCGCCACTGCCCATGAAAACACTAAAATGATAGATGCGGTTTATCTGCATGTTTCCTCCCATGACAAAGCACATAAATTAAGTGAGGCAATTATAGAAAAAGCCCAGGGTAGCATGTTTGTCGCCCATAAAGAGCAAGTGACAACAAAGCCGGAAGCCAATGTATTCAACTATATCTTCGCCGGTGATCTACTATTGGGACTTGCAAAAAAATACGAAGCGACTAAAGTACATGAGGTCCTGGATAAAGATCTAGACAAAGGATTTCTGGAACTTCCAACAACCCAACAGGCCATAGCCATCCTTAAAGATACTAATCGTATTAATGAAGTGGACATAAATAAATACAAAGGAGATGAAGAATTGAAGCATAAAGTAAAGGCTATATGTAGCATTGTTTGGGAAATAGGTAAGGCAGCAAATGATGTATTACTGATACAGTTCTTTCAAGATAATGTGATAACTTTCGGGTTGAATTCCGAATATTATCTGCCTGAAACTATGAGTAAAAGAGAAATTCAGCACTTATTCGAAATGAAGTCATACAAAGGTACAATAATAGTTTAAGCGCACCACATAATTCATAAGATCTTACCCTGTCATCCATCCTGACATGATAGGGTATGATTTCTCCCTCTCTCACCCCCTCAAACTCTTATAGATGAGAATAAATTGAAGTACGGAGATTGCACCGCTACTAAATGGTGCACATAGCTTCAAACAAGATTAAACAATTTCCGGGTTGATCCCAATACTTAGAAGATCATTGGGCTATTCAATTCGAAGGATAGCAACGATACCAGTAATTGTCACAGCTACAGTCTGGGTAATGAAAGTATGACAGCCTATCAAAGAGCCAAGTCAGGACGAAGAGTCTTGATAACGGCTCTTTATTTTTTTTCTTCTCATTTTCCTTATCACTCTTCTCACTTCCCTTCTTCTCCTTCCCTCTTCACCTTAAACCCTTATATATGACAAGAATAAGAATAAAAGACAAGAGAAAAAGAACATATTATTAACCAACAACAAAAACCAAGAGAAAAATGAAACATTTAATGAAAGGAATCAGAATCGCAGCATACATTGCTGAGATCATCGTGGCAGGTTCAACTATTGTGGAACTTGTAGAGAAGTATAGTGGCAGGAGCAAACGTAAATCCACCGCAAGTAAAGTTGATACAGGCAATGTAGCAACTGAAAACCCATAGAAACGTCTAGTGAATGGATTATGATAAGGCACAGGACGTAATTATAACCATCCTTGAGGTAACCACATCCATACTCAAGGGAATCAAGAAGCTAAGAGGAATATTTGTAAAAGCAAAGAAATAAACCTCTTGGCTTTTTCTTTTATCGGATTTTATTAACCAATTAAAAACTATAAAAATATGGAAACTACAAGAGAACTGTCTGTCGTTCCACAACAAGGAATGATGACAAGAATGGGTATGATCAACCCAACCTTTATCGAAGATGCAGTAATCGTATCAGAAAAGGAACAGGAGAAGGAACATCCCAATTTTATTGAATCAAACACTTCAGGCATTACACTTGAAGAACTGGAAACGAACTGTATTGTACCCAGCTTTGGAGACAATCAGCTTACAATCAGCCACCAGACTTTTATACATCGTATCGAGGAGGCGGCAAGCATGTTTTTTGCAGGAGAAACTTTCGGTAATACGGAAATCAGAGTCTCACACAAGATTTTAGGCAGACATCCTTCCGCACTGACAAAGAGGAAGGAAGAACTCAAACCTGAAGACGAAACCATCTATTATCAGAGAATGGCATTCTGTTTTCATATCCGAACCATATGTCGGGAAATGAACGGTGAGGAAGTGCATCTTTGTATCGGCGGCGTAAGAAGCCTGAACGAAGAGAACCTGTACGGAAAAAAATCCCCTGAAAAATTTAAAATCTTTATCGGATGGAGAGTCAGGGTATGCAGTAATCTTATGCTGACATGTGACGGCTTGACAGGACGTTTGGAAGTGATGGGCGATACGGATATCTATATAGCCGCACTAAAACTGTTCCGGGAATTCAACCCCGAACAAAATCTGAGGCTTCTTGAGAATCTGGGAAGAACAATGATATCCCAGGAACAGTTCTGCCAAATAATCGGACGTTTACGACTTTACCAGGTATTACCGGCATCACAAATGAAAGAATTACCGAAAGTTATCTTAGGTGATTCAAACATCAATGCAGCCACCAAAGGCTATATTGACAACCCTAACTTCGGCTTACGCGGAAGAGCAAAAATTTCATGCTGGGACCTGATGCAGCTTCTTAACGAGGCGGCCAAACAGTCCTATATTGACAAATTCCTCGAAAGGAATCAGAACGCCACAGACTTTGCAGTGGGCATTCAGAAAGCCTTGAGAGGGGAAGACACTGAAAATTACGGATGGTTTCTGAGATAAACCGGAACATCTAAAAATCCTATGAAGGGAGAAAGATCTAAAAATAACAAACAAGGTCTTTCTTCCTTCTTTTGTTGAATTAAAATCAGAAAGGAGAAAATATATGAGCGTAACATGTATACAGGACATATACCATTGTGACACCTGTAAATCAGCACTAGACGAGCACGGAAGGAATTGCAGGCACGGGATGTTATTTCCCCTGCTTCTTTTAATGGGAAACTTTAAAAAGTGCATGAATTATGAATTTGATGCGGAGAAGGTGGAACTTCAGTTGCTAAGAAAAGAAAATGAACGGACAGAGCACACCGGTGAGTAAAACGGGAATGGTTCTGAATAAAATGGAAAGGAATAAAGTATGGCACATTACACCTTCGATATAATCAAATATACCTAATTACCGAAGAGGGGGAAACGTACAAGGTCTTCATAGAAATGATGCCCTCACCGACGGTACAAGCAACAAATTATATTGCAGCCACTTTAAAAGCCGAAAAGGCATATCCGTCAGATAAATATGTACACCAGCTCATTGATACTGACGCAGAAAAATGGCCGGTCAGTGCAACTATATTTTAACTAAAAACGAATCAGAAAGAAAAATGGAAAGATTTGAAATTGAAAACAGCAGAGAGTTCAAGGCGGCACAGGAACTGGAAAGAGCCTTGAATGATTACGGGTGGAATGAAAAACGATTCGCACTTGCAACGCCAACATTTCACCAAACCCTACAACAGACATTATTCAGGACTATTGTAGAGATATTGAAAGTGTATGCAGATCCTCAAAGAAGGACGGACCTAAGAAATGAAGCATCCAAAGAAGGTGCAAAAAAGTTAATGGAAGTGCTGGAAGAACTACATATTCCATTCATTTGAGATACGGTTGAAACATACCGGAATTATATCTGAGGAGGATATCACAATCAACGTGGTGTCCTCCTTTTTTATTTACCAACATTTTAAAACAAGAAAGATTATGTTATACTACAAATTTAAAAATTATGAAGAATTCAAGGACATGTTTGGAATTATCAAGCATGGAAACGGGGCATGCAGCAGAAAGAACAGGATACTGCTGGCATATATCAGGAACAGGAGATTGCTACATGAAGCAATAGAGACAAACAATTATATACTGCTTCATATTTCCTCAATGGCGGAACTGAAGAAGACCATTACACGGGCAATAATTATAAGCGGGCACTCAGATATGTCATTACGTTATGTTCTGGAGCTGGACGGAGAATTCTTTTACTCCAGGAATTTTGAAACGGACGATATGAAAGGGCTGTGTAAAGACGGGGATACCAGGGCAATCCGCTACATTAACCATGAAAACGGAGGAAAGGTGTTTAAAATGAAAGCGGGAAAACTCTACCGTTCCCTCATATTGGAAACTGAATTCGGTAAAACCCTTCCTGAACAGGTAGTGACCTATCTGTGTGAGGAGTTCTCGGCGGACTGGCAGACTTATACAACGGGGCGGCTCCCTAAAAACAGGTTATGTGTGGACAAGAATTTCGGGAAGATATACTCATCCTCTTCTTGCGTGGGAAATTTTCATTCCTGCATGGTGGACAGGAAACTGCATGATTTCTATACGGAATCAGTCGATGCAAACGCCGCATACCTGACCAATGAAGAAGGAAAGGTGACAGCAAGGTGTGTCATCTACAACAGGGTTACGGACCAGGACGGAAAAATATGGAGACTGGCGGAAAGACAATACGCTACGGATGAGAACAACACCCTCAAACGTGCTTTAATAGATGCCCTGATTAAGAAAGGATACATTGACGGTTACAAGAAAGTCGGTGCCGGATGTGGTGATTCAAGAGCTTTTGTTGACCTGGAGGAGAATTCATTGTCAGACAGGAAATTCAGGATAGAATGTGACCTGGACTATGACGATACCCTAAGCTATCAGGATTCATTCAAATGGTACAATCAATCTGGGAGGACAGCGGACAATTACGGAAGTGGCGACATCGCACTTGATATTACTGACGGTTCTTTGAATGGTGAGGAGGAATACGATGATTTCCATGAATACAATTGTCGTGAAACCAACCTCGTATATTATCACGGACACGAGTATTACTGTGACGTGGAGAATCTGGACGAATTCGTATGGATGGAAAAACTCGAGGAATACCATCACGAGTCGGATGTTGCGGAATGTCCGGAATGTAGCGGGTATTTTCTGGAAGGGGATAAATACTATTCAGAAATAACGGAAGGGGACTATTGTTGTGAAGAATGCCGCAAGAAAGCGGAACAGGCATACAAAAAGGAAAACTGGCATTATTCCGACTATGATGAGGAATACTATGAGCATGCAGAAGACATAACCATATACCAGGTATGGAACCATATCCTCTGTGAATATGAGAGAAAGGCAATATCCGTAGAATCAGCACAAAGACTGCTGGAAGCGGGAGGACTTCATAAATTGAACGGCAAACTTTATGACGGGATAGATGAGGAAACAGGACTGCCTTATGCGTACGAGATGAATGAAATAAATGTTTAATCCACAAAAAATAAAAATTATGGAATTGCTTAAGAAATTATACAAGGTTTATAGCCCGAGCGGAAAAGAACGGGCAATGATAAAGTTTATATGGAATTATACCAGGAGAATTCCCGGTACTAAAATAGAAACGGATATCATCGGGAACTTGTATATAACAAAGGGGGAAGCGGAATCATATCCCTGTATCGTAGCGCATCTCGACCAGGTACAGAGGTTACATTCAAAAGATTTCACGGCTATTGAAACGGGAGAAATCATATTCGGTTACAGCTCCCGGAATAAAAGACAGGAAGGACTCGGAGCCGATGACAAGAACGGGATATGGATAGCGCTCAAATGTCTGAAAAAGTATGATACCTTAAAACTGGCATTCTTTGTCAGTGAAGAGGTGGGATGTGTTGGTTCAGGAAAAGCGGTGATGGATTTTTTCAATGACTGCCGATTTGTTATACAGCCTGACAGACGGGGATATCAGGATATTATTAATGAAATAGGTTGGACCTCACTATGTTCTCCCGGGTTCCTAAAAGCTGCCGGATATAAAAAGTTCGGTTACAAGGAAACACATGGAATGATGACGGATGTGCAGGAACTAAAGGAACGGGGGCTTCAGGTCAGTTGCATCAATCTCAGCTGTGGATATTACGAACCACATACGGACCATGAGTTTACGATAAAGAAAGACCTCATGAACTGTCTGTCACTGGTAGAGCATATCATTGAGAATTGTACTGACACTTATCCACACCAGGCAGAAATACCGGGAAGACGAAGAGGTATCTATGATGAATTTGACGAAGCGACGGATGAAATATTTGCCCTGCTCGATCAGGGGGAGTTATGGAGTGCGGAAGACCTCTATTATATGTATCACTCCGTTTTCCCACAACTGGACATGGAAGACTATCAGAGAATATATACAGAATATTACAACTTAAATACAATCGAATATGGAAAACAAAAATTATGATCTGAAACTGGCAGGATATATATGGTCAATTCTAAAGACACAGCCCTTTATAGTAATGTCATGGGGAGTAGATATGAATACGATAAAACCTGTCAAAGGAGGACTGGAATTTCATGTACAGGGATTCATACATACAGGAATGGTGCGGATCATTCTCGATGAAGGAAAGGATCTCTTTGAAGTACATCTTATCCCCGATTCTGAAGGAGAAGAAAAAGTGATAGAAGATGTTTATCTGGACATGCTTGTTTCCGTGATAGACAGGAATGTGGAGAAAACGGATGATTATGAGAAGAAGATTTCTGAAGAGTACAGAATTATAAGAAAATAGTACTTTTCAAAAATAACCAAATCTGAAATAATTGGAATCCTATGAGAAATTGGAATCTATGAAAACCGATTCTCACAGGATTTCTTTTTCATAAACCTCAGGTGACAGATATTGAACGTTCGTTTGGTATTTGTAACCGACTATTAAAATATGTAAAAATGAAAGTGAAAACTTATATTGCCTACCTCCGACAGTCCACGGTAAAACAGGAAATCTCCGGATTGGGAGTGGAGGCGCAAAGAGAAATTATACAGAATCACTTGAAGGATAAAAAGCCGATTGCCGAGTATATTGAAACAGAGAGTGGACGTAAATCCAACAGACCCAAGCTTATAGAGGCTTTGGAGGAATGCAGAAAAACAGGATCTACCTTAATAGTAGCCAAACTGGACCGATTAAGCCGGAATGTAGCTTTCACCAGTAAATTGCTGGAGAGTGATGTGGAGATTGTGTTCTGTGATTTTCCTCAAGCAAATAAACTCGTACTGCATATCATCAGCAGTATAGCAGAGTATGAAGCCGGACTGATCAGTCAGCGAACCAGGCAATCGCTACAGGCCAAGAAAGCGAGAGGATGCAGGCTTGGTAAATCCGAGAACCTGACGAATAACCTTGAACGGGCTATCGGGGAAAGTGTAAAGACCAACAAGACTAAGGCGGACAATAACCCGAATAATATGAGAGCCATTGCCATGTTGCATTCATTGCTCATGCAGGGGAAGTCCTTGTCCGAAATGACCGGAATCTTAAACAGGCAGGGCTTTGTAACCTCCAAAGGTTGCAAATTCCGGATAACCCAGGTGAAAAGGCTGATCGTCAGGGCGGGACTTGAATTGCCACAGAAAACATGAATCAATCGGAATAAGTTGATTAAAATAAGGGAGACTATGCAGAATAGTTTCTCTTATTTTTTTCATTGGAGGGCCTTTGCGTTTTTAGGATATGCCATGTATCATCATATTTCATTATCTTTGCGATAAATAAATCCCTATATCATGGACCCTAATAAAAATGACGCAACGAAAATCCGGGAAGAAAAACGTCAGGCCAGAACCCTGGAAAATATGGAAATAAAGTTATCGGAACAGATGGAAATGATGAAGCAACTCATAACAACCTCGGCTGTCATATCCATTGATGAATTATGCTTTTATTTCAGAACGGCTGTACAGACGGAATCCGTGAACGTGCCGTTGCACCTTTCTTTTGAAAGGCATTTTAAGCTTCTCATAGACTATGCCGGAGACGACAGGAATGTCTTGTCCGGTCTTCTACACTGCCTTAACAGTCTTCACGAATGCTACAGAACAGTTACTCCCGAGTATTATTTCGACAGGGCAATGACCCGGCCCTTCCAGGATTCCATCCTTGAAAGTTTTGAACTATTTTCAACCGCTCTGAAGGACTATGATACCCATGACCGGCCGATACATCTGGATACCCCTTATCTGAGGCATTATAAAAGGTTCGGGTCACATCCGCATAAACAATTCTACCACACCTATCTACAAAAGTTGAATGAAAAGCTGAATTACCTTCTTTCAGAGAGCCGCCTGGGATTAAAAATTGATTTCTGCTTCATACCGGAGAATTCATACAACATTATTCTGGAACAGTCGCTGGTGGAGGATCTATATGCTTTTCTGGTAGATGAAAAGTGCCTGCAAAAGGATGACGATACGGAAAGAGACTTCAAGCTGCTGTTCAATAACAGTGTATTCAAACGTAATGCCAATCCTATCCGTTGGATAAAGACGACAGAGAAAAGCCAGATGACTTCCAACATAACGCTCCGTACTCTATTTTTCGTGCTTGGTGAAAAAACAAAGAAAAAATTGCTGGACCAGGAGCACAGACGATACTATGAATCACTTTTTATCGGAAAGGACGGCAAAAACGTCTCTCTGGAAGACAAAGCCAGCAAAGTTAGCAAGGGCAGCCAATCTCGCCAGGATTTCCTTTCACAACTACGGTCAGTTTTAAAATTATAGAGAAGCCGTCCGTCTCTTTTTCCGCCTATTCCCGCCTACTCTGTTTATGTCGTTATAACATACTGTAGTATAGTGCGTTATAACGATATTTTTCATTCTTTATTTTGACCTCCCCTCCTTCTATTCCCGTCTACCTAAATGTAAAAAAAATGCCTTATATTTGCAAATATTTTTACAAATAAAAAGGAGCTAGATATGAAAATAAATAATTTGAAGTCTTTGGATGGCGGGACTATAAACAGTGCCATCAACGAGAATGTTAACGATTCCACGAGAGTGATGAATCAGGTAGATAACAATATAGAAAAAACAGAAATGAGAACGGAAGACATGCAGCCGGATAAAAACGGCAATGATAAAAACGGACAGACAGCTGAAACACAGGTTCTGACTCCCGGAAATAACCATGTGGAAAAGGGGGAGGAAGAATACCACTTCCCGACAGTTGAAGAGCTTCTTCGCAGAGAGCGTAAGGACATACTCTCGCTACGCCGGCTTCCCTATACGGATATTGATTATGCCACTTACAACTGGAGCGTGACACAAGGCTGCCTCAAACTGTCGCCCGGGTGCAGACACTGTTATGCGGAAGTCATAGCCAGGAACCAGTCCAAACGTTCGGATACCAGGCGTTTCAAGGATGGTTTCAAACCTGGTTTTAATGAAGGATTACTGTATACTCCCCTTCATGATACCAGGAAAGGCATTGTATTTGTCAGTCCGCTCGGAGATTTTGGACATGCCGATATTACGGATGAACAGCGCAGGGCAGCCGTTGAAGTCATCCAGGCGGATGAGACAAAGGTATTTCTTATCCTGACCAAACGTCCGGAAACCCTTGTGCGGTTGTTCGAGAATATTCCGGTCCCTTCCAATTGCCTCCTGGGAGTGAGTGTGGAGTCAGAAGCGTACCTGTCACGCATGGACACACTCCGCAAGATCGCTTCAGACAATCTGGTGGTCTCTTTTGCCCCGCTTTTGGGTGGGATGAAGAATATCAATTTCGACAGGTTTGTCTGGGTACTCATCGAAGGTGAAGCAACCCGCCCCATGGATAATGCGCGCATGGTAAGGACGGAATGGATACAGTCTATCATAGAACAGGCCGAATCCGCGCCGATGCCTCCCGCTATATATGTAAAGCAGCTCGGAAACAATGTGGACGGAGTGGTAAAAAGCAAAGCACAACACGGGTATCTGGTGAAAGGCGTTTCCTATCGCCAGTATCCCCAAGTTATAAAAACAACCCTGGAGAATACTGATGAAGAACTGGAAAAAATGAATATGCAACAGAAAAAGGATAAAGAAATGAAGAAAGAACGTAGTACGACAAAGAAAACGACAACAGCAGACACCGGAGCTGAAGCCCTCTCCCATGTCATTCCCCTTAGCAAGGTTGTGGAAGAAGGGGCCAAGAAAGGGAAAGTAAACAACCTGTATGGTACCTGGGTCGTGGAAGGGGAGGTTACGGTGATTGCCGGTGATACGAATGCCGGTAAATCCTCAGTTACCTACCAGATGGGGTTGGATGCGGCTTCAGGTAAGAATACCCTCGGTTTTCCGGCTCCTACCAAGCCCGTGGTGGACGAAGTGGTGTACATTGACACGGAGCTTAGCATTACCCAGTTGGGGCAGCGTTTCGGAGGTATAACCATCAGTGACCGCATGAAATACATCGACGCTACTGCCTGGGACCTTGAAAGGATTCTTTCTGAAATAGAAACCATTGCAAAAGAATGGAACAAAAAAAAGGTGCTGTTCATATTGGACAGTATCACAGTGGCGGCAACAGGAAGTGTCACGGCCAGAGTTGCAAAGGAGCTGATGAAAAGGCTGAAATTAATCTGTGGACACTATAACGTAACAGTGATAACGCTGATGCATACAAGAAAGCGGGACAAATCCAAACCTATTGAGATGCAGGACCTGGCCGGTTCCGCCAAACTGACTGACCTGGCGGATAATGTGCTTGCAATAGCCAAATGTAATGCTACTGAGGTGTATGTCAAGGTTCTCAAGTCACGCAGCAATGCCATTCCTGACAAAGTACGGCATTTTGAGATTCGCAGTGACGGCTATCTCCATTTGGAATTCATTCGGGAATGTGAGGAAGAGGACCTGCTGGCACAGGGTAAAAGCAAGCTTACACCAGAGGTGGAACAGGAGATTCTCACCCTGCGTGGAAAAGGATACTCCGTCAGAAAAATAGCAGATCATATGAAACTGTCAAAATCTGCTGTTGACCGTGTGGTTCAAAAGCATAAGGACAGTGAAGAATCCAGCGCGGATGCTATTAAGGATGCACAATTCCCCGACAACGCAGCCTGATAAAAAGACCATATCCTGTAAGACTTTTACGTAATCATACAATGAAGACTGGAATTCAATAATGAGTTTCAGTCTTTTTATTTATCTGAAGCTTCTTAAGCCCCCTTGAGTTATCCACTGTCCCTTTGTCCCGGAACTGACGATCCCACTGTCCCGGATATCACATTTTTCAGTATTTTAGGCATGAAATTTATATAAAATACCCTCCAAAATTATGTTTTTTATCATTCGCAAACAAGCATAATTACAGACATGATATAGTAAGTATTTGTATAGTTACAAACATTATCAATAGATTACACGCAAACATCTATTTCGTATTATTTACATCATATAGATAAAATCCTAAAATATACATATTTTCTGGGACACCTTCCCGGGACAGCCGGATAAAAAAAGATTCAGGGTTAGCCCGACCATTTCTTTTCTTTCAAAAAAATGTCTGTTTCGCCCTTCAAATCCCTCGAAAGCTTGATATATGTATGAAAACAAAAAATATAATATTGTCAGGTAAGAACGATAGCTCTATACTAGACCGTCAGGTAAGGGATTGTCCTGATGTCAGCGAAAAAACAGTTCCACAGAGAATACCCAGGAAATACAAGGAGGATATCAAAAGGTTACAGGAGAGATACGATCTACATGAAGGGCTGGTCATTAATGTGTCTCTCAAAGAATTCAGAGGGATATGTGAAAGGGATTATCCAAAGATAGAAGCCTACTTGGGATTAAGGAAATACCTGTTACGTACTTTCGGAGTAACCCTGAATATACACTCACAAAAGACTAAGGGTGGCTCGGATAAAACGATAGATGAACCATAAAATTTGTATAACCGGAGTTAGCTGGAGGCGAAGAGTAAAGGAACGTAGTGTAGTGATATACATAACTCCCCGGAGGGAGACAAAGTGTTATAAAAAAGTGTGCAAATCGTGTACATTTTATAATAGAAGTACATTTTTTGTAGTATATTTTATAACATCTACATTATCCTACCGGTTATGTATTACATACTCTCTACTATCGTATACTCTCTGTCTCCGACTTACCCCATTCATCTTAAAACAAAAACATGCATAAAATTACATTAAATGTCCCCGATGGGATCAAATACCTTTCAGACTGGCACAATTTATGGAATACCCTGCTACCGGAAGGACAACATTACATTCTAAACAAACGTATATGCGGATGCGGAGCTACTGAAGCTTATCTAAGATCAGGCAGGAAAGTCATATTAGCCAGCCCCAGAAAACATCTGCTCTATAACAAGTATTCCCAGCATCTCTCCGACAACCTGCATCTGTACCGGTATCAGGGGGATAAGAAGAGGTATTTTGAAAACACAGGCAATACGGAAAAGGATATTCTTACCTTTAATAACGAACTGGGCAGATACCTACAATCCGGGGGAAGAAAGATACTAACCACCTACGATTCACTAGGGAAAATTCAAGAAGTCCTGATTAGTTCGGGAGAATACCTGCAGGAATGGACCGTTGTAGTGGATGAATTCCAGTCCATGTTCTGTGACTGCCAGTACAAAGCGACGACAGAGTATGAATTCAGCATGATACTCGGAATGTTCTCCACCGTAGTTTATCTCTCCGCCACACCGTTTCTTGAATCCTATCTGGATATGACCGGACAATTCGGAGGTCTGACGGTGTATGAACTCCTGTGGCCCGCGAACATGACACAAATTCCGGAAGTGGAAGTGATCAAGTCCAGAAAATCCGTTGCCTGCCTGTGTGCCCGACTGGTGGATGACTATCGGAAAGGAAACGGCAAGTCAATTCTGGTGGACGGTGGAAAGTTTATTGCCGGAGAAGCCGTATTCTATATCAACAGCATTTCGGAGATAAAAAAGATCATACTGGAAAACAACATACGTCCAGAAGAAGCCAATATCATCTGTTCCTCAAAACCGGAGAATATCAGGAAACTGGACGAACTCTCACAAAAGACGGGCATGAAATTCAGGATCGGAGATATCCCACAAAAAGGAGAGCTTCACAAAATGTTCACTTTCTGTACCTCCACTGTATATATAGGTGCCGACTTCTATTCAACCAACGCCTATTCATATATCTTCGCCAATCCCCGTATCAGCAGCATGACCGTGGATGTATCGGTGGACCTGCAACAAATAATAGGCCGCCAAAGACTTGAGGAAAACCCTTTCCGCAACTCGGCTACTCTTTATTTCAACACCAGGGAATCCAGAGTGGACCGACAGGCACTTGAGGAAGCGGTCAGGGAAAAGAAGGAGAAGACCCAAAGACAGATTAAGAACTATACAGTCGCCCCCTACAAGAATGAAATGCTCCAAATGATGGAAGACACGATCAGGAAGTATGGGCATAAGGAGCACTACTGCTGCATTGTCAGAGATAGTAATGGCAGAGTATGTGTCATCGAAAATGAAATTCTGGAGATAGCAGACAGGAGAGCCTGGGAAGTGACAAACATGATCTATAACAATGACTTCTCCATGTACCGTGCATTGAAGGCCGGAGTGAATGTGACAAAGGCTACCGACAGCAATAATCCGGAGATACAAAGGATCTTCAGAGAATGGAACACGGACAACCGGTTCGACAGAAAGGCCAGGATGTATTGTGACCTGTATGAAAATGCCCCGCTGCTTCTGGAGGAATGCAACTTTATCGAAAGGAAATACAAGGATTACTATGATGCTCTGGGAAGGGAGGGCTTTGAGAGCTCATACTGGCGGGAGGATTATATAAGACAAGCCCTTGCCCCGGTTCCCATGAAGTTATTACCCAGGAATGAAATCGCCGGTCGACTGATGAATGTCTTGAAAGTAGGCGGTGAATATACCAAATCGGAAGTAAAGGAAATCCTTCGGGGAATCTATCATGAACTGGGTATACAAGGTAAACCGAGCGCATCCGATATTACCGGTTATCTGACTTGTGAAGAGAAGACCATTAGGACCAAAAGGACAGTGACGGCAATGTTCAGGATTATCTCACATACACGGAAGAAAGTCTCCCTGTTTCCCAGAATCACCGATGTAAACCAACCGCAGGAATATGACGTGGACAAACTTTTGGAAATTATCCGGGATGACACCTACTATCATCTGAAACCTAAAGTGGAAGCCGTCAGGAGTGCTGGAACCCAAGATGAGAAAAATAAGAAGAAAGCCCTTCTCCCCGTAGCCACCTGGAATGGAACCTTCAAATCCAGGCATAAAAATGAGTGCACAATCTATTCTTCCTATACAGCTCTCGATTTTGACCATATCGGGGTGGATGAAATGGACAGATTTGCAGGGTGGCTGCAGGGATTTCCATGTGTCTATGCCTGTTTTGTCACTCCGGGCGGAACGGGGTATAAAGCGATCATCCTGCATGATAACTGTGAACCGCTTTATCACTATGACCTGTACGGGCAATTACTAAAGCTGTTTGATTGTCCCTGGATAGACACTAGCACCACCGACCTGGCCAGAGGGAATTATCTATCCTATGATCCGGACTTATGGAAAAATCCAAATCCTGTTCCCTTTCACTTTGTACCGGGAACACCGGAACCTGTCATACCCAATACGATGACAGAAACAGTTATCAGGGATGTGCAAGGAGAACCAGTTCTGGTACGGGATGAATCCTGGGTGGAAGGTTTCCTGAACCGATTGAACAGGCAGGTGATATCTGATGACAGCATTATCCGGATATTGAGAAAAACATGGAACGGGAACTCGCTGAGTAACGGCAGGAATAATACAGCCATGGCTTATGCGGGTATCTTATGCAAGGCTGGGGTTGAGCCAGGTAAGGCAAAGGCATTCATAGAGGAACTTATTCCCGATTTTGATATAACGGAAATAATCGGGTACGCTTACGCCAACAATATATTCGGGTGTGAACGTATGCGGTACAGAAATAGAAAATGAAAAAATTTAATTAACTTTAAAAAAAGAATTATGGCACTGAATAAAAGTACCGGGAACATGTATGCTTTCGTTTCACATACATATAACCCGATGAAAGGCGAATGTGAACACTCCTGTGCGTATTGTTTTATGAGACGTAAACTTCTCCTTCCTCCCTTGCGTCTGGAGCTGAAGGAATTGAAAGTGAACCTGGGTGAAGGCAACTTTATCTTTGTAGGCAGCAGTACGGATGAATGGGCGGCTAATGTCCCGTCGGAGTGGATTGAGCAGGTACTGGACTATTGTGACGGTTTTGATAACAGGTATCTCTTCCAATCCAAGAATCCCGCCCGTTTTTTGGAATATCTGGATCATCCGGTCATGAGACAGTCCGTCCTTTGTACTACCATTGAGACGAACCGTTTTTATCCGGATATAATGAGGAACGCTCCCCTGCCCCGGGAACGTGCGGTTGCTATGCGAGAGATTGCCAACTATGGAATCCCAACCTATGTAACCTGTGAGCCCCTGATGCAATTTGACCTGGCAGAATTGGTGGAACTGGTCGGTATGTGTTCGCCACAGCAGGTGAATATCGGTCGTAACTCACGGTATGATATCACCCTCCCCGAACCGACTGCGAATGAAGTGAAGATGTTGAAGGCGGAACTGGAGAAATTCACAAAGGTTGAGGTTAAGGCAAATGCTTATTGCTGGATGAGATAAATACGAGGGAATAAATATAAGCCGTTCCCAATCGCCCCATAACCTTATCAAAGAAGAAATAATACTCACATATGAAGAGTACCTGAAACCAAAAGTATCCTACTACTTGAATTACCACATATCAAGAAGCAAAGGAAACACTATGGTGGAAGGTACTCTTTATTTTTTTCTTCCCAATTAAAGTCGTACCCAATATCAGGCAGAAAGAGAATGTATAAAAAATAAAAAATCGTTTTCTCTGTTTTAATGCCATTTTACCTGTATCTTTACGCCTAGAAAACTCCAATTCTCTTATGTATGAAGAAAGAATACTCATATAAGAGCGTTACATTGAACAAAAATACGTATATTTGCAAAGGCTGACCGGAGAAATGGTCAGAGATATAGAAAGCGTTTTTTGCTTTATCCTAAGATCAAAGTCTGGACAATTTTGGTACTTAGAAGGATGAGGACAATGTAACGCTCATTCTGTTTTGTATATGTACCTGATACAGCCAATGTTGTATCTATACATAACATCATGGCGTGAGTATTGTTTCTTCATATTCATTTCTAAGTAGGTATTCCAGACACCAGATCTTGATGAATAGCAGAACAAGTCCTCACGCTTTTCTTGTATACCAATGTTTAATCAAACTAACAGCAGAATTAGAGGACTTATAAGCGTATAGGAGAATGAAGCCCCATGAAAGACCCCAAAGAATCAGCTACCCCTATCGATAGCCATATTATAGATCCTGTCGGAGCTATCAAAATCACGCAGAATATAGAATTTGAGACCCAGCTCATGAAAGCTCATACAAAAGGAGGATTAGGATTCATGGCTGAAGATGCCAATTCACTTCACGATCGTTGGCAGTGTAAACAGATAGAAGACATAGGACGGAACAACGAAAAGAATGGTGCGGACCGAATCGTGGATGGAATATATATCCAAACTAAATATTATGATACGCCTGTTAAAACCATAAATTCTGCATTTGATGTGGAGACCGGAATGTACCGCTATTATCAAAAGTCAGACGGTAAACCGATGCTCTTAGAAGTTCCCAAAAATCAGTATGAGCAAGCAGTAAACCTGATGAGGGAAAAGATTAAAGAAGGGAAAGTTGCCGGAGTCACCGATCCGGAGGAAGCCCAAACATTAGTAAAAGCAGGATGTGTAACATTTAAACAGGCAAGAAATATAGCCAAAGCAGGCAATATAGATTCATTGCTGTTTGATGCCAAACAATCAGTGGTATCTACCGCATCATCATTAGGCATTTCTTTCATTATCAACTTTGCAATACTTAAATACAAGAAGATAGATACAGGGGACGCTTTAAAGATTTCTTTTGTAGAAAGCATTAAAACCGGAGGTTCTGTTTTTATTAGTAGTGTGTTAGTACGTCAGTTCTTTAAAACAGCTATGGGACGAGGATTATTAACAACATCCACCCAAGCGTCAAAATCAGCTGTTAATTCGGTATACAACTATGCTTTAGGGAAGGACACGATCCATAAGTTTGCAGCGGTAATTTGTGAGAAACATGTAACAGGAGCTGCCGCCAAGAATGTAGTAATAAAATTTTTCAGAACAAATGTCATAGTGAATACCACACTTATATTGATCAATACTGTGCCTGATTTCATTAAATTCATGGATAACAGAATGTCATGGAAAGAGTTGACAGCCTCCATCACCAAATCGATGGTCGGATTTGCCGCATTTACAGCAGGATTCAGTGTAGCATCCAGATTTCCGCTGCCTGTACCCATGAAGATGATTATCCCTGCTCTCACAGGAATCTTGTCCTCCCTTGCTGCCAGTGATATTGTTTTCCGATTACTTAAAACCGATAAGGAAAGGAAAGAATACAATATCATACAAGAAGCCATACAGGACTTATGTAATGACTACATGATAATTAACGAAGATGAATTTGATGCCTGTATGGAAGAGATTCAAAAGCGGGATATTATTAACGAGGACTTTATCACACATATCAAGGTCAGGGAAACAGATAAAATACAAAAAGCCTATGTATATACACGATTAAAAGGTTGCTTCCTATATGTCATCAATAAAAGAGAACAGATTGTTGTGCCAACCGAAAAGCAACTTATGCATGAACTTGATCGGATAGATATGTCAGAAGAGGATATGAATCAAATATTTATTAACACCATAAAATAATTCAATTATGTTTGGAAAGAAATTTTTGAAGGACAAAGATTTGGAATTCTTAGAAGAATGCTCCAATGAAGATTTAAAAGTACTGGCTGATTTACTGGTATATGACAAGGATAATAATCCGAGATATTCGGAAACATTATCCAGAACACGCCTATATAAAGAGTCATACCCTAGCCAATTACAGAAAGCATGGACAGAGATTGCACATGAATTTCAACTCTATGGCGGGGATAGTTTTGCTAACTTCTTTCGGGGATATGGAGTGCCATATCGTGAAATCCTGATGGATGTTTGCGATAAGAAGAAAGTCAATTATAACAAAAACTCATCTACGGAACGAATTGAGATGTATCTGATTCAGAAGTTAATGGATGATGTACTAGAAGAAATGGACGATGAACAATTGCAGGAATTAGTCAAGGATTTGCAATTGGATGCCAATACATATCAAAGCAAGGATGCTATGAAAAACGCAGTCCTGATGGCTTGCATGTCCCCCGCATTCGTTTCACAGATTCTGACATTGTTAACAAGCGTGCTGGTGCCCAGAGTGGCACTAGATATAGCAGTGGGATTGGGATTGGTAAGCAGAATCGGAGGGATACTTGTTCCTGCCATAAATATCATTATGGGAGCATGGTTGTTAAAAGACCTGACGGGAGCAGCATATAGGGTAACGATTCCGGGAGTAGTACTAATAATCTATATGCGACGTAAGATGCAGACTGAAAAACAAAATATATAGACCGGAAAAGATCTCACCCCATGAAAAAGGAGAGAAATAATACGATAATTACAGAGTATTGTTATGAAAAGACAAATTACAATCTATATCAATCATGCTTAAAGGAAAAAGTATTTTCAGATGTACCGAATGTGGCAAAATTTTCATTGGAAAGAACATTGAGTATCATGCTACCATCTATTCTTGTCCTCAGCCTTGTAAACGCTGTGGTGGAATAAGAACTTTGCCGGTTTTGCATACCATATTCATTTCTGTTTATGAAAAGCTCTGGGAAGAGATGAAAAAAAAGAATTAGATACGTATTCTTAAGATATTCATAAACCATAAACAAAAAGGGAACAATGGTCAGAAAAAAAACGATTTATAAAATAATTAAATATGGCATGATTATTATTGCATGCATTATTGCGTTTAAAACAATATTTCATGATTTTAAACCGGAATATCTTATATCCTGGAATGCTTTCAGCAACTGGTGGATAGACACGTATGCCGGTCTTTTTAAAATGATACTCTCTATTATTTTAGGTATAACTCTCATTTTGGGCATTGGATGGCTTTTATGGAAATGGTTATATTTACTTTACAATTATATTTCCAGACGTAATTTCAAGTCTTAACACCAGTAATCTAAACTTTCTGAGAACTACACATGATAAATAGAGTTTAAATGGATGTTAGAAAACGGAGCATTTGAGAAAGTGTTCCGTTTTTTATTTCCCCTTCCCCAAAAAATGCCGAAACTCCGCTACGAAGCCTTGAAATCCCTAACTATGAATTAAATACTTAAAGTTATGACAGACACATCCCAACTCTGGTATTCGCTCAACAAGGATTGTAGTGACATATCAAAAACTCCGGTAGAATCATACTCCGATTCGAAAGAGCAAACGAATAAATTCTCCGATGACATAAAGGCTTTAGGAGAATATTTTCCTCAACTGGCTTCTCTATTGAATAAAAAGGATAGTACGGACTATAACTTAACATTAGAAATAAGCCTTAAAGAAATATTTGTTCTATGTCCACGTAGAAGATGTAGAGCAGACAGATATGAAAAACTACAGGAATATCTGAAAGAGAATCATAACACAACCTTAATTATTAAATCACAAAAAACTAAGAAGTATGAAAATAAAAAGATTTTCAACAGCAAGAGATAAAGAATTGAAATGTACTGATCCCGAAAGCTATATTGATGAGAACGGTATCTTATACCCCCGACTAGCAAAGATGCCAATACAGGACTTGTCTTTGATAGCCAATTTTAGAGTGAAAATGATGAAGCGTTATTATACAGGAGATATACAAGAAGTAGATTACCCCATAGTCGAGCTTCTAATGGACGGGCTCTCTGATATTCCGGTAAGACACAGAATCAGTTGTTTTGAGAATGCAGTATTCATCCAGATAAAATATCCCCCTAAGTTATATGCGACTGATGATACTAATTACATCTCTATAGAACTGGCTGCTCATATATCCTGTTTGACTACCTCTGATATGACCGATATAGCGGATGAAGACGGGGAATTATATGAAGATGGGCATTCATTGGTTAGCCTACAATGGCTGATAGATACATATGAGGATCGGTTATGCCAACTTGTTAATTACGAGAAACTAAGTTTCAAAACTGACGGACAAGGAGAAATATCAATAATAATAGAAAGAAAACTAGAATAACATGAAAAAGAAAATATTCGTTATGGGCAACGTGTATGATCTGAGTACACAAAGTGTTAATATGATAGAAAATGAAGTTCAGGCGGATCTGGATAAGGTCTTTAATGCCGGTGGAGTTAAATTTAAACTTAGAGAAGTATCAGGGAAAACATTGGAACTGACATTTCTCCGTAAGTACAGGGAAGGGGAAATAGACTGGCTGAATTATGATCCAAAGTTGATCTATAATATTGATGCCAACATAATCACAGGGCATAGTTTTAATGGCTTCAGGATACCGGATTACTGGGGAGGCGTTCCTTTCGGGTACACGTTTTCCATGCCGAAGAGAAAATTTACAAAGTGTTATAGAAATTCGGCTGTACTACTTGGGGCGGATCAGATAGAGAGAGTTAAGATCACAGCACAACCGGAGAAAGTGGTGATGAAGTTGATGTTTTAAGAAAAAGAGAGAAGAGAGTTAGAGGCTGTCTTCTCTACTTTTTCGTTTTATAGAGGTACTAGAAATTACAAGATTGATTCTCTTCATAGGCATCCATATCTCACCTTCTCCCATTCAACAACAAAAATTCCCCTGTAAAGTCTATTTCGAATTATCTATGAAAATATATATCAACGATCTTCACAGACAGTTGATATATGGGGTAAAAAAAGCATATCGGAAATCAAACCGATATGAAAGTGTCGGTTAAGATATACCGCTGTATTGTTCTTAACCAACGAAAAATGTAGGGTTCTTCATCTTATAGTATGAAGTTAGGGACCTACATATAGCAATTCAATATAAAATGTAACATATAATACTAATATTCAGATCAATATGCTATTTAAGGACTATTTAAGAAGATAGCTTCTCATATAACATAACTGCTTTTATCAACTGTAGATTCTCCCTGCAAAACCAAGGAAAGTCAACACAACGGAAATCAACACGATATTCATTAAGCAGATCGTAAAAGCGAATATCCTGTATCAACTCACGAACTGAAATGAACAGAAGCAAATACTTCTTCCTTTTACAATAAAACAATGCTTTCTGCAGTTCTGCATAGGCAATATTTTCTCCTGTTTTACATTCTGAGGTTTCTTCATCACAAAAAGACAATTGAATCTTTAACGAATTATTCCGTTCCAAATATTCAGTCAATCGTTCTTGTACTGCAGGAGAGGAAGTATTACCATATAATACAACATCTTTATATTCCATATCCGATATTTCCCCAGAAGGAGTGCTTTTCAAGTCAGAACACAACATATTATATTCTTTAAAGAGGCTTTGTTTCGTAGGTCTTCGTAATTTTTCAACAGAATAGAAAGCATACCTGAATACAAAATGTGCCCCCCGCTTCTCTATTGTTTCCTGTTCTGAGAAAAAAGCATGTAAACGCCTTTTATTGGTTTGAAGAGATTGCTTGGGAATATCTTCAAGCGTATTGGTGATATATTCGACTACCGTCTTTTTCATATATCACAGATTTATCTGTCACTTTTCTCCATATCCATAGCCGTAGCCATAACGTTTACCATAACCGTAGTACTTACCGTACTTGCCGTAGCCGTAGTAATAACCGTATTTTCTCTTTTTCAAGTCCACACCGTTGATTACGGTACAAAGCTTAGACAACTTCTTCTCAATAGCCAACTCATTGATCAATGTATATTCGGCTTTATGAGTATAGTCAGCGCGACATACGTATACTGACAAGTCTGCTACACGACCTATTAATAAGGTATCGGTTACCATACCACTCGTCAGTTTTTCTACGTCGGCACGACCTTCTATCTTGAATTTCGTCGTTTCTTCATTGGAATAAGACAAAAAAATTAGAGCGACTTCACGATATCCACAAAGTTCTCCATAACGTAATCCACATCCTCCATTGTCATCTTGGTATTCAAAGGAAGAGTGATCTCGTTCTCGAACATGTGGTATGCATTAGGGAAATCCTTGATGTCAAAGCCCATCTTCTTGTAAGCCGTCATCATAGGAAGTGGCTTGTAGTGAACATTGGTTGCAATACCACGCTCTGCCATCTTCTCAATTACCCCATTTGTCTGTTCACGAGTCTTACCTAACAAACGAACAATATATAAGTGGCCGCTTGAAGCGTGATTCTTGCCATAGTGGTTCAGAACAGTTACATTTATGTCAGCAAGGACAGCATCCATTTTCTCTATCATCTTCTTACGCTTTGCAAGCATCCTCGGATAACGCTCAAACTGAATAAGACCAAGAGCGGCTACGACATCGGTCATGTTACACTTAAACCATGGACCTACGATATCATATTCCCATGCCCCCAACTTAGTCTTAGCAAGAGCATCCTTATTCTGACCATGAAGCGACAAAAGCTGACAAATACGATAGATACGCTGATTCCAATTGTTACCTTCATTCATTGATACTTTACTAAAATTTTTGTCCTGATTCAAATCAAGGTCGAGAACAACAGGTTCTTCTCCAAATGGTAGATGCCACGTCAACGCACCGCCTTCAGCTGTTGTAAAGTTCTTCACTGCATGGAAGCTAAATGATGAGAAATCTGCCATTGCTCCACACATCACTTTCTTTCCTTCTTTGATGCGATAGCCTCCAAAAGAGTGTGCACAGTCCGAACAAATTGCTATACGACCAATCTTCTTTTGAAGATCCGTCTTTGGACGGAACAAATCCTTTTTGCGCTTTACGATCTCCATCAACCGATCATAGTCACAAGGAATACCACCAAGATCTACAGGAATAATAGCCTTAGTATTCTCGGTGATAGCAGCCTCCACCGCCACATAATCCATCTCCAGGCAATCCTTCTGTACATCGACAAACACAATCTTTGCACCCACATGATTCACAACCGACGCACTCGCAGTGTAAGTATATGCAGGAACAATCACCTCATCTCCCTTGCCAATGCCAAGAATACGAAGTGCCATCTCTGCACAAGCTGTCTGAGAGTTCAAGCACACGCAGTTTGGAGTCTGCACGTCCATGCTATCGTTCACACCTACATAACAGGCAACCAACTTCTCCAGTTTCTTCGTGCGTGGACCGGTCGTAATCCATCCCGAAAGGATAGCGTCACGCACTTCATTAGCCTCTGCCTCCGTCATATCAGGAGGCGAGAAAGGAATGTTCCTTCTTTTCAAATCTGTACTCATTGTACTTTTTATTTTTGAGGTTATTATATTATCTTTCTGTAATAATTACTTTGAATGTTTTGAATATCAACTTAATATCATACCAACATGAAGCATTCTGTATGTATTCCAAATAAAGTTTGATCTTCTCTTGCATAATTACATTGATGTAATAATCCTCAGGATCCTCCGCTTTCTCCATTAACTCATTCTCATTGCGGAACTTGATAGAGGCTGGATCGGTGATGCCAGGTCGAACATCGAGGATACGCATTTGCTCAGGGGTCCAGTAGTTCACATAGTGACGTACCTCAGGGCGTGGACCAACCACACTCATCTCACCCAAGAGCACATTAATTAACTGAGGGAACTCATCCAATTTGTACTTACGAATGAAGTAACCACTACGAGTGATACGAGGGTCTCGACCACCAATGGTCACAAGGCTACCCTTATCAGCACCAACTCGCATCGAACGGAACTTGAAGATGCGAAAATCCTTGTTGTGACGTCCCACACGCACCTGACGGTAGAAGACAGGTCCATTACTGTCCTGTTTAATCCAGATAGCCATAATCAGGAAGACTGGACTCAAAACGAGCAAACCACAAGCACTGACGATAATATCAAAAAGTCGTTTCATAAGTTTCTGTCTTTAGATATGCTTAACATAAAAAATCTTCTTAAACGCATTACCTAATACATTCATCAACACCCAAAATGTTGCTCTCACAGGATTCATTTCCTCCGCAACATGGAACAACGGATAATGTGCCCAAATACGCTCATAAAGCGGCTTTGGAGTAATCGACACCGCACGCCTGCGATAGCAAGCCAAGTTTTCCTTCAGTAGATAGCAAGGAGCTTTCTTCACCACCTTCAGCCACATTGCAGTATCGTTATTCTTGCGCACGTCCTTGATCTGAATGAGCCCAATCTTCTTCGCATCATACATCACAGCCAAACATCCAGGCCAACAGCAAGCATACATATCGAACTCAGACACCTTTCTAATGCCCGACACATATACTCCCAAGTCACGACCATCCTCACTCATCTCCGTATATTCGTGATAAGTAAAGACATAGTCGTTCTCCACCATAAACTTCAATTGATGCTCCAGTTTCTCCGGCAACCACAAATCATCCGAGTCGAGAAACGCAATCCACCTGCCCTTTGCACGACGAAGTGCATTGTTACGTGTAATAGCAGCCCCTGAGTTCTTCGGGTTGTACTCATATTTGATTCGAGAATCCAATTCTGCCAATGGAGCTACCACCTTATCCGTATTATCTGTCGAACAGTCGTCCTGAATCAACAGTTCCCAGTTCTGGTAAGTTTGAGCTTGAATGCTCTTTATCGTTTCACTTATGAATTTTGCACACGCCCATGTTGGCGTGATTATCGATACTAATCCGTAGTCTTGCATTGATACAATTGATATATTAATTCTTTTTTTCTTCCTCCTGTATGCTCTCCAGACCTTTCAGCACACAAGGTGAGAAACAACACTTTTTGTTCCTCAGTCATCAATCCATTCTTCAACCTTTTCCTCTGGTACTTCACCCTGTTTAAAAGATACTTTGCCCCTTCTCCCGAGGACTTGGCAGGAAAGTGATGATATTCCCCAACGTACGCTTTGGGCTCGTTGTAGCACATTTGCCAATACTCATCATTAATCATGAATCTTTAATCATAAATCGAAAATGTTGCTTGTTTGGGAAACGATCAGTCAACTCTACATGCCGTTTCAAAGCAAAGAAGTTGGCTTGCCAGTTTGCTCTTTCTTTGAAGCCATTACGATCAGTATAACAGAACATTTATATCGTTATCACTCATTTTGCCGTACTTCTCATAGAGCTTTAAATAGTTCGTCTTTGACTTATCTATGCAAGTCTCAATCCTAAACAGTTCGAAACAAAGGCGTTTGCGGTAGTATTTCATATTTGAAATCTCCTGATATGGCCACTGTTTATTCTCGTCAAGATAAGGAATAAGGTAGTTAACAGCTTTATAGAAACGAGTTAAAGATTCTGGTGTAAGTTGCAAACCTTGGTTGCATGCAATTATAATAAAGTTCATCATTACTGATATATTCGATACTGAATAACCAAATGAGCTTGTCCGTTTGATTTCCTCTACCTGCACACCTTCGTCATCTATCTGCTTTAAAATTCTTTTCTCAACAAAGTTATTAAGAATCTCTTGTGCATTTTCTACTCGCCCACAATATAGGTTATATGCCAATCTCTGAAGATCGTAAGACGTTCCAGTATTATCTCTCGATTTGTTTTGACGAACTCCTTGATCACTTGTCTCTATCCAATCCAGAAACTGACCAAACCACTTCTTCACTCGTTTGAGATCTCTATGCCACATCCAGGAGTGATAATCGTCCAAGAGGTATAAGGCATCTATCATATCCACAAATCCTGCACCATCAAGAACTGCTGTTGCATTCAAGTAGGTGTAACCTTTCACGATCTGCCCATAATACATATTCGGATTCATGTAAGTTTCTTTCTTCAAGAACCATACACGAATTTGCCCTACGGCTGCTGAAGCATACCGGCTATCATCAGAAAAATACCAAGCAAGCGTGAAAGTCTTAACCCTATCTACCATTTTTAACAGAACTTCTCTGTCGTATGTATAGTATTCTGGATTTGTATATCCATCGCGCTCTATATATGGTAGTCCATCTGCCTTTGTAGTATCAGGCCAAGTATATCTGCCAATGCTCATATAGTCATGTATATCACCGCTCGCTGGAATATGATCCTTATCATTCACCACAGATAAATGAGGCTCAAGTAGATATAAATCCGCTTTCTTGATGAGTGCATCATAAGCAGATTTGTATGGCTGTTTGTCTATCTGCATTTTTACATTCCTCATATTGGCTTTGTTCCAAAAGAGTTGAGCTAATGCAGGTATTGACATCAATAGTCCAGTGAAAACTATGACGATATACTTCTTCATTTCAAAATAGTTATCTTCTCCACACTCTAACTTTTTCTGTTCCTTCCATCGATATGATCACTGCAGGAACACCACCGACTACTGCATTATCCGGAACATCTTTCACAACAACCGCATTGGCTCCTACCAAGACATTATTGCCAATTTGTATATCACCAAGTATTTTAGCTCCAGCACATAGACATACATTATCTCCTAATCGTGGAGCCCGTCCTCCTAATGATGTTGATCCTATAGTTACATCATGGAAGATTGTACAATTGTGCCCAACTTCTGTTCCTCCGTTTATAACAACCTGACCAAAATGCACAAAACGAACACCTACACCTATCTTTGTTCCTAATCTTATTTGAATACCTGTTTTGTATTGCAGATGTCTGTAGAACATATAGATAATCGGATAGAGTAGCATCCACTGCTTCTTTCCCTTCACATAGGAGCCAATACGGAACCACAAAAGGTAGCGGGTGGTGGGTGATGCAATAAAGGCTTTCAGCATTGCAAAGGAAAATACTTTATTGATTCCCTCTGCTTTTAAGTCTCCACGTATCACCCTTCCAAGTTAAAACATTGATAATCAACTATATATCATTGTGTAACTAATTGAATATCTTCAATTACGGATAATATTTTTTCTTCTCCAAGAATAGTTTCCACAAACTCTCGGAAGACACCTTCGCCACCTCTCTTTTCCAGCGGAATAGTCGCAACAGTCTGAATATACTTTGGAGCAGAAGAAGGCACTCCAGCCCAACCAACTATTTTCAAAAGCTTGAGGTCGTTGAGATCATCTCCAATATAGGCAACATCTTGTATTGTTATTTCCAACTGCTCGCATAGATGCTGAGTTATAGCAACCTTATCTTTGCAACCAAGATAGCAGTAATCTACTTTGAGTTTGTCGGCACGTCGTTGTACAATCTGGGTATTCTCACCGGTAAGAATGCCAACGGGAATACCCAAATGATGTGCGAACAGTACGCCAGCACTATCGTAGGTGTTGAATTTCTTCAACTCTAGGTTAGTGTCGTCGTAATACATTCCACCATCCGTCCAAACACCATCAATGTCTGTAAGGATAAGTTTAGGAAGTTTCTTCTCCATTGATTAGTCAATCAAACTCTGATAAATAATCTCGTTGGCTGGAATATCCTTGATAGCCTTATGACCTACAACAAAATCTTTCTCTGCCCACTTGAAGCCATCACCAGGGCTCAGCATGTGAATCTTGTCCTCGGTAATTACCTCACCTGCTTTGATTTCGCAGAGAGAGGCAATAGAGCGCTCCAGCTTCTCCTTTGAGCATGCTACACTTTTGTCAATGTAGAGGTCTTCCGTTCCAAGCCAGTGCTCAACCATACGAATGTCGCGAACCATACGGTTAACACCATCAGGTCCGAGTGATCCTGGTTGATCGGTCCCCTTCATGTGGCGGTCGATAGTAATATGCTTTTCGATAATCTCTGCACCCATACCTACAGCAATGGCAGGAGCTGAAATACCAATAGTATGGTCAGAAAAGCCAATGTGATACTGACCGTAATGCTTCTTGAGGTAGTTGATGGTATTGAGGTTCAGATTATCCGGATGAGTAGGATACTGAGAAACACAATGAAGAATAGAAATATCGTTATGATATCGAGTAATTACATCAAGCGCATCGCTCAATTCCTTCTTACCAGCCATACCAGTAGAAAGAATTATAGGAATCTTGGTCTCTGCCATGGCAGACAACAGAGGAAGATTGGTAAGATCACGAGATGCCACCTTCAAGTAGTCAGGAGTGAACAAATTCAAGAGCGAAAGACAACCCTTAGCGCAAAGAGTCTCAACAAAATCGAGCCCCTTCTCCTTTGCAAACTTGTACACCTCAAAATGTGCATCATCATCCAGTTCCAGGAATGCACGATGCTCGCCATAGGTAGCGCCAAATGAATTACTGTTTACATAAGGACGGTTCATTTGGGTTGTGGTAAGCTCCTCGTTAAGATCACGACGAGTCATCTTCACAGCATTCATCGGCTTGAGGTTAAGATTGAATACTTCCTCATGAACAGGTCTTGCGATAAGCTCTACAATCAGCTTCGCAATGTCTACAGAACCATTATGGTTCTGACCAATCTCACCGATAATATAAGTTTCACCTTTTGTAATCATAGTGATATCTACATTAAAATTATTTTTTATTTTTATCAATACTACTTAACATTAACTGCTTAATAGCCTCATGCGCGTTAAGATATGAGACAACATCCTGCAGTGTGAAGTTCTCATCCTTTGACTTGAGGTCTGAATAAACCTTCAGTGCTGATGTAAGATCTTCTGGTGTATCAATAGTAAGACGAATGTCATCACGTTCTTGCAGAAAATCAGGACACTGAATCCATTCGCACTTATACTCCTCCGGATGCTTATAGATGTGAAAGGTTACATGCTCGTGAGCTGGCGTTCCCTCTTCAGTAGTTTCAGCCACTCGTTTCAGTGCAGCAAGAGTTACAAACTCACCCCAAAATCCAAAGTGAGTTAGAATTGATGGTTTGTCGTTAATACGAAAACCGATGTAATCAGCATCGCAGATTTTAGCCTTTTCTACGAGTTGAGCAACTCCGCGCCAATCCATAAAAGGATTATCAGAACAGATTCGTACTATTCCATCCACTCCATTTATTTCCGCAGCTTTAATGAAGCGGTCAAGGACATCGTTCTCAGAGCCACGATAAACAAGTTCACCTTTCTCTTTGAGGAATAATGCAAGCCGATCGTTATTCTCATTGACTGAAGTAGCAACAATCACTTTCACACCTGCAACTTTATGTAGACTATCAAGAATAGTTTCAAGAACGGTCTTTCCTCCATAAAACTGCTTTAGGATTTTTCCAGGAAGACGGGTAGACCCCATTCTTGCCTGAATGATAATACCAATGTTCATGATATTCGTTATTTTACATATTTACTAATTTCTTTTTCAATCTTCTCCAGATGATGATGCGCAAAGATTTCTCGATACTCAAACTTACAATTCAATAAACGGACATATGCTTCATCAAAACCTTCCTCAGAAGAAAGATACTCAACTGCATTTTCAGGAGCGAATACAGTACCATAATAGCTTGACGCCATCTTCTGATAATCATAGAAGAGGGTTGGAGTATGGAAATAGTGAGCCTCCAAACAAGTCGTTGAAGAAACTGTTATATGAAGATCTGCCCATTTAAGGTATTGATAGATATTGACTCCTACAACAAAGCGAATATTGTCATGACTAAAATTCAAATTTACATCATTGTGACGCGGAATATAGACAAAGAGAGCCTCTAGATGCTTACCAGCTACATGATTGATATATTCGCCCAACTGCTCCTCAAATCCAGCTTGCCCACTTACAACGACAATGTGCTCGTACTTCTTCCTATCCTCTGTAAAGATGTCCGTATCAAAGAACTTATCTGCTTTCTCCAGCATATAGAGTCCTGTCATTTCTACATTCTTTGCATACTTAGGAAGCTCTCTTTTGAAATAGTTATACTCCTCAACACCGAAGACACAAATTGAATCCGGATTGAGTTCAAAATCATAGTCCCTTGCGTTATAAGCATCATGATTTCTGTTGAGCACTCCATGCTGCAATTCGATTACCTTAAGCCCGTGCTGATGGAAAGCCCATAAATAACCCATCGAGTCATATGGACACTCAAAGAGGATCGTCTTAGGTTTACGAAAAATAGCCAAAGTGAGATTCATAGCCCTACGTTGAGCATCAAGATGGCGCACATAATGCAAGTAATCAAACTTGATATTATAGTCTTCCAAAATTTTTTCCATTAACTGATGGCTCTCAATAGCCGACTTCTTAACTAGCGGAAGCCTTTTGAATAGCTGGCTCCAGAACAACATCCAAGATTCACTGATGATATCCTTTTCTTCAATAGAAGTCCTTGCAACATGTCCGAAATCACGACTTGGCTTCTCAATCATCAAAGTCTTTTCTGGCACATGAACAATAGCTCCACTGATTCGATGGATCATTTTGTCCCCCACCTGTTTTCTGCGTTCAGCAGCCGTAAAAGCCCACACGTCATACTTCTTCCAAGCCTGAAGTGGCGAGCCATAAAAAAGCGATTTGAGCACAATCTTCATGACTGACTTTGACATCTTGATTTCGGTATTTACACTAACACAATCAAGGAGCCTAAGTCTCAAAAACGACCAGACACTAACACCTTTATATTTAATACTCATCACATCATACTTCGACTCAATATCATGCAATAAAGCAACAGCCTCCAAATATGTCATATCAATGAAATTTCTTCTCTTGTTTCAACCTGTTATAATGATCAACATCTCTATATTTTATAACCTTGGCAGGATTACCACCGACAACTGCAAACGGAGGAACATCCTTTACGACTACTGACCCGATGGCAACAATAGCACCCTCGCCAATAGTTACATTTCCAGAAATAGTCACATCAGAACCCAACCATACACAATCCCCTATCACCACATTCTTCTCTACGTATATACTACCATACGGAATTGATTCGCCATGATCGTAATCGTGACTTCCAAGCATTATTTTACAATTCTCACCAGAATGAAAATAGTCCCCCACTTTCACCCCCCCAATCCATTAATAGTCAAGCCATTAGAGCTGAAGTGTTCACCAACATCCACCTTAGCGGTTTGGGAAACTCTGCAAAAGCCATTCACGCCAACGCTTCCGTACGAATGAAGCATACGCTTGAAAAGGAAGGTGTAAAATTTGGAGTGAAGTCTCCTAATAAGTCTCAATATCTCAAATAAAATGCGTTTCATCGCCTATACTCCTTTATTATCTGATTATATAGATTTAAGTATCGTTTAGCAATCGCACTCCAGTCAAATGTAGTTCGTGAGCTTCTTTCTTTCTGATCCCGCTGAATCCATTCGACCAATGAATCAACAGCTACGTTATCAAAATCCAGTACATAGTAATCTTCTGAATTTACATCGCTAGCGATTGTACCGATGATTTCCTTATTCACTATTGTTCTCATCCCTGTAGCGTTAGCCTCTAGTTCCGAGAGGGCCTGTCCTTCCTTCCAACTTGAATGAGCATAGATATCTGCTGCCGAATAATATTTATACAGTTCATTAGCTGCCTTATACCCTAACATTCTCACCTTTCCTTGAAGACCGTTTTCTTCTACATACTGTAAGATTACCTCCTCATCAGGTCCTTTGCCGACAATCCAATACCGGAAATCGATGTCCAACATTGAAAGCATTTTCAAGAACACTAACTGGCCCTTACGCTCTTGGACAGAAGCAACCGTAATAAACACCTTACAACCATCCTTCACATCAAACTCCTTGCGAATCTTAGCACGTGCTTCGGGCGAATAATAAAACTTCTTGCAGTCAACGCCATTAGGAATAACAGCAACCCTATTTTTGGGTATGCCGAGAATGGATTCATACTCGTTAAGAGATTCCAGAGTTAAGCCCGAATAAGCATCAGCCAATTTTATATTACCAAGATTTCGATCGCGGTTTACAACATCTTTCTCGTCGCCACGATAGAATATACCATGGCATGTAAGAAGCATAGGGATTTTGCTCTTGCCGATTGCAAACCTTACCGGGGAAACATTTGCAATACTGTTTACGTGAATAAGATCTGGTTGTACTCGTTTTATAGCTTCCCGGATATTAGCTTCATAGAAAGCGAACCTCAAGATACTTTGATGATCCACTGTGTGATAGTGCATCATGTGCCTGAAAATGTCCAAAGGATGACACAAGGCTGTAAGAAGCATACTGAAAGGACGGAACTTGTAGCCAATATACTGATACAGAAACGAACTTGCTTTGATTGCAGCTGAATCTGTAATATTGGTTCCATAGGTGTAGTAAAGTACTCCATCTTCCCTCTGTTTACTCAGCTCATAAACAACATTAGCGGCTCCTGTAGTGTAGTTTCCACCTATTTCCTTGGGTAATTGACCGATAATAAGTATTCTCATTAATCTTTTAAATTAATAGTCCTATATATACTTGTCATTTCATCGACAATATTTTTCCAAGATTTTTTGCCATGATAGTACTCCAATTTAATTGCATTCATGAAAGAATTAAGTTTCTCAACCCCTTGGTGCATATCAATAATTGCAGCGGCTAATCCCTCAACGTCTTTTGGTTCAACAATCAATCCATTATGCTCATGATTTACCATCTCGGGTAAACCTCCAACATTCGTTGCGATGCAAGGCTTGCAATATGCATACGCAGACATTATAACTCCACTCTGAGTAGCATCAACATAAGGAACTACAACGAATTCACACTCTCTAATCATCGCTGCTAACTCACCATCAGGAATGAATCTATTATCAATCTTAAAGTAAGGAAGTTTAAGATATTTTTCTATATCAAAGTAATACTTGCCCTTTCCAGCAACAACCAACGTCAACTCAGGGTATTTCGTATGTGCTAATTCCATTGCCGGAAACAAGTAGTCAAGACCTTTATATGAATGTATATTACCAAAGAACAGGACGTAAGGTTTGGGTAAATGTATATTGTCGTTGTACTTTAGTAGATAAGTATAAGCTCCGAGAGAACTTATCTGAATATTTATATTTTTGATACCATAAGTCTTCTTAAACTCGCTAATTTGTGCTTTGTTTAACAAGATAAAATTTTTTATCCATTTGAAAGCAATCTTTCGGTATAATTCTGTTGACTTACTCGTCGCACTAGAATGGGGTAGCGGATCATGTACTGTCAAAACAAGTTTATCTCTCAATAAAAAAGCGAACGGATTGAAGATACTGGGTGCTGTAGTAAAATGTATTACATCAAACCCTTCCTGTTTTAAATATCTGTACACTTTACACCAGAAAGATAGAGATTTCATGTCATAAGCATGCTTTCCCTCATTATATAAGACGTATGCCTTATTAATATTAATTATATCTGAATACTTTCCCAACCCTTTAAGATTATAGCCTTTGTTGATTCCATGTAGAAGGCTATCGTCGCGCAAATCCAAAGCACAAGTTCTTCGATTACCTGAATTCATTAGTACAAAATATGTAATATCAAGAGACTTTTGTGCTTCACCTATGTACGATAAATCTACATCCGAGTATGCCGAACTTGAAATATATGCTATCTTCATACTTCTAATAGCTGTGCGTTATTTTTAAACCTTTCTGCAAAAATCAAATACAATATCATGTTATTACCAAAAAATACTGCTTCCATAAACATAAGAGTAACGAACCCCATTAATATTGCTCGCCCACAAGAATTATTCTGTTTGAATATCCTAACATGTAACATAATCATAATGAGTAAACCTATCAATCCTGTTCTTAAGAGGGTATATTGCACTCCATTGAAAAAAGTGTCGTTATCGTCCGCAAAAGTAAATGCGAAAACGGAGTGTGATATATGTTCTTTAATTGCTGCATTGTTATCATTACCAAATATTTTTTCACTGACACTATAGTCGTCATAAACATACAATCCTCGATAGAGTCTCATAAAACCAGAACGGCTCCCCGAATCGTACTCAAATGAAAGCTCGGATTGCCTACTTAGCATTTTTTCTCCAATTTCTGTATTCAAAAAATATGGTACAAAGATAAATGTGCCGATAAATAAGAACATAACAAATAACTTCGAAACAATAGATTTGCTTGTCATGAGATGTAGCATATAAACTGCAAGGACAGCACCTATCGCTATAATTCCAGTTCCTGAGGCTGTTAAGAATATTGTAATAACAATAATTACACTTTTCAGTATGTATTTCTTATCTTTTTTGTTAAACAAAGAAATAGCAAGTAAAGGCATTAAATACTGAGAAAGATATGCAGGCTCAGAAAAAAATGCAGCACCTCTATCTGATGTCATTTTATTTACTATAAATGAAGATGCATCAGACACCTCATTCAACGCAATAGGCAAGAAGCTGAAGATACCAGAAATACGAATTCCGGATGTTCTAAATGTAATTTCCTGTACAGCAAAAAACGCAATACAAACCCAGGCAGTCCAAGTATAGTATTTTACTAGTCTCGGAAATTGTTCGTAAGTTACCACACCCCAAAAGAGAACAAACATCAAAGCGGCTTCTATCGTATTATATGGAATAACAGAGCCCTGATTAGTCAAAATATGAACTATAGCCCAATAGGCAAAAAAAATAAAGCATTCTTTCGGCATTGAAGTGCCTAATCGGAATGTGCGTTTCTTTGAAATAACGAGAAAAAGAAATACCAATCCCAAAATATATGTCGGAATAGAAGCAAAGTTCCAGTATGAAACAGTTCCGTAAGTTTTGAGTATTTGACTCAATACAAGAAGCCATATCACCACTTTATCAAAGAATGAGGCGGGAGATAATACTGAACTTTTCATTTATTACGCTTAACATTTATAATTCGAGACACAAAATTTCTGAATCCAATTTCCGTAGAATATAGTAATCCCCCCTCGACAGATACTAATAAAGTAACCATTATGACAGAATAACCAACAAAGGAAAGATAATTATCTCCAGGTTTGATAGTTATTAATTTAAGAACATAATATACAATTATTGAAGAAACAATAAAAACCGCCATATGTTTGAAGTACAATAGGACATACATTTTTATAGGAGTTTTCAACCCAGCCTTAAACAAAAAAAATGGTTTCCAGCAAAAAACAACTAACAGAAGACTTATTGCAACACCAGCCAATATACCTGGGAGACCATAATAATAGCCTAATAGAATCGAAAGACTAAGATTGATAGTTGCTTCAATAACAGGTGCCCAAATATCTCGGAACAAGCCATAGGCATTGATGTATGAATCGACAACAGACCTAGAGGTATTAAGATAAAATATCAATACAATAAAAAGGAGTGAAACTTTATCAATATTAAAACCGTCTCCTATCCACAAGTCAACGAACGGGGCCGCTAGAAAAAAAAGACAGAACGAAAAGACAGAAACCAACAAAAATCGTGATGAAAACAATTCCCTAAATACAGAAATAATACGTCCTCGATTTCCCTCTGCTACAAGATTTCCGACACCAGAACTCATACTATCAAACATTGCTGTCAATAGTGCTGTCAGTCCTGTTACAATCAGCATATAGTTTCCATATATAGCAACTAACGTCAAAGTTGCATAAGCATATATGATTAGAGGACTTGTCTGTGTGAGAGCATATCTTGACGCTTTATGAAAAAACATTTGTTTTACCTTTATCAATACATCTGGATATTTTGTTTTTAATTCTTTACCTAATGTTGTATTAGTTTTCAAATAAGGACACTTTTTTCGAACCATTGCAGCAAGAGCCACAGATGCGATAATAGCAAACACAACTTCAAGGACTAACCACAAGATATATGCATTAGAAAATAATTTCATCGCTATTATCTGAGTAACGACTTTGATAATCATACAAGCATTATAGCTACATCGAACAAAATATTCCTGCTGATTAGCTGACAGAACAATTTGTTTGTAATTCACGAAATAACCCAGTATTGCACTGAATAGCAATACGGAATACGAAGTATAAGCATACCACAAGGGAAGTTCACTCTTATTGAAAAGCCACGGAAAAAAACACATCAGGACTGCACTTCCTATGATTATGAAATAGGCAATTCTTTTATAAAGCCACCCCTGCAACGATACTATTTCATTAATTGCAGTGTAATTTTTCTCCAATAAAGGTTTGTAAAGAGTAACCCCAATAGCGGAGCCAACTCCTAATTCTGCTAAGTTTAAGAATTGAAGCAGGCTTGTTGCAGTAGTATTGAGTCCAAGGACTTCAGTCCCTAACTCAACAAAAAACACTTGTCTTGAATAGAATTGAAGCATAAGATTTACTAAATAAAATCCCAATGCTACAACGCTATTTTTAATTGATAATAGGGTTCTTGATTGTGCCATTAGTTATTTAATTTTCAATTCCATTCAGATCCCTCAATATTTTCTTCCTTCTCAAAGAGAGGAAGGAATTGTTCGCTTCTCGCGTTACTTGAAAGCACCGCTTGTCACTGCCACCAGAAAGTAAAACTAATTGCATCATCAATATGTCAATGAATATTGCTTAGTAAATATCACTGCACTTACTTCCCGTGACTCACCTATGTTCTTAGAGTTGGGTATGGATTCGATATCGTAGAGTCGCTTCCATCTCTTTAGTCGAAACCTCCCCACACGACTTCGTGCAGGTTGAACTTAAAAGAGCTTGCGACGTTCGGCCGCAATGACACATCTCATGGCGAGCATTTCAACACCGGTGATAGCATACCACTCGCATGACGTACCGAAAGGGGCACGAAGATAAAGTCGCGAACTTTACAACAGCTCTTCTTGCCATTGAGCACTACATCGAACTCACCTGAAAAGATATAGAAGTTATCTAGCAGGTCATGATGTACAGTGGCAACAACATCTTCAACACAATACTGCATGACTGCAATCTGCGTAATGGAGCATCCGGACTCGTTGACTACCAACAAGACTTTCTTTAGTCCTATAACATGAGAGATAAGAGATAGATGTTGACTGTATGTCACTGGCGTATCTGCTCATTTGCTCTATTTTAGAAGTGCATGACGGTATCCATAAACCTCTCGTTTTCACCTATGTACGCACTTGTTCCTTTGTATTTGATCTCCAGAATGACGATTAGTCACGATGGAAGATGTCGCGGGTATAAACCTTCTCCCCAACATCGTTCAGGCAATCATCGAATCGATTAGCTATAATCGCGTTGGACTGGACCTTAAAAACTGCGAGATCATTAACAACAAGAGAACCAAAGAAAAATTCGCCATCGGTAAGAGTTGGTTCATAGATGATGACATTGGCACCTTTGGCCTTAACGCGTTTCATAATACCTTGAATAGCTGACTGACGGAAGTTGTCACTATTACTCTTCATCGTGAGACGAAAAATGCCGATGGTGACAGGCTCCTTCTGCCCGTCGTACTGATTGTTGGTACTATAGTCGTACCAACCAGCTTTACGGAGGACAGCATCAGCAATATAGTCTTTGCGAGTACAGTTAGACTCAACGATAGCAGACATCATATTCTGGGGGACATCAACATAATTAGCCAACAACTGCTTGGTATCTTTCGGCAAACAGTAGCCGCCATAACCGAATGAAGGATTGTTGTAATGTGTCCCGATACGGGGATCAAGGCCTACGCCCTCAATGATTGCTTTGCTGTCCAGCCCCTTTATTTCAGCATAGGTATCAAGTTCATTGAAATAGCTGACACGCAAAGCAAGATAGGTATTGGCAAAAAGTTTGACTGCCTCCGCCTCTTTCATGCCCATGAAAAGCGTGTCGATGTTTTCCTTGGCAGCCCCTTCCTGCAAGAGAACGGCAAATGTCCTGGCAGCTTCCTGCAACATATTGACATCCGTGACAGACCGGATCGCCCTGTTTTCCTCCGCAAACTCCGGACAGTCAATTATCTTCGGACAGCCTACAATGATGCGACTCGGATAGAGGTTGTCATAAAGAGCCTTGCTTTCGCGAAGAAATTCCGGTGAGAACAACAGGTTGAACTTCTTCACTCCTTTCTGAGCGTACTTGACATAAAGATTACGGGTATAACCCACAGGTATAGTCGACTTGATGACCATTACGGCATCGGGATTCACCTCAAGCACGAGGTCGATAACCTCCTCCACACGGCTCGTATCGAAGTAATTCTTCACAGGATCATAGTTTGTAGGAGCAGCTATTACCACAAAGTCGGCATCAGCGTAGGCTGATCTCCCGTCCAAAGTGGCTACAAGGTCAAGCGACTTTTCAGCCAGATATTTCTCGATATAATCATCCTGGATAGGGGAAACCTTGTTGTTCAGTTTCTCCACCTTTTCCGGGATTACGTCCACAGCGGTCACATGATGATGTTGTGACAGCAGTGTCGCTATGCTCAGTCCCACATAGCCAGTTCCGGCTACTGCGACCCGAATCTCTTTGAAATCACGCATATTATGTTTGATTTTGGTTTTATCGTTAATATTACTTATCCCTCACCTGCATGCTTCTCTCCATATCCATATCCATACCCATAGCGCTTGCCATAGCCGTAATACTTGCCGTATTTCCCATAACCATAGTAATAGCCGTACTTCTTTTTCTGAAGATCCAGACCGTTTATAGCGATGCAGAGATTGGGCAGCTTCCTATTTTCTGAAAGTTCATTGATCAAAGTAAATTCAGCCTTGCGGGTATAATCGGCACGACAAACGTATACCGACAAATCAGCCACACGTCCAATAAGTAAAGTATCGGTTACCATACCCACAGGGGCCGTATCTAGGATCACATAGTCAAAATTGACCTTCAAGGTTTCGATAGCTTTCTCCAGACCGTCACGGGCCAACAGTTCAGTCGGATTGGGAGGAACTGCCCCACCAGGAAGAATAAACAGATTCCTATTGATATCCGAAGGCTGAACCAAATCCATCAGATTAACAGATGGATTAGTCAAAGATTGAGTAATGCCATGATCTTTATTGGGGATATTGAATACTTTGTTCAATCCGGGCTTGCGAATATCAAGGCCGACAATGACAACTTTCTTACCCAACAAAGAAAGGCTGACCGCCAAATTGGATGATACAAAGGATTTGCCTTCGCCACTGATAGTAGAAGTAACCAAAATCACATTCTTGCCATTCTCAAGCATGAACTGAAGATTGGTACGGACATTACGGAATGTCTCACTCATCAGGTTGTTCAGATTCTCAAATACAGCTATTGAACCGGACTTCTCATCCGCCAACGGGATATCACCAATAACCGGAAGTGAAGTCAGTTTCTCAACATCCGCGCGTCCCTCAATCTTGAATTTGGTCAAACCTATCAGATAGATGATACCTACCGGGAAACCTGCCCCCAGTATCAAAGCGGCGAGATAAACAATCATTTTTTTAGGAGAAACCGGATCCTCATCCGCTAATGCTTTATCAATAATCTTGGCATTATTGGCAGTAGCAGCCAAAGTAATGGCATTCTCCTCACGCTTCTGGAGCAGCATCAGGTACAGTCCCGATTTGATTTCCTGCTGGCGAGCAATGCTTACAAACTGGCGTTCCTGGGTCGGAGCGTCACTGATACGGCGAGAATAACGACTCGCTTCATGGTCCAAATCGGATTTCGTGATCTGCAATCCTTTCAACGTTGCATCCAAAGTGGCCTGTACATTGCTGCGCATGGCACGGATACTGGTATCCAAATTTATAATTGTGGGATTATTCTCGGTTGATGTACGGAGCAGGCGCTTCCTTTCAACCAGCATTTCATTATATCTGTCTATTGCACCCGCTAATGCCACATCCTGCAGCCCGATATTACTTGGCAATATTTCATATTCATTACCCATCATATAACGTTGAAGATCCATGATCAAATTGATCTGGGTCTGGTTTTCCACACGCTTCTTCTCATATTCCGCATTACCCGTCAAAGCTATTTGCGCCTCACTGCTCAAATCCGTAATACCAGCGCTGCGCTTGAAGTTCTCCAGATCCTGTTCCGTGCTGCCAAGTTCTTTTGAAATAATGCCGATACGCTCATCAATGAAATCCGCCGTTTTCTGGGCTATCTCATTCTTGTCATTATTCGCATTGATATTGTACATCTCAAGCAACTTGTTAATGAAATCCTTGCCACGACGAATATCCGAGTTTTTCAATGAAATCACTACCACAGAAGTCTTCTTCGAGGTAGGAGATATTGAAAGGGCCTTGGCATACCCTTTCGCCACAGACAAAGGACTGTTTATGAAGGCGGTTATATGACGCTCCTGCGTTACACCTTCCGGATGCAATGACGACAGTGTATCATAATTGGCAAAGAAAGTAACCGTACCTTCGTCTGTTGGAAACACAGCGGGCAATTTCGCAAATTGTTTCCGATATTCTTTTTCCTCTACCGTAATATGCACATCCATCACACCACTAGGCTGCAAAGTCATATTCACCTCCATCGGATGAAGAAGCTTATCAGCCTCCTGAGGAGTAAGGCTTACCAATACGGGGGAAGTGCGGTAAAGTTCCCTGCCGGGAAACTCATCTTCATCCTTATATGTGACAAACAGGCCCAGATGATTGACCACCTCCCTGGCTAATGACTTGGAACGCAAGACTTCTATTTCATTGTCTACATTCTTCGATGAAGAAACAAAACCGTCCAGTCCCATTTTCTCCAGCTCGGAAGACATACTCGCCCCACCACCTTTCTCTTCATCTTTAATCAAGACTGTGGCGGAAATATTATAAACAGGTGTTGCCAGTTGCAGGTATCCCCATGCACAGACGATACATACAATCACTGAAACCACGAACCAGGGCCAATGAATCAGATAGCGGAAAAGAATTTCCAGAATATTAACCTGTTCTTCAAGCTGCTCACCCCGATTTACTCTTTTTTCCTCAATCATATCGATGTTGCTATTTGAAGATTGTTACTAATAAACTTGCCAGTGACACCAGAATAGAGGTTGCGGAGAACCACAAACTGGTACTGTTACCGATATCGGAGTTACGTGACTTTGCTTTATTAGGAGTCACATAAACGATATCGTTCTGCTGCAGCCAGTAATATGGAGAAAGAATAGTCTCAGCCTTATTCAAATCCAATGTCACAATCTCCTGTTTACCATCAGCACCTTCGCGAATCAGTTTAACATTGTCACGGACACCCCAGACGGTCATATCACCCGCCATGGCCAGAGCTTCCAGAAGATTCACTTTCTCGTTGCTAATTGTAAAGGTGCCGGGACGAGTAACTTCCCCCAATACGGATATCTTATAGTTCACCATACGAACCATTACTATCGGAGTTTCCTTGATATAGGGTTTCAGTTTGTCGATTATCAATTGTTCCGCCTCTCTTTTGGTCAGTCCTCCCACTTTCAGCTCCCCCAAAACCGGAAAATTGATCTTACCTTCATTATCCACAAGATAAGGTTGTAGAACCGGCTGAGTAGTCAACAGCAAGTTATTGCCGGCCGCACTGGCAGGAGTAGCTACGGTCAGGTTGAATGGAACCGCCAACTCCGGACTGGTACACGAAACAACAATGGTAAGCAGGTCCTTAGGCATGATCTTGGCATCATACAAGTTCTCCTGTTGAACTGCCTGTTGCACGGTTTCCGCATCCTGCAGATAAGGTACTTTTTTGTACGACTTACAGGAAGCAAACAAAAGTATTGCAATCAGACAAATAAAAAAATTGCGTCCTATGCCTTGTACGCTCATATTCATATAAAATGATTTATACATAAAAATTATTGAATTTATTTTTCTTTATCCAATGCTTCAAACCTCGGAGAATTCTTTGATTTGAACTCGGGTACGACCTTCTTCATCAACCGAACGGTATCCATGATCTTAACCGCACGCGACAACTTCTCAAACTCCGAATAAGTGTCAAAGATATCGGCATATTCATACCGGCGCACCTTGGCTATCATGATCTTTTTATTCTCGGTCGGAATCGTATTCTCCTTATCACTCAGGACTTCCTCATAAAGTTTCTCACCCGGACGTAATCCCGTAAACTCTATTTCAATATCTTCACCCGGACGATAACCGGCAAGTTCGATCATACGAGTAGCCAAGTCAACAATCTTCACAGCCTTGCCCATCTCAAAGACAAAAATCTCATTGCCCTCACCCATAGTAGCGGCCTCCATTACCAGGCGACAAGCTTCGGGAATAGTCATAAAGAAACGGATGATATCGGGATGAGTCACTGTGACAGGACCACCATTCTCGATTTGTTCCTTAAAACGGGGAATTACAGAGCCGTTACTACCCAAGACATTTCCAAAGCGGGTAGTGATAAATTTGGTATGACCTTTCACTTTTCCCTCACGAATAGCACATCCCAGACTCTGTACATAGATTTCTGCCAGACGTTTCGAGCATCCCATTACATTGGTCGGATTCACCGCCTTATCGGTAGAAACCATGATCATTTTCTCAGCTCCGTATTCTACAGCCATATCAGCAACCTGACGCGAACCGACCACATTGACCAGCACAGCTTCACAGGGATTTTCCTCCATTAACGGAACATGCTTATAAGCAGCAGCATGGAAGATCACCTGAGGGTGATAGATATCGAACACCATACGAAGACGCTCTTTCACGCGGACATCTCCAATGACAGGAACAAAATCAAGACCGGGATAATTCTTCTCAAATTCCAGACGGACATTATGCAGAGGTGACTCGGCAGAGTCAAACATGATCAGTTTCTTGATATTCATCTGAGCCAATTGCCGGCAAAGCTCGCTACCAATACTACCGGCAGCTCCTGTCACCAACACAACCTTGCCACAAAACTCAGTCATCACCTCCTCCATATTAATATGAATTTCTGAGCGACCCAGCAAATCCTCAATCTTGATAGGACGTACCCACTGGTGGAAACTTCCGTTTTCGTCAGCCTCACTAATACTCGGAGCTATCAGTGTTTTCAACCCGTTTCTTTTACAATACTGAAGCAAACGTCCTTCCTCTTCACGGGTATTCTCATAGCGGGCAAACAAGATGCCTCCGATACATTTCTTATGAATAAGCTTGTTGAAGCACTCTTCATCTTTAAAAGAATAAACAGGAAGATCAGCCACACGCCGAATAGAATTACCTGTTCCATAAATACAAAAGCCTACAACTTTATAATGAGAACTGTTCAGTAACCGGACTTTCAATGCCACACTCTTATCATCAATACCATAAATCAGAATACGCATATTCTTTTTATTCAGTACATTCAGCAAGAATTCATAAACAATAATCAACTGTATACGAAACCCAACCATAACAATAAAAGTAAGCATAGCGTCAAACAGTACAAAAATTATTTTCTGACTGTTATGTAATCCTGTCTGTGGCAGAAGAAACCAAATGACAATGGCTATGCAGACAGCCTTTATGAGCACACTTCCCGCCAACCTCCATAATTCCTTCAACTGGGAAAAACGGATCGTATTACGATAAGTATGAAATAGAGTAGCCCCCAAAACACTCGATATAACTGAAACCGCCAAGATATGGAAAAGCGAAACTATTTCTTTGGAAGTTTCCGTAATATAATGAATGCCAATAAATGACACCCAAGTACACAGTAAAGCTATGAATGTATCGATTCCCAATACAACCCAATAACTAAAGTAGTTTTTCTGTAAATAATGAATAAAACGGTCAAATGCGTGTTTCATAATTTAAATCCCCCAATTAATTATCATATATTCTTACAATGCTGATTATAAACAACTAGAATAATAGTATATAATCGTACATAATTATATTATTTCTATCAAATCAGGATTTACTTCTACACCCACCGAAAAGAAATTAGGCAGTTCGACAAGAAGACGTTTGACTTTAGAGCCACGGGTAGTAAGCAGACGGCCTTCATAACCTTCAAAAGGACCTCCAATAATACGGATCATACGACCATACATTGTATCGCTTATCTCTTCAGGTAAATAATATTTAGGATTTTCCGAACCTCGGACAGCACGTATAAAACGCTCCATATCCAAATCGGCAACCATCATAGGCTGACAATAACCGCCACCTTTCTGGTAACGATATTGAAGGGTCGGTATTTTACGAACAAACAGATCTAGAACTTCTCTTGTATCGTGGATAAAAAGCAGGTCCTGCATAAACGGTACTTCTTCACGGATTCGTTTACCATTTTTCAACTTTAACCGCCATTGCATAGGAGTAAATACTTCTAGATGTTCATCACTGAGCTGTTTATAAGCAGGCAATTTAGCATTGGGACGTTTGAGGTCACGCATTACATACCAATGCATCCGTTGTTCATTCTTCAGAAGCGCCATAAAACCTCAAGACAATTATCCTAGTCCTGCCCGATTATATATAAAACTATATATCAAGCAGTTACAATCAAATTCTACAAAAATAAGAGATTCCTCCCCGTTATTATCAGACTGTTTCATCTTCACCATACAAGATGCATTCAAGGTCTATTTACAACCTTATCTTTTATTTCTCTCTATAAGATAAATAAAAAGGTGTGATATTTAATTTAACAATGTATATATCAGACAATTATAATCATTATATAATTGATAATGATTAAACATTTGTTAAGTAAATCCTTCTCTAGAAGAAGCAATTACCCAAGATTATATATGTTTTATGCTATTATTTCCAATAAATTACGTATCTTTGTGCCCGTTGGTATTTCTCTTATAGAGAGAACCATATTTTGCTAAACATATTTAGCTTATATCAATATTATCCCTTCTTGTAGTTTCTCTTTAATAACCAGTACGATATCATTATAGAATTAAGAATGATATATAATGACTATTAAACCGTTCCGGATTCCCATTTTACTTTGTTATACCCTTACTTTAGGAAAGTTTTAATATGTAAAAAATTAACAGTAAATCATACATACCCCTTGATACATATTTCCGATTTACAGTTTCATGGCTATATAGTAGATTATCTCATTTCTACAATGAATTAAGAATAAGACTGTTTGCCTTGTCTACCAAAGAAGTATCCAATGAAGCTAGATAAATGCGGGTAGTATTTTCCGAATCATGCCCCATAGCTTCACTGATAACAGATAAGGCTACATTTTTACTTTTGGCGATACTAGCCCAAGCGTGGCGGGCAACATATGTAGTTAAAGGTATAGATAATCCTAACTGCATCCCAAGTTTCTTCAATTTTAGATTCACCAAATGAGCAGTTTTCTTGTACTGTTTCCTTCCGTCCGCCTCCAGATCCCGTATAATAGGTAGGAGGTACGGGCTCCCCTGAGTATCATACCTGTTAATTATTTCTTGCATTGGCTTCTCCCATTTGATGAACAACTGTTGCCCTGTCTTTTGTCGACGATAAGACAAAATACCATTCTGTAAGTCTTTCTTTCTCAAAAAAGCCATATCAATGAATGACATCCCACGTGTGTAAAAAGAAAACATAAATATATCCCTTGCATAAGCCAGAGAAGGACTCTTTGTTAAATCAAGCTCCCTCAAACGACGAATCTCCTCTAACGGAATAGCACGTTTGACCGTCTTGTCTATCCCGGTATATACATATTTAAAAGGACTTCGCTGAACCGTCAAGTCCTTCTCCACAGCACGATTATAAATAGCCCGAAGATTCCGCATATAATAAGAGGTGGTATTCGGACAAATACCGGTAGATTTTAGAAAGCTCTCATATTTCATCATCAAACTGGAATCAACTTCTTCCAACAGGACATCTTTCCCTTTACGGAAACGTATGAAGCTGTTTAATGTAGTCATATAAGTTTCAGCAGTACGGTGTTTCCCGACTTGATTTAACTCTTTGATAAGATTTAGAGTAAAGGATACAAAACCATTATTCTCTGTGGATGCACAATAAAGCTCTACCAGACTATCTGAAGTATAAGCAATGCCTGAACGTTCAAGACGAGTAATAATATTCTTCAGTCTTATACTATCCTCCATCAGAGAATTCTTCAAAGAAAGCAAATAATCTCTTCGACTTTCACTGGTTGCTGAAGGTAGAATAACCTCCGAATGTATCGCATCCCATTCTGCAGGAAACAACTTGTATCCGGTATGTATTTGTCTTACTATACGTTTATGAATCACTTGATAGAAAAGTGTACCTTCTTTCGTAGCAACGGAAGATGCACGAAATTTTACTTTTACTGTTGCCATACAAAATTATTTCTCTAAATAAATTATAATCAAACGGAACTTATAGATATTGAATGATCTGAATAAAACGTTTTATCTGAATTTAACAATAATCACTCTCCATAATTCACATTTCACTATTTCTTCACTACAGAACATACAATAATCGAAATAACTTGCTGCTTTACCTTATTTTAATAACTAATTCTTGTTTTTTATACTCTCAAACCTTTCCATACAACAGATTTCCGATTCACTGAACTTTCCTAAGATTTCTTTTTTCAGTATAAAAAATCCGTCACATATCTATCTCATCCAACACAAAGCATCCGTCTTAACCTCAATTTTGGTAGATTTCTCCAATTCTGCTTTCAACATCCTTAGCTCATTTGCTAGCGGCTCGGGGAGAGCAATGTCGTATCGTGAGTTACGACCAATATTCTCCTGTTGGGGTGAACACATTCTGACGAAACATTAGCCGCCCATTCATCCGTACTGCTGCCTACAAAGATGAAGTTGCCTTCACCTAAACTCTCTAAATTCAAAGAATAGGGGGGCAAGATTGCATTTTTCCCAATTTCGAACTATATAATTCAATTGAAATTTCTATTTTTGCCTTTGGTTAGAGAAATTGGATTAAAATCAGATTTCTAACACATTTTTTCATAAGAAACTGATAATCAGAGCACATTATAAATGTATTAGTTTTATTTGAAACTATTGCTCAAAACGACTATCTTTGTGCAAAGATTAAGATATAGATAAAAGATTTGCACTATGAAATATGATATTCCGTATATGACAACAGAGGCTGTAAGCCTGCTTAAATCACTGATTAGTATTCCTTCAATCAGCCGGGAAGAAACCCAAGCTGCGGATTTCCTGCAAAACTATATTGAAATGGCAGGTATGCAGACGGGACGTAAAGGAAATAATGTGTGGTGCTTTAGTCCTATGTTTGATTTGAAGAAGCCTACTATTTTACTTAACTCCCACATAGACACAGTGAAACCTGTTAACGGTTGGCGGAAAGATCCGTTCACTCCACGTGAAGAAAACGGTAAGTTATATGGATTAGGAAGTAACGATGCCGGTGCCAGCGTTGTTTCGTTATTACAGGTGTTCCTGCAACTATGTCGCACTTCGCAGAAGTATAATCTGATTTATCTGGCCTCTTGTGAAGAAGAAGTTTCTGGAAAAGACGGAATTGAGAGCGTATTGCCGGGACTTCCTCCAGTCTCATTTGCCATAGTGGGCGAACCGACAGAGATGCAACCCGCCATTGCCGAAAAGGGATTAATGGTATTGGATGTTACTGCCACAGGTAAGGCGGGACACGCAGCGCGTAATGAAGGAGACAATGCTATTTACAAAGTATTAGATGATATTGCCTGGTTCCGTGACTATCGTTTTGAGAAAGAGTCACCCTTGTTGGGTCCCGTAAAGATGAGTGTCACTGTCATCAATGCCGGTACACAACACAATGTGATTCCCGACAAATGTACTTTCATCGTCGATGTCCGGAGTAACGAGCTTTACTCAAATGAAGAACTGTTTGCTGAAATCAAAAAGCATATTTCCTGTGAAGCCCAAGCCCGTTCATTCCGTCTCAATTCTTCACGAATTGACGAAAAGCACCCATTTGTACAGAAAGCTATGAAGTTAGGACGCGTTCCTTTTGGTTCTCCAACATTGTCCGACCAGGCCTTAATGTCCTTCCCATCGGTAAAAATTGGTCCGGGACGTTCGTCACGTTCACACACGGCAGAAGAATATATCATGTTAAAAGAAATAGAAGAAGCGATCGGACTTTATTTAGAGCTATTGGACGGACTTCTGATTTAATAAAAGTCATTGGTGAATTGATAGTGGTTATCCTATTATATAGTTTCTCAACTATCAATTCACCCATACAATAAAAACAAAGCAACGATTATTCAAACAACTTCGATAAAGCTTCCTCCAGTTTTTCACCCCTTAAATTTTTGTCTATAACAATTCCCGTAGGATCTACAAGAAAAGTTCTGGGTATAGCATGGATACCATATATATCAGAAGCATCCACATCCAACAATTGTACCCAATTCATTCCAAGTTCTTCAACAGCAGCCCTCCAAGGTTTCAGTTTCCGATCTGTGGATATGCTAATCACCTCAAATCCCTTAGAAGCATATTTTTCATAAGCAGCTTTCACATTGGGCATTTCATGCCGACAAGGTCCACACCATGAAGCCCAAAAGTCAATCAAGACATATTTTCCTTTACCCACATAATCAGACAAGAGCTTCATGTTGCCAGCATTGTCTTTCACTTTAGCATCCGGGAAACGTTCGCCAATCTTTATCTTGGCATCCATTTCCTGCCGTTTCTTTTGTTCTTCACGCTGTTCCGGAGTCATTTTATTTTCAAGTTCCGCCTTCATTCGGAGCTCTGCTTGGTTCTTCTTTTCCACAATATTTCTCACCAAATTATTTTGTGAAAACAGAGGCGAAGCTTCTTTCATCAGAATCTTCATATCATCAAAAGGCATCATCATACCTCCAACGGAGAAAAGATATACACCCACTATACTATTCTTATAATCCTTTATACAATGTGATACTGAATCCATTTGTGCAAGAAATAATTTATTATTCCGATCAAATTCCGCTTTAAATACAGTATCATTCCTCATCTTATCCGAAAATACTTCCGGTTTCATCCCAAGCATTAACTTATAAATATCATTCGATGTTTTCAACATATTATCCATTATTAGCTGCATACGATTTAAAGCTATATTCAATGAATCATTTAAAGGCGTTCCCCCTCTCTTATTCGCAGCAATATTTACTGATATTTCTCCTTTTTCGAAAATCAACGGATAGGTTTCTCCATCCATATCCTTGATGATTGCAATATCCGGCATCTGATGTACACCAGAAAAAGAGAACTTACCTTTTTCCACTGTTGTACTGTCCAAAACGACTTCTTTGGCTTTCTCTCCATCTCCCATCAGGCATAAATACAACAATTGATTATTCAATTCCTCATTAGCAATACCTCGGATAGAGAATTTCTCTTGGGCAGAAGAAAATATAGCAATAGCACAAAAAGTGCATAAAATCATAATTCGATTTCTCATATAGAATAAATTTAGGCAACTATACCTTGTTTACATTAATATTTAAAAAATTCACGTTTATGATTATAACATTTAAACTATTTGTTATATTTGCACCAAATATACAAATAAGATTGGACTTTTCCAATCATTGTAACGACATAAAATAGCTCAATCGCCTTCTGAATCACCACCTCGGAAATTAAACGAGCTATAAATGAACCAATACATATTGGGCGAGTTGAAACCTTTAGGCGTAGACTTCCCCATAATGTATTGTGGCTTGTGGTGAGCCAAGAAGGCGTATGGGTGATAGTCTGCGCTTTCTTGTATACTTGTAATGCGTGGTTATCGCTGAAATTGGCGACCCTTTATTTTTAGTATTAACCATAAAATTTCAAGTTTATGAAAAAGTTTTTAAGTATGACGCTGTTACTTACAGCTATGTTTTTAACGTTCTCTGCGTGTTCAAGTGATGACGACGAAACAAATTACCCAGACATCACAGGCTCTTGGAGTGAAATAAGTGAAACTCCCGGAGAGTACATATCTAGTTATATGGAAGTGATGTGGACTTTCAATTCCGATAATACGGCTACTCAAAGAGTTATTCTGAAATTCAACAATGTTACTTCTAGGGACACAAGTACTAATTTTACTTATGAATATAAAGGTAGTACTATTACTTTGAAGAATGATAAGGTAACATTAGATTATGAAATAAGCATTTCAGGTAACAACATGAAATTAGGGAATGAAAAAGATGGTTACTTCAATCTAACTAAAAAGTAACAATGTTATTTAGCAACTGATTAAACGACCGGAGCGATAAACTCCGGTCATTCTATTTCAATCCTCTTTTGGCTCATATCCTAATATATCATCTATTCCTTTGTCGAATTCATCGTTAGGTGAATCTTCTTTTATTTCTTCTGCTTCTACATCTATTATCTTTTGTGGTTGTTTAGGGAAAGCCCTATCTAAAAGTTCCATAAAAATATTCCAGTTGTAATTAGCTGCTCTTCCCAATGCTTCGACACTTGCTAAATATTCTTTTAGTTTAGGTTTACCAATATCTTGAGTAAAAAATTGATGATGTTTATCTTTTCTATATCCTTTATCATTTTTAGGATTTTTCTCATTTAAAGTTGAAAGAGTTAATGGGGCTATTCTTTCATAAACAATATTGTTTATCCATTGTCCAACAACTCCCGGTCTTTTATTAGTCATAGTCCAATTCCATCCCCGCATTTTATATATCATTTCAAAAAAACTATCCTCAAATGTTTTTATCCATTTAGATGCTTCATCAGACAAAAATTGATTTAAGAACTTTTGCAATTCATCCTTTGCTCTTTTTTTCTCTTTATCATAGCCTGTTACTGCATCTACAAGAGCTATGATTCCGACTTTTGAAACAGCTCTAGTTATTATACGTGCTGCTTTGTAATATTCCTCACTTACTTGATATACTCGGGAATCATAAGCGTCAATTATTGCATAGCACAAGTCTATCAACAATGTTACTTCATATCCGTATGTATCTGATTGAGAACCACTTGCGGTGGGTCTTTTAAATTTAATAGGATGAGATAACTTATCATAAATCCCGGGAGGCAAATTAGTAGATATAGGTTTACTATTAATAAACTTAGATAGCCATGTACCCGAATAATTTGGGTTTGCACCAATTGCATTTTGGATTCCCCGCCCTGAAAATACGCGAGTTCCATCTTCTAACACATAACAAGGGATAGATAATTCACCTAAATATAATGGTGTTTTATCAGAGCCAAACTTTGCTTTTAAAACTTTATTTTCCATATATCAATTCTTTATACGTTAATCTATACTCTAAGTTCTCTAAAAGTCGGTCAAATTTTTCTCGATTAGTAAGTTCTCGATTGTTTGCCCTATATACAAATTCATCTATGTATTTCTGCATGTGTCTCCTAGACCAATAATGATATACACCGATAACACCTCGTTTAACTACCGACCAAAAGTTTTCTATATGATTAGTAGTGAATGCCCCTTTTCCGTAGAATCCTTTCTTATGGTTTACGTTTTGATGATTATATAACGTATCAGCTTTCTTTCCATAATTCCATTCATCAGTATAAAGATCACTTCCTAACTTGACATATCTTAGGATTAATGGCGAAAGATTTTTAACCTGTGTATTAGGAACGACCTTCGCTATCACCCTTCCACCTTGTTGTATTAATCCAAACACTGGCGTTTTATCTTTGAAAGACCTACCTTGACTTCTTGGAACTTTCTTGTTCCAATGCCTGTTCTTGTTCTTTCCTCCAATTAAAAGTCTCATCGATCTCTACAGTTCCGCTTAATTTACCACCTCCACCCTCATCTTCACTTCCAACGTCATTGTCTATTCCTAATGCTTTCCGAATTCGGTGCATCATAAACCATGCTGTCTTTTGTGACACTTTGATGTTTTCTCCTAGCTGAACGGAAGAAATACCTTTTTTGTAGGATAAAATCGTCCATATTGCTTCAAACCAACTAATCAAAGGAATCCTTGTTCCTTGAAAAATAGTTTTTGTTTTAACATCGAAGTATTTTCCTGTGTTTTTACAACGATATTTATTATCTTTGCACTTGTAGACTTTGGAAGTTTTATCGAATGGGGAAATTACGTTTCCATGCCACCGTCTTTCTTCCAAATAATCTATGCAGGATTGCTCTGTTGGAAAAGCCTTCCGCAAATCTGACAGGGAGGTGAATCTACTATTAAACATAAGAACACTTTTTTATATCACAAATATAGTAGTTATTTACATAATATCCAAATAATATTCGGGAAAATTTTCCTATTTTGTGTAATCAAGGTATAGTTGCCTAAATTTATATCAAAAACAGTAAACACTCATGTTCAATACCTGCTATTATCATTTCAAATTCTGATAATCATTTAAACTAATAATAGATCTTCTTATTTTTCTTATCGGAAATGGTCTGATAATCTTTCACCTTTATATTAAAATATGATTTAGACTTTCCATCATCATTAGAAGGCAACTGTTCTTTATCTTTTTTGTGTGGCAACTCAAGAATATCTATTTCTTTCACACTCTTCTTCAGTTTCGGGAATAAAAGACTGATATAAATATATTTATGATTAAATCCTTTGACAGCCAACAGCCTACCTATCGGAGCTCCACCATCATATCCTCGTACATTATACTCATCGCCACTTTTCTTATCGATAATCTTAAATCCCGGACTATAATACAACCATTGCCAGTCCCAATAAATAGGTTGTATAAATGTCACTTTAGTATCATTCTTTCTCCTTTCAATCGAATATAAAGAAGGACTTGTAGACATCCCATTTTCATACGCTTTCTCATACACTTCTTCAGGAACTATAACTATACTATCGCTTGGAAGCATATAGGCTTGTGCATATAATTCTTTATCACGTTTCTTCTTTTGCTCATATTCTTTCAACCGCTGTTCACCTCTTTTTACTCGTTCACTTTTCTCTGATCTAACCACTTTGAATGTCTCTGTCTGGAGTTGCTTCACTAACAACGGCATTGTCTCACGCATAACAATCAATGAAGCCTCTTTATATTTCTTACCTACGGGAGATTCATAAAATGCAGCAACAGCTTTTAATTCTTCCAAAGTTAAATGCTTCTCATAAACAGGCATATACATTTCAAACACCTTACTTTCTATTTTCTCTTTCCAGTTTTTAGAAAACTCATTCCAATAAGCCTCATCCTTTTCCGGCGCATTTAATTTCATCACAGATGTGATTTTTTGGAAGAAGTCATCCGTAGTAGCCGAAGCACCGGAAAGTACCATAATCTTTTTCAACGTTTCTTTGTACTCATCTGTCGCATTTGTATTTTGTGCAGAAGCTGGTAAAATTAAAGTAAACAGTGCAATTATGCACATCATTACTTTGGGAAGGAAAATGTTTTTCATAATTATCTGATTTTATTTATTTTGATTCCATATTTTATTTTGCATTTCCTACAAAGATACACATTAAATCTATATCATTTAATAGAATAGTACAATCAATGAGGCTACTATCCGGCTGCCCTGCAATGTATAGATAAACGAAATACCCCCTATTCATCCCTAATTATAACATTCATCCCCCTCTCTTATCAAAATGGCTTTGAACAATTCATTTCATCTTTTGATATGATATTATTATCTTTTTCTCACATACTTCGTTCATTTTTCGTAATTAACGCTATCTTTGCAATAGGTCGCTAAATCTAAATAAGGCTTTCAAAATACATAATATACGAATATGAAAAAGATTTTATTTTTATATATCATTCATCTAGGATTTGCCCTACAACCCATACAAATTCAAGCTTGTTGTCTCGACAATGAGGTTGTTCTCGCCAATGGAACTGCCATTATTCTACAATCACCTAAAGTGGACAATACCAAAACCATTCAGTTCATCAAAGATTTCTACGCAAACTACGTTTTTGGAGCAAAAAATTATGTTCCGGCAGTAAAAAAGCATTGTACAGCCAAATTGCAAAAGCAGCTGAAAGATAACTACGAGTATGACGGCGAAGGATATGCGATATGGAACTTCCGAACAGGTATGCAAGACGGACCAAGCGACATATCTAAAGTAACATCAGTAACTACATTGGGAAATGGTTTATACAAGGTCAATTTCATTGATATGGGAATAAAGGGTAACCGTACTTTGAAAATTATCGACGTAAACGGGACACTGAAGTTCGATGCTATTAAATAATCCCCTCTAAGCAGATATATTATCAATTTAACAGATAACTAAAAAAGCCTTACTATTCAATCAAACAATGAAAGTAAATCATCTATAAGACTACATCCTTCACCGCTTTCACCTTCTTCCTGAAACCTCCACCCAAAGCAGGAAAGCGGGTGAAAGCGACCATGAAAAACCCTTCCATCCTACTTTCAAAGGTTTCACCTACACACTTCAAAAGTTCCGCTTACCGCCGGAGCACATCACGAGACACCCCGTAATAACCTGCTGAAGCCACATAAATCGGCTGCATACGTTTGCCGATATTTTTCAATTTGCCTTCTTCCAGTAATCGCCGGAGGTGACGGTTCGCCGTAGTCCGTGTCATGCAGCATACCTCCTGAAAATCGTAACGAAGCATTACGTCATGATCGGCGAAATATTCCTTCAGCCGCATATCTATCTCCACTACCGACAAGGATTCCGAATGGCGTGCATACTTGCTCCGGCTGCCCTTAACACCTACCAGTTCCCCTCGCAAACGAGCGTCGGGACGAAAACCGATTGTTTTCAACTCCATTTTCAACCATTTGTTCTTAGTGCTGCGAGTCACTTTTTGTGTACTCCGCAAGATTGGAGCAAAATAGCCAAGTCCCTCAATATGCACCTCACGTCCCTCGCGCAGTTCTTCACCACAAATTTGGGCAAGCATCTCGAACGCATTTTTTACATCACCTACGGAAAGCGAACTGCGCCCGTGAATCATCCGGCACAGTTTATCCGTTCCCACCTTACCATTCAAAAAAATGCGGGGATGCAAACCTTTCTCTTCCGAATCGTCGGACTCACCGGGATTCTCATACCAATCGTAAAGTATAGCCATTAGTAGTTAACGTTTTGATAGTGATTATATTTCATGTAAAAACTTTAAGCTTATTATTAAACCACTACCGTGGTTCATTCAAATCACAGTTGTTATCCAATTAAACCACCTTTGTCATTTGATTGGACCACGAAAGTGAATCATCAATAACTCTTCGTCAAAGATACGATAAAAAATAGAGAAAAGGACGATAAGAAGCCGACTTCTTCAGATACGTAGAAATTAATATTTTTTCCGGAGAAATACTTGCAAACCGGTATCATCCTATAGTACCTTCGCAGTATCAGCGCTGAACAATAAACCGATTTTAATCACTTAAAAATAGAAAAAATGATGAATGCAATAACATTGATATGGAAACAGGTATTGAAGGAACTAAAATTGTTTCAAATGAAGGAGAACAAAGAAGATGCAGTTGAGAAAACAGACAAAGAGCCACAGAAAACGCTAAAATGTCATGAAGCTAAATATACCATTCCCCTGCCGGACACTGCACCGCCTACTGGAAGGGAGAAAGAGACAGAACGAAAACAACCGGTCCGATTAACCCAAGAGGTACGTACATTCCTGCAAAAACAGTATGATTTTCGTTACAACCTATTGACGGAAGAAACGGAATATCGTCCTGCCAACAAGCGTGCCGTTCCTTTCGAACCTGTAAGTAAGCGGGAACTGAACACTTTCTGCATGGAAGCACACGACCAGGGCATATCCTGCTGGGATAAAGACTTGAGCCGTTACATTTATTCCACTTGTATTCCTGAATACCATCCTTTCCGACTTTACATGGAAGAACTGCCCGGCTGGGATGGGACAGACAGACTGGAAGCTTTGGCGCAGCGTGTCTCTGACAATCAGCTCTGGATAAAAAGCTTCCATACCTGGATGCTGGGACTCACCGCCCAATGGTTAGGCATGACGGGAATACATGCCAACAGCGTAGCCCCCATACTTGTCAGCAGCGAGCAGGGACGACAAAAATCCACATTTTGCAAGGCACTGATGCCGCCGGCACTGTCACGTTATTACATGGACAACCTGAAACTGTCTGCACAAGGAAAACCGGAAAGGTTACTTGCCGAAATGGGACTCCTGAACATGGATGAATTTGACAAATACGGAACGCAGCAAATGCCATTATTGAAGAATCTGATGCAAATGGCAAACCTGAATATCTGCAAAGCTTATCAAAAGAATTTCCGCAACTTGCCGCGCATCGCTTCTTTCATCGGTACAAGCAACCGTTTTGACTTGCTCACCGATCCCACCGGTAGCCGGCGATTCATCTGCATTGAAGCAGAACATCTGATCGACTGCGAAGGTATCATGCACGATCAGATCTATGCCCAACTGAAAGCTGAACTGCTCTCCGGCATCCGCTATTGGTTCACAAAAGAAGAGGAACGGGAACTGCAACGCCACAATGCTGCTTTTTATCATCCGTGTCCGGCAGAGGAAGTCTTTCATGCCTGCTTCCGGATAGCTAAAGATGATGAAGAGGGAAGCGAACGGCTCTCGGCTTCGGACATATTCAGGAGACTGAAGATGTATAACCCCGCTGCCATGCGTGGAAGTAATCCGGCTACGTTCGCGCAAGTTTTGCTTGCGGCAGGGGTCACCCGCAAACATACCAAATATGGGAACGTGTATTTGGTGAAACCGATGAAAGCGGCATAAAGCTCCAAACAGAGGGAGGGTTCACCCGTAAGAAGCTGGGGAAAAACTGTTTACAAAGGGGTGAAAGAGGTGAAAAGAGAAAGAGGATATTAAGAGGGAAATAAGCTATAAACAATAAGATTTTGAATAGATAATCAAGTTTTTCCTGATTTTCTATTCAAAATCTTATTGTTTCCGGATATTTATCCTACTATCCATTTACTGCCCGGTATAAACGAGATTATCTTAGTTGTTACAAAACAACAGATAAACGTAACCACTGCGATACATGGTATAGCGGCAACAGTGGGAAGCGCCAATGTATCTTTGAACACAGTCACCCACAGTCCGAGCCAGAATATGTGCATAAGGTACATACCATAACTAAGTTTCGATGTTTCCGTCACTAGCGTCGGAGCTTTCGGACGTTTGATACATGTAAACATAAGGAATGTACCCGTTGTGAGAAGCACACAGTTAATAGTACAGAAAGCCCATCCTATTTCTATTACAGGGGTGGAATGGAGTTCGCCGGGTATAGCCTGAACATAGAATGAATAAATAGTCCATACAGCACCGATCACCATTAAAATAGTTCCTATAATAAAACGTTTGGAACGGTTCCATGTAAGGTGTACACGAATGTAGTGTGCCAGAACGAGATAGCCCAGATAACCGGAGAAGTACCACAACATGTGGTATTCATTCCAGAAACATTGTCCCCACACTTCACCGCACCAACGGTTGAGATAGGGCATACAGGTTGACAACACGAACAGCCCTATAAAGAAACGTTCTTCTTTAGCCGTGGCTTTTCTCAACCAGGGGGATATAATTGGGATAAACAAATAAAGGCTTATCAGAGGATACATAAACCACAAGTGTCCGGCTAGCGTCGGGAAATTCAGGAATATCCGCGACAAGTCCTTCATAGATGTTTCTCCGTCTATCTGTCCCCACAACATAGGTAGAGTGCTGTACAGTATCATGAATATGAAAAACGGTGGAAGGATGCGAAGACAGCGCTGGCGATAGAATTGCCACATAGACTGCTCTTCCTTCATCGGTGCAAGCAGGAAGGCAGAGACTATCATGAACAGGGGTACTGCCATACGTGAAAAACCGTCGTACACTGATACCCATAGCCGGTCTGCTTCATTCGCTAGAAAAGACTGCGGGCCTGCCATATCGGTGGATCCGGGAGCACCATAGAAATTCTCACTGGCATGAACAAGGATGACGAGAAAGCATGCAAACACACGGATGTAATCTAAAAAAACAATACGTTTCATTTATTCTAAGTTTTCTAGTTATTAATTTATTCTTTTGTGTTCGGGAACGCAGAGATTCTCAACCGTGCCGCACCCATGGGGATCAATGTTATTTCTTCTTTATCACCTTTCACCGCATCTTCTTCCGGCAATACGCCACACAGTCCTGTTTCGTCTATCTTCCATTCAGGAACCGGACGACCGATAGCTTTTACTTCTAAAGGTACACTGGCTACTGTGAAAGGATAGTTGTCAGCCGGCCAGGATTTACGGATTACCTTGAAATTCTTCAAAGGTTCTTTCTTATCCAATACCAATGAATAATTCCAGGGGCTATCCGGATAAATTTCAGTAGTAGGCCATTTCTTCGAATCAGCACCTTTCTGCCATTTTGAATCACCGATAGCTGTCTCCCGACTGTCTTTCTCTACATATTTCTCTGCAATCTTAAGAGACAAAGTCAAAGGTCCGTAATCTACGCTTACACTGTTTTTATTAACCTGCCAGGTACGCATAGACAAAGACATCGGAAGAGTCAATTCCACACGATCACCATTCGCCCACTCACGATTGATGCAAAGATATTTTCCCGCTACAGGAGCTGCACTTACCTTCTTGCCATTCACCCGCACTTCCGCCTTTTGAGTCCATGAAGGAATACGGAGATAGAACGGAAAAGCGACCTTTTCACCGGTAGAAACAGTGAAGGCAATAGCTTCTTCAAAAGGATAATTTGTCTCTTCGTGAAGAGTGATTTCCTTGCCGTCACCCACTTTCACTGTAGCTTTGCAAGCTGCATAAATAGCTGTTGCCACTCCGTTGTCGGGAGTTGCCAATACCAGATGTTCGGTGAAGTAAGGCCAGCCTTGTGCATGGTTGTGTTGGCAGCAACGACTGCTGAAAGGATTCATCGAAAGGAACGGGCCACGATTGTCAATGCCCGGATGATGATTCTTCGAATCACTGATGGCATGGTTCGGACAAGTGATATAACGCAATGCCTTGAAGTCCGGCATCACGGCAGCCGGATAAGAGTTGAACGCTACTTCCTCACAGTGTTCCGCCCACATGGGATCTCCTGTCATGCAAAGCATGATTTCATCGGAAGCCATTTGTTCTACCAAGCCGCAGGTTTCCACTCCCTGACGAGGATCGATATATCCCAGACGGGCATTTTCGTCCGCACCGAACATACCTCCGGGAACCTGACCAAAAGTACGCCGTATCAGATGATGGACATTATAAGAGGCTTTCAGCATCGCTGAATCTCCGGTCTGCATATAATAAGTGGCAGGTTCACGGAAACATTGGGCGATATTTACATTGTGCCAGTTAGGTAAGGAGGTGGATTTCGTCCAGTCGGCTGTGTTACGGTGAATCTTCTCGGCCAGTTCGAGCAGGAAAGCATCCCCGGTATGGTTGTAAAGCCAGTAGATACTGATGATATTATCACCGCCACGGCTTTTCTCCCAATAATCTTCCAGAAGCTGGTCATCGGGAACAGTCATCTGCCACTTGAAGTAATTCGTCATCAGGTCAATGACACGCTGATCTTGAGAATACTCATAATAAGATTGCAGACACCAGAGCATAATCATCTGTGCCCAAAGTTCGCGTTTCCCGTTACGTTCATTGACCGGACCGAAATAGCCATCCGGCTGGCGACTGGCAAATACACCTTCAATCCAATATTTGGTTTCTTCAATCATCTTCGGATCATTCAGGATATATGCTAGATTGCCATACCCTTTGAGCCAGTAAGGAACTTCCTCCCAGCCGTGATCGCCACCAGTTGTCAACCAGGCATTATTATCCTTTTCCAGCCAAGCGCTGATTTCTCCCAAATGTCCGGTCAGACCGTCACGCTGCAATTCGAGATACTTCTTCACCCAGCCTTCGGGCTGAATACTGCCTACCGGCAACTTTATAAAATTCAACGGTCGAAGCGGAGCGCGATACCCGATGTAATTGGTATTGACGGACTGTATGTCCGGTCGGTCCACTACCGTCACCGTACCACTAGAAGAAGCAGGCGCACAAGCTGTAACCGCCACTCCAAGCACTATCGATGCAAAAAGTCCTTTAGTTTTATTTTTCTTCATTTCGTCTATTCTATTCTCATTTAGATTATTTCAACTCTCATTGCACTGCTTCAAGACGCATATTATCAAGGTCTAGCAGCACTTTTTTTCCTATTCTCCGATAAAAGCCATTGCCTATAACTCCATTAAAGAATATACCGGGAACTATTTGGCCAAGAGGATATGTCTTTACAGCTTCCGGTCCAGGCGGCTGCATTAATTTATCATCAAATATTATTGTAGGATCTTTTAAAGTTTTATATGTGATCGCCCGGGCCTGATGCAGCATAACTACCCCGAATGTATTCTTTTTACTGGTAGAAGCAATCGGCAGTTCTTTCTGATGTTTCTCATAAAATGCAGAATCAACTGTAACATATTCATTAGAGCCCGTATCCAGATTAGCTGTAAAAGCAACTCCATTGAGTTTTATACGCATATACAAATCGTATTTGTATGCATAAATATTGGGGGCTTTAGGAAGGTGAGCATTGGCCACAGAGACGGGGAAACACATTTTGTTATGTTCGTAATCTGTCTGTATTTTCCCTATCAATTTCATTACCGGCAGTCCAAGAGACACACAATCCGTAAACAATGTACGCACCGAATCTACAACAGTCTGCGCTTTCTTCCTCTTCTTTCTTCTCTTAATTGATGAACCGGATACAAACGGAACACTCGCGGTGTCCGAGTAAATGAAGGCTGGAATATTGTAAAAAGTTATATTTCCAACTTCAATAGAATCAATGATACTCCGGACAGAAATCAAGTCCTCATTGATCGTTACTTTATTCTCGTCAATGCTGTCATATCTAACCCCCATCCCATCCGCCAACTTTCTACTTAGGACACAGTAGGGTCCTATCCCTGTATCAAAGATAGTGCGCTGTAATATTCCATTATATTTTGCTTGAAAAACAAGTCTGTCGCCTTCTTCTATGTCAACAAAAGAAAGTGTATCGTTCCGTTTCATTTTTATAGGAGGCAAGGTCACTGCATATTCAGCATAAGATAAGAAATTCTCTGTAGCAGTTCGCCATTCTTCATATTCTTTTCCGCCTGTAGTTGTCTTTGTAAGACTTTCATTCCAAATTCGTTTCATCTGCAGATAAGTATCCAATGCCTTATCCGTATCCCCTAGTTCGATGTACGCATCAAACAAATTAGAATAAAAAACAAGTGTTTCCTCCCCAAAAGTTGCATAATGGTGAGGTATAAACTGCTCTAAATAGTAGGCGACACTGTCTGTCTTGTTTAAAAATTGCGCCATTCGAAATTTATAGTATAACTCTAAATCAGAAGGGAACGTCGTTGTCTCTGATATTTTTTTATACAATTCTTTTGATTCAAAATATCTTCCGCTAAACATTAACTTGTCCAGTTTCTGCAACTGTTCAACATCCTCCTGCCCATACAATGTAAGTGGAATTAGTACAAAAATAAAACAGGTGATATAACATGTTTTCCAATATCTCATAATTTATTTCTATTTTCACCTTCTGACAAGAGCTGTCTGATAACAGGCTTATCAAGCTCCGCTACTCCCGCAACCGAGAGCAGGGAGCTGATTCATTAATCCATTATTTATCAACAGAGAATTTGAAGATACATTGGCTTGTATACTTTTCGCCCGGGCGAAGTACAGCCGACGGCCATTCCGGTTTGTTCGGAGTATCCGGATATTTCTGTGTTTCGAGACATACGGAAGCACGTTGGTTGTAAGTAATGCCTTTCTTTCCTGTCAGTGAACCATCGAGGAAGTTACCTGCATATACCTGAATACCCGGTTCGTTAGTATAAACATCGAGTACGATGCCAGTCTTCGGTGATTTCAAAGAAGCGCATTTACGGGTTACGTCGCCTTTCGTGTTCAATACCCAGTTGTGGTCGTAACCGTTACCGTTTTTCAGCTGTACGAAATCATAATCGTTGATACGTTCGCCTACCGGAGTCGGGGTGCGGAAATCCATCGGAGTTCCTTCTACCGGAACGATCTCGCCAGTTGTCATGAAAGTACTATCCACCGGAGTGTAATAGTCCGCATCCACCATCAACAAATGACCGGAGTTGTTGCCGGCATCACCTTCAAGGTTAAAATAAGAGTGATTGGTCATATTTACAATCGTCGGTTTGTCTGTTTCCGCTTCGTATTGAATATCAATGGCATTATCGTCCGTCAGTTTCATCAACACTTTACAAGTGATGTTTCCCGGAAAACCTTCTTCACCGTCTTCTGCACGGTAAGTCAACTGCAATTCCTGCGGATTCAACAATTCTGCATCAAACACCCGGTATTGGAATCCTTGCGGTCCGCCGTGCAGACAATGACCGTAGTTATTGCGGGGAAGCTGATATTCTACACCATCCAAGGTGAACTGTCCCTGATTGATACGATTGGCATAACGTCCGATAGTCGCACCGAAATCCGAAGGCTTGCTGATATAGTCCTGAATAGAATCGAAACCGAGAACAACGTCACGCATCTGTCCGTCTTTGTCGGGAACCATCACTGAAACAATACGTCCACCGAAGTTCGTGATACAAACTTCCATGTTGTTCTTGTTACGCAGAGTGAACAAATCAGTCTTCTTTCCATCTACTTCTGTCTGGAATTTACTCTGCAATAAACCGGAATCTGTAGCCTTTTCAGCTTTCGGAGTACAAGCTGCCATTAAAAGGGCGGCAACTGCCCATACACATAACTTTTTCATGATACAATTGTTTTTTTAATATTAGTTTTCAGCTATTCATATTTAGATGCAGACGACGCGGATAACGCGTTTTTTCTAATTTTGCATCAGAAAAAGAGCCGCATCATCCGCGTTATCCGCGTTCAATTTACTATGTCAGCATATTACTGTATACTATTCAATAAATCTACCTTTCCTTCATTAACCAGCTTCAAAATCAACTCACCGAAAAGAGTATTCTGCCAGGCAAACCATGCACGGGTAAATTTCTTCGGATTATCCTTATGGAAAGATTCGTGCATAAAACCGGTACCGGCATCCGTGTCCATCAACATCTTGATACAGGTCTTGATTTCGGCATCATTCTGACTTGTGAAGGCTTTCATCATAATACTCATCGGCCACACCATATCGTAACCGATATGCGGTCCGCCGATCCCTTCGCCTGCCTTGCCTTTAAAGAAATAAGGATTGTCCTCACTCCACACAAAACGGCGGGTATTCTGATAAATCGGATCGTTCACATTCACATCACCCAGATAAGGCATCGCAAGCAAACTCGGCACATTGGCATCGTCCATCAGATGATGATTTCCAAAACCATCTACCTCGAATGCATAGATTTTACCATATTTAGGATGATTATACACCGCATATTTCTTTAAAGCTGTTTCCACCTCCTGCGCCAAGTCCTTACATTCTTTAGACAAAGCTGTCTTCTTGTTTACCTTCTCCAAAATCTCGGCTGCCTTACGCAAAGAAGATACGGCAAAGAAATTGGAAGGAACCAGGAATTGAAGCGTAGTAGCATCGTCCGAAGGACGGAAACTGGAAACAATCAAACCGACTGGTTTCACCGGTGCTCCCAGACCGTCATTGCTCACAGTATCCAGTGCACGTTCCGTCTTACGTTGGAATTTATAAGGACCTACTCCGTCTTTGCGTTGTTGCTCTTTGAATGTTTTCAGTACATTAGTGATTGCCTGAATCCATTCTTCGTTGAATATGCTTGCATCTCCGGTAGTCTTCCAGTAATGATAAGCCAAACGCAACGGATAACACAAGGAGTCAATTTCCCATTTACGTTCGTGCAGTTCCGGCTTCATATCAGTAAGGTCACTCATCCAATGACCGTCAGGAATGGCACCGTCATTAAACGCATTTGCATACGGATCGATATTGATACATTTGAACTGGCGGAGAATAACACCTGCCAGCATTTCTTTCAGTTCAGGATCCGCATTAGCTAATTGCACGTAAGGCCATACCTGTGCACCGGAGTCACGCAGCCACATGGCGTGAATATCGCCCGTATATACGAACGTATCCGGTTTGCCATCGCTTCCTTTACGGAAATGTACGGTAGTGTCCAGTGTATTCGGGAAACAGTTGGTAAACATCCATGCCAACTTCGCATTCTTCAAAAGTTTCTGTACACGGAGAATTTCCTTCTCTACCGCAGTGGAACGGAACAGACGATTGGATATTTCCGGGCGGTTATCTTTCTGAATGGCATCCGCCAGACATACATGCATTTCCGTCATACGGTTGGAGGCTTGTAGCTCCCCTCCACAGAGAAGCATACCTGCCAGCATACCTGCGCTGATATATTTGATCTGTTTCTTCATGATTACTTCTTCTTTTTAAATTCGTTAGAGAAAGAATAAGGGAAATCGGCCTCTTTGGTACCACGTTGCTGATTAGGTTTTGCGTCCATTTTGAAAGAAATGGTGGCACCATTCAGCAGGTCCTGATGAGTCAGGTAGTTTTTGGTATATTCTTTACCGTTCAATTTCATCGACGAAATGTAACGTTTATCGTCTCCGTTATTCGGAGCGGAGATAGTCACCGTCTTTCCGTTTTCCAGATGCAGCTTCATCTCCTTGAAGTAAGGAGTACCCAAGACATATTCATCCGTACCCGGACATACCGGATAGAATCCCATTGCCGAGAATACATACCAGGCAGAAGTCTGGCCGTTGTCCTCATCACCGCAATAACCGTCGGGAGCTGGAGTATAGAGCTTGTCCATCACTTCACGAATCCAATGTTGCGCTTTCCAGGGTTGGCCGGAATAGTTGTACATATAGAGCATGTGCTGAATCGGTTGGTTGCCATGTGCATAGTTGCCCATGTTCATAATCTGCATTTCACGGATTTCATGAATAACGGCTCCATAATAACTTTCATCGAAAATCGGAGGCAGGATAAATACAGAATCCATCATCTGGTTGAATCCGTCTTTACCTCCCATCAGGTCAATCAGACCTTGAGGATCATGGAATACCGACCAGGTATAATGCCAACTATTACCTTCCGTAAAGGCATCCCCCCACTTCAACGGATTGAACGGAGACTGGAACGTACCGTCTTCATTCTTGCCACGCATCAACTTATGTTTAGGGTCATAGAGATTCTTATAATTCATTGCACGCTTTGCAAAGATTTCAATCTCTTTTTTCGGTTTCTTCAAGGCTTTGCCCAATTGATAGATACACCAGTCATCGTATGCATATTCCAGTGTACGGGCTGCATTCTCGTTAATACCTACATTATAAGGCACATATCCCAATTTATTATAATACTCATGTCCTAATCGTCCGGTAGAACGAACATTCGGATGCACTGCGTTCGCTCCATGTTTCACGGCTTCCCACAATGTCTCGATATCGTATCCTTTCAATCCTTTCAGGTAAGCATCGGCAACTACGGAAGCAGAGTTGTTTCCAACCATACAACCTCTGTGTCCCGGACTTGCCCATTCCGGCAGGAATCCGCTTTCTTTATAAGTGTTCACCAATCCTTCCTGCATCTTCGTATTCATGGATGGATACATCAGGTTAAGGAATGGGAAAAGACAACGGAACGTATCCCAGAAACCGGTATCGGTAAACATATAGCCCGGAAGCACTTCGCCATTATAAGGACTGTAGTGCATCACGTCTCCTTTGGCATCTATCTCATAGAAACTTCTGGGGAACAATACCGAACGATACAGGCAGGAGTAGAATGTACGCAAATGGTCGATATCATCGTCTTTCACTTCGATACGTCCCAGTACATCGTTCCATATCTTGCGGCCTTTCGCTGCAATCTGTTCAACATTGTCCGTACCCAGCTCTTTCAGGTTCAGTTCCGCCTGTTCAGGGCTGATAAAAGAGGAAGCTACACACACATTTACCTGTTCGCCCTTGCGGGTTTTGAAACCGATCAGTGCACCGGCATGATTGTCTGTCGCTTCCAGTTTGTTGGTGTCAATCACACCACTGGCTACGGCAGCCGTATAAGTAAACGGTTTGTCGAATACCAGTACAAAGTAGTTTTTAAAGTTGGCAGGAACACCACCGCTGTTTTTAGTGGTATAACCGATAATCTTGTTCTCCGAAGGGATTACTTTCACAAACGAACCTTTATCAAAGGCGTCTACCACTACATAAGAGTGGTCGTTTTCGGGAAAAGTGAAACGGAAAGCAGCCGCTCTCTCTGTCGGAGCAATTTCGGTCACTACATCATGATCGGCGAGATATACTTTATAATAATAAGGAGTAGCCGTTTCAGCTTTATGAGAGAACCAACTGGCACGCTCATCCTGATTAAATACTGCCTTACCGGTTACCGGCATGATGGCAAATTGACCGTAATCATTGATCCAAGGACTTGGCTGATGGGTTTGTTTGAATCCTCTGATCTTGTCAGCGTCATACGTATAGGCCCATCCATCGCCCATTTTACCAGTCTGCGGAACCCAAAAGTTCATTCCCCAGGGCAGCGCAATGGCAGGGTAAGTATTTCCGGTAGATAATGCGTGCTTTGACTGCGTACCAACCAGCGGACTAACATAGTCCACCGGTCCGGTAATTGTTTTTGCAGTCATAGCCCATGCACTAAGTAACGTAAAAGCGAATAGAGCTAGTTTCTTCATGGTATTTTTGTTTTATTTAATCAGTTTTCCTTCAAGCATTTTGATATAATATCCACCTACAACGGAACGTGCCTGGAAGCCTCTTTGATTCGGTTCGTCTGTAAATACCCAGTCGGACATCGGAACACGGTTAGGTGTAACGTTCATAAACAGATATACGGGTTCGATAAATTTCTCAAAGGTAGCTTTGTCATTTGCCAATGTAGCTGTCCACATGATCCAGTCGGTCTTTGTGTATGTTTCACGGTTATCCAACGGAAGACCATATTTATTTTGCTTCGAAAGATAGTAAGCTATTTCCGTTTCTGCAACATTTTTAGGGAAGATTTGCAGATTCAACAGTTTATCCCACACCAAGTTATACTTCTGGCTCCATGTTCCCGGTTTGTCAAATGTAAGACGATAGTGGTCACCATCATCAGCCATTTTCACCCATTCGGCAGCCATTTCTTTCGCTTTCTGTGTGTACTTTTCAGCCACGTCTTTTTTGCCCAGCATATCTGCCAGATAACCGTATGAAGCAACACCCATGATTGCTTTGATAGAAAGGTTGGCATTGTGTGCAAAGTGACCTGCAAAGTCATCGGTACAAAGTTGGTTGGCCGGATCAAGTCCGTTCTCTACCAGATAGTCTGTCCACGTAGTCAGGGTTTCCCAGTGTTTCTGTGCGTAATCTGCATTACCTTCTACCTTTGCAATGGCAGCAGCCAATACTACCATATTACCCGATTCTTCTACCGGCATATCACCGCCATAAGTCTGGCCGTTAGCCAATGGATAAGTACCGACATCATGTGCAGCAAATGGTTTCGCCCATTTTCCGCTTTCGCTATAATAGAAGATATGGTTCATGGTAGCCTTCACCAATTCCGGATTGTAGTATAAAAGCAACGGAGCTCCCGGATAAGTCAGGTCGACTGTTCCGATGGAACCATTACTGAAGTTCTCCTTAGAAAGGAATACCAAGTCGCCGTTCGGAGCCTGTACCAATTTGTGTGCAGCCAATGCCTGACGATAAGCCAATGCACAAAGTTCGGCATATTTACGTCCACCGGCAGCAGTAGCTTCTTCCATCAGCTTCTTGTCGAAAGCAGCGCTGTTCTTCATTTGTGTCTTGTATTCTTTCTCCGCTTTCTGGAATTGGGAAACAATCGTTTCATTGCCCTCACGGTTCCAGTAAGGACGCAGGTTATCACCAAAGTATTGGATAGAATAAATATCATCATATCCGATCAACAGGTGGCCATCAGCTTTTTGTGTTTCGCCCAATGAACGTACCAAAGCCAGTTTATCATAACCGTTTGTGGTAGGAGCTTCCAGTTTATTGGCTACGAAATTCTTGCGCAGCTCTCTGCCGTCACCGATTGCATAAGTACTGTTTTCCTTTTCAGTTGCCAGATAGAAATGTCCCCAGTCGATACGAACATCATCACCCTTTTTCTTCAGAATATCCTGATTGCGGCTTCCGGTACGAAGGAATAACAAATCGCCGTCAGTAAAGCTGTCGGCAACAGATTCCTGGTGAGGTTGGTCGATTGCCCATTGCGGAGATGCTTCGAAATACAGTTCAACCTGATGTTTCTTTCCGTCATTGGAGGCTACTTCATAAGAGATATAGTTGACAGGACGTGACAACAAGTCCAGATTATCCATGAACATAGGAGCGGTAAATGTCAGTTTCAAATCTACCGGACCACAAGTAAATGTATAATAAGTCTGCATGGGTTGTACATCTACAGAAGTTTGTTGCGCTGTTTGATGGAAAGAACGGTAACCGTCCAGTTCTACCAGCAATCCGAAATCCAACAGTCCGTTTCCTACCCGGTTATGACAATAACCTGCAATCAGATTTTCACCCGGTTTCAAAGAAGCTACTACTTCTTCCGACAGTTTCACCCGTTCGTTCTTTTTACAAGCATTGCCTGTATCCACTACCTTGATGCCGTTGATATAAATAATAGCATCATCGTCATGAGAGAATTCAAGATATACATTCTTTCCTGTCAAGTCTTCCTGAATATCAGCTACCCGGCGTACCCAGATAAATTCTTCACCCCATTGAGTCTTTGCTGTATGTTCATTCTCCATGGTTCCGAAGGCAGCTTCGCCTTCTTTCCAGGCTTTATCATTGAATCCGGCATTCTGCCATCCGTCAGCAGGCTGTTGAGTGGTATACTTTCCTGTCCAGCTACCTTGTTCGGATGTCTTTACCAAAGGACGTAGTTCCAGTTCTTCCGTTCCCATGAAACGGTAGGTTTGTCCGTCTACTTTTGCAACACCAAGTAAAGAAAAATCCTTGCCTGTCCAATGTTTTACAGGACTGTCGTATAGATTGTCCGTAGTAGACCATGCACTAGTATAAGGATCAATTGTCACCAGCGGATATGCCGGAGCACGTAATTCATTCTTCTCGTGCTGTTCTACCTGGGTCTCACAGCTACAAAATACAGAAGCTGTTCCCAGTAACAGCATCATCAGTTGTTGTTTCATAATTTAAATCACCTGTTTATTTAATCTATTTTACGCAAATTCCGTCGTTTTCTATTTATTTCTTAGCCGGAAACAAAAGCATCAATGCCGGTATACCGGAAGCAGAATAACTGTCGATTTCCGCACCTTCCGGCAACTTTTTATAGTATTCGCCTCCACATACGTTCCGTGTCTTATCTCTGTTTGCCCAACCTGTTTTGATGGTACGTTTCAGGAACGGGAGATATTGGGTTTGTCCGCAATCATACACCAACCATGCCATATATTCCGCAAAGATGGCAGTATAGATACCCTGTTCAATACCACCTTCGAAAGGTAGCACTTTATGTTCTGCAGACATATCTTTCACTGTATAGTCTGCTGCCAGAATAGCATTGTCCAGATAACGTTTCTCTCCGGTCGCCTTATAAAGCAGTATGGACGCTCCGATAAAGGTTGCCTGGTTGTATACATGTGCTTTCCATGCGGGATTGCCATTTCCATGACGGCTATCGGCAATCTTTCCTGTTGCTTTATCCAAGAGATTTTCCACTCCCCATTCATAGATTTCTTTACCTTTGGCAAGATATTGAGCTTTCGTCTGATAATCCGGCCGTTTGTCGGTCGATTCTTTTCTATTTTCAGGCACGTTATTGTAGAGGGTTAATGCTGCAACAACTGTCGGAAAGTTGATACATGCCATCTTTCCATCACCGAATTTATTCGGTTTCGGATTTTGAATGGGTTGCCATTGCCAAAACATACCTCCGTTTTCTTTGTCATACGAGCCGGTATCACCGACTTTTTCCGAGCCATACCATACCCGTTTGAAACTAGCTTCCGAGAGTTTCAGATATTCATCCACTCCAAAAAGTTCGTAGCCGCGTGCTAGGCTGATAGTCCACCACATGATGTCATCGTAGATGAACCAGCCGGTATTTTCATTGTTATCATCAAAATCGAACTGGCAATATTGCGCTTTGTTCCCTGCGAATATTTTCTCGCAGAGTGTTTTATAATAACTTGTCTTCTTTCTGTCTTTCTGTGCCTTTGCCAGTTTATAGGCATTCATTGCCATATCCCAATAAATAGGCTGACACCAGATAGCCGCTGCTCCATTGCCACGGTCAACAGCACTTGGATAGGACGAATTTGTCTTGTAAATATATTTATTGGAGTCTAGTAGTGTATTATTAAATCCTTCATAAGCTGCCCATACATCTTCGTTCGTATACACATGCTTCTTCTGGTTTGCTTTTCCTAAATTACCGACTGCCCATGTGGTAGTTGATACTCCCAATAGTAGTGTCAGAGCCAAAAGAATTTTGCTTTTCATGATAGTTTATAAGTTTATAGTATTTTTCCTGTTACAAAGATTGCAGAAATAGCTGAAAAAAAACGATAATATTTATTCAATAAAGAACAAATACAGACCAAAACACTTTTCTACAATAAAAATAAAGGATTAATAAAGGGTTATTGGAGAATAATTTCCCCTCACTCTGTCCTTATGACAGAGATAAGGGGAATATTTAATCTACCTATTGAAAACTCATCCCGGTAAACAATTATTTGTTATCTGTAATGTCTGTGGATTCAATCCATTGCCAGTTATCGCCAACTAATGTTGCCGTATGGCCTTTCAAACCTGTAATTGTGCTGGTAGCACTTTGAGTAGGCTGATCACCTTTCACTTCAAAATCCCAGGCTTCTACCAAATTCGGATTATCGGCACTTACACCTTCTTCATTCCCCATATAAGAAGCATATACCTGATTTTCTGTCCGGTTTGTTTTCCAGATACGGATCTTCTTTATGTAACCGGAGAACCACTCGTTACGATTTCCATTATTGTCTTTCATGCAGAATCCGGTCATATGAATCTTCTTAGAAATAGAGTTATCGTTGATATACGTTCTCCAAGATTCGCCCACACGAATGATTTCACCTTGTCTCGTACCGTCAATCATAGAATAACACTTCACATCCGTCGGGGTATCAAATCCTGGCAGCCCTTTATCTCTGAATAAGAATGCATAATGAGTCCAACGATCTTTAGTCCAGTTGTCCGATTTTTTCCATCCCGGTTCCCATTCTTGTGGATTTGTATGATTATTATCTTGCCAGTGAGCAACCATTGTTCTCAACAATCCCTTTGTACGATCCTGGGCACGCCATCCGCTCCAATGAGGATCGTTTGTCATGGTAGAAAGGAAAGTACAGTTGTCTTCTCCCTGTTTATTGCAATATTCTTTGATATTCACCCAAAGTTCAATCGTAAATGCCTGATTGTCATCCTCTCCAAACTTCACATAATCCTCGCTATAACCAAAGTCTATATAGGAACCGGCATTTCCATCTACAAACAGATTCCAGGTAATCTGACTGTTATCCGGCCATGCAGAATCTTCGACTTCTTCTACTTTCTTATCGGCAGCAGCAATAGCCTCATTATAAATCTCCTGCGTCATATCTGTGATGGAACCGGATTTGATTCTTTCAGCCAGACTTTCCAAGTCTTTAGCTGCACTCTCCAAAACCGACTTATTTTCTACCGGATATTGTCCCTGATGATTTCCCCACTTCGTTTCATCATTAACGATTGCAAGTATTTCATCCGCCTTAGCCAGTAAATTATTGATATATTGCTGTGCTTCCGGAGACAGATTATAATATTTTGAATTTTTAAACTCGTCAATCGCTTGATTTACCTTTGCTACAGCAGCTTCCAAAGTTGTTTCATCCAGTTCTTCGCCAGCTTCTACCCGTGTTATCAGTGCATCCAACTCGGTAATAGCAGCATTTAATATATCCTTTCCGGTTTCAGGATATGTCCCGGGAGCAGTTCCGTAGGTTGAATTTTTCAATAAATAGTTCAATGACGTACGACTTTCCTGCAAGATACTCAACTGTGTATCTGTTATATACTCGTCTTCAATATCGTCACAAGCGGTAAATATCCCTGCCAGACTAGAAATCAGGAGGAAAGAGAGGAGCATTGCTCCCTCTCTCCATTTATTAGTTAAACATTTCATGTTTTTCATCGTTTTTACATTATTATTCAACAATACGTTGCCACTCGTAAGTACCGATAATCTTAGCAGTATGACGGCCTGTCAGGTCTATTACTTCATTACCCGAGCCGGAAGGTTTGGTCATGAAATCCCATGCTGCCGCCAAGTCTGCTTCTTTACCCGTCACTTCAGCCGTTCCATTATAAGAATTCTGAACATATTCGTTATCCTTTGCGCTTTTCCAGATACGGATTTTCTTCATATAACCGGCAAAGCCTTCTTCAAACAGATTATCACTAGTACGCATATAACGTCCGAAAGCAGTCATCGGTGCATTATAGTTGGCATAGTTGCTCGAATTATAGAACCTGTTACCCACGCTTCCCTCGGTTGTTTTCACTTCTCCGTTCACATACAACTTCGCACGAAGCTCCGGACTGCCCGGCAAGCCTTTATCACTGTACACAAACAAGAAATGTTGCCATTCTCCATCTTCCGGTGCCTTTAGTGACGGTTCACAGATATTTCCTCCTGTTTCGCCCCAAGTTGCACGATAAATACCACCGTCTGCATTACGCCAGTACATCATCCAGCCATTACGCCATCCGTCACCGCCCATGTAAGTTGACAGGAACACATTCTGGTCTTTTCCACCACCTTTGGTTACTTTCACCCAAAACTCAACAGTAAAGGCTTGATTTCCTTCGGTTCCGAAATTGACATATTCTTCGCTACGTCCGAAATCGATATAAGAACCACCATCACCACGTCCGTCCACAAACAGTTCAGCCGGTGTTGTTTCAGCATCTTCTGTACGGATCGTACTCTTGAACTGTTCTATAGACGCCTTGGCTTCTGCCACATAGCGTTGTTTCTCACTTTCCGACGGAGAGGGTTGCTGATATTTGATTAAAAGTACCGCACGATTGGCATCATCTATCGCATCTGTCAGAATTGCCCGGCTTTCGGTGGGGTACTGTCCTTTCTTATCTCCGTAGTCTGAATTTTGCTGCAAATCGGTCATTTCAGCAATCAATGCATCCAGTTGGTCGATATAGGTATCTTCTATTTCAGGAGCCGCAGTATACTCGTCATGCGTTTCTTCAGAACAAGCCGCCAATTGAAGTGTCAGTACCATGCATAACACATAATACCACATTTTCCAATTTGAATATTTCGTATTCATTATTCTTCTTTTTTATGGGTTACAATTATTTATCTGCCGGAAACAACAACATCAATGCCGGTATTCCGGATGCACTATAGCTGTCAATAGTAGCGCCTTCTATCTGTGCCTTATGATATTCGCCACCACACAAATTACGTGTCCGGTCGCGATTAGCCCAGCCGTAATTAATGTTACGTTTCAAGAACGGTACGTACTGGGTCTGGCCACAATCATTTACCAACATGGCCATGTATTCCGCAAAGATAGCGGTATAAATACCCTGTTCCACGCCACTCTCGAACGGCAGTAAATCATACGTTCCGGACATGGTATTCATTGTATAGTCAGCTCCCAAAATTGCATTGTCCAAATATGTTTTCTCACCGGTAGCTTTATAAAGCAATAACGAAGCTCCGATAAAAGTGGCCTGATTGTATACATGGTCCGACCATGCCGGATTGCCTTCACCATGCTTGCTGTCGGCAACCTCTCCGGTATTGCTGTCTACCAGATTCTTCACAGCCCATTCATAAATTTCTTTTCCTTTTGCCAGATAAGCTTCCTTCGTTTCATAATGCGGACGGGTAAAATCACCGTACTTATTACTCCAGCTTTCCGGATTCGGATCAGCCACACGATCGGCAGGAACATTATTATAAAGGGTCAATGCAGCTACCACAGTCGGGAAATTGATACAAGCCATCTTACCATCGCCGGCAGCATTTTCATTCGGATTGCCGATAGGCTGCCATTGCCAGAACATACCTCCACCCAAATTCTTTTCAGGATCTGCATAAGAACCCGTATCACCTACGCGGGGAGAACCGTACCATACACGTGCAAAACTTGCTTCTGCCAGACTGCGATACTCTTCCACTTTAAATAATTCGTAAGCACGTGCCAAAGTAATGGTCCACCACTGTATATCATCATAGATAAACCAGCCGGTATTCTCATTATTATCGTCGAAATCAAAGTTTACATAATGTGCTTTATTTCCGGCAAACAAATCATCACACAACTGCTTGTATTTGTTTTCTCTTTCCGTATCTCCTTCCGCTTTTGCACGTTTATATGCGTTCATAGCCATATCCCAATAGATCGGCTGGCACCAGATAGCGGCAGCTCCGTTATTACGGTCGGTAGCAGCAGTATAAGCGGTACTTGTTTTATAAATATTCTTATCGGGGTCCAGCAAGTTATCATTAAATGCTTCATAGGCAGTCCAGGTATCCGCATTGGTATACTCCGGTACAATCTCGTAATCCGGGGTATATGGCTTTGCCTGTTTATCCTCATTGCAAGAGGACATACAAAGGGCACCGGACATGAGACAAACTGCAGAGAAAATATATTGTTTCATCATAATTTCTATTTTATAATCAGTATTTAGAATCCTGTATTCTGAACCAAGTTTTTATCAATATCAATTTCGCCCTGTGGTATGGGGAAGAAATACTGACGGTCAAAAATACGCTTCACAATCTCCGTACGTTTGAAGAATTCATTTCCGTCATAATTGACATTCATACCGTGAATTGCTTTGTTGAAATACTCATTTACCAATCCCCAGCGACGTACATCAAAATAACGGCAGTTTTCGAAACTCAACTCAATGCGTTTCTCTTTACGAATCAGCTCCATGACTTCTTCCGTTGTAGTCGGTTTAGGCAGATTGACTGTTTCACCGTATCCCGGAATACCCGCACGCTTACGGATCATGTTCATATACGTCCAGATGTCTTCATGAGTCGGGCTGACATGTGCAAGCGCTTCGATATAGTCAAAATAAATATTAGTCAGACGCAAGAGCACACAAACCAGATTCTGGTTACGGTCGCCGGAATCCATTCCTTTACGCACCAAATAACCTGTACTTGTATAGTCATTGCTACCTTGTTCTTTACCACAACTTCCGCTATAAGTGAAATCTACTATATAATCGCCTTCTGTTCCATCAAACCATTTTGAATTACTAAAGGTAATGTCTACATAAAAACGAGGTTCACGATTAACATACATCATTCTGGTTCCTGTCGGTGCATATAAGGTACCGTCTGTTCCTTTGTATTCTGTTGTAGAAACTCCCTCTTCTACATAATCGGATTTTTCGTTGATAATCGGAGTGACTCCGTCAGCACTATAACCGGAAATAGGAGATTCTCCGTTTGACATGAAATAGGCATCTACCATTTCTTGGGTTGCTCCCAACAAGCTACCACCTCTATAGTTGGTCGTATTACCGGATCTATTCGGCATACGGTCGTACTGCATGGTTCCGGCAGCATTATCCAAACGATAGAAAATCATTTCTTTATTGTTACCCATTTCAGAAAACAGGGTTCTTACTGCACGGCGATAAGATTCCGTCGGGCTGAAGCCTTCCGAGTCCGGACCGGAAACAGAAACACCGTCCTTATTGGTATACATCAAATGATAACGACTTCCGTAATTAGAGAAGAAAGTGTTGCATTCATTAATCACTTTCTGCCAATTGGCACGTTTGGTAGCTTCGTCCGGTTTGTTAGGGAACAGCTTTGTTCCGTCCGTATTAGCCAGGTCTGAATAGTAATTGCACTCTCCATTAAACAACCAGCTGGCACGATAAGTCAATGCCTCGATGATAAACGCCTGTGCAATCGCCTTATCAATACGGCCATATCCGGACACTTTATCGGTAGAAGCATCGTCCAGTAAACCATCGTTTTGCGCACCTTTCAGTTCTGATACGATAAAATCGAAACACTCGTCTACCGTATTACGCGGGAGTTGCAACTCATCGCTCGGAGTATCCATCGGGAAGTCCTTTTCAAGCAAAGGAACCGGGCCATAAGTACGTACTAAATAAAAATAGTAGATCGCCCGCAAAGCTCTTGCTTCCGCTTTCCATTGATTTCTTTCTGTAACAGTCAGCGGTGCCTGATCTACATTTTCTGTAAATACTGCCGCTTCATGAATACCTGAAAACCAGCTCTTCCAGCGATACAATACCATCGTTCCTTCGGTAGCATCGATTGAGTTGTTATTTATCAATTTCCCTTTATTGTCATTTGTCCACTCTGCTTCGTCGCTGGAACCTGTCCAGGGACCGGGAGTACGGTACAGACTTGTTTCATGCACCTGACGTTGGTTAAATTCATCCGGTAAGAATGTGTATACGTTCGAAAGATACCGCAAGGCTCCATCTCTGGTTGTGAAAATCTCCTTGAGTGATAAACGGTCATCAGGCACCTGGTCAAAATAGTCATTACAAGATGTCGTCAAGAGACACGCCAGCAAACTAACGATTATATAATTATATTTTTTCATTATCTTTTTGTTTAGAATGTGAAATTAATACCAACTGAATAAGAAGTCGTATTCGGATAAGAAGCACCATTATCGGTATTCAACTCCGGATCCCACAATTTGAAACGACTCAAAGTGAACAGGTTAGTTCCCATTACATATACAGCCGCATTCTTCAGATGAACTTTATTCACCCAGGGTTTAGGCAGATTATAAGAGATCTGCAATGTCTTCAAACGCAGGAAGTTCATGTTACGCACCCACCAGGTACTTTTCTGGAAGTTATTAATATTACTGGTTGTTTCACTTCCATAAGACAAACGCGGATAAAAGGCATTCTGATCCGGATTTTCCTCTGTCCAACGGTCGCCAATGTTAGAGTAAAGGTTACCACTACCACCACCGCCATTAAACGGATTAACACTGCTACCGTTCAAAACACGTTCGGCTCCTGCTACGCCCTGGAACATCATACCCACAGACAAGTCTTTCCAACCTACTGTAAATCCGAAACCATAGACAGTTGTCGGCACATCACCACGAGAAATGTAAGTCTGGTCGTATGCGTCTATCTGACCGTCATTGTTTAAATCCTTGTATTTGATATCTCCGGCTTTCACTGTTCCAAACTGTGATGCAAACGGTTTGGGAGTAATGGCTTTATTGGCATCCGACAAAGATTCCCAGCGTGCCATATCATCTATTTCAGTTTGAGTGAACAGTCCCTCGGCAACATATCCTTTCACTCCATTGATGTTGTGCCCATATTGGTTCATCCATTCGTATTTCTGTTCCGGCAATTCTCCCTGAATCCATTTATCCTTATTAAAGGTGACATTACCACGAAGCGCAATTACCCAGTCTTTATTGATACGCTTGTTATACTCGATCGTTCCGTCAAATCCCTTATTTTCTATGATACCGATATTTCCGTAAGGAGCAGATGTGTTGTATCCCAAGAATGAAGGTATAGAATGTTCACGCTTCAACAAGATGTTTTCACGACGTTCCTTAAACAAGTCGAATACAATAGACAGATCGTCATTAAATAGCTTCAGGTCAATACCCAGGTCTTGTTTGCGAGATTCTTCCCAAATCAAGTCAACAGCCATATTCACTGTTTCATAACCGGACCACTTAGTTCCATTCGGTCCGAATTTATAACCATAGTCTCCATTTTCTTTCATCTGATCCAGATACATGAAACGACGGTCGGAAACTTCGCTATTACCCACTTTACCATCGGTATAACGTATTTTCAAGAAAGAAACTGCCTTCGACAGAGGTTGCCAGAATTTCTCATTTGAAACAACCCATCCTACACCAAATGCAGGGAAAGTTCCGAAACGATGTTTAGGCGAAAAGTTCTCGGCACCGTTATAACCGATGTTGAACTCTGCGAAGTAACGGTCTTTCCATGAATAAGTGGCACGACCGGCAATACCCATCATACGATACGGAATCGCATCTTCCAATGTCCCTTTCGGATATAATAGTTTGGATTGCTGATTGAACAGGAATAAAGCACTAACACGATGATCGTCGTTGAATGTCCGGTCATAGTTCAAGGAAGCCTCCAAATAGGTCTTTTTGTTACCACTCGTTTCCTGTTTATAGCTTAACACGTTACTTCCTTCATAAATACGTTGCAGAATAGGTTGTCCATTCATATCGTAAGGAACACTAGTGTCCAAGAAGTTGTAGGTAGACTCCGCACGGTCCTGATGTACATGTATCTCATTGTATACGTCGAATGCATACATAGCAGTCAGTTTCAGTCCTTTCGTGAGCATATCCAAATCCTGTGTGACGCGCAAATTAGAGTAAATCTGATTTTTCGTCAGGTTGTCATAACCACGACGTGTAGCCTGTGAATAAGGGTTGTTAAAGTTGTTATTGGTTGAAGTTCCCGGCACAAAGGCTTCTCCGTTAACAAAGAACATCTTCGGATATTCAACCGGTGAGATAGACATTGCCGCATTATACAAATCGGCAGAAGAGATGGCCGGATAGTTTCCTTCTCCCAGATAACCTTGCGCACCGATCTCGACCTTAGTAGTAGGAGTTACGTCGATATTCAAATTGGTAGTAAAGTTGTAACGGCTATATTTCATTTTAGAATCATAGGTGTTGATATTCTTATCAGTCACCGTCATACCTGTCTCATTAAAGTAGCTGACTGATGCATAATAAGCAACTTTCTCGCTACCACCACGTACATTTACATTCACACGGCGATTATGTCCCCAATCATTAAAGATTTCTTTCAACCAATCCACATTCGGATATAGATAAGGATCCTTACCGGCAATCGTGTTACGTATCTGATCTTCTGTATATTTCGTAGCAATACCGTCATTACGCATTGCCTCGTTGGCTGCATTCATATAAGTGATACCATCTGCCAAATCGACCATCTTCGTGAAACGGGTAAACGATTCATAATAATCCGCGCTCACTGTCGGTTTTCCTACCTTTCCCGGTTTGGTTTTAATCAAAATTACGCCATTGGCACCACGTACACCATACACAGCTGTTGCTGATGCATCTTTCAACGTTGTCAACGATTCAATATCTTCCGGATCGATGTCATTGAACGAACGTTCCACTCCATCCACCAATACCAGCGGAGAAGAAGTGTTGGGAGTGGAAATACCACGAATCCAGATATCAGCAGCATCTTTTCCCGGTTCTCCTGTACGTTGTACGGCCACAACACCCGCCAAACGACCTGCCAATGTAGTTGTTAAACTGGCAGAAGGCGTCTTAATATCTTCCATCTTCATGGAAGACTGTGCACCGATATTACTTATTTTACGCTGGGTACCATACCCCACAATAACAGTCTCTTCCAATTCGTTCACCTGTTCTTCCAAGGTGACATCATAAATGTTGGTCGAAGCATTGGTTCGTATTTCAGAAGTTTTAAACCCGATATAGGTAAATTTAAGCACTACACTCTTCTTGGTTACGAATATCTCATACAAACCATCCATGTTCGTAATCGAACCGTTTGCATCTCCATCCACAGTAACGTTCACCCCAATAAGCGGTTCTCCTTTTATATCAGTGACACGTCCGGATATTTTCCGCTTATTCTGTTGCTGTTCGGTTGAAGCAGGGGCTTTTCCGGAAATAAATATTTGCCTGTCAGAGATCCGATAAGTACACGAAGTACCTTCGAAAAGTTCAGAAAGAATTTCTTCTATATTCTTATTCTTACTGTCGATAGATACCTTACGTTCTAAGTTGACAGCGTCATCTAAATAGAAGAAAACAAATTGACTACTTTTCTCTATTGTTTTAAGCACTTCTCTCAACGTCGAGTTACTCATGCTGACCGAAAGAGTCTTAAATTGAGAATAATTGTTGTAACTTGCGAAAGAGTAGTCTATTCCGAGAAGTAAAAAGCACAGGAATAGCCCGAGAACCTTACTCTTTCGTTCTCTAATTGCATTTTTCATATTAAACATGTTAAAAATTTCTCATAATATTATTTTCTGTATCTAAACATTTATAGGCACACAAGTCCCATCTGGATGATAGTTCGTATCATCCACTCTCTTCAATAATTACCATAAAATACGGGAGTTAGATTAGTTTATTATCTTATTTTTTTATATCTATTTCTTTACTACTCGATACGTTTTATATTGTTCATCATAGGCATAAGAAATTGGTGCAACAAAGGTTAATCCATTAATAACTGTTTCAAAGTTGTCTTTCAAATCGATTTTTCCGGAACATTTTATTTTACTTAGCGCTGGGTCAAATTCTACATTCACACCATAATAGGTAGACAGGCGTTGCAAGACTATTCCCAAATCGGCACTTTGGAAACAATAGAGTCCATTTATCCACGATATTGCCTGTTCTACATCTACTTGTGATATATTTTCCTTTCCATCGGCAGAACTGAACATCTGATTAGGAGCCAAAATCGCTTTCGGAGTCCGGGCTGTCTCTACCTGAACACATCCTTGCGCCAGCACTACACTTCTAATTGCTTCCGACTCATACGCCGTTACATTAAATTTAGTACCAAGCACCCTGACATTCATATCTTTGGTCCGCACATAGAAAGGGCGGTTTTCATCTCTGGCTACTTCTATGTAGATTTCTCCGTCCACATAGATTTCACGTTTATCTTTTTCAAACTCTACCGGATAAATCACTCTCGTGCCGGCATTCACCCAGACTTTAGATCCATCGGCAAACGTCAATACCGATCGCTTTCCACGTGGAATGACCAATTGATTGTAAGCTGCCGATTTTTCCTTCTGTATACTTTCCTGATTTGTTTTGATTTCTACGGAATCATACGTAATCTCCGTTTCTTTTTCTTTCAGGCTCACTACGTTATCTTCCGCCAAAATCAACAGTGTTTCCTCCGTCAGAGGCAAATCAGCTTTGGTATTCACTGCAAAAGTGGCAATATCCGGATCCAGCACCGAAGAATAACTCTTTAATAAGAAGAAACATCCCACGAGAATAGCAACACTGGCCGCCGAGCTCAATCCTATTAAGAAATAGTTCTTACGTTTCGCCTTCTCCTTATTTATATTGGTTGCCTGTATACGAGTCCATAAATCATCCGTTTCCTCGTTTGAAAGTACTTCTTCTTTCTCTTTTGAAAAAACCTCCAAATAGCTTTTTGCTGCTATATATTCATCTATATTAGAAGGATTCATCTGTTCAAATTCATCCCAGAACTTCTGTGTTTCTTCCGTAGGATGATTCATGGAAGAAATAAAGAAATCATTCTGAAGGAATTCTTCAAAAGTATATAGGGAAAAATCTGTATGTTTTTGTTCAGAGTTCATCATTTTCATTGTCTTTACGTATGAATAACAGTTGTACTTTCATTTTATACTCACCTTTTCCGAAGTTTTTTCCACTTTTTTTTGATTGACAGGAAAAATAGGCTGATTATTCTCTCTTATTTTCTCTTAAATAAGTCCCGGATACGTCCCAAAGCCCGTTGAATGGAGTTAGAAACAGATTGATTATTCATGTCTGTCACCTTACTTATTTCATCAATACTCATCTCTTTGATATATCGATAATAAATAATTTCACGCTGTCTGTCCGTCAATACAGACATCATAGTATGTACGGTTGCCTGAACTTGTTTTTCCTGTTCATTATTAATATATATAGTTTCCGGAGTGGAGGGGGATTCGTCAACCGTCTCTTCTCTCTCACCTATTTCATCAAACGAAAGAGAATCTGTTGTTTTTTTTAGCGCATTAAAAAGAGTGTTTTTCAACGCTACCGTCAAATAAGCTGCAATATTATCTGTTGGGGCTAACTTTGCACGATTCATGTGGATTTTCACAAACACATCATGTATGCAATCTTTAATTAATTCTTTGTCTGAAGTATATAATAGTCCGAATCGAAACAGATCTTGCACCGTTCGATTATAGATTTGGGTATACGCACTCGAATCTCCCTCGAGAAACCTTTTCCACAAAAGGGAGTCGGAAAGAGTGTGTATATCTGGGTTCATTATAATAAGTATGTTTGATTTACAAGGACAAAAATAAAACAATAAATCAAAAAAAGCCCATCTTTATTAAAATATTAATTACGGATGGGCTGAACTTTTCAGATTTTACTTCAATGGGCTTGCCTTTACTCCCTCGAAAGTCATCTTTATGGGTTTTATTTTTCCATCTTTATCAAAGTACATACGGTCAACGCAGGTCACACGAGCGTTTCCATCCGTTTCACCCAATGGATGGCGATGATAAATGATGTACCATTCATCCTCTCCCGGCCCTTTTACAACTGAATGATGGCCGGCACCTGTTCCAATATTGGGATCTCTCTGTAATATTTTTGCTTCTCTTTTGAAGGGTCCGAACGGTGAGTCGGCAATGGCATAAGCAACACAATAATCCGGTCCGGTCCAACCGCCTTCTGACCACATAAAATAGTATTTTCCGTTACGTTTCAACATAAAAGGTCCCTCTACATATTTTTCGGGGGTTACTTCCTTATAAAGGGTACCATCTTCAAACGGTACGATACTCAACAAGTCCGGGGCCAGTTTCACCATATTACAATGTCCCCAGCCACCATAATACATATAATATTGTCCGTCATCATCTTTGTAAACAAACTGATCGATCGGTTGCGCACCATTTACAAATTTATCAATCAGAGGTTTGCCTAACGCATCTTTAAATGGTCCGGCAGGATTGTCGGCCACAGCTACACCAATACCGCCCAGTTCATTATTGCTTTGGATATCATTCGCACCGAAAAATATATAATATTTATCATTCGCATGAATCACGGCAGGTGCCCACAAAGCACGTTTAAACCAACTAATATTCTCTTTTGATAACACTTTCGGGTGCTTTGTCCAGTTCACCAGGTCTTTAGATGAGAAGGCATCCATGAAAGTCTGTTCGTCATAAGGCGCCGAATACGTAGGATAAATCCAGTATTCATCCCCAAATACAATTCCTTCCGGATCGGCATACCATCCCAGGAATACAGGATTGCCACTCGTCTTCGGTTGTTGATTGGCTTTTTGTCCAAATACAGACTGGGAACAGCAAATAACACTAAGAAGAATAAGGTGTTTCAGTTTCATACAATATCAATTTTAAAGTTCGTGCTGCAAAGATGAGAAAAAACAACTAGAAAATTCAATAAATACGAACCAATTAAGGATAAATACTAACCAATCTGCAAAAAAAAGATGATTTATCAAGATTTTATGCTTTCTTTGCAATATCATTATTAAGTAAAAAATACCATGAGAAGCAGATTGTTATTCTTAACCGTACTTTTAATAATTATTTGTGCATCCTGTCAACCCAAGAAGAAAACAGAACCGGAAAAGGAAACCGTAACAGGAGCTACTTATACAAATCCGCTACGTGAAAGAGGAGCAGAGCCATGGGCTGTTTTTTATGAAGGGAAATATTATTATACGCAAGGCTCTGAAAGCAGAATCATGCTCTGGGAGACCAGTGATATTACAAATTTGAATGACAGTCTTAGAAAGCCGGTATGGATACCAACCGATCCAAGCAATTCCCATCACTTATGGGCCCCCGAAATGCATCGCATCAACAACAAATGGTATATTTACTTCGCAGCAGACGATGGCAACATGGACAATCACCAGATTTATGTGATCGAAAACGAGGCTGATATTCCTACAGAAGGTAAGTTTGTCATGAAAGGGCGCATACCGACCGACAAAGATAATAACTGGGCAATTCATGCGAGTACTTTCGAACACAACGGACAGCGTTACATGATTTGGTGCGGATGGCAAAAACGAAGAATTGACAGCGAGACACAATGTATTTACATCGCTTCGATGGAAAATCCGTGGACTCTTTCTTCTGATAGAGTCCTGATTTCCAAACCTGAATATGAATGGGAGTGTCAATGGGTGAATCCCGATGGCAGCAAAACAGCCTATCCGATCCATGTGAACGAAGCACCTCATTTCTTCCAGCCGAAGAATAAAGATAAAGTATGCATTTTTTATTCCGCCAGCGGTAGCTGGACTCCCTATTATTGTGTAGGATTGCTAACAGCAGACGCCAATGCCAACCTGTTGGACCCTGCTTCCTGGAAGAAACATCCGACACCCGTATTTCAGCAGAAACCGGAGAATGAAGTTTTTGGCCCCGGCGGCAGTTCTTTCGTCTCTTCACCAGATGGAAAGGAATGTTATATGTTTTATCATGCCCGTCAGATACCGAATGATGCTCCGGGTGCAATGGACTCACGTACTCCCCGTTTACAAAAAATAGAGTGGGACAAAGATGGGATGCCTATACTGGGAATACCGGATAAAGCCGGAACAATATTGCCCAAACCATCAGGAACAAAAATAGCTGAAAAATAACAAAAACATTGATTCATACGATTCAGCAGTCAAACGCTAATTAACATGAACCCATAAAGGACAAAAACTGACCATCACTTCCATTCTCTATTACCCAAAGCCGCTTTATACGGGACTTTATATAAAAAAGAAGAGAATTTGCTGTTTTTTGAACGGTAATTTTCCTTTATTCACTTTTAATTCCCCTTTCTTTGCAATATCCTTTTAATAGAATTTATATCTAATAACTAACTATATTTTTATACCATGAACATGAAAAAGAATTTTCTAACAATGCTGCTTGCATTGGCTTTATGCAGTTCGACTTTTGCTCAATGGAAACCTGCCGGTGACAAAATCAAAACATCGTGGGGAGAACAGCTTGACCCTAAAAACGTATTGCCGGAATATCCGCGTCCTATCATGGAGCGCAACGACTGGAAAAACCTGAACGGGCTTTGGAAATATGCAATCACTCCCAAAGGTACTCCTACGCCTACCGCTTACCAGGGTGATATTCTTGTTCCTTTTGCCGTAGAATCGTCTTTATCAGGCGTAGGCAAAATGATAAACGAGAAAGAAGAACTGTGGTACCAACGTACTTTCGACGTTCCTTCTGCCTGGCGTGGTAAACAAATCCTGTTGCATTTCGGAGCAGTAGACTGGAAAGCAGAAGTTTGGGTGAATGATGTAAAAGTAGGCGAACACACAGGCGGATTTACTCCTTTCTATTTCGATATTACTTCTGTACTTAATAAAGGAAATAATGACCTGGTAGTAAAAGTATGGGACCCTTCAGATCGTGGCGAACAACCCAGAGGAAAGCAAATAGCAAACCCTCATGGCATTTGGTACACTCCGGTTACAGGTATCTGGCAAACAGTGTGGTTGGAACCGGTAGCAACACAATACATCACTAATCTGAAAACTACTCCCGATATTGACAACAATTCTGTTAAGGTAGAAGTTGCTGCCAATACGACCTCCGCAGACAAAGTGGAAGTAAAAGTATTCGATGGCAAAAACCTTGTAGCCAAAGGCGCAGCGTTGAACGGAGTACCTGTTGAACTGGCAATGCCTGCTAATGCTAAACTGTGGTCTCCGGACTCTCCTTTCCTCTACAATATGGAAGTGACTCTGTATAAAGACGGAAAAGCAATAGACCAGGTAAAGAGTTATACGGCTATGCGCAAATATTCTATCCGCAAGGGTCAGAATGGCATCACTCGCCTGCAATTGAACAACAAAGACTATTTCCAGTTCGGTCCGCTCGACCAGGGATGGTGGCCTGACGGTTTATATACTGCACCGACAGATGAAGCATTGGTTTATGACTTGAAGAAGACGAAAGACTTCGGCTACAACATGGTACGTAAGCACGTCAAAGTAGAACCTGCACGCTGGTACACTCATTGCGACCAATTAGGATTGATCGTATGGCAAGATATGCCGAACGGTGGTCCTAGCCCACAGTGGCAGGCACGCAACTACTTTAACGGCAGAGAAGTGATTCGTTCCGCTGCTTCGGAAGCTAACTACCGCAAAGAGTGGAAAGAAATCATCGACTGTTTGTATTCTTATCCGAGTATCGCTGTATGGGTTCCTTTCAATGAAGCATGGGGACAATTCAAGACTCCGGAAATCGTAGCATGGACTAAAGAATACGATCCTAGCCGCCTGGTGAATCCTGCCAGCGGTGGTAATCACTATACTTGTGGCGATATTCTCGACCTTCACCACTATCCGGGTCCGAACATGTTCCTTTACGATCCGAGACGTGCTACCGTATTGGGTGAATATGGAGGTATCGGCTTGGTAGTAGAAGGAAATACTTGGGTGAATGACAAGAAAAACTGGGGTTATGTGAAGTTCAATACATCAGACGAAGTAACGAACGAATACATTAAATATGGCAAACATCTGTTGGAATTGATCCAGAAAGGATTCTCTGCTGCCGTATATACCCAGACAACAGACGTAGAAGGTGAGATCAACGGTCTGATGACTTATGACCGTAAAGTTATCAAGATGAATGAAGCTAAAGTCAGAGAAATCAACCAACAGATCTGTAACTCTCTGAATAAATAATAAATAATAAATAGAATAATACTCTTTTCCTTGTTGAAACTAAAACAGCACCTCTGACGTCTATTCAGGGTGCTGTTTTTTTATATTCATATTCTTTTTCAGAAATGCTTATTCTTCCTGCATGAAGATCTTTACCTGATTCCAACTATTCTTCGTATCATTCGATACTTTTTCACCAGGAGTAGAACGGCCATTCTCTACATATTGCTTCATAGCCCGTTTCATTTCTTTCACCTCATTTTCGTAACGCTTATCACCGATAATGTTTTCTTTTTCCGAAGGATCTTTCACGATATCAAACAATTGCATCGGAGGGAACTTCGCCACATCAGAAGGTTTGAGAGGATAGGAAGAGCCACCCGAACCTCCGTAGAATACCAATTTCAGTTGGGAAGTACGCAAAGACAAATACCCCTCTCCCGCTTCGTGCACCAAGTCCTTACGCGCAGAAGCACCTTTCTTACTCAATATCGGCCACATACTGTAACTGTCAACAGCTTCTTCTGTCTCCAAATTGTGGTTAAGCATTTGAGCAAAAGTGGCATAAAAGTCTATCAATGAAACTAAAGAGTTGTTTGTCTCTTTCCCATATTTTCCTTTCCAGGAGACAATAAGGGGAATTCTGTGTCCGCCTTCGTAAATATCGCTTTTGTAGCCTCTGTAGATGTAACTAGGAAAATGTCCTTTCTTTTCCATATCTTTCACGCCGATATAACTGGCACACCCATTATCCGAAGCAAAGACAATGATGGTATTATCCAGTTGCTTGTTCTTCTTCAATGTTTTTACGATTTGGCGCACCATGTCGTCTATCATGACTACGAAATCGCCATAAGGACCGATACTGGTTTTGCCCTGAAACTCTTTCGAAGGCAATATAGGGGTGTGAGGAGCAGTAATAGGCAAATATAAAAAGAATGGTTTCTTGCTGTCTTTCTGCTCATTGATATAGTTCAGGCTATGACGAATGATGTTGGGAAAACATTCTTCCGGCTTGAAATCGGCTCCTGCCATTCCTCCGTGCATCAGTAATGCCAGATTCTTTTTCTGGGGTTCTATCACATGATCGGGGATAGAGGTTGCTTTGTTATTTTCCACATAAACATAGGGAGAAATATCCAATGACGCCGGTATGCCGAAATAGTAATCAAATCCCCTGTCGGTGGGTCCGTTCTTGATCGGAAGCGAGAAATCTATATCTTTCATGCTTCTGCCATTGTTCGTATATCCCCAGTCCCAGCCTAAGTGCCATTTACCGATACAAGCGGTATTATAGCCATTCGCTGAAAACATTTGCGCGATTGTGCGACGTTCAGGATCAATCATTGCAGGCGAATCGCCATCAAGACCACCTCGTTTCAGCTTGGTTCGCCACGGATATCTTCCGGTTAGAAGAGAATATCTGGAAGGAGTGGATAAAGCGGAAGAAGCATGGGCATCCGTAAAGGCAATCCCGTGCTCGGCCAGTTTGTCAATGTTAGGAGTATGGATTTTAGATTCGGGATTAAAGGCCGAGATGTCTCCATAACCCAAATCATCCGCCAATATAAATACAATATTGGGCGTTTGCGCTTTTACAGCAGCAACTGTGAGAAGTGCAGAGGAGATTGTGATTAGTTTATTCATATATTGAATGTATTAAAGCTATAGTTTATGTATGATATAACCTATCTCTTCATGTTTTCCAACCGACATGCCCGGATTATCTGACTGACATCTCAATCGTTCCACTCCAGTAGACAAGTCTTTTCACTCCAGTGAACGAATCTATGCACTCTAGTGAACAACCCTCGTCACTCTAGTGGAACGATGGAGATGCTCTATCAATAACTGGACGATAACGAATGAAAAACATGCCGGCATAGGGTTGTTTGAATGATAAGTACCTTTCATCTGTTTTCAATGTAAATAAGATCAGCAACCATCGTCTATGCAATCATCATGAGAAATGTATGAGAAATGCAGGACGAATACAGGGCAGATGTATGAGAAATCATTGAAAAACGAATGAGAAATAGCCGTTTTTTAGTTAAAATATCTGTAAAAAGAATGAGAAATGCCTGCATAGAAAGCATTTCTCATACTATATATTACTGATTATAAACTCATTATCTAGATTTTATGAGAAATGAGAAATAAAAAAGACAAATCTCGGTTCTTCGTCAAATTTGGTGGTAATCTCTTTTTTATTTCAACTGTCTTCTTCTT